>Ga0207667_10000059_pt1 | contig 192543 bp, 135 predicted proteins | sample KBSCornC52_FD_184301 | JGI IMG/M metagenome (GOLD analysis project Ga0207667, IMG submission 184301) | Corn rhizosphere microbial communities from Kellogg Biological Station, Michigan, USA - KBS Corn C5-2 (SPAdes) (version 2) | ecosystem: Host-associated > Plants > Roots > Rhizosphere > Soil ... | reverse complement strand
CCTATCGCTGGCTGGACATTACGCGGGATTCAGATGCGCAAGCACTGCTGGATGCAGCCGGCGTGGACGGAAGCGAGCTGCCGGCCCTTTTCTTCGATGACGGCTCTCCGGTATTGCGCAATCCAGACCCGCGCATGGTTGCGGAACGGCTGGGCAGGCCTTTGACCGCGTCATTCGATTTGTACGACCTGGCTATTGTTGGCGCCGGTCCCGCGGGGCTGGCCGCCGCCGTCTACGGTGCGTCAGAAGGACTACGCACTGTTCTCCTCGACCGCCATTCCCCCGGGGGACAAGCCGGTTCAAGCTCGAGGATAGAGAACTACCTGGGATTTCCGAGCGGCGTAAGCGGCAGCGAGCTCACGCGGCGAGCTATTGCGCAGGCACAGCGACTCGGAGCGGAATTCCTTGCTCCTCTAGAAACCACCGGGATGTCGAACGACGGAGGGTATAAACGACTGACGCTCAGCGACGGGCGCGAGATCGTTACGCGGACCGTGCTCGCCAGCACGGGAATGCTCTATCGCCAACATCCCGCGGCTGGGATCGCCGAGCTGACAGGTGCGGGTGTTTACTATGGCGCGGCAACCACTGAAGCGACGGCCTTCCGTGAGCGGCGCGTCGTCGTTGTCGGCGGCGGAAACTCCGCCGGACAGGCCGCCATGCATTTGGCGCGCTATGCCAAAGAAGTGGAGATTATCGTTCGCCGCGACAGCCTCAGGGAAACGATGTCCCAATACCTGATCGAGCAAATCGAAAAAACTGAAAACATCCGCCTGCGGCCGAGAACAGAAGTTACGGGCGTCGAGGGCGACGGTCATGTGGAGCGGATCGCGCTGATGAGCGTTGACGACGGTGCAACCAAGCTTGAATGTGCCGATGCGCTGTTTATCTTCATCGGCACAAGTCCCCGCAGCGACTGGCTTCCGCCCCAGGTGCTGCGCAATGAAAAGGGTTTTGTGCTCACCGGACGCGATGCAATGGCTGCCGAGAATTTTGCACGCATTTGGAAAGAACAGCGGGAGCCATTGCTGCTGGAAACCAGCATTCCCGGCGTGTTTGCCGCAGGCGATGTTCGCGCCGGCGCAATGAACCGCGTCGCCTCCGCTGTTGGCGAGGGCTCAATGGTGGTGCGCCTTGCCCATGAATACCTGGCACTTACATAAGGCTCGATTCCACCCATTTAACCAATGCAAGACCGTATTGAAGGAAGTCGATGGCGGCTTTACTAAATCATCACATCTGGCCGTGATAGGACTGGGCTAAGCAATTCTCAATCCCATAAGAAACAGGAATTACCGCGGACTTTGCCTGTTTCAGACCTCCATTAAGGTTTTTGAGAGGCCAAAACTACTCGAAACACACCCTGGGGACAACGTGGATCTATACCTTTGGATCAAGTTTTGCAACTGTACCAAAGGGTAAATATATCCTCAGCTAAGTTACGGTTTTACTTTCCTATTGCCTGCTAATGGTATTATTCTTTCCCGTCAGAACAATTCAGCAAAAAAGGTCGCTGGTTTTTCAGCACGCTTTCAAAGGAGAAAGATATGAATCGGCGCGATTTTACTTCTGCCTGCCTGCTTGCGGTCGCGGCTAGCCTTGCTCTGTTGTCGACCGGCTGCAAAAAGGCTCCCCCCATAACCCTGTCAGCTAACGCAAATCCACCAGCTGTTTTTCAGGGAGAGCCAGTTACTGTAACTGCGACCCCTGGATCGGTAAATCCTAAAAAGAATACAAACGTGGTTTACAACTGGTCTGGAACAGGCGCCTCTGGCAGCGGGCCCTCCACTACTGTTCAAACCGCCTCGCTGGATCCAGGAAACTACAACGTCAAAGCGGAAGTGAAAGAGGGCAAGAAGGGCAAGGAAGGCCTGAAGCCCGGCCAATCTGCTGAAGCCACCGCCAGCTTTACGGTAAAGCCCTTTGAGCCACCGACGATCAGTTGCGCAGTTAATCCCACCACCATCAAGCCCGGCGACTCGGCAACGGTTACTTCGACCGGCATGAGTCCGCAGAACCGGCCGCTCACTTACAGCTATTCGGCCACTGGTGGAACTATCTCGGGGAATGGCACCACCGCCAATTACTCTTCAGCCGGTGCGCCAACCGGCACGGTAGGAATTACCTGCAACGTGTCAGACGACAAGAGCCACACGGCGACGGCCAACACAAGCCTCACGATCGTTGCTCCTCCGCCGCCACCCCCACCGCCGCATACCTCAACACTTTGCTCTATCAGCTTTGACACTGACAAGAGGCGGCCCACCCGCGTCAACAACGAAGCCAAGGCCTGCCTGGACGAAGTCGCGCTTGACCTGCAGCGCCAACCCGACGCCAAGGCCGTGATTGTCGGCGAGGCAAACGCCAAGGAGAATGCGCTAACCGCGAAGCAAGAGAAAACGGCTGCGAGAAACAAGAGGGCGAAGGTTACTCGGTTTGCGGCACAGCGCGCAGTGAACGCAAAGGACTACCTGGTAACGGAGAAAGGGATTGATGCATCGCGCATCAGCACCGCCACCGGCACCACTGACAGTCAGTCTGCCGAGAATTACCTGGTGCCTGCAGGCGCAACATTCTCGACAGACGTACAGGGAACCACTCCGGTGGAAGAATCTACTGTGAAGCCGGAAGCTCGCAAGTCGCGGGGCCAGAGATAGTCCTCAAAAACCAGGGCCAATGCGACCTTGAAATATGGATCGGCGTTGCTCGGCTCTTCCGTCCCTTGTGATGGAAGAGCCGATACCGTTTGGGGCAGCGTGTGGCCAGTTGGCATTTCGATTTTGACGCTGATGCCCAACGATCCTGCAGCCGCAGTGAAACTCCACATCCCCGCCATTCGTATATTCACTGGGGCTTCAGGGGAACTTTGCCTGCCGTCTCAAATTGTCCGCTCACACGAGGCGGAGGAACTCCGTACAAGGACCGTACTCAAAACAGCGACTGAAGGTAGTACGTTCCATGACTTCAGCCTTCGCTCTTACCATTGTTGTTCAAAAAGAAGGAGACCAATGAAGAAAGCAGCGATCGCTTTCGCGCTTCTCGCTTCGGGAATCGCCTGGGCGCAGCCCCCGGCCGATTGCAAGCCGTCAGAGCTGAACATTCCCGGAGCTCCGTACCCGTGCGTCTTTCCTGATCATCATGCCATGTTCCGCGTATCTGCGCCGAATGCACAGGCAGTACGCGTGCGCGTGGGCACCGGATTCGATATGAAGAAGGAAGCCGACGGACTGTGGTACGCGACCACTACACCGCTCGTCGAGGGCTTCCATTATTACCTGCTCAATATTGACGGAGGCACATTCGCCGATCCCTCCACACGCACCTTTTTCGGTGGCGGAACCGACAGCAGCGCGATTGAAGTTCCCGCTGCCGACGCCGACTTTTACAGTCACAAGGACGTTCCTCACGGAGTTGTGCGAGAGCAGTGGTACTTCTCAACCGTGACGCAGAAATGGCGTCGCGCCTACATTTATACCCCTCCCGATTACGACACGAACACGAAGGCGAAATATCCAGTTCTTTACCTTTTGCACGGTTGGGGAGAAAACGAGCAAGGCTGGACGTTCCAAGGCCATGTGGATCAGATCATGGACAACCTGATCGCCGAGAAGAAGGCCAAGCCCATGCTGATCGTTATGGACAACCTGAATACGGGCAAGCCCGGCGAAGACGTTTCAATCTATAACGCTCGCGGCGTGGTGACGCAGGCAGTTCCGGAACCCGCTCCCGCCCAGACTGGAGCACCAGGGGTACCCGGAGCAGGCCCAGGCAGCAGACCAGCAGCGGGAGCGGCCCGTCCGATGCGTGGCCCGATGGCCAGCGCAACGTTCACTGAAATGATGTTCACCGATCTGATTCCGTTTGTTGAGAAGACCTACAGAGCAATGCCTGGACGCGAAAACCGCGCCATGGCTGGCCTTTCAATGGGTGGCGCACAGACGTTTTCTACCGCACTGCTGAATCTTGACAAGTTCGCCTACATCGGTGGTTTTAGTGGAAGCTGCGGCGGACGGGGCACATTCGATCCGAAGACCAGTTGCGGTGGTGCATTCGCCGACCCCGCCGCATTCAACAGCAAGGTAAAGTTGCTGTTCCTCGGTATCGGCTCCGTTGAAGGGCCGGGGGCGAAGAACTTCAGCGAAGCGCTCACCAAAGAGGGCGTCAAGAACGTGTACTTCGAGTCGCCCGGTACTGCACACGAATGGCTCACCTGGAGACGTACCCTGGCGGACTTTGCTCCACGACTGTTCAAATAGGTTTTCCAACACGTAGGGTTTTCCAACACGAATCCGAACGCTCGGCGCACTCTACTGGCGTTCGGATTTCTTTTTACCTCAATAAGTTAACGCCTGAACCCTATAATCTCCTTGAGCAATTCCCTTGCCCGCCAACCGCTTCCTTCATTGCGACTTCACCCGCCCCGTTTCAGTTCAGCATTGCTCCGCTTGTCTGGCCACAGATTGAAGGTTCATATTGAATGGAGATATGGTTTTGCCAGATTTGTTGGACAGGAGCAGCCGATGAATTCTTCCACACGGCGAGATTTCCTGCAGCGGGTTAGTGCAGCAACGGGCGCCACTCTCCTTTCTCGCCGAATCACCCACGCACAGAATGCGACTTCCCACGTTGTGCCCCCTGCGCAAAAACCGGATTACACGCTGCGCATTCAGAACCGCCTGATTGAAGTTGCGAAAGGGAAACTGCTCTCAACCACAACCTACAACGGCCAATTCCCTGGCCCGCTATTACGGTTCCGAGAAGAAGAACGCGTTGTCGTCGACATACACAATGACACGGACGTGCCCGAGCAGTTGCATTGGCACGGGCAGAAGGTGCCGACAGATGTAGACGGCGCAGCCGAGGAAGGCACTCCCTTTGTTCCTGCACACGGAATGCGGCGAATCTCCTTTGTTCCGCAGCCCGCAGGTCTTCGGTTTTACCATACGCATACTCGCGCTGGGGGGGACCTTAATCGCGGCCAATATACCGGCCAGGTTGGACCCGTCTACATTGAACCCAGAAGCAATCCGGGGGGTTATGACCAGGAGGTCTTTCTCACACTTAAAGAGTTTGAACCGTGGATCAGCAGGGGCGGCGACATGGATCAGCATTTCCTTGCGGGCGCTCCGGTCGCCGAACTCAAAGGGCACGGCGAAACTGAAATGCAGAATTCAGTCAGAGAGGGCCATGAGCATGGCTTTGAAGTGAACTATCGTACGTTTACCATCAACGGCCGCATGCTCGGACATGCTGATCCAATTCGCGTAACGACGGGCCAACGAGTTTTATTCCATGTGCTGAACGGCAGTGCGACCGAATTGCGTAGCCTTGCGCTTCCCGGACACACTTTTTTGCTGATTGCGCTGGATGGAAATCCACTTCCCAAGCCAATGCGGGTTCCGCTCTTGTGGTTGGGTACCGCCGAACGTATTTCAGCCGTAGTCGAAATGAAGAATCCCGGCGTTTGGATACTCGGCGACACAGGGGACGATGATCGCCGTCACGGAATGGGCATCGTTGTGGAATACGCTGGGCACAGTGGCAAGCCTGAATGGATTTCCCCGAAACCCTTTAAATGGAATTATGCGCATTTCGGAAATTCCGGCAGCAGCATGGCCCGCCCGGATGAAGTATTCGAAATGACATTTGCGAAAAACAATGCCGCCCTCGACGGTTTCAATCAGTGGACAATAAATGGCGTGGCCTATCCGAATACGCAAATGATGGCAGAGCCGAAATTCCACCTGAAGGAAGGCAAGCGGTACCGGATCCGCATGAAGAATGCGAGCGATGATATTCATCCGATCCATCTGCACCGCCACAGTTTTGAATTGACACGAATAGCAGGCGAACCTACGTCAGGAGTGATGAAGGACGTGGTGATGCTCGGCGGGTATCAGGAAGCCGAAATAGATTTCGTCGCCGACAATCCTGGCATGACGCTGTTTCATTGCCACCAGCAGTTGCACATGGACTTCGGATTCATGACCCTATTCAATTACGTATAGCGTTTTCCAGGCGCAAAGAAGAACAGCCAGCCCGCATTGTTTGCGAACTGGCTGGTAAATCTACCTGCGCCTGCTAACTCAGCGCAGGGATCACAAATTCTAGAATGCCCAGTTGAATGAGAGGCCGGCTACATGCATTTCATAGCTCGGCGCCTTCTCATTGGTGGGCAGGTAATTTGTTCCGGTCCCGTATTGCAGGCCCTGGTAAATCCAGTCTGACGCCATCAGTTTCTGGAACCAGTAGAAGCCCTGCAACGAAGCCGATTTGCTGATTGCATAAGTAGCGTTTGGCACCACGCTGATTTCATCATTCCTGATCAGCGGATAATCCGCTGCTGGAATGAAAAACACTGCTGGGGTACCGGAAGGCAGCGCCGGAGCCGGAGCAGCCAGCGCCAGAGGATTGTTTACGTAGCTTCCTCCCGCAACACCCGTACTGGTGCGCGCACGCATATACATAACCTCGTTGGCAAGCTGAAGTTTTTTGCCGGCGAGATTTTCTTTCCGCAGCGTGAAGCCAACCGTGTCAACCTTGTCGCGATCGTTCTTTACAAAGTTAAGGCAAGGATCGATTTTCGCGCTTGCGTTCCTGGCGGCAATCGTCGCAAAGCACCCGCCGGAAATGGCGGTGTCTGCTGCCTGCCCCTGGAAAGCCGTCGTGCTGTTGCTGCCGTAGGCATCTCCTGCCGAGTTATAGCGCCGATTGTCGTACGTGTAGAACACGTCTACGACAAAGTCGGCAACCGGCGTGTAGCTTGCGTCCACTGTCGCCGCCCATGCCGTGTCTCTCCTCAACCCATACCTCGAGTTGATGTAGTCCTCGTCCCTGCCCTGTCCTGTGCCCTGGAGTGCGAACTTTTCTCCCGCCTGCCAATCGAACTGTGCCCGCGCATGGTTTTGATTGCGGTCAGCGACGAAGTACCTTCTCAGACCTGGGATTTCGTTGATGTTGTTGCGACTGCCGTAAAGTCCCTGCGGGACGATGTTATTGTTCGGGGTAAAGATAGCAGCATCGCCAGTGAGCGGTGCGCTTGGCAAGCCTGCAACCGGACCGAATCCGGTAAGCCCGGTTTTCTGCAAATACCCCCAGACGCTCGTCGACGCGCCACCCTTTGGAGTGACATTCGCCATCGGCACTAATGAAAGAAAGGCGTTTTCGTTGTAAGTGCCGCGCCGGAGGGCATAATCGTAATCCACTCGTGCGGTGAAGACACCGCGCGTCTTGTTATATCCCGCGCGAATCGTGTTTTCCGTTACGACTGGCGCATCGGCGCAGCTGATCCAAGAATTCGAGCAGCTGCGGTCGTCTCTTTCCCAGTCGTATCCAATCAGGAAATATTGAGTCTTATTCAGCGCATACTCAGCTTCCGCATTCAGCTTGTGCGAAAGCTTGCTGTAGGCCCGGTTGTTATAGATGTTGGTATTGCTGCCCAGCGCTGCGGGAAGACCGTTCAATCCAGCAAAAGCCGAGGTGCCGCTTTTCGACTCATTAGCATCCTGGAAGAGATAGATATTCACCGGCGTCTGATTATCGCGATCTTCAAACTTATAGGCGGCAAGGTAGTCCCAGTGCCCTTTCTTCGCCGTGAACTTGGCCTGGACCATACTGTTCACGACCAGTCCACCCAGTGATGCCCGCGGCAATCCAAATGCGAGCTGCCCATTTTGCGCAGTGGACGGATCAACGAATGCCTGATCCTGCGTATTTCGTCCGTAGGATCCCGCAAGGACAAGCTTTGCGGCACTCGAGATTTTGTACGCAGCCGTCGCCGTGATCTGATTGAACTGGTTGCTCGGCTCTTCTCCTATTGTTGCTGTCTTGGTGGGATCAGCTACATCCTGCCAGGTCATAGTTGCTGTGTTGTTATTAAAGTAGGAGCCGTAATACGCAACCGAAAGAAACAGTTTACTCGGTTTGTAGTTGATCGACGCTGTGGTCTGGCTGGTATCCCAGTTCACCCTGTATGGAATGATTGCGGCATTTTCGTTTACCTGCGAGGTGACAACACCCAGGGCCTTCTTCCCGCCTTTATTCTCGCGACTGAAGCCTGCTGCGATGTCTATCTTCTCGTTGGGGCTGACAACAATCTGCGCCTCGCCTCGTATCCGCTTCGTCGCCAGATTCACGTTCGCAAAGTCTGGCACGTCGGCCGCGATGATCTTTGCAAGCGTGGCAAGCTGCGCGGACGTGGGCGCGGTCAGCACGCCGGAGCTGTTATAAAAGCTCCCCGCTCCCGCTACCGGATCGAGCGCGCGCAAGTTCAGACTCGTCGCGTTCACCTGCGTCACGGTTGGTTTAATCCAGTTCGAGGGCAGCGTCAGATTGCTTGATCCTGCGCCTAGAAAAGGCGTCTGATACATGTTTGAGCGGTTGGCAAGAATCTCGTCGTACATAAACCGCACCTGATATAAGCCCTGCTTGCCGAACTCGACCGATAGATTGCGATCTTGAAGCCCTAGATTCGAGCCCTGCATGCGCCAACGATACGCGTCTTTGCTGTCGTATGCGCCCCCGCCGCGGATATCGAAGTTCCCGATTCCGAACGGACCTGAATTTCCAAGGCCGTTGTATTCGCCGAACTTGTACGAGCTTCCGTTCACGTAGCCAACGCCAAACTGAATCTTCTTCTGCGGCGTAGTCTGGCTCGCTGCCGTCGTCTGTGCTGGATTGGCAGATCCCGGAGGGACCTGCGTGCCCGGATTCTTACCGGTTGTATTTTGCGGAACCGCCTGCCCTGCCGCGCTGGTTGCCAGCAGAACCAGTGTGCCGATTACGCCGGCTACAACCTGTATTGAACCGGCGCCGAAACCGCATGCATTTTTGTGTCTCATGATTTCGTCTCTCCCGATCCAATCTGTTAGCGCTGGAACTTGGCCCCGGCCGGATGATTCGAGCCGTGGATCACCGAGTGGCAAAGTATGCAGCTGCGTGCATTACCCTGGGCTGCCGGACTCTGGCTTCCCAGCGGAATGCGACCGCCGCCCGTAGTGACAGCCCCGTTCGGCAGATTGGCGCCGCTGTAAAGATTCTTGCCGTGGTCGCCGGTGTGGCAGTTTTGGCACAACATTGGTAACCGCGTTTGCAACATCGGCGAAATATTCGATCCATGCGGCGAGTGGCAATTTGTGCAGTCGTCGACAACTGGCGCATGCTCCCACAGAAACGGGCCGCGCTTCTCGGCGTGGCACGTGTAGCAGGTCTGGTTTACCGTCTCCTTGACCAGCAGCTTCGGCCCCAGCGATCCGTGCGTGTTGTGACAATCCGAACACGTCACCTTGCCTTCAAGAATCGGGTGGCGCGAGAAACGATGTACTTGCGCGCGCTCGTTCTGGTGGCAACTGAAGCACACTTCAGGCTGCGTGAGCTTGTTCATCACCTTCTGGTTGGGAGTGTGAGCTTCGTGACAATCAGTGCAGGCGAGGCCGTGCGTCTCGTGCGCGCTGCCTGCCCATAAAGCGCGCGGCCGAATCTTGCTCTCGTGACAACTGAGACAAGCTGCATTCCGTGCTTCCACTGTCGACAACTTCTTCGACTTGGCTCCGAAGACCACTTCGGGCGCGTTGTTGCCCGGGTCTTCCTGGTGCTTGGCGCTCTCACCATGACACCCCTGGCAACCGGGCGTGCGTGAATCACCCTTCACACCATGCTTAGTCTGGTAAATCGAAAGAACTGGTGCGCGCCAGCTCTCGTCGTGACACATGGTGCACTTCTTGTCGCCTTCCAGCGACCGGTCCACTTCCGCCCGCACGGGGGTCAGTCCCGTCAGGCAAAAGGCCAATGCACAAAGCGCTAATCGATGAAGCGAAATTCTCATCGTCTCTCCCTGATTTCTGCGTTCTCTAAAAACACCCGGTGCTGTTCTTCCTGCGAATACTGCTCATCAGTTATCTGGTACAACCAGTGCTACGTTTCCCGGAGAGTCATGCTTTTCCAGGAGAAAAAGGGTTCTCGAATCACGTCTTCAGATACGGAACTTGAAATCTTGGCAAAGTGACGGTCCACACAGTGCTTTTGCTTGAGCACATTGGGAGCGTGACGTTGTTCACATTATGGTCTCGAGTTTGCCCGAGAACACGATCGAATAGAGGTGATGCCCATCACACCGCATGATGGGTACGATTCGGCTATAGTTCAAGCGCGACGACAGAAGACCCTTGGCTGACCGTCAAAGCTCGTGAATTTCACGTCGCCTTCTGAGTCGTGTTTCGATCAATTTATGCGGATCAGGGAATGTGGGTCCAAAGTCCCGACCCGAAGGAGCTTGCTAGATGAAATCTCTTGGTATGCGTATCGCAGTCTTATCGATCGCAGCAATCATTGTTACTCCCGCCTTCGCCCAGAGCGGCGGCGCCGATGTCTACAAAGCCAAGTGTGCTATGTGCCACGGTGCCGACGGCGCGGGAACAACGCCGGCTGGTAAGGCTCTGAAAGCCGCGTCATTCAAGGACGCGGCGGTCATCAGTGCGTCTGATGCCGACTTGCATGCCGCGGTTACTAATGGAAAGGGAAAGATGCCGGCAAGCCAGGGTAAGCTTACGGACGCGCAGATCAAGGCCGTTATTGGCTACGTACGGAGTCTTCAGAAGTAAGTTGTCCTCGATTCAAAATGCTGGCTTCACATCTGACCTGCACAGCGATTCCAGACGTCTGTTGTGCCTCCTTTATTGCTTGTTCAGACTCCCGCGGAAGTGCTCCACAGCACTTCCGCATTTTTTCGCTTGGTGCCTTTCATAATCATCTGAGGCGATGGGGCAGAGTATCTTCGGGAGTTGCGCTCAGTTCCCACCCTTTTTTGTGATTTGTGATTTCTGTCACATACCACTCTCTAGTCTCCTCGCTAATGTTCTCTTACTCCAGGCCGGCAGCGTTTTCGTACTGCGAAGCATTTCCGCCGTATCCCGGAGCCAGAAGTCTCAGGGAGGGTAAATGCTGTTGTTGTTCCAGGGGCTTATCGAAGAATCGTGCGGCATTGGTCCAGACGCAGGGGGTGCAGACTATGTGCGCTAATCACACGGTCGCTGAAGACTCACTTGATGAACAGACTTCCAGGCGGCGCGCAATTGAGATCTTTTTGGGAGGCGGCGTTATTGCGACGCTGGTTTCCTTCCTCTATCCTGTGTTTCGCTATTTCATTCCCCCGGCAGTGGTGGACCTGGGAGGAGACCAGGTTGTGGCGGCCAAGCAGGGCGATCTGAAGCCAAACAGCGGGAAGATCTTCCGCTTTGGCAGCCGCCCCGGCCTGCTGATCCTGAACGCTGACGGAACCTATCGCGCCCTCTCCGCTACCTGCACGCATCTTGGCTGTACGGTTCAATACCGCAGCGATCTGCGCGAAATCTGGTGTGCCTGCCACAACGGTACCTACGACCTGAACGGACGCAACATCTCCGGCCCTCCGCCAAGGCCCCTGGACGTGTTTGAGGTCCATGTTCGTGGCGAAGAGATTGTAGTCAACCGGAAACGGGAGGGGTAGCCTTGATCGCCTCAGTTGTTCGCTGGCTCGATGACCGATTGCATCTCGAAGGGCTAATCGCGCCGTTGAGTCATAAGACGGTTCCCACGCACCGCCTCACCTACTGGTATTTCTTCGGCGGCATCACGTTGTTTCTGTTCGTGGTCCAAGTGCTCACCGGCATTTTGTTGCTTCTGTATTACCGTCCCGGAGCGAACGAGGCGTTTGAGAGTGTGCAGTACATCATGACGAGGGTGCAGTTTGGGTGGCTCATACGATCCATCCACTCATGGTCGGCAAACCTCATGATCTTCACCGCCTTTGTGCACATGTTCAGCGTGGCGTTCCTTAAGGCCTACCGCAAGCCGCGCGAACTCACCTGGGTGACGGGGATGCTACTGCTCTTTCTGGTGATGGGCTTCGGATTCAGCGGCTACCTGCTGCCATGGAACACACTGGCATTCTTTGCCACGAAGGTCGGCACCGAGATCGCAGGACAGGTTCCGATCATCGGCAGGCCCATAATGATCTTTCTGCGCGGCGGCGAAGAAGTCACCGGCGCAACATTGACGCGCTTCTTCGGATTCCATGTTGCCGTTCTGCCCGGTATCGTTACGGTCCTCATCGCCATCCACCTGTTTTTTGTGCAGCGCCAAGGCATGAGCGTTCCGCCGCAGGTTGACGCGGAGTGGACGGCGAATCCGAGCGCTCGAAAGGAGATGAAGTTCTTTCCGAACTTCGCTCTGCGCGAACTCATGGCATGGTATGTCGCCGTGGGCACGCTGGGCGTTCTCGCTGCGCTGTTCCCGTGGGAGCTGGGCGTGAAGGCAGATCCGTTTATCTCCGCGCCCGCAGGCATCAAGCCGGAATGGTATTTCCTGTTCATGTTTCAGACGCTCAAGCTCATTCCTTCAAAGGTCTGGTTCATTGACGGCGAAGTGTTGGGCATTCTTGGCTGCACACTTGCCGGTCTGTTCTGGGTCATGCTGCCGTTCTTTGAGAAAGACAAAACCGGTCTCATTGTCACAGCGTCCGCGCGTTCCTCTCAAATTCGGACACTGACCGGCGGACTTTCTGTGTTTGCGCTCGCGTACGTTGTGGGGATGACGATCTATGGCTTTCTTGCGAAATAATCAGCGGCGCCTTTTTGCTGTTCGCTCCGTATTGCTGGCCGGACTGTTCGTGCTCGTTGGCTCCCTGTGCTACGGCCAGGCAGCTAACTCGTGTCTCGATTGCCACTCAGCCATGTCCGGCGATCTCGGCGTCACACAGGAAAAATTCAGCCAGGACATTCACGCGCAGAAGGGCCTGACCTGCACAAGTTGCCATGGCGGCGATGCATCCAGTTATGACCCCACGCAGGCCATGAGCCGGAAGGCCGGCTGGAAGGGCAAGATCGATCGCAAGCAGATTCCAGCGCTGTGTGGTTCATGCCATTCCAACCCAACCTTGATGAAGACTTTCAACCCGAGCCTGCGCACCGATCAGCTCGACCAGTACCACACGAGCATTCACGGCAAGCGCCTCGCATCCGGTGATGCCAAAGTTGCCGTTTGCGTTGATTGCCACAGCGTGCACGATATTCGTCCGCCCAGGGATCCGCGCTCCACCGTGAATCCCGTTAATGTTGCTAAGACCTGTTCCCGCTGCCACTCGGATGCGGCTTACATGAAGCAATACGGCATCCCCACCGATCAGTTCGCGAACTACTCCACCAGCGTTCATCACGACGCACTTGCGGTTCGCGGCGATTTGAGTGCACCAACCTGCACTACCTGCCACGGCAATCACGGCGCTACACCGCCCGGCGTGGATAAGGTGCAGAACGTGTGCGCAAACTGTCACGTTTTCCAAGCACAGATGTACGCCAAAAGCACGCACAGCAAGGTATTCCAAGACAAGGGCCTGCCGGGCTGCGTCGTATGCCACTCGAACCATGGCATACATCGGCCATCTGATGTAATGCTCGGCACCGGCCAGGGTGGCGTTTGTATGCGTTGCCATACCGTCGGCGATCACTGCGATCGTGCCCGCGCCAACATCCTCTCCGATCTCAACCGGCTCGACACCGCCGTTACGCAGGCAGACACCGCGCTCCGCGTGGCCGAATCTGCCGGCATGGAAGTAAGTGAAGCCCGCCTCAATCAGGACCAGGCGCGCGATGCGCTAACGAAGGCACGCGTCACCATTCACAGCTTTCAGACGACTCTGGTGGAGCAGGATATCCAAGCCGGCATGAAGATTGCTGTGGCAAATCGTAAAGCAGGCGAGGACGCCATGGTGGAACGCAACTATCGCCGTTTAGGCCTGGGCGTCTGTCTCATCGCCATCGGAGTCATGCTCGTTGGCCTATGGCTATATATCACTAAACTGGAAAGCTGACGCGAGCCGAACAATTAAAGCGCCGCGTATGCAAAATGACTTACGCGGCGTCAGTCTCTTGCCAAGCCGCAGGGTTCGCCCACTGGCAACAGACTCCAGCAGAGACCCCGGTGCGGAGCAATCGCATCTGCAATTCTGGCTTCCCACTTCCGTTGTGGAGTTTCAGTTCAGTTGTTCAGGATTTACCAGCGTCGATTTGGAGCGGGAGACGCCAGTCACGCGCTGACAGCGTGCCGGCATGTACCCAGCCATAGCGCAGAAGCAAGGATCCGACGATGCCGGAAATGGCGGCAAGCCGGCGCAGCCGCTTTTTGTCCTTTGCAAACAGCGAAGCGATGCGCAGCGCGATTGGGACCGGTCCTGACAGCGCTCCGGCAAGGTGAACCAGCAGTCCGCTGAAGCCGCGCTTCGCCGGAAGCAAAGCACGATCACTGTTGCGCAACAAGTCTATGCCTTCCCAACTCTCGAAACCGGCGCTAATGAGACCAATCGCATTGAGCGCGCTGCTTTCACTGTGCCCACTGACTTCCAGCAGGCAGGCTGCGGATTGCAGGCCAGACATTCCGAATTCCCGAGGGAGGGATCGGATGCGATTGTTCCAGACCGGAATGACGGTTGAGCCAATCAGCACGCCTGTGTAGTTGTGCAGCGGCATGCCAAAAATCACGCTGCCAGTTCGCCCCAGTATCCGTAAGGCGGATGCGAAGCCGGAGTCGCCCATTTGCGCTTCTACAAAGTCCGCCATGCTCGACAGGGCGGCCGAAGCACCGAATCCCGAAAGCACCCACGAGCCCACCGACATGGGGCTCTGCGGCTTGAAGACGCGAAGCATGTTCAAAAAGCGCGAGGGCCGCCCCAGATCGACGATCAGCAGGCTTGCGGAAATTCCGGCACCGGCCAGAGCCATCCACCGTGCCTTCAATGCCAGGGCTTCTTCAGCGCCAAGAAGATCGGCCAGAGAGCCGATGACACCGAGAGCACCGGTAGCGCCGCCCACAAAGAAATACAGCGGGATGAGCGGCGTCCACTGCGGCTCTTTCAGCAGGGGCTGCTCGTAGTAGCCGGTCTGCGGCGAGGCCATAGGCATGGGCGATCCAGCCGGGCGCACGCCTGTGAGATCCACTCTGCCCGTCAGCTCAGCTTCGCGGCGGATTTCATCCAGACGCGCTTCCCGCAGTTGCGTCCCTTCGCTCATCGTCCACCGTCCTGTGCTGAATTCTTCCAAAACAGAAATGCCGCGGCTACGGATGCCACCATGGCAGCCGCTTCGATAGCAGCCGACCTCCATGCATCTTTCATGTAGAGGGTGGGGACTTCAGGCTTGGCAGGCAAGTTGTAGGTTGCGGGCTCGCCGCGAAGGATAAAGATGGAGTGAATACCTTTGACGCTCGTCTCGGTCGGATCGTAGACCTGCGCATCGGCCATGCCGCGTTCGCGCAGCACCTCCATACGCTTGCTGGTTTCTTCCCGGATATCTTCGAGGCGGCCGAACTTGATGGACTCCGTTGGGCATGCCTTGGCGCAGGCCGGCTCAAGCCCGGCCTTCTGCCGGTCGGTGCAGAATGTGCACTTGAAAGCGCGCCCGTCGTCTTCATTTTTCTGCACTACGCCGAATGGGCATGCGACGACGCAGTAGGCACAGCCGTTGCAGATATCCGGCTGCAGGTAGACTCCGCCGAATTCGGTGCGGACCAGCGAGCCAGTGGGACAGGCCTCAAGGCAACCCGCGACTTCGCAGTGCTTGCAGACATCTGAAGAGAACGCCCAGGACATCAACTCGGCGTCGTTGCCGCCGATGCCGGGCTCCGGCGTGCCCTCCACAAATTTCACGTGCCGCCACGTGGAGTGGCCCAGAGCCGTCGTGTTGTCATAGGAGAAGCCCGTGAAATCCATGCCGTCGGCCTCAATGCCGTTCCACTCCTTGCATGCCACCTCGCAGGCTTTGCAGCCGATGCACAAGGTGGAATCGGTGAGAAACGCTGTAACCTCGCCGGGCTGAATACCGGTGTGTCCCATGTTTGCGGTCATTACTTCTTCACCAGCCCTTTCCACTGCTTCAGCGCCTTTTTGCCTTCCGCGCGGTGTCCGGGGACAAGATTGCAGACCAGCCCCTTGGTCTCCATGATGCGCACGTTCGGTTCTTCCGAGACGGCCAGCAGATCGTTGACCACGTCACCGGTCACCACGCCCTTCCAGCCCCAGTGATACGGAAGACCGACCTGGTGCATGGTCTTGCCGTCGATATTGAGCGGACGCATGCGTGCCGTAACCAGTGCTTTGGCGGAGATGATGCCCCGCGGCGTCACCAGCGTGACCCACTCGTTGGAATGCACGCCGACCTGCTCGGCAAGCTCTGGGGAGATTTCGGCGAACAACTCGGGTTGCAACTCGGAGAGATGACTGAGCGTCCTCGACATGCCACCGGCAGTGTGGTGCTCCGTAAGCCGATAGGTAGTCAGGATGTAGGGGAAGCGCGGATCGCCCGGCGAATTTGCATAGGCATTATCCGGCCGCTCCATCTTCTTCGCCGGTGGATTGGTCTGCTGATCCGGATAGATTGGGTTGCGCACCAGCGACTCGAGGGCCTCGAAGTGCGTGGGCAGCGGGCCGTCCTTCAATCCGCTGCTGACGTACAGCCAACCGCGCCCATCGGGATGCAGAACAAAGGGCTTGTCGCCGTCCAGCGCTTCAAGACCAACCTTGTCGGGTTCTGCCTTGTGGTCCGGAGGAATGTCTTTTTTGAAGTCGCTGACATCGCGGCCGGTCCACCGCTTGTTCTCCGCGTCCCACCAGACCAGCTTCTTCCCTTCGCTCCATGGAGTGCCATCAGGCTTGGCGGACGCGCGGTTATAAATGATGCGCGTGTCCTTGGGCCACGCAAACCCCCAGCCATGCCCGAGCAGGTCTTTTGAATCGCGTTCGTTGGCGCGATTTCGACCTTCCTCCGGCATCACGCCGGTGTAGATCCAACATCCGGAGGCCGTTGACCCATCGGCTTTCAAATCTTCGAAGGTGCCCAGCAGCGACTTGTCTTCGCACTTCCAGCCGTTAATCTCGGCAAGAATTGCTTCCGCTTTCGGTTCTGCGATCGCGCCCTCGGTTGGGTAGTCCCAGGTGAGCGCGTTCATGCCTTCATTCTGTTTGTTCTGCTCCTTGGCTGCTTTCTGTTTGAGCAGTTTGCCGAGATGGTACGTGAACCAGGTCTCGCTGCGCGCGTCGCCAGGCGGATCGACTGCCTTGTTGTGCCACTGCAGCAGACGCTGAGTGTTGGTAAAGCTGCCGGATTTTTCCGCCTGGCCCGCTGCGGGCATCAGGAAGATCTCCGTACCGATGTCTTCGGCATGCAACTCTCCCCGTTCCACTTCCGGCGAATCTTTCCAAAAGGTCGAGGTTTCCGTCTCGATCAGATCGCGCACTACCAGCCACTTGAGGTTGCGCATCGCCTTGCGCTGCAGGCGTCCGTTCGTGGCGCCTACCGCCGGGTTCTGGCCCATGACGAAGAGGCCTTCCACCTTGCCCTCCTCCATTTCCAGCCAATAGCCGAGTTCGGAATGATCGCCTGTGACGCGCGGCAGCCACTGGAATCCCCACTCGTTTTCTTTCGTGACGGCATCGCCGTACCACATCTTCATGAGGCTAATGAAGTATGCATCGAACTTGGACCACAACCCGGCAGAGGTTGAATGCTTCGTGATGTACTTCTCCAGACTGGTCGAATCGTCTTCAAAGAACGGCATCGGCATGTAACCGGGAAGAATGTCGTAAAGTGTCGGAATATCCGTGGAGCCCTGGATCGAAGCGTGACCGCGGAGGGCCAGAATGCCCCCGCCTGGACGTCCGATGTTCCCAAGCAGGAGTTGCAGGATAGAAGCCGCGCGGATGATCTGCACGCCTACCGAATGTTGTGTCCACCCAACGGCGTAGCAGATGGCGGCAGTCTTGTCAGGGCCGGAGGCTTCTACCAAAGTCTCCGCCACTTTCAAAAAGACACTCTGCTTGACCCCGCAGAAGCGCTCCACCATCTCAGGCGTGTAGCGAGCGAAGTGCTTTTTGAGCACTTGAAACACGCAGCGCGGATTCTGCAGCGTGGGATCTGTGTGATAAACGTGTGTATTTCCGGCTTCCCCGCCCCGATCCTTAGCGTGGCCGCCGCCCGCGGCATGATGCCCAGGCTGGCCGCCTTGCTTGGAGGGCGAGCCCTCATAAAGCCAGGTCTCCGGATCGTACTCTTTCTTCTTTTCGTTCCAACCTGAAAAGAAGCCGGCACCATCTTCGGTATCGCGGAAGTCTTCGCGCAGGATGGTCGAGGCGTTTGTGTAGTGCAGAACATAATCCTTGAACCACTTGTCGTTTTCGATCACGTAGTGGATCAGCGCGCCAAGGAACAGGATGTCAGTCCCCGCGCGTAACGGCACCCAGATATCGGCGGCAGCGGAGGTACGCGTAAACCGCGGATCAACGTGGATGACTTTGCAGCCGTGTTCGCGCGCTTCCATTACCCACTGGAAGCCGACAGGGTGCTGCTCCGCCATTGAGGAGCCCATGATCAGAATGGCATCGGATTCTGCGAGCGACTGTTGCGCCGTGGTGGCGCCGCCGCGTCCCAGCGAGGTGCCCAGACCGGGCACCGTGGAGCTGTGTCAAATCCGGGCTTGGTTGCTTACGCAAACCATGCCCAGACCTCCTGTAAAGAGTTTCTTCAGCAGATAATTTTCTTCGTTGTCAAGCGTGGCCCCGCCGAGGTGGGCGATGGCCTGGGTGTGCATGACATTCCAATCGTCTTCCTTCTCCTTGAAGGTACGATTGCGGGTCTCCCAGACGCGATCGGCGATCATGTGCATCGCCGCATCCATGTCGATCTCTTCCCAATCCTTGCCGTACGGCTTGCGGTATTTGACTTTGGTCAGCCGGTCTTTGTGGGTGTGCAGTTGGTGCGTATTCGAGCCCTTGGGACACAGATGCCCGCGCGAGATCGGCGATGCCGGATCGCCTTCAATCGACACCAGCTTGCCTTGCTTGTGATAGATCAGCTGTCCGCAGCCCACGCCGCAGTAAGGGCAAATGGATGGCGTCACTTCGCATCCCGCTGTCTTCGGCTGCAGGGTTCGCGTCCGTTCGGTCCAGGATTCAGTTCCTGTGCCATCTGACCCTGTCTTGATCTGCTGGATCAAAGGCCAACTTAGCAGCTTCTTGAGCATGCGCAACCCTCCTGCATTCCGATTTGCCCGTCAAGGGCTGCGATGCACCTTGTCACAAGGCTGGTTGCCTTCCCTTGGGCAGCAGCTTCAGAGCACCACGCGCGTGCCTCCGTTATTTCGAGTGACGCGGACCTGGTCCAAATGCTCAAGCAGCGGAATCGCGTGCTTGCGGGTGAGGCCAGTGAAGGCCTTGAAACTGCCCACATCAAAGCTTTCACCGCGACGCGCACGGAGCTTTGAGTACAAATCCTTCAGCGCATCCGCATGCATGAACGCATTATCAGCCCCCATGCGCACAAGGCGATTGGAGCGGAGCAAAAGCGTTATGAGCTGGTGCATGGTTGATGGCGCTATACCGAGCTCTTTGGCCAGTTCGGTCGAGAGCGGCGCAGCCAAACCTGCTTTCGCATAAGCATGCTCCACGGCGCTCAACTCGCGCCGTTGCCTCTCTGGGATAACATCGTCGGATCCGGCAGCGCGCAGCAACTCGCCATGAAGCTCGTATTTCCCTGTCTCCACAATTCTCTGCAGCACCATGTCAAATATTGGCGCGTCCAATTGTGTTTTCGACCGCAGTTCCGCACGCGAGAGTGCCTTGTCTTTGGCCAACTCGGACTCGACAGCGGCAGCCGCTGCCTGCAAAGCCTCCGAGGCGATCCAGTGCGTGCCAGATCCATCGCTGGCGTGGCACTCGTGAATGGCTCCGCTCTGCAACAGAGGCACCGCAATTCGGCGGAGCGCTTCCGGAGTGAGCCCGGTCTCTGTAACCAGAGCCGAAAGAGACATCGCTTTCGCGCCGCGACGCGTGACGCGGATGTGCAGGCGTTCGACAGAGGACGCAGACCGTAATCGATTCAGAAAATCGAGCACGGCGGATTTGCGTACACCAGGACGTGCCTGCGCGTCGAGCACCTGACCGCCGCCAATCGTCATGGCGGGAGAACACTGGCGCAATACCAGGCGATCTCCTGGAACCAAAAGCATCGCCTTGGCAAGCTGCAAGCGCGCCAGTCCCGAGCGTTGTTCGGCTGTGTCCTTTTTATCAAAGAGCAGAATCCTGGCCAGCGAATCGGATGTAAACGCGTGAACGCGCACTCTGCTGCCATGCTTCAGCGGAGCCACATCGCGCAGCATCGACAACTCCACGTCCACTGTCCTCACGGGCGCAAGAGTCCCGGGAGAAGTCAGCGTATCGCCACGCCCAATTTGTGCTACTTCTACTCCGGCCAGGTTCAGCGCCACGCGGCAGGGCGCGCTTGCGGAGTGGCTGTCGCTGCCGTGCACTTGAATGCGACGTACGCGCAGCACGCGCCCGGAGGGATGCTGTTCCAACATGTCGCCGACTCTTACGGTTCCGGCGTGCAGCGTTCCGGTTACCACCGTCCCGAAACCGCGCACGGAAAATGCTCGATCAAGTGGGAGCCGAAGAACCGATTCCCTGCTTCGTTCCGGGACTGCTGCGGCAACGCCAGCCAGCGCCTGCTTCAGCGCATCCAGCCCGGTGCCGTTCAATGCGGAGACGGATACGATGGGCGCGCGATGCAAGAACGTTCCCGCCAGGAATATGCGGACTTCTTCTTGCACCTGCTCCAGACGCTCGAGGCTCACTGCATCGCTCTTGGTTAGCGCAACGACGCCGTGTTCAATGCCAAGCAGCGTGCAAATGGCGAGGTGTTCAGTAGTCTGGGCCTTCACTCCGTCATCCGCCGCAATCACCAGCATCACGCAATCGATGCCGCCGGTTCCGGCCAGCATGTTGCGAATGAAAGCCTGATGACCGGGCACATCGACGATGCTCAAGTTCAGCGGCTTGCCCGGCGCATCTGTCAGATGCATGGCCGCAAAGCCCAGATCGATTGTGATTCCACGCTGCTTTTCTTCAGGCAGGCGGTCCGTATCGGTTCCGGTAAGTGCGAACACCAGCCTCGTTTTCCCGTGATCGATGTGTCCCGCGGTGCCTACTACGATGCGCCTGGGATCTTGCACGCCGGTCTCCTGACTCACCGCGGCACCCTGGCGTTGGCATCGATTTCTTTCGCAGCAAATGCATTGATGAGCAAGCAGACTACTTGCTTGTCTGCTGATTCGGGCACTGTGCGTAAATCCAGCAGCACGCGCCCATCACGGATGCGCGCGATGACAGGAGGATCCAGGCTCCGCAGTTCTTCGGCGAGTTCGCCGGCAGCTATTTCCCCGGGGCCGAGGGCCAACGCGAAGCTAGGCAGTGTTGTGTTGGGATTGGTGCCTCCGCCAACTACGCTCTCCACCGGGACCGTTTCGCATTGTATTTCCCTTGCGCGCAGAGCTTCGCTGCATCGCAGGCAACGCTCGCGAATCGAATCGGCGCTAAGACCGAGCATTCGGATCGCAGGAATCTGTTCACTCTGGCCCGAGAGATAAGAGAGCAATGTGGCTTCAAGTGCGGCATAGGTCAGCTTGTCGGCTCGAAACGCGCGATAGAGAGGGTTGCTGCGCATCATTTCAACAATGGACGGCTTGCCTACAGCTATACCGCATTGGGGACCGCCGAGCAGTTTGTCTCCACTGGCGCACACCAGCGATGCGGCACTCTGCGCGCTGGCGGCAAAGCTAGACCCGGAGGGAAATCCATAGGCGTCCAGGTCCACCACACAGCCAGTCCCCTGATCCTCAACCACGTGCACCCCTGCGGACTCTCCGAGTTCAATGAGTGCTTCGAGAGCGGGCTGCTCTGTAAATCCGATGATGGCGAAATTGGATCGATGCACGCGCAGAATCAGCCGCGTTTCCGCCGTGATCGCCGCCGCGTAATCTTCAATGCGGGTGCGGTTGGTTGTCCCTACTTCAACGAGACGCGCGCCCGATTTGCGCAGAATCTCGGGGACGCGGAAACCCCCGCCAATCTCCACCAATTCACCGCGGGAGACGATCACCTCCCGGCCTTCGGCAAGGCTATTCAGCGCCAGCAGTACGGCCGCGGCGCAATTGTTGACGATGAGAGCGGCGCGATCCGAAGCATCGCAACCGGTGGTACGCAGCAGCAGGTCTTCTGCGAATTCTCCTCTGCGCCCGCGTCTGCCGTGCTCCAGGTCGTACTCCAGATTGCAGTATCCGCGTGCTACGTTCGCCATCCGCTCAATGGCCGGTTCGCTCAAGGGAGCACGCCCGAGGTTGGTTTGCAGAATCACTCCAGTGGCATTGATCACGGGCCGCAACGCGGATCGTTCGCGGCTCTGCAGTGAGCGCCGCACTTGCGTATGTATCTCTCGGAGAATTTCATCGCGGTCGGAAGCGCCGAAGGCTCCGCTCGCCATCTCCCTCCGCATGTCGGCCAGCACGCTGCGCAAAATCGCCAGCACCAGCGGGCGCGGATACTTCTGCAGCAACTCTCTCCCGTTGTCGCCGCGCAGGAATTCATCCACCTGCGGCAGTTGGCGAAAGAGATTTTCAACTTGCTTCTGCATGGTTTTCTGCCGTCAGTGCAGGATGATCCTGGGCGAGCCTGCAATCACCTCGCCGATATCAGCCGCGGGATACCCGGTGCCGCGAAGTTCCGCAACCAATTCCGGCGCATGTTGCGGAGGGAGGGCAATCAGCAGTCCTCCAGAAGTTTGCGGATCGTAAAGCAGCTTGCGCAAATCGTCGGGAACGAAGGCCCCATCCTCCAGTTCCACGATGCACTCCGCGAACTCACGATTGGAGAGCAGGCCTGCCGGTATACATCCGCTCTGCACAGCTTCAAGGGCGCCGTCCAGGATCGGCACTCGGCTGACCTCAATAGATAACTGCACGCCGCTTCCCAAAGCCATTTCTCGCGCGTGCCCCATGAGGCCGAAGCCGGTTACGTCGGTCATGGCCTGGACTTCGAACTCCGGTCTGCCTGCAATGGCCGCGGCATCGCGGTTGAGCCGCGCCATAGATGCGGTGGCTGCGTCGATCCACTCCTGCCTGGCACGCCCCTGTTTGATTGCGGTCGTAATCACTCCGGTTCCTATGGCCTTTGCGAGAATCAGACGATTGCCAACAGTGGCCGTGCAATTCTTCAGCACCACCTTCGGGTCGATCAACCCCGTCACGGCGTAGCCGAATTTCATTTCGGCATCGCGCACGCTGTGGCCGCCAACCACAACGCAGCCGGCTTCCTGCATCACGCTCAATCCGCCGAGCATGATCTGTTCCAATACCCCGGGGTCGGCGTTCTGCGGGAAACAGACGATGCTCAGCGCCGTCAAAGGTCGCCCTCCCATCGCGTACACATCGCTCAGCGCATTCGTCGCCGCAATTTGTCCAAACGTATGCGCATCATCCACCATGGGCGTAAAAAAGTCGACGGTCTGTACAAGCGCCTGGTGTTCGCCGATCCGGTATACGCCTGCATCGTCCGCAGTGGAGAAACCTACCAGCAGATTCTCATCGTTCTGGCGCGGCAAACGCGAAAGCACTTTGTTGAGTAACCCCGGGGCAAGCTTGCTGGCGCAGCCACCAGCTTTCACCTGCTGTGTCAGACGCACAGGCACATTTGCATCCGCGGAAAGCGACATCGTAGTGTCTGGTATTGTCGGCACCGTGGGTTAGATGCTGTTGCGAGAGGAGCAGTACATTTCAGCATCAAAGAAAAAGGAAGCGCCCTGGATCCGGTGATCCTCCCGGTCTTCAAAACCGGCGGTCGTCCCCACGGGCGACGGTGTGTTCGACTCACACGCGCTTCCGCCAATGTCGTATGGGATCATTGGCAATTGGCTTTGGTGTTCGGCTTCAGCACCGAAAACCCTTATGAGGTGGACCTCATTTACCCAAAAGAGAGTGACAGGAATGTGTGGATCAATCCGCCAATGAAGGGTCACTCAGGCCCGCGCCGGATTCGATGCCCTTCAGACGATCATGAGATGCCGATCCGATCAATCATCCTGATCATTGGCTCGCTTCCAATTACCCGCCTGAACTTCCCCCGATCAAATTGGCCGTTTCAGTTCTCTGGCGGATCGTAGATTTTGAATGTGCGATTCAGCGAAGCTCAGATCTGATCCTCGCGTAGATAGTCAGGCCATGAGATTCCTTGAAACCACTCTTGGTTGGGCGTTTCAGGCATCGGCCAATTCTGCACGCCAAACTGACGAGCCCATGCGCGATATTCCCTTACCATTGCTTTGGTCTTCTCAGGATACCGTTCACACAAGTTCTGAGTCTCAGTGCGGTCCGCCTCCATATCATAAAGCTCCCAGTATTCCGGAAATTGAGAGACGAGTTTCCATCGACCGGACCGCATTGCGCAATTGCCATGATGCTCCCAAAAGATTGGGCCACGCTGCGGACGCGTTCTTCCCTCAAAGATGGGCAACAAGCTCTCCCCGACCAAAACAGGTGAAGATTTACCGGACTTGGCCGTGAGTGGATATTTCACTCCGGCGATATCGAGGCAGGTCGCCATGATGTCGGTTTCGTGACCGAGCTGTCTGGTCAAAGAATTGCGGGCCCGAATCACAGACGGCCAGTAGGCTATTAACGGCGTGCTAATTCCGCCCTCATGAGCGTAGTGCTTATACAGGCGAAAAGGAGTATTGCTGACGTTGCCCCAAGGGATCCCGTAGCTTTGAAACGTGTCTTCAGGGCCCGGAGATACCGTGGGAACATTTCCCCACCGTACGGGCCGCCCATTCCTGGCTGTTTGTGGCGTGGCGATATCCCGCGTTACGTTTCCATGACTCGGAGAGTGTAGGCCTGTATCTATTTCCTCAAAGTTTCCGCCGTTGTCGGACATAAAGAGAAACAGCGTGTTGTGCGCAATGCCAAGTTGTTCGACTTTGGCAATGATCTTTCCTACATTCTGGTCGAGGCGGTCAATTTGTGCCGCATAGACCGCCATCCGACGCATCTCCCACTCTCTAAATGAAGCAAGTTCCCAGGGTGGCACTCTCGGATCTCTGAGAGTAAGCGGCCAATCCTGCTTAACAATCCCCATCCCGGTCTGACGAGCATGACGTTCCCTGCGAATTTTGTCCCAGCCGAGATGGTAACTATCTGCGTACTTGGCTATGTCTTCTTCCAGCGCATGCAGTGGCCAGTGCGCTGCGGTGAAGGCTGCGGATAGAAAGAACGGAGAACCTCCACCTGCAAACTCCTCGATGAATTGGACGGCATTTTGTCCGAGACTATCTGTGTAGTAGGAACCCCCTTCAGCGCGGATAGGCGTGTTGTCACGCACCAGGGTCGCCGGATCAAAATAGCTGGCGTGTCCCGCAATGGTGCCATAGTACTTCTCAAAGCCCCGCTGTAAGGGCCAGTTGTGCCTTGTTACATCGTGGGTCGGAGTTAAATGCCATTTGCCAACCATGGCTGTCCGATACCCGCCGCTTCGGAGTGCCTCAGCAATGGTGACGCAATCCTCGCTGAGATCGCCCGAATAACCGGGATATGGATACCTACCATAGTCGGACGCCATCAGACCAAAGCCAACTTGATGTGCATACAATCCGGTCATCAAGGATGCTCGCGAAGGACAACAGCGAGGATTGTTGTAAAAGTCAGTGAAACGCAGCCCACCGGCTGCAAGCTTATCCAAGTTCGGCGTCTTGATCTCAGATCCGTAGCAACCGATATCCGAAAAACCCATATCATCTGCGAGGATCAAGACAATGTTCGGGTGTGAGTCTCTCTGCGCAGCCTTTTCAGTTTCGAGTGCGTTTCCCAAACGCGCGATTGGTGAAACGCTCAAAGACACTGCCGCTCCATCTCGCAGGAACTCACGTCGCGTTTTCAAATTTGCATACCTCACTTGGTGAAAAATACCAACTGGGCCCAGCGCCCTGCATCCTCGCCAGCCGATCCACCAGCGCCAACACCTGGCCGTGCGGCGGACGTGAATCACAGTTCCTCACATGGCAAGTGCGGGTGAGAGGATTTTGATCGTGCAGTCGAGGATGTGGGGAGTCCCCGCCACACACTCTAGCATGAATTGCGCAAATTCAATTGACAGAGATCAATTCGTCCGAAATCGAGATCAAAGATTGGCTGGACCGCGTGCTGCAATTGCTAAAGTCAATGGAAGAGTCGATATGAGTAGGCGCCTTGTAAAACACCCGATTGCAAATCTCGTGGTCGAGGTCAACCGACTCCTGATGGCATGCCTAGTGAGCGCGACGAGGACGTTCGGGCGTAAAGTGGTTCAGCAGGAGGTTTATGATGCCTATTCAACTGAGTGAAGAAGACGACGGAAGGGTTCTCGTTGTCCATGCCATCGGGAAGTTGGTGAAAGCAGATTACCCACCTTTCGTGGCCGAATTCGAACGACGGGTGCAGAAACCCCGAAAACAACATGTTCTCTTCGACATGACCGGACTGCACGGGTGGGAAGCTGGTGCGGCGTGGGAGGACATCAAGTTCGATATAAAGCATTTTGCCGATATCGACCGACTAGCCATGGTCGGCGACAAAAAATGGCAGCATGGCATGGCAATTGTTATCAAGCCATTTACAAAAGCGGTAACCCGCTACTTTGATGAAACTGAAAGCGCAGAAGCGCGAAAGTGGCTGAAGGAATCTTAGCTACCGCGCATTGAAAGACGTCGCGGACTGTTGGCATCATGGTCGAACATCGTCGGCATCACACCCACTGCTGGCGGAAGTGTTGTAGCTCGGCTGGCCACATTGCACGTTGCAGAGCGTAGACGAACGTTGCTCCGCTCTTCTTAGGAGCTTGGCTCCCCTAATCGGAGCCCTCGAACATGAGGATGCACTGGCCAGTCATGCTCCGGATAAAAAGTAGTCAATGTGAGCAGTCAGTTGGACGCAACTAGGACACAAAACTTGCACTTTAAATTGTAAATTTTGTGGGAACCGCGAGAATTGAGCCCAACCGAATCAGCAGTTTTATTGGTCGGGGAGAGAGGATTTGAACCTCCGACCCCCTGGTCCCGAACCAGGTGCTCTACCAGGCTGAGCCACTCCCCGAACATGGGTTGCAGATGTGCATCAGCGGGGTGCGGCCTGGCGCGTTTCTCCCCTTGATTGCACTTGGATCAGTGTAACAGAAACCAGGACCTTGCGACCGCTGCCGCAATGCCCTGTACGCCTGAACTCGTTCTTCAATTTGCGTTCCCGACTCGCCGGGGAATGCAATTCAATTACTCTCTTTGGTGCTTCCTGACGGCAGATCCAGCACGACAAGCTCAAACCGAGTCTCGCGGGGTTGCGAGCCTTGAAAGCCCACGATGTGCTGGTGTCGCTTGGAACCGGCTTTCAACTGGAACCCTTCGTGACCAGGCTGATACCCGTAATTCTCACCGTGCGAGTTGATATGCACATTAGGGTGCCCTTCATCGGCACACGACAACCCTTCAGACGTGGATGTTGGCGTTCCAACAGGAGCGGTGTTATTGCAGGCAATGACATCGCCGTAGCGGCCAAGCGCTTTTCGATAAAAGTCGGCGACCTTGTCCTGGCTGTCGGCTGTTGAAAAGCTCGCTGCCTTAACCCGAAGTTCCCATTCGCCAAAACCCATGTGCACATCGGCGGACTTGTGCTTCCCGTTGTTGGTCACGGCCTCAGCGCCCGGGTAAACCGGCAATCCGATATCTGCGGCCGAAACTTGGTCCGTGTTTACGTGGACACCCCCGAAAGGCGTATCCACCTGAACGGTCTTTTCTTCGCCGTTGGCGCCTTTGTCCACGCGCACGCGGCAACCGGTAAGCAGTCCCAGCATCGCCATTCCGGCAAGCAAGCCGGCAGCTCTTCCCAATGTGGTCCGTTTCATGGCAATCGCCCTCTCAGGCCGTTATACGGCAAGGATCGCCAAAAGGTTCCCAGCAAATTGGCCATCAGTGACTCGAGTGCCCGTCTTCCTTGCTGCTGGTGGCAAACAGGATAGAGGCGAAAAAGACGGCAACGATGACGGGAACGACGACGAATGGGGAAGAGATGTTCATCGGATAAACTCCTTATTGCTATTTAGAGTAGCAAAACGAAGGCAGGTCAGGCGGATTTTCAATCTCGGAGGAAACTTGCCGGCGGGTGATAGCATGCTCCCGCCGGCTACAAGCTACTCCGGATTCAGCTTACTGCTTGGCCGGCTTTGCCGGATAGTTCACTTGGATTGTCAGGATCTCGTATGGATGAATCGGGACCTTGACAACATCTGCCTCCACTTGAAGCGGACTCCCTTCAGGGCTCTCCATCAGATTGGTTACGGTGGCGCCACTTGCTCCACTGGGTACATGAAATTCAGCAGTCGAGCTCTTCCCTGCCCACTCGTACACCCTGAAAATCAGCCCGTCGGCATCCTCAGCCTTTTTCACTGCTGTGAGCACAACGTTCTCCGGCGATACCGAGGCAAACGAGTGCGCGGCGGGCAGCGCGCCTGCATGGGCAGTGGTTGCAACCGCCTCGAGCGGATAGTTGTACTCCCATCCGCGTCGCACGGTGTCGGCGTCTTTCCACGTGCCTGCGTGCGGATAAAGAGCGTAGTGGAAGTGATGATGCCCCTGGTCCGCTTCCGGATCGGGCCACGTGGGTCCGCGAAGCAAAGTGAGCCGCAGCATGTTTCCCACCGCGTCGTAACCGAACTTCGTCTGGTTCAACAGGCTCATTCCGTGCTTACCGTCACCCAAGTCAGCCCAGCGCATGGCTGGAACTTCAAACTGAGCTTTTTCCCAAGTGTTGTTGCGCGTAGTTGGCCGGTCAATGGTGCCGTAAGGAATCTCATAGGTTGCGAAATTGCTGGAAGCCGCCAACGGGAACGCTGCTTTCAGAAGTGTGTGCCGCTCGTGCCAGTCGATGTCGTTCTCAACATCAACCATGTCGCCTTTCAGGCTGATGGTCTGCACAAATTTCGAGTTCTGCCAACTGTGGGTTACACGAATGCCCGGGCGCGGAGTTTTGGCGTTTACCAGTTCAACAGTGGCAGACTGGTTGAGCGAAGTCGCAGGCTGGTCGAGCGTTCCCGGATCGATGTTCCATGCGTCATATTCCTTTGGCGTGTCTTTAAAGGTCTGCAATTCGTTGCCGCAATGTCCAGCAGCCAAGGCTTCAACGCCACCTTGCTTCAGACTGGTGATGCATCCCGTCTTCTTGTCTACCGCAACGCGCAGGTCTGAGTTTGCGAGTTGAATAGCATCGGCGACTTCGGTTGCAGTGGAAGCAGCCGCGACAGTTTGCTTGTTCGCAACGATCCGGACAACCTTGTAGCCTAGCGGCGGCACATCCGAGACATGTACAATTACCTCCGCGACTCCTGTCTTCTCGTCTATCGACGAGCGAATCGGCATCATGCGCTGGCCCTTCGATGAAGGATCCAGGACCGAAAGGTCCGAAACGCCGGCTTCAGGCATTTGCACTCGCACATGCACTTCCCCTGACCGTTTCCAACCAAGCGGGTTGTATACGATCACCGGGATCCCTTCTCCCTGCGTAGCGATCCGTTCGCCGAGTTTCTGCAGCGCATCGGATGAAATCTTATCCGTCGAAAAGCGCACCACATCATAATCTTTCTGCGCGTCCTTATAGATGACGCCAATACCCGAACCCGCAGCAAGGTCGTGGAACTGGTTGAACAGCACCTTCTTCCAATCTTCTGTAAGCTCGGCGCCTGGATACTGCTTGCCATCGAGCCAAGCCAGCGAAGACCATTTCTCAGCGTTCTCCACCTGTTCTTCACTGTGCCGCATATTGGCCTTGTGATCGGCCTGCGTGGTCATTACGCCACGGTGATACTCAAAGTACAGTTCACTTTTCCAAGTCGGAATCGCGACCTTGCCGGCGACGGCAGTTGGCTCCTTGTATCCCTCGGCAATCGATTGATAGTTCCACGTCCGGCTTTCGGGCGCGATCTGCTTTTCAACCGTGCTGAAAAATGATTGAGCAGTGCCGAACTCGTACTTCGGCGTTACGTGATTCGGCGTGGCCCAATGGAAGCCCTCATCAAGATGGGCGCGAGTGGGCCCGCCGCCGTGATCGCCCACTCCGTACAGGTCCAACATTTCAGTCATGCCAGGCGAATGCTCGCGTGCAGCTTTCAGGTCGCTGGCAAGCCGCACCGGGTTCAGCGTCGTGTTCACGTAATCGTGGGGGAAATATGTAAGCACTTTTGAACCGTCGGGCGACTCCCACCAGAAGAGCTTGAACGGCAACTGGTTCGTGTCATTCCATGCCATTTTCTGCGTAACGAAGTAATCGATGCCGCTCTTCTTATAGATCTGTGGCAACTGCCACGTATATCCAAACGAATCAGGATTCCAGCCAATTCTGGTTTCAACGCCATACGCATGTTTGAACCAGCGCTGGCCCACCAACAATTGGCGCACCAGCGACTCGCCATCAGGCATGTTCAGGTCAGGCTCAACCCACATGCCGCCCACAATCTCCCAGCGCCCTTCCTTAATGCGCTTGGCGATCTCCTGGTTGATGTCGGGATATTTTTCTGCCATCCATTCGTTGTACGCAGCGGCAGATTGAGTGTAGGTGTAGCCGGGATACTCGTACATCAATTGCAGCGCCGTCGAGAACGTTCTTTTGACGGCATCGACTGTTTCAGTCCATGGCCACAACCATGCGGCGTCAATGTGGCCGTTCCCGTCAAGCTTGTATGTCGCCTGACTGAGAAGCGGTTTAAGCCCTTCAAGCTTGGCCTGCGCCGCTTTCAGGCTCGCATCGAACTTGGCTTGATCGTGCGCATCCAGCGCACCCACGTTCACGGCGCGGATAGCGTCGCTCAAAATTGCTTCCTTGGAAGCATCACCGGGCGCAAGCGAAGGCACAAGCAGTGCCGCTGAAAGCAGTTCTTCGCGCAGATCCTCGGGATTCGGCCGACCCTCGGCAAAGTCGATGCGCATGGTAGCGCCGCGGAACTGCTTCTCGTCCACCGTGTGCAGCACCTTGACCGCGATGGTAACTTTTTCGCCGGGTCGCGCATTGTTGAAAAGCACAACCGGTTCGAGATCATCGCCCAAGGCCACGCGACGGCCATTGAAGTAGAGAATCTCCGGCATGGGACCATTGGCGTTGACGTGAATCTCAAACCAGATGCGAGCGGCCGTCAGGTCGTATCCGTCAAGCGTTTGCGGCACTTCGACAGTCTGCCTGAGCCAGATCGCATCGTTGGGCGCGCGCTGGCCGGGCTTAATGGTTGGCCATGAACTGTCATCGAAGTTCGCGTCTTCGCCATGGGCTATGTCACCCGCGTGCATCTTCCAGGCACCGGGCGGCAGTTCGTGCAGACTGCCCAGCCTGTTCACAATCGCCTGTTCATCGGGATGCAGCAAAGCGGTGGCTTTCGCCATATCACTGTTTCGCTGGGCCGCTGCCCGGTATCCAAATAGAAGCGCAAAGAGGCACACGCAAACTAACGCACGTTGAACGCAAATGCTTAAAACAGATTTCATGGAGAAAGATCCCTCCGCAGCAATCTTAGGTTATCGCCGCTTTATTGCGCAGAAAAAAACCGCGGAACTCCTGACGACCAGTCAACTCTCTGCACACTCAGTGTGCGTTCGGCGAAGATTTCCCCGATCCGCCAGCTTCCAGGTATTCCACGTAGCCCGGCAGCGCGCCCTAATGATAGAACCTGTCGCTGTTCTTTACGTCATCACCCGTGCCCGGGATCGCGTTTGACTGTACGAAACAATGACGCGAACAGCATGCCGCAATGACAACCATGCAAGAGGCGCGAACACCAATTGATGAAGCCAACGACCGCATCTGATTTTGCCCCCCGAGCCGTGCGCAATTCTACGTCATTCGCAAATGTCTGTTTCGAGTTACGCGCTTAAGGCTGGAAGATAAATTCAGCCAATTCAGCCATTTTCAGGAAACGGTAACGAGTGCCGCATTGTGACACGGGGAAATCCCCCTGTGCCAAACATCACATCACGTTGGTAGAACACCCGTTCAACATGGAAGGGTCATGAAAGCTGCAACCCTCGTATTGATTGCTCCATGTTCGCTTCTGTTGGGCGCAGTGCTGCAGCTCCTCGTAGCGCGCCTCTGTTCCGCCCGGACGAAAGGAATACTGGCGTTTCTCTCCTGTGTGCCGGCCATCTTTGCCGTACTCGGCATCATCAGCTCAGTCCGATCCGGACAAGCAATCGATCTCACCGTCTTGCAGTGGGATTCGCCGCTGGCGCTGGTGCTGCATGTAGACGCACTGAGCGTTCTGTTTGCATTCATGGGAACATGCATTGGCGGACTGGTGCTGCTGTACTCCATCAGCTACATGTCCCATGACCAGTCTGCGACACGCTTCTTTTGCACAATGCTGATTTTCATTGGCGGCTTCATCGGACTGGTCTACAGCGCAAACCTCTTCATATTCTATCTATGCTGGGAAGTGGTCGGGCTCTGCTCATTCAGCCTAGTGGGATTCTGGTACCAGAACCCTGAAGCCGTTGCCGGTGCGCGCAAAGTGTTGCTGATGACGCATATCGCGGGCTACGGGTTGCTGGCAGGCATCCTGGTCATCTATCACCGTACCGGCAGCGCACTCTGGACTGATCCGAACGTGTCGCGCAATTTCACCACAGGAATTTTTGTGCTGATGCTTGTAGCGCTGGTTGCGAAAAGTGTGCAATTTCCGCTGCATACATGGATTCCCGAAGCCATGGCGGCGCCCACACCAGTGAGCGCATTGCTCCATGCAGCATGCTACGTCAAAGCCGGCGTTTATCTGGCTGCCCGCATGCACAGCTTTGGTGCATGGCAGGTGTCGTGGAGCGCCTCGCTGATTTGGGTTGGCACTATAACGATGGCTGTCGGCGTGATGTACGCGATGGTGCAAACCGATTTAAAGCGCATGCTGGCCTTCTCCACCGTGAGTCAGATCGGCTACATGATGATGGGCATCGGCATCGGTACACCGCTCGCCATTACCGCGGGACTGCTGCACTGCCTCAATCATGGCTTTTTTAAGGGCGGCCTCTTCCTGACGGCTGGCTCTGTACAGCACGCGGCCGGCACGCGCGATATGAATCAGCTAGGCGGCCTCGCGCAGAAGATGCCGCACACCACGCTTTCATGGCTCATCGGCGTGGGCAGCATGATGGGCATTCCGCTCATGAGTGGCTTCGCAAGCAAGTGGATGCTGTATGCAGCAGCATTGCAGGCCGGCTGGGCGGTGCCGGCAGTAGTGGCTTGGGCCGTGAGCCTGGGCACGGTGTTCCTTGGAGTAAAAGCAACCAGCGCAGTTTTTCTGGGGCCATTAACACCAGCAACGCACGATGCGCATGAGTCGCCCGGCTCCATGGTTTCTGGTATGGCACTGCTGGCGATTGGCAGTGTGGTGCTTGGCGTGGCGCCGCAGCTAGCCGTGAATTACTTTCTGAATCCCGTGCTAGGCGCGCTCGGCATGGGTAGCGGAGTTCACGTGACTTGGCTCGGTCTCTCCGCCGATGCCGGCAGCTTCTCGACAGTCGGTGGACTGGTGCTCGCCGTTGTTTCACTTGTTCTTGGCGGAGTGATCTACGCTCTCGCCTATCTATCCAAACAGACTGCGAGATCCGTGACGATAACGGCTGGCGGCGCGGTACTGGCAACTGCAGGCGGCGGGATCTTTACAGGTGGCGAACCGCTCTCCGAGCAAGGCCGCCTGACGGCCGGCGATTTCTCCGGCATCTTTATGCAGAACTGGCGCGGGTTCTTCCGCTGGACGAATGTCGATCGCGCCTATCTCACTGTGTGGAGTGCGGCACAATCTGTTTCGAGTGGACTCGGCATTGTTGTCTCATGGATGGAGCAGCAAGCGGCTCTTCTCGTCATCGTGTTTGCCTCGGTTGTGTGCGCGGCCGCACGCTTCGTGCTTCCCCAGATTCAGGTCGCAGAACTCAATCCGTCGGTGGGCAATGTAATACCGGCGGGCCCGCATATGCCCGCTATGCTCATTTTTGCCGTGGCTGCCGCCTTTATTGCACTCATACCCGCTTCATTTCTCAAAACTTCTCACACGAAACTGCCTACATGGCCATGTGTGATTGCCGTTGGCGGATTTTCTGTCGCGGGGTTAATCGTTGCCAATCCGTGGCTTCGGCTCGGGCTGCTTGAACTTGCCGCATTTCTCACCGTATTGCGAGTGTGGCTGACGGCACGCTCATTGGGTGCGAAGCTAGCCTACCTCAGCGTCGTAGTCATCTCGGCCCTGACGCTCATCGGCAGCGATCTGGTGTTCGAAAGTGGCCAACCCGAATGGGCACGCGCCCTGCTGATTACCAGCGTGTGCGTCAAACTGGCCGCGGTGCCGCTATTCTTCTGGTTGCTTCGCCTGGCCGACGAAATACCGGCTGTCGTTCTCGGGCTCATCATTGCTGTTGTTGACATGGCGGCGTTCGGCGAACTGTTCCTAACCGTCAATGCCCGTCCGAGCCTCTTCGCACCACAAGCGGTTCTGCTGTACGCTGCAGCGGCGACCTCACTGCTGGCCGCGCTGCTCATGATCACGCAGCGCAGCATGAAGCGGTTGCTGGTACTTTCCACAATCGAAGACGTAGGTTTCCTGCTGCTCGGCCTTGCCTCGATCAATGCTCTTGGAACCACCGGTGCGCTTTATGCCGCTGTCACTCATTCTCTTGCCAAGGCTCTTCTCTTTGTTTGCTTGAGCGGCCCTGAAGCGGGCGGCGCGCTCAGCGAGAGATCAGCTGGCCTTGCAACGCGTTATCCAGTGAGCGCCTTCGGATTCTTATTCGGCATGCTGGCCATGCTTGGAGTACCTCCGACCATTGGGTTCCTCGGGCGCTGGAGACTCTACGAAACCGCAGTGCAGATCAGCTGGCCCCTTGCTGCAATCTTTATTCTCTCGTCGATCCTTGCGCTCGTCGCCTACACGCTGGCGTTAACACGTAATTGGTGGGGACCTGCACCTGACGACGATCCGCCTCCGAAGAGTGGAAAAGCGGAGCCGCTGATGCTCCAAGCGTCAATCGTAATCATGGTGGCAATCATCATCGCTATCGGAATATGGCCGAGGCTGCTTGAAATGCTGCGTTGGGGGACTTTATGAATGTCTGGAACAAATTGATGTGCACATGCAGACGCCGCAGCCCATGGCTCTTCCACATGAATTCAGGTAGCTGCAACGGTTGTGACATCGAGTTGGTGGCCAGCCTATCCCCGCGCTATGACGCCGAACAATTGGGCGTGCGCCTTGAGGGCAGCCCGCGCCATGCTGACATTCTTTGCATCACCGGACCTGTGACGAACAACGCGGTGAATGCAATCAAGACAGTCTATGACCAGGTGCTCGGTCCAAAGGCGGTTGTGGCCATTGGCTCGTGCCCGGCATCGACAAATGTATTCATTGAGAGCCGCACACTTGCCGGACCGCTCAGCAAACATATCCCCGTGGATGTGTTCGTGCCGGGATGTCCTCCGCGTCCCGACGCCATCATCCAGGGTGTCGCCAAGGCTGCTGCAATTCTTGCCGAGCGCGGCTCGAAAACAGCCATCACCGAACTCTCCATCGCAACCGTTACCGAGGAGGTCCAGCCGTGAATCTGACTACCGCCCTCGCGCGATTGCTCATCTTCCCAGGACTGCTGTTCGCCGTGCCCGCCGCATGGTTCATCCTCTGGATGGAACGCAAGGCTGTCGCACTGATGCAAGGCCGCATTGGGCCTCCGTTCATGCAGCCGTTTTTCGATTTCATCAAACTGCTCGGTAAATCGACTCCACCGAGACCGGGAATAGGTGGCCTGCTCATGAGGGCATGGCCGCTGATCGCCGTATCCTCCGCAGCAGGAGCGGTTGGCCTGCTTCCGGTGCTGCCAACGTCCGGCGGCTTTGAAGGCGACCTGATTCTTCTACTCGCCTTGCTTGAGCTGCCATCGATGTGCATCATTGCGGCCGGGTTCTCGTCAGGATCGATCTTCGGAGAAATCGGTTCCGCTCGCGAAGCAGTGCTCAGCGTTGCCTACAATATTGTGTTCCTGCTGGCCATCGTTTCCATCGCGGCATCGCAGCACACCTTCCGGCTTGACGCTCTTGCGGCGCTCCCGGCATCGCCATTGCGCTGGCTGGGGGTTCTGGCGCTGCTGGTCTGTTTGCCCGCCAAGTTGCACCTCAATCCGTTCTCTCTGCCGAACGCGGAGCAGGAAATCTACTCCGGGCCAATGGTGGAGTATGCCGGCCCCGAACTGGCCATGTGGGAATTGTCACATGGGCTCGAGTGGGTCGCAGCAACGGGGTTGGTGGCAACCTTGATCGCACCACACATCGCGCTTTGGTGGCTGGCTGCGCTGGTGTTTGTTGCGCTTTCATTTTTCATCGTGCTCATGCTTTCTGCGCTTGCTTCCGCAACTGCAAGACTGGCGATCGATACCACGGTCCGCTTCTATTGGCAATGCACGCTTATCTTCGCGGTACTGGCAGTTTCGTCCGCGCTCTTCATGAGGCTTAGATCATGAATATATTGACCATGCTGTGGAAGAACCTGTGGGGCGGCTACCGGACGATGCTCTTTCCGGAGCGGCCCAAGGTCAGCAGCGGCTATCGCGGGCTCATCCGATTCGCTCCGGAACACTGCACCGGTTGTGCCATCTGCAAATTCCGCTGCACTGCAAAAGCCATCGAGTTCAAGGCCGGCAAGGGCGAGTTTGTATGGAGCTACGACCCAGGCCAATGCACGTTTTGCGGCCGCTGTGTTGAAGGCTGCATCGACCACGCTCTCAAAGAGGGCCACACTGAACACGCGCTCACCCAGGAATCGGCAGTACCGCCCGTGTATTTCAACCAGGGCGAGTTGAAGATGAGCTATACCGTGGCGCGCAAAACACCGGCGGCCAAAGCAGTCGCGTCCAAACCGGCTGCACCTGTCAGCCCTCCGGCGCCGGAAACCTCTCCCGAATCCTTACCAGGAGGCGCGCATTGAGTCTGATCGAAACACTTCCGCAAAAGCTTGGCAGTTCGGTTTCGTGGATCGAAAAGGGCGGGGTCTTGTGGCTCGATCCCGGCCCGTTAAGCATTCGCGAACTTTGCGCCGAGATGAACGCCGCCAAGGCGCGATTCATCACCATCACCACCTACCAGTTACCCGCAACAGAAGGCTTTCGCCTTGAGTACCACTGGGATTTCGAAGGGCAATTGCTCGGTTTTCCGTTCAAGCTCGAAGGCAATTCCATCGAGAGCATTTATGAGATGTGCGAGGCGGTCGACTGGATCGAGCGCGAGATTCACGAAGAATACGCAATCGAGTTCACAGGCCGTGAGTACGAGCCACTGTTGCTGCGCGCCGGCGACACGCCTGGTGTGAATCTGCGCGAAGAGGTCAAAAAATGAGCTACAAAATCCCCATGGGCCCCTACCACCCGGCCCTCGAAGAACCTTACAAGCTCGACCTGATCTGCGAAGGGGAAACTGTCTGCGACGCCAAGCTGCATATCGGCTTTAACTTTCGTGGCATCGAGCATCTTGCGGAAACGCGCAATTACATCCAGGTCACCGCGCTGATGGAGCGCGTTTGCGGCATCTGCTCGAACATCCACACACTCACGCTCTGCCAGGCAATGGAGCAGCTCGCCGGACAATCCCCAACCCCGCGCGCCAAATACATACGCGTCATCATGGCTGAGTTGGAGCGCCTGCACTCGCATGTGCTGTGGGCCGGAATCGCGTCCAAGCTTATGGGCTTCAAAACCATGTTCATGACCTGCTTCGAAATTCGTGAAAAGGTCATGGATGTGCTGGCTGCCATCTCCGGCAATCGCGTCAATTATTCGATGAACCGCATCGGCGGGGTTAACCGCGACATCGAAGATCCGCAATCCATTCTCGCCATGATCAATCAGCTTGAAAGCGAGATGATGCACGCCGTTATTCCCATCTTTACCACCAGTTCAACAGCGCGGTCGCGCTGCGCCGGCGTTGGGGTACTCACTGAAGAAAAGGCCATCTCGTGTGGGGTTGTCGGGCCTACCGCTCGTGCTTCGGGACTGCCGCAGGATCTGCGCCGCGCGACACCATACGCTGCATATTCCGAACTTGAATTCAACGTGCCGGTCGAGCCTGCCGGCGATGTTCGCGCCCGCCTCATGGTACGTGCGCTCGAAATCATTGAGAGTATCCGTATTCTGCGTCAGGCAATTGAAAAACTGCCGCCCGGCGAAATCAATACCGGCGACGACAAGGTCAAGTTCGTTACTGGAACGGCTACCAGCCGCGTTGAAGCGCCACGCGGTGAATTGATGTACTCGGTCTCGTGGAAGGAAGGGTCGCGAAATCCGAGCCGTGTGCATGTGCGCACTCCGACGTATGTCAATATGCCGGCGGTTCGCTGGATGGTGAAAGGCGCCCGGCTCGCGGATACTCCGTTGATCCAGGCCTCCGTCGATCCCTGCTACTCCTGCACCGACAGATGAGCGATTGATGGTTGCAGGGATCGACGCAAACTGCAAGTGGTTATTGACAGTCGCAGCAACCACGGGTGTAATTGAACTGTAGGTTGCGGCGATGGAGTTCGCCCTTAACCGCTGTTCCTTGCTCTTGCACCGAATAGCTGATGACTCCTGACAGGGGATCCTGTTGCGGAGTCATGCCCCAGCGCAATCCCCCGAATACAACCTGAGCAAGATGGAGTCGGCGAATAGTTGCGCCTCTGCGCGGCCTTCTCGTTTGCCAGGGAAGTTTCATCGATTGGAAGGAGAACGGGATTGCAGAAATTCCTGCTCATTGCCGCTGGCGGCGCGCTCGGATCCGTCGCCCGTTACTGGATCGGTTTAGCAGTATCAGGACGGATGGGTATTCGCTTTCCTTACGGCACGTTGCTGGTCAATATCACGGCATGCATCCTCATCGGGTTCTCTCTCACCTATATGGGCAGGCGAGCTGACTTGAGCCCAGCGTGGAGATATCTCATCCCATTTGGCTTCGTCGGTGCTTACTCCACTTTCTCCACCTACGAGTGGGAAACACTCTCAAGCTTGCGCGCGGGCGCGTTCTTCCTGGCCACCCTATATGCACTCGGCAGCCTCATACTTGGCTTGATTGCTGTTTGGTGTGGTTCGCGTCTCGCAGAAGTCATGTAAGCCGCCGCTCGACTCGCCCCACACATTGCGCTAGAATCCCTCAGTTCGGTTACGGAGTGTGTATGTTACAGCCAGGAAAAGCCGTCAAGGTCACTATCTATTTGGGCGAAGGGGCAACACATCGCGGAGTTCCTGTCTACTCCAGCATCCTCGATTTCCTGTTCTATCGCGGTGTTTCAGGCGCAACAGTCACACGCGGCGTGGCAGGATTCGGCGCCGACCACCATATGCATTCAGCGAGTTCAGTTGAAATATCTGACCGTCTGCCCATCAAAATCGAATTCATTGAAACGCAGGAGAAGGCCGAGTCGCTGTTGGGAAAACTTGAAGAGTTGAGCGGATCAGGCCTGATCGAGATTCAGGAAACAACGATCGTCAAACCCGCGCAGGTGTCGAGCGCAATAAAAGCGGCTCCTCCAACTCACCTCAAGATTGAAGGCCCGGCGCAAATGATGCGCATTTACGTCAGTGAAGAAGACCGCTGGAAGAACAAACCGCTCTACCAGGCGCTCGTTGAGGCCATGCGCGCCAATGACATTGCGGGCGTTACCGTCTATCGCGGCATCCTCGGCTACGGAGCCCACAGGAGAATGCATAAAGAGAAGCCATTACTGTCATCCCATCACGGCTCTGTCATGCTCTCGGCCGTCGATACCAATGAAAAGCTGCACGCCTTTCTCCTCATCGTCGACGAGATGGTGCAGGAGGGACTGGTTGTGTTCTCTGATGTGGACATCGTGAAGTACGCATATCAGGCGAAAAACGGCATTGATAATCAGTGAATGAGGGCAGGCATGAAGGAACAGTTTTCCGCTCGCATGTTGCGCGTGCACTTTGGCGAGGACGATCGCTGGCACGGCAAGCCACTGTATGAAGCCATTGTCACCCGCTGCAAGGAACTCGAGATTGCCGAGGTCATCGTTTTCCGCGGCATTGAGGGTTACGGTAGCGGCACGCGTATCCGCCGCTCCAGCCATTGGGCGTTTTCAAAGGACGCGCCCATTCAGTTAAGCATTATCGATACGGAAGAGCGGATCGGAGCGTTGATTCCCTTCCTCGATGAGGTCGTTGAAGAGGGCTTGATAGCTGCTTCTCTGGTTGAGGTTACTCGCTATTCGCGCACCCCGTCTGAATAAAGCTCAATGAGATGCGTTGTTTTCGACAGCGACTTGCTCCCTTAATATTCAACAGCCCACCGCAAGTCGCACTAAAGCCGCAACTTATTCCACCCAATTGGGTCTAATTAAAGAATTGGATACGAAAGGGTAAAAGGACAGGGAATCTATTGTCGTCTCCTCTGCATCACATCCACTTCGAACAGCAGTAGGGGGATAATAGAAGGAAGCATATAGACCCTGAGAGGTGCCTGTTTTGATGCTACGGGTCAGATTCTCATTTTTTATTTCTTTGACTTTATTGGCTCTGAGTTGCGCCCAATCGCAGGCGCAGGCGGCTCTTCTGCTTGAAGAGCCCTACGGATTTTTCGGCACCATCAATCCCACCGGGCACAGTGCCATTTACTTCAGCCGCATCTGCGCCGAAACGCCGACGAAGTTGCGCCGGTGCGGTGCCGGCGAATCTGGCACTGTCATTGCCCGGTACCAGGGAATCGGCAGGTACGACTGGATTGCCATTCCCCTCATTCCCTACCTGTATTCAGAGGAAGCCGGCGCGCAGGTTCCTGACCGCGTACGTCGCGAACAAGTAGACTTGATGCGCGATCGCTATTATGAAGCGCATTTAGAGCAAATACTGGGCGAGGAAGCGTTCAAAGGCAATCTGTGGCGTGGCGGATGGTCACAACTGCTCGGCGCGTCATACGAGCGCCGTACCTTCGCATTTCGGTTCGACACCACGCCGGAACAGGACGATGCGCTCATCCAGAAATTGAACTCGCGGGCGAATCGATCGCACTTCAATCTCTTCTACAACAACTGCGCTGATTTTGCGCGACTGATTCTCAATGCTTACTTCCCGAAAACTTTTGGTCGCAGTGTTTTCCCGGATGCGGGCATGACGACTCCCAAACAGATTACATACAAGCTGCTGCATTACGCTCGCAAGCATCCCGATGCCCACCTGCAGGTCTTTATAATTCCGCAGATACCCGGGTATCGACGCATGAGCCGCGCCAACAAGAGCATTTCCGAATCGTTGACTACAACTGCCTACGCCGTCCCCATCTTGCTCTTGAATCCGTACCTGGCCGGCGGAATATTTGTCGATTACCTGGCGCGTGGCCGCTTCAAACTCGCACTACACAATCCCGAGGTTCTGAACCCTCAAGAACTTTCTGCGTTGACAGGCACCACCCATCCCGAAGAGAATTCGGCCAGCGCTACTGTACAAGCCTCCGGCACCGCCGTCGACGACTCAACCGAGAATCACGCGTCGCAAACAGTACAGTTCGGCGTTGAAGGAGTAGGGATCACGAATGAGTGAATTGGCACCGCAGAACCTTAAGAACCATGGCCGCCTCCACATACCCTTTCACATCGTCACCCTCTTCACACTCCTGGCGAATCTCGTCATCGCAATCGTGTACGCGGTACACCACTTCAATTTCTACTCAGCGTGGCTGGTAGTGCTGTCAATTGTCGTGTTCGTCCCATTCTTTATCATCCGAATCTACCCGCTGAAGGTACAGGACCGTGTCATTCGCCTGGAAGAGCGGCTGCGCTTGCAGGCTCTGGCTCCATCGGAATGGCACACCCAGATCTACCGGCTCAACGAGAATCAACTGATTGCCCTCCGCTTTGCCGGCGACGATGAAGTAGTGGAGTTGGCCAAACAGGCTCTCGAACACAACCTGAGTCGCAAGCAGATCAAGGAACGCATCAAGAACTGGCGTGCCGATTACTGGCGCGTTTGAAAGAGTAGGTTTCAGCTAGTATCTATCAGCTTTCAGCCTTTGCTTTTGCTGAAAGCTGATAGCAGAGAACTGCTCTAGTCGCCCTTCGCCGCTTCCTCGACCGACTCGGTATCCAACGCGTGTTCTTGGCGATAGTGTTCTGCGGGCATCTTGCCATCCCACCACGCCCAATTCATGGGGTAAACATCCGGATCCAGAAACACCTGGTAGAAGTGCCACACCAATATGGCGAGCGTGGCCAGTATCGCCTCGTAAAAGTGCACGGCGGTTGCGATATCCACCCACCATCGCGCCAGCATATTGCCCACCCACACCTTTGCCCAGAGCATCACGCCGGTCAAACCCATCAGCGCCGTTCCCCATACGAGCGCCCAGTACTCGGCCTTCTCTGCATAGTTAAAGCGCCCGAACTTCGGCTTGTCGCGTCTGAAGCCCAGGTAATACATCATCGTGTTGAATGCATCGAAACCATCTTTCGGTTTCGGAAGCAGGTCGCAGAACAGTCTTCTGCCTTCGTGCGCGGCCGCCAGATAAAAGACGTGGTAAATGCCGATGCCCATCAGCACGACGCCTGCTACCCGGTGGATGATGCCGCGCCAATGTTCGCCCATTCCAAACACATGCGCAAACCACGTGTCGGGGAACCTGAGCGCGAATCCTGTAATCACCAGCACGAAGAAGCTTGTAATCAGAATCAAGTGTTGCCAGCGCTGATTTGTCGTCATGCGCACCATGTATGGATTCAGCGCGTGGCGCCGCTCAACGGCTTTGCGCCGCCATATGATCGCGTTGTGCGCAAACATGGCTCCGATTACCAGCAGGATAATCGCGATGTAGGCGATTCGTACCCAACGCACGGCGATTGATCCGATGTCATTGGGATGAACGCCATCGCCCTGATGCACTTTAGTCTGTGTGAATTTCTGTGTTACGCCCTGGTGGCACTTCCCGCAGGTTGTGTCCAGGTTGGCAGCATTGGTGCTTGAATGCGGATTGCTCGAAGGTAGGATGTTGTGCACGCCGTGACAACTGGAGCAGTTCGCTGCAACCACGGACCCGGCTTGCGATGCCAACCCGTGATAGCTATCGAAGTAACTCGAGACGCGGCCGCCCGGAACACCAAATTCCTGCGACAGGCGCACGCCCTCGTGGCATCGTGCGCAAATATCGCGCGAAACATTCTTGCCCGCCGCCGGCGAATTCGGATCGGAATGTGCCTTGATCGAGTGAATGCCGTGGCAGTCAGTACATGCGGGAGCCATCTGATTGCCGTGCGCAAGAGCGGTCCCATGAATGCTCTGCATGAACGTGTTATCGACGTCGGCGTGGCACTTGCCGCATGTGGCCGGAACATTGAATTTATAGATCGGCGACTTGGCATCGTTTGCCGGAAGAATCGTGTGCGCGCCATGGCAATCAGTACACACCGCGGCCTTCTGCGATCCCTTCTCGGTGGCTCGTCCGTGCACGCTCTCCTGGTAGCTGATAAAGGGCTGTGCAGACTGCCCGCGCGACTCCATCAGGAATCTTTGCCCGTGACACCTGCCGCAGGTGTAGGGCACATTCTCGTGACTCACTGGAGATTTGGGATCGCCGGCAGCAAGCACTTCGTGTGCGCCACCATGGCAGTCCTGACAACCCGCTGCAGGCGAACCAGTCTTGCGCGCAATGCCATGCACACCGTGCGCGTAAGCATCTTGCGCGTCGGCGTGGCAGTCAGCGCAGCGCACCTTGGCCGGAGTCGATTCATGCGCAAGGCTCTTTACATCCTTGTGGCAGTCAACACAGGTGAACATGCCGCCATGAATCGAGTGCTTCAGCTTGCCCTCGTCCACGAACAGGCTGACCTGCTTGCCATTCAAATCTTTTGTCAGAGTCTTATCGGAATGGCAGGCGAGGCAGTCAGCGTCCTTGAGCTTTTGCCCGGAGCATATTGCGGAAGCCCAAACCAGAAGCAACAAGGCAAACGTATAGGTACATCTTCTTCTAACTTCTTCCACGCATATGAGAAGATTCTTCCGCGCAAATTATCTCAGTGACTCGGGTCACAGGCGCAATAAAATTGCCCGGAACGCCACATCCCAAACAGGCTACGATGGCGTTCCGGGCGGTACGTACTATAGCAGTATCGATTGCTCTATTTTCTATCTCCTTGCGGAGGTCGCAGATTCGTTATGTACTCATCCTAAAGCATTCCCACCTAGCTGAAATATGCTGTCAATGTAAGCACAAGAAGTGTCAATCCGATCAAAATTGCGATGGTCCCCACTATGCGCGAGAAGTTCACCACCCAGCTTTGCGGGGCCTCAGCTAATCTGGCTTCCAGCTTCCCTTCCCGGACCAGCCGTTCGTATTCCATTGGACGCTTATGCTTGAACTCTTGTTCGCTTTCGACGCCGGTGAACACCACCATGTCCATCGGGAAACTATCCGGCCGGAGATGCGTATTGACAAAGTGGATTGAAAAGATGAAAAGGATCGCCAGCAGTCCTTCTTCGCTGTGGATCACCAGCACGGCATTCAGTGCCCATCCCGGCAGAAACTGCGCGAAGAACGGCGCAAACCACATCGCATACCCTGAGAAGCCGATGACGATCATGCCCCAGAACACTGCCCAGTAATCGAACTTCTCCCAGTAGGCATAGCGATCGAAGTTCGGCCGTTTTCCCAAGCCCACGAACCAGCGAAGATGCGAAATCAGGTCCTTCACATCCTTCAAATTCGCAACCATCGAGCTCGGTCCCCAGAAGATTCCCTTCTGGCGATGCAAGATACCGCGCTGGACGATTTCTTTCAAATGCAAAAGGAATGCAATGCTCAGCACTACTGCAAAGAATTTATGAAAGAAGAGAATCGCGCCGAATCCGCCGACGGCCTTCGCTAATCCGCGAGCCCAGATGCTGTCGCTGAATCGCAATGGCAGCCCAGTACCTGCCAGGCCAAGAAACGTAGTAAACAGCACGGCATGCATGTAGCGCTGTTCGCGCGTAAAGCGCATGAAGAACCGGCCCTTGGCTGTGGCCTCAGTTCGCACCGTTTCTACCGCTTCCTCCAAATCAGGCATTCTTGCCTCCCCCTTGCGACTTCTCCTTGATTTGGTTGTAACGCGCGCGGATCAACCAAAGAAGCGTATGAATGATGAAGAATGTAAGCGTTCCGGCGAGCAGCAGGTTCATAAACAACCGCACGAAATAAATCTCAGGATTCAGCTTGCGATCACGCGCATTGGCATGCGGCTGATACTGCACAAAGCTGATGTTCGCGCCCTTGTGGCACGCGCCGCACGTCTTCACCAGGTTGGCTTGATTGATGGGCGACTGAGGATCCGACGCAGGCAGAATTTTATGCGCGCCATGGCAGTCCCAGCACCGAGCCGTCTCAACGTATCCGCCTAACAGTCCCAACTGGGAGTGAAAAGTGTCGTGATATGTCGAGAGCTTATCCGTGTGGCAAGATCCGCAGATCGGTGTCGATTGCATGCGGAACTCGGACTCGGTTGGCTGCAAAATCTCATGTGCCGTATGGCAGTCGGTACAAACTGGCGCCTTTTTGTCGCCTTTGGCAATTCCCTTGCCATGCGCCCCGCTCATGTAGTCGTCATTGATCTTGGCGTGGCATTGTCCGCAGGTTTGAGGAATGTTTGCCTTGAAGGTCGGGCTCTTCGGGTCTTTGTGACTCAGGATGCCGTGCGAGCCATGGCAGCTTTGGCAGTTGGCGGCGACGAGCAGGCCTTCTTTGCTTAATGCAAAGCCGTGAATCGAGTCGACGTACTTGGGATAGACGCTCGGCAGCCCGTGCTTCTTCGCCATTCCGTCCGTGCCATGGCACTGGCCGCAAGTGTTGGGAACATTCAACGGGTAGACACTGGATCGCGAATCTGTCTTGGCAAAAATCTTGTGCGCGCTGCCATGACAGCTCGTGCATGGATGGTCCTTGGAATCGGCATGGACGCTGCCGGCAAGACTCGATGCCTGGTCGGCGTGGCAAGTCTTGCACTCCACTTTTGCCACCTGCTCGGGGTGCGGATACTGCTTGATGTTCGTGTGGCAGTCGTTACATTTCAAACTGCCGTGCACACTGTCGCCGAAAACCTTGCCGTCGACCGCAATGCTATGTCCGTTCGTGTCCGTCATGCTGGCATCACCGTGGCATGCCAGGCACTCCGATTGCGCACTCAGGCTGGAAGAACCGCACAGCAGCAAGATTGCAATCCCCGCAGCCAGACAAGCCGTGCGGATCAACCTTTGGATCACGCTCGCATTCCGACTCCACTCAACCGCACTCGGGACCCTGTTTACTTTTGCGGCTTCCGCCATCCTGCCGTCTTCCTTCTCCTGGAACCAGAGTGATTGAGCCCTGATGCCTGGCTTTAATCCGGCCTCCGGAAAGGCCATGCTGTTGATGCGTTCGTACCTTGAGAACACGCTTTCGCGAGACTTCCCGCAGTGATAGGAATCACAAAGCCCTTAGGCACCAATCACAAAGCTGTTTTTCCGCTACGGAACGACCTAACTCACAACACGCAAATCAATGGTGGTATAAGCGCGCATTCAGGCTGTAAACACAATGCGCGGCACTTCATTCTTGCAGTTGTTTAAGCAGATTCCCAGGCCTCCTTTTACATAAGGCGCTCGTGATGTGGGTCACATGCCGGGCCGCCCTTCGCAAGCCACAATTGAACCGCTGCTTGAGGACACTTCTATGGCCACGGCTGTGGTTTCGAAAAACAAGACCATGCTCACATTGCCCGGTGATGCGGTGCGTCAAATTCAGTGGCGATTTGCCGATCGGTTTGACATACAGATGCTTGTTCAATCAGCCCGAACCGTTGCTCGCGGCACTGTTGCCCGAATGGTCGCGGCCGGAGAACGCAACACCCATGAATGGACCGCCTCAAAGAACGAAATGCTTGAGGCCTTTGACCGCTCAGGCATCACCGCGGCATTCATGGAGCCGGAGGAAGGCGGCTTCATCATTGGCCCCAAGAATCTCGCGCTGTCTCTCGCCGCGTTTGAGTTGGCGTGGGTAGACGGCGGAGCTGCCACCGCAAGCCTGGCCAGCTTTCTCGCACTCGCACCCATTCATGAGCGCGGAACTAAAGAGCAGGTCGCGAAATACAAGTCTCTCGCCGCTCCGCCACAACCAGGTGAAGATCGTAAGCCCTGGCGTGGCGCCTTTGCTCTGACCGAACCTATTCCGTACGTCGGTGTCGATACTGGCATGCTGAGCGGCCGCATGAGCGTTGCAGAATGGACGCCCGGCGAAGAACCCCTCCTGCAAGTGGACAAGCGCGGGCGATTCATCACCGGAATTGCCTTTGCGAACTTTGTCACAGCCGCAGTCACCTCAGAAGATCCTCGCATCAAGGGCAGTTGCGTCGTCATCCTTGAACAAAGCGATCCGGGCAACTACGATCGTGGAACCCCCACAAAGAAGCTCGTGCACCAACTCTCCTCAACCGGCGATCCCATCTTCAACCTAAAAGTTCCGGCCAGCCGCATTGTGGGCGGATACACGGTGAAAGACGGCGTAATTGTTCCCAACTACAACCACGGCGAAGTGATCGATGCGGTCTTCCGCCGGACCCGCGTGCCTGTCGGCTTGATGACCGCAGCCAAACTGCTTTCGGCCGTCGAACCTGTCATCCGCTATCAACGCCAGCGCTTCCGCGGTGCTGAAGGCTCCAAGCCAGGCTCAATCCGCTACGAGCAAGGCATTCAGCAGCGTGAAGACGCATTACATCGGCTAGTGGATGTGTGGGCCACCGGCGAAGCAGCCGCTTCCCTCGGCTTTGCCGCTGCCCGCCTCTTCGATGCGCTGGATCCACTTGAAAAACACAAGACCGCGCTCCTTAAGGAACTCGGTATCCAGGGCGGCCGAGCGGAAATGAAGGCGCTGAAGGAAAGCGAACAGCGGGCAATTCTGATGCTCTCTCTCAAGCCGGATGATCCACGTCGCGCAGAACTCGAATCCGATCCCCTGGTGCAATTCATGCTGATGGATGCAGAAGCCAACGTGCTTTGCCCGGCCACCAAGCTGTGGAATACGGGGCATGGGGGTAACGTCATGCGCGAGGCTGTCAGTTTGATGGGCGGCTACGGCATCACAGAAGACTGCCCTGGTTTCCTGGCAAACAAGTGGATGGATGCGCAGCTTGAGGCTACTTATGAAGGCCCGGAGGCTGTGCAGCGCCGTCAGCTTACCGTGACCATGACCTCTGAGTTGTTTCAAGCGGAGTTCCGCTCCTGGACGCGGGAGATGCGGCGAATCGCATCCGATCATCCGGGCACAGGCGCTTGCACATTAGCCTCTGCCATGAATCTATGGCTATGGACCATCAATCATCTTCAAAAGGCTACAGACCCGGAGGGCAACAAGCTGTATCACGGTCAGCGCCAGGGTGTCACGTTTGCACTTGCGGACGCGCTTTGCTGGTTGCTCGCTTCGCGTGCGCAGATCATGGACGTGCTGGAACTCGAAGCTCGCGGCGCAACGGACGCCGTCGCCTCCGAGGGTCTTGAGGGCACAGTTCAATTCCTCAGCGATCTGTGCCATGTGCAGGCGGCGCAAGCGGCAGGCGAAGCTTCGCGCATCTGCGCGGAGTTGGTCTTCGGTTACAACTCCCATCCTTCATGGGACGAAGAGGAGCACCGGAGCTGCTTCCTTTCAAGCGAACTTGAACAGCTGGAAGAGACGATGCCGGGCATTTCCGCCATGGCCGTGGACGTGATCGCGGCCGACGGCAGCCATCCGCTCAAGGCCGGTCCGTGCGCGGGTTGCGCAGGCTCGGCTGAGTTTCTGCGTTTGCAGAGCAAGCTCACCACCTGCCTGAGTGGCGCGCGACTTGCCAAGGACCGCGCTGCCGATACCGTGAGCAAGGTGATGATTCCTGAAGCGCTGGATTATCCTGCATGAGCACGGAGTACCAAAACTCGAGCGCGCCATGCACTGAAACGGCGATCCTAACCGAGGGCGAGCGTCAGTCGATGGAAGTCGATATCGCTTGTGTAGGATTCGGCCCTGCTACCGGCGGATTTCTGACTACGCTCACGCAGGCATGGAACGAGAACCCAGCCGATCCCGCATTCGAAAGCCAGGTTGCGCCGGGGATGCCGCTACAGGTGCTCTGCTACGAGCGCGCCGACGACCTGGCAGCGGGCGTAAGCGGCGTTGTTACGAAGGCCCGCGGCATTAACGCCAGCTTTCCTGCGCTCAATCCCGCTGAAATTCCAATGGCCGCTAACGTGACCAGCGAGCGAGTGCTCTACCTGCTGGACCCCATCGGCGCGAGCCGGCGTTCCGTGGTGTTGCGTTTTGGCGATGCACTGCTTCGATTCGGCGGTCGCCTGCTGCTTAAAGACGATGCATTTGAATTTCCGTTGACTCCGGCCTTCCTGAACAAGCACGGCGGACTCGTTCTCTCCATCGGCCAATTCAACCAGTGGATTGCGTCGCAGCTCATGGCCAGCGGCCTGGTGCAGATCTGGCCAGGCACTCCGGTAGCCGCTCCGCTCCGCGAAGGTGAAGCTGTAACAGGGCTGCGACTTGCTGACCAGGGGGTGGACAAGTTCGGTTGTCGCGGCGATGGATACATGCCGGGCATGGATGTGCGCGCAAAGTTGACAGTTGTGGGCGATGGGCCCGTGGGACAAGTGGGCCGCGCTCTCAATCAGGACAAAAGCAAGCCACGAGATTGGGCGTTGGGAATGAAGTTCGTCATCGAGTTGCCGGAAGAGAACGACAGCGAGGCGCTCGCTCCCGGCACCGTTTGGCACACGTTTGGATTTCCTGAGCCTGAGATTTTCGGCTTCATGTATGTACATCCGGACCGGCTGGTTTCGGTAGGGATCTTTGTACCGTCATGGATGAGGGATCCTTCACGCACCGTCTACAGGTATCTGCAGCATTACATCCAGCATCCAGCGCTGTGGCACGTATTAAAGAACGGAAACTTGCGCTCATGGGGAGCGAAGTCACTTGAAGAATCAGGCCGTCGCGCCGAGCCTATGTTGACCGGCGATGGCTTCGCCCGAATCGGCGAGGGCTCCGGATCAACCAACATGCTCACCGGCTCCGGTGTCGATGAAGCCTGGACGACCGGAATGCAACTTGGTGAGGCCGTACTGGAACTGCTTCGCGCAGGCAAGCCTTTCAATAAAGAGAATCTCGCCGCCACCTATGAAGCGCGCCGCCGCGCGAGCTGGGTAGAACGCGGTTCTCGTGCGGCTGAATACGCACGCGATGGATTCCACTCAGGTGTGGTTAAGGGCCTAGTCGGAATGGCAATTTCCGGGTACACGCGCGGACTGATCGCACTCAAATCAGACACACCGCCCGCGAGCAAACAGATTCGTCCATTCGCGGCTAATTCGGCTGAGCGCAAGCAACTAGAGAAGGCAGCAGAGATTGCGCGTGCGGAAGGGCGTCCAATCCACGAAGCGCTGCTGACGGTTCGGGGCTGGCCTGAGATAGCGTATGACGGCAGACTGCTGATGACGCAGCAGGACGCGCTGCTGATCGGCGGCAAGGTGCAGGCGATGCCGGGCTTTGCCGACCACGTTCGCTTCCGTAACCTGCAGCTTTGCGCCGCATGCGACGAAAAGACTTGCGTGGCCATGTGTTCCGGACAAGCAATTACTGAAGGAGCCGACGGCTTACCTTCATTCGAACGCGAAAAGTGTGTCCACTGCGGCGGCTGCCTTTGGAATTGCGGGGGAGAGAATGTTGAGTTTGATGCGGGCGCGGGGGGGCTGCATTCGGCGGAAAATTGAAGCAAGCTTTCAGCTATCAGCTTGTTTCCGTTTGCATGGTGCAATTCGTAGATCAAAAAGGCGATCGTATCGAAGATTTTCACCATTTTTATTGAGAAGCTTCGGCTCATAACGCAAAAGCTGAACGTTCGTAGATCAGGAGTTAAGGATGCCTCACTCTCTCCACATCATCGTTTGCGCCGGAATCGTTCCCGATCCTTTGCAAACACTTGAACCGGTCATTACGCCAAATGGCCCGGGCCTCAAAAACGAAATGGTCTTGCCTGCTGTGCTCGATCCGTGGGCGGCCTGCGCCCTTTACGAGGCGGCTAATCTCGCTGCCAAGAATCCCGGAAGCAAGCTCTGGCTTGTGTCGCTCGGCCCAAAGGCCAAGCTGCAACAGGTAATGATGACGGTCGCGCAGAAGGTCGCGTTCGAACTCGTTCCGATCGACGGTCCAATCGGCGGGTTTCCCGATGCGCATGCAACGGCGGCCATGCTCGCCGATGCCATCGCTGGAGTGCCCGGTCTGGATCGCAGCAAGCTGTTTCTGTTTGGCGGATGGGAATCGGCCACCCGCGGTGCTGGCGTGACTCTGCAGATGGTCGGTGAACGGCTTGGCATTACCGAACAGTTTCAGGGAGTCGATCAGATCGAAGTGCGTGATGACGGCTCGTTCGAAGTGCTGGAACGCATCGAAGGCGGCCGCCACCAGGTTTCAGTGTGCAGCAGCGCACCCGCCGTGCTGGGCTGGGCCACAGGGAATCTGCCTGAGCCGCGCAACAACCCGCAGGTTGGCATGGCCAATATGCGCACCATGATGCCCGCACTGCAGAAAGCTAAAAGTTCAACTCTCGATGCAAACGGCCTCAGCTATGTTTCTGTCAGTCTGCCCAAACAGCAGCGCACCACCCGCGTGGTGAAGGATATGACTCCCGATCAGATTGCCGCCGAACTCGTTGAGTGGATTGGAGCCGAGTAATGGAGAATATTCTTGTACTTACGCATGTAGATGAAATTGGCTCCGCACTCAGTCGCGCTTCACTGGAAGCAGTTACCGCCGGACTGGAGTTGGCAGCACGGCTTGGCGCTCCGCTTGCCATTGGCGTGATTGGATCTGATGCCGCAGCCGCGAATGCGTTAGTAAATACGGGCGCAAAGTTGTTGGCTGTTTCAGGCGAAGCCCTGGCTCAGCCGCGCTACGCAACCGATGCCGCGGCCTGTGAAGCGCTCTGCCGCGCAGCCGGTGCTTCCATCGTGCTTGTGCCCGCAGGGGCGCGGCTGTCGCGTGTAGCTGCGGGCGTTGCTTATCGCCTCGGCGGCGTTGTCGATACACACATCACAGCCCTCGGCGGAGCGGACACAGTTGAAGCGACGCGCTGGTTTTATCGACAGCGTGTTGAAGCTGTGATCAGCCGCAGCACGCGGCCATGGTTCGTGGTTCTGGATGCCGGCACACACACCGTGTATGCCGGAGATACGGGTGTGGCCAACGTGGAGCAGGTCGCGGTTGAACTGCCCGCCACGCGCACAAGCGTCAGTGGTATTCGCGCTCCCAAACAGGACGAGCAAACGATCCGTCCCGATGCGCGCATGCTCTTTGTTGCCGGAGCAGGATGGACCAAGAAACAGCCGGACGGGCAGGTGCACACACCCGAGGCCGCGGAACGCATTCTCGGATTTCTGCGTGCCACGGGCGCATCGCTCGGCAGCAGCAAATCGCTCGTGGATCAGGGCGGCGAAGGTCAGTCCGTCCTTCCCTTCCTTACGCACATGAATCAGATAGGACAGACGGGCGCTACTCCGCGGCATGCCAAAGGACTCTCCACTTGCTGTCATGGTGAAGAACCGCATGTCGTGGGCTGGCGATTCATCGGCGAGCGCCGCGCAATTTCGCTTGATCCGAATTGCGGCTGGACGCGCGGGAAAGCTGATGTGGTGTATGTGGCCGATGCGTTTCCGGTGATTGCCAAGCTAAACGAGTTGCTTGGCGCGAAGGGTTGAAGGTTCGGCGGTGAGGTTTGGATGTTGTTGTCCCATGTCCGAACATCCGGACATGGGACACCCGGCTTCACGGTTTGGTTGGAGCGAAAAAGCAACCGCGGATCTTTCGCTTCGCTCAAGATGACAGTGGAGAGTTGAGTTGTTGCTTTCCACGTCCTGAAACCTGGACACGGGCACCCGGCTGCAAAGTTATCCCTTTCTGCCTGAAGCCGATCGTCTTTAGTGAATTGTTTCGGGGCTGAAGCCGTAGCCTTTATGAAGTCCATTTCTGGGGAACCTGGCAACTAGATCTTCAACTCTGCTGGCATAGACAGCGTGCTCATGATCTTCTCCATTGTTCCCGCGTCTTTGGCAATGGTTTCCAGTAGAGCCGCTTTCAGTTCGTCGCGCCTGCTGTAGAGGCGCAGCGGTTGCGGCGGGTTGTGCAGCAGATCTTTGCCTACGAGGGCGCGCACGATGAATGGCATGTAGGAGGAGTAGTCGCCCTGCATGCTTACTGTTTGTGTAGTGTAGGTCTCGGGGTTCACTTTGCCCCATGAAACTGCTTCGGCCGGCTCACATGATGAAAGGCTGCCGTCCGTCACAGGGGCCGAGACAATTTGCGCGTCGTAGTCGTAACCGCGAATGTTCTCGAGGAAAAAGATTTGCGATAACGCGGGCTCCGGCTGCAGCGAATAGTTCTTGGGCACGCCGCCGCCGAGGATCATCACCGCTAACGATTTGGCCTCTGAAATGAACAGGCCCCAGTAGTGGTAGGCACAGGATTCGAAGACATCTTCGTGCAGATCGTAATCGAACCGGTATTTGATTTTGCCAAGACGCTCCAGCGCCCAGAGCTTGACGGAGTTGAGGAACATGCTGCCATCGGCGGGCGCGCCGATGAACACCGGCAGCTCCATTTCAGCGCAGGTGCTAAGCAGGCCCGGTGCTACGCCGAGCGCTTTTTCTCGACGGCCGAATTCTCTTCCGAGCAGGTAATTGCGCTCTGTAGTTGTCATGCGCTTTTGGAACTCAGGCCGCTGCAGAATTTCTGTTGCCACGGCATCCTGATCGAAGAGGATCTGTTCTTCGAAACCTGTATCAGCAACGCGGATAACACCGTTCTCGCGGAGTTCGGCGTCGTCGCCAAACAATGCAACTTCGCGAATGGGACGCTCGGAAGTTCTACGCAAGCAATCGTGACCGTCGTGGTAGCAGATGGCATCGGTAACCGTAATGTATGCCGTGTTCGCCGCCTTGAGGAACGGAATGAGCCAGGCACGATGCTGATCGGAAACCGTGATCGGTCCGGCACAGGTCACGACCAGCGGGATGCGCTTTTCGATTACCTGCTTCATCGCTTCATATACGCGCCGCAGATAGGCGCCGCCGAAGGCCGGAAGAGCGGCCTCAAAAACTTCGCTCAGATTTTCACATTCTGTTACGGGCTTTCCCGTTACCGGCGCACCCATCAGTCCATTGTTGTTGGCACAATTACCCATTGAAGTAGTCTCCTACTCCAGTATCCAATATCCATTCAGAGTGGCTAATCATTGCGCGGTGAGAATTGAGGGTTTATGCGCCGTCTGAGGCGGTGCCGTGCGCCTGATTCATGGCTGCCAAGGCTGATTCCACCCTGATGGGCAGGTCCGGACGAAAGTCTTGACTGAAAGAACGAGCCTCGCTCAGTTTTTGGGCAACACCACAAAGGACCCCGAGATCTCGCCGCTCTCACCGCCGTCGAAGGCTGCCTGCCCGATTCCAGGAATGCCAATCTCCCACTTGGGACCTTCGAGTTCCGGCATGGGCCGGGCTCGGAACAGCTTTTTGCATTGATGCGCAGTCCAGCGTGCCCAGCGCTTTGACTTTTTGCGCCGCGCGCTGTCGGTTGAGATGCCGGTGCCCGCGTACATCTGCCGGTAAAGCTTCGACAGGAACATGAATGCCACCCGTGCTCGCAGAGTGGGCGTGCAAGCCGATCTTTCCCAGATGGAGCGCCAGTTGTAGAAGCGATCCCAAACTTTCTGTGTGCGTTCCCTGATTTCGTCGGAACTCATGGTCGGATGCGGAGTGAACATCTTCGGCCGCACCTCGGTCGGAATCAGCCAGTAACGCGTAATCGGCACATCGCCCACCATCGTTGGACTTTGCGCCTGCTCTTTTTCCCAGCGCCCGAAATCCACCGTGCCCGGGAACGGAGTCATCATGACGAATTGCGCGAACGTGACGCCTGCCTTCAGCGCCATTTCCACTGTCGCATCGAAAGTTGATGCTCTATCGGTTGGCAGACCGAAGATGAACGAGCCAAGAACGTGCACTCCGTGCGCTTTGAACGTTTGCAGTTGCTTTGCGAGAGCCTCGCCGGAGTAATTCCAGTCCTTGTAAACCGCTTTCAGACCTTCCGGGGTAACGGCTTCAATACCTACCAACGCACCCTTGATGTTGGCTCTTTTCATCGCATCGAGGAATTCGGTGTCCTCGCCGGCTTCCATGGTCATTTGCGTGTAGAACACCATGTCCCTGGGCAGCTTGGCGAGTTCTTCCATCAGTTGGAAGCGCTCATTGCGAATTGCAGAAAGCTCTTCGACCTTGGCTGTATTGCCCTGCTCACGTGCCAGGCGCAGATCGTTGAAAGTTACCGGGTAGAAGTTGTCGTCAGCAAGTGCGATGAACCGGAACCCCAGGCGCCGCAATTCAACAATCTCGTCCACAACGCTTTGGAATCTTCTCTGCCGGGGTTTCTGTCCGTCAGTACGCCAGACGGAGCAAAACGAGCAGTGCTTCGGGCAGCCGCGAATCGTCTGCACTGATGCCCACATGTATTTTTCGGGGTTCATCAGGTCCCAACGCGCGGCCAGAAATTCGCTGCCTTGGATGCGTCCGCCAGGATAGATTCTGTCCGGCTTGCCTGCAAGGCAGTCACTAACGGCCTTGGCCCACGCGATGTCACCGTCGCCAGTGACCACGGCGTGAGCTTCTCCGCGCTCGAACGCCTCTTCAGGAAACAGCGTGGCATGAATGCCGCCGTACACAACCCACGCACCGCGCGCCCGAGCCATCCGGCCCACGGCGTATCCACGCAGAGCATTGCCGGTGTGGACGCTGATGCCCACGATGTCTCCAGCCTGAATGCTTTCCGGAGCAATCTGCTCCAGTGACTCATCGACGAGGATTGGATCTCCTGCATGACGGGGCGTCGCTGCCGCCAAAACAAATAACCATCGAGGAGTGATTACAGCCGTGCCAAAAGAATTGTCGCTTGGATTGACAAGATGAACGCTCAAAGAGTCCAACCTCTCCCTAATACTGGTACGGTTGGCTTCACAGCAATTTCAGAGTTGCCGCAATGCGCATTTGAACTACTATCGCGGCCGTTCCCTGAAAAAGCCGCACTGAATTCCCCTATAGCAACTTGGACCTGAAAGTGCCGGAACAAGCGTACATGCCCGGTCGGCTAGATCCGAAAAGAAGCTACACGGGCCTTCGCCGGACCCTGGGGAACTCCCCGGGCAGTTCTGCCAATGCTACAAGATCCAGTGGGCCTTTGACCTGGATTCAGTGAAAAATCTTTCCAGAAAAGCACGATTTCGGGAAATCACTCAAGCGGAATGCCGACCTGCTCAACAATTTCCAAACCGAAGCCTTCGAGGGCTGGAATGTGCATGGGAGTATTCGAGAGAAGCCGGATCCGGCGGATGCCGAGGTCCGAGAGGATTTGGCCGCCAAGTCCAATAGCTCGCAAAATGCGGCCGCTGCGGGCCTGGGAACCCTCGCGGGCGCGCAGTTCCTGGTGAAGAACAATGCTGCCGGAGTGCTCTTCACGCTCATTGGCGGGCACAACCGTGCCACCCGGGCCGAAAGGTGTTGCCGGAGTGTGGTCGATTTCAAAGCCGCGCGAGGTGTTGTGAAGATACAGGACGACTCCGCAGCCCTCTTCGGCGATCATGCGCATGGAGCGATCCAGCGTTTCATGGCAGCGACAATCGGCAGCGAACACGTCCCCAGCTGTGCAGCGAGTGTGTACGCGGACAAGAACCGGATGCGGGCAGGCACAGCGGGTTTCGCCCGATACGTCGTCCGGCATCGCGGGGCCTTCGTTGAAAGCAGGGCAGCCGGGGCAAAGGTCGCCACGCACCAGCGCAATGTGGCTTTCGCCTCCGTTCACTTCACTCTGGTAGGCAATCATCCGGAACTCGCCGTAGCGCGTTTGAATGCGGGTTTCACCCGCGCGGACAATGTATCGCTCGTGGCGCAGCCGATAGCGGATCAGCTCCGCGACCGTGAGAATCAACAATCCGTGCTCTTTGCAGAAGGGAATCAGGTCAGGAATACGGGCCATTTCGCCGTCGTCGCGCATGATTTCGCAGATGACTCCTGAAGGATTCAGTCCTGCCAGTCGGGCCAGGTCTACGGAGGCCTCTGTTTGCCCGGCACGCACCAGCACCCCGCCCTTGCGGGCGCGCAGCGGAAAGACATGACCCGGTCGGGCCAGATCGCTCGATGTGGTTCGCGGGTCAATGGCTGTCCGGATAGTGTGCGCCCGGTCCGCCGCCGAAATGCCGGTCGTGACGCCCTCGCGCGCTTCAATCGTCTCCGTAAACGCCGTGCCAAAGCGCGATGAGTTCTGCTGCGTCATGGGAAATAGCCGCAAGTAATCGGCGCGCTCTTCCGTCATGGTCAGGCAGATAAGGCCGCGCCCATAACGGGCCATAAAGTTGATAGCTTCAGGCGTAACATGCTCGGCAGCCAGCGTCAGGTCGCCTTCGTTCTCACGATCTTCATCATCAACCACGACGACCATGCGGCCAGCTCGAATTTCGGCAACGGCACCGGGGACATCGGTAAATGGCGGTTCTAAACTGCGCGCTGGACTTGGCATGATGGATCAACTCCATTTTCGCCTACTACGCAACAAACGGCAAAGAGTAGGCCCGAAGCCCTGAAGAAGTCCGCAAACAGCAAAAGCGCTGCCCGAGGGCAGCGCTTTTGAAATCCGATGGATAAAAAGCGGCCTACAACGTCGATTCGATCTCGAATCCCCAAGCCTCGAGTAGGGCCTCTGGGATGTATTTTGAATTCTTATTCCGTCGCGCCCACTCCCGAAGTCTGGTCGACCGGATGTACTGGTCAGGCGGCAGCTTGAACTCCTTAACGATCTGCTCGAAAGAGGTTACAGTGGGCACAACGGGGCCGATGGGCTCCGGCTTGCCCCAGTTTGGATTTCCACGACGCTTTGCCATTGATTTTATGTCCTTAAGTGAGGAGTGAATTGTCCGCACATCCTCGGGCTCGGATGGGGTATCCAGTCAGTCCCCGAGAAGTATTACTCTGTAATTTTACGAATATTTTCTTCAAAAATCAATAGGAGAATGACTTAAATTGCTGAAAAAGTGGGGCAGATGAAATCCACAAATTAACTCATACATACTTGATTTCAAACGACTTGGCCTAAGATCACCCCGAGAGGCGTCAGGACCTGGTTACTAGAGATTCCCTGTTTTCCACCAACAGGCTGGAAGTTAGCGGGTAACCAATGACAGTATACATTTATGACAACATTCCAGACGGCCACGGCAGCCGGTGCGCTGGCGCTTGTGGCGGCCCTTGGGCAAGCGCGCGCCGTGGAGATGAAGGTAAGCCGCCAGGCCCTTGAGCGTACGCTGCAGCAGCAGCTCTTTGGCGGGCCCGACGGACGCTATTACGTCAAGGGCAATGCGCAGTCGGCCTGCTTCACTTACGCGGAAAATCCGCAGCTAACATTTGTGCAGGACCGGATTGTAGTCAAGGTAAAGACGCACTCGCGCTTGGGAACTCCGTTGAAAGGAGCCTGCCTCGGTTTATCGATTTCGGTCCCAGCTGAGGTGTCGCTGGCTCCCAACGCCGAAGGGGAGACTATTGGTTTTCGCGATGCGCGGCTGGACCAGGTGTCGGACCAGAAGCAGCTCAATTTCATTCTCAGCCCGTTTCTCAGCCGAAAAGTTCCTTCCAGCTTGAAAGTGAACGCGGCCGATCTGCTGCGCAAGGCGCTTGTTGGGTCCACTGCAAACGCGGGCTATCAGGTCCGGCTCGACCGGCTGAAAATCCATTCCATTCAGGTGGCGGGCGACTGGCTGGTAGTGGACGTGGACGGGGACCTGAGCGTACAGTAGCTTCGTCTTAAATGAGCAACCTGAATTTAAATTGAGCCGTCAGGCTCGCGGGAGCGGAACCTTGATTACTCGTCGGGACTATTTGAAGCAGGCTTCACTGGCAGGATGCTGTCTTGCAGTTTCGGGCATGCGCATGTTCGCCGCAGAACCGGATGCGGACATCAGCGGCAAAGGATCGCTGAAGGAGCACGGACAGAAGCGCGGCATCATGGCTGGTTGCGCGGTGGGCGCGCGGCAATTGCACGATGAAGCTTTTCAGCGTCTCATTGCGGAGCAGTACGATCTGGTGGTGTCGGAGAACTCGATGAAGTTCGGGCCACTCTCTCCCAAGCCAGGTGAATACAACTGGACAGACGCCGATGCGCTGGTTGACTTTGCGGAAAAGCACAAGATGAAAGTGCGCGGGCACAACTTTGTATGGCACTCGCAGCTGCCGGTGTGGTTCAAGACGACGGCGAACAAGGACAACGCGAAGAAGATCATGGTGGACCACATCAACACAGTGGCCGGCCACTTCAAGGGCAAGATCCAGTCATGGGATGTGGTGAACGAAGCCATCAAAGTTGATGACGACATGCCGGACGGGCTCCGCAAAAGCCCGTGGTATGAGCTGATCGGGCCGGAGTATCTGGATATTGCTTACCATACCGCGCGCAAGGCCGATCCAAAAGCCAAGCTCACCTATAACGAGTACGGCATCGAAAACGACAGCGAAGACGATAGCAAAAAACGCGCGGCGACGCTGGCGCTGCTCAAGCGCTTCAAGCAGAACGGAACGCCGATCGATGCGCTGGGAATTCAGTCGCACATTCACGCCAGCACAGGAGAGACTTACGGCAAGGGAATGCGCGAGCTCATCTCCGGTGCTCAGGACCTTGGTCTGGAAGTGTATTTGACTGAGTTCGACGTGAACGATGATGGAGTTGCAGAAGACGATCCCGCGGCACGCGACCGCGCTGTGGCGGCTGTCTACACGGATTACCTGAACATTGCGCTTGAAAACAAAGCTGTGAAGGCCGTTCTCACCTGGGGCGTATCTGATAAAGATACCTGGTTGAATGGCATGCGCGAGCACGGGAAAAAACATCCAAACCGCCGCGAAAGGCCGCTGCCGTTCGACAACGATCTGAAACCAGTCGCGCCCTTCTACGCTCTTCGCGACGCCTTCGATAAAGCTCCGCATCGCTAGATTCGGGTGCAGCCAGCCTCGTATTGATTGGTGTTGGGGGAACGTTCGCGTGTTCTGCTTGCAGGGGCAGGATCTGCTCCGCGTCTAATCCACGGCTACGAGCGTTCGCCCTGGTTTTCGAGCCAGGGCCGCTCGCTGTAGTTACAATCGACGTGGAGGTTCTCCGCACAATATGAATGTGACTCGTAGAGAATTTGGCCGTCTGACGGCCCTTGGTGTTGCTGCGCATTGGGCGCCCTCACTCAACGCTCAGGCCGGCACGAAGAAGATTGGCTATGCAGTGATTGGGCTGGGTCGCATTGCAGATCACTTTATGCGTGGCTCATTGTTGACCAGCAACTCCGCCATTACTGGCCTGGTCAGCGGGCATCGCGACAAAGCTGACAGGATCGCAGCGCAGTACAAGGTCCCGCAGAATTCAATCTACAACTACGAGAACTTCGATGAGATCGCGAGGAATCCCGCGATTGATGCCGTTTATGTTGCGCTGCCGAACTCCATGCATGCGGAATACACCATCCGCGCGGCAAAAGCCGGCAAGCATGTGTTGTGTGAAAAGCCGATGTGCGTGAGCGTGGCAGAGGCCGAATCGATGATCGCGGCATGCAAGGCCGCAAACGTGAAACTGATGATTGCGTATCGCTGCCAGTATGAACCGATCCATTTGAAGGCCATAAAGCTGATTCGGGACGGGCAGCTGGGCAAGATTGAGGCCATCGAAAGCGCGTACGGCTTCAACGAAGTTGCGGGAGAGTGGCGGCTGGATAAAAAGCTCGCCGGTGGCGGCCCGCTTTTTGATGTGGGGATTTATTGCTTGAACGCGTGCCGTTACCTCACGGGGGAAGAACCTACGGATCTTCACGGCTATACCTCGGTTGTCGATCATGACGGCCGATTTACAACAGTTGAAGAAAACGTGGCATGGAACATGAAATTCCCTTCCGGCGCGGTGGCCAGCTGTAGCACCACGTACGGCGCTCCCATGGACGGGTTTTTCAGGGTCTTCGGGTCGAAGGGCACGCTTGAATGCGATCCTGCATTCAATTACGACCATTTGCACCTGCGGGGTAGATTCTCCGGGACCAGGCTTGACGACAACGAGACGACGCCCGATCCGTACCAGTTCCAGGCGGAAGCCGATCATTTTTCAAATTGCATCATCAACAATCAGCAGCCGAAGACCCCGGGCGAAGAGGGTCTGCGCGACATGACGTATATCACCAAGATCTACGCCTCAGCTGGCATCAAGATCTGACTTCACTTTCGAGACGGGGGAAGCGAGATGGAGCCGCTGCAGGTGCGGTATTCCATGCGCTGCGTGGTCAGACCACAAAGTTAAATTCAGGAAAAGTCTACTTATCCTGAATGATAAAATTTGCTTTTCGGAGTGCATATGCCAGAAGCAGTTTGTGATATCGGGCTGATCGGGTTGGCAGTGATGGGACAGAACCTCGTCCTGAATATGAACGACCATGGATTCAAGGTTGCGGTATTCAACCGCACCGTTTCCAAGGTGGATGATTTTATCGCCAACGAAGCGAAGGGTACCCAGGTGGTTGGCGCGCACTCTGTTGAGGAGCTTGCAGGCATGTTGAAGCGGCCGCGCCGCATCATGCTGATGGTCAAGGCCGGCGAGACCGTCGACCAGATGATCGACCATATTTTGCCGCACCTTGAAGCGGGCGACATCATTATTGACGGTGGCAACTCGCTGTTTACGGATTCAAACCGCCGCACCAAGATGTTGGCCGAAAAAGGTATCCTCTTCATCGGTACGGGTGTCTCCGGCGGCGAAGAGGGCGCGCGCCGCGGCCCCTCGATAATGCCAGGCGGCAACCCTGCTGCCTGGCCGCACGTGAAGCCCATTTTTCAGGCGATCGCTGCCAAAGTTGAAGACGGAACCCCCTGCTGCGATTGGGTGGGCGAGGATGGCGCGGGGCATTTCGTCAAGATGGTTCATAACGGCATTGAATACGGCGACATGCAGCTTATCTGCGAAGCCTATGACCTTCTGCATCGTGGTCTGGGCCTGAGCGCCGACGAGCTCCACGACGTTTTCGCGGAGTGGAACAAGGGCGAGCTCGACAGTTACCTGATTGAAATTTCGCGCGACATTTTTGCCAAGAAGGATGAGGACGGACAGCCGCTCGTGGATAAGATACTGGACACCGCGGGCCAGAAGGGCACCGGGAAATGGACCGTGGTGAGTGCGCTCGACACGGGCCAACCGGTGACACTGATCGGCGAGTCCGTTTTTGCGCGTTGCCTGTCTTCACTCAAGGACGAGCGCGTTGCGGCTTCGCTGGTGCTAAAGGGGCCCAAGGCTGACGTGAAGGTGGCCGACCGCGTGAAGTTCATTGAAGACGTGCGCCGGGCCCTGTTCTGCTCCAAGATCATTTCATACGCACAAGGTTACATGCTGTTGCGTGCCGCGGCCAAAGAGAACAACTGGAACCTGAACATGGGCGGTATCGCGCTGATGTGGCGCGGTGGATGCATTATCCGCAGCCAGTTCCTGGGTGACATCAAGGACGCTTTCAAGAAGAATCCCAAGCTGGAGAATCTGCTCATGAGCAAGTTCTTTTCGAAGCTGGTGAACAAATACCATCCCTCATGGCGCAAGGCCGTAATCAGCGCAATCAAGATTGGCGTTCCGACACCGGCGTTTTCAACCGCGCTGGCATTCTTTGACGGCTACCGCTCCGCGCGGCTGCCGGCCAACCTGCTGCAGGCTCAACGCGATTATTTTGGCGCGCACACCTACGAGCGCGTAGACCAGCCTCGGGGACAATTTTTCCATACCAACTGGACGGGCAAAGGTGGACGCGTTTCATCGTCAACCTACACGGTATAGAGCAAGCCTGGATTGAAACGCAAAGCGGCGATTTCCAATTGGAAATCGCCGCTTACGTTTTCTGCGTTGACGAGGACTATCGAGAAGCCTGGCTGCCCATTCTCTGCTTGGCCAACATGACTGCGTCTTTGAGCGCAAGTTCAAAAGCGTGCGCCGATTCAGGATCGGAAAACGTAAGGCCGAAAGCCAGCGTGTCATCCGGCGCCTGCCCATATTCGCTGCTGGAGTGCGGGCCGGGACCAAGTTGTGAAAACTTCTCGCGATCGTAGATCAGGGTGTGAAACTGCTTGCCGGGCATTCCGGAAATGATCACCATGGTGGTCTCGCCAACATCGCCGGGCTTGTAATGGCTAACCACATTCGGGTCGGTAAAAACAAGGTTGTCGACGATCAAGCTCTCATCGACGGCACTGAGCGGAACGGTAATGGATGCGAGGGGAAACGTGTAGAAGGACCACCCCGGCTTTCCCTCCTTATTCATGAGCATCCCACAAATGGGGCTGGGCATTTTAGGCGAAATCACAATCGAGTCGCCATCCAGCGCTACAAGGCTGCCCGAACCGGAATAGGCAGATTTCATCAGCTGGATTTTGGCCGAGAGATTTTGCCCAAAGCTCAAGCTGGAAATAATGAACAGGAGAGACAAAAGCAGTATCGAACTTCTCTTCACAACGGGGGCCCTCAAACCAGATTTTTGACTGATTCTGGCTGCGGGCAAGTGATGTGAATCACTCGATTCGCGTGACGACGAGATTCCCAAAGCAGAAGGACTGCAATCTTCCCATTTCAAATTAAGCATGCGAAGAGTTTGTTCCGGGTTGAAAGGCCGTAGCAATCCCACGAAAAGGTGAGCCAGCCCGGGAGCGTCAATCCGCGCAAGGGCGCTTGTATGTGTCTGATTTCCTTGCGGCTGAGGCCATTTAGGGGTGCCAGGTTCCCGGTCCGGCAAAGCGAACCTGAGACCCCCGGCGCGGCGATCGACCTTGTTCACCATCCTGGCAGACCGACGCGCAGGCAATGAGCCGCAATGGTCGCAAATGCGTTTTTCTCTGAATAACCCGTTCAGCGAATCAACGGAGGCTCTGAACCGGAGCGGGGTCCATGTCGGCGTAGTCCTGGTTCTCGCCGCCCATACCCCAGCAGAAACTGTAGGCCCGAGTGCCTACGCCGGCGTGAATGGACCAGCCGGGAGAGACTACCACTTCCCTGTCTGCCATCACGATGTGGCGGGTTTCATCCGGCGGTCCCATCAGGTGGACGATGCGCGCGTCCTCAGCCACGTTGAAGTACATATATACTTCGGAGCGGCGATTATGGGTGTGCGGCGGCATCGTGTTCCAATTGCTGCCCGGCGCCAGGTGCGTTACGCCCATTACCAGTTGACTGCTGCGCGCGCCCTGCAGGTGGATGTATTTGCAGATTGTTCGCTTGTTACAGGTTTCCACGCTGCCCAGCTCAGTTGGATTGGCTTCCTCTTTGCGCACAAGTGATAGCGGATACTCAGCATGCGCGGGATAGCTGAGCAGGTAGAATGCGGCATGTTTGGCGTTGTCCTTTGATGCGAAGGAGACCTGCTTTTTGCCTTTGCTGACGTAGAGTACGTCGAGGTTGTTCAGATCGTAGCTCTGGCCATCGACGTTGACGGTGCCCGTGCCGCCAACGTTCAGGACGCCGACTTCGCGACGCTCAAGAAAGTACTCCGCGCGCAGTTCAGGAAAAGTTGGCAAGGCCAGTGCACTGTCACCGGGCGCAGCAAATCCAACCACGGTGCGATCGAGATCAACATAGTCAAGCTTGATTTTGCCTGGCTCGCACAGACCGCGAAGCAAAAACGTCTCACGAAGCTCAGCAGTTGTCATGCGCGGATAGCGCACCGGATCGGCCATCATGACCGTCTTCATGGTTCCTCCAGTTAATGCTGCGTGTTGTGCGGCCACGGCAACTGGTCAAAAGCAGCATTTTGCCGCGTGCAATCTTGCCTACAAGGCCATTTTACTGCTCGGCCAGCTTAGGCAGTTGCAATGGATTCCAGTTATCCGTGCCGCGCAGAAAAACTGCAGGCTCGTATTGCCTTGCTTGTTCCGCCGTCAGGAAATGCGTGCGCTTGTTCCGTTCCGCGTGGTGCGCGCCGGGGCCGGAGGAATCAAATTCGGCGTAAAAGGCGTCGTCCAGGGTGCGAGATACTTCAGCGTGCCACTCGCTCCATCCTGCGGGGTCGATCTTTTCGCCCATTTCCGTGTGCATAAAAATGACGGTTGAAAATGCGCGCCATGGGCGCCCCAGGAATACGTAACCCTTGACTCCGGGATCCTGGGTGAGGCGGCAGTGGTCAAACACGTAGCCCGAATCCTCGCTTGCATAGTGCTTCGACTGCGCAGTAAGGAAGCCGCCGTCGTACGGAGTTGAATGAATCTCGCAGTTCTCGAATACCGTTTTGCCGTCGCCGAAGATGAAATCGATGTTTCCTTCGATGTAGCAGTCCGAGAAGAACTGGCGCGCGGGTTTGCAGTTCTGCTCGTCCTTTTCGCATCCTCCGCCATTGGCATAGAGTGTGTCCTGATTACCGAGCAGACGCACGTTGTGAAACACCGCTCGATCGCCGGTAACGCGCAACGCCACTGCCTGCGAACCTTGGGGATACGGAACAGCTGGAGCGCGGTAATCATTCTGAAACGTGATATTCTCGGCAAAAAAGTTTTCTGCATTTACATTCACTGTTGCTGTATGCGAAGTGCCGCCGTCGGTGGCTGCGTGCTTATTGAACACAACAACCGTCTTGCTTGGGTCTGAATCGTTGCTGCGGATGGTGATGTTTTTCTTATCGACCGTAAGCACTTCGCGATACTCGCCGGGCGAGACCATCAGAACTTGTCCTTCTTTGGCCACGTCAAGTGCGCGCTGAATGGAATAGAAGTCGCCGGTCCCGTCAGCCGCGATATAGAGGTTGTTGTCCTCCGGCGGAACCTTGCCTGCGATCTCAGGCGCCGTCCGGAGTGCTGGAAAAGGCACAAAGCGAACATCGCAATTGAGCGGCTGTCCGTTTGTTGCATTGGCAGTGCGCGTGACCGTTACATCGTTTCCTGAAGGCACAAGGTTTCCGACTCTGGGCCCAATTGTAATGTCCGCGTCCTGGTTGTAGAACAACGAGCTCTGCTGGTCATCTGCAAACACATCGTTGAGCTTGATCCCGAGCTTGTGTTCCGCATCGAGCCCGAGAAAAGTAAAGGCGCCGGGCGTGAGTACATGCACATCTTCAAGCGTGATGTCGCGGTAGATCGGCAGCTTGTCCCCTTTGAAGTTGGTGTAGTGAGGCGTAAATACGAGCGGGTTGCGAACGTTGCGAATGCAGACATTGCGATAGGTAACGTCATGCACGAGTCCGCCGCGACTGGGATCGCTCTTGATGCGGAGGCCATTATCTGCTCCGTCGATTGTGAGGTCGTCTACCAGCAGATGATCTGCACCGCCGTTTGTGCCGCTGCCGATGGACATACCGTGTCCCGCATAAAAGTGGTTGTGTAGAACCGACATGTTTGAGACGCCGTGTCCGGGCTGAGGCTTGAGGCAGACGTCGTCATCGCCGGTATTGATGTAGGAATACGCGATGGTGATGTTGCTCGACGAGCCGGGATCAATGCCGTCCGTGTTGCGCGCTGTCTTGGGAGTCATGATCTTCACGCCCCATGCGGTAAATCCGTCTGTCTGGTTGATGGACACATGGAAGCCCGGTGAGTTGCGCAAAGTGATTTTGTAGAGCGTGAAGCCGTCGGCGTGGCGAAGCTGCATCATTGCGGGAACGCTCTGCTGCATGTCTTTAACTTTGGCTTCGTGCGCGAGATCCCACCACGTCACGTCCTGGCGAAGCAGCTTCGCGCCTCCGCGCGCATCGATGGAACCGTCACCCATGATGCCGCTGCCTTCAATATGATCACCAAAGATGAACGGCTTGCAGCCGTGCCCCTTTTCCGAGATGATGCCGCAGGCGCCGGGCGCGAGATCGTAGAGCCTTGGATTGGTGGATGCAGCCAGCACGGTATTTTTATCTACGACGAGGGTGACGCCCGGACGCATCATGAGCGGGCCACTGAGAAACACCTGGTTATTACCCTTCGCGCGCAGGATTACCGCCTTGCCCTCGGCGCACGTGTCGATTGCCTTCTGGATGCGATTCGTATCGAGCGCCTTCTCGTCGTTTTCCGAAATCACGCCGTGCGGGGCGGCAATCGCCGCATTGAGCGTGATGCAGGCCTGCGGAATATGAGGCTCGACGACTTTGCGTGTGTCCTGTGCTGTAAGCGCGAATGCAAGCAGCAACGGAGTTGCGAGTGTTATGAAACGTAACAAGAGCTTGCGCATCTTCTTCTCCGAAACGTTATGAGTGCGAGTCAAATGGAGACACGGCTCTATTTATGCGGTACTTGTTCGAGGAGCCAACGGACCAGTTCTACTCCGGCAGCGTAGTTTTGATATTCGGCGGGCAGCTTGCGGCCATCGGTGTACTCGTTGTAGAGCCACGGATCTACGAACGCGAAGACCGTTCCCTTGCCGTATTTAGCCGTTGCCATAAAGATGTCATCGCCTTCCTTCAGGACTGAAGTTGCGGGCGGTTTTGCCGAGATGGTGCACACGTCCTTCACATAAATCGTGTGCGGATGATGGAAGATTGGTCCACCGCCGTCGAGCACAACCTTGCCCTGCTCCCAGTTGGAGCCGATGACCTGCTTGCGCAAAACACTATTGAAGTGCAGCCCAAATTTCTCTGCGATCACATTGAAGTGATCGAGGTCGGCGAAGGTCGTGTCGTTCTCCAGGATGGCCAGCACGCCGCCAGATTTGACCCACTGCGCAATCTGCTCCGCGTCCTTGCTGTTTGCATAATTTGGGTGCGGGTTTTTGGCTGCGTTATCAGGCGAGACAATCATGTACAGCTGCGCGCCTTTCAGGTTCTCGACGGTCGGCTCCGCATCGAGTTCCTCGGTCTGCGCGCCGAAGTTGCGGAAGATGCGACCTACAAGGGAATAGCCGGGATCATCCTGCGTGTGCCATTTGTAGTGAAAGAGCACTTCCTTGCCAAACGCGTCGGTGCGCTTTTGCGAGTTGAACCAGCCGTCCATCAGTACGGTGTTGCCGCGGCCGAGTTTCGCGTTCGCTTCATTCTCCATCTCAGTTGCCACCAGCAGGAAGGCGCCGACGCCCTTGGGATCGTTGGCGACTACCTTCTCGCTCAGGTAGTAGGCATAGCTTCCGTCGCGGTAGGGATCGCCACCGAGTCCGCCAACACTTACGGTGCCGGTCACCGAAACATCCTCGCCGTCGGCCTTGATGAAATGCGAGAGTATACCGCGGTATCCGCGATCTGCATTGGCGCGGAAAGTCTCGGGAAGATAGCCGCGGCGCACGCCTTTTGCCAGCGCGTAGACAAACATACTGGAGGCCGACGACTCCAGGTAGTTCCCTTTTGCGCCGCCCTTGTCGAGCACTTCATACCAGAGGCCGGTGCTTGCATCCTGAACCCTGACGAGCGCTGCCGCGTCACGCTGCAGATATGCAATGAGCTGTTTTTTGCCGGGATCGTTGTCGGGGTAGTAAGGGATGGAATCGACGAGCGCCATCATGTACCAGCCCATGGCGCGTCCCCAGAACTCGGGCGAGTCACCGGTCTGTTTGTTTGCCCAGCGCTGCTGCTTCGATTCGTCCCAACCGTGATAGAGCAGCCCCGAGTTAGCATCGCGCGCGTGTTCTTCAATCAGCGCGAACTGATGCGTGATGTCACTGAAGTCTTCTGGATGATGGGAAAGCTGGGCGTACTCAGCGCGAAATGGCTCGGCCATATAGAGGCCGTCGAGCCACATCTGATTTGGATAGCGCTGCTTGTGCCAATAGCCTCCCGAAGCGGTGCGCGGTTGGTTGGCAAGCTGATCTATCAGCAGAGAGGCTGCGGTCAGGTATCGCCTATCGTGCGTGACGCCGTACAGCAGAAGCAGTTGGCGTCCAAGCAGGATGCTGTCGAGCTCTTTGATTTCGTTGCGGTAGGTGGGTATTTTTCCATCGGGAGTGACGAGTTGGTCGATGGAAGTCTTGATGTAGTTGTAGTACCGCGCATCAGTGGTGTTGAGCCACACAGCGCTGACACCCTGAAGGAGCGTTCCGAGTTCGTAAGCCCACCTGGGTCCCGCGGGATTGATGCGGCCGCCCGGCCAACGCGCAATTGCAGAATCTGATGCGCGCTGCGACCAAGGCTGATCACTGCTCGGATCCGCAGCGAACGCTTTGCCTGTCGCCCCGATGAGAACGAAAACCAAAGCGAGAAACCGAAAGGATCTCATTTCAACTCCGGGTACTGCTGTGACCACTTTTGAAAGCGATCCAACGCAATCTGCGGTTCTGAGCCGAACCATTTATAGCCATTTCGCCGCTCACTGGACAAATCCGAGAGGTCATCATGGATTGATTTATCTCGATCGCCGAAGATTGGCTGGTCAGTACCGATCTGATAGTAACGCGACCAGATGGGCCCCGCACCGGCCTTTGGCGTGAGTCCGCGACCGGTTGCAGTGGGCCCGTAGATTTGTCCGTAAATCGCGGTCCGCTTGAGCCACTCTGCGGCTGCACGGATCGCGTGCTGTTGCTCTGGGGTCGGATTCGGCAGGTCATCCATGAGCATGATGAGGATGTCGTCACTCTCGCTGCTGCACTCCGCGGGCATTTCGTAATCGCGCGCAGACGTGGGCTGGAGAGTGAGAGCGTCGTATTGCTGCGCCCACCCGGTCAACTTTCCCGCACTTGTAAGCTGGGTGGCAAGGATGCATTCGAGACCGCGCTGATAGGCGGCCTCTGCCTGGCCGCGAATTCCTGCTGATACGAAGGCATACTCTTCACGGCCGTCTGCGATGCGCCGCATGGTTTCCATCACCTGCACCATGGCGTTGTCATTGTAGGTGATGGCGTCGTGATATCCGCCTTCGAGCGGCCAAACCTGCGGCCAGCCGCCGTTCGGAAATTGGGCGGAAAGCAAGTAGCGAATGCCACGTAAGAAGGCAGCGAGATAAGGCGAGTTCTTCGCAACGCCCCTGGCGGAGATCACCTTGGCGAGGAATTCGATTTGCGTGATCGTGGCGTCGTTATCGATAGTGCCGATGTAATTCCACTCTGGATCTTTCGGCGCGTCGAAATCGCCAGGGGAGAGGAATTGAGAGACATTGTTGGGCCCGTACTTCTCACCAGGTTGCCTCGGGCCTTTGCTGAAATCCAGGTTTTTGCCCCAGCCTCCGGCGGGCGTTTGAAAGGACATGATGTTATCCGCGAGGCGGAGCGCATCCGTACTTTTGTACCACTCTGCGTCGCGGTCGAGCGGAATGCTTCGCGCACCGTATCCATGCGACGGATCCGTGGGAGTGGCAATTCCTGCGCGTTTCAGCTCTGCCTGAAATGCACCTTTATCGGTTTGGCTCTGTCGACGAGATTGCTCCAGATAGTTGAGCCACGCGACGCGCTCCGCGGACGGGAGTTTCGCGATCCGCTCGCGAGTGATGGATTCGGCGGGCGGGTTAGTTCCTATTTCCTTTGCCAAGGCAAGACGAGCGGTCCCGAACGATGCGAGGAGGAAAAGGGCGAGAGTCGATTTGTACTTTGAGCGCAGGATCATCTACACACGTTTCCGGCAAAGGGTTTTTGGCAATTGAACCGAAAGGAAAGGCCGCCGGCACAGGCCGGCAGCCCTTCCGCTCGAGACAGGGCGCCGCTTAGAAAGAAACACGGGCCGAGAACTGCGCAGCCTTACGGTTAGCAGACGAATTGTTGGCTACTTTACCAAAGCTCGAATTACCCCATGCGGTGCTGGAGACATCGAACAGCGTGTGGTTTGTGACGTTGTACCATTCGGCGCGGAAGTCCAGCTTGGATGCTTCAGAGAGGTGCAGCGGGAAGCTACGCGACATGCCAAGGTCAAGCTGATAATTGCCAGGACCGTAGATGTTGTAGGGAGCCGTGCGAGGCACATTGCCGAAATAGTAATCTGGCGTTTTGACAAACGCGTTCGAATCAATGAACGACTTGGTGTTGTAGTTGTCGAGCGTTACTCCGCTGCCCCATTTCCCATTGATGCGCGCCGGCCCGGTGAACGCTGGGTTATAAGATGGCGGGCAGAAGCTGCTGCTGGGTGTGGCCGGGTTGGTATTGCAGCTTGACATGGTGATCATCTTCGGTGAACCCGAGTAGGCCTGGAAAACGCCGGAGAAGCTGAAGCCTCCGAGGACAGCTCGTTCAATCGCGTTCTCTGCCAACATTGACTTGCCAAACGGCCATCTCCACACAGCAGTCGTAACGAAGTGCTGCGGCTGGTTGCTAGTGGATACCGTCCGCTCAATGCGGTCAGCAGGAAATGATGCGGTTGGGTTGCCGTAAATTGTTCCGGCCGGAATTGCATAGCCTGAACGGAAGTAGCCGCCATCATCGATTGCGCGCGACCAGGTGTAGTTCACGGTCGTGGTCAAGCCGTGCATATTCCGCATGCTCAACACCGTCTGCAATGCGTGGTAGTTGGAATTGCCCACGTAACCGAACGCGTCAGCTACGGCTTGGAACGGGAACGGCTTGAGCAATTGGCTGAGTGGCTGGCTCGTGTTGAAGACACTCAACCCGGTGCAATCCAAGCCGTAGGTCGCGCAGTCCGTGTTGATGCTGGTTCCGGTATCGCCGAGATGCGATCCGAGTGACAGATACTTGGGATCGAGACTATTCGACCAGTAACCTCGGGCCGAATTGTTGTCCAACTGCAGGAAGTGGCCCTCAGATCCCACGTAGCTCATATTCAGGGCGACTGCATTGGAAAGCTGGCGCTGAATGCCGAAGCTCCAATTGATGTACTCCGGAGCGCGTCCACCGTAGTACGGATCGGCATAGTTCGCACCTGATGAAGGCGCGGACGTGTAGCCGGTGGTTTTTGTATAGCCGGTGCCATAAGCGGGACCTGACGCGACGCCGCTTGCAGGCGTGTAACTGGGAATAGCTCCGTTTCCACCCGCCAGGAAGCTCGTCATGGTGGTCTGAGACTTGGTGGAAGAGAACGATGGCGCAGACGAAAATCCGAGGGTTCCGATGGAGGACGCAAGGCCGCCCACTGCATCACCGTGCGTGAACATCACACCATAGCTGGCACGAATGACCGTTTTGGGATCGAGCTGATAGGCCAATCCAATACGCGGTCCGAAGTTCTTCATGTAGTTATTGACTGGAGTGCTGCAGTTGCAAGTACCTGCTCCAGTACCTGTGTATTGGAGTGCCCCTTTGAGGCCGGTAACCGGGTTGGTCGCATTTGGATCAAAGAAGCTTGCGATGTCATTCACTTCGCGAACGGTCGGGAAGAAGTCGTAGCGAAGCCCCAGGTTCAGGGTCAAATTCGGCGTCACCTTCCAGTCGTCCTGCACGAAGGGAGAGATGGCGCGGAAACGCGCTCCGTAGATGGGGTGCAGCGAGTAATCAGTAAAGCTGCCCTTATCGATTTGGCCGATAAGGAAACTGGCATACGCAGCACCGGTGGTGGAGGTCATGGTGAAGCCGCTGGTGTTGGTATTGGAATCAGCGAATTGCGCAGTCTCAGTACTTGCGTTTGCCAGAGTGAGGGGAGTAGTTCCGCCCGTAGCACTGGCCGTGTTGTAAAGCATCCACGCGATCTGCCCGCCGAATGTGACTGAATGCTTGCCAAAATTCCACTGCAGGTTGTCGAGGAACGTGTAGTTCTGCGCGATCGTCGAATTCTCAGTGGTACCGGCCCATTGAGTTGGAGTATTGGTTCCGGAGAACGTGACGATAGGAAAGTTGTCGGTTGCCTGTCCCACCGGAGTGCCGTTGATGCCCATGGCCGATGCGGCGAAGCTTCCGCCCTTATCAGGCGTGAATGTTGGGCCGTTATAGCGCGCGTAGCCCCACTTTACCTGGTTCACAAGATTCGGTGTAAATACATGGGTTTCTTCAAGCATCCAGACCGCGGTCTTGGGTGCGTAGGCTTGGCCGTAGTTGTACGGAACTGGTCCCACATTCCTTGAGGCAGTCGTTTGACCAACAGGAACAGAGCTCGCCTGGCGACCGATAGCGGCAATCACGCTAAACGTGTCCTTTGAGCTGATCATGTAGTCAATACGACTTGTGGTAGACCAGTTATTTAAACCGGTCGAGTTTGGTGCGATGTAATTGTTCGAAAGCGATGTGCCGATTCCTGTTTTTGGCAGGAAACTCTGCATCGCCTTGGCAATCGAAGAGAACCTTCCCGGCGGAATGACGTTCTTTACGCCGTTGTAACTGAACTGGTCACGGCAATTGATTGTTTGGCCCTTGCTGTTGAGGCAAGGATGAATTGAGAGCGGATCATAAATTGCCGGCAGACCAGCGGCCGTAAAGTCGCCCTGCTGCTGAGCCGCTGTAGGGAACGTGATTGGTGTGGGCGTAGCGCTCGAATAGCGGAAGCCGTTGTAGTTGGTGAAAAAGAATAGCTTGTTCTTGATTCCGCCAAACGGAATGAGCGGACCGCCCATAGCGATGCCGTACTCGTTGCTATGCTCGACCGGCTTGACTGGCGTTCCAGTCGCAGGATTGGGTGCTTTGCCCCAAAATCCCCAGGTATCCAGCGCAGTGTTGCGGAGAAATTCATAGACTGTGCCATGGAACTGGGATCCACCGCGCTTTACGGTGTAATTCATCACACCCTGGCCTTCGTAAAGGGCTGAGTAGCCGGTCGTCTGCACCTGGAACTGATCGATTGCGTCGACCGAGATAGCTGTCCACACAAAGCGCGGGTCGCCGTTACCGCCGGCGCGCACAAAAGGAAGTCCATCAACATAGACGGCGGAGGCTGCGCCCCTGCTGCCGGAACCGTTAACAACTCCTACGTTGGTCGTGGCGTTGCCATTGGTATTGTTGCCCTGCACACCGGGCATCAGATACACGAAGTCGGTGGCGCGGCGCTGATCGGCCTGACCATATGCGCCCATTTCCACGGGAAGAGCCGCGTAGGTTTCCTGCTCCATGGTGGCGCCGAGGGTGGCGTTGCTGGTTTCAATCTGCGGCGGCTCAGCAGTGACCGTTACCTGAACATCGGCACGTCCGATGGTCAACACCGGATTAAAGCTTTGCGACTCCATCGCATTGACGTGCACGTTTTCCTGCTTCAGCTTTTGGAAGCCTTCGGCACTAACCGTAATGCTGTAAATGCCGGGATCGAGGTTTGGAAAAGTGTAGGCGCCTGCGCCGGTTGTTTTGGTTTCAGTGCTGATATTGGTCGAACCGTTGGTTGCAACTACGGTTGCGTTTGGAATTACAGCGCCAGACGCGTCAGCGACTGTTCCGGTAACCGAACCTTTTCCGCTAAGCTGTGCGTTTGCGCTGACTGCAAAGCTCAAAAAGCATAGCGATATGAAGGCTCCCAACCATACCATGCCGACCATGCCGCGCTTGAAACTCGGGAACCTTCCCAGCGGCTTTTTGTTGTCTCCAGCGAAGAACCTGTTGCTCATCAAAATGCCTCCTCAAAAAACAATCAAAGAAATATCCATCGCATCGTTCCGGCCACCCAGGATCTCGGGATACTGGCAAGCGTGGTCAGACCTCACCTAATTGGCTGCAATAGTGTCGTTCAGCCGCCCAGTGCTTGTCAACCGGTAGATATGGGCAAAAACCGCCTGAAATTAAAGGCTTTGAAAATCAGTGCTTTGTACCTCCAACGTAGGCCGTCGTTTCGCTGTCAAGGTCAGACCAATAGGGTTGGAGGAATACTATAGAGCCGATCGGGATCATTTCTGCGGCGGAAATTGGAAACATGATTTCAGCTGTCGAAGTATCTAAATTTCTGGATGGAAGGAACATGAATCGGCGCGTTCTATTTAAGCAGTCCTCTCTAGTTGCAGGTGCGGTGCTTTCGCGCAGTCTGTTCGGAGCATCGCCTGCGGGTACCGTGCCGCAAGCTCAGACCAGATCCGGCGCGGTGCTCGGCTCCGTGCAAAACGGTGTTTTCGTTTTTAAGGGAATCCCGTATGGGGGTGACACATCGCAACGTCGGTTCATGGCGCCGGTGAGGCCTACTCCGTGGACCGGCGTGCGCGAAACCACCGCATTTGGGCCTCGCGCCCCGCAACCCGGCGCGCACGGGAGCCTCAGTCCCCAGCGCGGATACCATCTTCCACCTGAACAGGGACCGATCGGCGAAGATTGCCTCCACCTGAATGTGTGGACGCCAGGCTTGCGCGACGGCCGCAAGCGCCCGGTAATGGTCTACATCCACGGGGGCGCGTATTCAAGCGGCTCGGCCAATAACGTGCTCTACGACGGCATGAATCTCTGCCATCGTGGCGATGTGGTGTTTGTCACGCTGAATCACCGCCTGAATCTTTTCGGCTTTCTTTATCTCGCCGAACTCGCGCCCGGCTTTGAAGATTCGGGCAACACCGGCATGCTGGACCTTGTGCTGGCTCTCGAGTGGGTCCGCGACAACATAGAGGAGTTTGGGGGCGATCCGAAGCGTGTGCTGATTTTCGGCCAATCCGGCGGCGGAGCCAAATGCGCAACGCTGATGGCGATACCGGCTGCGATGGGCCTTTTTCATCGCGTGATTACGATGAGTGGACAACAGATCACAGCGTCGCGTCGGGAAAGCGCTACCGAACGCACGCGGTCTGTGCTCAAGGAGTTGAATTTGCAGGAGAAGCGAATTGGCGAGTTGAGTACGATACCAATGGAGCAGTTGGTTAAAGCATCGCGCGCAGCGGGCTATTATGGGCCGGTCAAAGACGGACGGAACCTGGTGCGCGATCCTTTCGATCCTGATGCGCCGCCGCTTTCAGAACACATTCCGATGATCCTTGGGAATACGCACGATGAGACTCGCGGGCTTATCGGCGGGGGCGATCCGACGACGTTCAATTTGACTTGGGAAACTCTGCCCGGCAAGCTAACAGTCATCGCGAAATTTCTTGGGGATAAAACGCCGGACGAAGTGATTCGTCAATATCGGGCGATGTATCCGGGCTACTCCGCATCCGACGTGTTCTTTGCGGCAACGACCGCGTTTCGTTCCTGGCGCGGCCAGCTGATTGAAGCCGAACGTCGCGCTGTGCAGCCCGAGGCGGCACCGCATACCTGGGTGTACGAACTGGATTGGCGCTCCCCGATCGACGGCGGCAAGTGGGGAGCGCCGCATACGCTGGATATCCCGCTGGCATTAGATAATGTGGCCGTTGCCGATGGCATGACGGGGGACGGGCCTGAGGCAGTTCAACTGGCCTCTCTAATGAGCGAGACCTGGATCGCATTCGCGCGTACGGGAAATCCCAACCACAAAAGCCTGCCTGAGTGGCGACCGTACGATCTGGCGAAAAGAACCACGATGAGCTTTGCCGCACATTCCCGGCTGGTAGATGATCCGCGCGGCGGAGAACGCCGGCTCATCGAGCAGGTTCCCTATACTCAGCCCGGCACGTGATGTTGGGGATCGTCGGCACTATTTGGCGGTTGCTACCAACGCGGATTTCCGATCAGGCGGGCGCTCCTGCCCTTGCGCCACTTGCGCCTGGTGCAGGTGCTCTTCCATAAGTTTGCGTGCTTCGTTCGGTTTGCGGCCCCGGATAGCGCGATAGATCTCGCGGTGCATTTCGGCTGACTGGCGCATGTCAGTCGATCGTTCGACGGTCTTGCGGCGCTTGTCGTACAAGGCAGATGTGATGGTCTCAATGACGGAAGCAAGAATGGGATTGCCGGAAGCTTGCGAAATAATGCGGTGAAATAAAAGATCGTGGATGAGAAAATCCGCCGGGCTGTTCATGGCGGCAAACATTTCCGCCACTTCCTCGGCCATCGCGGCGTGATGCTCGTCCTTGCCCCGTTCCGCCGCGAGTGCGGCAATATTACTTTCCAGGATGGTTCTGGCCTCAAACATTTGCCAGGTTTGAAATCCGTGGAGGGCGCCCATCATTCCCAGGCTTGCCTTGCCGAACTCGGGCGGGCCGTCAGCGACGAAGGTCCCCACGCCATGACGAATTTTCATTACCCCCATTGCAGCGAGATATCCTATTCCCGTGCGCAAACTTGCGCGGCTGATCTTGAGTTGTCGGGCGAATTCCCGTTCAGGAGGGATCTTGTCTCCTGGTTGCAGTGTCCCGTTTTCAATGAGCGAGCGGATGTGGTTAACCACCTGCATCGTACGATGGGTCGTTGGTTCGTCTTGCTTGGTCCGCGGCATAGAAAGTGGTTTACCTTCCTCAGATTCAACAAAATCCGGACACGATGAGATTAACACCGCGGCCAAATTCGCTTTGCGCAGAAACTTCGAACCTCGAAGGAATTCTCCCGCAATCCCTCTCAATGTGTATACTTGTGGTCTGACCTCAACCTGGGCCGAATCCCAGTGCCTATTTTCCGAGAGGTAGAATTACAGCCATGCTGCTACACGAAGATCGTCTATTTCCAGCCGAAGAAAAAGCGCTCAAGATGGCCAAGGCGCTCTATGCAAAGATCAAGGATCTGCCCATCATCAGCCCGCACGGACACACGCAGGCAGCATGGTTTGCGCAGAACACGCCGTTTCCTGATCCGGCAACTCTTTTTGTTCAACCCGACCACTATGTGTTCCGGATGCTCTATAGCCAGGGCGTCTCAATGGACGATCTTGGCATAGGCCAGGCCAGGATAGAAGACCCGCGCAAAGTATGGCGCATCTTCGCGAGCCACTATTACCTCTTTCGCGGCACGCCTTCCCGCATCTGGCTCGACTACGCCTTTCAGGAACTGTTTGGATTGAAAGAGCGACTGTCAGAAAAAACCGCGGATCTCTATTACGATACGATCGACGCGAAGCTGCGGACACCGGAGTTTCTTCCGCGCGCGCTCTTCGAGCGCTTCAATCTTGAGGTGCTATCGACCACCGATGCGCCGACCGATTCGCTCGACGCAATCAAGGCGATTCGCAATTCTGGCTGGAAGGGCCGCATCGTTCCGGCATTCCGTCCTGACTCAGTGGTCGATCCTGAGTTTCCAGGATTCTCGGCCAACGTTGCAAAACTCGGCGAACGGACAGGTGAAGATACTTCCAAGTGGAGCGGCTATCTGAATGCGCTTCGTAAAGCGCGCGCCTGCTTTAAGGAATTCGGCTGCACTTCAACCGATCATGGGCATCCGACGGCTCAAACTGCCGATCTGTCTGCTTCTGAAGTCGCATCGCTTTTCAGCACTGCACTTTCCGGCAACGCCGACGCGGCGCAGAGCGAGTTGTTCCGCGCGCAGATGCTGACCGAAATGGCGCGAATGAGTATTGAAGACGGCCTGGTCATGCAGATTCATCCGGGCAGCGTACGCAATCACAACAAACTGGTTTTCGAGAAGTACGGGCGCGACATGGGTGCCGACATCCCCGGCCGAACAGAATATGTCCATGCGCTGAAGCCGCTGCTCGATCGGTTTGGGAACGAGAAAAATCTGACCATCATTCTCTTCATGCTGGATGAGTCAACGATCAGCCGCGAACTGGCGCCGCTGGCAGGCCATTATCCGTGCCTGCGTCTGGGTCCGCCGTGGTGGTTCCATGACAGCCCTGAAGGCATGATGCGATTCCGCCAGTTGGCGACTGAAACCGCCGGGTTCTACAACACCGTGGGGTTCAACGATGACACCCGGGCCTTCCTGTCTATTCCCGCGCGGCACGATGTAGCGCGGCGCGTAGATTGCGCCTATCTCGGCACGCTGGTAGCGCAGCATCGGCTCGATGAAGATGAGGCTTTTGAAGTGTCGTACGAACTGACCTATGGACTAGTCAAAAAGGCCTACCGGCTCTAAAGATCTGGGGATTTAGCATGAGCCTTTATTGCGCAACGGGAAGCATCGACACCGAAATCACTTCGCAGCAGCTGAGCGAGCTGGTTGTTGAAAGCCTGGCGAAGCTCGGCGCCAGGAACAACGTGCTTGCCGTGCCTCCCGACCAAAGCAGGGAGCACTCGCGCGCCGGTGAAATTACCGGCATTGTGCACCAGTATTATGGCGACAAGCTGAAGTCTGTGCTCCCGGCCATTGGGACGCACACGCCCATGCGGCCGGACCAGATTGCGCACATGTTCCCGCGTGTTCCGGGCGAGCTCTTCCGTGTCCACAACTGGCGCACCGATATCGAAACAATTGGCGAAGTTCCGGCGGCGTTCATTCGGGAGCAGTCTGAAGGCAAGCTGGACTACTCGTGGCCGGCGCAGACCAATAAGCTGATTTCGAGCGGCGGATTCGATCTGATTCTTTCAATTGGCCAGGTGGTGCCGCACGAAGTTATCGGTATGGCCAACTATACCAAGAACATTCTGATAGGGGCCGGCGGCCGCGAAGGGATCAATCGCAGCCACTATCTCGGCGCGGTCTACGGGATGGAACGCATCATGGGCCGTGCGGAAAATCCGGTTCGCAATGTGCTCAACTACGCCTCCGACCACTTCCTTCGCCATTTGCCGATTGTTTACGTTCACACGGTTGTTGGCCGCAAGCAGAATGGTGGCCTGGCGGTACGCGGCCTTTTCATCGGCGACGATATCGAATGCTTTCTCGCTGCCGCTGAGCTCAGCCTCAAGGTCAACTTCGAGACTCTGGAGAAGCAGATCAAGAAGGCCGTGGTCTTCCTGGATCCGAGCGAGTTCCATTCCACATGGATCGGCAACAAAGCCGTGTATCGGACACGCATGGCATTAGCTGATGACGCTGAACTCATCATCCTGGCGCCCGGGGTGCACGAGTTTGGCGAGGACAAGGGGATCGACAAACTGATCCGGAAGTATGGCTACCGCGGAACTCCGCACACGCTTGAGGCCGTTCGAGACAACCCTGACCTCGGCTCCGATCTCAGTGCTGCGGCGCACTTAATACACGCATCCTCAGAAGGCCGCTTTAAGATCACCTGGTGCCCCGGGCAACTGACCAGAGCGGAGATTGAAAGGGTGGGCTTTTCGTACGGCGACCTCAAGACAATGACGTCGCACTACAATCCAGAAAAGCTCAAATATGGATGGAACACGGTGGATGGCGAAAAGATGTTTTTCGTTCCCAACCCCGGCTTGGGGCTATGGGCCCATCGCAGCCGTCTTGAGGCGCGAATATCAAAGGAGAATTGAATTTTGAAGCTTCATAAATATTCTGTCGGAACGGGCGACCGCTTTGCGCACCAGGCCAAAGCGCAGTTGCAGGCCTGTATCAATGCGGGCTCCAGCGGTGTTGAAGTTGTGCCTGTATGGAACAAGTCAAACCGCGAACATACGATTATCGGTTCAGAGCCCGCGTCGGCTCGCCAGGCTGCGGACGCCGCTGTAAAATCGCTTGGCTGGAAACTGCCGTACTACGTGGATGCCGATCACATTACCATCGCGACCGTGGACCGCTTTCTTGCGCCATGCGATTTTTTCACGATCGACGTGGCCGATTTTATCGGCCAGCCCTCTGAAGCCGCCGACATCGACGCCTTTGTCAAAAGACATCCTGAACTGCTCGGCTCCATTCAACTCGCAGGTGTGGACACGGCGTTCAACATCACTTCAGCAGACCTGTGCGCTGCGGCACAAAAGTTTTTGGCTGCTGTTAAGAAGGCCGGCGAAGTGTATCGCAAGGTCGCAAGCGCAAAGGGCGCCGACAACTTTATTGCTGAAGTATCCATGGACGAGACTGATCGCGCGCAAAGCCCGGTGGAGTTGCTCATCATTCTTGCTGCAATCGCCGACGAAGGTATTCCGGTGCAGACCATCGCGCCTAAGTTCAGCGGCCGTTTCAACAAGGGCGTCGATTATGTCGGTGATGTGGCGCAATTCGAACGCGAATTTGTTCTCGATCTCGCGGCCATTGCTTATGCTGTGAAGCAGTTCGGCCTGCCGGCGAATCTCAAGCTCAGCATTCACTCCGGTAGCGACAAGTTCTCCATCTATCCTGCCGTCCATCGGTCTATCAAGCAGTTCGACGCGGGCGTACATCTAAAGACTGCGGGAACTACCTGGCTTGAAGAGTTGATCGGCTTGGCCGAAGCGGGCGGCGAAGGGCTTGCACTTGCAAAAGAGATTTACGCTGAAGCATACGCACATCGCGAGGAACTCTGCGCACCTTACGCCACCGTGATCGATATCGATCCCGCGAAGCTTCCCACTCCTGACGAGGTGCGCGGCTGGTCTTCAGAGCAATACACATCCGCCCTGCGCCATGTGCAATCGAACCCGGCGTACAACAGCAGTCTGCGGCAGCTGCTCCATGTTGGATTCAAGGTGGCGGCGAAGATGGGGCAGCGGTATCTGAAGCTGCTTGAAGCAAATGAAACTGTGATCGCGAAGAACGTCACGGAAAATCTATACAATCGGCACATCGCGCCTGTGTTTCTGGGGCGCAACGCATAACTACAAGCCCGATTCGTTTTGAAGCCGTTCTGCTTTGCTGAATTTCCAGGAGATGCCATGAAATCCGATCTTTTCTGCCTTGAAGGTAAGGTCGCAGTCGTCAGTGGAGGGACATCCGGTATTGGCCGCGCCCTTAGCCTCGGGCTTGCCGATGCCGGAGCCGACGTAGTCGCAACCGCTCGCCGCCAGGCCGAGATTGACGTAACGGCAGCCGAGATTGAAGCGCGCGGCCGCAAAACACTGCGCCAGTCTTCCGACGTATGTAAACGAGCTACGCTGGAAGCGCTGCTCGTTTCCGTTCTGGATCACTTTGGCAAGGTAGATATCCTGATTAATTGCGCCGGAAGAATCAAGCGCACGCCCACAATGGAACTTTCTGAAGAAGAGTGGAACGATATTATCAACACAAATCTAACCGGCACGCTGCGAGCTTGCCAGGTGTTCGGCAGGTCCATGCTGGAGCACGGCTACGGGCGCATCGTTAATATCGCATCCCTCAACAGCTACGTGGCATTCCACGAGGTGGCAGCATACGCCGCCAGCAAGTCCGGCGTGTCGTCGCTCACTCGCTCGCTGGCGGTTGAATGGTCGAAGAAAGGCGTGACGGTGAATGCGATTGCGCCGGGCGTCTTCCGCACCGATCTGAATGCGAACCTGCTGGACAATTCACCGCGCGGCAAGGAACTGCTGATGCGCACTCCAATGGGGCGCTTCGGCAAAACTGAAGAACTGGTGGGTTCGGCTGTCTTTCTTGCGTCGGATGCGGCGTCATTTGTAACAGGGCAGACCATCGTTGTGGATGGGGGTTTCCTGGCCAGCGGCGTCAACCAGTAAGACTTGCGGTTTTGTGCGAGCAACGCCCCAAAAAGCAGAAGCAGATCCTTGACTCCGCTTACCCCGGAAGATCCAACCAACTTTGTTGCTTTGTGGAGGGGAAAATAAGCAACCGCGGACCTTTCGCTTCGCTCAAGATGACAGTGGCGAATGGAGGTCGGGGTGTCGGAGGTTTAGCGTGAAAACGCGCAAAACTTAGGCACCCGGTATTGTTGCTGGCTGGAGATTGATTTCAGACGGAATGCAGCCTAGCGAATGTAGACCTTCGCTCCGGCCAATTTCGTGATTGCTTCTCCCTTTGACGGTGTGACAATTACGCCCGTGCCCGTCACTTCAGCGTTGCCAATCGTCAGCCCCTCTTCGGCGCTTACTTTCACGTTGTTCAGTACTACGTTTTTGATCGGCGATTCCGGCAGGCCAACGATTACACCAGCAGTCTTGCTTCCTGTCGCCGTCACGTTCTCCAACGTAATGTCATGGAAATGCGGCGTCAGCCTCCCCACCGGCTGCGGCACTTCATCTTGCGGGGGCATCACTTTGGGATAGTATTCGCTGATCAAAATCGCGGTTTTTACATCTTTCATGGTGATGTCGCGAAACACGAAATTTCCAATATCGTTGCCGCGATCGCGATTGGACTTTATGCGAATGCCCTGGTCAGTGCCTTCAAAGTGAATGCGCTCCGCTCGGATATTCTGCGCGCCGCCGGCGAGTTCGCTGCCGATTGAAAGCCCGTGCCCATGCATGAATGTGCAATCCGTGATCGTGATATTGCGACTCGGGTCATCAGGCCCCGGCGAGTTGATTGGTCCCGACTTGATGGCCACATTGTCATCGCCTACATCGGAGTAGACATGATCAATGATGATGTTCGATGAAGAAAACGGATCAATGGCATCTGTATTCGGCGAGTGCTGCGGCGCGAGTATCTTCACATTGCGAATAACCATGCCGTCCGCGTAGTACGGCACCAGTTGCCACATCGGCGAGTTCTGAATGGTGACGCCTTCGACGCGCACGTTCTTGCAGTGATCGAAGATGATGAGCTTTGGACGGGGATGATTGCCGAGCACGCCCTTGTCCTTGACCTCACGAACTTCCTGCCACCAGCTTTCGCCGTTGCCGTCGATCGTGCCTTGTCCTTCGATGGCAATGTTCGAGGCATTCAATGCACTGAGCAGCGGTTGCAGGTCGGGCAGGTGGAACATCGTCACCGGAGGATAATCGCCATGGTCCGGCGAGCCGAGAATCTTCGCATCTTTTTCGAGTCGCAGAGTCACATTGCTCTTAAGCACCAGCGGAGCGGTTACATAGGTTCCCTTCGTCACGCGCACGGTGCCGCCACCCTGTGCGGCGCAGGCATCGATCGACGATTGCAGCGCGACCGTGTCCTTGGTCTTGCCGTCGCCTTTCGCGCCGAAGTCGCGCGGGTTGCAGGTCCTCGCAGCATACAGAGAGTGTGCCGAGACGGCGATAAAACACACGGCAAGAGTGACTGGGAGCATCACGCGCACAGATTGTCGGTTCATGAATTGCCTCGAGGAGTCTATGTTCCAGCTTTCTCATCATATCTCAGAAATTGCGTGTGGTCATACCACCGCAGCGGTTTCTCGCTGCTGTTTGCTTAGCATTCTCGGCGCTCAAGCCGGTGGTAGAATTCCGCAGAATCGACTTGAGTTTCATTTCCGCTCTCAAACATGGAGAACAACCTAGATGGATCGAAGAGAATTTATGCAGGGCGCGACATGGGCTACCGTCGCGGCCACTTCCCCGCTCTTGAATGCTGCCGAAGTACCTGCGAAGTCTCAAGCTGCGATCGGGATTCAAGTTGGCGCGGTCTCGTTCGTCGACGAAGGCGTTGAGCAGGTACTGGATACTTTTCAGCGCGATGCAGAAGTCAATACGCTGTTCATCGCCACCTTTACTTATGGTCGTGGAATCGCGGGGCGGCAGGTTCCGGGTCAGCCATTGCCAGACCACGGCAAACAGCAATACGACACCGGTTCTTTCTACGGTGGCAGCTATACACGCGTGGATCCGCAGTTCTTTCGCGATACGGCGTTGAAAGATTTTCGCGCTCCCGATCTTGGGGAGTTTGATGTCCTTCAAGAGGTCTTGCCTTCTGCACGGAAACGCGGCATGAAGACGATCTGCTGGTTCGAAGATGTATTTCGCAAAGACATTCCGAATATTGCCCAGTTGCAGGAGAAGCAGCTTTCGGGAGAGAACGCGACCACGCTCTGCTTCAATAATCCGAATTACCGCAACTGGCTTTTGGGAATTTCAGAGAACTGGTCACGCAACTATGACGTGGACGGCATCATGTGGGGGTCTGAACGACAGGGAGCCTTTTCAAACATGCTGGGAGCACATGCTGGGACACCGGGTTCTCCCATGCGCGTCACCTGTTTTTGCCAATATTGCCAGGCGAAAGCCAAGCAGCGGGGCATCAATCCTGATCGTGCACGCGAAGGATTTACGGAATTGGCCCGCTTTGTGGAAGCGAGCCGGAATGGAAAGCGGCCCGTCGACGGCTACTATGTAACGCTTTGGCGGCTCATGCTCAAGTACCCCGAAATGCTTGCATGGGAGATGCTTTGGACCGACAGCCTTCGTGAGACATACGCAGCAATCTACGCCAGGATCAAAGAAGTGAAGCCATCGCTTCAAGTAGGCTGGCACATTTGGCACACCAATTCTTTCAATCCAATTTATCGAGCTGAACAGGATTTGAGCGCGATCGCACCGCACTCGGATTTTCTAAAAATTGTGATCTACAACAACTGTGGCGGCGAGCGCATGGCCGCTTATGTGGACAACGTGGGCCACACGATGTTTGCGGATATTCCGCCGCAAGAGATTTTGGATTTCCACTACCGGGTTATGGATTACCGCGAAAAGAATTTGACGGAGATTCCGACGGCCGGGCTTTCATCGGATTATGTCTATCGCGAAGCGAAGCGCGCTCATGAGGGACTGAGCGGCACCAGGACACTGCTCTGGCCGGGAATTGATATCGATATTCCGACGAGCCGAGGGCACAGCCGATGCACTCCGCAAGGAGTGAATGACGCAGTGCTCGCGGCCTTCCGTGGAGGCGCGGACGGCGTGCTTCTATCGCGGAAGTATTCTGAAATGCGGCTTGCGAACTTGAAAGGCGCGGGCGATGCCGTCAGGAAGTGGAAGAGTTCGTAGTCTGACTGGCGGGGCTTGTGACGGGCAGGCGGACTACGAATCGTGTCTTGCCGGACTGCGACTCGACGTCGATGGTGCCGCCGAATTTCTGGGTCACGATGCGATGCACAATTTCTAATCCCAGGCCGGTACCTGAGCCCTGCGGCTTGGTTGTGAAGAACGGCTCGAATATGTGCGGCAACACTTCCGCGGGAATGCCGGAACCGTGATCGGTGATGCTGACCGCAACCTGGGCAGGCCCGCTACCCTGCCCCGGCTCGTTCCATGAAGCAATTTCGATCTGGCCCTTATCCGGCGATGCGTCCGCAGCGTTATCAATGAGGTTGGTCCACACCTGGCTTAACGCTGCTCCGCGCGTGCGAATGACGGCAGGCGTAGCCTCAAACCGTTTCTCCACCGTGATCTGTTTCACGCGCAGCTTGTGGCCCAGGATCGTGAGCGTGCTTTGCAGGTTATCGTGAACATCCAGTTCCCTGTCCGGCGTGCGCTCGTCATAGGCGAATTTCTTGACCGCCATCACCAGGTCGGAGATGCGCGAAATGCTTTCCTCCACGGCACACACGAGCGACACGCTCGATACGAGCGCTTCAAGCCAGTTCAGTGCATCGGAGAAGCTTCCCGCTTCGAAGGCTTCTCGTGCGCAAGAGAGTTCTTCTTTTTTGAAGCCGATGGCAACCAGCGCGGGCCCGATGGTGTAGGCGTTCTCCACTCCGGCAGATTGCAGCCACTCCGACATCTCTTCTTCGGCATCGGACTGCTCAATGGAACTCATGGCCGGCATGTGGCATCCGCGCACCGCATGTTCGAGTAGGGCGTGCATGCATTCAATTTGCAGGGGAGTTTTGGGTTTGCCTGCAGATCGCAGACTCAATTCCTGGAGCCTTCTAAGATTCTCGCGCAGTTGCGAAGCGGCTCGCTTGGCGGCTGCGCCTGGATTGTGCAACTCATGCATGAGGCCGGCAGCCATGGTGCCCAGCGACACCAGCTTTTCTCTGTGCAGCGCTTCCACCTGGTAAATCTGAAGCCGTCGTGCCATGTCGGCCAGGATCACTTTGCGGGCTGACGGGCAGCAGGACATCAACTTCCAAAAATCGCCATCGCTCACGCGCATCATGAGTGAGTCTTGCCCTGCGGTAATGCGGAAGGGAGAATACGACTTGCCGGTCAGGATCGGGGTCTCGCCAAAGCCATCCCCAGTTTGCGATGTCCCTACAAGCGTGTAAGAACCATCGGATTCGGGTCTCTCAGCATTGATTTCGCCAGCCAGCACGAGCCAGTAGTAGTGCCAATCTACCTTCGGTTCCACGAGCACTGTTCCGGCCCGGGCCGTAACGCGTTCCAGGTTGCTCATGCCGGCCAGCGCCTCTGTCAGATTGGCCGAGCTGACGTCGGCAAAAGGCCGCGTCCGGCGAAATGCCTCGACAGCGTCCGCTGCCGGAACCGATACGATCTCGATAGATTGTCCACCCTCGCTCATGCTTGCCGCATTCCCTCTAAGAGCCTTTGAGGGCTCTCAAAAACCCGCCAGATATTGATGCACAAACTGCACCGCGATCGATCCTTCGCCTACTGCTGAAGCTACTCGCTTTACCGATCCGCGCCGCACATCGCCGGCCACGAACACCCCCGGTACACTCGACTCCAGCAAATAAGGTTCTCGCTGCTCTTTCCAGCTCTCCGGCAGCTTTCCATCGATCCGTAAATCCGGCCCCGCAAGCAAAAAGCCTTTATCATCGCGCAAAATCGAGGCCGGAAGCCATTCCGTGCCCGGAGCTGCGCCGATAAAAACAAAAACCGACGTTGCCGGTACCTGGTGCTCCCCTTGCGGCCCTGCGACTTTCAGCGCCTCCAGCCGTTCCTCCCCAAGCGCTTCTAGCACCTGAGTTCGTGGCTCCAGCACAATATTGGATGTTTGTTCTATCTCATCGATTAAATATTTCGACATCGTGGCCGAAAGTCCATCTCCGCGCACCAGCATCGTTACCTTGCACGCGTATTTGGCAAAGTGCAGGGCGGCCTGTCCGGCGGAGTTAGCTCCGCCAACCACAAAGACCTCCTCGTCTTTGCAAGCGACAGCCTCTACAAGCGCGGCGCCGTAGTAAATGCCGCGGCCGGTAAGCCGAGCTGCGCCCGGAATATCGAGTTTGCGGTACTGCACACCCGGCGCAAGCAGGACTACGTGGGTTGAAACCTCGCGCCCGTCCGCCAGCTGAACAAATCGGTATTGCCCGTCAATGCGCAGCCCGACCGCTCGCTGGGTAACGAACTCAGCGCCGAACCGGGTGGCCTGCGTATGAGCCCGGCGGCCAAGCTCGGCTCCGGTCAGGCCAGAGGGGAACCCGAGATAATTCTCGATGCGCGAAGAGGAACCAGCCTGCCCACCGGGGGCTACTGGTTCAATAACCAGCGTGCGCAGGCCTTCACTTGCGCCGTAAACACCGGCTGCCAGCCCAGCGGGGCCCGCGCCGACCACGACCATGTCATAAAACTCTTGGGTAGCCTGCACGCGCAGGCCCACGCGGGCGGCGAGCGCCTCCGAGTCGGGATCGACCAGCGCGCTACCGTCGGCAAACAGCACCACGGGCAGGTTGTCTGGATCAAGACCCGTGGTCTTCAGCAATTCCAATCCCTCATTGCCAACCGCTACGTCGAGCCAGCGATAGGGCACATGATTCTGCGAAAGGAAATTGCGAACCTTGTGATCTTTGAGCGACCAGCGGTGTCCGATGACGCGCAGACCCTCAAAAGGCTGCCTGTAGCCCGCTTGCCAATCCTCCAGCAGGTCGTTCAACACAGGGTAAAGGCGCTCTTCAGGAGGATCCCAGGGCTTGGTCAGGTAGTAGTGGATGCGAGCCGTGTTGATGGCCCGGATGGCGACTTCGGTGTCCGCGTAGGCAGTCAGCAAAACCCGGCGCGACTCCGGATAAGCCACCTGTGCGCGCTCAAGAAATTCCACCCCGGTCATTCCCGGCATGCGCTGATCACTTAGCAGCAGCGCAACGGGCTCCTGGCGGGTCTTTAATTGGTTCAGCGTGTCCAGACCGGCCTGCCCGCTGGCCGCGCGCATTATTCTGAACGTGGCCCCATACTGACGACGCAAATCCTGCACCACCGCCTCCAGAACGCTTACGTCATCGTCAACCGCCAGCAGAATCGGGCGTGCCATTAGTAACCTCAGTAGAGCCTGATCTTCCTATTGTAGGGGCTCATGCAGAGCCCACTACGGGGTACAACTTTTGGGTTAAAAATGCCCGTAAGTCCTGTTAAGATTCCCTTTTTGACCGATTCGGCGGTCCTTCACGGGAAATCTTTCTTGACATTACCATTCGTTCTCGATCAGATTACTTTAGGAACCCTAACTGGATTAGCTAGGTTACGGCTTTAGGCATTTGCAGGATTTTGCCCTTCTGCCGATTAGAACCGTAGGTAAGCACCATCGAGCCTGAAGTCAGGTCCGCGGTCACTTGGAGCACCATGGGGGTGGGGGTTCATGTCTGTATTTTCCGAGAGGTTGGAAGCACTTGAGGCGCAATATATGAATAAGCTCATTCTGGCGGATTCGCAAGCTATCTTTCGCGCAGGCACGGCCAAAGTTCTTGCAATGGACGAAGGCTTACGAATCATTGCACAATGCCCCGATCTTGATCGGATGTTTCACGCCATCACCACCTTTCCTAATTCCATCGTGCTGTTTGCCGCATCAATGCGGCCCGAATTCGCGCGATTGCGCATGCTGCTGGATACCATGGGCAGTCGCGGCATTGTCATTGCAGAAAACAGCGACACCGCAAGCGCCTATGTTCAGCAGGGATTTCGCGGAGTAGTTTTCCGCAGCGTGACCGGTAACGCGCTCCTTGAGTGCGTGCGCCGCGTTGCCGCCGGCGAAACCTGGCTGCCTCCGCAGGTGATGATGCCTGACTCGCCGGAGGAAGACATGGTCGGCACGCGGGTGCGCGATCGCCTGACACCGAAGGAGATGCGCATTGTGGCTCTGATTGCGCAGGGCTGCAAGAATCGCGAGATTGCTTCGCGGCTCAAGACGACCGAACAGGTGATCAAGAACTATCTCCGTTCTATTTACGACAAGACCGGAGTAAGCGATCGCCTTGAACTGGCGCTCTTCACTATTCATCATCGCGTGCTTGCGCAAGCTGCCGCTGAAGTGGGCAACAGGATTGAAGCGGAGGAACAGGCAGCTGCTCCTCCTGCCGTAGCCTGATTCGGCTAAAGCTTTTCTGCGACGCTCTTGGCCTGTGTAAATAGATACAGGTAGTCGGGTCCGCCTGCTTTTGAATCAGTGCCGCTCATATTGAACCCGCCAAACGGATGGGCGCCGACCATCGCGCCCGTGCACTTGCGGTTGAAGTACAGATTCCCTACGTGAAAGTCCTGCCGTGCGCGATCCAGCTTACTGCGACCGGTTGAATAGATGGCTCCTGTGAGCCCGTATTCGGTGTTGTTGGCCACTTTCAGGCCTTCTTCAAAACTGTTCACCTTGATGATTGCCAGCACCGGTCCGAAGATCTCTTCCTGGGCGAGCGCTGAATCCGAAGCAATATCGGCAAAAATGGTGGGTTCAAGAAAGAAGCCGCCGTCTGCAGTTGCAGCGGCTTTGCCGCCCGAGACGAGCCGGCCTTCCTTTTTGCCCGTATCGATGTAAGCAAGCATTGAAGATAATGCGGCTTGGCTGATGACTGGCCCGAGATTGTGGTTCTTCGCCGGATCGCCAACGGTGAGCTTTGCCGTGCGCTCACGCAGCCTATCGATAAAGTGGTCGTAGATCGGCGCTTCGACAATTGCTCGCGAACAGGCTGAACATTTTTGCCCGCTGAAACCGAACGCAGATGCGACGACGCCCTCTACGGCGGCATTCAAATCCGCATCCGCGCACACCAGGATTGAATCCTTGCCGCCCATTTCAAGAATTGTCCGCTTGATCCAGATCTGTCCTGCCCGCGTCTCAGCGGCGCGCTCGTGAATCTCAAGACCGACGACTTTGGAGCCCGTGAACGCCACGAAACGTGTCCTCGGATCTTCTACAATCGCGTTGCCGAATGTTGAACCCGAGCCGGGACAGAAGTTCACCACGCCGGCCGGCATGCCCACCTGTTGCAGCACTTCGACGAACTTGGCCGCGATGGTTGGTGAGTCGCTCGATGGTTTCAGAATGACGGTGTTGCCGGTGACGATGGAAGCAGAGGTCATGCCCGCCATAATGGCAAACGGAAAGTTCCAGGGGGAGATGACCGCGCCTACGCCGAGCGGAATGTAGTGCAACTCATTGCGCTCACCCGGATACTGAATGGGCGTAGTGGCAGACGCAAGCCGGAGTGCTTCTCGCGCGTAAAACTCCAGGAAGTCGATGGTCTCGCCGACATCCGCATCGGCCTCGGCCCAATTCTTCCCCACTTCGTACGTGAGCCATGCCATGAACTCGAACTTGCGTTTCCGGATCACGTCTGCCGCATTCAGCAGCAATGAGACACGTTGCTCAGTGGACGTCCTGCTCCACGACTCGAATGCGCTCTGGGCTGCGGCCATTGCTTTTCCGGCATGTTCCGCACCGGCTTTCTGATGGATGCCGACGATCTGCGCAGGCCGCGCTGGATTAATGGAAGTAATCTTTTCCGCGGTCGTGACGCGCGAGTCACCAATCACGAGTTCGTATTCGCGCCCCAATTGCTGCAGAACCGATTCGAGTGCGTTTTCCATTGCGCGCTTGTTCTCTGCCGCGCTGAAATCCGTGAACGGCTCGTTGGCAAACACTCCGCTGGGCGTGCGCGGCATAATTACGGGATGGAGAATATCGGCGGTCATAACAGAATCAGTTTAATCCACACCTGACATGAGCGCCGGTTGCGGGCGACACAGAGCATTAGAGCGTCAGCGTATTCTCAGCGCTGAACCTCACGCAGAGCCGCCTGCGCTGCGTGATATCCGCACATGCCGTGCACGCCTCCGCCCGGTGGTGTGGACGACGAACACAGGTACAGATTGCGGGTTCCGGTCGCGTAATAACCCAGCGTGGGGCGAAACATGAACTGCCGCATCGAAAGCTCACCGCCATTGATGTCGCCGCCGACAAGATTGGCGTTCATGCTTTCAAGCGCAGCCGGCGGCAAGATGCGGCGGGCCAAAATACAGTCGCGAAATCCCGGTGCGAAGCGTTCGATCTGATCTTCGATGCGGGACGACATATCAACGACTGATCCGTTGGGTACGTGGCAATAAACCCAGCCAGTGTGCTTGCCGTCAGGAGCGCGCGATGCGTCATACAAAGTTGGCTGAACTACAAGAACGAACGGCCGGTCGGATACTGATCCATGGGTGGTTGCGTACTCCGACGCAGCGATCTCTTCTATCGCGCCGCCAAGGTGTACCGTTATCGCCCGGCGGCACTCGACTGCGCGCCACGGGATTGGCTCGCTCAATGCGTAGTCAATTTTGAACGCACCGGGACCGTAGCGAAAGCGGCGAATACGGCTGGCGTACCCGGGACGTAGCCGGTCACCCGCAATTGCGAGAAGTTGTCGCGGCGTGATGTCGCACAAAATCGGTGCACCGCCTGCACCTATCTGATCGAGAGACGTAATACGCGTGCCGGTTTGGATTTCTCCACCAAGGTCAAGCAAGTGCGCGATGAGCGCGTCGGTGATGGACTGTGTGCCTCCCTGAGCAACCGGCCAACCCGCCACATGCGCCGTTGCTCCGAGAATGAGACCGATCGCAGAGCTAAGCGGCTGATCGAGCGCGAGGAAAGAATGCGCGGCCAGCCCTGCAAACAGCGCGCGTGTGCGCTGGCTTGCGAAATGATTTTTCGCGAGTTGCAATGCGGGTTGAAAAGCAGCGATGCCGAACTGGGCCATCAGCAACGGATGTTTGGGGACGCGCACGATTGGCCCGAGCGCATCATCTGCAAACTGCGCCCACTGCTCAACGACGGGCTGCACCAGCCCCCGCCACGCGCGGCCGTCGGGGCCAAATTCGGCAGCGGCGGCCGCCAGATCGCGCTCGAGTACGACGGCAGAACCGTCGTCCAGCGGATGAGCTAATGGCGCAGCACCATGGACCCAATTAAGACCGTAGCGTTTGAGCGGAAGCGGAGCGAAGAACGGCGAGGAGGCCGCGAGCGGAAACACTGAAGCACCGAAGTCATGCCTGAATCCCGGCAGGGTGAGTTCCATGGTACGCGCGCTGCCGCCCGGCTGCTGTTCGGCCTCAAACACGGTCACTTTTCTGCCGGCACGCGCCAGGGTGATGGCCGCCGCCAATCCATTCGGACCCGCTCCGATAACGAACGCGCGTCCTTGTGTTTCAGACATGAGACTCTAGCCCCAGTTGTATGCTAGAGCACTTCTCCTTCAAATGTCGCGCCGGCGGCTAAGGGCGAGCTGGCGCTGATGAGGAGAACCGCTAATCGAGGACATTGGCGCGGTATGCAGCAGAAGGAGAAGTGCTGTAGCCTGAAAACAAATGCGCACGCGCAATTCTTCCCTTTTGATTCTCTCCCTAATCGCCATTCTGATCGCCGTCATTGCTTTCTTTGTCTTCGTCGTTCAACAGGATAGGAATTCGCAACGATCCTCGAATAATGGTGGAATGAGTTCGTCCGCACAGCCGGCAAATCGGATCAATCCTGAGAGTCGGCAGCGGGAATTGAGATTCGGTCAAATGCATCCGCCCATGCAGGGAGAAAGTTGTTCGACGCTCGGCCTCGCTTGTAGTTCAGACTACTTTCAGTCATGGCAGCAGCCTGTCGAAGGATCATGCCACACATCTACGAGTAACGGCTATCCCATTCCCGATCCGCAATGCACGCCGGGAGGCATCAATTCCTCTGTAACACTCGGTGTGATGCAAGATCCCGGTTGGCGAACCCGCTGCTTACGGGACTGTGAAGAGAGCCAGGCAAGAAAGCACGTCGCTTATAGCTGGTACCAGATGACAAATCCGCAGCATAACTCCGGAAGGAACCAGGTTTGCGAACTCGACCACCTGGTTCCGCTCGAACTGGGCGGTGCGGACGGTATGGGCAACATCTGGCCGCAGTGTGGACCTGACGACATGACTCTCAAGAACCGCTACTTCAAAATCAAGGACCGGGTCGAGAACTATCTTGCGGACGAGGTAAAAGCCGGCCACATATCTCTCGATACAGTTCAGCGAGGGATTGCGTCTGACTGGACCCAATACCTCGATGCGGCTAACCAATACTGCGCAAGTGGCGGAAGATGCTGATTTCGAGCACCCAAAAAGCTCCCGCGCGGCGCCACCTGCCGCAGAAGCACAGACATTGCAACGTGATTCCGTGCAAACGAATGCACTTGCACTCTCCTCGACCTGCCCCAAAACGCGGAGCGGCTTCACTCCGGTGTGGCAAAACTCCAAGGAAGCGACTCAGGCAAACACCAAATAGCTCAACAGTTAAAGTCCCGTGCGGCTGCACTTCTGTGTCCACTTATTTGCGATTGGCAATTAGATTGCAGGTAAAGACTGAAGAGTGAAGCCGCTTCTGCGGCCACGAGTCATCCCGAGGAACAATTGCCATGCCGAATGGTTCGATCGATGGTACCGAGCAGCCCAAGCACATCGAACCGATTTGGACGCGCCCCACTCTACTGCCCGACTGGGGTGGCGCCCCGAAAAGCGCTGGCAATTGGTATGCAATTCACACTCGCCATCAACACGAGAAGACAATCGGGCATCATCTGCAGCAATTGGGGTTCGATGTTTTTGTCCCGCTCTACCGCGCAGTTCACCAATGGAAGGACAGGCGCAAGCAGTTGGATTTACCCCTTTTCCCTTGCTATGTGTTCTTCGCAGGGGATTTGTCACGGAGGTTTGAAATCCTGAACACGCCAGGGGTCTTCTCCCTGGTTGCCAGCGCAGGCAAACCGGCGATTATCCCCCAGGCGGAATTGGAGGCGGTGAGGACCGCAGCAGCGGTCCCGGAACGGGTCGAGCCTCACGATTATTGGCGGTGTGGTGAGCGAGTACGTATTGTTACAGGGCCCATGGCGGGACTTGAAGGTCTTGTGGCCCGTAAAACGGATTCCGTCCGCGTTGTGCTCTCAGTTGAGATGCTTTGCCGCAGTGTCGCAGTGGAAGTGGCTGAGGCCCTTCTCGAGCGTGTGGCATGCACATAAAACTGCGAATGGCAACGGCCGGTCGATCGCGAATCATCGCGCTGACTGTGTTGTTTCTTCCCTTTGTTGCCAATGCATTTTTGCAAGAGCTATGCCAGGCGCAGGAGACGCTTGCCATCCCATCCCGAGCGGTTTCACAGATGCCTGACTCGCACATCTATACGTGGATCGGTAATACCCCAGCATGGAATAGGCAGTTACATGTTTCAGGGTATCGACTGGGGTGCGACTCGGGCGACCCTGACGGTTGTGTCAGCATTGGCGCAGATGCAGTGGGCCGGGAAGGGATCACGACGATATTTCTTTCAATGCCGGAAGTAGCGGACCGCACACCTGCCGATGCGCGCGAATACAATCGGCTTCAAGGCTCCAATCGATTTGTGATGGAGGCCGGCTTCGACGACTTCGTTGACAGGTACCAGAAGCTTTTCTCCCTTCCCGGCATGAAGCCGCAGTCATGGCTACGCGAAGTCGCACACAATGTGATGGCGGACGGCAAAGGTCTTAAGTTCGGTATCACTCTCTATGAAGACGAGCTAGACTCACGCTATCTTCGAGAGCCATTTCTCCCCAACGACGTTGCGCAAAATATCAGCTACGTGCATCTCTATCTTCACTATCGAACCAATGCATCGCGGTTCCCGGAATATGTTGCAAGAGCCAAAGCGTTGTTCCCACGCGCAAAGATCATTGCCGGCCTTTATGCCTATGACCGCATCGATTACATTCCATGCACGCAAAGTAGCCGGAAACCCTGCTCAGAAGACGAGGAAATAGGGTATTACGAACAGGCGATGCGCAATGCCGCACAATTGATGCGGCAAGGCAGCGTATCCGGGATCGAATTCTATCCTGGATTCTTTGGCAGAGAGAACCAGTGGCCCGGCTGGAAAAACTCGGAGTACTGCGTCCCTTCGCGAGTCAACCAGTGCATCGAGAACACGCGCATCATGCGCCAGAAGACGCTGGCAATCCTCGATGCGGCGTTTGGGTGGTAGCGGTAGATTAGTCGCCGAACTCCGCATGCCCGGAATCCCTCCACTACAGTGATCCGGCATTCCCCACTGCCATCGAACCTCCTGGTGATCTTGTCATCGCTTCGCCCAATCGGCACTGTATTTCTCCCAAACCGTCTCCCTGAAAACGCAGTTCGCTGTCGGTGAAGCCTGCAATCAAGGTCGTGCAGACGCAAGAATTGCACGCACCTGCAAACATTTGCACAAACTATTGCATTCAGAATCAACTCACTTTTTCGGCGATTCGTGCGAAATGCCGCGCCGTGGTCGCGCCACAGTACTCAAGCAAACCTGAATTGAATAGGGTTGTGCGCCGATGCACGAACATTCACATGAAGCGTTTTGAAGATCTGTCCCCTTCGGCACAGATGGCCCACTAGGTGCAAATAGACCTTGCGGCGGGCCACTCTGATTGTGCGGAGCAAGCCAAACCTGCCGGTCAAATCGAACGCTCGATATCCAAGACAGTCTCTATGGAGCACAGAGGTTGAGCGGGATGACTCAGACAAAAGGCAATCGATTACATCGGATGGCACTAGTGTGGTGCCTCGCTGCGGCCTCGCCACTGCTTGCTCAGGCAACTTCGGCCGGCCAATCCTCTCTCGTGACTTCGTATGACACCGCATCCGGAAAAGAGAAGCCGGAAACGGCGCCGGCCCTGCAGCAACGGCCTCGTTATCTCATCAAACCTGGAGATGCGCTCCTACTCGAATTTCCGTTAAGCACCGAGTTCAACCAGACATTATCAGTAGCTCCCGACGGGTATGTGTCTCTGCAAGGTGTCGGTGATCTCTCTGTCTCCGGAAAATCGCTCCCTGAAATCAGAGAAGCCCTAAAGAAGGCTTACTCAGGGATACTCCACAACCCGATTGTCAATGTCCAGTTGAAGGACTTCCAGAAGCCTCAGTTTGTGGTTGGAGGAGAAGTCGGTCACCCTGGAAGATTCGAGTTGCGCGAGGATACAACGGTAACGGAGGCGTTGGCCGTTGCCGGCGGAACCATCAAAAGTTCGAAGAATTCTCAAGTTCTACTGTTTCGCCGCATGCCTGGTGGATCAATGGTAGAGGTGAGAAAGCTCAATCTGAACAGAATGATGAAAAAGGGCGACCTGCGCGAGGATTTGCATCTCCAAGCGGGCGACATGGTCTTTGTTCCCAAGAATGCTTTCTCAAAGATTGAGCGCTTCATTCCTAGTTCATCGTTAGGAATGTATGTTCCGGGAATTCCCTAAGTCACATAGCCGTTCCGCGAGGCTCTCGAGGAGGAAATCATCTTGTCCAATACAGCCCTGGCTCTCGATCGGTCACCCAGCTCAGTGCCCACCGCGCAACAGCTCCTCGCTGTATTGTCGCGCCAGAAGCGGCTGGCTGTTGCCGCCTTCGCGATCATCTTTGCCGCGGTCATTATTTTTGGACTGCTCCTCTCGGACAGGTACGAGGCGCGCATGGAAATCCTGGTGGAGCAGTTGCGGCGTGTCGAGCCTGCCTTGACGGGAGGCGATGCACCGGCAGTCGTGAATGACAAGAGCACAACGGAGGAAACGTTGAACTCCGAGATTGCTCTTCTGCGCAGCCAGGATGCCATGAAGGAAGTGGTGGTGGCCTGTGGCCTCGATTCGAGCGAAGGCTGGTTGGACTCGATGAGGACCAGGGCTGCCGCCGTTTTGCCGTTTATACATCAGCCAACTCAGGCGGAAAGAACCGCCAAGGCAATCCAGCGCCTCAGCTCCAAACTGCGGATTGAAGTGCTGAAGATGAGTAACGTCATTGTCGTCTCCTACCGCTCTAACGACCGGCAATCAGCTGCCCGCGTACTGAACACCTTGGGCGATGTGTACCTGCAAGAACATGCGCGGGCGCACCGCCCGGCGGGAGAGCTCGAGTTCTTTCAGAAGGCGACGGCCGACGCTCGCGCCCAGATGGAGGACGCTGAGCAGAAGCTGGTTAAATTCACCAGCACAGCTGGCGTGGCGTCAGGACAGACTGAACTGACGGATGCTTTGCGGAGGTTAAGCGACATACAGGCTCAACAGGGCGAGACACAGACGGCGATTGCTGGAACGGAAAAACGAATCGGCACGTTGACGCAACAGACTCAAACTATTCCTCAGCGCCAGACCACTCTCTTGAAGACCTCCGATAGTGCCATCCTGCAACAACAACTTAAGTCTTCGCTGCTCAACCTGGAGATGAAGCGCACCGAGCTTCTGACGAAATTCGAGCACAATTACCCGCTGGTCGTCGAAGTGGAGAAGCAGATCTCTCAGGCGCGAACTGCGCTGGCCGATGCCGAGGCCGACCCGGTTCAGGAGAAGACCACGGACCGCGACCTGACCTACGAAATGGTGCGCCAGGATCTGACCCGCTCGAATGCAGAACTGGCAACGCTTCGGGCTCGAGCATCTTCTCTGGACCGAGAGGCTACCGAGAGCCGAACTCACGTGGAATGGTTGCAGAAACAATCCGTGGCGCAAGGCGACCTGATCCGTACTGCACAAGCCGCCGAAAACAACTACCTGTTACTCCTGCACAAACAAGAAGAGGCGCGCATCTCGGATGAACTCGACAGCCGGCGCATCTTCAACGTGAGCATTGTGCAGCGGGCTTCCGTTCCCGTGCTGCCGGTACATACGGCAAGCTGGTACTTGATATACGGCGCAATGCTGGGGATGATCTTCTCCTTCGGAACGGCTGCGGGAGCGGACCGCCTCGATCCGACATTCCGCACTCTGGACGAATTGGAATTGACCCTGCAGGTTCCCGTCTTGGCAGCATTAACGCTGCCCGTCTCCAGGGCGTTATCTCGCATATCGGATCCCCTTTCTATAGTCCCGAGAGAGAAGAGTAATTTCGCATGACAGTCAACTCGATTGAAATCGATTGAAGGAGAACCATGCTCCCAACGATCCATTTGTCCCACGCGCTTGAGGGTAGGGCCACTCGAGACTCCAACGACAACCATGCCTGGAAGACACCGGGGTCAGAGAAGGGATGCAATCTGGACCTCGCACAGCAAGCTGTCCCCATTCAAGGGATCTTTGCTGGAGCGCCTTCGGCCGAAGAGCTTCAACTTGTGCAGAGACTCTTCTTGCTTCCGCGAAGCGGAGCCCCGAAGATCGTGGTCTTTTGCGGTGTGAATACAAATGATGCCGCGGAGTTCGTGAGCGCACGTGCAGCGGAGGTCTTGGCAAGCCAGGTGCAGCAGCAGGTTTGTCTGGTCGATGCCAACTTGAGAGAACCATCGCTTCACCGCCGATTCGACCTGGATGAAGCGCTCGAATTGCGTGGCGATGGTTCGACGAGTCCTCAAAAAGAGTCGAGCCGCTTGGCAGCGCCGAATTTGTGGGTGTTGCCGGCCCGCGCGGTAAGGGAGTCTTGTCCCGGATTGCCAGCCGGAGGGGTGAATGAGCAGTTGTTGAGATTGCGCAAGAAATTCGGCTTCGTGCTCATTTGCGCACCGGCGCTGGATTCAGCCCCGGACGGCATTCTCTTGGGTCAGATTTCCGATGGAGTTGTGCTGGTGATACGGGAGCGTATCACCCATCGTGACACAGCTATCCGGGCGCGGCGTTCGCTCGACCGCTATGCTGTGCGGCTCCTGGGAGTCGTGATGAATCGAGAACCATAGAGCGAGAGATTTGGGAGGGGGCGAACAGCCTCGGGCAAGAATTCCCTAGCACGCAACCAAAGCTGAAGCGATTGCAGATCTTAAAGTCACCAGACAAACATTGATCGGCTTTTTCAATCATTGAACGGCTCTTCGCTTCTGTAACGATCGGGCTTCCGGGCAGGACAACGCGCCGGGCTTAATACCTGCAAATTTGAATCGGGATCACGACATGTGACTCAGAGGGCGAAGCTGTGGCCTTTATTCACCAGGAAGAATGCGAAAAGCGATCACAGCAAGCTCTCTACGGGACCGCAGGCATTTCTGCGGAAGCAGAGACTAATCCCCTGCCCACTCAGTCTACCGAGAAAGAATCTGCGCATGAGGCCGTGGACGCGCATGTGAAGACCGATAAGGGATCGCCGTCCGCGCGGTTGTTCCTCCACGATGTTGCAATCACCATGGGCGCAGAGGTCGCCAGCGTAGCCTCGAGCTTGATCCTGACGTCGATGCTCAGTCGATGGATGGGTGCACAAGTTCTCTCTGAGTACCTACTGTTGCGACGGGTGCTGACGTGGTCGATATCGGCCACTCTTCTCGGGTTGGCAACTGGCCTGCCGCGCTATGTTGCCCATGCCGCGGGCTATCTCGAAGCCGCGGGGAAGACTGACCAGGATGAACCGGCATACTTTCTGGCCGCTGCCTTTTGCATGCTGCCAGTGGCAGTAGCCGGCGGCGTCTTGATGATTTTGTTTCGCGGGTTCTTTGCCAAATGGCTCTTCGGAAATCCGCAGGAGACGGGCCTCGTTATCGCTCTCGCCGTTTTGATTTGCGGGTTCGCTATCCACCGCGCGGTGTATGGATATTACCGCGGTCTGCTCGACATGGTACGCGCCAATCTCCTGGAAATCTGCAATGTCGCGGTGCTGCCAATGGCCGTGGTGCTTCTCCTGTACCGTCGTCAGCCTATCGGGGTCATGATGTTCGAGACCGGCGGACTGATGATGGTGATTGCAGCACTGTTTGCCATACCTATCCTTTTGCGATTGCGTCAGCGCAGGCCCGACGGGACAATTCAGAGGCGCTGTGGCGAATTGTTGCGGTACGGCTTGCCTCGCGTTCCGGGCGAATTCGGCGCCACTGCCCTGACCGCACTGGGCCCGATCCTTGCTGCCCATTTCATGGAAATCGACAAAGTGTCGCCCTTGCTCTTGGGCCTGAATATCCTGATGGTCACCGGCTATGCCGCTGCCCCGCTGGGCACGGTGCTGTTGTCGAAGGTGAGCATGATGCTGGGCCAGAACCAGCATGAAGAACTGCAATCGCGGCTGCGCCTTCTCCTGGTCGCAGTGATGGAAGTCTCGATATTCACGTGCATACAGCTTGCGGTGTTTGCCGACATCGTGGTGCGCGGATGGGTGGGACCGGCATACCTGAATCAGATGGGGGTCATTCGCCTCGTGTTGCTGGCGATTCCGCCTTACCTGTTCTTCGTCGCCCTCCGCAGTCCCATAGATGCAGCCAGCGTGAAACCGTTCAACACGGCCAACGTTCTTATCAGTCTGACCGCATTCCTCGGATTAATCGCTGCTTGGATGACATTGTTCCCGGGGCATTCGATGCTCGTCGGCATTGCCGGCGCACTTCTGAGTTCTCAGATCCTGCTTGCCCTGCTAACCGCTCGCACATTCCGCAAGTTCTACGGGCTGGCAATTCCGTGGCGCAGCCTGGGGCCTTCTTTGGCTGCAGCCGTGGCGCTGGGAGCAGTCGCCTTTGCATACCACCAGTTGCGGAGCGATCCTATTCCGCTCTTCGAAGCCATGCTCGTTGAGACTGCTCTCACATTGATTTACCTTTTAGCCCTCGCTAAGCGGGGCTCAGGATGGATTGCCTACACGTTGAACGTGGGCTTCCGGCGGCGCGCCAGCTGGCCTACGACCGCCGCGCGGACGTATCCGGAGGCGCCGTGAATAAACTCTCCATACGCGAGTTGAATCCCACATGGATTGCGATTCTGCCCGTCACGGCTCTCGTTGCGTTGCTTGCCGTACGCGAGCAGCTGGGCATCCATGCCGACCCGCTGAGAGTAATAGTGTTGTTCCTATTCGGCCTGTTCGCCCTTGCGTTGGTGACGAAGTTCCCGGCCGCGTTTCTTGCGCCTGTGTTATTTCTCCCCCGGCTAAAAGAGGTCCCGGTTCTGACGGGAATGGGGCCCGCCGAAAACTGGACCGCGTTGCAAATCCTGGTTGGCTTGTTAGGGATTGCAATCCTGTTCCGATGGTTGCATCTGCATGGTAAAAGCAGCAGTGAGGAGAACCCGGCATGGATTGGCGCGGGCAAAGGAAAGCCAATGGCAAACGCCTTGAATTCCATAGGTTCCGGCCAGGCATTCATTGCATTTTGCTTGTTTGTCGCTGTGGTGTTTGTGAGCGATCTCTACACCGTTTCGCCTAATTACGGGGCCATGAAACTGACTGGATTTCTGACCCTTGGCTGTCCTTTGTTCCTTGCGCCCTTCGTTCTCTTCACCGGAGATCGCGACATCCGGGACTTTACCCTCGGAACCGTTCTGTTTGGCATGGCAGTGGCGCTTAGCAGCTTGGGCTTCAGTGCCACGGGAGCCATGGGAGCCGACGATAACCCTACCCACATCGGCAAAGGCCAGGCCATCGGCCTCGCAATCGTCCTCCTTCTTTATCTGCCTTGTAAGGACCGCCGATTGCGCGCTTTGATCCTGCTGGTCTGTATCCCCTGGCTGGCTTTGGGACTAGCCTCGGCCGAGACGCGAGGTCCATTGTTTTCCCTGCTGCTGGTCATCGTACTCGGCTTCTTTGTTCGCTCCATGCGTTGGCCCATGATTTCTCGACGGCAAATGTTCCTCGTCGTCTTAGCGGTGATCGGCGCGGTTCTGGTCCTCTCCACGTTCTGGTTTTACGGAGCAGAGGCTTCCAAGTTTCGCTACAAGAGCGCGGAAATTCTCGCACTAATTAACGGATCTGGAGAAGCGCGCGGGACCGCAGTACAACGGCTCGGCTACTATCAGGCAGCACTGAGCGCATGGCTTCAGCATCCCTGGTTCGGCTGGGGGTTGGGCGGATGGAGCATGGTCTACTGGCAGACGGACTATCGTCTCTATCCGCACAACATCGTCCTCGAACTGCTGGTGGAGCAGGGCCTGGCCGGAGCGTCCGCCTTTCTGTTTCTTCTGATCTCGGTCGTCCGGAGACTCCGGGCTGTCATGTTGGAGGGGACCCATTTTCCTTTCCTGTTGCCCGGCTTGGCCTATTTGGTTTTCATTGCCATGTTCAGTGGCGATCTGGACGATAGCAGGTTCATTTGGTTTTGGTGCGGCTTAATTTTGGCAGGATGCGAGCTGGTGCAGCGATCAAAACAATCTTCGTCAGCTCATGATCGAGTTTCAATGCGAACATCTCTCGTCGGCGCCGATTGACGCCGTGCTCACCAATCGCGACTTACCGGCCTGTCGCACAACTTTAGGTGGCCTTTGCAAAAGCTTGTTGCAATCCTATCCAGCAAACAAAAGATTGCCGGGGCACACGGCCGGGATGTTTGGCCGTATACCAGGAGGTGATTCCCTCGTGACCAAAGTAGCGAACCCAATATTGAGTGATATTGATCTGCCTCAAGTGCAGACTATCGACACCCGCCGAAGAATTGCGCAACTTACTCCGCAACCACGCAAATCGGGCCTGTCGTTCCTCGCTGCTGAAGAGTTGCCCAGATGGGACGCGCTCGTAGAAACTTCACCGCAATGTTCGCTGTTCTGTAAGAGCTGGTGGCTTAAGGCAGCCTGCGGCGAAGCGCAGGTGCTCGGTTACTTTGAGAGTGGCCAACTCGTTGCCGGAATTCCGCTCCATTACTCCCGCCACATGGGACTGCGCATCTGCTGTATGCCCAAACACACTCAGACACTGGGCGTTGTGATCGCACCGATCGAAGGCAAGCAAGTCACTGTTCAAAGCCGCGAAACTGAGATCCTCGACATCTTCGCGGCCAGACTTGCACAAGAAACCGTGTTCGTACAAGCCTTCCATCCCGCCTGCCAGAACTGGCTTCCGTTCTACTGGCGCGGCTTTACGCAGACGACTCACTACACGTACGTTCTCGACAATCTCGAATCAACCGGTCGATTGTGGGACGGACTCGCCCAGGTCAGGCGCACGAATATCCGCAAGGCGCAAAAATGGAACGTTCGTGTAAAGGAATGCAGTCCGGAGACTGTCTACAACGCATCAATGCAAACTTTCGACCGGCAAAAAAGGAATTGTCCTTACAGCCTTGACTATTTCTGTCGGCTTTATGACGCAGCGCGCGCTAACGATGCGGGAATATGCATGGCGGCCGAGGACGGCCAAGGACGCGTTCATGCTGCGTCCTTCTTCGTCTGGGACCGCAACCGCGGCTACTACCTCGTGGGCGGCCACCATCCTGATCTCGCCACCAGTGGCGGGCATGTGTTGTTGATGTGGAACCTGATTGAGTTCGCCTCCACTCACACCGAAGTCTTTGATTTCGAAGGCTCGATGCACAGACCCATCGAAGCATCCTTCCGCTCTTTCGGATCAAAAAGAGTCCCCTATAACTTGATCGCAAAATTTCCTCGTTGGCTTCGCATCGCGCTTTCCGCGACCAGAACAACGTTGCTTTGAGCCCAAGAGTCCACCCACTCTCGGAATTCAACTGCACATGCAACCCATTTACGTGTCGAAGGCCTGGTTCAGGTTTGAAAACGAGAGGTGTATCTGCCTATGAAATCTCCGGAAACGCTAAGCAGTGTGTCGATCATCGTGCCTTGCCTAAACGAGCGCAAATTTGCTGGAATCTTTGTGCGTTCCCTTGAAAATCAGGATCTCGCAGGCGTTGATTGGGAGGTAATCATTGCAGACGGGATGAGCACTGACGGAACTCGAGACGTCCTAATCAAAGCGATCGGTCAAAACGAACATTTCCATATCGTCGACAATCCCGAAGGCATCGTATCGACCGGTCTCAATGCTGCCATACAGAGGGCCCACGGTGACGTGATTGTCAGAATGGACATGCATACGGAATATCATCCGCAATACGTGAAGTCCTGCCTTCACGTGCTCGCCAATACCCATGCCAGCAATGTCGGCGGCCCGTGGGTGGCGCGCGGAAATGGTTATATCGGATCCGCAATCAGTGCAGCGTTTCAATCTCGCTTGGGTTGCGGAGGTGGCAGAGCGCACGACCCGGATTACGAAGGTCCAGTCGATACCGTCTACCTCGGATGCTGGCCCAAAGAGGTGTTTGCGAACTTTGGAGGATTCGATAAAGACCTGGTCAGGAACCAGGACGACGAGCACAATGCCCGACTTGAGCAAGCCGGGTGCCTTATCTATCAATCACCTCAAATTCGCTCGTGGTATACGCCGAGAAGCTCGATCTCGAACCTATTCAAGCAGTATTTTCAGTACGGCTATTGGAAGACAGTGGTGATGCGGAAGCACCAAAGAATTGTCTCCTTGCGACATATTGCACCTGCTGGATTCATAGCGTGGAATCTTATATGGCTTATGCTCCTTTTCCTTTTAGCTCCGGCGTGGCCGACATCGAAGTTAGGGCCATTGATGATGCCGTTGCTCTTGGTTGATGCACTCTATCTGTTTGTCTTGGCAGTGTCGTCCATCGTAGTTGCAGCGCGCAAGGGAATAAGACTCGTTGCCATCCTGCCGCTGATATTTGCGACATACCACCTGGCGTATGGCATTGGAGTCCTGACGGGAATAAGTCGTTGGGCGCTTGGATTTAATGCTCAGAACAATGCGAGGCGGTTCTCCACGCTCACTCGTTAGCATGGGCACAAACTCCCGACGACTTAAATAGACCCACCACGCTGACGTTGAGAATAGCGGATCAAAGATTTGAAGACTGGGGGCACTTTCATGGTAGACAAAGCCTTGGTAGTGGTGGCAGGTCTGGGTGAAGTGGGTCGGCCGCTCCTGCATATCCTTTCACAAAATTTCGATTGCGCTGGTATCGATATAGAGCCGGTCACCATTGAGTCGCCTTGCTTGGTGCTTCATATCTGTTACCCGTTTGAGATTGACAGATTCGTAGATGTCACTGCGGAATATGTACGGAGGCTGCATCCGGCGCTAACGATTCTGCACAGCTCGGTCCCGCCGGGAACAACGAAGAAGGTGCAGGAGGAGATTGGAAATGCGTGCTTGGCGTACAGCCCAGTGCGCGGAAACCATCCCCGCATGGAGTCTGACTTAATGCGGTACCGCAAATTTGTAGCCGCAACGTGCCAGGAGTCGCTGCAAGCTGCAATGCAGCACCTGAGCCGCGCCGGTTTCCACACAACTGCGTTTCCCACAGTCGAGCTCGCGGAATTGGCCAAATTGCTGGAAACCAGCTATCTAGGCGTCCTCATGGCGTGGGCGCAGGATATGAAACGAATAGCGGCACAGTACGGAGGCGACTTCAATGACCTCAACGGCTTCTTTGAAGAACTCGAGTTCCTGCCGTCGCATATCTATCTCGAAGGCATCGGTGAGCACAAGGTTCTACCCGACATTGCGCTGCTGCGATCGTGCCTGAAATCGCAATTTCTCGACCTCGCAAAGGGATCGAACCGGCTCAACCTGAAACGGCCCACCTCATTCGCAGGAGAATTCGCAAAGCATCTCTCGAGGTCTTCGCACCTGTAGCGGAGTTCACATTGCGCGGTCCCGCTCGCGTGTTCTCAACCGCTGGTCACAGCGGCAGCATGTCGGTGACGGAATGAAACTTGGCTTGACTTTACTCACCGCCGAAGCACTTCAGCAACGCTCCGCTCAGCAAGGCAATTAGATTAGCGAAAATTCGCCCCACATCAATGGAGAAATCATCGCCGGTCCTGCAAACCATTCCAGGCGCCGAAATCAGCGTCGGCACCAACACCTGAGGAGCAAATTCCTATGAAACAGCCAGCCGCCGATTACCTTCCCTTCCACCTTCCTCTAATCGAAGAGGACGACATCCGAGCCGTTCGCGAAGTGATGGAGAGCGGCTGGATCACTACGGGCCCCAAGTCGGTTCAGTTTGAGCGTGACGTCGCAAGCTACGTAGGAGCGCGGCAAGCGGTGGCCGTCAATTCCGGCACTGCAGCGCTGCATCTTGCCCTGGAAGCGATCGGCCTCAAAGAGGGCGACGAAGCGATTCTGCCCTCCTTGACGTTTGCGGCTACGGCGGAGGCAGTCACCTACTTCAAGGCTCGTCCAGTACTGGTCGACTGCGAACCTGAGACCTTCAATATGGACCCGGTGCAGGTGGAGCGGGCCATTACACCGCGCACCCGTGTCATTATCCCTGTCCATTTTGCGGGCCATCCCTGCGACATGTCCCGCATCTTGATGATCGCGCGCGAACATGGCCTGAAGGTGGTTGAAGATGCCGCGCATGCGTTCTCCGCACGTTACAAGGGAAAGATGGTAGGTACGCTGAGCGACATCACCTGCTTCTCGTTCTATGCCACCAAAAACATTACGACAGGAGAGGGAGGCATTGCGACTACGGACAATGAAGACTGGGCAGATCGCATGCGCATCATGCGTTTGCATGGCATCAGCAAAGATGCCTGGAAGCGCTACAGCGCCGAGGGATCATGGCGGTACGAGATTCTTGCTCCCGGCTTCAAATACAACCTGACCGACATGCAAGCGGCCCTCGGGCTTTCACAGCTTGCCAAGTGCAACGCAATGTGGATGCGGCGGTGCGCGTTGGCGCAACGATACACGGATGCACTCGGTTCGCTTGAGGCCTTTGAGGTTCCTTCGTCAAGGTCGGAGGTACAACATGCCTGGCATCTCTATGTGCTCAGGACCTGTCCCGGAGCATTGAACCTTCACCGCGATGCCATCATCGAAGAGCTGAAGCAACGCGGCATTGGAACTTCAGTGCACTTTATTCCCTTACACCTCCATCCTTATTACCGGGATACCTGGGGATACAGGCCGGGTGACTTCCCCGTCACAGAGGATTACTTCGATCGTTGCATCTCGCTTCCGCTTTACCCGGCCATGAGCGAAGAAAGCCACACGCGAGTCGTTGAAGCCCTAATGGAGATCGCGTTTCTGCACCGGCGCTCGAGCAAACAATTGTCCTACGAACCAGAAAGAGTGGGATTGCACACATTGGGTCGTGTTGCCGGAGGTCGGGTGGCAGAAAGCCATAGCAGTGCAATGTCGGGCACAAACATGGGGGCACCAGTTACGAACGAGCGGTCGTCGCAAACCAGCAAAGGAACGACTCACATCTGGTATTTGACGATTGGAAAGAGAGTTCTCGATCTGTGCGGCGCATTAATCAGTCTCATGCTCTTGCTTCCTTTGCTCGCTATATGCGCGCTGGCCGTGAAGCTCAGTTCTCCCGGCCCGGTCCTCTTTCGCCAGCTCAGGATCGGGCGAAAGGGCCGAGCCTTCATGCTGTTCAAATTCCGCACCATGCTCGCTTCATCCGCCGGCCCACCGATAACGGCGGCCGGCGATCCGCGCATCACAACAACCGGTCGCTTGCTGCGTCATTTGAAACTCGATGAGTTACCTCAGCTTATTAACGTGCTGAAGGGCGAAATGAGCCTCGTTGGTCCGCGACCCGAAGTTCCGGTGTATGTCGAGAGCTACAACGAAAAGCAGAAGGGCGTTCTCGAGCTTGCTCCTGGCATCACCAGTCCGGCGTCGCTGGCATATGTCGATGAAGAGGAAGCGCTGGCAGGAAGGCAGGACTGCGAAGACTATTACACTCAGGTTGTGCTCCCTGACAAACTCGATATAGATCTTGCTTATTGCCAAGAGGCCTGTCTGACGAGCGATTTGAAGATTCTCATGGCCACAGCCCACAGGGTCTTGCTGTCTGGCCGTAGTTCTTCTGCAAATGCAGTAAAGCCACGAATGAAGGCATCTGGACGTACGATTCAGGCCCCCATGACATCTGGAAATCGCTGATCGCAGAAGCTCCAGCAGGACGACCGCACGAAGCTGTCACCAATCGACCAATTAAAGCTAAAGGAGGTATTTAATTTTCTGCCATGGGCCATACAACCTTGATCCCCACCTCACCCGCCGGACTGGTCGAAGATCGTTCGCGTTCGGAGTCCATATCTATGCAGCGCCGGGCTTTCGCGTGGCTTCAACGAGCCGGAGACGGTCACATTCGTGGCGCACAGTCCGCGATTGACGGAGCCATCATTGCCATATCGTTTCTGACCGCGTACGTGGTGCGATTTGACGGCGGTCTTACCTACACACATCTGCTTCAGTATGCGGTGTGGGTTCCGGTCCTGATCGCGGGGCGCATTCTGTTTCTACAGCGCCCTGGTGCTCACAGGTCAGTTTGGAGATTCGTTTGCCTCTCCGACGCCATAGCCATCGCCCGTTCTCTGGTGTGGATGACAGGTATTCTTCTGATCCTTCGCTGGCTTTATCCTGAGCATGCTCCGGCAGCGTACTGGTTGCGCATTTCTCTCGGAGTAATCGTTCCGGAATATTGCCTTAGTCTTTGCGGGATGCTTGCTGTTCGAGGGGCCTGCCGGATTGCACAGGAGCAAAGCGATCGCAACTCTGAAGACGCCGACGGCCGAAAGAAGCGCGTTCTCCTGTATGGCGCCGGACGAGCGGGGGTCATGCTGGCCCGTGAACTTGCCAGTCACGTCGGTAATGAAATCCTTGGGTTCGTGGATGACGATCCAGCCAAGACCGGATCGGTTATTGCCGGAATCCGCGTGCTCGGAACCGGCGACATGCTGCAAAGCCTGGTTCGCCGCGGCCATGTGGATGAAGTATTGATCAGCATCGCCGCGGGAAGCCCTAATGGACTCTCGCGGATTCTCTCGCGCTGCAATGCCATTGCAATTAAAACGCGCATTGTCCCCTCAGCGGATGAAATTGTTTCTGGACGCGTAAACATCAGCCGCGTCCGTGAGATTCGGATTGAGGATCTGCTCGGGCGTTCCAGCGTCGCTACGGGCGAATTCGGGCCTGTGACCCGCGGCGCGTATCAAGGCAAACGCATCCTGGTTACCGGCGCGGGTGGCTCCATCGGTAGCGAACTCTGCCGACAGTTGCTGTTGCTCAGGCCGGCGTTGCTCGCCATTCTCGACAAGGATGAGAACTCAATCTATGACCTGGAGAATGAACTGAAGCTTCGCGACCCGGCGGCACGGGTGCAATCACATATCGCCGACATGAAGATGCGCGAAAGGATCGCGGCTGTGTTTGCTGACAGTCGTCCACAGGTAGTGCTGCACGCAGCTGCGCATAAGCACGTTCCCTTGATGGAGATGCATCCGTGCGAGGCAGTATTGAACAACGTAATGGGACTGCAGAACGTGCTCGACGCATCCTGCGAGCTCGGGATCGAACGCTTTGTATTCATCTCCAGCGATAAGGCGGTAAATCCAACCAACGTCATGGGAGCCACCAAGCGGATAGGCGAGAAGCTTCTGTCGCTCTATGCTTCAACCTGCGCGCTGCGGGCGGCATCGGTTCGCTTTGGCAACGTGATGGGCAGCAGAGGGAGTGTCATTCCGCTGTTCCGTCGGCAGATCGAAGCAGGTGGCCCTTTAACCGTTACGCATCCTGACATGGTGCGCTTCTTCATGACCATTCCCGAAGCGGTACAACTGGTCCTGAGCGCTGGTAGTCTGGCGATGCGAAACGAAACCTTTGTGCTGGACATGGGTAATCCTCGCCGCGTAATCGATCTCGCCAGGCAAATGATCGAGTTAGCAGGGTTGGAACTGGACAAAGACATTAGTATTTCCATCACCGGGCTGCGTCCCGGAGAAAAGCTCGTAGAAGAATTAGCCGGTACGGGCGAGTGTCTGCAGCAGACACGGTTCGAGAAGGTGCTTGAGATTCCGCCGGCACCCTTTGAAGATTCCGGTCTTCAACACAGTGTGGACAATCTGATCGCGACCGCTCGAAGCGGCAATCGCGAAAGGGTCATCGAACTGCTGGCCTCCATGGGGCTGGGTTATCAGCCACCCATAGCCAATCACCCGCCAGCACTGGTCGCTCCGAGACTTGATGACGAATTATCCTATCGTCCGAAAGCGAACTGGCAGCCGCAACCACCCATCTATGCCGGAACCAATGTGGTGATGAATGGAACTGTCGCGACTTCGTTGTGATCCATCCACCTCGCTCACGTTGCATACCATTCTGAACTGCCGCCTCTTAGAACCCGAAAAAAGCTCGTTTAACCTGCCGAAGACATGATCGTGCTTAAGGAGAAGATATGACCCCGACGAACATTAATTCGCTCGTCGATACCCCTGCGGAAGGCGTTTCTGGTTCAGACGCCGCAGATCTTGCCGCGAATACGGACCCCGCACTCCTGTCGATCGGCCTTCCAGATCCCCGCAAGTTGTTGCTCGACTGGAACAGCACTTCGATTCCCTCTCCGATAAATCTCTGCCTCCATCATCTGTTCGAGCGTCAAGCGGAACGAACGCCGGACCAAACCGCCGTCGTATTCGAGCAGCAGCGCCTCACCTACTCCGAGTTGAACCGCCGGGCCGATCAGCTCGCTCATAGGCTGCGCGAACTTGGAGTGGCACCCGAAGTTCCGGTTGGCCTTTTCGTCGAGCGCTCGCTGGACATCGTGGTTGGCATTCTCGGGATTCTAAAAGCAGGCGGCGCATATGTGCCCATGGATTGGACCTTTCCTCAGGAGCGCATCGCATGGATCCTGGCCGATGCGCAGATTCCATTGGTGCTCACGCACTCGGCACTACAATCCCAACTGCCTGACGCGGTGATCCGCACCATTTTGCTGGATCAATTTGATTGGAATCCTGCGAACGTTCAAACGCAATCACCTGTCGAACTGGATTCCAGCAATCTCGCTTATGTGATCTATACCAGCGGGTCTACAGGCGCTCCCAAAGGGGTATGCATCGAACATGGGAGCATCGTGAATTATGTACTGGGTATTTCGGAGCGTTTGCAATTGGCACCCGGTATGAACCACGCGACTGTATCTACGATCGCGGCCGATCTCGGCAATACCGTGATCTTTCCAGCATTGGCCACCGGCGGCTGCCTGCACATCATCTCCCGCGGCCGCGCCGAGAGCCAGGCCGAGCTCTCTGACTACTTTGAGCGCGAGCATATCGATGTGTTGAAGATTGTTCCCTCTCACCTGGCTGCGTTGCAGACGGGGAAAGAACCCGAGCGGGTCTTGCCCAAACAGCGCCTGATTCTGGGCGGCGAGGCTTCCCGTCGAGAATGGATCGAGAGCCTTCGCAAGCTCGCACCGAACTGCGAAATCTTCAACCACTATGGACCTACGGAAACCACGGTCGGCGTGCTCACATACCATGTCACGGAACCTCTGCCCGATACGGCTTCTGGCACACTCCCACTGGGCAGGCCGCTGCCCAATATTCGCGCCTACATCTTGGACCAGAACGGTGAGCCCGCACCGACCGGCGTTGCAGGCGAGATCTTCATTGCAGGCGACGGATTAGCGCGAGGCTATTTGAATCGCGAAGATCTGACAGCCGAGAGATTCATTCCCGATCCTTTTAGCAGTCATCGCGATGCGCGGATCTATCGTACCGGGGATCTCGGTCGCTATCTTCCGAGCGGAGACGTCGAGTTCCTGGGACGGGTCGATCACCAGGTCAAGATCCGCGGGTACCGTGTCGAATTGGGTGAAATCGAAAGCACTCTGCTCGATCACCCCGGTGTACGCGAAGCGGTAGTCACCGCAATCGAAGATCCTTCCGGCACGAAACAGTTAGTTGCCTATTTAGTTCCGAAACATTCAAAGCAGCCGCTCTGGACAAACAAGGCAGCCTATATTTTGCCGGACGGGTCCGCGGTAGCACATCTCAACAAAAACGAGACAGATTACATCTACAACGAGCTTTTCGTTCTACAGGCATACATGCGTCATGGCATCGCAATCGAAGATGGCGATCGCATTGTGGACGCCGGGGCAAACATCGGCATGTTCACTGTTTTTGCCAACCGCCTTGCGCGAAACCTCAAGGTCCTCTCGTTCGAGCCCAATCCCGCGGCCTTTGCTTGCCTCCGCGTTAATGCGGAGGCCTGGGGAGAAGACGTCAAGTGTTTTTCCTTCGGACTATCCTGCGACAATACAGCGGCGGAGATGATGGTCTTCGAGAGAATGTCTCTCTTATCTGGGTTCCGAGCCGATCCGGAAACTGAGCGCGACGTAGTCAGGACATATGCGGTGAACCAACAGTCCGGATCGGAAGTGACCGATCCTTTCACCTCGGATATCGGCGATATCCTGGAGCATCACTTCCAGTCAAAATCCCACTCCGCTCAATTGAAGACTCTTTCTTCGGTTATTGCCGAAGAAGATCTGGATCGCATCGATCTGCTCAAGATAAACGTGGAAAAGAGCGAACTCGATGTCTTAAATGGAATTGCTTCCGCCGACTGGCGTAAGATCCGCCAACTGGCCATCGAAGTGGATCGAAACGAATATCTCGCACCCATTGTCACTTTGCTCGAGCAGCAAGGCTACGAGGTTGCCGTGGAACAGGATCCCCTGCTGAGGAACACGGAACTGTATTACGTGTATGCGATTCGCCCCACAGTGAACGGCAACACGCTGTTGCGGGAAGAACCCGCGGGCTCCCACGTGCGTTCCTTCCGCCGGGACGCAGAAAAGGGTCTCACTCCGGGAACGATGCGCAAGTATCTCAACGATCGGCTACCCCAGTACATGGTCCCCGCGGCCTTCGTGCTCTTGGATAAACTGCCACTCAATGCAAATGGGAAGATCGATCGCAACGCGCTTCCCGCTCCCACGCACGATGGCACACAGCCTGTTCAAGATGCTCTCCAACCGCGCACGGACGCCGAAAAGGCGCTTGCTGCTATCTGGAAGGAGTTGCTTAAGCTCGAGAGCGTGAGCATTCACGACGATTTCTTCGAACTCGGGGGAAACTCGCTGTTGGCCATCAAAGCCACTTCGCGGATGCGGGACGAGTTTGGAATCAACTTGTCAGTGCAAACGCTTTTTGAGAACTCCACGATCGCATCGCTCATGGGAATCGTCGCGCAGCCTCAAGAGGAGACTGCGGTTGCACCGCAACGCATCGAGCCTCGCGGCAGTGGCGGACCGGCTCCGTTGTCTTTTGCACAACAGCCACTCTGGTACGCACATCAGCTGAACCCCGAAAGCCCGGTGTACAACATCGTCGATGTTGTCCGGATCGAGGGTACATACGATGGACAAGCGCTACGCCAAGCCGTGGATGAGTTGGTAAGCCGGCACGAAATCCTGCGCACATGGTTCGCCGATGAAATCGATGAGCCCGTTCAGTTCGTGGAGCCTGAACTTGAACTGCCCATTTCCGAGCGGGATTTAAGCACATTGCCGCATGCGGAACGGGAGCGCGCCTGGATGGATCTGGTACACGAGGACGCGCGCAAACCTTTCCTCCTTTCGCAGCCTCCGCTGTTGCGCCTCACCGCCGCCCATTGGAGCAAGTATGAACACCGGCTCCTGATGACGATTCACCACATCATCGCCGATGAGTGGTCAATGGAGGTAATTCAACGGGAAATCCACCAGCTCTATGGTGCGTTCTCTCAACAACAATCATCGCCTCTCACAAAGCTGTCCATCCAGTACGCCGATTTTGCCTGCTGGCAACAGAACGCGCAGAACAGAGAGGAGATGGAAGACCACCTTGCGTATTGGAAGAGGGAGCTGGCTGGAGCGCAGACGGTTCTCGAGCTTCCAACCGATAACCTCCGGCCCGCTGCGCAAAGCTTTCGTGGGGCAACAGAGATGTTTTCTCTGCCTTCCGATTTGTTGGCCAGCTTGAAACGGCTCAGCCAGCAGGAACATGCCACCCTATTCGTCACCTTGGAGGCCAGCTTTGCCGCGCTGCTGCACCGGTATACGGAACAAAACGACCTGCTCGTAGGCACTCCGGTTTCCAGACGCACCTTGACCGAGACACAGAACCTTATCGGTTGCTTTCTGAATATCGCGGTATTGCGCTCGCAGTTCACTCCCAATCAGAATTTCCGATCTCTGCTGCGGCAAACGAGGGATCGGACGGTGGCTGCATTGGAACATACTGATGTTTCCGTCGATCGCCTTGTCGCTGAAGTCGGCCCGGTGCGAGATGCCAGCCGCTCGCCGCTCTATCAGGTTCTTTTTGTGCTCCACGATGCCGGAGGAGTATCGCAAGTTTCCAAGGTGTCGGGGAACCACGCCCTGGGCACCGGCACATCGAAATTCGATCTGACGCTCATGCTTTCAGAGAACGGCGACAACCTCGAAGGGCTCTTCGAGTACAGCACAGATCTGTTCGCGCCCGCGACCATCCGACGAATGTGCGGCCACTACGCCACCCTTCTGCAAGCTCTCGTACGCGATCCGGAACAGAGCATAGACGAGCTCCCCATGCTGACTCAAGCGGAACGCACGCAGCTGTTGGTGGAATGGAACTCTACATCCATGGAATACCCGAGGGACATCTGTCTGCATGAGTTGCTTGAAAAGCGGGCACAGCGTTCTCCCGATCGTACGGCCCTTGTTTATGAGAACCAGAGCATTTCCTATGGAGAATTGAACGCCCGTGCCAATCAGCTAGCGCATCACCTGCAAACATTTGGAGTCGGCCCAGACGTTCTCGTCGGCATCCTGGTGGAGCGCTCGCTGGACATGGTGATCGGCGTTCTCGGCATTCTCAAAGCAGGCGGCGCCTACGTGCCGCTCGATCCCGGATTCCCGCAAAACCGCCTCAACTACATGATTGAAGACAGCGGGATGAGAGTTTTGCTCACGCATCGCGATCTCGTGAAAGAGTTTTCATCGCTGCCTCCGATCGTAGTGCGCATGGATTCCGACTGGAATGAGATTGCAAGAAACAGCACCGAGTCTTCGGAGCTTCCGCACTTGGCTCAGGACAACCTCGCCTATGTTCTTTACACATCGGGCTCAACAGGCAAGCCAAAAGGCGTGGCGATTCCACACTCCGCCATCGTTAATTTCTTAGTTTCTATGCAGAGTGCGCCCGGATGTAGCGAAACCGATACGCTGCTCGCCGTAACCACACTGAGCTTCGATATCGCCGCGCTGGAACTTTATCTACCACTCCTTTCGGGCGGCGCCGTCGTTATCGCCAGTTCTGCCGATACGCACGACCCTCGACGCCTCATCGAAAGGATTCGCCAATCAGACTGCACAATTATGCAGGCCACTCCGGCCACATACCGCGCCCTGGTTCAAGCCGAATGGACTGGAAATCGCGATCTCAAACTCCTCTGCGGGGGCGAACCGCTAGCTCCCGATCTCACAACGGAGTTGTTGCCACTCTGCGCTGAGCTGTGGAACATGTACGGCCCCACCGAGACTACGGTCTGGTCGACCACGCATCGAATTACATCGTCAGAGGTCCCAGTTACGATCGGAAAACCAATCGCCAACACCCAGATCTATGTGCTCGATTCGCACCGCAACCTCGTTGCGCCCGGTGCCATCGGTGAGTTGTACATTGGCGGCGAGGGCCTGGCGCGCGGCTATTTGTATCGCGATGACCTGACGCGAGAGCGCTTTGTCCCAAGCCCGTTCTCACACGGTGCGCGCATCTACAGGACCGGTGATCTGGCGCGTTGGCGTTCGGACGGGACACTCGAGTGCCTGGGGCGCGTCGACAATCAAGTGAAAATCCGGGGTTTTCGCATTGAACTAGGCGAGATTGAGACAGTTCTCCACTCTCATCCGCAAATTGCGGATTGCGCTGTGGTCGCGCGCGTAGAATCGGCCGTCGATAAACAGCTGGTCGCTTTCTTCAAACCCAAATCTGGCGGAATGCCCTCTCTCGATGATCTTCGCGCACATCTGGAGAAGGAACTACCTCCGTATATGATTCCCGCGAAGTTCATTCCCCTGGAGAGGCTCCCACTTACGCCCAATGGCAAGATCGATCGCAATGCGCTTCCAGCCGACGCCACTAACCTCAGTGCAGCCGACAGCCACGCGCAACCTCACGATGTCCTTGAGCAAATGCTGTCGCAAATCTGGTCGAGGATTCTCAAAGTTAAGCAGATCGGCGTGGACGATAACTTTTTTGCCATTGGCGGTCATTCCTTGCTGGCTGTCCGTCTGATGACCGAGGTTGAGCGCCTCTTTCATGTCCGTTTGCCGCTCGCCACCCTGGTCGAGGCCCCCACGATTGCCGACCTCGCCAAAGTACTTCGTAAGAACCATTGGACGCCTGCATGGTCGTCGCTGGTTCCGATACGCACAACCGGTTCCAGACCCCCACTCTTCCTGATGCACTCTCATGGCGGGAATACTCTCGAGTATCAACTTCTGGCAGACCTCTTGGACTCCGACCTGCCCGTGTATGCGCTTCAGGCACGTGGTCTAAGCGGTCGCATCATTGAAAACTCGACCATCCAAGAGATGGCTTCCGCCTACCTTCAGGAATTACGCATGATTCAGCCCCATGGTCCATACTTCCTTGGCGGTTATTGTTTTGGTGGATTGCTGGCTCTGGAAGCTGCCCAACAGTTAACCACGGCTGGAGAACAAGTAGGGTTGGTCGTCCTGATTCAATCGATCAATCCACAAACTACGCACTTCGATGCGGCCTTGAGCTTCCTGCAGCGCTGCTGGTATCGCGCTAGCTGGAGATTCGGCTTGGAACGCGAATATCTTTCTGTGCGCGGCCTGAGCTACTTCAAAGAAAGGCTCATCTTCGACTGGCACCGTGTCCAGGCAAGAGCTGCGATCTCCCTGGGTCGCACAAGGACAGAGGGCAACGGAGATCTCTCTCGTTTGCCCGTGCACGTCATTCTCGAGGCGCTCGCGGATGAGCATGGAAACGCCGCCGCAAAGTACGTTCCGCGTCCGTATCAAGGCGATGTGGTTCTGTTTCGCGTAGAAAAGCAACTGCGCGGAATGGTTGCCGGCGAGCACCTGGGATGGAAAGAAATTCTCACCGGCAATTTGGACGTGGTCGATATTCCGGGACACCAGCAGAATCTGCTTCATCAGCCAAACATTTCGTGCCTTGCCAGAGAGCTGAACGGGCGGCTAACTGCGGTTCAAAAGCAGATCGTCCGTGAGCCCCTCCAATGGCTTGCAGTGGACGATGAAATCGCTTGTTGATTAGTTGGAGTCGACGCACGGCCGGCAACACTTACATTGGGCAAGCATTATCATCGGACATCTTCATCCCCTCCCCATGTCTTGGTCCGTTCGCAAGCGTACGGTCAAGCAACGCTCGTCGTTCCCTTCCGGCTTCTTGTTCCTTCCGCTTCATTCAGTTCCTCTGAGAATCCTTCGATCCATCGCTACATAACCTGGCAGCGTCATGAGGAGATGTGTTTTATGCGCATTTTGGGAGTTATTGTGTTGTTCTTGACAACCTTTGCAACCGCCGGCTGTTCGAATTCGTCCACGAAGAGCACATCTGGAAGCGGTGGCAGTACCAGTGCTGGAACCGGCGGCAGTAGCGGTGGTGGAAGCGGTGGTGAGTCCAGCACGAGCATCAAGGGGACTGTGCAAAGTGGGCAGCATCCGATGGCAGGTGCGAGAGTTTATCTCTATGCAGCCAACAACACCGGCTATGCAAACGCATCGGTATCGCTGCTCGGCAATGCGGGAGGCTCCAACGCAGACAGCAGCGGAAACTACTACCTGACAACCGACGTCAACGGTGCTTTCACCATCTCGAGCGACGCCTACAAGTGCCCGGAGCCGGCTTCGCAGGTGTACCTCTACGCGTCAGGCGGTAATCCCGGTTCGGGAGCGAATTCGGCGGCGGGGTTTCTGGCGGCGCTGGGTACGTGCGACAAAATCACATCTTCCAGCGTCGTCGTCAATGAGATTTCGACGATTGCTGCGGCCTGGTCCATTGCAGGTTTTGCCTCTGACGCGACCCACGTGTCGAGTTCAGCAAGCGCGCTGGCCACCACCGACATTGCCAATGCCTTTGCTACGGCGACAAACCTGGAAAAGATAAGCACGGGGGTGGCCCTCTCCACCACACCGGCCGGCAACGGTACAGTACCGCAAACCGAGATGAACACCCTGGCCAATATTCTTGCGGTATGTATCGAGTCCACGGGTGCCGGCTCGGCCGCATGCAGCACGTTGTTTTCGAATACCATGAGCGGAACCGGCGCGCCCCAAGACACGGCGACGGCGGCGATCAATATTGCGCATCATCCAGGATCGAACATCGTCAAGCTATTCGGCCTGCAAACGCCGAGTTCGCCTTTCCAGCCTTCGCTGAGCGCGACACCCAACGATTTCACCATAGCTATTGCATATACTGGCGGCGGTCTGAATGCGCCCCGGGGGATAGCTGTCGACGGTTCCGGCAATGTCTGGGTGACGAACTTCTCCGGAGCCAGCGTCAGCAAGTTCAGTCCCACCGGCGCGGCGCAATCCGGCTCTTCAGGCTTCACCGTCGGCGGACTGGAAGTTCCCATCGGCATCGCTATCGATAACGCAAGCAATGTCTGGGTGGCAAATCACACTGGCAGCAGCATCAGCAAGCTCGACTCCAGCGGCTCCGCCGTTTCCGGCGCATCAGGCTATACGGGTGGTGGGCTTAACGGAGCTTACGGCATCGCTATTGACTCTGGCGGTCATATTTGGGTCACAAATCAAACCGGCAACAGCATCAGCGAGTTCAGTTCTGGCGGCTCGCCCCTGACGAGTTCCAATGGCATCGCCACCGGCGGGCTCAACGCTCCCCTTCTTCTCGCCGTCGATGTCTCCGGTAACGTGTGGGTGACAAACAATAACGGAGACACCATAAGCGAATTCGATTCCAGCGGCTCACCCTTTGCCGGCTCTCCCTTCGCCGGTGGCGGTCTGGCCTCTCCCGGTGAAATCGCAATCGATGGCGCAGGCGACGCATGGGTGGCAAACAACTACGCTGCCGCGATCAGCGAGTTCAATTCTTCCGGCTCGCCCGTTTCCGGCGCTCCTTTCACCGGCGGTGGCCTTGATGCACCCTTCGGTGTGGCGATCGATGGCCAGGGAAATATCTGGGTAACAAATACTGGGGCCTCCAGCATCGCCGAGTTTACGCCAAGCGGCACGCCTATCAGCGGCGGCAACGGCTTCACTGCAGCGGGGCTCGATGGCCCTTATACCCTTGCCATCGATGGCTCCAGCAATATCTGGGTGACGAATTATGGCAACGGCAGCGGCAAAAATATTACCGAGTTCGTGGGTGCGGCGGCAGCGCCAGTAGTCACACCTATCGTTGCCAACCTGCTGCCGCCTTACGGATCGCATGCTGTAAATAAGCCGTGAAATCTTGATTGAGTAATTCCGAACCTGGCGAACGCAAGACCAGCAGAGAACCGTGCCGCTAGCTGCTTTTCCCTGTGAGGGCAAAGGTTTGCTTGCCACGTTGTCGGCAAAGTGATCCCGCCGGCAGTAGTGCCCAGGTGTGTAGGCCGGAAGACTACGCCAGCGGTGCAGATAGCGTAGCCCCCCGGGCGCGATTGTGGATGTGCAGGTCCCTACTGTTGCAAGGCACCCGTTTGACGGAGCACCTTTAAACCCAGTGTGGACCCGCCTTTGCTAGTGGCTTGGATACAGCTGCCCGAACCCGGTCTTTTTCCATGAGAAGCTACTCGAGCCCGATGACGTGCTCACCGCGGTAGCTTGAGCGCCGGTTCCGTTCAGCACGAGTATCTGCGTGCCGAAACTTCCGGTTACCGTTGCCGCGCCGCTGGCAGCGCCCACTACGGTTGGCTGGAATATCGCGCTGATCGTGCAACTCGCCCCGGGCGCCAATGTCGCAGCGCAGGTTCCCAAATTTGCAAAGGCGAATGGTCCGCTGATGGTAAACGGCTCATTCAGCGTGAGAGTGGAATTTCCCGTGTTGGTCAACGTGGAATACTGAACCGCGCTTGCATTTCCAACAAGGGTCGATGGGAAGACCAGTGTTGAAGGGGTTAGACTGACTGTGCCTCCGGCGGACGAATCCCCGCTTCCGCTCAAGCTAACCTGAAGAGTGCTTCCGCTGTTTGGAGATATGTTCAAAGTCGCAACTTGCGACCCGCTCGACTGCGGCGTGAACGTGACGTCGATCGAGCATTTGGCGTTCGCCGCTACGGAAGAACCGCAGTTGTTGCTCTGCGCAAAGCTGGAGCTATTGGTTCCAGAGACCGATATTCCCGAAAGAGAAACCGGCGATGCGCTCTGGTTGCTGACCGTAAGCGTCTGAGTGGGGCTGGTTGAGCCGACAGCGGTCATTGAGAAGCCGGTAGTGGTCGGAGAGACGCTCAGGGATGCCGAGGACGCTCCAACATACTCATACGCGCCGATATCGTATCCCCCGTTCTGGGGCCGGGCGTTGCCGTCGAAGTCGATAGAAGGAGCGCCATTGGCTGTCGCGGTACCAATGGCAGCGCTTGCCGACTGAAGATGGTAGTCTCCCGAATTCGTCCCCGTGTTGTTCGTAAAACTGGGCGAAGAATTTACCGTGCCGCTCGCCGAGAGCCCGTTCGCCAGCGAAATAGCGCCTTTCGCGTTCCCATAGACGAGATTATCGACATAGATGTTGTGAATTCCGGTGCTGGTGGAGCAGCAGCCCTGCTCCTGAATGCCTATGCCGCCGTTGTTCACGACAATGTTGTTGGTCACGTTAATGTAATCGACGGTGAACCCGGTATTGTCCGTGCCGAGCACAATGCCGCCGCTGGCGTTGTTAAAGATAGTGTTGTTCACCATGCTAATTCGCGACGGCTGGTGCCAAAGCTGGATACCCCACCCAGAGTTGTTGAACGAGACGTTGTTGTAGGCGTAGCCTCCGGCTTGCAGGAAATAAATACCATGGATGTAGCCGCAAGCTGAAGGATACGGCCCGATGTTGTGCACGTAGTTGGCGGTGACTTGGGCATTCGTCCCGTTCAGATTAATTCCGGAACCGCCCATTGAGGTGCACGTACTCGACAGCATGTCGTGCACGTGATTCTGGGTAATGATCGTGGCATTGCCCTGCGTGTAAATGCCGTTGATGAAGTTTGAGGCCGGTCCCGTCACGTCGAAACCTTTGATCTCGACGTAGTTGCCATAGTTGTTCCAGAGGCTGCTATTGCTGGTGTTGCCCACCAGTCGGGGACACTGCGTCAGGTCTCCGTGGTCGGCGGCTATTTTGGCGCAGTTCACGGGACTGCTGAAATCGGCAGTATCGCCCTCATAAACTATGTACGCCGAAGATGTTCCGGAAGAATTCGTGTTGAAGTCTCCGTTGTATACGCCAGCGGCTACGTGCACTGTGGCGCCAGGTCCTACTTGCGTGGAAGCGCGCGAAATAGTGGCCCAAGGGCTGGATATGGAGCCATTCCCACTGCTATCGCTGCCTGATGTAGATACGTAATAATTCTGTGCGTTGGCCTGTTGCGCTATGCCGATCTGCAGCGCAAACAACACGACCGACGCAAGAGGGGCTATAAAGGTCCCTAATCTCATGCGGTGTGTTACTCCTTGGATTTTTTCGCAAGGCTGGGTTATTCAAAATTGCGGGCGACACCCTCTGGAAACTCGCGATTCCCGGTTCCGGGGCTTCGCACACAAAAATCTCTACTATTTTTTCGACGGACTGTAATTTAAGCTGTTCTGTTTCCATCCTCTCTCTTGTGGGGCAATCCTGCAACTGTTTTATCAGGGAAAATGTGTACAAGGGCTGTAAGGTCCACCACGACAGCGCTATCCACGCTGCAGGGCGAAGCTGTACTGAAGGGGGGATTTTTGCATTCTTGCAGATCGTCGCTTCGCTGTCCCACCGCAGAAAAATAGTTTCCGGCACCCCACAGGAGCAGCAATCCCAAACTGATTGGAAACAGGCTATTTACTTGGCTGGTCCTATGCGCGTGAAAGACTTCAACGCGCCTTCCTGCTACCGAAAGTTGTCGCCAAGTCATCCACCGCGTTCGTGCTGCCGATCCTATGAATCGTGTCGTTCGGATCGGGAGCGATCCCGTCCTCAACGACAGCTCAAAATCATTTCAAAGCGCCATGATTAGAAATGCGGACAGCAAGGTGGAGTCCGAAGGTCAGGGTTCTTTTTTTTCAAAACGGGGGTAAGCCCTAGTTGCATCTAAGTTGGTTACGGGTACGCTGTACGAGTACGTCGGTCGAGAGCGACAAGAAAGGTACTTCCTTGTGCTTGCCTTGTTCCATTTCGCCGGGGGGAATGCATGCATCGGAAACCACTCGTATCAATTTCACAATTGAGATTGGCGAAACCTCAAACCAGTGAGAGAACCTCCAATGATAAGTAAAAGCTCCGAAGCTTCGGAAGCCATGGGCTCTTTCGCCGTGCCGCAAAATCTAGAACTTGATGGTATCGAACGTTTAGACGGCCGTCACGCCTTTATCGCTGTAAGCCCAGCCATGCGCGAAGTGCGGGCTAAAGTGGAACAAGTTGCCGGAATTGATGCAGGAGTACTGCTCCTGGGGGAAAGCGGAACCGGAAAAGAAGTCGTTGCGCAACTGATCCACAAACTTTCTCGGCGGGCATCGGAGAAGTTTCTCAAGGTGAACTGCGCTGCGCTGCCCGGGGAGCTTCTGGAAAGTGAGATGTTCGGCTATGAGGCAGGCGCTTTCACGGGAGCGCGCCAAGCCAAATCAGGAAAATTCCAAGCATGTCACCTTGGCACTATCCTGTTGGACGAGATTGGCGAAATGCCCGTCCAGCCGCAGGCAAAGTTGCTTCACGTGCTTCAGGACGGCGAGTTCTCAAGACTGGGAAGCGTTTCCACGGTGCGCGCCGATGTGCGCGTGCTTGCAGCCACAAACGTCAACGTGCAGAAGGCGGTGCAGGCAGGGACTTTCCGGGCCGACCTCTATTATCGGCTCAACGTCTTTACCATTCATCTCCCGCCCCTGCGAGAACGCAAAGAAGACTTGCCCTATTTGCTGAATTACATGATGACCACATGGGCCGCATCGTACGCACGTCCGCGCTTGCCCATCACGGTTCGCATTCTCGATGCTTGCGCGCATTACCCATGGCCCGGGAACGTGCGCGAAATGGAAAGCTTCGTAAAACGCTACCTGGTGCTGGGGGATGAGCAACAGGCACTCAATCAATTGGAACGCGAAGGCCAGTTCAACCGCCAATCTCGTGCAACGTCTGAAGAGGTTCCTGTTGAAGAAATTGGGCATGGCGGCGATCTCAAGTCCCTGGTGCGCGGCCTGAAACACGATGCGGAACGTGCAGCGATTATCCAGGCTCTCGAAAAAGCGCACGGCTGCAGGCAGGATGCCGCGATCATTCTAGGTATCAGTCTTCGCGCCCTGCACTACAAAATCCGTCGCTACGAGATCGAATCTCGCTGGCACCCCGCAACTCCCTCCGTAATGTCATGCGATCCGGCGGGCAATCAGGCAAAACTGGCTTCCTTCGAATCCGGCCTGAGCATTCCTGCTCAGCAATCGCCGCCGTTGCAATCCGCTACCCGCGTGGCATAAACCTGCGGAATCTTGTCGTGGCCGACCCCTGAGTTCGTTCTGAACCCAGAGGTCGGACTGTGGAGCCTATCCGGCCATCGCTGTATTGTCTTTCCCGCAAAAATAAGTCCATGAACTTCGATCTGAGAGGGGCGGCCCGTGCCTCGCGCGCGGACTCATCGTCGACGGGAGGGCCTCGACTCAGACTCATGTGCCACGCGCACAGTCGGCAGATGAATCCACGTTCATCTCCAGGCGCCTAACCTAAAGCGCCTAACCTAAATTGTTCTCTTCGGCATCAAACCCCAAGCAGCCATAGCGGTGGCGCGCTCGGGCCTGAAGGTGGAGGTGTGGCCACCGTCCTTAATCTCCAATAGGATTCGCCTACTTGGCTCACAAGTCGCGAGCGACTGGCATTAAGGGCCGCCGCGTGGCTAAACTTACTAAAAGAACGGGGCTGGAAGAAAGTGAAGAGCCCTCCAGGAAGGGTAGATCGGCGAGCGCCGATTATTCTCTTCCAATCGAAACTCGCGCTGACATCCTGAAGGCGCGAAAACAAGGCCGGGAACTGGCAGCTCGACTCGGCTTTTCCTCTACAGATTGCACGTTAGTCGCCGCCGCAATCTCCGAACTGACGCGAAACATCCTACTTTACGCCGGCCGGGGCGAAATACGCCTCGCCACCGTCGCACGCAAGGGCGCCTCCGGCATCAGCATCTCCGCACGCGACGACGGTCCCGGAATCATTGACATAGAACGAGCGATTCAGGATGGCCTCTCGGCTTCGCGAGGACTGGGTCTTGGTCTGCCTGGAGTCAGGCGAATCATGGACGAGTTCGAAATCGTCTCCTCCCCGAAAATGGGTACCAGGGTGGTGGTGAAGAAGTGGAAGCCCAGGTAAGCGCCGGGTCCCCCAGAACGCTTGCCAGCTGACTGATGGAAAGTCGCTCTCTGGCAAATCTCTGCCGCCTGCCTGCGCAAACCCTTGCCGTGTGAAACTCCCATAAATTTCGCAGTCGCAGTAGTTACGTTTACCTCTCTCAATACATCCAATCAGTTGTTGGGTAGGCTTCTAAAAACAAGCCTGGAATTCCTATCTGTGCGCGGCGGGATCCCGGGTAGTACCCTGCCGCACACTTTGACTTTGACCCTGCACTGTATTGCCTCATTGGAAGATAATGCCGTTGTCCCTGGATCCGAAACCTATATGAGAGGAACTCAAGTTCCGAACAATGACTTGGAACACATCTACACGGACTCGCTCAGCAGCTTTCTGTGCGGCGGTGGCGAGGATCCGCTTGAGGTCGCCTATGAGGTGGGGCGAAAAGCCCTGTCGGAAGGATATGGCCTTCTCGAGATGGTTAAGCTGCACCATGCAGCGCTAACTGCCATCCTGCGCGAGAACTCCAATGGTGCGATTCCTGAGGACACCATTGCCACGGCAGGCTCCTTCTTTGCAGAAAGTATATCGTCGTTTGAGATGACTCAACGCGCCGTGGGCGAAGTGAACTCCACACTGAGAAAACTCAACGAAGCGCTTGAGGAGAAGATCCGTCACATCGCCCTCTCGTTGCACGACGATGCCGGGCAGCTCATCGTTGTCACTCATATTGCCCTCGATGAGGCTATGCGCGAACTCCCGCAAGAGCAACCAGAGCTGAAAAGAGTGAAGAACCTGTTGGAGCAGGTTGACGACCGGATTCGCCATCTCTCCCACGAACTCCGGCCAGCCATGTTGGACCAACTGGGTCTTGTACCTGCCCTGAAGTTTCTGGCCGCAAGTATGGAGGAGCGATCTGGGCTCCGCATAGCAATTCAAGCGGATTTGAACGACGATCTGCCGTCTCGGGTTGCGATAACACTTTACAGAATCGTACAGGAGGCGCTGACGAACATCCGGCGCCATGCCAAAGCCTCCACAGTACACATCCGGATTCGGAAAGAAAAAAACGCCATTCGTTGCTCGATATCCGACGATGGCATCGGCTTCGATCCAGAGACGACCATGCGCGGTTGCCTTCCAGGCCTTGGCCTCATAGGCATCCGCGAGCGGATCCAAGCCCTCGGCGGCAGTCTCCAAATTCGATCCACGAACAGTCGGGGTACAAGACTGGAGATTACGGCCCCTTTGCAGGAGGTAGAAGATGCAAACCCTGGTTCTGCTCGCAGATGATCACCCCATTGTTCGTGATGGCCTGCGCGCTATCCTCGAACGCGAAGGATTCAAAGTAGTGGCCGAAGCCTGCAATGGGCGCGAGGCTATCCAGATGACGGAGCAGTTCCATCCGGATGTCGCGGTTCTGGACCTTTCCATGCCCATACTTAACGGCATCGATGCCGCCCGGGAGATTCGCCGCACCTCCCCCCGCACAAAAACCATCATGCTGACCATGCATACCGAGCGTCAGTTCATCCTGGAGGGCCTGCGCGCCGGAACGCGAGCATTTGTGATGAAAACCCGCAGCGCACACGATCTGGTGCTGGCCATCAGGGAAACGGTGCGCGGCGGAACCTATTTCAGCCCGGAGGTGGCGGAGGCCGCCGTGGAAGCCTATCAGAACAAGGTGGAGTTATCGGCTGATCCGCTTACGGCACGCGAGCGCCAGGTTCTGCAATTGATCGCAGAAAGCAAGACAACTAAAGAGATAGCCTTGTTCCTCGACCTCAGCGTAAAGACGGTGGAAACCTACCGTAGCCGGATCATGGAGAAGACTGGCATCCATGAAACTGCGGGGGTGGTGCGATACGCCATCCGACACGGATTTGTACAGCCGTAGATCGTCGTGAGCGAATGCGCCGAGAAGCAGATTGCGGCCGAGAAATCCGTGCGCAGTTCATCTCGGCCGAATTACCTGCAAAGTCTTCGATGTTGAGCTGTGCGGTTCCAACCTTCACCACATGCATCAAGTTTTACCTCAGGTCGCCTGCCGACGTGCCGTTTCTGGCTCCTCAGACACAAATGGCACCCAGAAGCGGAAGCATGCTCCTGCGCCCGGCTCACTGACAACCTCGATGTCTCCGCCATGGGCGTGCACGATTGCGCGTGCAATTGCGAGTCCCATTCCTGATCCCTTGCGTACCTGTGCACCGCGTTTTCCGCGATAGAACTTGTCAAAGATCATCGGCAGGTCGCGTGCGTCGATTCCGGCGCCTTCGTCTTCGACGCTGAACTCCAGTCTTGACCGGAAAGAGCGGCTGCTAACTTTGATCCTGGTCCCTACCGGTGTATGGCTTGCGGCGTTCTCCAGCAAATGGCGGAACACGCGCCCAACCAGATGCGCGTCAAACCACGCCAGCTTTTCTGGGTCATCAATCACAATGGCAACCGGATGGCTGCCTAAATCCTTGCGCGACTGCTCGATGATTTCTTCAATGAAAGCTCGCAGATGATGCGGGGCCAATTTGACCTCCAGCATATTTGCGTCGATCTCCGCCATCTCCACTGACTGTCCAATCAATTCATCCAGTCGTGAGGATTCCTCATCGATGACTTTCACGAGGTCCGCTCGCACTGCCTCATCCAGGTCCGCGCCGTCCAGCAGGGTTGTGGAGGCTGCGCGTATCGAAGTTAGCGGAGTTCGTAGTTCATGCGTAAGCGAATCAATCAGCGCGTTCCGCAGCCGGTCCGCTTCGCGTGCTGCCTCCATCCGCGCCGAAGCTTCCACCGCGATAGCCCGTTCGAGCATGATGGCCACCTGCGCTGAAATTGCGGCGGCCATTTCCCTTGAAAGTGCAGCCGGGCTCCACGCCAGCGCACCGACCCGTCGCAGTCCTACCATCAGCGGGGCGCCTGCGAAGTCATCTGTTAACGCAACCGACAGCTGTTCTCCATTTGCAATGGTACGCAGGCCTGCCTCAACGCACTTCGGTATCTCTCCCGCTGAAACGTAAGCACAATCCCTGTCACAAACCAGAAGCACAACTTGGCTCAGCCCGAAGATGCTCCCAATCAGCCGGGGCAGATCACGAATGAGTTCTTCCGGGGCCCCGCGCAGCATCATCTCCTGGCTCATTGCATAAAGCCTCTCCACATCAGCCTGACGTTGTCGAGCTTTTTCTGTCTGCCTCCGCGCCCGCTCTGCCACTCGGCTTACAATCAGGCAGCTCGCCACAAAAGCCAACATGGCCATCCACTGCTCCGTTCCCGCCAGGCTGAATGTTCGATACGGAGGCAGGAAGAAAAACTCAAACGTAACAGTACAGAGTGCCGCCATATAGAGCGATAAACCGATTCCTGCCTGCGTCGCTGTCAACACCACCAGTACAAGGTATGCCATGCCGGCCATGGTGGAATTGGCGTGTAACAACTCAAGCAGAAGTGTCGCGGCGGCTACCGACACTGTCACGGTCAGCCAGCGAAGGGCCTTGCCGGTTGAAAGGTGCGAAGGCATGGTTTCAATCGGAATCATACGCTTCGCCGTGCGATGGTTTAGTCTTTCGATACGAGAGCCCCTCATGTCCGAACGGATCCTTGTGATTGATGACGAGCCGCAGATCACGCGAGTACTGCGAAATTCCCTCTCAGCACAGCACTACGATGTGCGTACCGCCAATGAGCCGGAAGAAGGTCTTCGCATCTTTATGGAATGGGATCCTGACCTGGTAATCACTGATTTGATGATGCCGGGGATCAGCGGTGTAGAAATCTGCCGCGCCATCAGGGATCGAGGTGCAACGCCGGTCCTGGTGCTCAGTGTTCGCGAGCACGAGCACAGCAAGGTAGAAGCTCTAGACGCCGGCGCTGATGATTATGTAACAAAACCATTTGGCATCCAGGAACTGCTTGCCCGCGTACGCGCGCATTTGCGCCGCGCCCCGGAACGCGCTACAGCGGTAATAGAGGCAGGAGATTTCTGCATTGATCCCGATGCCCACACTGTGTCAGTGCAAGGAAAATCAGTTCATTTGACTCCGAAGGAATTCGATCTCCTGCTTCATCTCGCACATCACGCTGGAAAGGTTATTACCCATCGAGCGTTGCTCACTGCGGTCTGGGGACCGCAATCTGCCCATCAACCCGAGTACTTGCGGGTATTCGTCGGGCAGCTACGCAAGAAACTCGAAGGCCAGACGGGCCGCCAGTATATCCAAACTGAACCCTGGGTCGGGTACCGTTTTATCCCCGAAGGCCGTAGCTCCACGAGCAACGAGTAGTCGCACCAGACCCGCCCGTAACCGAGCGATTGTAGCGACACTGACGACAAAATGCAGGACGTCACCGCATCACGCTTGGTCGTGCGATGCGCTGCCTCGATTGCAACGGAAAAGAAGCAGCTCAATTTTGTTCCCGGTGATAGACTCAGCAGTACGACGTCCCCCTTCTCCTGACAATCAGCATGCTGAGGCATACGATGTTCCACGCATCCGTAGTTTCTCTATTCGCTTTCGCGCTCGCCAGTTCCACGTCTCCCTGCCTGGCGGCGGAGCGCATCCTCATGGATCGTCTCGGACCAACGCAGGCCACGCTCTTCATTTCGAATGCGGATGGATCAGGAGAGCGGTCTCTGGCCCAGTCGGACTCGCTTGACTACAATCCCTCGTGGTCGCCACAGGGCGACTGGATCACCTTTACTTCAGAGCGCGCTGGATCGGCGGATCTGTTCCGAATTCATCCCGACGGATCGGCCCTCGAGCAGTTGACAGATGATCCGGCATTCGATGATCAGGGAGCATTCTCGCCGGATGGCAAACGAATTGTGTTTGTTTCTACGCGCGCAGCCGGAAGGGCGAACCTGTGGATACTCGACATCGCAAGCCGCAAGGCGACGGCGTTGACCTCAGGAGATGGCGGCGATTTTCGTCCGTCGTGGTCTCCAGACGGAAAATGGATTGCGTTCTCATCCGATCGGGGCAGCGATCTGCCGCCCGCTCAAGGACGATGGGAACGACTGCAGCTGGCGGATATCTATCTGATTCATCCGGATGGCACTGGGCTCAAGCGCATCTCCAAGCATGGAGGCTTTTGTGGCAGCCCAAAGTGGACACGGGACAGTCATGCCGTGATTGCGTATTGCATGACCGCGGAGGAGACATACACTTATCGCTCAGCTATCAGGGACGGCGACGACCAGCTGCTTGAGATCGACATCGAAAACAAAACAACTACCATAGTGCCCGCAGGCCCCGGAGTGAAGATGATGCCGACGATTTTGCGTCGGGGCGAAATCGCGTATTTGCGCAGAGACAAAACGGCAAAAGGAGTCTTCTACGGGATGGGTACACGCGGTCCAGAGGGAGCGGATTTGCGCACCCCATCGTGGTCTCCCGATGGCAGCCAAGTGGTATATAGCCGCTTCAAGGCGACGGATCCGGTTGAGCCAGTGAGGCAGTGGAGCCGCAGTCCGAAGTACGACATTTACGCCACGGCCTTTTTGCCTGATTACGATTCGAGCGGAAAGCATCTTGCGGTCTCAAAGATTGTCTCTTCGGGAACGAGCAGTCTTTACATCGCGGACGAAGGCCAAGCGCCGCGAGCGATTCTGACGCGGAATGAAATGATCCTCGCGCCGTCATGGTCGCCGGATGGCGCTCAGATCGCGGTAGGGGTGGGTAAGTTTCCCGGCTTCGGCGGCACACCGATTGGCGCGGACAATCGAGCTGCGCAAGTGGGGATTGTGAACGCCGATGGTTCGGGCTTTCACCTTGTGACTTCGGGCGCTAATAGCAACGCATTTCCTTCGTTCGCGCCCGACGGAAAGCATCTTGTCTATCGCACAGAAGGACCTGATGGCGAGGGGCTGCGGATTCTCAATCTGGAGAACAAGACAGTGAAGGTCCTGACTGATCTCTACGACAACTTTCCAGTATGGTCGCCTCGTGGGAATTTGATCGCATTCATGCGGCTGATCGCTGGGAACTTTGAGATCCTTACCATTCATCCTGACGGAACGGATCTGAGACAGCTAACTCATACAAAAGGAAGCGAAGCTCACATTGCCTGGTCACCTGACGGAGAGCGGATGTTGTTTACAAGCTCGCGAATGGGTTTCAAGGACGAGGTTCTCTACACTAATAATCTCCAGCCCTATGGCGAGATTTTCGTGATGCGCTTCGACGGCACTGACGTAGAGCAACTCACCGACGACCAATGGGAAGAAGGCACTCCCGCGTGGCAACCTCGCCGATCGGGAGTGGTAGCCGTGACTCCACCCTCGCAATAAATATCTTGCACTTCAGAGCAACTGGGATATACGCGCATTGGACTGTTCGGGGCAGAAGATTCTCGGAACGCGCAGCGCATTCCAATCCTCCGGCTATCCGATCGGATCGCAGAATGCCAAACCCGATCTCGCCAATTCCACGTCATCATCGGTGTGCAGGGCGCAGGACTACCGCCTCGACCAGACCGCGCCATTCAACACTGCCGGGTCCATCAAGAAACATCGCCGTCTCCAACTGAGGATCACGGCGGACACGCCACTAGCCGTGGGCAGCCTCATCCTTGTCGACTCTGCCAGCAAGCGCAGATTGAAACACCGTCAAACTTCGGCGGTTGCGCCAGGCCTGTTTAGCTGCGAATCAACTCCGCGACTCGATGCATAGTGCGCACTTGTTCCTCCGGCAAGCGACCCGTGTCATCCGGTGTCAAGTTCAGTAGCAAATTTGATTTGGCGCTCATGCAAAGCTTGTACGATTTGGCGATCACTTCAGCACTTTGTGTTTTGTACCACGGATGCCAGAACCACGTGTGCATCCACGGCATCGGCGGATAGAGTGGCCCAGTTGGAAGCCACGTTTCGAATGGCATGTAATACTGCCGTTTCTCGAACGTAACGCGGGGATCGTGTCCTTCCAGCGGTGGCAGCGTATCTTCGCCATTAATGACATCGCACGGCCAGCTGGACGATTCGCACATACGTCCTTGATTTACGCGGCTCTGCTTGAAGCCCTGGTTGTTTACGACGATGCAGTCTGGATTGTGCTGCTTCACAAGCCGATACAATTCCCAGCGCTGCTCCGGCTTCAACTTCCATGGAATATCAAATAGCTGATAAAAGGTGTTCGGATATAAGGAATGCAGTTCCGCAACCTGGCGCTTGATGAGATCAAAGTATGTGTCGGGAATGGGCGAATTCCAGTCGAACTTCTCAAAAGTGCCCTCGTTACGCGGATCGAGAATGCAATAGTAAAAACCCGCCTTCATTCCATATTCATGACACGCATCCACGAATGCGCGAACCACGTCAGTCTTGTTGCCGCTGTTGGCGACGCTGTAATCGTAGCCTTTGGCAGGCCAGAGACAGAAGCCAGACATATACTTTGCTACCAAAACCGCGTATCTGGCGCCAAGCTCGTGCGCTACACGGATCCACTGCCGCACGTCGAGTTTTGTTGGATTGTAGGTGCTCGCCGGAGCCCTGCCCACGTCATAATCATCGCCGGTAAAATTCGGCATTCCGAAATGAAATGAGCACCCAAAACGCAGCCGCTGGTACTCCAGCAGCGAAGGTGTTGACTGGCTCGCCGGTTCCACCGGTCCGGGAGCAGCAAGCGCATCAAGGCGATTGAAGAGCCCTCCTGCAGCAGGGACGGCCATCATTTGCAGCACACTACGTCTATTCACAGTTCCCCATCCCTGAAAAGTCGTCGACGTCCATTATGGCTGGTCATGAGGTAAACGGGGAGGTTCAGCGATCGTCATCGATCACTATTTGAACAATGGTTATAACCTTCGCGGGGACGGTGGCAGATCAGGCGGAAGGCAGCCGCAGATGTTTCGACTCCCTGCACTTCGTTTCGGTCGCTCAACATGACAGGGCTTTTGGGTGGCCGGTTTGCGGAAAGGAACTGGCGGCGGCCCTGTTACTTTGTTCACGCTTCTATGGCCCCGCGAAGATAATATGGATTACTGGCGGGGGGTCGGTGCTCGTGGCGAACCTAACCGCATATCTCTTTTTGGAGTGAGGAAACTGAATGATTGAGCGCCGACAGATGTTGAAAGGGATGGGTACGCTTGCGCTGGGTCCCATGCTCCTGCCTATTGAAACTCTTGCACAAACAGCGCAGCCTGCGCCGACGCTGCCTGCGCCGGGTGCGGACGGATGGATATCGCTGATGAATGGTCGCGACCTGACTGGCTGGTATTCCATGCTTCAGAAGAGCGGCAAGGGTGTGGCGGAGAAGAAGCGCATCGTCGCGATGGAGAGCGAGATGCTCCATGTCATGGGCGCTGATGTGGACGATACCCAGTATGAGTCGGGCTACCTGGCGACGCACCAGGAGTTTGAAAACGTACGCATCCGCGTGGAGTACAAGTGGGGCATGAAACAGTTCGCGCCGCGCTCCATAAGCAAGCGCGACAACGGGCTACTGTACGGCTTGGTGGGCGAAGACAAGGTGTGGCCGCGCTGCGTGGAGTGCCAGATTGAGGAAGGCGATGTGGGCGACTTTTTCCTGCTGGACGGCGTTCGTGGCGTGCAGTCTCCGCATGGCGCTGGCTTGTTCGGTCAGGGCATCAGTGAAGTACATGGCTGGCCCGCGCCAGACAGCGATGCTGCAAAGGCCGGCGGCAGACCCAGCACAGAAGAACCGAGCACGGGCCGCAAAATCAAGGACGGGAACTTCGAGATGCTGGACAACTGGAATACCGTTGAGGTGCTGTGGCAGGGCGACCGCGCTACGCATATCATCAACGGCCGCGCGGTGAACACCATTACGCGGCTCCAGCAACCGGACCCCGCTAATCCGGGCAGCTTCATCCCACTAACGCGTGGCAAGATCGCTATCGAGATTGAGTACGCGGAGATCTGGTTCCGCAGGATTGAGGTCAAGGCCTTCGCCTGATCGGGGTCCAACAAGTCGGATCGAAATCTGAGCAGTGTTGTCGGCTGCGCTTGGGCCAGTGGCGGACCAAGCGAAAGCAACCGCAGATGTTTCGACTCCCTGCACTTCGTTTCGGTCGCTCAACATGACAGTGCGACGGAATATGACAGTGCGGATGGCGTGGTGTTAACCGAAGTTCCTCACCGGGCAGCCAGTAGCGGAAAATTGCAGAGAAGAAATTTGCGGCGGCTTCACGCGGAAGCCGCTATGGGATCGCCTGCAAATTCTTCTGTCAGCCACTTGCTGAAGGCGGAGAACTCTTCGTCTCGGCCGAGGAAATCGCGGACCATTTCGCGGCCGGGCTTGGAGCCGCCCTGCTCCAATACGGTTTTTCTGTAGCGCTCGCCGGCGTCGCAGCCGAGCAGATCATTTGGATCGAACTGATCGAAGAAATCGAGTGCGATGACTTTGTCGAACGCATAGGTGTAGTAATTCGACGAGTAACCGGTGAGGTGGCCGAAGCTCGCATACATGTGATTGCCTTCGCGCCATGTCCAAGGTTGAAGGCTTTCATACAGAGTCTTCGTAATAACGTCGAGATCAATGGCGGCGGGATCCTGATCGTGCAGATCGAGCGAGAGCGTTGTGTAATAGAGCTGCGTGCGGATCCAGTCGGCTCGGCCAAACGCGCCTGCCTGTTTCATTTTGCGGATGATTTCGACGGGCAGCACCTCGCCGGTTTGATAGTGCCGGGCAAACGATTGCAGCAGTTTCTCGTCTCGGAAGAACTCTTCAAGCATTTGCGAAGGGACTTCGATGAAATCGCCTTCCGTTGCAAATCCGGAAAGCCCGGCCCACTCAGTGTGGCCGCCGAGGATTGCGTGCATCAGGTGGCCAAACTCATGGAAGAAAGTTACGACATCGGAATATTGCAGGAGTCCCGGGCCGTTGGCGTCGCCTGCGGGGAAATTGCAGATGAGCGCAGCTTCAGGCATGGTTCGGTTGCGTACTCCGGTGACGATCGGCGCGGCCGAGAACCACTTGTCCTTGCCGTCGCGCGGATGCATGTCCAGATAGAAACGGCCCACCTGCTGACCGTCTTCGAAGACATCGAATGCTGATACAGCGGAGTGCCACGAGGGCGCATTGGAGGGGCGGAACTCGACATTGAAGAGTCGCGCGGCGGTCTGGAGCACCCCGGCCTCGACCTGCGCGTACGGGAAGTAGGGCCGTACGGATTGCGAATCGAAGTCGTAAGCGGAGCGGCGGAACTGCTCATACCAGTAGCCGCGGCTGGTAATGTCGATGGCGCTGAGATCGGGCTGGCGGCTGCGCGCGAACTCCAGGATCAACTCGTGCTCGCGGCGTGCGCCTTCAAGACTTGCATGGTTGAGCTTGGCAAGAAAGGTCCGGACGTTGGCAGCCGACTTCATCATCTGGTCGGCGGTGGCCAGGTCAGCCCAACTGCGGAATCCGAGAATGGTGGCCAGCTCCTGCCGGGTAGCCAGCAGGTCAAGCAGGACCTGCCGGTTGGCTGGGTAAGCGCGGGTATTGTAGGCCACGAACATGCGCTCGCGCAGGGCCGGGTTCGCGGCAAACGTCATGATCGGCTGCATGTCGGGCGGGTCGGTGGTGAGGGTAACGGTGCCGTCTTCCGCGGCGGGATGGCGGGCGAGGTAGTCCCCTGGCAGCCCCTCAAGCTCAGCCACGGTGGCCTGGATGGTTTTGCCACCCTCCTGAACGTTGCGACTGAACTCTAGCGAGAGCCGGGTGGACTTTTCGTGGAGGGCCTGAATCTGGTCCCGGGTGGCTTGGTCCTTATCGACACCGGCAAGGCGATAGCCAAGGAGAGTGCGATCGACGAAATGGCGGGTCGCGGCGCTGGCCTGGTCGAGACTCATCCCTGCAAGTACTTCATACACCTGGCGGTTGAGGCTGAGAGCGCTCCCTGCCATGGCTACACGCTGGGCCTCCTGCTGGGCTTGGTCGCGGACATCTTTATCGGCTGCGACAGAGTTCAGGACACCGGCTTGCGAGCCGGCAAGGCTGAGGTGCTCGATAGCTTGGTCATAGAGCCGCAGGGTGTTTTCCGTTGTGCGGGGTCCCTTTACGGCCAGGAGCGCGGTCAAAGCAGCCTCATGGGCTGCTAAGCGAGCGCTAACCCAGGCGGAAAGTGCCTCAGCGGAGGTGGTACCGCCTGCCTCCCAGGCGTGAATGGCGTCGATTGGATCGGTGCTGGCGGGAGATTCAGGGGACATGGCGGGAGATTCCTCCGGAAGCTTGCTTCCAGATACTAGGTTGCCATAGCTGGCCGGCCGTGAGTGGGGTAACCGGGTGCGCGCGACCCAAAATCCCGTTGAAAATCTTATTCTTGCATCTGAAGCCAATCCCGCTTAAGATGCGTCAATTGACTAGTATGCCCCGTTCTGGAACGCACACAATGGAAGCAGTCTCTCCGCACGTGCCTGCCCGGCTCAGGCTGGGGAAGCTATGCGTCGCGATCAGCGGCGAGACCCCGGCCGAGCTGTGGGATCGCGCGGCAAATCTCGGGGTAGATTGCCGGTTTGTGGAGTTCCGGCTGGATTCACTGGCAAAACCTGCGACGGCGCTGCCTGGACTGAAGGAATTTCTCGCGCGTCATCGTGACTTTACAGCGATTGCAACCTGCCGGAGAAAACCGCACGGCGGAGGCTTCAGCGGAGCACTTGCGACTGAACTCGAGATCCTGACGAAAGCTGCCGAGGCGGGCTGTCAGATTGTCGACCTGGAATTGGAATCGGCTGAAGAGATGAAGCCTGCGCAGCTGGCCCGCTTCCGCGCGGACTTGCGCACGGCGGGGACATCGCTACTGGTGAGCTTCCACGATTTTACGCGGACCAAGGGACTTGAACAGGCAGCGAAACGCATAGAACTCTTCGAACCGGATTTTGTAAAAGTAGTTTCGACGGCGCGGACACTCTCAGATAATCTCGAGGTGCTGCGGCTTATCGAAGATCGCTCGCTTTCGTCGCACGTGGTCGGCATTGCGATGGGTGAAGAAGGATTGCTGAGCCGGGTGCTTGGTCCGCGTGCAGGTGCTGCATTTACCTTTGCCGCGCCGGATGAGGGCTCGGGGACTGCGCCGGGGCAGGTAACGGTCCGCACTTTGCTCGATCTTTATCGATTGGACCAGCTTGACTCTGCGACGCGATTGTTTGGCGTCGCGGGGAATCCAATCGGCCACTCGCTTTCTCCGCTGATGCACAACACGGCCTTTCGCCGTGAGAGCGCGAACGCGGTAATGCTGCCGCTAAAAGTGAAATCGCTGGACGACATGCTGAACGTGGTTCGCGAGCTGCCGTTGAGCGGCGTGGCCGTGACCATGCCGCTGAAAGAAGAACTGCTGCCACACCTTGCCAACATGGATCCGCTGACGGCACGCATTGGTGCATGCAATACGCTACGCACGGGAGCAGACGGCAAGCTGTACGGCTTTAATACCGATGTGGCCGGAGTGGTGCGGCCGCTGGAAAAACGCATTAAGCTGCGCGGTGCGCGCATTGCGGTAATTGGTGCAGGTGGAGCGGCGCGGGCAGCGGTTTTCGGACTGGTGGAGCAGGGTGCTGAAGTTTTTGTGGTGAACCGCACGCACGACAAGGCAGTTGCGCTGGCGCGCAAGGCAAAAGCTAAATCGCTGAAGCAAGATCAACTTGCCAAGCAGAAATTCGATGTGCTCATCAACACTACGCCTTGTGGCATGGCGGGGATGAAGCAGGCGCTACCCATCAAAGAATCTGAACTGAATGCCAATCTTGTGTTCGACATGGTGTACAACCCGCTGGATACGCCGTTGCTGCGGCTGGCGCACAAGCGCGGGCTACATGTCATCAGCGGCATCGAGATGTTTGTGCAGCAAGGGGCGAGACAATTCGAAATCTGGACCGGAAAACCTGCTCCGGAAGCAGAGATGATGCGGGTTGTCGAACTGGCGCTGAAGCGTAGCCGCAGCCCACAGTAACGCACTGTCTCTTTCAAGATTCCAATTTGACAATTTGGTGTGAGTCAATGCGCGTTCAAAGTACGCGGCGGAAATAGCGCCTTGCGCGCGATACATCTTTGAATATCTGCGCCTTCAGCGCCTCGGTTTTGGGCCAGGCGAGTTCTCCACGCAGCCGAAAGAGAAATTGCAGCTCGATGGGCGTCGTCTCGTCCATCTCAATGGCCTCGAAGTCGAGGATGTGCGATTCGACTGCGAAGGATGCTTCACCAAAGGTGGGACGGTTGCCTACATTTGTCACGGAGTGGAACAAGCGGCCACCAATAATCAGCCGCGTCACATATACTCCGAAGGCAGGCAGCAGATCATCGTACTGCGCCAGGTTGATGGTTGGCACAAGCAGGCGTGTGCCGATGCCGCGACCGCGAGCCTGCGTTGACAGCACAGAGAAGGGGCGGCCCAGCATCCAGCGCGCGCGTCGCATGTCGCCTGCTGCCACCAGGGTGCGAATTGCGGAACTCGAAACCTCAAGGCCATGCACGTGAACTGGATCATGGACGGTGAGATTGAAGCCGAACTCCGCGCCCATTGCCTTGAGTTCCGTGATACCGGCGCGAGCGCCGTGACCGAAGCGGAAGTTCTGCCCTTCGTGCAGGCCGCGCACGCCAAGTGCCTTCACAAGGATGCGGCTCACGAATTCATGAGCGGGGAGATTTGCCAACTCCGCATCGAACGGCAGCACGACCACGGCATCGATGCCTGCTGCGGCAAGTAAGCGCAGCCGCTCCGGCATAGGCGTCAGCAGGCGCGGGCTCTGGGCGGGCCGAAGGTATCGCTCCGGATGCGGATCGAACGTGATGGCGACTGCACGAAGGCCAGAGCTTCGCGCCTCGCTGATGACGGCGTCCAGAATTTTACGGTGACCGAGATGCACCCCGTCAAAGTTGCCGATGGCCGCGACGGATGGACCAAAGCCGGACGGAATCTCCGCAATGGCTTTGAATGCGGAAACGCGTGCCGTCGTCACTGTCCTACGCTCATGGTGATCGGAACGGTTAAGCCATCGTGAGCGAGGCTCACGCCTGGGGGCAGCGAGTGATTTGTTTCTTCGTGGCCCAGTTCGTGAGCAATGTGCGTGAGCCAGGTGTGGCGTGCGCCGATGCGCTTGGCCCAACTGACTGCCTGCTCCACTGTTGCGTGGTTTGGATGCGGTGCATGCCGCAAGGCGGATAAAGCAAGATGGTCCAGCCCTTTGAGCAGCGCGAAGCTCGATTCTGGAATTGCGCTCACATCAGTCAAATAAGCGGCATTGCCAAAGCGAAATCCGTCGATTTGCATGTCTCCATGCATCACGGGAACGCGCACAAACTCGACCCCGCGAACACTCAGTCGATCGCTCAGCGGGTGAAGCTCAACCTTCGCGCGTGTGGGATACGTAGCTTGCGGCGAGAACGTGTAATCGTAAATCTGGCGCAGGATGCGCGAGGTGTCCTCCGACGCATAAAGCGGAATCGGGCCGCCTTCGCGGAGCGCCGCGAAACTCAGAGGGCGAAGATCATCCATGCCGAGGATGTGATCGGCATGCCCGTGAGTATAGAAGACTGCGTCGACACGTGTGAGTTTTGCGCGCAATGCCTGCTCGCGGAAATCCGGGCCGGTGTCGATTACGATTGCACGTTGCGAAGTGAGGTCAGGCTCGCTCCAGCGAACCAGTACGGATGGACGCATACGCCGGTCATGCGGATCAGTGGAAGTACACACTTTGCATGTGCAGCCCAGGGTGGGAACACCCATCGACGTTCCAGTTCCGAGAAATGTCAGTGTTCCCTGCATAAAACAGCACTTAGCTTTTGGCTCTCAGCTCTCGTTTCTAGCTGCTATTTCAGTTTCAAAATCAAGCCTCGATGAGTGGCCTGCAGATGGTGCCGCCGTAAGTACTTCAGGCTGGAAGCTACTAGCTAGAGGCTGGAAGCTGTTTTACTTCTTTCCCGCTGGAGGTGGTATGGGCGGCTGCATGGCCTGCATGCTGATCATGCTGGTGAGTTCGAGGAATGCCATCCGCACGTCGAAGAGAACAGATTGCAACATGCGATCTTCAGCTTCTGTCAGGTTCCCTTTTGTCTTTTCGGAGAGCACCGCCAGCAAGTCGATCGTGTTACGAGCGCCAAGAATATCCACGCGCGGGTGCTGCCCTTCCTGAGTTCCGGCTCCCATCTGGATCATTGCGGAGATGTAGAACTGCTGCACCAGTGCATCAAAGGTGACCGGCGGCGGAGCACCAGCGCCGGGGTTCTGTGCGCGAATCAACTCTTCGAGCCGCTGCGAGGATGCATCGTATGCCGCTTTCTGCTTACTGCTCTCTTCGGCTGTAGGTGGCGGGGGCAGCTCGGTTTCCTGCGCTGCAGAGGTCGGTTCCGGCGCTGCTTCCTTCGCGGCGGTCTCGCGAGGTGCATCGTTGACCACAAGCCGAGGGCCGCCTGATGCTGCCGGTTGCTCTGCCGGAGTTGCAGACGCCGATGCTTCGGCGTGCGAGGTTTCGTTCTCTTCTTCCGCCTTGATTTTGCGACGATCGATGACTTCGAACTTTGGCGTATCGCTCATGATCCCTTGTCTCTCGCCGGCAATCCATTGCTTAACTCGCCGACGGCTTTGAAGTTGCGAATAAAGTGCAGTTACATGCCGAAAACTTGGAACACGCTCCCGGCTATAACTCTGGTGGTTCTCCCAGGATTTGCGCGGTACCGGTGACCCCTCCAGACGAGTAGCTGAAACTCTGATTAGATGCTTCGGCTTGAGCGCGGACCATGCCGAGTGCGAAAACCCGTTTCCCGCTCGACAATGGGAGTTCGGCCGCGCTGGTAATGTGGCCTGCGACGGAGCCATCCTGCAGTTTCAATTCCGCGCCGCTTTCGGGCACTGGGCCGCTAAGCTCCAGAGGGCGAAGGTGACGATGCACATTACCGCGCGAGTGGATGCGCTCCACGATTTCCTGACCGAGGTAGCAGCCCTTGTTGAAATGCAGCGCGCGGGTCTGCGAGGTTTCCTGGGGCAGATCTTTTTCCAGCATGTCGATGCGGTACAGGGGAATGCCTTCCGCAATGCGGAGCTTTTCAACGGACTCGCACCCAACAGGAATTGCTCCGCCGGTGCGCAGGCATGACCACAGCTTGTTGAGCCCGGCAGTCGGTAGCCAGAACTCGTAATGTTTGGCATGGATTCCGTAGTCACGAACGATGGTCAGATCCCATCCATTCCATTCCACGGTTCTGGCAGACAAGGGGCTGCCAATGGTGGTGAGACCCACGCGTTGAAGAACTTCGTCAGCAAGCGGACCGGTGAGGCCTATGGCGGTTACTGAACCGGGCTCGGCTACGGGCTCGGCTACCAACGGCACTAGTTCCACATCATCCATGATGATGAATCGGTTGAGATGGGCCAGCAGTGTTTCAAGCTGATCGTTGGCAATCTCAAGCATCAGGCCGGACTCACCGGCAAACGGAGTGCCTAGAAAAGGCTCTTTGGAACTGGCGGCGGGAACGGGCTTGCGGCGAACCGGAGAAGGCTCTTCGCCCTGCCGCCAGACGGTCAGATCACCTTGTATCCGGCCTTGCGCATTTAAAACAAGATTCCAGGCGCCGGTGTTCGGAAAGAGATCGTTGACGGTGTTGGTGACCATACCGCTCAGCCAGCGGAATCGATCTTCGCCGCGGACGGCTACGCGGCGCATCCAACCCAGATCGTGCAGGGCAGCACCCTGGGTAAGCGCGGCCATTTCAGTCTCCGGTGCGTCCAAAATACGGGGTGAAAGCGAGCCACGGTAACAGACAAGTTCGTGAGCAATTCGGGCCGCGTCCAGCAGGGCAGCAACGGCTGTGGGAAGTGGAGTTACGGCAGTTGTGGAATCTGTCATATCTGAAACTTTTCTGCTGTACGGTGCATATTTTTGGGCCTTGCTCAACACCGGACCGCTTCCTGATTATAGCCTTGGGGGTACAGGTCCGGCCCGGCGACCCGAAAGCCGGAAAGCTCCATCGCGGAACCCCCAACCCGGTGGTACCAACAACCGGCATCCAATCACGAAAACGGCACCGATGGCCGAACAGGAGGCAAGTTGGCAAACATCAGCGGCAAACAGGGAAAAGATGAACGGAGCGCCCGGTACCGGCGCGTGGGCGTATGGGCGTTGGCCGTGTTGCTGGCTGCGGGGTGCGCGTTGGTCCCGCCGTCGCTGGCTGCCGCCCAGTCGCAGTCCCAGACGAAGCCGAAGCCCAATACCGATTCCCATATGACCGAGGAGCAGGCAAACCAGCTGTTCGCACTGGTAGACGAGTTGATCAAATTCTCGTCAGACGAGACCGGTTTGCCGATCAAGAACCATGTGAAGCGCCAGTTGACCACACGCGATGCAGTAGAGAGCTACCTGACTAAGAAATTCGATGAAGACCAGGACGCAAAACGCATGCAGCGCGACGAAGTAGTGCTGAAGAAGTTCGGACTGCTCGATCGCGATTTTGCGCTGAAGCCCTTTCTGCTGGCTCTGCTGAAAGAGCAGATTGAAGCGTACTACGACTCGAAGACCAAGACCGTGAATCTGCTGGACTGGGTTGATGTCAACGAACAAAAGCCGGTACTGGCCCATGAATTGACCCACGCGCTGCAGGACCAGCACTCCGATCTTGAAAAATGGGATGATCAGACGCCGGAAGATGTCTCTACCGACTCAAAGGGGGACACGGATCATTTGGCTCGCGACGAAATGGACACGGCGCGTGATGCCGTGGCTGAGGGGCAAGCCACCGCGGTGATGATGGATTATGTGCTGAAGCCCCTGGGTAAGAGTCTGGTGAAAGATCCAGAGGTGATGGAACTCTTGAAACAGCACATGGCGGGAGTGGGCGACTCACCTGTAATGGCGCGAGCGCCACTGTTGCTTTCTGAGTCGATGCTGTTTCCCTATCGCGAAGGCCTGAGCTTTGAGCAGGACATCTGGATGGACCAGGGCAGAGATGCCGCGTTTGCAGGCGCTCTCGACCATCCGCCATCCTCCACCTGGGAGATCATCAATCCCCGCGTGTATGAAGCGCACAAAACTCCGGCCATTCCGCTGATGCCGAATATTCACCCACTGCTGGACAAGGATTACGAGCCTTACGACATCGGGCAGATCGGGCAACTCGACGTGCACATCTTGGCGCAGTTATTCGGGGGCGATGAGGCGGCGCGCGATCTAACACCAGCGTGGAACGGCGGCATGTACTGGGCTGGGCAGTTGCGCAGCGCCACGGCGGGTGGCGGTCAAAAGGCGCCCGCCAATTCCATGGGGGATGCGAACAGCACGAAATCGCTGGCCATCTTTTACTACTCCGGGTGGAGGAACGCAGCGTCGGCCAATGCATTTGCCAAGCTTTACGCGAATAGTCTTGGGCGGAAATACTCCGGCGTGAAAGAAGACGAAGCTGCCGAGAAATCCGCTTCGCTGAGATCTGGAGAAATTGAGCAGGTATTCACTACGGACGAGGGGCCGGTGGTGATTACAATACGCGGCAAGAACGTGTTCGTGGCTGAAAGCTTCCCGCTGGAGACATCGCGGAAATTGACGGCTCTGATTCTGGACGCGCAGGGCACAGGCGAATTGAAGATGGCGCGCAACACCGTGCTGCATCCAGGTCCCGCAGTGCTGCGAACTTCGTATGCAGGGAGCGTCGGGAGTCAACCGCAGCATCCTGACAGTCGTGGGGATTCCGGTAGTGCAACGGGCGACGCACTCTCAGGAAGCATGGTGCGCTTCATGGAAAGCTGCGGTGTTCTGAAAGCGGCAGTGGACGGTGCGATCGCCGGCATCCGGTAACTCGCTTCATCGCTGGATCAAAGTTGAAGGCGGAGGGTTGTCACACGCCCTCTTCTTTCACCTTGGCGTACTCATCCAGCAAAACGGAGATCAATACGGCGGTCGGAACTGCTACCATAGCGCCGAGCACGCCTGCCAAGGCTGAGCCGATCAAAAGTGAGATGAGCACGGCCAGGCCCGGGAGATTGAGGCGATTCTGCATGATGCGTGGGACCAGGAACGAATTCTCGATCCATTCGTAGATTGCATAAAAGGACGCGACCGCGAGGACAGTTCCCCACGAGTTGATTGAGGCCGACAAGAGCGCCAACGTAATGCCGATGGCTGCCCCCAGAACGGGAATAATGTTCAATGCTCCAATGAGAACGCCAAGAGCATAGGCGTAACGCACTTTAAGCAGTAGAAACATAATCGTGCTGGAGACGCCGAGAATGAGCATCAGGCTACCTTGTCCGACCAGCCATTTATCCATGCGCAGTCGGGCGCGCTGTAGTGTCATGTCGAGACGTTCCCGGTTTTCTACGGGAATAAATGATAGGAACCAGGCATAGGCATGTCTGCCCTCAAGGATGAAATAGACGGTGAGGATGACACCCATGGCGACATCGAATATCGCTCCGGCCCAGCTCTTGATGGAGAGCAGAATGCTGGTGGCGGTGTTGCTGATGAAAGATTGTAATTCTGCGCCGATATTGCCGCCTAGAAAGTGCTGGACCAGCGGAATTCGCTGCAGGTGATCAAGAAGCAGGGGGAGACGGGTGGGCATTTCGCGCCCGAACTCCTGGAGGTCGCCGATGACGGGTGGCAGCGCGAGGTAACCGAAGCCCACGATTGCACCCACCAAGAGCAGCAGAAGCAGCAACACGGCCGAACCTTTGAAGGGGCGATATCGGCCGATGCGGAACCCGTTTGTGGCCGACACCAGTGGCGAGAGCACCACAGCGAAAAGGCCGCTGACGTACAACAGTACGAGTTCCTTGCGGAGCAACCACGCAAGGTAGCACGCCAGCGCAAGCGCGAATGCGAAGACGATGCCCCTGCGAACACTCGTCTCGGTACTTTTAAGGTCTGTCATTTACGGGCTTACTGGTCTCCCTTAAGGATTTGACCTGCGATTGCGCCCAGCAGGCCTCCACCTACACCCGCTGCGGCAGCGTTGCGCGAGCTTTCGCCGTGCGGAAGGTACTCGTAAATCTTGTGTGCGAGGCGCGAGATCGGCAATGTCTGCAACCACACTCTCCCGGGACCTTGCATCACCGCGAGAAACAGGCCGTCGCCACCAAATACTACATTACGGATGCCCGGAACTGTTGTGATCTGGAAGCCAACCGAAGCCTGGAAGGCGCCAACGTGGCCGGGATGCACGCGGAGCACTTCGCCCGGGGCAAGATCCTTGACGATAAGTTCACCACTAAGCTCGAGCCACGCAGTTCCCTGCCCGCCCAGGCGCTGCAGGAGGAATCCGTCTCCGCCAAAAATGCCAGCGCCGAGAGACTGCTGAAAGCCAACGCCGATCGTGACCTGAGGCGTGGCACAAAGGAACCCATGGCGATGCACCATGAACTCCTGACCCTGCGTGACCTCGACCGGCACAATGTGGCCGGGCACCTTGGTGGCGAACGCAACTTCGCCGGGCATGCCGAAAGCACGGTATTCCGTCATGAAGAGACTGCCGCCACCTGCCACTCGCTTAAGAATTCCAAACAGGCCTCCGCCGCCACCCATCTGTGTATGGGTTGCCATCTGGATGGATGAAGTCATCCAGGAGAGTTCGCCGCTTTCAGAAAATACGCTTTCGTTGGGGTCGAGCTGTATTTCCAGCACGGGTATGGTGGTGCCCTGAAGTTTGGCCTGCATTGGGGACAGCCTCCTGTAATGCAACAGTGTACCTGTAATGGAGGCAAATAGATGCTGGAAAGACTATGAAAGTTAGAGAGACGGCCGGGAAACCGAAAGGCAGTTGCGAACGGGGCCTTGCCGCTCCGTTCGCACTGCGTTATCAGATTGGCCAGTTCCCGAATAGTCCCGCTGCCACCGGAGCAGCGTTGCTTTACTTCTTGTTACTGCTTTCTTCTGTTTGGACGTTGTGCACCTGGGCTAGCTTCTGGATTGCCTGCAGGTGCTGTTCAATCACCGGCGCGTCGGCCTGTGCGGTACGCTGCACGCTTGGATCCTGCGCAGCCTGCGCAGCCTGCTTAAAATTCTTTACGTCCTTTTCGTGATTCTTTTCGATGGTGCGAATGTACTCCTGATCGAATTGCTGTCCAGACAAACTCTCGAGCTTCGCAATCTCCTTCTTGCCGTTCTTGTCGGGGCTGTTGGGTTGGTTGACATCCAAACGCTTCGCCAGCGGGCTCAGCTGATCGTCGAGGCGTTTCCGATTTTCGATCATCTTCTGGGCAAACTGCTTAACGTCGTCGCTTTGTGATTTTTCCTGCGCCATCTGCCCAAGTTTCACCTCTACTGCATCACTCAGGAACATCTGTCTGATGAACGCCTGATCCGCCATAGAGGGCTGGGCGCCGGGACCCCCATTCGGTACGCTACCGGGCATTGGCTGAGAACCTGGATATCCGGGAGCTGTTCCTGGGGTGGGCTGTTGCATTCCACCACCGCCGCCGGGCATTCCGCCGGGAGCCTGGGCGACCACCATCGCGCCCGAAATCAGGACTCCCCCTATAAGAAACAAGAACCTGCTATTTCCTCGCTGTGCATTCATTCGGACTTCCTTCCTTCCCACGTAATTGGGGAAATTGGATTTGGCCCGCCCCAAGCGAGAAGGTTCGCACGCGGGCCACAACACTCCAGCCAACGTACGATGCCGACCGCGTCTGGCCAGTTGTCCTTTGAGAGCTGGGATTGTCTTTTAGAAAATGGAACCTGAATGTACAGAACCGTTTGTAGCTCTCAATGCGCGAAGTTTTACCAGGCCAGCAGTTCATCGCCGGAAGTGGGCGAGAGGAATGTGACAGGCGATGGAGAAGGCCGAAGAGAATCGGCAAAGCGCTGAATGCTTTCTGGGCCAGATTGCCGAGCAAGTCCGAGTGCCTGCTCTGCTTCTCGGAGCACAACAACGGGGGATCGGCCAAGGCTACTGGCAAGCCCGAAACATGCGGAAAGGCGAATGGATTCGCCGCCGATGTGAAAGGGGAGGCTGAAAACCTCCATGCGTAGTCGCTCCGCCAGCGTGAGCGCGTTGCTTGTCTCGCAACCGGGAAGCACCATCAGAAATTCGTCTTTGCCCAACCGGCCGAGCGCATCATAGCTGCGCAGCAGTCGCGTTGTACGCGCCACCACCTGCCGAAGTAGATCATCGCAGGCCTCTGCTCCGAGGCGCGAGTTCCAATGTCCGAAATCATCGATATCAAACAGAACGATAGCCAGGGCATTCTTTTGGCGTTGCACGCGATCGGTTTCTCTGAAGAGGATTGACAGCAGTGCTTCGCGGTTGTACACGCCAGTGAGCCGATCCAGTTGCGCATTGGCTACCGCAGCATCGCGCAATGAATCCAGTTCCTCAGCAAGATGGTGCGAGCGCAACACGAGATCAAAACGAATGCGCCAATACGAAGGCTCGGCGGAGCGGAGTATCACATCATCGATGATGCCTTGCTGCAGCCGCTCGGCCCATTCGCGGGTTACCGCGTCTGAGATGAGCACGATGGGAAAGCGCTTGTCGGCGAGTACAGACGCCAGAAGCTGTCCCAGGGCCATTCCGGGCAATGCTTGATCGAAGACGGCGAGAGTGGGAGGGTGATGCGCGCTCATTGCTTCGAGCGCGGACTGGGCCGAGAGGACTACTTGGACACGTCCACCCCCCGCGGCGAGAACCGGTTCGATGGCGGTGAGCAGAGCAGGCTCAGAGGAAGCAAGCAGGAAGATGGGTGAGTTTGTAACGAGCATCGTTGAGAGCCTCCTTACCGGATGCATCGGCGCAGATTAGAAAAGATTGAGAAAGTTTATGAGAGGACTGCAATCACTGAAGTGCCGACGAAGGTAATGAATGTGCGCTCCGGTTGAAATCTCCGGGGGCACTTCCTAATCAGGATCGGGTCGTTCTGTGGGTGCGACCACGCCGCGGTTGCGCGATAAGCTCAAATGTATGGAAAAGGGCAAGCTAAGTGCATATGTGAAGCACGGAAACCGACTGGTGAAGGGATGGCTCACGCCGGGAGCCATTCAGGCCATCGTCAGACTCTCCGCCAAACAAAGAGAGGCGGGGGTGTCGGGGGGAGTTGCTGAAATAGGAGTGCATCACGGCAGGCTCTTTATATTGCTCTACCTTCTGACTGCTATGGCTGAACCGGCTGTGGCCATCGATCTATTTTCTTTCCAAGATCTCAATAGAGATCATTCCGGCGCCGGCGACCTGGAACGTTTCAAGACGAACTTAAGACGGCACGCGGACACAAGCCGGCTGGTTGTTTATGAAGGAGACTCGATGAGCCTTGATCCTAAGACGCTCATGAACCTCGGGGCAGGGAGATTACGAATGATCAGCATTGATGGCGGTCATTCACCCGAGGTTACGGCACACGATTTACATATCAGTGAAGGCGCTCTGGCGAATGGTGGAATCATCATTCTGGATGATTGCTTCAACGAGGCTTGGCCTGGAGTAGTTGAAGGCGTTCAACAGCACTTCTCCTCAGACCGATCAATCATTCCATTCGGGGTTGGCGGGGGCAAGACGTTTTTTTGTCATAAAGGGTTTGCGCAAGCCTATGCTTCGGTCCTTAGTGCAATGGACTCCAAAGCTGTCACGCATGAGTTCCTGGGTTCGCGCGTTGTCTGTTTTGAATTCCGGCCCAGAACTTTTGCGGAGTGGATCCGCAGAGTAGATGCGTTACGCGTATTTCGGAAAATTTACCACGATGCTATGTCACGTTGGTACGCGTGACCTGGCATCTTCCTCAGATAGGGCAATGAGGCGTTTGAGGTGTCGCGCTTCCTTGGGAAATCCTATGCTTCATCTCTCGCGGTAAGAGCGTGACGAATCGGTACCCGGCCAATGGCAGGAAAACAAGCAACCGCGGATCTTTCGCTTTGCTCAAGATGACATTCGAGTAGAAACTGCGCTAATCGACGAAATCAACTTTGGGCGCGATGGGGATAACTCCCCGCTCGTAACCCATGTCGAGCAGCTTGCGAATTGCATTGCGGCCATCGGCTCCGTAGTCGAGCGTGCGTTCGTTCACATACATGCTCACGAACCGGCTCGCCATGCTGGTATCAAGATCGCGCGCAAACTGCATGGCATATTCAAGGGCTTGCTCGCGGTGATCGAGCGCGTGCTGAATACTGTCGCGCAGCGCCTTGGAGATGATCTTGTGCTTGTCTGCTCCGAGCGAGCGGCGGATGGCGTTGCCGCCGAGCGGAAGAACCAGGCCGGTGGTTTCCTGCCACCAGATGCCGAGGTCTATCACCTTGTAGAGTCCGCTGCTGCCGTAAGTAAGTTGGCCCTCGTGGATGATAAGTCCGGCATCGTAAGTTCCGGCGAGAATGGCGGGAATGATTTTGTCGAACGGTACTGTCTCGGTCTTTATGTTGGGATTGAAAATCTTCAGCGCCAGATAAGCAGTGGTCAACGTGCCTGGAATGGCAATTTTCAAATTGTCGAGATCGGACAATGATAACTTGCGGCTCGACACGATCATGGGACCGTATCCCTCGCCAACGCTGCCGCCACAGCCCATCAGCGTGTAGTTGTCCTGAACGTAAGGATAGGCATGGAAGCTGATCGCGCTTACGTCGTAGAACGCCTCGTTCTGAGCGCGCCGATTAAGCGTTTCGATGTCGCAGAGAGTATGGCTGAACTTATAACCGGGAACCCGGATTTTATTGGTCGCCAAGCCGTAGAACATGAAGGCATCATCAGAATCCGGGCTGTGAGCGATGGAGATATCAATAATGTCGTTGGAAGCGGCTGGTTGAGTCTGTGTGGCCACCGGGTAGGTCCTTTCAGTCACTTACAAAAAAACAGGAATAAAGGTTAGATGCAACTAAGTCTTAATTAAGCGAGGGCGCCGCAATCCAAAGGCAACCAGGGCGGCGGCAGTAACTTTGAGCATATCTCCGGAGAGAAATGGAAGGATGGCGGAGGCCAGCAAGGAAGCCGCACCCATATGAGTAAAGGAATTCAGCCATAGAGCACCACAGGCCAGGATAACGATACTACCCACAGCAGCGCTGAACGCAGCCCCGACAATTCCGCGATGAATACGCCGCGAAAGCATTGCCGTGACTGCCGCAGCCACTGGATACGACATCAGGTAGCCACCCGTAGGTCCGAGCAGATGAGCCAATCCCGTGAGCGCCGGTGAGGGGGCGAATACCGGCAGGCCAAGCGCGCCTTCCGCCAGGTAAGCCATTACCGTTCCGGCGGCAAGTTGTGGAGACAACAGCAGTCCGATCAAGAGAACGGCAAAAGTCTGTAACGTGAGCGGAACAGGCGTGAAGTAGAGAGGCAGGGCAATATGGGAGCAGATCGCCAGCAATGCGCTTCCGGCGAGGACAATAGCGCCGGAGCGCAAGATGCTGCCCTCGCGCAGAACAGCGGAGCCGCGGACCCAGGCTGCCAGCCTGCTGGGCGCGACTGGCTCGTTGGAGATCGAAAGTTGATTGCTCATGTGAATTCCTCCAGAGGACCGCGGACTCACTTTAAACCATTGGCTTGAAAACAATTCCCGGTTCGGGAATTATCTCCCAGCCCGCAAGAGACACTCAGCGTTCGCTTTCCACGTCCGTTTCGATTGCATCGTGCGTCGCGTGCGATTCCTCTTGCAACTTCTTGCGATGCAGCCAGATATGGCGTGCGAGGGCCCCTGCTGCAAGCAGCATCGCCCCCAGAGAAACGAGAAGGCCCATTACCAACCAGCGCATAATGCGAACCAACCAAGAATATCAGACGCCTTCAGGGACTATGAGACGGAGAAGGACGCCGATTTAATACTACGCATGTAATTCGGGCCAAGTCAGTTGAATCGGGATTATGATAGAGACGCTCTGAGTTGCTGGTGTTTGAAATCTCCAGCCTCAATGCTTTATCCGGATGAACTTCGCTGGCTTGGACTTTGCAAGGTAAGGGTGGTATGACCCTACCGGCCAGTTGGGATCGAGTGCTAAACAGTACCTGCGCTGAGCCGCAGAAAGGGGTATTCCCCATGAGAAGTCACTTGGCATTACAGCTTGCGCTGGTCGGCATGTTAGCTCTGCCCGTATCCGCGTTTCCCGCGAGTGAGACAGCCGCCGAAGCAGTTACCCACGCCCAGATTGTTCGCCTGAGCTCTATGGAGGGAGATGTGCGCGTCGCGCGCGACCGCCAGCAGGGACAGGCCAGAAATGCCGACTGGGAGAAGGCCGTTGCCGGACTTCCGCTCGAGTCAGGATTCAGCCTGGCTACGGGAGAGGGGCGGGCAGTTATCGAACTGCAGGATGCCTCTACGGTGTACCTGGGACCGAATTCCGTTCTGGTATGCAACGACCTGACGAGCGTTGGCAACACGCCGAATACTGAACTGGCTTTGCTTACCGGTACCGTGACTCTTCACGTTCACCCGATCTTCCCTGGAGAACATTTTGTTCTTCGCACGCCGACCGACACGATGACAGTGCCCTATCCCGATCGCAATGACGTGCGTGTTACCGCCTACATGGACGCGCTGGGACTCACTCCGCTGGCGACGGGAACCGTGATGCCGGGCAAGACGGGAGTTCAGACGCCGGCAGCCGGCCAGACGCTATACTACCGGGCTGGAAAGCCGGTGAAGGTGGACGATAAGGCCGATGAGGCCGCGATGGCTGAGTGGGACAAGTGGGTGGCCGACCAGTATGCAAATCGCGTTGTTGCTTATTCAACCGTGATGAAGGAATCCGGCCTGAAGACGTTGGTTCCGGGCTTGGATTCACTGCAAGACAAAGGCAAGTTTGTTGATTGCGGCGAGTACGGCAAGTGCTGGGAGCCACCGGCACCGACCAGTGCCGAGTTGCAGGCTTCGGGACAAGCCCAAGCAAATGCGCAGGCGACCGGTGCTGCAGCAGGATCGGCTCTGGCTGCTACGGCCGAACAGACGGATAGCGGTCCTTCAGGAAGCTCCTCAACAAATCCAGTCATCATCCGCAAAACCTCGACGGCAATGGCTCAAACCAATACCGGTTCGGGAATGGGCATTGGACTCGATCCATTTTTCCCTTGCGGACCTGACTCCTACTATTACCGCGCTACGATGTACGGTGGCATGATGCCGATGGGCGCATATGGCGGTATGGGAGTCTATGGCGGCATGGGCGCGTACGGCGGAATGTATTCCCCGATGATGTGGAATTGGGCGGTCTGTCATTCCGGCAGTTGGATTTTCCAGAACAATCGCTACCTCTGGGTTCCGGGAGGCCAGATTCAGTATCAGCCGCCAGTGCAGTGGGTGAAGTGGGGCGGCAAACAGGGCTATGTGCCGATCCATCCCCGCGACATTGCCGGTCATACGCCAACCAATTTGCAAAACGGCTTTATCGCTCGCGGCAAGAACTCGCCAAGTACCGGGCTGATCAGGGTTGATAGCCAAGGCTCAGTCAAGCTACTCAATTCACCACCACGGGCTTTCCGGGAAGGCTATTCCATTTCTCTACCCCGAAGCGATTCGCCGCGCATGACGGGCCGCGTACTTGGAGCGGCCGAGGGGCCGAAGGGCTTGCCTGGCAATACGCACTCTATCCCGATTTCGTTCGACCACGGTTCGCAGAGCTTTATGGTGGCGCGGCCTGTGGGCGGTTCAAGTATGAGAACTGTGCGTGAGCCGGTTAACAGCTACCTGGTGCGTTCAGGAGTTGGCAGTTTTGGTGGACCGATAGGCTATCGTCCGAACGGCGGAGCCGGAATGAACGGCAATGGCAGGGCGTTCGCAGGGGGCAGCCCCGGCGAGTTCCGCGGTAGCGGAGCCTTCAACGGCGGTGCAGATGCAGGTCAGCGGGGCGGCGGAGACATGAACGGCAACTTCGGCGGCGGTCCGCGCATGGCAGGCTCGGCTCCGAACGGCGGAGCTTACCCAGGTGGGGGCAATAGCGGAGGTGGCGGCCCAGCTATAGGCGGCGGTGGTGGTGGACCTTCGGGTGGAGCTGGCGGCTTTGGCGGCGGAGGAGGAGGCGGCCACATGGGCGGAGGCGGTAGTCCTGGCGGTGCCGGTGGCGGTGTTCACCCTGGACCAAGTCGGTAGATCGGACTCCTGGTTCGAAGGCCGATGGCCCGCGTGGGCCTTCGGCCTTTTCCTTTTCAGGCCTGGCGCATGCTGTCCTGCAGCCAATCGAGATAGGAATGACTGCCCGACTCGACAGGCAGCACCAGAAATTCCGGGGTTTCATACGTGTGCAGTTCGCGCAGACGGGTTTCAAGCGCAGGCAATTGATGAACCGACGTTTTGATGAGCAGCATCGTCTCGCTGGATGTCTCGATCTGATCACGCCATCGATAAATCGATTGGACGGGCGGCAAGAGGGTTGCGCAGGCGGCCAGCCGCTCTTTTACGAGGGCGCGGCCGATGCGACTGGCTTGCTCTGCACTACCCACAGTTGTCATCACAACGCGAGCGGATGAAGTAGGTTCGAGCATAATTTCCTCCTGCATGAAAACGAATCTGCAAACACTGTACGCCGGAATCTGAATAGCAGCGCATGCCATTCATAAAGAGATTTGCCAAGTCTACCGTCGAGGAGAGGATTGCTCGAGGGGGTCGCTGCTTGCTGTTCCCGACGCGGTTAAGGCAGTATGGAGGTCAGAGCTGCCGAATTTGTAACTTGTGGAGAATGCGATGAATACATCGATCAAGTTTGGGACGTCAGGATGGCGCGCCGTTGTGGCCGAGGAATTTACCGTGGCCAACATTCGCCTGGCAGTAGCCGGAATTGCGGCTTATGTAAAGACGCAGCCTGGTCGTCCACACCGCGTGCTGGTCGGACGTGATCCGCGCTTCCTGGGCGAGAGCTTTGTGGCAGAAGCAGCGCGCGTGCTGGCTGCCGCGGGTATTACGCCGATCGTTATTCCTGAAGCAGCGCCGACCCCCGCCATTGCCCACGCTGTGCGCGCGCTGAAAACCACCGGCGCTATCAATTTCACCGCTTCTCATAATCCGCCGGAATATAACGGGATCAAATATTCATCACCAGACGGCGCCCCCGCGCTGCCGGAGGTGACAAAGCAGATTGAGGCGGCCATTCGCGCATTGCCCGACGGATATGTGGTTCCCAGGGCGGAGCCGCCGGCCGGCGGATTTGAAACCAAGGACGTGAAGCCGGCATTTTTGAAGAGGCTCGGCGAACTCGTGGATTTGAAGGCCATCTCCAGATCGGGAATCAAGGTGGTGTATGACCCGTTCTGGGGCGCGGGACGCGGATACAGTTCAGACCTGCTACGCGAAGCCGGCGTGACCGTGGCAACTGTCCACGATTATCGCGATGTGCTTTTTGGCGGACACGCGCCTGAACCGGACGATCACCTTCTGGGCGCCGCAAAGGAAAAAATGCGCGAAATCGGAGCGGCCATTGGAATTGCTACTGATGGCGACGCCGATCGCTTCGGAATTGTGGATGAGGACGGCACGTTCATCCAGCCGAACTACGTGATCGCTCTCCTGCTGGATTACCTGGTGCAAACGCGCGGCTGGCGAAATGGCGTTGCCAAGAGCGTAGCAACCACCAACCTGATCAATGCAGTGGCTGAGCACCACAAAATTCCGCTGTTTGAAACGCCTGTTGGTTTTAAGTACATTGGCGAACTGATTATTGAAGACAAAATTGCAATTGGCGGTGAAGAGTCGGCGGGCATGACAATTCGCGGGCATGTCCCGGAAAAGGATGGCGTGATTGCCGGGCTGCTGGCAGCCGAGATGGTGGCCACGCGCGGCAAGAGCGTCGGAACACAATTGAAGGAGTTGTTTGCCAAGGTTGGTTCCTTCTATCCAGTTCGAGAGAACTTCCGCTTGACCCCGGAGGTAAAAGCCGCGTTCACTGAGAAGTTGAAGACCGATCCGACTGAGTTAAGCGGACGCAAGGTTGCAAAAGTAGTGCGCACAGACGGTCTGAAGCTGATTTTCGAGGATGGATCCTGGGTCTGCTACCGTCTTTCAGGCACAGAACCGGTGGTCCGGGCGTACACAGAGGCGCGTAGCGAGCACGATATGGAAGCGCTCAAATCGGCCGCTGAGAAATTTGTATTGAACTAAAGTAGACGGAAACAATGTCAGAACAAAAACTGCAATTCGAAAAACCCGCATCGCCCAACACGCCTCTCTCAAAGCGCAAGCGCATGGTTGCTCTCGCCCGGCGGGCATGGCGCCAAGCAGGCACTGTTCTGGCCGTCCTATTGGCCGCGCTGCTGATGTGGCACGTGATCAATGGCAAGCACGGCCTCTCAGTCTGGCACCAGAATCACACGCAAGACCGCGAACTGCAGAAGCAGATCAACGACATTCAGCAGGAAAACGCTCAATTGCGAAAGCAGATCGACCGCCTCAAGTCAGACCCTGATGCGATTGAGCACGAGGCTCGCGAAAAGCTGCACTACGCCAAGCCGGGTGAAGTGATCTATAGCCTGCCGGATGTGCCGCAGAAGTGAGCGCAGACATCAGCTTTTAGCTGTTAGCTATTAGCTCGTTCGTGCTGCTACGCGTTCTTTGCCTTCTGTCAGTTTAAGTGATGCTTCGAGGTTAGAAGCAACCGCAGATGTTTCGACTCCCTCCACTCCGTTCCGGTCGCTCAACATGACAGCGCGGTTGTGGTGAGGGTGTCAAAAATCAATATGCGTCCTGACTGTGGGAACATAAAGCGGTCCGCGGTCGCTGTTGTAGCCGGGGTGAGCAATGAAAGTTCCCCCTACCATGCCATAGAGCCCGCGCCATAGATGCGCGTTATAGTACCACTCCAGGATGTTCTCCCGCCCATAATTCAGGTTGCCATCGCCCAACAGAAAACCGCTGCCGCCGTAACGCAGGTAGTTCTGGTGATCGCGCTTAATGGCATTGGAGACAAAGGCAACACCGGCCTTGTCGTATGGCCGCGACCAGCCGGTTCCTTTGTAATCTCCGCCCACCTGGAAGGTTTGAGCCACTTCGGTGTATGCAAATGATTCATCCCGGTCGTCGTTCCAGCCGAAGCGGGAAAACAGACGCAGGTTGCCGGTGACTTCCTGCTCGGCGTTAAGGGCGAAGCCGTATTTCACTGCTCCGAAGCGCGCGGTCCGAGTGATGTCCGGGACCCCGATTTTACCAGCGAGAAACTGCTCTACGGACTGGCGGTAATTCCCCATATGCGCATTGTTCATGTAGCTGAGAACTCGCACCGCGCCAGGACGCTTGAGGGGCAACGTAAACATTCCCTTGCGCAATTCGAATTCCCAGTTTTGGGCATGGGCACGGCTGATGGCCCAGTCGAGAGATAGTCCGTTGGCGATGACCGGCATGGCGGCAAGCGCGTACCGGGCAGACCAGAGACGGTCGTCATACTCCAGTACTCCGGCCACTGTGTATCCGCGTGTGTCGGCGGCGTAATCCCAGGCACCGTTGTTGTCGATGGTCCAATTAGTGAACTGCAGGTGGCTATCGGTCCCGACGGAGTTGACGTCAAAAACGTCAGGGAGACCCATCTTGCCCACACGTATTTCAAAGCGACGCAGCGGCACTTTGCCGGCGAGCGTCAGCGGACCCCGATCCTGCTCGACCATCTCATCCGTGAGACCAATGATCTGATGAATTTCGCCGCGCGCGAAGTACGGAGCAGGGCCGAGTGACGGATTGCGCACCACATCGAGATTGGTGATACCGGCCAGTCCCAAGGCCTGCGAAATGCCGCGTCCGCCGGCATTCTCAAAATTCACAATCAGGTCAGTGTTGTAGCGGGTATTTGGATGCACCTGGTAGCCAAGATAGAGAGTTGCTATCTCGGATGCCTTGGCTTCGAAAATGTCCCGCAGGCTGTTTGCGCCTTCATACGGCGAATGAAAATGCCCGTGCATTTGGAAGATGCTGTTGGCCTGTCCGGAAATCCAGTATGGTGCGCTTTCCAAGTGCGGAGCCATGGTGAGGACGGTGCCAGCAGTCTTTGCCGTGTGCTGATCGGCATCGGGCGTCTGCGCCGTAGCGAAACTGGCGGCAAGCGCGGCAGCGCAGAGCAGGCGGAGGAGCATCGAGTTAGCGCGGCGAATGACCATGAGAGGGGGAGAGGGGTAGGTGCCCCAAAGGGCTTATATCAATTCTATTGCTGCGCAATGAAGCGGAGGATATTAATGCTCCTGTGCTGGGGCAAGACCCAGAAACTCCTGAAAAACATCGTTGGACAAGAGTCGGCCCTTAGGCGTCAGACGAACCCTGCCCTCCCTGAAAGTGAGAAGGCCGTCCTGCTCCAGATGGGGAAGAGATCCCAAGGCAGCGGCAACCATCCTTTGGCCGAATTCACGTTCGAGTTCTGCAACCTGAACACCGGCATTCAGTCGCAGCCCCAGAAACCACGCTTCCTCGTGCTGGCTCGCGGGAGAGAGCCACGCAGTTTCTGGCTCGTTCGCGCCCGAGATAAATGCGTTCAGGTCATCGGTGGTTGTCGAGCGCAAAACATAGCCTGAGTCCGTTGACTCACCGGGCTGCTGCGCTGCTTTCAACATGCTTGAGGCATCGAGACCCAGGCCCAGGTAGGGACGCCGCTGCCAGTAGCGCAAATTGTGAAGCGACTCAAAACCGGAGAGACAGAAATTTGAAATTTCATATTGAAGGAGGCCGGCTGCGGCAAGCTGATCGATTGCGATGTCGTACATGCGCGCGATGGTTTCGTCCGGGGGAACAAGTTCTGCGTGATAGCGAGCGCCGCCGGCTAACATCTCGCGACCAAGCCGGGAATCTTCGTCCACCTCAAGCATGTAAATACTGGCGTGGGGAACGCCGGAACCGGTAAGGATCTGGAGGGACTCATTCCACGTTGCGAGCGTTTGCCCGGCAAGACCGGCAATCAAGTCTACGTTGAGATTTGTGATTCCACTCGCGCGCAAGCGGTTGAGATCCTGTGCGACGACGGCGCGGCTGTGGAGACGCCCGCTCGAATGCGCCTCACGATCAATGAACGACTGCACCCCGAGGCTGACCCTATTTACACCGGCCTGGACCAAAGCGGCCAGAGTATCGTCACTCAGTTGCCCAGGAGCGCACTCGACTGTGATCTCGGCACGCGGATCAACATCGAACCTCGCGCGAATGGCCGCAAAGAGCCGTTCGATCAGTTCCGGAGCCAGCAGACTGGGAGTGCCTCCTCCGAGATAGATCGTGTCTACAGCACGCGGCAGTGAAACGCCCATGTGGCCTGCCCACGCTCCCGCTACAGCCATATCACTGATGACGCGGTCGATGTACCGATCATGCTCGCTGGCGGGATACACCCCTGACGCGAAATTACAGTACGTACATTTCGATCGGCAGAACGGCACCGAAATATACAAGCCCAGGGTATTGTCGCGATCAACTGCCATAAAGCAATTGTTTCACGGTCGCGGGACTAGTTCCCTGCCCCATGCATCTATATAGTTCGTGCAATCATGAAAGTGGGAGGACGGTTTGAAAACCTGGCCGGTCTTCGGCATTTTTGTTATCCAAGTTATCCTGCTACTCGCCCACTGGTTTTTATTTCACACATGGATTGAGTTCTGGGATCCTCCGGGCGCGACGGCCGTGCTGGCCCTCAGGATCGTGTTGCTCGTACTTGCTTTCAGTTTCGTTTTTGCGGCACTGCTCAGTTTCAAGTACTCAAACTGGCTTGTCACGGTGATATATAAATTCGCGGCGATCTGGCTCGGATTTCTAAACTACCTATTCTTTGCTGCGTGCCTGAGTTGGTTGGCGTGGTTCATCTGGGCCGCTACAAAGATCAGCGCTGATCCCGCGGCATCGCGGCCATGGATCGGCGGCACACTCTGCGCAATTGCGATTGCCGCCGGTGTGTACGGAATGCTGAATGCGCGCGGCATTCGTACGCGGAGAATTTTGGTAAAGCTGCCGGGTCTGCCGGAAAGCTGGCGAGGCCGCCGAGCCGTGCTGATGAGCGACATCCATCTTGGTCATGTAAACGGAGAAGGCTTTAGCAGGCGAGTAGTGGCGATGGCGCGCGCACTGAAGCCGGACATTGTCTTTATCCCCGGTGACCTGTTTGACGGAACCGAGGTCGATCTCGATCACCTGGTTACCCCTTTCAAGCAGCTCGACGCACCTCTCGGCACCTTCTTCACAACCGGCAATCATGAGGAGTTTGGCGGGACCGCGGAGAAGATACGCGCGGTGGCTCGCGCGGGGATGCGCGTATTGCAGAGCGAAAAAATCATCATCGACGGGCTCCAGATTGGGGGCGTACCCTGGGGCGACTCGCTCTCGCCCGTACGCCTTCAGACAGTGCTGGGAAAGATGCAGTTCAATCCGAACGAGGCCAGCATTTTGCTGAATCACATGCCGAGCCGATTGCCGATTGTTGAGCGAGCGGGCGTGAGCCTGCAGCTTTCTGGTCACACCCATGGCGGCCAGGTGTTTCCGTTTACCTGGATGACACGCCGCATTTTTGGCCGCTTTACATATGGACTGCATGCGTTTGGAGCGCTGCAGGTGTACACGTCTACCGGCGCCGGCACATGGGGCCCTCCCATGCGCGTTGGGACACATCCCGAGATCGTGTTGATTGAATTCAACTAAAGTGTTCTGATGGTTCTTCAGGATTTCGATTGGTTTCGATTTCGAAAGAGGAATTCCATGGAACAGCTATGTAAACGTCTTCTTGCGTCCTTAATGTTTATCCTGATGGCGCCGGCAGGAGTGCCGGCCTGCGCTCAGCAAGCCAGCCAGGCCAAGGCTGCGCGACCGGACCTGAACTTTGCAACGATCCTGTACGGCGCGGCTTACTACAACGAGTACATGCCTGGCGACCAGAATGCGCGCCTTGAAAAAGACATCGCCTTAATGAAGGCGGCGGGCTTGAACGTAGTCCGCATGGGCGAATCGACGTGGAGCCTGTGGGAACCCGAAGATGGCCAGTTCGATTATGCGTGGATGGACCACATTGTTGACGCCATGGGAAAGGCGGGCATCAAGGTGATTCTTGGAACCCCTACGTATTCCATCCCCGCATGGATGGCCCACCAGCATCCGGAGATTCTGGCGCGATATCCGGATGGGCGGCCGAACTCCTATGGCATGCGCCAGAATATGGACACTGATTCACCCGCGTATCGTTATTATGCGGAGCGGCTGATCCGCCACATTGTTGCGCATTACAAGGATAATCCTTATGTGATCGGCTGGCAGCTGGACAACGAAACGTCCAGTTATAACGCGGCTAACAACGATGTGTTCATCGGATTCCAGCACTACCTTGAAAAGAAGTTCGTAACACCTGAGGCGCTGAGCAAGGCGTGGTTCCTCAACTACTGGGGACAGAATCTGCACACGTGGGAAGATTTGCCGATTCGCGATGGCGCGCAAAGCACAGGCTACAAGCTGGAGTGGACGCGCTGGAGTCAGATGCGCGTGACCAACTTTTTGCGCTGGCAGGCGGAGTTGGTCCGGGAGTGCGCCGGTAGTGGCCAGTTTGTGACGACGGATTACGGCGGCATGATGCGCGCGGATGTAAATGAAGAAGCCATTGCTTCGTTCCTCGACATTCCTGCCGACAATATCTACCACAGCACCCAGGATCACTATGACGGCATGGTGCAATCCATGCAGGGCGATTTTACGCGCTCGCTGAAGCACGGTAATTTCCTGATAACCGAAACCAACGCACAAACAACCGGGTGGAGTTCCGCGTTCCAGTATCCGCCGTACGACGGCCAGATGCGCGAGGACGTGTACACGCACATCGCTAACGGCGCCGACATGGTGGAGTATTGGCACTGGGCATCGATTGCGGCTAACCAGGAAACCTACTGGAAGGGCGTGCTGTCCCATGATCTTGAGCCGAACCGGCCGTACGCCGAAGTGAGCCGCACGGCGCATGAACTCGAGAAAATTGGCCCGCATCTAGTCGGCCTTAAGATCCACAATGATGTAGCCATCCTGTGGAGTCGCGATTCGCTGAACGCAATTAACCACATGCCGTTCACGTCGAATGCGGCCATGCCATGGGAATCGGGGCGCGCTTCTGCGGATTACGCTTCGCTGGTTCGGCAACTGCACAACTCGCTTTATCGACTGAATGTTGGTTCCGATTTTGTGTTCCCTGAGACGGCGGATTTTTCGCAGTACAAGCTGCTGATTGTTCCGGCGCTTTATATCTCTGACGATGCGCTGCTCCAAAAAATCTCGGATTACGTGAAGAACGGCGGGCATGTGGTAATGACGTTCAAAAGCGGATTTGCGAATGAGAACACCGCGGTGCGGTGGGTGCGCGCACCGGGCCCGCTGCGCGAAGCCGCGGGATTCAGCTACCAGGAATTTTCAAATCTCGAGAAACCGCTTGCCTTGAAGGGTGATCCTTTCAACACCGGTACAGAGAACAAGGTAAGTTACTGGGCGGAGTTCCTGATGCCCGAGCACGCGAAGGCGCTCGCTTATTACGATCATCCCTTCTTTGGTAAATGGCCGGCAATCACGGAGAACAATTTCGGCGCAGGCACGCTTCTTTATGAAGGGACCTACCTCTCCGACGCGCTGCAAATTGCGGTCCTGAAAGCTGAGTTGGGCAAGATCGGGCTGGCGACCGCGGATCAGCAATTGCCAAATGCAGTGCATGTGCAACACGGCGTGAACCGACTCGGCAAGCGCATCCATTACTACTTTAATTATTCTGGCGAAGATGCCCATTTTCCCTATACATACAGGGCGGGTACAAATCTGCTGAGCGGTAAAGCTGTTGCAGCGCAGGCTGGTTTAACGCTTGGGCCTTGGGATTTAGCTATCATTGAAGAATAGTAAGGAGAAGTTATTTTGAGTGATAATATTCCCCCATTCCAGCTGGGTGCGGATAAGGTGATTCGCACCCATTTGACGGGATTCGGCCTTTTGATGAATCCTCGCCTGAACAAAGGCACTGCTTTTACTGAGGAAGAGCGCGATGCGTTCTCGTTGCACGGCCTGGTGCCGCCTCACATTGGAACGCTTGAAAATCAGCGTGAGCGTCGCAGGATCGCGCTGCGCAATCGGGGTTCAAGTTTCGGCAAGTACCGGCTGATGCGCGACCTGCAGGACAACGATGAAACGCTTTTTTATTCATTCATTGAACACAACGTGGAAGAGCTGCTGCCGATTGTCTATACGCCGGCAGTAGGCGAGGGCTGCCAACGCTTCTCGGAAATCTGGCGCAAGCCGCGCGGACTGTTTCTAAGCTATCCAAACAAGAAGCGCATCGAACAGATCCTGTCGCATCCGCGTTACAACGATATTCGCTGCATCGTGGTAAGCGACGGCGAGCGCATACTCGGGTTAGGCGACCAAGGCGCGGGCGGCATGGGGATTCCCATAGGCAAGATGGCGCTCTACACGGCCCTTGGCGGGATTCCGCCGGAGCATTGCCTGCCGATTCTGCTGGACGTGGGCACAGACAACGAGGCTCTGCTGCACGATCCGATCTACATTGGCTGGCGACACGAGCGGATTCGCGGGCAGGAGTACGACGATTTTGTTGAAACGTTTGTGTCGGCTGTCGAGCGGCGCTGGCCGCATATCCTGCTGCAATGGGAAGATTTTGCCGGCGTAAACGCTTCGCGTTTGCTGGAGCGCTATCGCGATCGTCTTTGCACCTTTAACGACGACATACAGGGAACCGCTGCTGTGACTACGGCAACGATTTTGGCCGCCGTGCACGCCACCGGCATTCCACTGCACCAGCAGACCATTGCCATGTTTGGCTCCGGATCCGCTGGAATTGGCATCATCAATCTGCTGATTTCTGCAATGAAAGAACAAGGTTTGAGCGAAGCCGAAGCTCGCAAGCGCATCTTTGCGTTCAATCGCTACGGACTGATTGTGGAAGGCTGCAGAGGCATTCGCCCGGAGCAACAGCAGCTCGTACGGAAACGTGAAGACGTGGAAGGGTGGCAGCTTTCAGGTGGCGAAGACATCTCGCTGCTGGACGTGGTGCGCAACGCCAAAGTGACGGTGCTGGCCGGAGTGTCTGCACAGCCCGGAGCATTTACCGAGGAGATTGTGCGCGAGATGGTTCGCCATACCGACCGCCCAGTGATCTTCCCGCTGTCCAATCCAACATCGAAATCGGAAGCAGATCCCGCCGACCTGCTGCGCTGGAGTGATGGCCGCGCACTCGTCGGAAGCGGAAGCCCGTTTCCTTCCGTTGAAGTGAACGGGAGAATGGTCCGCATCTCGCAGATCAACAACTCGTATATCTTTCCAGGGCTGGCACTCGGCATTCTGGTTTCAAAAGCAGAGCGCGTAACCGACAACATGATTATGGCTGCGGCAAAAACGTTGGCGGCCCTGTCGCCTGCGCGAAACGACAAGAACGACGCCCTCCTCCCCCCGATTGCCGACTCGCGGAAAGTTGGAATGATCGTGGGTGAAGCAGTAGCGCACCAGGCTGTTGCCGACGGCGTTGCTGAACCTGCAAATGGCGAGAGCGTGAAGGAAAGAATCAAAGAATACATGTGGGAGGCGGTTTATCTTCCGTACCAGCGCGTCGATATTCCTCGTTGACTCACAGTTAGACCAGCCACCAAGCTACGGGTGTCCCATCCTTGATACCTTTTTGTGTCAAGGGTGGGAGAGCAACAATATTAACCGCACTGAAACAGGATCTTCACCAGCGAATCGGCACCTAGCTGACGGTATTTACCTGCGAACCTATAATTCTTTTCATCTCAAATGGGGCAACTAATGGGATGCACGCCAGTACAGTGTGTAAAGCCATTTAGCAGCGCACCTGAATTCGCGTGCTTAAGCTTCCAGGCATCTTGATACGACCCGCGATGCATCTTAGTCTCACGTAGCCGTTCCCCGGTCTCCCTCGTGTCCAGTTTTAACTTCAGGTTATTCGCCAGCGTTGCAGTCGCGCTCATTGTGTTTGCGCCGCGGGTATTTGCTGACGTCGTGGTAAGTAGCCCAACAAGCGGCGTCGCTGTCTCGTCTCCAGTGCATTATGTCGCGACAGGGACCACGACCACGTGCGCGCAGGGTGTTGCTGCAATGGGGATTTACGTCAATAACCAGTTGACGTATACGGTCAACGGATCGCGGCTGGATACAAGCCTGCCCTTCGATCCGGGAACCTATCAAACTGTGGTTGAAGAGTGGGATTACTGCGGCGGGGCGACTTATACGCCCATTCCAATTCAAGTGAATGTGGCGGCTGCGGGCGTGGTGGTTACTTCACCCACAAGTGGGGGCACCTATGGTTCATCCGTTCCATATGCGGCCACTGCTCAGAGCGCGTGCCCGAGCGGTATTGCAGCTATGGGCATCTATGTCAACAATCAGTTAAGCTACGTGACGTATAGCTCCAGCCTCAATACCAGCCTGGCATTGAATCCCGGATCCTATTCCACAGTTGTACAAGACTGGGACAACTGTGGAGGCTCATCGTTCACTCCGGTTTCTATCAATGTGGTTGCGCAGCAGGCGGGCGTGAACGTTACTTCACCGGCGGCGAATTCTACCGTCTCCTCCCCCGTGACGTATACGGCTTCAGCCAGTTCGCCCACATGCTCCAGCGGTATTGCAGCTATGGGCATCTATGTCAACAATCAGTTAAGCTACGTGACGTATAGCTCCAGCCTCAATACCAGCCTGGTATTGAATCCCGGATCCTATTCCACAGTTGTACAAGAATGGGACAACTGTGGAGGCTCATCATTCACTCCGGTTTCTATCAATGTGGGTTCGCAGCAGGCTGGCGTGAACGTCACTTCACCGGTGGCGAACACCACCGTCTCCTCCCCCGTGACGTATACGGCTTCAGCCAGTTCGCCCACATGCTCCAGCGGTGTGGCCGCGATGGGAATATATGTCAACAACGTATTGACCTATGTGACATACGCAACCACTTTGAATACGCAGATCGCACTCGGCCAGGGGCCGCAACACACCGTAGTCGAAGAATGGGATAACTGCGGGGGCGCCCAGTTCGCGACCGTGGATCTGAATGTATCTACTGTATCTACTGGGAAGTCGATCATAAGTATTGCGCTGTCGCCCAATCCTGCGACTGCGACGATGGGTTCTACGACGCAGTTCAAGGCAACGGCTACCTACAGCGACAACTCAACTGCTGATATAACTTCGACTGCGACATGGACGGTGGCCAATACGGCCGTAGCCAGTATCAATGGCAGCGGACTGGCACTGGCTAACGCTGCAGGATCGACTTCGGTGACGGCGACGCTGAATGGAACCAGCGGCAAGGTACCATTCACTGCCACAATTCCGGCGGGCTCCGCCGTCAACATTCCCACCTGGCATGTGGACTCGAACCGCAGCGGGTTGAACGCCGGCGAAATTGCGCTGGGCAGTTCAAATGTAAGTCCCGGGACTTTTGGGAAGCTCTTTTCTTATCGTGTGGACGGTTATGTCTACGGCGAACCGCTGCTGATGTCGAACGTAACCATCAACGGAGGCACGCACAACGTAGTCTATGTGGCTACGGAACATGACAGCGTGTATGCCTTTGACTCGGATAACTACGGGACAGGCGCTCCTCTGTGGAAGGTTTCGCTGCTGAATCCCGGAGAGTCGCCAGTCGTCACTAACGTCATCCAGCCCTTCCAGGGTGTAACCTCGACTCCCGTCATCGATCCTGCGACGAACACCATTTATGTTGTGTCGGAGCAGATGGCATCAAACGGCAGTTCAAGTTTCCGATTGAATGCTCTGGATATTACTACGGGCGCTCAGAAACTTGGCGGCCCGGTTACAATCTCCGCTTCTGTTCCAGGAAGCAATGCCGACGCAGTTAATGGCGTCGTTTCGCTGACAACTTCCTGTACGCAGCGGGCAGCATTGCTCTTGGCGAACAATTCGATCTACATCGGATTCGGGAACTGTCATAGCGGATGGCTGCTTGCCTACAATGCGCAGACACTCGCACAGACGGGCGTCTTCAACGCCAGCCCCAACCTGAATGGCGAGGGGAAATACGGCGGTGCGGGCGGCGTCTGGATGAGCGGTGGCGGCCCTGTGGCAGACAGCGCCGGGAATATCTATATAGTTACCGGGAATGGCCCGTGGGATGGTCAGACATCCTTCTCCGATTCGGTGCTGAAGTTCAACGCGACGCTGCAGCTTGAGGACTACTTCACTCCCGCAGATTACCAGTTCATGAATTGCGACGATGCGGATCTCGCCGCAGGTGGTCTAATGCTGATCCCAGGGACTACGGAAGTAATTGCCGGCGGCAAGATGGGTGAAATGCATGTTTTGAACACAAACAGACTTGGCGGGGAGCAGGCGGGCAATGCAGGTGCGTTGCAAACCTTGTTGTTTGAAGGTGACATCAGCGCTCCGTATGCTTCCACGTGCACGGACTCGACTGGAACACACACAGCCTATATCAGTTCCTACGAGATCTTTGGCACGTCAGCCTATTTCAACGGGTCTGTGTATCTGGGCGTTGAACCCACGTCTCCCAATATTTCTTCTGGAATCCGCCAATTCACGCTTTCCGGAGGCATGCTTGGGCCGGGAGCTATCTCGTCGCCCGGACTCCAGTTGTATACACCTGGAATCACGCCGTTCATCTCGGCGAACGGTACTTCACAGGGCATCTTGTGGATGATTGATCCCGGCCAGCCTTTGCAGAATGGCGGAAAGAACCCACCCACGAGCGCGATCCTGCGGGCCTACGATGCAACCAACCTCTCCAGCGAACTGTACGACAGCAACGTCAATTCTGGGGATATACCGGGTTACGGCATCAAGTTCACTTCGCCGGTTGTGGGCAATGGCAAGGTGTACATCTCCACTGGCCACGACCTTACGACTGTAGCCAATCCTCAAGGAGAAATCGACGTCTACGGCTTGAAGTAAGCATTATCTACATGAGTCCGCGCGGATTCCGATTTCCTCAATTCGAAAAACATCGGACGCAGTAGAGACGGTCATCACTGACCGTCTCCCTGCGCAATTCCGAACGGGATAGCGACTGTCTCTGACGATTCAGAATTAATTAGACTAGATAGTGAATTTTAATTTTGCCGTTCAAAACTTTCGTTAAAATGGTTCGAACTTTCATTTTGAACGGCAACGCACAAGCAGCTCCGTTAAAGATAAAGTAAAGTTCCTAGGAACAACCACTCGTCGATCCGCAGCTCATGCATCGATAGCAGCTTCCGTTGCGAACCATAATGGCTCCGCACGTTGGGCAGCTTGGTGCGTCGCCCATCTCGTACATTTCCCGCATGGCATCTGCTGCGTGATACAGGCCGCGATCCTGCATACTCGGCATGCCAGCGGGATCGCCGGTTGATGCCACCCCGTGGACTTCAGGAGCGATTCCGCCTCCTCCACCAGGGCTGGTGTGATTGGCGGAAACCTGATTCAAACGTTTCGCGACTTCCTCAACCAGCTTTGTCAGGTTTTGCTGCGAGGCAGAAGCTTCTTCTGCATTTGTCTCGGGAAGAATGCTTGGCGATTCCGGCAGCTGCGGTGCACGCGGCGCCAGTCCTGCAAAGAGCGTCAGTTGCTCGCCCGAAAGGAACCGGAGATTTAGCCAGCGGAAGATATAATCCATCAGGCTTTTCGCGTACCCGATCTGCTCGTTGCCGGTCCAGCCAGAAGGCTCAAAGCGAGTATGCGCGAATTTTTCGCAAAGCACCTTCAGTTGAACGCCGTGCTGCAGTGCAAGCGAGATTGATGTAGCAAATGCGTCCATCAAGCCTGAGACTGTCGAGCCTTCCTTGGCCATGCGGATAAAGATTTCACCCGGCTGTCCATTCGGATACAGACCAACTGTGATGTAGCCCTCATGTCCAGCAATGGAGAACTTGTGCGTGATGGATGCACGTTCTTCCTGAAGGCGGTGGCGCACTGCGGGTGGTGGAGCATTCAGGTCCTGCACCTCGCGGGCAGGCTCTGACGCAGCGCCGATTGCCGGCGAAGCTGTCAGCACCATCACCGCGGAAGCTTTGGCAACATCATCCAGCGCTTTCTGGAACGATGCTGCGACTGCCGCAACCTGCTTGGCAGTGACCTCGACCTTTTCGCCTGCTTTTGCTTCGAGCGCCTTTACGTCGGCATCTGATACAGGCTGCGATGCAACGAGCTGTGTGAGAATCCGGCTGCTCACTGCGTCCAGAGCGGACGGCTCTTTCTTGCTGTCCATGCTGGTGTTCAGCGGCTGAGTGCCTTTGGAGCCGTCACGATAAATAGCCACGGCCTTGATGCCTCCACGCCAGCTCTCTGCATATGCTTCGGCAACGTCTTCAATGGTGGCTTCGTGAGGCAGATTCACAGTTTTGGAGATGGCGCCCGACAGGAACGGCTGCGTGGCCGACATCATCTTAATGTGGCCCATGTATTGAATCGACCGCGTACCCTTGGCCGGCTTGAAGCTGCAATCGAACACAGCCAGGTGCTCCGGCTTGATTCCCGGTGCGCCCTCAATGGTCCCGGTTGCGTCAATGTAGCTGACGATAGCGTTCACTTCCTCACCGTCGTAGCCAAGCTTGAACAGCGCGGCAGGAACGGTGTTATTTACGATCTTGATCATGCCGCCGCCGACGAGCTTCTTGTATTTAACCAGCGCCAAGTCTGGCTCAATGCCGGTGGTGTCGCAATCCATCATGAAGCCGATGGTACCGGTGGGTGCCAGCACCGTCACCTGCGAGTTGCGATAACCGTAGCGCTCGCCGTACATCAGGGCCATATCCCAACTCTCGCGGCTGGCATCAATCAGCGAATCGAGTTGCGGAACATGGAATGGCTCGCCGCTCTGTTTCGACTTGCCGATCTTATTTACCTCGGCGCGGTGCATCCTGATGACATCAAGGAACGGCTCGCGGTTGACGTAGAAACCGGGGCATGCTCCGCCCTGCCGCTCAACCGACGCGGTAAGTGCGGTGGCCGAAGCCAACGGCGGGCAGTTGGCCGCAATCACAGCCGACTGCAGATAGGCCTGTCCGCACATAATTGCTGTGAGCGAAGCGGCCAGATCCCTTCCCGCTTCGGAATCGTACGGAAGGCCGAAAGCCATGAGCAGCGCGCCAAGGTTGGCATACCCAAGGCCGAGCGGCCGGTAATCGTGGGAATTGCGCGAAATCGCCTCCGTTGGATACCCGGAGTTGTCCACCAGGATCTCCATTGCCGTGATGACGACTGAGATGGCGTGACGATAGGCCTCAATCTCAAACACTCCGGCTACGTTGACAAACTTCATCAGGTTGAAGCTGGCCAGGTTGCATGCGGAGTTGTCCAGGAACATGTACTCCGAGCAGGGATTCGACGCATTTATGCGCGCCGTGTTCTTGCTCGTGTGCCAACGATTGATTGTGGTATCGAACTGCATGCCCGGGTCGCCGCACTCCCAAGTAGCCTTGGCGATCTTGTGCATGATGTCGCGCGCCTTGTAAGTCTTCACCGGCTCGTGATTTTTCACGGTGTAAGTGGTAAAGTCGCCGTCCTTCTCGTAGGCGTGCATGAACTCGTCGCTTACGCGAACCGAGTTGTTCGCGTTCTGGAAGAAGATGGACGAATACGCCTCGGAATCCGGACCCGAGCCGTCGTAACCGGCCTTAATGAGCGTGAAGGCCTTGGCCTCCTCCTTGGACTTGCAGTCGATGAACTCCATGATGTCCGGATGATCGACATTCAGGATCACCATCTTGGCTGCCCGGCGGGTTTTGCCGCCACTCTTGATAACACCCGCAAAGGCATCAAAGCCGCGCATAAAGCTCAGCGGGCCGGAGGCCTGGCCGCCGCCCGACAGGTTCTCCATGGAACCGCGAATCGAAGATAGATTGGTGCCGGTGCCCGATCCCCACTTGAACAGCATGCCCTCAGTCTTGGCCAGCGTCAGGATCGAGTCCAGTGAGTCATCTACGGCATTAATGAAGCAGGCCGAGCACTGCGGGTTCTTATAGCCGGTCGCCGAGTAGCGTACGCCGCCCGTTGCCGGGTCCCAATGCCAGTTCTGACCGTCCGACTCGGGTTCCAGCCGATCGCAACCCACGTTAAACCAAACCGGTGAATTGAAGGCCACTTTCTGGGTGATAAGCATGTTCACGAGTTCGTCGTGGAAGATGGCAGCATCATCGTCAGTCGCGAAGTAACCGCCACGAACACCCCAGTCACGGATGGTTTCCGCGACTCGGCTTACCAACTGCCGCACACCCGTTTCCCGCTCCGGCGTGTTCATCTGGCCATGCAAGTACTTCGAAGCAACAATATTCGTCGCCGTCATTGACCAGTCGACGGGCACTTCCACGTCCTTCTGCTCGAAGATCGTGTTGCCTTTGGTGTCGGTAATCGAAGCGGTCCGCCGCTCCCATTGAACGTCGTCGTAGGCCGAGGCGCCTTCCTTTGAAAAGCGGCGCGTGAACCTTAGACCCTTCTGGGTATACGGGGACTGGAGGGCAGCGGCTGTTGTTTGTAGGTAAGCCTCGTTCATCGGAATCCTCTCGGTCGGCAAAATTTGGTGAAACTGCCCCGTTCTCAGATGCAACTCACCTGAGCGGGGGTGCAATGCTACATCTCAAACAGACGGGGTACGGGGCTCGAAACTCTCGTATCTGGCGGCACTTTATAGACCCTTTAGCCGAAGCTTCTTTAAAGATCCGTTAACAGCCGCAGATGAAAACTTACCGCTGTCTGTGGTACGTGTCAACAAGAAACCACAACATATTGTATTTTGCTTGCATTCTTTGCATCAGGCTTCTAAACAACGGCACTTAGCTGTGGAAAGCTCCCAACGCCCTGATCAGGAGCGGGTTTCAGCATCCTGAGATTGCCCTAAACTTGATGCAAAAACCGGCCCAGTTTGGGAAACTGATCGGCACGCCTTCCGCTTCGCCCCAGTTCCGACGCCCCCCCGGCTCCGAAGTTCCCTGGATCCCCGGCACCCCAAAACCCGTTTGCGATTGTTCATGGACGGCTCATCCAAGCCTAGAACCGGGGCAGGCCCAGTACAAGGCGCAGAAATGGTGCAGTTTGCTGTGCAAGGGTGTGGAGATGTGGACAATTGAGGACGCGACGAGAAAATCGATCCCAAAGCTGGCCGGAACCTGTTCGAGACGTGGAAAACGCCGCCTTTTTACGGGCGGCGTTTTCAACGTTCAGCAACTCAGCAGTTAGTTTTCTTTCTCAATCCTCATGCCGTAGAAAGTCCTCCGCACGAAGAACATCGAAATCAGGAAAAACACGACGGTCAGCGCGTGCACGAGCATCGGATTCTCCTTGGTGAGAGCGACGGCCAATTCAACCGCCAGCAGCCCAAACAGGGTAGCGAACTTGATGATCGGGTTCATTGCCACTGACGATGTGTCTTTGAATGGATCGCCAACAGTGTCGCCGATGACGGTCGCGTCATGCAGAGGAGTTCCCTTCTGCTTCAGATCGACCTCGACGACCTTCTTTGCGTTGTCCCAGGCTCCGCCGGCGTTGGCCATAAAGATCGCCTGATACAGTCCGAAAATCGCAAGCGCGAACAGGTAGCCGATAAATAGGAACGGCTCCATGAACGCGAATGAGAGCGTGGCAAAAAATACAGCAATGAAGATGTTGAACATTCCCTTCTGCGCATACTTGGTGCAGATCTCAACTACCTTCTTGCTGTCGGTGACCGAGGCCTTCTCGATGCCTTCCAGCTTGATGTTGGCTTTGATGAACTCGACCGCACGATACGCTCCGGTGGTGACGGCCTGTGTGGAAGCGCCGGTGAACCAGTAGATAATGGCGCCGCCGCAGATCAGACCGAGCATGAAAGGTGCGTGCAGCAGCGAGAGCTTATCGACATTAATTGTCAATCCGTCTGTCAGGGCCATGATGATCGAGAAGGTCATGGTGGTTGCGCCCACGACGGCCGTGCCGATCAACACGGGCTTTGCAGTAGCCTTGAACGTATTGCCGGCGCCATCGTTGGCCTCCAGCAGGTACTTGGCGCGTTCAAACTTCACGTCGACGCCGAAGTCCTTCTTCAATTCGCCTTCAATGCCGGGAATCGTTTCGATCAGCGACAACTCGTAAATAGACTGAGCGTTGTCGGTTACTGGGCCGTAGGAGTCCACAGCGATTGTGACCGGACCCATGCCCAGGAAGCCGAAGGCTACCAGGCCAAAGGCGAAAACGGCCGGAGCGAGCATCATGGCATCCATGGATCCGCCCATCATGCTGAAGTAGTAGCCAAGTCCCATCAGAGCGACCATGCTCAATCCCAGCCAGTACGCTGACATGTTGCCGGCCACGAATCCCGAAAGGATACCTAGCGAGGCTCCGCCTTCTTTCGCCGATGTGACGACTTCCTGAACGTGGGCCGAGTTCGTTGAGGTGAAGACCTTGACCATTTCGGGAATGAGCGCACCTGCAAGGGTTCCGCAGGAGATGATTGAGGCCAGCTTCCACCAGAGCGATCCATCACCAAGCTCGGGGATCATGAAGAAGGAAACGATGAAAGTAAGGATGATGGAAACGATGGACGTGATCCACACCAGCGAGGTCAGCGGCGATTCAAAGTCCATCTCGTCAGAGTTCGCGTATTTTGCTTTGGCGATGGCGCCGTTGAGGAAGTAAGCGGCCGAACTCGAAATCAGCATGGCCACGCGCATCACGAAAATCCAGACCAGCAGTTCCGCCTGAATTGCCGGGGTTTTGACGGCCAGCAGGATAAAGGTGATGAGGGCCACGCCGGTGACGCCATAGGTTTCGAAGCCGTCGGCGCTGGGGCCGACGGAGTCGCCCGCGTTGTCGCCAGTGCAGTCGGCAATGACACCCGGGTTGCGAGCGTCGTCTTCCTTGATCTTGAATACGATCTTCATGAGATCGGAGCCGATGTCGGCGATCTTGGTAAAGATGCCGCCGGCAATACGCAGCGCCGCGGCGCCCAGCGATTCACCAATTGCAAAGCCGATGAAACAAGGGCCCGCATAATTCGCCGGGACGAACAAGAGGATGAAGAGCATGATCAGCAGCTCGACCGAGATCAGCATCATACCGACGCTCATGCCAGCCTTCAGCGGGATCGCGAAGAGCGGATAAGGCTTGCCGCGCAATCCAGCGAATGCCACGCGCGAGTTGGCGAAAGTGTTGACGCGAATTCCGAACCACGCAACTCCGTAGCTGCCCGCGATGCCGATCAGCGAGAACAACAAGATGATGGGCAGGGTAACGGCAACATTACCGACCGGCGCCAGAACGCCAAAGTACAGCGAAATGATGACTGCGATGAAAACCCAGAGTACGAGAATGAACTTGCCCTGCGTCACCAGATATGTTTTGCAGGTCTCATAGATCAGCTCGGACATTTCGCGCATCGAGTGATGAACCGGCAGGTTCTTCAACTGCATGAAGATCGTCATGCCGAACAAGAGACCGCAGGCGCAAAAGATTAAGCCGATCATCAGAAGAGCCGGTCCGCTCAGGCCGAAATGAGTCACGGTAGACAGGTCCGGCAGATTCAGGTTGGCTTCCCCACGAACTGATTCGCCCTGCCCGAAAGCGAACGCGGGAAGCAGCAGCACTGTGAGGGCCGCCACAATTCTGTAGTGTTGCCGCAAACTTGACGTGGCGCGTTCTTTGATTGCGCCCAGATAGTACTCCACCCAATTCGTTTCAGTCACAAATCCTCCCGGCTCTGTTGATGTTTGTAGGCCGTGCTGAAAACGGCCTCCGATATCGCGACCCCTGATCCTCTGGGGGAATGCCACCGGAAGGCTATCATCCGACTACACCACTGTCGAGTGATTGCAATCACATGGTTCCCTGCGGTTTTTCGCTCGCCGGCAACGCGAGCTTGGTGAGGTGTAAAGTACTCCCGAGGGAAGTACTCCCGCTAGACACCATGACCTCATCAAACCTGCTCACTCCGCGCCAGGCGGCCGCACGTATCGGCATTAGCTATCCGGCACTCAAGCACTGGATCCTTGCGGGTCGCATTCGCACGGTGAAAACGCCGGGCGGTCACCACAGGGTCCCACTCGAAGCGCTGGACGAGTTTCTGCCTACTGCTGCCGCCCATACAGGTGCGACCCGCATCAGTGGGCGAAACCAGTTGCTCGGCTCCGTGGTCGAGGTCCACATCGAGGGACTGCTTGCAAAGGTCGTCCTCGGCGTCGGCAATCAGCGCGTGACTGCCATTATCACGGCCGATGCGGTCCGCGAACTCGCCCTCAAGCCTGGCGATGAAGCCGTGGCCCTCATCAAGGCCACCGAAGTGATGATTGGGCGGCCGTAAGTATCCACGACTTCAGGTACCAAGCCCCTCTAACCCGGACGCTCTCGATGCATGCATGCGAACGGATTCAGCTGAACCGCGCCTGATTTGTGCCATCCGCACAGTTCGCGGTGCGCCAAAATCGAACTGGACACTCGATAAGACGATCTATAATCGTATTGATTCATATTGATACGGGGATATTTTCCTTGCGTTTTGCGAAAAGTAGCTTCCCCCTGTTTGTGATCTTCTGCGTTTCCACGGTTCTTCACAGCCAATCGCTGCCAGAACGGTGGCAAGCCCGCGTGAACGCCACGCAGGCTGAACAGCCGCATTGGATGACGCCGATTGCAACCGTCACGCCGCGGCTCGAACAGGAGTTCCGCTTCGACACCGTCCACCAGCAAAGCCCCACGGGGAACGTGACCGACGTTGACGGAGGCAAAGGGCTGGAATTGATTCCGGCGCGCCGGATCGAGCTTCTGCTCAATCTTCCGCCTTATCTGCTTCACCAGAACCCGAAATCGATTGACGGCTGGAGTGACACTTCATTCACCGTGAAGTACCGGCTGATTGCTCGCAATGAGGAACACGGCACCGCCATTCTGACCGCATTTCTCGGCGGCAGCATACCTACCGGCACATATAAGAACGGCTCCACGAGCGCCATCGTTGCGCCAACTCTTGCAGGCGGCAAAGGTTGGGGCAAATTCGACGTGCAATCCACTCTCGCGGGAACGCTTCCGGTTAACAATGTCAACGTGCTTGGTCGCAGCATCATCTCAAACACTGCGTTTCAGATGCATGTGATGAAGCGCCTTTGGCCTGAAGTGGAGATCAATTCCGCGACGTGGTTTGGCGGCGACAAGGATGGCAAGAAGCAGACCTTCGTAACTCCCGCGCTGATCCTCGGCCGTTTCCCCATTCATAAGCGTCTGGCAATCTCAGCAGGTGCAGGTTTCCAGATGGCCCTCACGCATTTCCACGGATACGATCATGCGATCCTGGTATCGATCCGAATGCCATTCTAGGACGACAAAACACTCATCTTTCTGCGCCGCGCGCCGATGACAAAGATGTCGGCCCGTGCAGCATGAGCCGCGAACCCGGTGGAGGTGAGACTCATGAAGACCGTCGGAAACCTTCAGACTGGCAATACTGGGCTCTCACTTGTTGAAACGGATGTGCAGCCTCCGTTGCAGATTGCCGGAGTGAGCGCAGCCTGGAACAAGCTGTTGCAGCAGGCTGAAATGACGGCTCCGCATTTGCAGGTGGCGTCGCTTGAAGGCGAGCACGGCAGCGGAAAACACACGCTGGCTCGGTTTCTGCACAGCCGCTCGCGGCACTCTCGGCTACCGCTCCAACGCCGCGATGCACGTGAGTGGCTAGCCACGGATGGCGATGCGGCCATGATCAACGGCATTCTTTATCTGGATCGCGTTGACCTGCTGGCGAGTCTCGGACAGGGACTGCTCGCAGGCGTTCTGCGAGCCCTGCAGGACCGGCCTGCGGGCAAGGCCGTCGTGCTGGCTTCGTCGCAAGTACCGCTGCTTCAAATGGCCGCGCAGGGGCAGTTGCTGCCGGATCTTGCTTTTCGTCTTACTGCGGTTCGATTTGCCATTGCGCCTTTGCGCCAGCGTCGAGAAGACATTGCGCCAATTGCGCAAGCTTTGCTGGAACGCCTGTGTGCGCGCTATCAACAGCGTCCGGTAATGATGGGACCGGGAGCGTTGGCACGCCTGCTCCAGCATACGTGGCCGGGCAATATACGTGAACTCGCAAGTGTCCTGGAGTGCGCCCTGCTTGAAGCGGAGAATGGCGTTATCCTGGCTGCAAATCTCCCTCTACGAGGAGAGCCCGAAGCACGCGCCGGACAAAATCCTGAAGCTCGGCCGAACGATCTCTCACTGGATACGATAATTCATCGGCACGTCGAATACGTGCTCCACATCCACCACGGCAACAAGCTCCGCGCAGCCAAGCAGCTCAACATCAGCCGCTCGACGCTTTATCGCATTCTCGCCAACGAGCCATTTGTGGCACGCGAACTCGACAATTAATTCAGGGTTGAGGTTGCGCTGATGCGGTGGCAGACGGCAGCTTCTCAACCGCATTGATCAAGATTCCCGGGGTGAGCACCTCGGGCAGCATCTGCGGATTACTCTGTCCCGGGGCATAGAGCGCATAAGCCGGAACGCCACTGCGATCCAATGCGGCCAATGCCTGCGTGATGGCCTCATCGTGCCGCGTCCAGTCAGCTTTCAGCAGCGCCACATTCGCGGATTGAAGCGCTTGCTTTACTGAGGGCTGGCCCAGCGCGATGCGCTCGTTTACCTGGCAGCTCAGACACCAGCTCGCCGTGAAGTCCACCAGAACTGGACGGCCTTGTGACTGATATTTTCTAACAGCATCCTGCGACCATGGTTCCCATTGCTGCTGCGCCTGTGATCCGGTCTGCGCTTCCGTCGCGGTGGCCAACTTGCCCGGCGCATAGGCGCTGATGCCGATGACGCAGAGCAGAATCGCGGCGGCAACCACCGTGGCCCAAGGTCGCGCTGGCCAGCGGCCCAGGAACCATCCAGCGATGGCGAGCAGCAGGAGACAGGCCAGCAATGCTGCCAGGACGGCGGCGCCGTATGCCTGGGCAAGCACCCATGCTAGCCAGATCACGGTTCCAAAAATCGGCACCGAGACCGCTTGGCGCAGAATGTCCATCCACGCGCCGGGCTTGGGCAACAGCCGCGTCCATGCAGGCTGCAGCGTGAGCGCGACATAGGGCACAGCAAGTCCAAGCGCGATGGCCGTAAACACGCAGAACGTGACGACTGCCGGTTGTGCCAGTGCATAGCCGATAGCCGCACCCATGAACGGCGCGGTGCACGGCGTCGCCACAATTACAGCAAGCACGCCGGTGAAAAAGCTGCCCGCGTAGCCCTGCTTTGCTGCCAGCGAGCCGCCGGTGGAAGTCAGGCTCAGCCCAATCTCGAATTGCCCGGCAAGCGACAGCCCAAGGAAGAACAGCAGACCTGCCATCAGTGCGAGAAATACCGGCGACTGAAACTGGAAGCCCCAGCCGAGTGAAGCGCCCGCGGCGCGAAGTCCGAGTAACGCACCCACAAGTATCCAGAACGAAACCAGAATTCCGGCTGCATAAACAAATCCGTGCACGCGCAATCTGTGCCGCTCTTCGCTACCTGAATGGCACAGCGCCAGGCCTTTAAGAAAGAGCACAGGAAATACGCATGGCATCAGGTTCAACAACAATCCGCCAAGGAATGCAAGGGCCGATGTTTTGGCCAGCAGGCTCCAATCGTGCTCCACAGGCACGGCGACAGTTCCCGCTACTGCAGCGACATCGTAAGCGCGACCACCCGAAAGCTCCAGCACTCCGTTCAATTGTTTCGGGGCAGCGGAAAGGTTTGCGTCCTTCTTTAAATCGACAACCACGCCTTTTGCAGTAGGTGTCGCCTTCTGCGGCGCAGCGTTGGCAATCGTGTCCTGTTCTGTCGGGAAGAACTGTGCGGTTGGTTCCCGCTTACCCGTTTCCACACCCAACCGGAAACCATCTTGCGTGGGCTGAAACGCAACCTTGATGTTGGTGGGAAGAGGCTGCGGCAGTGTACTTGCCAGACGGCTCATGAGTGCCGCATCCTGGCCCGAACCAGAAACTACTGGGGGCTTACTGGTGGAGAGCTGCAGAGTGAGTTTTAGTTCTGCTTTTCCGGGAATGCATCTGTCCTGACAAACCAGCCAGTCAACGTTTGCATCCAGCACGGCCTTGCCGCTCTTCGCCGTCGGCGCCACGTCCAGCTTGATGGGATACAAGACTTCATTCTCATAGCCGAAGTCCATTAAAGGGCCAAGCGGGAGCCGCTTTGGAGCTGGAAACTGCAGCGGTCCGGCGGTCACGCCGTCGGGAAGCGTCCATTTGATACGCGGCGGTTCGCCGGCATCACCTGCATTCTTCCAATACACATGCCATCCCGGTTCAAGCTTGAAGTAGAGCCCAATCAGATTGTTGCCACCCGGATAGATAACATCTTCAGGCGCCACTAATTGCACATGCAGGTGCGCTGCGTCCGCGGAGCTTGTGTCGGCGCGTGCCGCAATCCCAGCGGCAAGGACAGCAAGCATCAACAGGATGAATCGAATACGGCGCATAAGGGTGGCGAAAGGCTCCTGAGTATTGGACTCAGTGTAAGGCAAAGAAGTTACACGAGAAGCGGAGCAGCGCGACTGCAGCTCACTGTAAGTATATGAAGCCGTTCCATTAGTTGCGATGGTGCATCTCGGGCCGCGCGGCATGCTCGCGAAAGATGCAGTCGTTCTGCACGCATTTCACTCCGGCGGCTTGCGCACGGGCCACAGCGTCATGGTGAATCACGCCGTCCTGCAACCACAGATAAGGGATCCCTATGCGAATCACGTCTTCGACGATGGCCGGCACATGCTCCGAGGCCCGAAACACGTCCACCAGATCAATGCTGCTGCCGCCCTGCTCGCGTGCAGCGGCCTGCGCCGCATCCAGATCGGGATAGCACGGCATTCCATTCACCTGCTGCAACGTCGGATTCACGGGCAACACGCGATAGCCGTTCTCCGCAAGGTAGTGTCCGATTCGATTGCTGGCGCGCCAAGTCTTATCGCTCATGCCGACGACGGCAATCGTCTTGGCTGTCCGCAACATCTCGTCGATTACATTGGCATCACTTGCCATCGAGTGCACCTGAAGTCTGTTCCCTTGCCCCTAGTTCCCTTGTTCCCCACTACCTTTGTTCCCTGCTATCTATATATCCAGATCATCATCTGCAGCGGCGCCACCCGCGCCATTCAGGTTATCGCCCGAGCCGTTACCCGCAACTGCCCCGCCGTCTTCTCCACCACGCCGTTTGGCCAGCAGGTAGCCGCGCAGAAACGGCTCAAGATAGCCATCGAGCACCTTGTCCACATCGCCCACTTCGACCTTTGTGCGGTGATCCTTTGCGATGCGATAAGGCTGCAGCACATACGAGCGAATCTGCGAACCAAAGTTGATCTCCAGCTTTGAGTCTTCAAGTTTTTTACTCACCGCACGCTTCTTCTCTAGCTCATATTCATACAATCTCGAACGCAACATCTTCATCGCCTTTTCGCGATTCTTGTGCTGCGAGCGCTCGTTTTGGCACTGCACCACAATGCCGGTTGGCAAGTGAGTCATGCGTACCGCGGAGTCGGTTGTATTCACGTGCTGGCCGCCCTTGCCACCAGATCGATACGTATCGATGCGCAGGTCTTCCAATTTCAGATCCACATGGATCGTTTCATCGATTTCCGGTGAAACGTACACGGAGGCGAACGAAGTGTGCCTGCGCTTGGCCGCATCGAAAGGTGAGATGCGCACAAGCCGGTGAACGCCACTCTCGCCCGCAAGCATGCCGAACGCGTTTTCACCGAGGATCGTGAAAGTCGCCGACTTGATACCAGCTTCTTCGCCGTCCTGGTAATCGTTCACTTCAGTTTTGAAGCCCTGCTGCTCTGCCCAGCGCAGATACATGCGCATCAACATCTCGGCCCAGTCCTGGCTCTCGGTGCCCCCGGCTCCTGGATGGATCGTAACGATTGCATTCAGCGGGTCAGCTTCGCCTGAAAGCATGATGCGCGCTTCAAGGCTTTCGGCAAACGTGGCCAGGTCCTTGATCTCGCGATCTAGTTCCGCTTCTACGTTTTCACCTTCGCGCGCGAGTTCGAAGTAAGCATCGACATCGGCGGTGCGCCGCATCAGTTGTTCATCATCGGCTACTAACGCTTCAAGCCGCTTGCGATCGCGCATGAGCGGCTGGCTGGCTGCGGGATTGGACCATAAAGCCGGATCGCCGAGTTTGGTTTCTATTTCAGACAGTTCCCTGCGGATGCGGGCGGGGTCAAAGATACTCCCGCAGGTCGCACACTTGATCACGCACGGGAGCATAGGCGAATTCGAGGTCGTTTACCGACATTTGCTCTCAAGACCTGGCTTTGGATTTGACATTGCGCCCCAGACTTTCAGACAGGATTTTCCTACCTGACCAGCCCGCAGCGACTAATCCCAGTATGGCACACAGGGTTGCAAACACGTCGCCGTGCTCAGTGTAGAAGGTCGTGTCGTCGCGAAAGCCATATTGTGCCGGCAGAGCATCTTCCACATGTCGCGGAATGCTCTGGCGCACACGGCCGTACGGATCGATTGCTGCTGTCACTCCGTTATTGGTATCGCGCAAAATCCAGCGGCGATTTTCGATTGCGCGCATACGCGCCATATTCAGGTGCTGCCATGGTGCACTGGTGTCGCCGTACCAGGCATCATCGCTGATGTTCACCAGTACTTCAGCCCCCATTTGCGCGAATTGGCGTACCTCATCCGCGAACACTGCTTCATAGCAGATGAATACGCCGTAGCGATGACTCTTGCCATTCTGCGAGGCGAGCCTGAATACGGTGCGATCTTCGCCTCGATTGAATCTCGAAACCTTGCCTGTCAATTTGCGCGCGAAAAACAACAATCGACTGAAAGGAACATACTCGCCGAACGGCACCAGGTGGATCTTGTCGTACCGACCCACCCGCGCTCCGGTGGGGCTCATCACAATTGCCGAGTTGAACTCATTCCATCCGGCCTCGGGATGGTAGTCCATGCCGATGGCGCCGATCACAAGCGGTGCATTAACCCCCTGCGCAACCTGCGCGACGGCCTGCTGGAAGCGTTGGTCGCCTTCAAAATACGGCGCCGGCGACTCCGGCCAAGCCACCAGATCCGGATGCGTCGGATAAGGCTGACACGCGATCTCGCCTGATGGTGCGCCAGTCTGCGGAATTCCGGCTATGTACGTCTTACATTGTTCATCAGCCAGCTTCGCGAAATCTGCGATGTGCCGATTCCACTCGGCGGCATCGGTCCACAACCCGGTGCCGCCCACATCGAGATTAGGTTGAATCAGAACCGCCGTTGCTGAGGTGGCAGCATGCGGTGACTGAACGATCAAACCTGCCGATCCGGCGATCGCCGCAACGATGCCCAGTCCAGCAAAGATCATTTTCTTTGCGCCCGTTTTAAGCGTCAGGCCTGATGCAATCAACGCGTTCACCACAACCAGCAGAAAACTTATCCCGTACACGCCTGTCCACGGCGCGAGTTGATTCAAAAGCGCGTTATCCACTTGCGAGTAACCAAGCTGGTCCCAAGGCACTGATGTGATGCGCGCAGCAGCAAGTTCCAGAGCCACCCAGAATACCGGTGCCGCAACTAGAGCAATGGCGTTGTTCTTTGTAGCTTTGCGTACCAGAGCCACGGCTAAGCCGAAGAGCCCGAAGTAAGTTCCCAGCACCAGGCTGAAGCCAAGCAGCAAAAGTTCCGGAGCGAGCGGAGGCATATCGCCGTACTGCAGCATCACGTCGCGAACCCAATAGCAGTTTCCTGCGTACCAAAGCACTCCGCAAAGATATGAAATGAAGAAAGCTCGGCGCAGTGGTTTTCCTGGTTTGTTTTCCTGTGAAGAAAGGATCGCCCACAGCAGCGGAACCAATCCGAACCATGCGAAAACGGAGCGCCATGGCGGTAACGGCCCAGCAAGAGGAAATGGCAGCTCGAGCAGTCCGGCCGAGAGCACTGCCGCAGTCCACCATTTCCAGCGATCTGCTTTAAATGTTGCGTCCTGCATACAGGGCCGAGTTTAAAGCATCAGGCCGGGAACCATAGCGGGTTTGAACCGCATCCATGTGATTGCAGAGAGACACGATGGGCATTCAGTTCGCCTGCGGAATCGTGAGTTCCCCCGCATCAAGTTGCGCGAAATCGAATCGCTGTTGGCAACAATTGTTGGTCACGCTGCCTGAAAGCCGCGGGTCCTTATTCCATTTTGATTGACACTGCCAACGGCCAGACTTAGACTCAGCCAAGGGCGCAAGGGTGGTAGCGCCAATCTGGACGCCCCGGGGACCAGTAACCACCTGACAGTAACCACAACGATGGCATCTACTCGAACGACCGTAGCTCCTCCCTCCGACCGCGTCCGTCTGATTGTGGCATCCTCCGTGATGCTCACCTTCATCTCCTTCTGGCGTGCTGCCGCCATTGTTCTCAATGACCTGGGTTCATCCGCCTTTTATGCAGGCGGCATTGCTGAGCAGGCTATTGGCGCTTCCGCTCCCTGGTTCATTCTCGGCATCATGTTGTTCAGCTTTGCGGTGCGCGCCGTTTACATCGAAAGCTGTTCGATGTTCACCCGCGGCGGCGTTTATCGCGTCGTCAAGGAAGCGCTCGGAAGCACCTTCGCCAAGCTCAGCGTTTCAGCGCTGATGTTCGATTACATCCTCACGGGCCCGATCTCGGGCGTATCGGCGGGGCAATACATTGTGGGGCTCATGAACGAGGTCCTCACGGTGGCAGCGCACAGCAACTGGTTGCCGCCTGCGCTGATGGATGTCAACCACAATCCGACGATCCACTTTGATGTGAACTACACGTCGGCCATGTTTGCGGCCGCAGTCACCATCTACTACTGGTGGCAAAACATCAAAGGCATTGAAGAATCCAGCGGTAAGGCTTTGCGGGTTATGGAGATCACCACCGTCATGGTGGTCATCCTTCTCTTCTGGGGTATCTATACCATTTTCGTTCGCGGAGTTCACCTGCCGCCGGCTCCGGTTCCATCGAATCTCCACTTCAGTGATGACGCACTCGGATTCCTTCGAGGTCGAGGCCTGCCTATCTTCGGCCTATTCGGAATCATTATGGCGTTCGGTCACTCCATCCTGGCCATGAGCGGCGAAGAGAGTCTGGCGCAGGTCCACCGCGAAATAGAGCACCCCAAGCTCAAGAATCTGAAGCGCGCCGCAATCGTCATTGCCATTTACAGCCTGATATTCACCGGTGGTGCAACGCTGCTGGCCTCGATGATTATCCCGACCTACGAGCGGACGCACATCTATCAGGACAACCTGATTGCCGGCCTGGCCATGTACATGGCCGGCCCCATGTTCTGGCGAATCATTTTTCGCGTTTTCGTCGTAATTGTCGGTTTCCTGATTCTGTCCGGAGCTATAAACACATCCATCATCGGCTCTACCGGCGTACTGATGCGCGTTGCTGAAGACGGTGTGTTGACCGACTGGTTCCGCAAGCCGCATGCGCGCTTTGGCACCAGCTACCGCATTGTCAACCTGGTGTTCCTGTTGCAGATGACCACGATCATCGTCACGCGCGGCAACATCATAATGCTGGGCGAGGCTTATGCCTTCGGAGTCGTCTGGTCGTTCACGTTCAACAGCCTGGCCATGCTGGTTTTGCGCTGGAAATACCACGGCGAGCGCGGCTGGAAAGTTCCACTGAACATCCGCATCGGCAAAACGGAAATTCCCGTCGGCCTTCTCTCTGTATTCATGGTGCTGGGCACCACCGCCATCGTAAACCTGTTCACGAAATCTGTTGCCACGGTTAGCGGCGTTCTGTTTGCAGCAACATTCTTCGTCATCTTTACCGTCTCTGAGCGCCAGAACCTGCGCAAGCACGCCCGGACTGCTCGGCAGATGAAGGACCATTTCCAGCTTGAGCACCAGGACACTGTCAGCCGAGAGTCTGCAGATATCCGACCCGGCGGCATCATGGTCACGATGCGCGATATCGCTAACCCGATGGCTTTGAAGTGGATCCTGAGCCGCACCAACACCGATGATCGCGATGTGGTTGTTGTCAGTGTGCGCATGATGGGTGCGGGTGGCCCAGAGTACCTGAGCGCCGAGCAACAGAGTTTCAGTGAGTACGAGCAGATGCTCTTTACAAAGGCCGTTTCAGTGGCCGAGAGCTTCGGGAAAAAGGTTTCGCTGCTGGTTGTGCCTGCCGGAGATGTGTTTGCCGCGTTGGCGCAGACCGCAAACTCTCTTGAAGTAGATACCGTTATTTCCGGAATCTCCACCTCCATGACTGCCGAGGATCAAGCCTTCCATATGGGCCAGGCCTGGGAGGCTCTGCCTGAGCCGAAGCGCCAATTCAACTTCTTTGTAATCGCGGACAATGGCGAGCCAAAGGTCTTCTATATTGGGCCACATGCGCCCGCGCTTAGTCCGGACGACGTGCAGCTTGTACATCGTTTGTGGCTCAACATGCGCCGCGATCCAACCGTGCCTGATTTACATCACAGCGACATCATCACCTATGCTCTGACGCGTCTAGCCGGCCAGTACGCTCGAGAGAAGGCCGACATCTTGCGTGAATTGCGCAATGTTCGCGCGGCTTCTGGAACTCCCGACAGTCCACTCACGGGCAGCCCGCCGGAAAAAGACGAGGTTCGCCAATCACCGCGAGCCATTCGCCAAACACGAGATCAGTAAGACAGATTACAAGTTTGCGAGTCATCGGAGGCATCAATCTAATCCAAGATTGCTGCGCGAACTCAGCCGACCTTGCAACTTGCAAACTCGTCAAGTCGTAAACTGTCTACGCCGAATACTCGTCCCCAGGCTTCCAGTCGACGAGCTTAACGCTCGGGTCGATCATTCCTCTCAACTGCTCCGGGGTTCCCTTCAACGGCGGAAACGTGCCGAAGTGCATGGGCAACACCACTTGTGGGCTCAGCAGGCGTATAGCCAGGGCGGCTTCCTTCGGCCCCATGGTGAAGTGACCGCCGATCGGGATCATGATCAACTTCGGTTGATACAACTCGCGAATCAGGGCCATGTCTCCGAACACCGCAGTGTCACCCGAATGGTAGAGCACTGTGCCGTCTTCCACCGTCAGCACAAAACCGGCCGCCACACCCACGTCGTGCGTTCCGTTCTCATCCTGTGCCGCTGACGAGTGCTTGGCCTCAACCATCGTCGCGGCCACGTCGTTCAGTTGCACAGTGCCGCCCAGGTTCATGCCGATTGTGCTCGTGACGCCCTTCTTGCCGATGTACGTTGCGAGCTCGTAGATCGCCACGACGGTGGATCCGTGCTTGATGGCAACGGGAGCAGCATCGCCGATATGGTCTCCGTGACCGTGCGTCAGGAGAATGTATTGAAGAGTTTCCGGGAGGGAGAATGATTTCGGATAACCGGGATTGCCTGCGATGAACGGATCAATCAGGATATTAGTTCCCTTCGCAGTCTGAATCAGCATGGTCGAGTGGCCAAGCCAGGTAACGCGCGTCGCATTGCTGCTCATGTCTTCTCCTCAACTCAGTTGACTTCCATGGATTTTAGATGACGAACGAGCAACCGCGACGTGCTGCGCAAAAACAGCTGAATGCTTCTTGACGCCATCTTCCATCGAGGCTACTCTAGCTCGAGGCGAATATATGGCGAAAATAGGATCCCCCTCCCCCGTCCTGTTCCCCATCCTGGAACCCGATGCCCAAAAGAAACCTCTCGGTCCCCTGGCGCGAGCAGCCGCCGATTCCCCGCTCGACTCCACCGGCTGCCTCACCGAGTACCGGCCGCTCCCATCGCGGTCCATTCTGAGCAAGACCACCTCGAAACGTGGTCTGCCTTTTACACACGCCATCAATCCCTATCGCGGATGTGAGTTCGCTTGCCGCTATTGCTACGCACGCTACACCCACGAGTTCATGGAGATGCGCGATCCTGAGGATTTTGAGCGCAAGATCTACTTCAAAGAGAACGCCGCGTGGCTGCTGGCGCAGGAATTGCGAGTCCTGAAGCCCGGCACCGAAATCGCGCTGGGAACGGCTACAGACCCCTATCAGCCGCTGGAGCGCAAGCAGCGCGTTACGCGTTCCCTGCTTGAAGTGTTCGCGCGAGAGAGTGGGTTTCGCCTCGGCATCATCACCAAATCCACGCTCATCCTGCGCGATTTGGATCTACTCAGGGAAATCAGCGCGCGCCATAAACTCACGCTGCACCTCACCGTAACAACCATGAATACGAAACTCGCGCGTGTACTTGAGCCTCGAGCGCCCCGTCCCGATCTGCGCATCCAGGCCTTGGCAGCTTTGCGGCAAGCAGGATTGCGCACTGGAATTCTGTGTTCGCCGCTGATGCCGGGCATTACGGACAGCCGCAGTTCAATCGCCGCGGTGGCTAAAGCCGCATCACAGGCCGATGCGTGCTTTCTTGGAGCGGGCGCGCTGTTCCTCAAGCCCTGTTCGCGGCCCACATTTCTCAGCTTTGTACGGGAGCACTTTCCCGCGCAGCTTGCCGCATACGAGCAGCGGTACGGCGACCGCGCTTTTGTCTCGCCGGAATATCGCCGGCGCATTTCGGATCTTGTCGATGCGATCCGACGCGAGTACAAACTCGGAACGCGGTATGGGGGTCAGGCGGACGCAGCAACCAACGCGGAGCGGGCCGCGCCTGTAGAACTGCAGCCTTGGCTTCCATTTTCGTCGGTTAGTTTACCGTAAGGCAAGTAACGGGATGGTCCGCCACATTTTGACCACGGGCCAGTTGAAAGGTCGCCAATGATGTTGTAATTTTTGCTGATTTTGCGCGGTCGATCGGCACTTACCGAGTCATGATTACTTCAGAGACACTGTCCTTGGCGAGGAACTGCCGGTGGCCCGACCAACCGGCAAAAAGCTTCTCAATGCTGCGATTGGTGAACGTGCGCTGAATGGGGAACTGCTGGGTCATCTGCATATCCACATTGTCCGTGGAAGTCAGATGAAAACGAAGGCGAGCCGCCTCCTCGCCCTTTCTGCGCGTGTGGAAGAAGGCAAGCACCTGGCCGCCGGGATTCATCGCTTCAAACAGGTGCGCAACCACTGGGCTAACGAGCGCTTCGGGCAAGTAATCGAGAGCGGTCCACATTAACACCACGTCGAACTTGCGCTCCTCGAAATTGAGGGTGCGGTGCAGAAACCCTTCCGTGTCCCAAAGCTGGTTCCCGTCTGCATCGACTCCCTTCTGCCAGGTTCCGCTCCAGGCATCAGTAACCAGGTCGGTAAGGAAAACGCTATGGCCAAGGGCTGTCAGGTAATTGATGTTTGAAGGCGAAGTGAAGCCATTATCGATGACACGGAGGCCCGGCTCCGCCTGAAGGCGCTTGCGGATAGTCGACCAGCCACCCGAGTGACGCGGCACCCTCGGGCCGGAGAGCCCCGGACCGGATGTCGCAGGTAGAGCCTCTTCCTTCTTCCCGAACCAACGGCTTAACAATCTGTAATCCCCTTACGGCGTCACAACCTTTCAGGTCGCCGCGATCTAATTTAGGAACTGACCGCGTCGCCGACCGGGACCTTAGCAACTTCAGGCCCCTTCGCAACCGCTTGAGTCAGGTCTACTTTGCCCCGGAACACCGCGTTGTCTTCCACGGCTAGTCTAATCGCCGAGATGTCACCCTCAACGTTGCATCCTGAACGGAGCTCAACGCGGCCAGTGGCCACAACGTTTCCTTGAACGCGTCCCATGATCAAGACATCTTTAGCAGAAAGATCTGCTGAGATGTGGGCACTCGGACCCACGGTCAGACGACCCTCGGCCAGGGTGACGGTTCCTTCCACGCGGCCATCCAGGACCAGGTCTTCGCTGCCCCTCACTTCGCCGCAAATTACAATGCTCTTCCCGATCCGTGCTTGAGCGTTCTCGCCTGCCATGTCACGATCCTTCCGCGGGTTGGAAATAGTGCCCCTGCCCGCACTATACGCAAAGCGGCACCTTGCTTCAATCCATCAATCGATGAAAGCCAGTTACCAACGGGTTTCTGCACAGCGAAACGAGCGGAAAACGTCGCTCCTGCCCAGATCTTCTGGATCAAATGTCCGCTTCAAAAGGGGCGACCGATACCAGCCGTTAAAATACTGTGTGTGCGCAGATTTCTCACGTTTTTCGTCCTGATTTCATGCGCTGTTCACTTTTGGTCGCGTGCTGCCGCCGAGTCGCTATCGGACGCACAGGCACAGGCGCTGGTTGCGCGCGCGCTTACCACTGAGCTGCGTGTCGCTCGCGATCCCAATCACCCAATGCGGTATCTGCTGCGCAGATCAACCCCGCGCCTGACGTCGACCAAGGACATTATCGAAACCCGCGATGGCGATGTCGCACGCCTGCTCTCTATCAATGACAAGCCGCTGGCCCCCGAAGACAACCAGAAAGAGCTGGCGCGGTTGGCTACGCTGGCGGCCAATCCCGACCTGCAAAAGCACCGGAAAAACAACGAGGATGAGGACGCCGGGCTTGTGCTCAAACTGTTGCGCATGCTTCCCAACGCCTTCCTGTATCAGTATGCAGGCTCATTCAATGGTCCATCAGGCACTGTCCATCGATTCACATTCAAGCCGAACCCCAAATTTGACCCTCCTGATATCGAGACCCAGGCACTGACGGCCATGAGCGGTGAACTTCGCGTGGACGCGCTGCAGGAAAGAATCGTCCACCTCGAAGGCCATCTGCAGCAGGACACCAACTACGGATGGGGCATCCTCGGCAAATTGAATAAAGGCGGCTGGGTGATACTTGAACAGGCCGAAGTGGGCGAAAGGCGATGGCGCATTGTGAACGTGCAAATGGAAATGACCCTGCGCATTCTCTTCAAGACGAAAAACATCGATACCGCCGAACAGATGTCCCACTACACACCCGTTCCCGCGGGGATAGACTATCGCGAGGCGATTCAAATGCTGCGCAACGGATCGGCCGGCCTGACGCAGGGCGGCCGGTGATAGAACACCTTCCGTCCCTTCGTAACCTCGTTCCCTGGTTCTCTTGTTCCCTTTTGCTCTGACCTCTCTGCGAGCAGACGTAAAAAGGCCCCAACCTAACGGGTGGGGCCTTTTCGCCTGCTTACACCAGAACCTGATTACATCTTGGCGAAAACGATGACGAGGGTGAACAGGGTGAGGGACTCGATCAGAGCAAGACCGAGCACAAGGAAGGTGAATATGCCGGCGCGCGCACCGGGATTGCGAGCAAGCGCTTCGACAGCAGAACCTACTGCGCGGCCCTGACCGAGTCCGCACATACCGGCAGCGAGCCCCATGCCCAGTCCGGCGCCGATCGGCACCAGGTTAAGGGCGGTGGATCCGCCGTCTGCTGCAAACACGGGAACGGCGAAGCAGAGCACTGCAAGCGCCATAAAAATGTACTGAAGTTTCCGCATAGTTCTCCAGCTTCTCTGAATTGGCTGCCAGTGGGTGGTTGAGGCTCACCGAGCTGGCCCCCTCACACTTGCAGCCTACCGTTGCTCCGGAGCGGAAGCTCTCCCCGGCGGAATCTTTTCCTGAGCTTTCAGCCTTCAAGCGATGAGCTTCCAGCTCCTTCTCGCTTGGACCCTATACATCAATTTGCACGAGACGGCTGAAAGATGATGGCTGTGAGCTGATAGCTGCTCTTTAGTGTTCGTGCGAAACAGCCAGCGATAGATAGATCATCGTCAGCAGCATGAAGACGAACGCTTGAATCAGCGAAACAAAAAGGTGCAGTCCCAGGAAGATCACCGGAATGCCCACGGGGATCAGTGAGAAGAACACCAGGGTTACCAGATCACCGGCAAACATGTTGGCGTAAAGACGAACACTGAGCGACATGATGCGGGCAAGGTGCGAAACAACTTCAATTGGAAAAATGAGCCACGCCATCCACCATACTGGCCCGGCAAGATGCTTGATGTAGCCGACGAATCCCTGCTCGCGAAGCCCGTGGAAGTTGTAATAGAAAAAGGTGGGAACCGCGATACCCAGTGTGACCATGATCGAGCTCGTTGGCGCGGGCACGCGGGGAATGAGACCCAGCAGGTTATTCAGCAGGACGAAAAGAAAAATGCAGGTGACGTAGGCCTGGAATTGCCTATAGCCGTGACCAATAACCTGTTCCGCCTGGTCGCCGATAGCCTCATGGATCAACTCGGCAATATGTTGCACCGGGCCCGGCTTTTCAACCGAAAGAGTCATCCGCACGATCAGGAAAAAGATTATGAGAACTACTACGACCACCAGTTGGAGCGCAAATGCGTCATTGATGGCCGTCTCAGGCTTGGCGTGAATTCCAACTAGGTTCAGAATGGCAGCAAAAAGGCCGCCGAAAAGGTGATTTAGAAATCGTGTCAGCTCTAACTGTTCCGGCATGAATTCCAATTTCTTTCTGCCCAGGGTACGATACCGCACCGATCAGGCTGATTTTGGTCCAGCACTTTCCCGCCTCAAGGCTTTCCTGCCCCAGGCTTTCTGGTTCGACGCATTGCTGCTAATGCTATCTGTCTCGGAGGAGCTGGATCGCTTCCCAGCCTATGGTCAGAACCGCAAGACAAAGGCCGCACAGTAGCGCCGCAACCGAACCCTGGAAACATCTCAGGCTACCATAAATAACCCCTGCAAACACGGTGAGCCTCAGCACAAAGAAGAGCACCACAACCGGCGTGTTGGCCGGCGTCTTCTGCTTATCCATGCGGGCATTGATCAGGCGTATCATCCGCTGCCATTCCAGAACGCTGGCCGCCGAAATAGCCGTGCCAACCAGCAGCATGGCGGCGCTGCGCCAGCCTGCTCCAATGAGCACGACTGCAGAACCTATCCCGCCTAAAATCAAGGTGTTCCGGAAAGCACGCTTGAGCATTGCGTCGAGATCTTCATTCGTGATGTCGACGATTGGGTGGGTTTCCTGAGTCATGACTTGCTGTTAGGTCTTCCCTTTCCAGTTTCGCTTTCGGACTCGGATTCCAAACTGGCCTTCTTTTCCACCGCAACCGCCATCTGGATTACGTAGACCAGCCCCACAATGCAGCCAAACACGATCCCGGCGATTTCAAGCCACTTCTGGTGGGTGCGGCCGGCAAGCCACCATCCGCCGGCCCAGCAGATAACCAGCGCGGTTGGCAGCACAAAGGCCACCTGCATCAGCTTCTCTGCTTCCACCAGGCTGCTGAAGCCGCCGCGGGATCTGGAAGGTCCATCTGAGTTCCGGTTGGGGTCTTGGCGTGGCATCCATGCTGGTTATACACGAATCGCAAGCCAGAAACGACAGCCCCTGTGATCTTCATCAGCGACGGCCCCGGCCCGGAACCTGTTAACTACAGAAAAGCCACCTATTACTTATCTTTTCCCTAATACGAAGGAAGTGCGGGATGCGTGTGTCTAAGCGCCTTTATCTTGGTTCATTCAGGTTGCTGTTTCTTGTTTTGGTGGTGATCTCGTTGTGCAGGAATGCAGTTGCCCAGCCAAATGAGGCTACGCAGAAGCACAGTTCACTTGCGGAGATTCTGCTTCGCAAAGGCATTCTTACGCCCGAGGAGATGAGACAAGTGGATGCGGCGACCATTCCGGAGCACGATGAATTGCTTCTGGCGCGAATGCTTGCAAACAAAGGTGTCCTGACGAAAGCCGAGTTCGAGCAGATCGCAGGCAAGGCTCCGGTGAGCACAGCCGCTCTGATGAGTGCAGCCCCTGTCGCTCCAGCAATGGCTGCCCTGCCACCTTTACCTGTCCAGCATTCTGCGCCGACCATGGCGATTCAAGTAAGCGCTCAGCCCAGTGCTACTATCGCGGCGATTACGCCGCTTCGCGTCTTACCGTTGGGCGGCAGCACGCGTGAAACTGCGCCGCCCGCCATCCGGACAAACGGCGTGGGAATCACTCCCTACGGGGCCATCAAAGCGACAGCTATCGCAGATAGTTCATCTCCGTATGGAGACGATTTCCCGTTGCCGGGCTTCATCTGCGACACAGGAGCGGATGGCGCGCCGGAGTTCCACATCAAAGCGCGCAGCAGTCGTGTTGGCGTCAACTTTGCCTGGAATGATCTGAACCCGAAGTGGAGCATCCTGGGAAAAATTGAAATGGACTTTGAAGGCAACTTCAACCGCTCGGACAATCGGAACATTTCCAGCATCCGCTCCAGCAACCCCTCCCTGCGTTTGGCTTGGGCGCGCGTGGATTACGCGCCCGATCAGAAGAACATTTTCTCCGCCCTCTTTGGGCAGGACTGGTCGCCTTTCGGTTCGAGCACGATTCCGAACATCACCGAGACCACATCGATGGGCATCGGTTTCGGCACCCTTTACGAACGCACGCCGCAGATGCGCATTGGATACACACACAAGAGCCGCACATTCCAATTCATGCCTGAGTTCGCCGTCACTCTGCCGGCGTCGGGTCTGGCGCCCTCGGCCGCATATGTTTCGCAGCAACTTGGATATGGCGAGCGCCAGGGTGCGGATGCGAATCGGCCGGATCTGGAAGGCCGTTTTGTGAGTCAGTGGCAGCTTGATGATGCGCCGGGAGTAGCTCCGGCGCAGTTGATCGTCAGCGTGGAGCGCGGCGAACGTCGAGCCATTGTGCAGGCGGCATCCGTTCCTTCCGATTATCAAAGAACCTTCGCCACAGGCGCATCCGGCAGCAGCTATTCGAATGGCTGGGATTTCGAATGGCAACTGCCGACGCGCTACGCCACTTTGATTGGCAAATTTTACAGCGGCGCTGGCCTGCGCTATTTCTTCGTGAACCAGCTCTATAGCTTTTACAGCGACACCACAGGATTGACGAATTTTGCTTCCGTTTCCTCAGTGGATGGGTCATCGACAATCGTCTTTGGCACCGACAGTGCGGGAAAGCAGGTAGTAGCGCCTGAGCGTCCTATTCGCACCGCGGGCGGATTTGCGCAGCTTGGATTGCCACTTTCGCGCATGTTCAATGCCAGCCCCGCGGGACGGAACGCCGGATGGTCGCTATATGCGCTTTACAGCATCGACCAGGCCAAGACGCGCGATCTTCTGCGTCTGGGCGGAAGCACGCGGCGCTACAGCACCATGGCTGTGGGCACCTTGAACTACAACTTGAATCGCTGGGTTTCGTTTTCCTTCGAACAGTCGTTGTACACGACGCATGCGAACCCGGAACAGCCCTTGCCTCTTTACAGGGGCGTGCCCGCTCGGGAGTGGAATGATGTGCGCGAGGAGTTCGGTCCCGTGTTTACGTTCTGACACTCAGACCATTCAGCCGGGCCGATAAAATACTCGTGAGCGAACGTAGAGCGCAACGAGTGAGATTTGAAGATCTGCACAGTCTGCTGGAACGGCTTGAAACGGATGCGATCCTCTTTGCGCCTGCGCAGGTGCGCAGCCGGATCGAAGTAATCGACAAATTGGATGCGCATTTTGGCGGCTTGCCTGAAGAGGAGCCCGGGATTCCAGACCGGTTGCTGCGTGAACGCACAACAGCGATACTGTCCCGGCTTGAAAGCGCTAACGCCCAAATCTATAGGACGATTCGAGAAGATATCCGCCACGGCGATGCTGATAGCCTGCGCAACTGCATCGCGGAGT
>Ga0207667_10000058_pt1 | contig 200529 bp, 205 predicted proteins | sample KBSCornC52_FD_184301 | JGI IMG/M metagenome (GOLD analysis project Ga0207667, IMG submission 184301) | Corn rhizosphere microbial communities from Kellogg Biological Station, Michigan, USA - KBS Corn C5-2 (SPAdes) (version 2) | ecosystem: Host-associated > Plants > Roots > Rhizosphere > Soil ... | reverse complement strand
AAATCTGCGAAAAATGACTGAACCTTCTTGCGACTAAAGCCGTTATAGAGTATAGACAAGGAAATGTCGGAAAGGAGGATCCGGAAATGGCAGGTCTCATGGTCTTCAAATCCCTAGCCGACGCGCTAAGAGCGGGCTATCAGGTTTACGACCGCACGTCGGACGGATATCTCGTCCGTACGAGAACTGCGGCCGGATGGGCAATGGCTCTCGTCTCCTGCAAATAGCGGGAGCGACCGCGACGAAACCACCGCAAAACTAGCAAGAACCGCCGGGCCAAGGCCCGGCGGTTCTTCTTTCTATCCACGATCGAGGCAAGCAAGCGGCGAGCGGGTCAGCGGTTCTCCGGGGGTGAGGCCGGCTTCTCGATACCCGGCATCGAGCCGGGGCGCCAGCCGCCGTAGTCTTCGGCCGCCGGCGGCGGGGGCGGCTGGGCTTGCTGGCCGGCGAACGCGCCCGGCTGGCTCGGCTGGCTGAAGCCTTGGGCCGGGCCGCCGACCGGGGTCGGGACCGCGATCTGAGCGCCGCCTAGGACGGCGGTGATGATCTGGGCGATGCCGACGAACATCGGGATCAGTCCGCCCAGCAGCCACGGGCCGACGTGGCCGGGGCTGATGAACGAGAGGCCGATCAGGATCGCCAGGCCGACGAAGGCGGTCACCATCCCGCGATGGAGCTGACGCTGCGCGTAGTAGCCGGCGTATTCGCCGTAGGCGACCGGGGCCGCCGGCGGGGGCGGCGGGGTCGCCCAGGCGCTGCCCGCTTGGGGCGGCGGCGCCCAGCCGTACTTGGCCGCGCGCCGCGCTGCCCGCGGGTCGGGCGGCGGGGTCATGCCGCTGCGGATCATCGCCATGTACTCCGCGTGGGAGAAGACGCGGTGGACGATCCAGGCCGCGATCGGCCCGCCGAAGAGAATGAGTACGGCGAGACCGCCGACTGCTGCGCCATCCATATCAGTTCGCTCCGTTCGTGAAAATCGAGATCGTTCCGTCATTGGTCGCCAGAGCGACCTTGCCGGCCCCCGACCCGAGGGTGATGGTCTCCACCGCGACGTCGCCGTCGCCGTGGTTGATGCGCGTGCCGTCGCGGTTGATGTTCCCGTCGTCGGTCCGCGCGTTGATGGTCGCGTCCGTGTTCGAGGGGAACGTCGCGATGATGCGCCCGTCGAGGGTGTTGACGTCGATCTTGGGCGACGCCACCCCGTCGAGGATGATGCGGCCGTCGTTCGAACGCGCGCTGAACGTATCGGCCACGATGCGCCGCGCCTCGATCCGTCCGTCGTCGTCGCGGACGTCGACCGGGCCGTGCAGGTCGGCCAGCAGGATGCTGCCGTCGACCGAATGCGCGGTCACGCCGCCCTGCGTCCCGTTGATCTCGGCACCGCCGCAGCGAGCGATGGCCAGGACGGCGTCGCTCGGGACCTGCACTTCGATGCGCTCGGTCGACGATTGGAAGCCGATGCTCATGAAGTCGCCGTTCGCGGCGCGGGTTATCGAGACGCCGTTCGGCGTGCGATCGACGTGCAGCGGCGCGATGCGCGGCGTGCCCCAGAGCATTCCGCTCACCTGCGTGCGATCGACGACGTGGACGAACCGGTCGTTCGAGACCGTCACGATCACGCGGTCGCTCGGGTCGTCGATGGCGATCGTCGGCGCGCCGCCGACGGCCACCGGCGCGACCGGCGGTGCGGTGTAGTTCATGCTATGGAAGCCGCCGCCGGAACCGGCGAAGATCGTCCGGTGGCCGGTCAGCGAGTAGATGGCGAAACCGGCGATCACGATCTCGATCGCGATCAGCATGCCGACGAGCGGCAGACGCGCGCCCATCAGAGTTTCGGCCCCCAGCCGCCGAAGGTGGGACGCAGCGCCTGGGCGCAGGTAGCGTCATCGTTGGCGGCCAGCGTGCGGCCGCCGAGGGGTTTTATCGTCGTGGGGATGACCATGTGCGTTTTTCGCCTCCGCCCCATGTACGGCGTCCCGGCCCCCAGGTTTCACGAGGGCCGGGCGATCGGAGCCCGGTGAAACTTCGCCCGCCCTGGAACGTACCGTTGATGTGTCCGCAGCGTTATTGGAGGCCCCGGTCATCGACCTGACCCAGACCGGACCCTCCGATTCAGACCTGGTGGCCATGACCCTCGGTGGAACCACCGAGGCTTTTGCCACACTCGTCGAGCGGTACGACCGGGCGGTCTACCACCTGGCCTATCGGACCCTGCGCGACGGCGAAGAGGCGCGGGACGCGACCCAAGAGGCCTTCTTCAAGGCGTTCCGGTCGCTGCGGACCTTCAAGCCGGGCGCCAAGTTCTCGACCTGGATCTTCGCGATCGTCTATCACGCCTGTTGCGACCGTTTGAACCGCCGGAAGCGTTATAGTAATGAGGAGTTCCCCGAGCGGGCCGACCCCAACCCGGGGCCGGAACGCCAGGCGATCGCCTCCGACGAAGCCCGCCGGTTGCGGGCCGCGATCGACGCCCTCCCGGAGAAATACCGGACGGTCATCACCCTCTACCACCTGCAGGGCAGGCAGTATGAAGAGATCGCCGAGGTTCTAGGAATCCCCCTGGGTACGGTAAAGACCCATCTCTTCCGGGCAAAGGAGCATCTCCGGAAGCTCCTGAGCGACGAGATCACCGAGGTACGCGAATGAATCACTATAGCGACGACGACCTGGAACGGGCCCTGTTCTCGCTCGAGCTCGAAGAGCCGCCGGCGGATCTGCGCGGGCGCATCCTCGCGGCCACGTGCTATCGCACCCCGGTCATCTTCAAGCAGTGGGAACTCGTCCTGCTCGGCGCCGGCCTGGCCGTGGTCGCATGGATGGCGTTCGCGATCGTGACCGGCGGCCTGCCGTCGCTGGCCGGCAATATCCAAGACGCGATGCAGACCGTGGGCAAGGCGCTGACCAACACCGTCACGCTCTCGTGGATCGCCGCAGGCGGCGCGGTCGCCGTCTGGCTCTCATTATGGGCTAATCCGTCGCAGCTGGTTTCTAGGAAGATTGCGCGCCGCTGACTCCTAAAAGGGAGTCCATGGAGAAAGCCGCTCGTCCGTTCTCGGTCCTGGTCGTCGAAGACGACGCGCAGATCGCGCGCGTGCTCAAACTCGAACTCGAACACGAAGGCTACCTGGTCGACACCGCGAGCGACGGCCTGGCCGGGCTCGAGAAGGCGCTCAAAGAACCCGATCTCGTGATCCTCGACCTGATGCTTCCCCGCATGGACGGCCTCGAGGTCTGCAAGCGGCTGCGCGCCAAGAGCAAGGTGCCGGTCATCATGCTCACCGCCAAGGACCGCATCCCTGATCGCGTCGCCGGCCTCGACCTGGGCGCCGACGACTACCTCACCAAACCGTTCGCGACCGAGGAATTGCTGGCGCGCGTGCGCGCCCGGCTGCGCGAGCGCGCGCCCGTCTCGACTACCATCGAATACCGCGACCTGATGATGGACCGCGACCGTCACGAGGTCACGCGCGCCGGCAAGCGGATCGAGCTGACCGCCAAGGAATACGCGCTGCTCGAGTACCTGCTCATCCACCGCAACAAGGTCCACACCCGCGACGAACTCTTCAACGGCGTCTGGGGCAGCGATTTCCTCGGCGACTCCAACCTGATCGACGTCTACATCCGCTACCTGCGCGGCAAGATCGACGAAGGCTCGGACGACAAGTTGATCACGACCGTGCGCGGCGTCGGCTACGCGATCAAAGACTGAAAGCGTGAGATGTTCGCGTCGCTGAAGTGGCGCATCGCCGCCGGCTACGCGCTGCTGCTGGCGGTCTCCATCGGCGCCATCGGCGTCGCCGTGGTGCTCAGCTTCCAGGGCATCCTGTACGCGCAGGCGCAGGCCCGCGTCGATCAGACCATGCGCGAGATCGTGCGCGCGGCGCTGCCGTCGGACAATCCGCTGCTGCCCGCCGAGCAATCCGGCTACGAGACGGTCATCAATAGCCAGAACCTGGCGCGCTGGGAGTCGCCGACCACCTACGTGCAGATCGACGCGGCCGACGGCTCGCTGCTCGCGCGCAGCTCCAACTTCGGCGGAGACCGGTTCGCCCCGGATCCGGCGCTCGGTCCGCGGACGCCCGGCCCGCTCTACCGCACCGCGGATCTGCCGGCCGGAGCGTTCCTGGTCGAGGACCGGTACCTCGCGCTCGGTCCGCACGCGATCGCGATCCACGTCGGCGAGCCGCTCGACGCCTTGCAGCGCACGTTCGAACAGACCCGCAGCACCATCGTCGCGATCTTGGCCGCGGCCGTCCTGGCGCTGATCGCGCTCGCGATCCTGCTGGCCGAGCAGATCACCGGGCCGATCAACCGGTTGGCCAACGCGATGCGTTCGACCGGGCCCGACTTCTCGCACGCGCCCCGCCCGCACGAGCGCCGGCGCGACGAGATCGGCCAGCTCTCCGACTCCTTCGACGATCTGATCGACCGGTTGGGCGAGGCCTTCGCGCGCGAGCGCCAGTTCATCTCGGACGCCTCGCACGAGTTGAAGACGCCGCTCACCTCGATCAACGCCAACGCGCAGATGCTGCTGCGCTGGGGCGACGAGGACGAGACGCTGCGCCGCGAATCGCTCGAGACGATCGTGCACGAGAGCAGCGCGCTCGCCGGCATGGTCAACGGCATGCTGACGCTGGCGAAGGCCGATCGCGGCGACGCGATCCCCAAGGAGCCGGTCGCGCTCGCGTCGCTGGCCGAGGACGCCGCGCGCGGCGCCAACCAGCGCGCGGCGGAGAAGGACCTGCGACTCCTCGTCGAGCCGGGCGACGAAGGCCTCATCCTGGGCGATCCGCACCTGCTGCGCCAGCTCGCCAGCAACCTGATCGACAACGCCATCAAGTTCACCGAGACCGGCGAGGTGGCGGTCCGGGTCGAGCGCGACGGCGACGTCGTTCGCCTGCTGGTGCGCGATACCGGTCCCGGCATCCCCGAAGACGAGCGCGCCCAGGTCTTCGACCGGTTCTATCGCGCCGACCGGGCGCGATCGCGCGTCGTTCCGGGCACCGGGCTAGGGCTGGCCATCGTGCGCTCGATCGCGCGCGTCCACGACGGCACGGTCGAGGCGCAGGCGGCACCCGGCGGCGGCTCGCTGTTCGTCGCGACGTTCCCGGCCTTGGCCGGGTTCACCGAATCCCAATGACCCGCGTGCGCGGCGGCGCCTACAATTGGGCGATGCGCCGTGCGGTCGTGCTTGCGATGATGCTCGCCGCCGTCGCCGCGCCGGCGTCGGCCGACCCGATCGTGCTCCAGACCGGCACTGCGCCGGTCGTCAACATCTCGCTGCGCAGCGGTTCGATCACCATCAAGACCTGGAATCGCGACGCCGTGCAGGTGGAAGCACCGGCCGGCGTCAGCGCCGAGCATTTGGATGCCGGCGTCGTCGGGCGCCGCATCCCGCATCAGTATCCGGCCTGGTCGCAGACGATCCAGACGGCGCGCGGAAACGCCTCGCTCCCGGCCGAGGTCTGGGTGCTGCCGCAACTCTCGGCCGGCGCGCACGACGCGGTCGTGGTACGCGGCGACGGCGACGCGGTCGTGACCGTTCCGAGCGGCACCGCCTTCCTGCTGGCCCGCGCGTTCGGAAGGAGCGGTATCGACCTGGGCGATTATCGCAACGGCGCGTTCTTCCTGACCACGCGCGGGGGCGCGGTCTCGCTGCGCGACGTCTCGGGCACCGGGTTCGTCCAGACCGTACGCGGCAGGATCGTCGCGGCCGACTCGTCGTTCGACCGGCTGCGCGCGCGCAACGCGATCGGCGACATCTTCTTCTCGAACTGCGCCTCGCAACAGATCGAGGTGACCAGCGTCTTCGGATCGATCGTGTACGACGACGGGACGTTCTCGCCGGGCTTGGCGCGCTTCGAGTCCACCGCCGGCGACGTCGCGATCGGCGTCGGGGGCGGCGCGCAGATCGGCGCGCACACCGGGACCGGGACGGTGCAGACCGAGTTCGCCGGACGCGCCAGCGTCAGCGGACGCGGCGGCGACGCGCGCGCGAGCGTCGGCGGCGGCGGCCCGGCCGTCACCGCGAGCAGCGGCTCGGGGACCATCCTGCTCTACGACGGCACGCTCCGCGATCACGCCGGACTGGCGCGGCGCGCGCCCGGCCTGCGCGCCATCTTCGGCAAGCCGGCGTTCCGGAAGCCGCCTACAATAAGAAGAGGCGCAAGACCGCTTCGTCGAGTTTGAAGGTGTGCTGCGGGAGCACGGCTTCTTCTTTGTAGCCGCAGGCCTCGAAGAACCGCTGCGCGTCGCCGCGATGCGGCACCAGCGCGGTCATCTTGTGGCAGTTGTAATAGTTGGCGAGGTCGGCGGCGTCCGCCAGCAGCGCGCGTCCGATGCCCTCGCGCCGCCGATCCGGCAGGACCACGATCCGGTCGACGTGCGCGAGCGAGGCCGCGACCCGGATCCGGGTCGCCCCGACGATCGCGCCGCCGTCGGTGGCCGCGATGTCGTAGCACTGCTCGTGCCAGATGACCGAGAACGCGTAGAACGTCTTGAGCGCTTCGCGTTCGGTCTGCTTGAAGAACGCGACCGCACCGTCGGGCCGGAGCCGCCCGAGTTCAAACGGCATAGGCGCTCAGCTCGGTGGTCGCATCGAGCAAGTAGCCGTCGTGCGCCGCGATCGCCCGGATGCCGGATGCGTCCTCGAACGCCTGCGCGAGCCGCGTCGGATCTTCTTCGAGCATCTTGGTCCCGAAGTGCTGGAAGACGGCGACCTTCGGCCGGACCGTGTCCACGATCCGGCACGCATCCGCCCACACCAGGTGATCGACGTCCATCGAGTCGGCGTAGCGCAACACGTTGACGATCAGCACGTCGGGCGCGTGCGCCGCGTAGTCCTCGGCCAGGCCGTCGAAGTACCGCCCGCACGGCAGATACGAGAGCGTCGTCCCGCGATAGCGGAAGTGCATGCCGTAGGTCTCGACCGAGTGGACGTGCCGCACCGAGGTCCGCAGTTCGACGTCGCCGATCGCGTACGGACCGCCCGAGGCCTCGACGATCTGGACGCGTTCGGGGAAGGCCTGCGCGTACGGGAAGACCACGTATTCGCCCTCGAGCGCGTCGCGCGGCGCGACCAGCGCGCCGCGCGGGCGGAAACCGCCCGCCGTCATGGCTTCGATCAGCGCGTTGACGTCACCCGAATGGTCGAGGTGCTTGTGCGAGAGCGCGATCGCGTCGAGGTCGCGCGGGTTACAGGGCGGGACGTGGGAGAGCGCGCGCACGAGCGCGCCCGGACCGGGGTCGACGTGGATCTGGGTCTCGCCGAAGCGCATCCACATGCCGCCCGAGGCGCGCACCTGGCGAGCGACGACGAAACGCGCTCCGCCCGTGCCGAGGAACAGGACGGAGATCATCGCGCTAGGCGCGGTAGAGGTCGAAGAAGGCGTCGAGGTTGGAGCGGTACTGTTCGAGCGCCGTGCTCCACAGACCGAGGGCGCTCGTGCCGGCCGCCGTCAGCGTGTAGACGCGCCGCGCCGGTCCCTGTTCCTTCGGATCCCACCATGACGAGATATAGCCTTCGCGTTCGAGCTGGCGCAGGGCGCGATAGACGGTCCCCGGGTCCGTGATCACGTCGAACCGTTCTTTGAGCGCCTTCATGATCTCGTAGCCGTGCAGGTCGCGCTCTTTGAGCATGACCAGCAACCACGCCATCAGATAGTTCTTCGGGGTCCCCTTCGGGGGGAGACCGCTCTCCTTGAGCGGGACGACGTTCGAAAACGCCGTCGGATCAGCGAACTGCTTCAAGCGACACCCCGCGCGAAACCGATTGGGGCCTTATGCCCCTCCTCCACGATCTCCATGAAAACGGCTACTTCTCCGATTCTTCTGGGCCGAACGGACCAGCAGCAACTCCAATCCGATTCGCCTCAGATTAGGCCCGCCCCGGGGCCGGACCTGCGAGAAAAGTCCGACTGTCAAGAATCTGTCATGGCCCACGAGGAGGGCGCCCTTCCGGCGGGCGCCCCCAGCCTTACGACAGGACCGGGAGGGTCGCGAAGCTGCCGCCCAGGATCTTCTGCGAGGGCTTGCCCAGCCAGCGCTCCAGGACGGTCGCGTAGACCGACCGGAAGTCGGTGCCGAACGTGACGTTGCCGTTGCTGGTGTTGCTCAGATCCGGCGGGGTGCCGTACATGCCGCCCTTGACGTTGCCGCCGATCAGGAAGAGCGGGCTGGCTTCGCCGTGGTCGGTGCCGCGGCTGCCGTTCTCTTGGATCCGGCGCCCGAACTCCGAGAAGGTCATGGTCAGCACGTCGCCGTCGCTGCCGTGGGCGGCCAGGTCGGCGTAGAACGCCGCGATCGCATCGGAGAACTCGCCGAGCAGGCGGTTCTGGGTCTGCACCTGCGAGACGTGCGTGTCGAACGAGCCGTGCTGCACGTAGATCACCTTGGTGCCGAGCTTGCTGCCGACGATCTGCGCCGCCAGCGAGAGGCTGCGACCCAGAGCGGTGGCCGGATAGTTGCCGGCCGGCTTGTATCCGGCGATCAGCTTGGGCAGTTCTTGCGAACCGCGCTGCGAGTGGTCCTCGATCTCCATCACGTGCGAGAGATACGGCGACGTGAACGGCTGGCGCGCGTCGCGCACGACCTGGGTGTAGGTCGCCCGCGAGGCCGCGTTGCGGTCGGAGATCAGCCCGTATCCGCGTTCGCTCGGGATGGCGGGCACGTCGGTCTTGGCCGCGACCATCACCTCGGGCAGGACCTGCGAGAGCGCCACGCCGTTGAACAGGTTCTCCGCCGGCAGGCCGGCCTCGTCCATGTAGCGGCCGAGCCAGCCGGTGTGCAGGTACTTGTCCGGGGCGGCCGTCTGCCAGATCTCGGTCGATCGGAAGTGCGAGTGGTCGGGATCGGGATAGCCGACCCCTTGGACGACCGCGACCGAACCCTTATCGTAGAGCGCCTTGAGCGCGCGCATCTGCGGATTGAAACCGAGCTGCGCGTCGATCGCGAGCACCTGGTTCTGCGCGATCGCGAGCGACGGCCGGACGCGATAGTAGTCCGGGTTGCCGTGCGGCACGACGCAGTTGAGCCCGTCGTTGCCGCCCTGCAGGTTGATCAGCAGCAAGGTCCGGTTCGCGCCGCCGGGCAGACCGGGCAGCGGAGAGGCGGCCAGCGCCTGCGCGAAGATGTGATCGGCGTTGGCGACCACCGTGATCCCGGAGAGCGCTCCGAGTAAGAACGACGTACGTTGCATATGGTCCCCTTACGCTAACTGGAAGGCGGGCATCGCCATCGTCAAGTAGGCCGCGCCGCGGACGCGTTCGTCGCGATTCTCGCCCGAGAGCATGCCCATCGCGGACTCGCCCGTACCGTTGAGGTAGCCGGCCAACTGCGCGCTCGCGAGCGGCGAGGCGTCGCCTTGGAGGATCGACGCGATCAGTGCGGCCGCCGCCGGCTGGGCCGTCATCGGCACGCTCGGCAGCCACGACGACTGCGACATCACCTGCGAGTTCATCAGGCCGGCGATGTAGTTCTGGCGCGCGATCACCATCTGGCTGGTCACCCAGTTCTGGCCGCCCGGCCAACCCGCCACGTTGGGCGGATAGAACAGGATCTGGCCCATCTGGTTCATCCCGCGCTGGGCGGACGGATCGAGGACTTTCAGCCCCAGCGCCTTGTGCGCGCCGACGACGAACTCGGCCGGGCTCTTGACCAGCGCGCGGTAGGCGCGCTCGCTGAAGAACACCTGGCTGCGCAGCAGGGTCGACATGACCGGCGCCAACGCGAAATCGTGCTTGCGGATCAGGGCCGCGACCGCGTCGACGAGCGCCGGTTCCGGATCGTTGTAGACGAAATAGTTGAGCAGGCTGCCGGCGAAGAACGTCGCGGCCTGCGGCTGTTCGAAGATGATGTCGACGACGTCGTCGCCGTTGAAGTTCCCCGTCTTACCCAGGAACGTCTTGGTCCCGTCGTCGTGGCGCGACGCGACGAAACCGGCCTCGCCGGTGCGCCGGAAGACCGTCCAGCCCGACCAGGCGCGCGCGGATTCGCGCACGTCGTTCTCGGTGTAGTGGTCGACGCCCAACGTGAAGAGTTCCATCAGCTCGCGCGCGTAGTTCTCGTTCGGATGCGACGAGACGTTGAGCGCGTTGTCCAAGTAGATCAGCATGGCCGGATCCTTGGAGACGCTGCGCGTCAGTTCGCGCACGTTGCCGAGAGCGTTGGAGCGGAAGAGCTGGTTCTGCGCCAGCACCATCGGCGGCGTGACGCCCTTCTGGATGGCCGCGCTCGTGAAATGGCCGTGGAAGTAGAGCGCCATCTTCTCTTGGAGCGGCGCGGGCGAGTTGAGCATCCGGTCGAGCCACCACGCCTGGAGCGAGAGGACCGACTGCCGCTCCTGCATACGCAGGCCTTTGTTGCGCTCGCGCTTCTGGTCGTCGGTCATCTCGCCCGGACGCTGGCCGGCGAACTGGCTGCGAACGAATGCGACCGGGTCGAACACGTCGGCGGGCTGCGGCATGTTCGCGGTGGACGGGAAATGGATCAGCGAGGCGACCGCGTCGGAAACCGGGAGCGCGGCCAGCGCGCGGATCTCGTCGGGCGAGCCGCCGAAACCCGCGCGGCGCAACAGGTGGGCGGCCCACCGTTCGTTCCAGGGCCCCGCGTAGGGGCGCAGCGCGCCGGCTGCATCGAGCGGGCCGGCCGGCCGGTGGATCCCGGCGACATCGACGTTTGCCATGCCGCAAGTGTAGCGCAGAACGGGCGCCGAGGCGCGCTCCCGGGCGAAGGTCTAACCGCGGGCTAACCGAACCGCGCACTCGATGGCACTGCTCGAATCACGCACGGACACGCGTTCCGAAGCGTTCGCCGCCAACGCGCGCCGCATGCGCGATCTCTCCGCCGAACTGCGCGAGCGGCTCGAAGCGGTGCGGGCGGGCGGCGGCGCCGACGCGACCGCCAAACACCGCAAGCGCGGCAAGCTGCCCGCGCGCGAACGCATCGAGCGCTTGGTCGATCCCGGGACCGACTTCCTGGAGTTCTCCGCGCTCGCGGCCGGCGGTATGTACGACGATGCGTCGCCCGCGGCCGGCATTGTGACCGGCATCGGCATCGTCGAGGGCATGCACTGCGTCGTCGTCGCCAACGACGCGACCGTCAAGGGCGGCACGTACTACCCGATGACCGTCAAGAAGCATCTGCGCGCGCAGGAGATCGCCGAGCAGAACCACCTGCCGTGCATCTACCTGGTCGACTCGGGCGGCGCGTTCTTGCCGCTGCAGGCGGACGTGTTCCCCGACCGCGACCACTTCGGACGCATCTTCTACAACCAGGCGCGCATGTCGGGCAAGCGGATCCCGCAGATCGCCGCCGTGATGGGCTCGTGCACCGCCGGCGGAGCGTACGTGCCGGCGATGAGCGACGAGACCGTCATCGTCAAAGGCAACGGCACCATCTTCCTGGGCGGGCCCCCGCTGGTGAAGGCCGCGACCGGCGAAGTGGTGACCGCCGAAGAGCTGGGCGGTGCCGACGTCCACACGCGCGTCTCCGGCGTCGCCGATCATCTGGCCGAGGACGACGAGCACGCGCTCGGGATCGTGCGCGAGATCGTGCGCAACCTGCATCGCGAACTGCCGGCGCAGTGGGATCGCCGCGAACCGGCGGCGCCCGCGTACGACTCCGACGAGATCTACGGGATCATCCCCGCCGACGCGCGCACCGGTTACGACGTGCGCGAGGTGATCGCGCGCCTGGTGGACGGCTCCGAGTTCCACGAGTTCAAGGCCCGCTACGGCACCACGCTGGTCTGCGGCTTCGCCGCCATCGAGGGACACCCGGTCGGGATCGTCGCCAACAACGGCATCCTGTTCAGCGAGTCGGCGCTCAAGGGCGCGCACTTCATCGAGCTGTGCGCGCAGCGCGGCACGCCGCTGGTCTTCCTGCAGAACATCACCGGCTTCATGGTCGGCAAGGAGTACGAGAACGGCGGCATCGCCAAGGACGGCGCCAAACTGGTGATGGCGGTCGCCTGCGCCGAGGTACCCAAGTTCACGGTCGTCATCGGCGGCAGCTTCGGCGCCGGCAACTACGGCATGTGCGGGCGCGCCTATTCGCCGCGTCAGCTGTGGATGTGGCCCAACGCGCGCATCAGCGTGATGGGCGGGCCGCAGGCCGCGAGCGTCCTCTCGACCGTCAAGGGCGAGATGACCGACGCCGAAAAGGCCGCATTCGAAGCGCCCATCCTGGCGAAGTACGAGGCCGAGGGCAGCCCGTACTTCTCGACCGCCCGGATGTGGGACGACGGCGTGATCGACCCGGTCGACACCCGCAAGGTGCTCGCGATCGGTCTCGAGGCCGCCGCCAACGCACCCCAGCCGCCGACCACGTTCGGCATCTTCCGGATGTAACCGGATGACCGCGGAGTGGGTCACCGCGTGGGCCGCGGTCGGCACCTTGGTGGTCGTCGCCGGCACGGCGATCGCCGCGCTCGCGCAGCTGCGTCACATGCGCGGGAGCAATCAGATCGCGGCATTGATGGAATGCCGGGCGGCGATGGAGTCGCCCGAGACGCGTCGCACGCTCTCGTTCATCGTGCACGAGTTGCCGAAGCGGCTCGCCGATCCGGCCGAGGCGGTGAACCTAGCGGTCTTCCCGCCTGTCGATCCCGACTATCAGGCGGTGGTGAGCGTCGGCAATCTGATGGAGAGCATCGGAACGCTCGTAAAGCACGGGATGATCGAGGCGGATATCACCTGCGACTATTGGGCGTACGTCATCACGACCGTCTGGAAGAGGACCGCGCCGATCACGTATACCGCGCGCAGGAGCACCGGCAGCGCCGCGCTCTGGGAGAACTTCGAATATCTCGCGACCGTCGCCGAGGACTACAGGAACCGCGGCGTTCCGTCGTACCCCGCCGGTGCCCGCAGGCTTCCGGAGGATACGACGCTGATCGATGCGCTCGCCAAGGACGAAGCGTCGCCTCCTCGGCCTACTTGAGCGTCATCACGTAGGACGCGACGTCGCGAAGATCGCGGCGGCTCAGCCGCCAGTGCGGCATCACCGGATCGAGCTTGGCGCCGGCGCTATCGATGCCGGTCGAGACCGCGCGTTCCACCAGCGCGAGCGTGTACGGCGGTCTCATCTGCGTGACCAGCGCCCGGTGCCGGAGGTCGGCGCTCACCGCGCCGTCGGGCAGATGCACGCCGCCGGCGCCGTTCGCGCCGTGACAGGCCGCACACGACGGTCGCAGCGGCGGCGCGGCCGCCACGATCCGCAGACCGTCGTCGTCGCGTCCGGTCAGGAAGATCGCGCGTCCGTCCGCGAGCCAGACCGGCGCCGGAGTCGCGGGAACGGATTGCGACGCGGGTTGCGGCGACGAGCAGCCGGCCGCGATCAGGGTGAAAAGGACGAGGGAGAGGCACTTCATACCCCTCCCTCGTTCCCCGGATCGGGCGCTCCGATTCAGTTCGAGCCCTGGGTCACCTTGTAGTAGTTGGGTGACTCGACCCACTTCGTGCCGTTGAACTTCAGCATCGCGCTGGCATTCGGTTTGGTCGGGCAGCACATGGCCGCCGACGCGTTATAGTACGGTCCGGTCAGCTTGAGGCTGTCGTTGGCGCCGCTCGCGCCGCGGACGATCTTCGGCGTGAGCGAGCAGCCGTTGTCGACGCTCACGTTCCGGACGACCTTGTTGGTGTGGTAGTTGTAGCCGAAGACGGTGACGGTGGCGGCGCCGCAGTCGGCGCCGGTCTGATGGCTCGAGACCACCAGCTGATCGACCGTCTGATGGGCGAACTCGCCCGCTCCGACGATGGTGAGTTCTTGCAGCGGGAACCACATGCTCGCCCCGTGGGCCTTGGTCACTTTGTCGAGCGGCGCGCCGTTGGCCGGGGACTGATAGCGCAGGTGGTAGACGGTGCCGTCGATCTGGTAGATCGACAGGTACCACTGGTAGAAGCTCGTGCCGCTGCCGGTGCCGACGAGCTTCTTGCTCGCGACCGCGCGCCACTGGCTGTGCATCGCCTGCCCGGCCATGTAGAGCACGACGCTTTGGGTGACCGTTCCCGGCGGCGCCGGGCTGAAGGTGTAGTGCGGCGGCTCTTCCGCGCGCGATCCGACGGGAATCACGAGGGCCAGAGCCAGGACAAGGGTCAACACCGATCGAGTGACGCGCATGGATTACCCTCCGAAGGTAGATGGAAGCGAGAAGTCTCGCTCACGCCTTCGACAACGACCGCTCGGCTACTCTGCGTTCCCACAGCGTCCGCGTATAAGCGACTTCTAATCCGGCCCGGCGGAAGTTCCGTTCGGACGAACTCGCGACGGCCGCGGCGGCCCGCACGTAGATGGCCCCGGACTCCTGGAGCAGCTTGATCCGATGGCGGATCATGGCCAACTGAAGGCCCCTGCCCCTCGCCCACGGCATCGTGCTTCCGAAGAACAAGCCGGCCATGGCGGCATTGGTCCCGGCCGCGCCGATGGCGGCGACCCGGCCATCGACGACGGCCTCGAGCGCGGTCACCCCCGGCGTCGAGCCGACCGTCCGACCGACCACCGAGGCCCCGTCGTCGAGCGGCGCGCCGCTCGCGTTCGCCTCGGCCCCCGCCTGCGCCCAGGCGCGGATATCGCGCGCGACGCGGATGCGCGGGTCGCGCGCGCCCTCCAGATCGCGCAGATCCCCGAGCAAGACGTTCTGGTGATCGATCGGGACGTAGCCGTGCGCGGCCACCCGTTGCGGGAGAGAGAGATCCGAAAGCGCGCTGACCATCGCCCGAGGCGGCACGCCGCGTTCGAGGAAGAACGCCGTGATCCGCTCGACGTCGTCGTCGCTGTTGGGCGCATCGAGACCCAGATATCCGGCTTCGTTCATCGGCGACTCGGGCCCGAAATACCGCGCCATACCGCCGGCGACCGCGAGTTCGGCCTGCATCGGACGCGGAAACAGCCGCTGCGCGACGCGAAAGCCTTCGCCGGTGCCATCGCGCTCGGCGACCTCCGCGTCGATGCCGTGTCTGCGTTCGATCAGCACGGCAACTCCCACAGGGCGCGGTCGTAGACGAGTCGCAGACCGGCGGCGCGCGCGTTGCGTTCCGACGATCCATCGAGTGCGACGGTCGCGCGGATGTAACGGCAACCGGCGTCCTGCAGCAGCTTGATCCGATGGCGGATCAGCGCCGTCTGCAGCCCGCGGTTGCGCGCCCACGGCATCGTATTTCCGAAGAACAAGGTCCCCATCTCGCCCGCCGCGTTCGCGGCGGCGACCGCGGCGACCCGGCCATCTTCGATCAGCTCGAGCGGCACGACGCCATCGCCCGCACCGAGGATGTCGCCCCAGATCGCGCAGAGCGCAAGATCGGCGTCGAGCCACGAGCCGGCCGCCACCGAGGCCCACGCGTGCAGATCGATCGCGATCCGCACGCGCGAGTCGTAGGCGCCTGCGAGCCCGTGCAGCTCGCCGATCAAGCCGTGCTGGCGCTCCGCGACGCGATATCCGGCCGCTTCGAGGCGCGCCGCTAGGGTCGGGTCGGAGCGTTCGCTTGCGACCGTTCGGGCCGGCGCACCGCGCTCGTGATAGAACGCCGTGAGGCGCTCGAGGTCGCCATCGGAGATGACCGCGTCGGTCAGGCCGACGGCCTTATTGCTGACCGGGAGCCTGCTGCCGAAATACCGGGCCGAACCGCCGCCCACCGAGATCTCGGCCTGCGCCGGATCCGGCAACAGCTCGCACGCATTCCGATACTGCTGTCCGGTCGCTTCGTGCTCGGCTCGCTCCGCGAGAACGATCAGATCCCCGCGTACCACTCGTAGCCTTGGTCTTCCCAGTAGCCGCCGCCGCCGCCGTAGAGGGTTCGCATCGACGCGACGATTTCGATGTGGTGCACCCATTTGGCGGACTTGTAGCCGAGCTGGGTCGGGACGCGAAGCCGGACGGGAGCGCCGTGGTCGGGGTCGAGGGCGCGGTCGTTGAGGCGCAGTGCGAGCAGCGTCTGCGGGTGACGCGCCTGGTGCAGATCCAGGCTCTCGTAGTACGGCGCACCGGTCGGATCGACGTCGAGGCAATGGAAGACGGCGTACTTCGCATCCGCGGCCGGCCGTACCACGTCGAGCAGGTCGCCGAGCCGGACGCCGCTCCACTTGCCGATCGCACTCCAGCCTTCGACGCAATCGTGGCGCGTGATCTGGGTCTGCTGCGCGACCGCCTGCAGCTGCGAGAGGGTGAACGCGTGTTTGCGCTCGACCGCGCCGTCGACCAACAGGCGATACGACGCGAAGTGCCGCGCCACGTAGTCCTTGTATCGAGCGTCGGACGGCATGTCCAGCCCGTTCACGCGGAACTGCGCGTCGATATCCGCGTCGCGATACTCGCGCGCCATCCCGCGCGTGCCGATCACCAGATGGTTCAAGCCCTCCGCCGCTCCGAGCGCGTCGTGAAAGCCTTTGTTCCCGTTGAGCGCCGTGCCGATCGGCGAACAGGCGGCCAGCGCGGCACCGATGGAGCTCGCGACGAACAGCTTGCGGTTCACGTCTCGCTCCGTTCGTGCGGGCCCGGGCGGTACCAGCCGGTGATCATCGAACGCATCTGGTTCGCGAAGCCTTGCGTGAGCACTTGGAAGACGTGCACGAACACGAAGCCGATCAGCACCGCCATTCCGGCGAAGTGCCAGAGCCGCGCGAACTGACGCCCGCCGAATAGCGCGGTCAGGAACGGCAAGGTCGCATCGACGCCCGGCGAGAGCGCGAGTCCGGTGATCACGACCAGCGGCGCGACGACGAAACCGATGACGGTGTACGCGGCCTTCTGCAGCGGATTGTAGCGACCGTGCGGCGGCGGCTCCGGACGCAGTTTGAGGTAGTACGCCTGCATCGGCCAGAGCTTCCCGAGGTCGCGCGGATGCAGCAGCATCTGCACGAGATGACCCTTGAGCGCGGCCGAGACCACCCACGCGAGCCAGCAGATGGCCGCGATCCACCCGAAGAACAGATGCCAGCGCCGGCCGTCGGCCAGGCTGTACGGACCCGGGATGGTGATCCAGCCCGGGAAGGCCCGGGCCGCGCGGCCGCCCATCCCGTCGTCGGTCCAACCGAGCCACCCGGTGGTCGTGAACGTCCGGCCGAAGATGGTGGTCGTGCCGGTGCCGTCCTGGGGCGCGTCGATCGAGAGTACGCGGCGCGCCGGATCCGACTTGTCCGAGGCGTCCAGGTACGGCGCCGCGTTGAAGATCGCCAGACCCGACGAGACCAGGACCAAGAACGCGACCACCCAGACCCAATGGGCCAGGCGCGTGACCAGGCTGTAGCGATGGACGGCCGGCTGCATGTACCCCATCATAACGCAGCCCAGGCGCCAGCGGATGATGCTGCGAAAACCAGGTCTCGCTTATGCCGTTCTCATCGATTCGCGTCAGCCGCGAGGCCGGGGTCGCCCGCGTCACGCTCGGCCGCCCCGACGTCCGCAACGCCTTCAATGCCGAGGTCATCGCCGAACTCCACGCCGCCTTCGGCGAGATCGGGAGCGACGCGGCCACCTATGCCGTCGTCCTGGCCGGCGACGGCAAGGTCTTCTGCGGCGGCGCCGACGTGAACTGGATGCGCGCCTCGCTGGACCTGCCGCACGACCGCAACGTCGAGGACGCCCGCGCGATGAGCGAGATGTTCCGCGCCATCGACCGCTGCCCGAAGCCGACCGTGGCGCGGATCCAGGGCGCGGCCCTGGGCGGCGGCGCCGGCCTGGCGGCCGTCTGCGACGTGGTCGTCGCGAGCGACGACGCCCTCTTCGGTTTCACCGAGACCAAGCTGGGCATCATACCCGCCGTGATCTCTCCGTTCGTGCTCGCCAAGATCGGCCCGTCGCACGCGCGTGCGCTCTTCCTGACCGGCGAGCGCTTCGACGCGCGCCGCGCGCAGGCGATCGGGCTCGTGCACGAGGTGGTCGCCGCGGGCGGACTCGACGGCGCAGTCGACCGGATCCTCGGCGAACTGCGCACCGCCGGGCCCGAAGCGGTCGCCGCCGCCAAGCGGCTGATCGCCGACGTCGGCGCGCTGTCGTACGACGAGAGCCGCGATCACACCGCCCACGCCATCGCCAAGCAGCGGACCGGCGCCGAAGGCCAAGAGGGCCTGCGGGCCTTCCTCGAACGCCGCAGCGCCGGCTGGTCCAAGTGATCCGGCGCCTGCTCATCGCCAACCGTGGCGAGATCGCCGTCCGGGTCGCGCGCGGTGCGCGCGAGCGCGGCATCGCCCCGCTCGGCATCTATTCCGAAGCGGACGCGGACGCGTATCACCTGCGCTTCATGGCCGAATCGGCGTGCGTCGGCCCGGCGCCGGCCGCGCAATCGTACCTCGACATCGACGCCGTCATCGCCGCGGCCAAGACGCTGCGCGCCGACGCGATCCATCCCGGCTACGGCTTCCTCTCGGAACGCGCCGCGTTCGCGCGCGCGGTGCGCGACGCGGGCCTGACCTTCGTCGGTCCATCGCCCGAGGCGATGGAGGCGATGGGCAGCAAGATCGAGGCCAAGCGCCGCGTGCGCGAGCACGACGTGCCGGTCGTGCCCGGCTACGACGGCGACGATCAGAGCCTCGCGCGGTTGCGCGCCGAGGCCGAGCGAGTCGGCTTCCCGCTGCTGATCAAGGCCAGCGCCGGCGGCGGCGGCCGCGGCATGCGCGTGGTCGACGACCTCGCGGGCTTCGACGAATCGCTCGATGCCGCCAAACGCGAAGCGCTGGCCGCATTCGGCAGCGACGCGGTGCTGCTCGAACGGTATCTGCGCGACCCGCGGCACATCGAGTTCCAGATCCTGGCCGACGCGCACGGCACGACCATCCATCTCGGCGAGCGCGAGTGTTCGATCCAGCGGCGCCACCAGAAAATCGTCGAAGAGGCGCCCTCGGTCGCGCTCACGCCGGAGCTGCGCGAGCGCATGGGCGCGGCGGCGGTGCGCGCGGCGCGTTCGGTCGACTACGTCAACGCCGGCACCGCGGAGTTCATGCTCGAGCCGGACGGCTCGTTCTACTTCCTGGAGATGAACACGCGCCTCCAAGTGGAGCATCCGGTCACCGAATTGGTGCACGGCGTCGACCTGGTCGCCTGGCAGCTGCGGATCGCCGACGGCGAGAAGCTCGACCTCGCGCAGGACGACGTGCGCCCGCGCGGCTGGGCCATCGAGACCCGCATCTATGCCGAAGATCCGGCCAACCACATGCTCCCGTCGACCGGAACGATCGCGACCTGGGCGCCGCCGGAAGGGCCGGGCGTCCGGCTCGATTCGGGCGTCGGAGCCGGCAGCGAGGTCGGCGTCTACTACGACCCGATGCTCGCCAAACTGATCGTGTTCGGCAGCGACCGCGCGCAGGCGATCGCGCGTCTGCAGATCGCGCTCGACCAATTCCTCGTCACCGGCGTCCGCACCAATCTTCCGCTGTTGCGCTGGATCGCGCGACACCCCGCCTATGCGGCCGGCGAGACGACCACCCAGTTCTTGCCGCGTCACCTCGACGAGGCCATCTTCCGCGATCGCCGGATCTCCGATGACGTGATCGCGAGCGCCGTGGGCGGATTGATCTCCAACGGCTGGGCGCCGTGGCGCGTCGGCGGGGTCGGCATCCCGATGCGGCTCGCTTTCGGCGACGAGATCGTCTCGCTGGTCGCCTCGCATGCCGGCGGCGATGCTTGGCGGATCTATCGCGACGGCGTGGACAACGGGGTCGTGCATCTTGCCAGCCATCGTCACGGCTTCCGGGCGCTCGCGCGCGAGGGAGACGGATTCGTGCTCGAGACGTTCACCACGCCGGTCCACTTCGCGTTCGCACCGCCGCCGTCGGCCAGCGCCGCGGCCGGCGCGAGCGGAACCGCCGGAAATGGCCGCGTGGTCGCGCCGATGCCGGGGAAGATCGTCAAGGTCGCGGTCGCACAAGGCGAGGACGTCGCGCCGCGCGCCTTGCTCGTCGTGTTGGAGGCGATGAAGATGGAGCACCGGATCGAAGCCTCGGACGCGGCCACCGTCAAGGCCGTGCTCGTGCGCGAAGGGCAGATCGTCGCGAGCGGCGCGCCGCTGGTGGACCTGGCGTGAGCGGCCGCATCATGGTGATGGTCCCGGGCTACAACGAGCCGCCCGACCATTTCGACCTGATCAAGAAGGGACGCCGCGAGATCCCCGGCCTCGAGTCGGCCGGCTTCACATGCACCTCGTTCGCCGCGAAGGACGACCGGCTGCGCGATCGCATCGACCGCTTCGCCACCTTTCTCAAGGACGTCCGGTCGGCGCATCCCGCGAGCCCGATCACGCTCTTGGGCTATTCCCTCGGCGGACTCGTGGTGCGCGGCTATCTGCTCGCGTATCCCGACCGGGCCAAGGACATCGCCGAGACGATCGCCATCGCCCCGCCCAACTGGGGCGTCCTCGAAGGCTCGATCCCGAACCTCACGCGATCGCTGCGGATCCCCCAAGATTCGCTCGAGGACATGAATCTGGATTCGGACTTCATGCGCTGGCTCAACGGGACCGGCGGCCGCTGGGCGGGCGACACGAAGAAGCCTCGCTGGGAGTTGGAATCGGAGCCGCGGATCGTGCCGCCGGGAAGCCGCTATCTGGTCATCATGGGCGTCATCCCGCGCCGCGGAAACGACAACGACGGGCTCGTCTGGCTCGACTCGGCGACCCTCGGCGGCCGCGTGCAGGCGACGCTGATCTCGGACCCGCACGCCAATCACATGAACATCATCGGGCACTTCGAGCCGGTCATCTTCCCGCTCAAGGGTTTCTGGAGAAACGACCGGATCTGGCCGCAGGTCGTGCGCGCCATCCTGGACTTCACCGGATGACCCTGCCCAAGCGCGTCAAACTGGTCGAGATGGGGCCGCGCGACGGCCTGCAGAACGAACACGAAGCGATCGCGACCGCCGACAAGATCGCCTACATCGATCTGCTCTCGGCGTCGGGATTGGGGTGGATCGAAGCCACCTCGTTCGTGAGCCCCAAAGCCATCCCGCAGCTCGCCGACGCGGCCGAGGTGTTCGCCGGCATCCGCAAGGCGCCCGGCGTGCGCTACCCGGTGCTGGTGCCCAACCTCAAGGGGTACGCTCGGGCGCGCGAGGCCGGAGCCGACTCGATCGCCGTCTTCACCGCGGCCTCGGAGAACTTCACCAAGCGCAACATCAACATGACGATCGCGCAGTCGCTCGACGCGTTCCGCGACGTGGTCGCCGCCGCCGAAGCGGACGGCGTCTGGGTGCGCGGCTACGTCTCGACGGCCTTCGGCTCGCCGTTCGGCGACGTCGTGACCCCGCAGATGGTGGTCGACGTCTGCCAGGCGCTCGTAGAGATGGGCTGCGACGAGCTGTCGATCGGCGACACCATCGGCGTGGGCGTGCCGAGCCAGGTCGAAGAGCTGGTCCCGATGCTCGCGCGCGCGCTCCCGCTCGAGCAGGTCGCCATGCACTTCCACGATACGCGCGGCACCGCGCTCGCCAACCTGTACGCCGCCCTGCAGTGCGGCGTCGGCATCTTCGACAGCAGCGCCGGCGGACTCGGCGGCTGCCCCTACGCACCCGGAGCGACCGGCAACGTCGGCACCGAGGACGTGCTCTATCTGCTCAACGGCCTCGGCATCGAGACCGGCGTCGACATCGACAAGGTCCGCGCCGCCTCGCGCTTCATCGCGTCCAAGCTCGGCCACGGCCTGACCAGCAAAGCCTTCCAAGCGCTCGAAGCGGGAGATGCCCGATGATCGTCCGTGCCGGGATCTTCTACGACGGAACGCTCGATGCGGCGCGGCGCGACGTCGACCTGGTGATCGAGGACGATCGCATCGCGGAGATCCGGCCCGCGTCCGGCACGTGCGATCTCGAAGCGGCCTGCGTGACGCCGGGACTGGTGAACGCCCACGTGCATCTCGAGATGAGCGGCGAGGCGGATACGATGACGTTCTGCGCCACCTCGACGCAGAACCAGCGCCTGCTGCGCGCCGTCGAGAACGCGCGCAGGTCGCTGCAGGCCGGGGTGACGACGGTGCGCGACGTCGGTTCCTCGCACGCCATCGCCCAGGACGTCCGCGACGCCGTCAACGCAGGACGGATCCCCGGGCCGCGCATCAGCGCGGCCGGCTACGTGCTGTGCATGACCGGCGGGCACGGCCACTTCCTCGGACGCGAGGTCGACGGCCCCTGGGACGCACGCAAAGCCGTGCGCGAGCAGCTCAAGGCGGGCGCCGACTGCATCAAGACGATCGCGACCGGCGGCGTGCTCACCCGCGGTGCGGTGCCCGGCAACGCGCAGCTGACCTACGACGAACTGGCAGCCGCCGTCGACGAGGCGCATCGCCACGGCATGCGAGTCGCATCGCACGCGATCGGCACGCAAGGCATCAAGAACGCGCTGCGCGCCGGCGTCGATTCGATCGAGCACGGGCACATGCTCGACGACGAGGCGCTCGAACTGTTCGCATCGACCGGCGCCTACATGACCCCGACGCTGGCCGCGCCGACCTGCATCCTCGCCCACATCGGCGGCGGCGGCCAACCGCAGTTCGTCCTCGACAAGGCCAAGACCGTCGAGCAGGCGATGCTGGTCTCGGTCAAGCGCGCCTTCGAAAGCGGCGTGAAGATCGCCGGCGGATCGGATGCGGGCACGCCGTACAATCCGCACCAGAACTACCCGCAGGAGGTCGAGCTGATGCACCGCCTGCTCGGCATGACGCCGCAGCAGGCGCTCCACGCGGCCACCGAGGTCGCGTCCGAGCTGATCGGTCTCACCCGCGGCGTGCTCGCGCCCGGCGAGCCGGCCGACCTGCTGCTCCTCGAAGCGGACATCGCGGACGACATCGCCACCCTGCGCGCACCGCTGCTGGTGATCAAAGCCGGATCCGTCGTGGCGCGATGAGCTTCAACGGTCTCAAGCTGGCCGTGCTCGCGCCCATCTCGTGGCCGACGCCGCCGCCCGGCTACGGACCTTGGGAACAAGTCGCGTTCGACATCGCCGACGGCATGCGCAGACGCGGACTCGAGGTCACGCTGTTCGCCACCGGCAACTCGCATTTCGACGGTTCGCTCGCATCCGTCGTACCGGTCGGCCTCAACGAGGATCGCGCGCTGGACGGCGGTATCTACGAGGCGCTCCACATCGGCGAGCTGTTCGCGCGCGCCGGCGAGTTCGACCTGATCCATAACAACCTGGACTGGAAGCCGCTCACCTACGCGCTCGCCACGCAGGGGCCGCCGCTGCTCACCACCATCCACGGCTTCTCGTCTCCGCAGATCCTGGCCGCCTATTACGCGGGCGCGCGCCGCTCGTTCTACTGCTCGATCAGCGACGCCGACCGCGATCCCGGGCTCGAGTATCTGGCGACCACCTACAACGGCATCGATCCCTCGCTCTTCACGTTCTCGGCGACGCCGGGCGACTATCTGGTCTTCCTCGGGCGCTTCCATCCCGAGAAAGGCGCCCACATCGCGATCGAGATCGCCAAGCGCGCGGGCGTGCGCATCGTGCTGGCCGGCATCCCGCACGACGTCGCGTACTTCGAACGGGAGATCGCCCCCCACATCGACGGCGACGCGGTGTGCTTCGTCGGCCCCGTCCAGCGCGACGCGCGCGACGAGCTGCTCTCGAACGCGCTGGCGCTCGTGCACATGACCACCCGTCCGGAGCGCTTCGGCCTGACGCTGATCGAAGCGATGGCCTGCGGCACGCCGGTGCTCGGCGCCGACATGGGGTCGATCCCCGAGATCGTCCGCAACGGCGTCACCGGCTACGTCTGCAAGGACGTCGCGGAGGCGGTCGCGCGCGTGCCGTTGCTCGCCTCGCTCGATCGCCGCGCCTGCCGCGACCACGTCGAATCGACGTTTACCGTCGAGCACATGATCGATCGATACCTCGGGGCGTATAAAATGGCGCTCGGCCGGCGGCTGCCCAATCCGCCGACGGCCGCGCAGAGGGTCGCCCGCGCGCACGATTGGTGGGACCGTCCGATGGCCTTTACGGATCTGCCGCCGCGCCCGGCGAGCCTCGAGACGCAATAGGGCCATTCGGCCCAAGGGCACGGTCGCCCGGTCGCGGCAAGCATTTCGCATCCCCACCCTGCTCTGAAGGGAAGATGCATGTATACTCGACGCCTGGCGGCGCTCGCCATCATCGGCGCTCTATCCGCCTGTAGCGGCGGCGGAGGCGGCGGTTCGTCGATCACTCCGCCGACCGGCGGCGGCGGTTCCGCGACGCAGACCGTTCCGGTCACGTTCACGATGAACTGGAACAGCGGTTCCGTGTCCTCGATCGCCAAACGGCCGGCCTACGTGCCTGCGACCGCGCGCAGCGTCTCCGTCTCCGTCAACGGCAACACGCCGCAGTACGTGAACGCACCCGCTTCGACCATCGTCATCGACGCGCCCGTCGGCACCGACACCTTCGTGTTCGCGACCTACGACTCGCAGAACGGGGCCGGCAACGTGCTCAGCCGCGCGTCGGTGACGCAAGCGATCGTGGCCGGCGCGGCCAACACGGTCACCGCCGTGCTCAATGGCGTGGTCGCCTCGCTGCAGGTCTCGCTCAGCAACCCGAGCCCCAACGCGGGCGCCCCGGGGACCGTGAACGTCAATCTCGCGGCGAAAGACGCCGATGGCAATACGATCGTCGGCCCGGGTGACTACAACACGCCGGTGCACCTTGCGGTCAGCGATTCGACGAACAGTGGTACGCTATCGCTCTCGACGAATAACGTGCCGAACTCCGCGACCACAGCGACCCTGACGTATAATGGCGGCACGCTGAACTCCGGCCTCCCCGGCGGACCGACGGCGACGATCGTCGCGACCGCGACCGGGGTCTCGACCGTCAGCACCGCCTTCACGCCGAGGCCCACGTTCTACCAGTTCAGCATCCCCGTATCGACCAATCGGCCGCAGTGGATCGCCGCCGGCAGCGACGGCAACATGTGGTTCACGGAGAGCCCGGGCGGAGCCGTCGCCCGCATCACGCCGGCCGGCGTGGTCACCGAGTTCCCCATCCCGACCGCGAACTCGCAACCCCAGATGATCGTCGCCGCAAGCGACGGGAACCTCTGGTTCGCCGAGTTCTCGACCGTCCCGGCACCGGGGACGAGCAAGATCGCCAAGGTCACCACGACCGGGACGTTCACCGAGTTCAGTACGCTGTTCGCTCCCCCACCGCCGGACAATCCGCTCGGCCTCGTAGATCGCGGCGACGGCAACATCTGGTATGTCGGGAACGGCAGCAGCCGCGTCGGCTTCCAAGGCATCTCGAGCGGCGTAGCCGGCGAGACCTCGATCCCGACCGCCAGCTCCGGACCCTTCGGGATCGCCAGCGCGCCGGACAACAACCTCTACTACACCGAGTCGGCGGTCGACAAGATCGGACGCATCACCAATCTGTTCACCGCTCAGAGCGAGATCTCGCTCACGGCCGGAACCGTGCCCGAGAGCATCGTGCGCGGGCCCGACGGCAACCTCTGGTTCGCCGAGAACGGCGTGAGCAAGATCGGGCGACTGAGCCCGAACTCGTTCTCCGTCACCGGAGAGTTCCCGACCCTCACGCCCAACGCGCAGCCCGTCGGCATGACCGCCGGTCAGGACGGCGCGCTGTGGTTCACCGAGAACGGCCAGGACAGGATCGGCCGCATCACGACGGGCGGCACCGTCACCGAATACGCTTCGCCCGTGACCGGCCTCGGCCTCCGAGGCATCGGCGTCGCCGCAGACGGTTCGCTGTGGTTCGCCGAACCCGGCACCGGAGTCAACCCCGGCCGCGTCGGAAAGCTGGTGTACTGATATGACGACCCTGAAGAATCTCGCCGTCGTCGCGGTGCTCGCGCTGGCCGCATGCACGACCAGCACCACCACCAATCCGAACATCATCGTGCCGCCCGCACCCAACCTCCCCACGTCGGTCACGATCACGCCGGCCGGCGGCGTGCAGATCGCCACCATCGGCGGGACGGGCGCGTTCACCGCGAGCGAGTCCGGATACACGGGCACGTTCACGGCGGCCAGCTCCAACTGCGCGGGGGTCGCGACCTTCACGCCGGCGAGCGGCACCGGCCCGTCCACCAGCTTCACCGTCACCGCGGTGGCGAACGGCTCGTGTCAGATCACGGTGACCGATACGACCAATCACATCGTCGGCGTCGCCAACGTCTCGGTCAACACCGGCGGCGGAGGCGGAGCCGGAAGCCCGTTGACCGTGAACACCAACCAGCTTTCGTATACGATCGCCGGTGCGGTGCTCTCGTTCACGGCGAGCGAGACCGGCTATGCCGGCACGATCACCGCATCCAACGGGACGCCGAGCTGCGCCGGTATCGCGACCGTCTCCCCGGCATCGGGCAGCGGCCCGTCGACCACGTTCAACGTGACGTCGGTGGCGGCAGGCCAGTGCCAGATCAAGGTGACCGATGCGAGCGCCCAGACGGCGGCGGTCAACGTGACCGTCACCACCACGGGAGGATCGGTCTCGATCGCCCGCTAGCGTAGCGCGAGCTACGCCTGGGCCCAGCCCAATCGCGCGTGCGCTTCGAGCGCGCGCGCGATTTCCTTTTCGCCGGGCGTGCCGTCGACGAGCAGGGTGAAGTGCCCCATCTTGCGCCGCGCGACCGCGTGGCGCTTGCCGTAGAAGTGCAGCACGATATCCGGATCGGCGAGCAGCGCCCTAGTACCCGTCAGGACGTTCCCGCGGCCGGCGCCCAGCACGTTCATCATGACCGCCCCCGAGCGCAGGCGCTGTTCGCAGAGCGGCAGGCCGCAGATCGCTCGGATGTGCTGCTCGTACTGCGAGCCGGCGCACGCGTCCATCGTGTAGTGGCCGCTGTTGTGCGGCCGCGGCGCGATCTCGTTGAGCAGCAGCTCGCCGTCCGCCAGGAGGAACAGCTCGACGCAGTAGGTACCGACGATCTCGAGCCCATCGCCGACGCTCGTCGCGATCGCGCGCGCGCGTTCCACGACCTCGGCGGCGACGCCGGCGGGCGCGATCGTCATCGCGAGGATGCCGTCGACGTGATGGTTCTCGCCGGGCGGAAAGCTGACGACCGTGCCGTCTGCCCCGCGGGTCGCGACCACCGATAGCTCGCGCTCGAACGGGATCATCCGCTCCCAGATCAGCTGCGCGCTGCCCGCTTCTTCGACCGCGCGCTCGGCCGATGCGCGATCGTCGACGCGCCACTGACCCTTGCCGTCGTACCCGCCCCGGGTCGTCTTGAGGATTGCCGGAAATCCAACGCCGGCGATCGCGGCGTCGATATCGGCGCTCCACGCGACCGGCGCGAAGTCGGCCGTCGCGATTCCGCGCTCGCGCGCGAAACGCTTCTCCTGAAGGCGGTCTTGGGTGATGCGCAGCACCCGGCTGGACGGGGTGACGGCGAAGCCGCGCTCTTCCAGGCGTTCGACCGACGCGATCGCGATGTTCTCGAACTCGTACGTGACGATGTCGCAGCGCCGGCCGAGCTCGCCGATCGCCTCGAGGTCGTCGTAGCCGGCCACGATCTGCTCGTCGGCGACCTGCCCGCACGGCGAGCGCACCACCGGATCGAGCACGATCACGTCGTAGCCCATCCGTTTCGCGTCGAGCGCCATCATCCGGCCGAGCTGACCGCCGCCGATGATGCCGATGGTCTGCGGTGCGCTCATTCCGGCGAGCTGGCCACGGCTTTGGCGTGCATGCGCTGGCGCAGGCTCTCGAGCCGGTCGGCGATGCCCTGGTCGTGCAGCGCCAAGATGCGCGCCGCCAGCAGCGCGGCGTTGGCCGCATTCCCGATGCCGACGGTCGCGACCGGCACGCCCTTGGGCATCTGCGCGATCGAGAGCAGCGCGTCGAGCCCGTCGAGCGCCTGCGAGCGGACGGGCACGCCGATCACCGGGAGCACCGTCTTGGTCGCGACCATCCCGGGCAGGTGGGCGGCGCCGCCCGCGCCGGCGATGATGACCTGCAAGCCGCGCGCCTTCGCCTCGCTCGCATAGGCGAACATCTCGTCCGGCATCCGGTGCGCCGAGACGACCTTGAACTCGAAGGCGATCGTGAGTTCGTCGAGCACGTCGCGCGCGCCCGACATCGTCTCGGCGTCGCTCGAACTACCCATGATGATCCCGACGAGAGGTGCGGCCATGCGGCGCCTTTCCGTCGCTTGGGCGGGGGCCCCTGTCGGGCGGCGAAGGAGCCTTCATGGAGCGCTTTTTGACGGGCGTCAACTACTGGCCGCGGCGCAGCGCGATGTATATGTGGGAACGGTTCGACCTCGCGGAGATCCGCGAGGACGCCGGCCGCATCCGCGCGCTCGGGCTCGACGTCGTCCGCTTCTTCCTCTCGTGGGAAGCCTTCCAGCCCGCGCCCGATCGCATGGACCCCGTGGCGCTCGAGCGCTTGGTCGCAGTGATGGACGCCTTCGCGGACGCCGGCCTGCGCGCGATGCCGACGCTCTTCTGCGGCCACATGAGCGGCGTCAACTGGCTGCCGGTCTGGGCGCTCGATCGCAGCACGCCGCACGGGCGCTTCCGCACGATCGCCGGCGGCCGCGAGTGGGATTTCGGGGTCGGCGACATCTACGCCGACGAGAGGCTGCTGGCCGCGCAGGAACGCTTCGCACGCGCCGTCGGCAGCCGGCTGCGCGGCCATCCGGCGCTCTATCTCTGGGACCTCGGCAACGAGTTCTCCAACATCCGCGAACCGAAAACGCCCGAGGACGCCGCGACGTGGAGCGGGCGGCTCACCAACGCGCTGATCGAGACGTCGGGTACCGGCGCGACCGGCGGGATCCACGGCGAAGATCTGGAGCGCATTCGCGGCATCTTGCCGTCCAGCATCGCCGCGCCCTGGCAGCACGTCTCGATGCACGGCTACTCGGTCTACAGCCCGTTCTCGCGCGGTCGCTTGGATGCCGAGGTGGTGCCGTATCTCTCGCAACTCGCCCAGTCGTGCGCCCAGAAGGGCGTGCTGTTCACGGAGTTCGGCAACCCCACGTGCCCGCCCGGGACGCGGTCGCCCTACGATCGCGTCCCGCTTCCGGGAGACCCGTTTCGTCAACCCGAGCCTAGCGCTGAGCGTGCCGAGGGACCGGCGGCGAGTTTCGCCTGCCTCACCGAGTTGGAGATGACGACGTATGCGACGGCCGTCCTCGATCGCTTGCAGCGCTCTGGAGCGCTCGGCGCGTTCTGGTGGTGCTGGGCGGACTACGCTCGCGAGATCGCGCACCTGCCACCGTTCGACATGGCGCCGCACGAGCTGACGTTCGGCATCGTTCGCGACGACGGCAGCGAGAAACCCGTCGCCGCCGCGCTCGCCGCCTTCGCCGCCGAAGCGCGCCCGGTCATCGACGCGCCCGCGCCGATCGTCGACGAGTCCGTCTATTACCGCACCCTCCCGGAGTCCATCGCACAGCACTATGCCGCCTACACCGAACGCTAGACCGACCATGATCGTCACGGGCGCCAGTTCCGGCATCGGCCGCGAACTGGCGCTCGCCGCCGCGCGCAAGGGCTACGCCGTCGTGCTGTGCGCGCGTCGCGCGGACCGGCTCGACGAGGTCGCGCGGGCGATCCGCGCCGAGGGCGGCGCCTGCACGAGCGTCGTCGCCGACGTCCGCGATCTCGCGACGCCGCAGCGGCTGCTCGAAGCCGCCCACCCGTACGGCCGCGTCGACGTGATCGCGAACGTGGCCGGCTCGGGCGCGCCCGGGAAGCTGCTCGAGCAGAGCGATGCCGCGATCGCGCTGCAGTGGGACGTCCACGTGGCAGCGCCGCTCCGGATCGCGAAGGCGGCGCTGCCCGCGTTGATCGCGACCCGCGGCCAGCTGCTCTTCATCGGCTCCGGTCTGGCCCGCGTTCCCGCTCCCAACTTCGGCGCCTACGCGCCCGCCAAAGCCGCCATCCGCGCCGCCGCCCAGCAGCTGCGCCGCGAACTGCACGACGACGGCGTCGGCGTGATGTACGTCGACCCGGGCGCCGTCGACACCGAGTTCAGCGAAGCCGCCGGGATGGACCGCAATGCCGCCACCGGCATGCTCGCCAAAGCCGATGCGGTCGCGCAGCGCATCCTCCACGGCGTTATGCGCCGCGCCGCGCGGGTCAACGCCGTCCCGTGGCAGACCGCCGGCGTTATCCTGGGTGAATGGTTCCCGGGCCTGGCCGACGCCGCCATGAAGCGCATCGTCGACAGCCCGGCCCCGAAAGGCGAACGAAGCGACGCCGCTCCCGTCATCCCGAGCGTAGCGAGCGAAGCGAACGCAGTCGTGGGACCGCCCCCGGCACTCTCAACCGCGCTCGAACCCGTCGCTCGCCGCATGGAGCGGGTCAAACTCAGCCACACCTTCGTCGAGAGCCTGCTCGTGCCGGGCGCGACCCTGGTGCTCACCGAGGTCGCGATGCGCTGGGCGGGCATGCCCAACAAGAACGAACGCGCCGCCATGCACGAGGTGCTGACGGCGCTCGCGGATGCCGGCGTTATCGAACCGCTTGGGGACGAGACCTGGCGAGTGCCGCGCGGACCTGTTTGACGCCGATCGCCGCGAAGAACATCACCGTCGCGAGCAGCACGATGGTCGCTCCCGACGACGATCGCAGGTAGTACGACAGGTACAAACCGCCGACCGCGCTGACCGCGCCGAGCAACGCCGAGAGCGCCATCATCGGTGCGAAGCGAGTGGTCAGCTGATAGGCCGCGGCCGCCGGCGTGACCAGCAGTGCCGCCACCAGGATGATCCCGACGGATTGCAGCGAGACGATGATCGTCAGCGCCAGCATCACCAGCAGCGCGTACTCGATCGTCCCCGAGCGCATCCCGCTCGCCTCGGCGACCACCGGGTCGAACGAGGTGTAGAGCAGGCCGCGGAAGAGCACGACGACCGCGAGGGCGATCGCGACGCTCAGCCCGAGCACCAGCCACAGGTCGCCCTGCTGGACCGAGAGGATGTCGCCGAACAAGAAGCTCTGCAGATCGACCGCGTAGTTCTTCTGCTGCGACATCAGGAAGACGCCCAGCGCGAACGCGCCGGTGAACAGGACGCCGATGGTCGTGTCGAGCGAGATCTTGCCCTTGCGATGCACGAACCCGATCCCGACCGCCGTCAGCACCGCCACCGCCGCCGCGCCGACGTAGTAGTCGACGCCGCGCAGGTACGCGATCACGATGCCCGCGAACGACGCGTGCGCGATGCCGTCGCCGATGAACGAGAGCTTGCGCAGGATGACGTAGGTGCCCATGGTCGAGCAGAGCAGGCCGACGCAGAGCGCCGCCACGAACGCGCGCTGCATGAAATCGTAGTGGAACGGCGCGACAAACGTATCGAGGCTCACTTGACGACCTTGGCGTGACCTTCGTGGGCCTCGCGATCGTAACGCAGGTGGCCGTGGGTGTGCGTGTGCTCGCGGATCGAGGCGTACGCCCCCGACTCCTCGACCTCGGAGGGCGTCCCGAGCGCGAGGATCCGGCGATCGAGCACCATCAAGCGGTCGAACCACACGTCGACCCGGTCGAGATCGTGAGTGGTCATCAGCACGGGAAGTCCGCCCGCGACCAACTCGCGGACGACCGCGCGCAGGGCCTCTTCCGTCGCGGCGTCGACGCCGGTGGTCGGCTCGTCGAGCAACAGCAGGTGCGGCGCTTGCGCGATCGCCCGCGCCACGAACGCGCGCTGCTGCTGGCCGCCCGAGAGATTGGCGATGTGCCGGTCGGCCAGATGTTCCATATGCACCGATTCGAGCGCATGCGCGACCGCCGCGCGATCGGCCGGCCCGAAGAACTGCCACGGTCGCAGGCGCGGGAAGCGTCCCATCGAGACCACGTCGCGCACGGTCGCCGGAAAGGTCCAGTCGACGGCTTCGATCTGCGGGACGTAGGCGATCGACCCGGGCGCAAGCGCGCGCGGTTTCTGGCCGAAGACCGCGACGCTCCCCGAGGTCGGCGTCAGCAGGCCGGCGATGGTCTTGAGCAGCGTCGACTTGCCCGAGCCGTTCGGCCCGATGATGCCGATCGCTTCGCCCGGCTCGACCGTCAGACTGACGCCTTCGAGCGCGGTGAAGTCGTCGTAGCGGACGACCACGTCGCGCAGATCGAGCGCGCTCACTTGAGCGCCGCCACGATGGTATCGGTGTCGTAGGCCATCATCGCCAGGTAGTCGCCCACCTTCGGGTTCTGGCCGACCGAGTCGTCGTACAGATCGCTCACGACCTCGATGCCGGCCGAGGACGCCAGCGAACGCGCCAGCTTCGCGCTGTACTCCGGCTCGGAGAAGACCGCGCGCACGTGGTTGGCCTTCGCCAGGTCGACCAGCGTCGCGATCTGCTGCGGGTTGGGGTCCTGCCCGGGATTGATCTCGATCACCCCGACGGTCTTGATGCCGAAGCGCGCGTTGTAGTAGAGCCAGGCGTTGTGGAAAACGATCATGGTGCGCTGGGCCGGTGGAACCGTCGCGACCTTCGCGCGGATCGCGGCGGTCAGCGCGGCCAGCTTCTTGTCGTAGGCCGCGGCGTTGATGCGATACTCGCCGGCATGCGCCGGGTCGAGCGCGATCAGACCGTCGCGGATCTTGGCGACGTACTGCTTCGCGAAGACCGGGTCCATCCACAGATGCGGATTGCCGGTCCGGACCGGCAGACCGTCCGTGCAGACGATCGTATGCAGTTTCGCGTTTTGCGCGTTGGCGAGCGTCTTGCCGAGCCACGATTCGATGCCGGCGCCATTGACGACCAGCAGTTGCGCCTGCGAGAGCGCCACGACATCTTGCGGTCGCGGCTGGAAGTTCTCCGGCGAGACGCCGACCGGCACCAGGTTCTGCACGCTCACACGCGAACCGCCGACCGCTTCGACGAACGAGTTCAAGGTCGAGAACGAGGTGACGACCGGAATCGTACCGTCGGATGGGCCGGTCGCCGCGGGCGAGCCGCAAGCCGCGATCAGGACGAGCGACGCGAGAGCGATCAGGCGCATGCGCTGCACCGCCCGAAGAACTCGACCGCGTGGTCCTCGAGGACGAAACCGTGGTGCGCCTTGAGCGCCCCGCCGATCGCCTCGAGCGCGCTGCAGTCGACGTCGTCGACCTTGCCGCAGACCCGGCAGATTGCGTGGTGGTGATGGTCGCCCGCGCACGAGACGTAGGTGGTCTCGCCCGCCGGATCGACCCGAGCACTGACCTGACCCTTGGCTTGCAGATGTTCGAGGGTGCGGTAGACGGTCGAGAGCGCGACTTTGGCCTGCTCCCGCTCGAGCAAGCCGTGGATATCGCCGGCGGAAAGGTAGCGCCGCTCCCCACTCAAGATCCGCGAGATCAGCGCCCGCGGCCGCGTCACATACTCGGTAGCCACCCCACTCCCATTTGCGAACCGTTAGCAAATCCCTTGAGATCCCCGGTCAACTTGCAAATGGATGGGCGGCCGCTCTCCCCCTTGTCATCCCGAGCGGAGGCCCGAAGGGCCGAAGTCGAGGGACCGCGTCCACCTCCGACCTCGCCTATTTACAGGAGCGCCGTCCCCTACATATAATCATCCGCGTTGCCCTTACCGCACGCCCGATCGGGCGAGCGCGCAAAGCACCGTGGGGATGTAGCTCAGCTGGTAGAGCACTTGCTTCGCATGTAAGGGGTCAGGAGTTCGAGTCTCCTCATCTCCACCACCTTAGAACGCCCGCTTAGCAAAGCGGGCGTTTTGCTTCTCTTGAGGGAACCTCTTCCGACTTGAGCCCATCGTCCGCTGGAAAGGCGGGACTATGAACAGAGCTTCTCTCTTCGCATTGTTCGGCGCATTTCTCGTTCTCGCTTGGATGGCGCCCGCGCTCGCGTTCCGAGGCCTCGTCGTATACAACCGAACGGCCACATCCGCCCACGTCGACATCATCTACCACACCGCGTTCTGCAAGGACGACCGCTTCCTGCTGGCGGCTGGAGCGCGTAGATCGATCGAAATGGGTGCCTGCCAGATAAAAGCGCTCACCGCCTGGATCGAAGATGCAAAGGGCAAAGGCCACCCATGCAGGGCGGGCGATCTCCATCTCTCGACGTACTACATCCTCGTCAACAACAGCACGAACCCGGCGGTGGCCTACTGCGACATCCCGGGCATGCCCTGATCGACGGGGTCTCCTCTTCTCCACCCATTGAAAACCCGTCTGAGGGGCAGGCCGCCGCCTATGGCGCGTTCGTCTTGTCCACGAGCCCGAATGCCGGGTTCAGCCACATTGTTCCGTCTGCAAATTCCACGCTCACCGGCACGCAGGTGGGTTGAAAAAACTTCCGATCCCACAACGGGAATCGGGCGCGCGAGCCGTCTCCTGGCGCAAGATCGTGAAGATCGCGGTCGATCGCCATGAGAGAGCCGTGCATGAATAACGCGAGGTCCGTCGCGACGATGGCTTTTTGAGAGGCGTTATTGTAATCAACGCGCCACGAGCCGCTTCCGTAGTAATCGGCCGAGCTACCATCACATCCGGAAAGTGTCACTGGATCCTGGAGACCCGGCATCGGCGGGTCGATGGTTATTCCCTTCAGGGACATCGGTGGCGGGGAAGGGGTTTTCCACGATGTTCCATCTGCATATGTAACGCCGAGCACGACGCAGTACCCGTGAAGCAGATCCGTCAGCACGGCATGACCCGTAACTACTTGACTCTTCGGCGGTACATCCGAGTCCCAGCCGCGCTCGATCAACTTCCCAGGTGCAAACGTTCCACTGTCGCTGTCGGTCCACACAACCTTGCCCATCTGGACCACACCGAGGACTATCTGCGTAGCGTCTTGTCGTGCGAGGTTCGTGAAGTTGATGCGTATTCCGGGTGCCGTATAGCAACGCGAGAGTGCCACATTGGACCCGGGTGTTTGTCGAGTCGCCCGAACCATATCCGGAGGCAGTGCCGGGTTTTCCCACGTCGTGCCGTCCTGGAACGTGACTTGCGCGACATCGCAACTCAACTTGGCCCACATCAAGAGGTATTCTTGGTCTACCCGAAGGCGATGAGAGACTTTCTCGCCAGGCGCATAGCTGCCGGCGTCATCTTTCATAGCAAGAACATCGCTCCTCGTCGTGAGCGCAAGGCGCACGTTTGTCACGACCTTCTGCGAAACGTTCGTAAATGTCGCGTCCATGGTATTCCGATAGCCATCTGCCGAACAGCTCTGCACCACGACAGGTGCATCAGCCGGTGCTGCCGGGGCTGGCGCGGCTACGAGCACGAAGACTGCCGCCGCAAGAGCGGCACTAATGCGGGAAATCACGGACATCCCTTACGGGTCCCTCGTTCGAATTCATTTTTCCGATCGAGAGTGATGAGCTACTAAGAACAAACGGCATACGCCGCTCGTACGAGGTACTCTTGAAGCGGGCCGAGTCTTCTCATCTCCACCAATCGGAAACGCCCGTCCCGCAAGAGATCGGGCGTTTTCATTCGGCGGCCTGCGGCGCGTAGGACCGTCTACGGGACGAGGGCGCCGGACGCGGGCTGGAGCACGCCGGCGAACGCGGAGCGCGTATACCACAGGCGCCCGTCCGAGCCGACGTTCATCGCGTTGATCTGTCTCCGGACCGCTTCGCTCGGACCGACGAAATCGACATAGGAACCATTCGGTTCATAGCGCGTGATGATGGCGCGATTGTCGTCGTCCAGGCCACGGCCCGTCCACAGGAATGATCCGTACGAAACCGCGGGGCTGGAGATGAAGTTGCCCGTCAGATAGGCGGTCCAGCGCGCGGTGCCGTCGCTGTTCATCACCGTCAGTGCCGCCGCCGACACCGCATAGAAGTCGCCGTTCGGGCCTTGCGTGACGGCGGCCGGATAGATCGGAACGGTTGTCCCGGGAAACGTCGGGGGCAATTCGTGGGCCGTGCACGCTCCGGTATAGGTGCAGTTATAGACGTTGCCTGTACCGTCGAAGAGCACGATTCCGGTGGATTGGGGAAAGATGGCGACGACGTTCGGGACCGGCGCGTAGCCGATGCCTGGATAGTTGAAGGCGAACGCCGTCGATGCTACCCCGCCCGTCGTCATGGACCAGACGCTCGTGCCCAAACCGCCCGGCGTCAGGCCCGAATACCACAGCTTCCCATCGGGACCGGCGTTGAGATTGAGATTGCCGTTGAAGGTCGTCGTCGGCGTCGGATACGTCGCCCCGACGGTGCTCAGGGTGAGTCGGGCTAGGAACTGCGTATCGGACGCTCCACTGCTGACCATCCATGCGTTTCCGTCGGGCCCGGCGGCGACGACGTTGCCTCCGTTCGTTCCGACCGCAAGCACGGTCGACGTCCCGCTCGTGGTCAATCGACCGACGTCGTTGAACCCGTTGAACCACATGGAGCCATCGGCGACGTTGACCAGTTGTGTTCCGGCGACGTCCGAGCCGAGGGAATATTCGGTTCCGCCGAGCGACGGGCGGAAGATCGTCGTGTTGGGGAAGTCGCCGAAGACGTTCGCGACGTTCGCGCCGATCGTCGGGTTCACCAGCGAATGGCCATCGTAGCCGAGGAGGACGACGTCGGTCGAGGTCTGGACCGAACCGGTCAGCAGGGTGACGCCCGTATTGGCGGTGATCGTGAAGGTGATGGGCGAGTAATACTTGCCGGCGATCCGATTGCCGAGGGCGTCGTACGCGATGGCCTGCACCGGGACAGTTGTCGAAACGCCGTTCGGAGCGGGCGGGTTGGGAAGGCTCATGGCGAGGCGCGCGACAACCGTGCCCGAGGCCGTAGCGGTCGGTACCGGTGTCGGTGCGGGCGGAACGATTCCACCGCCACCGCCGCCACCGCTCGCGCCGCCGCCCCCGCCGCACGCCGAAGCGGCCGCGAGCAACACGACAATAGAAAGCACCCGGCTGAACGAAACGGCAGTCTTCATGAAGAGCGGGCTGTTCGCGCAATCCGCTTCGAGTCATGCGGAAAGGGCTGCTTGCTTCGTTTAAGACTTTCGACTTGCGCGTCACCTTGTCAGCGCTGCGCACGTTCTTGCAGCCAGGTCGCGCCAGGGCCATTGTCGCTCTAGCGCAACGACGGAACTCACGTCGCCGTGGGAGAGCCAGCGGAGACCCGCGCTCGCTAGATGGAACCCGTCGAGCGGCTTCCGCACCTGTACGAAGACGACCCGGTCGCTCGCGCCTTTGGCGAGATAGACCCAGCCAACCACTTCTCCGGAGACACCCTCGATCTGCGCGATCGATCGGACATACCTGACTATGCCGCTGCTAGACACGATCGGAGCGCCCGTCTCCATGGGCGAGCCTTCGCAGCGTCTCCTGTCGGGTAGACCCGGCAGAAACAGCGAAAGCGGCAGCGCCAAAGCGATCACGACGAATCGATCTCGGCTAACGCAAGACGCCGAACCCGTAGGTCCAGCCGGTCAGCGCGGAATGCCGGTAGAGCACCGTTCGCGTCTTCCCCTTGAACGCGTAGGTCTGCGTGCCGGAGGCCGTTGCGATCATGTGTTGCAGAGCGCTCTTGAGTTCGGGCACCTTCAGCGTGTCATTGAAGATGTTGGCGGGATCGCTGTGGAGCGCGGTGATGCCGTTCGCATCGATAGCCCAGAAGACCGCCCTCGAACCGATCCCCATCTCTTTGGTGAGGATGGCCGTGAGCTTGGCGAGGTCGATCCCCGCGCCGACGATGCCGACGACCTTGCCGCTCGCGTCGCGCACCGGCACGGCGACCACGGCCACGACGTTGCCGACCGACCGGCTCAGCACGATATCGCCGGCCGCGTTCTCGCCGGAGACGGCCTTTTTGAAATACGGCCGGTCGGCGATGCTCCTGGATTGCAAGCCCTTGCCGGCGACCCAATAGCTACCGTTCGGCTTGGCATAGAGGTAGGTCGCATCGGGCACGTTCCCACGCATCGCCGCCGGGAAGGCCGCCTGGATCGCCGGCCACGATCCGGATCGAACGGCGGCCGACTCCGAGAAGATGACGAGCGAGTCCAGCGTCGCGCGGACGTGCGCATCGGTCAACGACACGAACGATTGCAGTCCGATATTACCATCGATCGTGAATGCCGGGCCTTCGGCGCCGGCCGGAACGGCAGCGGCCACGAGCATCGCCACGGCCAGGACGGCGGAAACAGCAAGACGAGAGCGCATCACAACGGTCCTCCTGTCATCGGTTCTTGCAAGACGCCGAAACCACTCCTGCCGACGCGACTCCTGCCGTAGCCGGTACACCGAAGGCGACGCGCCTTTATCGCTCCCAGAACTGCATTTGAAAGCCAGGGCGGGCGCTGCCGCCGAGCGTGGCTTCGGTCATCGGCTCGACCCCGTGGAAGAGTACGTCGCTGCGCGCGAAGATGAAGGCCGAGTTCGGGCGGAACGGCATGATCTCGCGGAGCGCGAACTTGCTGGGATCGTGATGCACGATGCCGCGACAGCTGAAGCCCTCCTCGAGCGGGCTATAGATCGCCGTGCCCAGGTGGTCGAGGCCGGGGCGCTCGGCCATGAAGAACACGCAGGTGACGATCTTCTCGAAGCGGTCGGTGTGCGGGCCGAGATAATATCCTGCATCGTGCTTGTCGAGCATCACGGCGCCGCGCATCTTCCGTTCGACAAAATCCGGGTCGTCGAGTTCGTCTCCGAACCGTTCGAGTAGAAACGGGCGAAAGCGATCGATCAGCACCCGCGCGAACGCCGGTCCGCACAGCAGACCCGAGAACGCCGTCCAGAACGTGCGCTGCTCGTCGGTCAGACGCTGCAGGTCGTGGGGGAAGTTGATCTCGTGCCGGCGATCGTAGTTGCCGAAGAACAGGCTCGGATCCCCGCCGTGGTGCCAGCGCACGAAAGCGTCGGGCTGGGACGGGAACTCCCGTTCCAGGCGCGCGTAGAACGCTTCGCTGAAGAGGCCCTCGATGTAGACGTGCGGCGATGGCCATGCTCGCAACGGCGCCGCGCCGATCGACGCCGCGATGTGTCGCATTTCGGCCTCGAACATCAGCCGCGTACCCCTGCGGAGGCGACGGCCAGCGCGTTCGCGTGCGAGCCCCAATGCCAATAGTGGTCATCCCGCGGAGCGCTGGCGTCCAGCTCTTCGGGCGCGCCGGTCCGGACAGCACGGAGATTCGGATCCGAAGTCGGCGGGAAGACCAAGTTGTCTCGGGTCGTGAGGATCCTGTCGGCGTGCCAACCGCGTAGGACCTCGTCGCGCGCAAACCGTCGCACGAGGTACTTGCCGACGACGTGCTCTTCGCTTAGTGCGATGTAGTGGCGGAGGACGAACGGCACGGGATACGGGCGGAGTTCCCCTTCGAGCGCGTGGCCGCCGCCCGCGCGATTGTCGAGCTGGGCGTCGCGACGCCAGGCCCGATGCAAGGTGTATCCGTTCGGCCGATAGGCGTAGTATCGGTGCGCGAGTTCGCGATGGTGCTCGACCCGATGGTCTTCGCCGGGATTCGGAACGAACACGAACTCGTTGAAGTCGATGCAGTTGTAACCGAGCAGGTCGACGATCTCGATCGCATCGACGAGGCGCTGGCCGCTCCTCGGAGCACTCAACCACTCGTCGGCGTCGACGTGGACGATCCACTCGTGATCCGAGGCGGCGATCGATTCGCGCTTCGCATCGAGCTGTTCGGCCAGCGAAAACCTGCCGCCCCACGGCAGTTCGCGAATTGCGAGCAGGCCGCGACCGAGAAAACTCGCCGCAAGCTCGACCGTTTCATCGCTCGAACCGTGATCGATGAGCACGACGTCGAGCCCGTCGGCGATCAGGCCGCCGATCAAGCTCCGCATGAAGACCGCTTCGTTGCGCGCGCAGACGATCGCCAGTACCCTCACGCCGCCACCTCAAGCGAGTCCGCAGCGGCGACTAGCACCTCTCGCAAGACCGTTCGATCGGGAAGGTCGTGTGGCACCGAACAGGCACTCGCCATCACCGCGAGCGATTCCCGGTCGGGCCGGAGCCGGGCGACGGCCGCGCGAGGGATGCCGGCCGACGAATAGTAGTCGAAGAACTTGAACCCGTCCCCGTGCACCGCTCCCGAGATCTCCACCCATGCGGCCGGGATGCCGTACGCGTGCGCGATGATGATGCCGTGAAGCGAGGACGAGAGCACGCGCTCGCAGCCCGTCAAGGTCGCGATGAAGGTTTCTACGCTATCCGCCACGTCGAGAATGCGGAGTCCCTCGGCCGCGCAACGGCCGACGAATTCGGAACCGCGGTCGACGTAATGCGGTACGATGCCGACGGCGCCGCTGCGCGGAGATGCAGGATAGAACTCCGGCAGCAGCAATGCCGGGTCGCCTAGCACGTGGCCGCACGCGACGCCGCGTCGCGCCAGGATATCGCGCGTGAGGCGTCCGCGCAGTGCCAATACGTGCCGCGGGGGCTCAGGCGATGCGATCCAGTCATTGATCAGGCCGCACCCCCAGAGCACCGAGTCGGCGTCGGCCCAGTGCGCGATCGAACCGGCCGCGATCAGATTGGGCGCGTCGCAGCGAGCCTCTCCGACCGTATGCACGGTCGCACCGGTCAACGCGGAGACCATCGATGTGGCGAATGAATCGCCGACATTGCGCGATTCTGAGAATTGCTTTAGAAGAACGGCCATCTTTTCGATACGGGGTTTCGCGACGACGGCGTCGCATCCCCATCGAGCCGTCCCCTGAGTCCGCTTCTATCGTTCGCTTCTCCGACGGAGTGACACGATGGCGCCCACACGTCCCGCATCGAGGGAGGTCGCTCGCGGCGTCGAAGGGCGCGACAACGGCCTTCTACGTTCCACTTTAGCACTGGAGGGGTTTCCGGATGTCTCTTCGCACCGTAGCCGTTCTCGCGGGCCTGTTGCTCGCGCTTCCGTCCTGCAGCGGGACGACTACCAATCCCGTCCCGGCGGCGCCGACGAATATCTCGGGCGATTACGCCGGAACGGTCGCCGACAGCGCGTCGGGTTCTTCACCGGCCACCGCGCTGCTCGCGCAGCACGGCTCGACCGCGGGCGGAACGATCTCCACCGCGCCCGGCGGCGTCGCGCTCGTCTCGTCGATCGCCGTAGCCATCGATTCCGGCAACGCGGTGACCGGCACGATGGTCCAGGATCTCCCGGGCGACATAACCTGTTCCTTCGCGGTGACCGGCACCTATAACGCTACCACCGCCGTGCTGGCCGGGAGCTATCGCGCCGTCACCGGCTGCTCCGGCCGCACCGGGACGTACTCCCTCACGCAGTCGTGCACCGACACCGTCACCGCGACCGACAAGCGTTCGGCGCTCGGCGTTCCGGGATGCTAGAGGCGCACGCGCGCTAGCGCGTCGTCGAGACTCCACGCGGCGCCCTCGGCGAGCAGTCCGGGGAGCGCTGCCGGGCCGGCCCGCGCAGAGAGCAGCGTTTCCACGTTGGCGCGGGCGCACTCGTCGGATGCGATACCGGTCCACTTCAGCGCCGCCATCTGCGCGCGCGCGTAGCCATAGAGCCGCGCGGCGTCGGCCGGATCGCGTTCCGCCTGGTATGCGGCGACGTAGGCGATGCCGATCGCGGTCAGGAGTGGATGCTTGGCGGCGATCGCCAGTTCGAGAGCGCGCCGTGCGAACGGCGCCGCCTTGGCGAGGTCGCCGATCGCCAGCGCGTACCCGGCGACGTTGCTGTTCACGTGCATGTGGACGCGTTCTCTGGCCGTCCGATCGAGCGCCTGCGTGCCGAGATCGAAGGCGCGATCGTAGTGCTCCGCCGCCGCCTCGGCCTCTGCCCACCATTCCAGTAGGTGCGAGGCTTCGTCGTCGGCGTGGAGCGGCTCGAGCAGCGCGAGGGCCTCGGCGAACTGCGCGCGGGCTCGTTCGATCTCGGCGGGCGGAAGCGAGAACGCGCAACGACGCGTGACGTCGGCCGCCAGACGCGCGTCACCGAGCGCGCGGGCACCGTCGAGGGCTGCGGTCGCGTAGGGCATGGCTTCGTCGTAACGGCCCGCGCGGGCGTATTGCTGGGCGACCTGGGCTTGCGCGTGGACGATGAGGCGCTCGTCGCCGCACGCGCCCAGCAGCGGCAGCGCGCGTTCGGCGGCGGCCATCGCCGACGCATAGTCGGCGCGATTGTTGTAGAACATCGACAGCGCGTATTCGAGTCGTCCCTGCTGAAGCGTGGGAAGGTCGCGCTCGAGCGCGGCCGTACACCACGCGATACCTTCGTTGAAGATCGAGAGGCGCAGCATCAGCGGGGCCGCGTCCGCAGCCATCGCCGCGCCCAGCGGAACGTCACCTCCATCGAAGAGCGCCCAGCGGACGGCGGCGCGGAGATTGTCCAGATCCCACGCGAGCTTCTCGACGCTCGCCTCGCGCGTCAGCCGGCCGAAGTATCGTGCGTGCCGTTCGGCGAGCGTTGGGCCTTCGTCGACGTCGGCCTGGCGTTCGAGGCCGAACTCCCGGATCGACTCGAGCAGGCGGTAGCGCCGCTGCTCGTCGCCGGCGTCGGCGACGACCAATGACTTGTCGACCAGCGCGGTGAGCAGATCGAGCATCGTCCACTCGTCGGCGCCTTCATCGGCGCACACGGCGGAGGCGGCCGCCAGCGTGAAGCCGCCGCGGAAGACGGCCAGGCGCCGGAAGAACCGCTTCTCGGCATCGGTCAGGAGCTCGTAGCTCCAGTCGATCATGGCTCGTAGGGTCTGCTGGCGCGGCAGCGCCGTCCGGCTCCCACCGGTGAGCATCCGAAAGCGCTCCCCGAGCATGTTGGCGATATCGTCGAGCGAGAGCATTTGCAGCCGCGCCGCCGCCAGCTCGATCGCCAGCGGAATGCCGTCGAGATGGGCGCAGATCCCATCGATCGCGCGCTCCGCCGCGGCATCGGCCTGGAATTTCGGGTCGACGCCGTGCGCTCGCTGCACGAAGAGCCGGCGCGCGTCCTCGGGCTCGAGCGGGGCCAAGCGGTACAGCAGCTCGCCATCCAGACGGAACGGCTCGCGGCTCGTATCGAGCACGGTGACGCGCGGGCAGCGCGCGCGAATGGCTTCGACCGTGCGGGCCGCGTCGTCGATCAGGTGTTCGCAGTTGTCCAACACCAGCAGCAGTTCGCGCGGCATCAGGTTCGCCAGCAGCGTCTCGGTCGCGTCGGCGCCTTGGCCCGGCACCCCGAGCGCCGTGAGGATGGTCGACGGGATCAGCTGCGGGTCCGAGAGCGCGCCGAACGTGACGAACCACGCCCCGTCCTGCATGCGGTCGACCGTCTCGGCCGCGCATTGCAGCGCCAGCCGCGTCTTGCCGACGCCGCCTGGTCCGGTGATGGTCGCCAGCGTGGACTCGCGCAGCAATGCCGAGACGCCCGCGACGTCGTGTTCCCGTCCGACGAAGCCGCTCGTCTGTTGCGGCAGATTGTTCGGGACCGCGTCGAGGGAGCGCAGCGGTTTGAACTCCGACGCGATGCCCGGCGCAACCACTTGCAGCACGCGTTCCCGCTCGCGCAGATCCTTGAGACGGAACACGCCCAGCGCGAGCAGGGAGACGTCCTCGGGCAGGCGGCCCGCGAGGGCGTCGGCGATCGCTCCCGAGACGACGATCTGGTCGCCGTGAGCGGCGCCCATCAGCCGCGCGACGCGATTGACCGAACCGCCGAAGTAGTCGCCGTCGCGCACTTCGGCGTCGCCGGCGTGCAGCGCCATCCGGACCGGAAGGCCGCCGACGTCGCTCCAGTCGGCGCTCTGCAATGCACGCTGGGCCGCGACCGCGGCCTCGAGCGCGGGCCGGGCGTCGGCGAAGACGGCGCAGAACGCGTCGCCGACCGTCTTGAAGACGGACCCGCCGGCCGCCTCGATGGCGTTCCGCACGATCTCCTCGTGCCGGCGCACGGCACGGCCCATCGCTTCGGGTTTCGACTCCCAACGCGCCGTGCTGCCCTCGATATCCGTGAACAGAAAGATCACTCGCCGGGATGGTACGCCCTTTGCGGAGAGCGTCCTATGCGAATCGTTCGCTCCAGCGGATCCGGCCGGTGACCTGCATCACCACGAACAGCGTGGCGATCACGCCGATCGTGATCGAAAGCCCGCTCCAACCTTCGTTGAAAAGCGCGAACGAGAACAGGATCAGATAGACGAGCTGCGCGAGCCCGCTCTCTACCGCGGCGAAGCGTAGGCCCACGACCAGACGCAGATACGAGATGGTCAGGCCCATCGAGACCAGCGAGCAGATGACGAAGGCCGCCGCCAGCGGCAGCCGGTCGACCAGATACGCGAACAGCAGGTGGAACGCGAAGAACGAACTCGCCAGGAAGAAATAGTTGACCGGGTGCAGATCGATGTCGCGCAGCGTCGTGATCACCAGCATGACGAAGATGTAGAACAGCAGCGCGACCGGCGCCCAAAAGGTGATCCGCTGCGCGAGCGGACCGGGCTGGAGCGGATACGGCACCGTCACGCCGATCCCGTTGCCGGTCACGATGGTGCCGTAGTTCCAGCGGAGCGTCCATCCCGCGCCGGTCCGCTCTTCGCTCGACGGCAGCAGTGTCTGCGCGGGGAAATCGATGGCCGCGAAGTCGGTCGTCATCGTCAGATCGAGATCGTTGACGGGCTGGACGCCGTCACCGAAGCGGTAGTTCCACGACTCCATCCCACGCGAGTCGTAGCTGATGTCGATAGTCGTCTCGGCGCCGGGGGCCAGGGCGAACGCGGCTTTCCCCTGACTGGCGGCGGTGGCGCTCGGCACGGAGTGTCCGCCGATCGCGCAGCGGAAATTCGTATACGTGCCCTGCGCGGACGGGAACGGGAAGTGCAGCGTTAGGAGCCGGCTGCCGGTGTCGTTGCGCACGACGTAGTGCGCGCGGAACGTGACGGCGTAGAGGTTGTACCACAGCAGCCCCTTCTGCCGCTGCTCGAGCGCGATATCCACCAGCACGCGGCTGCTGCGCAACGGCACGGCGACGTCTTTACCGGTCCCCGTTGCCGCGGCGATCTGAGGCGGGGTCTGCGTCTGGCTCGAGCCCCACTGGGCGGTCAGCTTAGCCACCTGGCTCGAGTCTGAGGCGTCCGTCCTGGCGAGCAGCGTGCTCCCGAGGATCATCCAGGCGATGCTCGCCCCGACGAAGATGACGGCGATGGCGACGAGGCGCTTGAGCACGGACGGACCCCTCTCGACGAAACTTTGTCTTGCAAAGCATATACTTTGTACCACAAAGTATGGCGTCGGGCAAGGGTCAGCCGCGGGGCTTCGTCTCGATCAGGAAGGTCCGGTCGCGGAATGCGCCGCGCTCGCCGCGCTTGAGGACCTGGCGGCGCGCGACCTCGGACATCTGGACGCCGTGCATGTCGCAGATGGCCGCGAGCACTTCGAGGATATCGGCCGCTTCCGCGATGACGTCCCCGCGATCCGCCGCCTCTTTCAGCTCGCCGGTCTCTTCGATCAGCTTGTCGTGGAGCGCGTCGAAGAACTCGGCCGCCGAGAGCGTTCGCGTCACCGCCGCGACGCCGTCGGCTTCGATGATCTCGGGGATCCGGTCGCGCACCAGCTTGTTCCAGACCTTCGTCATGCGCAGGCCTTCGCGATTGCGGGTATCAATGCTAGCACTATGAAGAAGCTCATCGTTTTCGACCTGGACGGGACCTTGGCGGCCAGCAAATCGGCCATCGACTCCGAGATGCAGACGCTGCTCGCGGCGCTCCTCGGCGGCGCGAAGGTCGCGGTCATCTCCGGAGGCGGCTTCCCGCAGTTCCAAGCGCAGTTCCTCGCCAACCTGCCCAAGGACGAGCGGCTCGCGAACCTCTCGCTGCTGCCGACGTGCGGCACGCGCTACTACCAGTACGACAACGGCGATTGGAAGCTGCTCTACGCCGAAGATTTCACCGACGCCGAGAAGGCGAAGATCGAGACCGAATTGCAGAAGGCGGTCGATCAAGCCGGCCACACCGTCGCGCAGACGTGGGGACCGCAGATCGAGGATCGCGGCAGCCAGATCACCTATTCCGCGCTCGGACAACAGGCGCCGCTCAGCGCCAAGGAGACGTGGGATCCGGATTTCTCCAAGCGCAAAGACATCCAGGCGATCCTCGCCAAGACGCTGCCGGAGTTCTCGGTGCATCTGGGCGGGACGACCTCGGTCGACATCACCAAGCCGGGCATCGACAAGGCCTACGGCATGGCGAAGCTGCGCGACATCCTCGGCATCGGCTACGACGAGATGATCTTCCTCGGCGATGCGCTCTTCCCGGGCGGCAACGACAATCCGGCCCGCTCGACCGGCGCCGATTGCATCCAGGTCAAAGATCCGAGCTACACCAAGGTCGCGATCGAAGCCATCGTCGACTGCCTCAAGGCGTAGGGGCGAGCGCCCGGACGTACCGCTCCTGCTCGGGCGTTTCGATGGCGCCCTCGCGGGCGGCGCGCACGCGCGCGATCGCGTCGTCAGCCGACGCGCCGGCCTCGACCAGCATCCGCGCGACGATCGTTCCCGAGCGGCCGCGGCCGCCGCGGCAATGCACGAGCACGCGTCCGCCGTCGCGGACGATGCCTTCGAGATGCGGCCCGACCGTCGCCCACTGCGCCTCGAAGGCGGCGTCCGGGACCGAGCGGTCGCGGATCGGCAAGTGGTACCACTCCATGCCGTCGCGGACGACGGTCTCGCCGAGCGCGGCGACGTGCAGCAATGCCAACTCGTCGTCTTCGAGCAAGGTCAGCACCGCCCGCGCGCCCCACGCCGCGATCGCGCCGACGTCGATGGCGAGGTCGCGCGCCATCGGACCGCTCATCGCGTTCGGATCGACCTTGCCGGGACAGAGCGTGATGCCGATGCGGCCTGCGCCGCACGCCACCTCGGCGATGCGTAACGGGCTCGATAGGCTGGTGATCAGGTCCGGCGCCATACCAGGACGCTCTCGGTTCCCCAGATGTACGGCGGCAGCGTGCGGATGGTCAGCGTGTTGCCGTCGAGCGTATAGCCGCGCTTGAGCGTGACGCCGACCAGATCGGTGAACACGCTGGTCTCGATGTGATGCAGCACGTGGTCCGGATGGATCTCGTACCTGCCCGCATAGGCGAGGAAGTGATGCATCGATTCGACCGACTCGGCTTTGGTCGAGGTGGCCGCGTCCGGCGACCGGAACGGCGGCCGGTGCTTGGCCTGCAGCGTCGCCGAGACGCGTCCGCTCGGGGTGTAGATCAGATAGCCGACCGGGTTCGGCCCGAAGCGCGGTTCGAACGAGCCGTCCGGCGTGCGTTCTTCGAACGTGTCCAGGCTCCACGCGCCGATCACGCCGGGCGCGGCGGCTCGTCCGGTCGAGCCGGCGACCGCGGCGACGCCGAGCGTGGCGATGCCGCCGAGGAGAAGTTTGCGGGAGATCGTTTCCATGGCGCGACGCGTTCCACGCGCCCGCGACCAACCCCGCCGCGAACGGGGCGGCGGACCGGCCGCGACGAAAGCGCCGGCATGAAGACGTCCATCTCCGCGTTCCTCGGCGCGGCCGCTCTCGCGCTCTCCGCGGTCTCGCCCGCGCTCGCGGCGGCGCCGCAGGCGTGCTCCAAGCTCGTGCTGACGGCGCATCCGACCTATCCGCCGGTCGCGTGGGCGAGCGGCGGAACGCTGCGCGGCGGCGGCATCGACGTCGTGCGACGACTTGCCAAAGACGCCGGCGTGCCGATCGCGGTGGTCGACGAGGGGAGCTGGGAAGCCGCGCAGTCGGCCGTCAAGAGCGGCAAAGCGGACGCCATCGTCGGGCTCTATCTCACGCACGCGCGTCTGCCGTTCTTCGACTACGTGCAGCCGGCGATCGCGCCCGATCCGTCCGCGGTGGTCGTGCGCGCGGGCGACCCGTTCGTCTATACGGACTGGCAGAGCCTGGTGGGCAAGCGGGGCGCCGCGAGCAAAGGCGAGGCGTACGGCCACGCCTTCGATGCGTTCATGCGCGAGCATCTGCGGGTGCGGCCGGTCGCGGGTTTCGACGGCGTCTATGCGGCGCTGCTCGACAAGAGCGCGGACTACGGCCTGGTCGGCTACTACGCGGCCGTCACCGGCGCGCCGGCGACGATTCGCATCGCCTCGAAGAACTTCGTGACCGAAGGGCTGTACCTGGCCTTCGGCAAGCACTCTGCGTGCCGCGCACGACTCGCGACGGTCTTCTCGAAAGACATCGTGCGACTGCAGAAGGAAGGCGTCGTCGACGGGCTGTTCGATGCCGCCCTCAAGGCGTACCGGGCCCGCCGATAAGGTCTACATCGCGGCGACGATCGGGAAGTGCTGGAGCAGGCTGGTGATCGCGAAGATGCGATGGACCGGTCCATCCTCCGGCAGCATGATGCCGAAGCGCCCACGAAGGGCCTTCTCGGCGCGGATCAGCGCGGTCAGGATACTGGAGTCGATGAACGTGCACGGCTGCAGGTCGACGACCAGGCGTGCGTCGGGGCGAGCCGCCGCCCGCATCGCGGCTTCGAGCTTGTCGGTCGAACTGATGTCCACCTCACCGAAGACCCGAAGGACATCCACATCGGCTACCCGATCGTGGATAAAGACGTTATCGTCGTCGCTCATGTGTGGCAGACCACCTTTCAACATCCCCACCGTACGCCGCTCGAGCACGACGTTCAAGATGGGATGACGTCGCCCGGACCGGGCGCGCGAACGCGCGAAACGCTCGCCCGCGCGGTGCGAACGGGGTGGTACCGGACCCGGGATTTCGATGCGGCGGAAAGCTAGCGAGCGGCGAACGCGCGCGCGGCCGCCATCAGCGGCGCTTGGATCTCTTCGAGCGGCATGGTGTGCAGCATCACCGCCGGCGAGCGATCGTCGAGGCCCGGGTTGCTGCCCTGGAACCAGGCCCGTGCGACCGAGCCGTCGCCGGCTTCGGTGATCATCAGGGCCAGTTGGAGCGCGAATCGTAGGACCTGCGGACGCTGCGGCTCGCGACCACTCGTCCACTGCTGGACCGCCCGCGTCTCCGAGACGCCGCCGACGACCGCGACCAGCGACAGGCCGAGCATATCGACCAGCCGCCGAACGACCTCGCCGATCGGTAGCGACATCGCCTTTGCGTGGGATTCCCGGTCGCTAAGGACCTGGAACTCGTCCGCCTGCTCCCTCATATAGCGGAATATACCTCAGCTGAGGACACCGGTAAACCCACCCTTAATCACACGTTTAACCCCAATAAGCCGGGGTATGGGCGACGAGAAAGATCTTCTGGCCGTAACCCCGACTGCCACCCATATGGCACCCGGCCGGTGCAGACTGCGACCATGGACCTGCTTGGGGGCACCTGCCCCGGCCGCTATGCGGTCGTCGATATCGAGACCACCGGCTTCAGCCCCGCCACCGACCGGGTCGTCGAGGCCGCCTGCGTCATCGTGCAGGACGGCCGGGTGGAGCGCCGCTGGAGTTCGCTGGTCCGTCCGGGGCGCCCGATCCCGTGGCGCGCGACCGAGATCCACGGCATCACCGACGCGGACGTCGCCCAGGCGCCGTCCTTTGCCCTGGTCGAGCGAGAACTGATCGCCCTCTGCGCCGAGGCCACCGTGGTCGCCCACAACGCCTCGTTCGACCTGAGCTTTCTCACGGCGCTGCGGGAGCGCCCGTCCCTCTGCACCCTCGCGCTCGCCCGCCGCGCCTTTCCGGCCGCGCCCAACCACAAGAACCAGACGTTGCGCCGGTACCTCGCGATCGACCGGGATCCGATGCTGCGGGGGCTCGAGGCCCATCGCGCGCTCGCCGACGCACAGGTGACCGCCGCCATCCTGGTACGGTGCCTGGCGCAGCTCGCGCGCCTGGCGGCTTAAGGGGCGATCGTCTCGACGTGAAGGCTTGCGTCGCCGACCGGGCGATGCCAGACCACCGTGGCACCGGCGCGGGCCCCGGTCAGCGCTTGGGCGAGCGGCGACGAAACGCCGATCGCCCCGGCCGCCGGGTCGGCATCTTCGTCGTTGACGATCGTGTAGCTCGCGCGTCTGCCGCGCTCGTCGGTCACGTCCACCCGCGAACCGAAGCCGGCCACGCCGCTCGCGACCTCCACGACGACCGCGCGCTCGCGCCGCTCGTCGTCGAGCTGCGCGAGCGCGGAACCGAGGACGTAGTAAGGCGCGCGGGCCGAGAGGATCGTGGGCTCCGGCCGGTCATCGTCGTCTTTGACGAACGCGCGACTCACCGCGCGTTACGGCGTGGCGGATGCCGCCGGGGCGGGTGCCGGCGTGCCGGCGCCGTCGTCGGCTTCGATCTGATTGGTGATGGTGAACGATCCGAGGCTCTTCGAGGCGGTGAAGACGCCGCCGACCGTGACGGTCGCGCCGTTGGTCACGCCGACGTGGCCGTGCGCGTAGACGTTGACGCACTTGTTCTCGCAGACCTGGAACGTGGTGTAGTCGTTGCCCCGGCGCGACGTCTTCTGTTTGACGTCGGTGACCGAGCCGTGGACGGAGACGTGCTTGCCGTCGAACGCGCTCGGGTTGGCGACGATGGCGTCGATCGAGTCGGCCGCCAGCACGGGAGCGGTGAGCAGCGCACAGGCGCCGATAAATGCGAAGATCTGCTTGGTCATTGAATTGGATGGCCCTTCCAGCGCCTAGGCGCGTACGCGAATGCGTTCGAGTGACTGCCGCTTGGTCTCCGGGACGAACCGGGCGACGAAGACGAGGGTGACGATGCACAGCACCGCGTAGATCGAGAACGTAGCGGAAGCCCCGAACTTCTCGACCATCGTCAAGAAGAACTGCGAGACGACGAAATTCGCCCCCCAGTTGGCCAAGGTGGCGACCGACATCCCCAGGCCCCGCGAGCGCAGCGGGTAGATCTCGGCGATCAGCACCCATACGATCGGCCCGAGCGAGAACGCGAAGCAGCCCACGTAGAGCATCAAGCTGACGAGTGCGATCGGCCCCAGCCCCGCGCCCGTCCCCGAGAAGGCGAAGGCGCCGGCGAGCGAGAGCAAGGCGACGGCCATGCCGGCGCACCCGATGTAGAGGAGCGGTTTGCGCCCGAGCCCGTCGCTGAAGAAGATCGCCACGAGCGTCATGACCACATTGACCACGCCGACCGCCGCGGTCGCCAGGATGGCGGCGCCGGCCGTCCCGTAGCCGGCCATCGTGAAGATGTGCGGCCCGTAGTAGATGACGGTGTTGATGCCGGTGACCTGCTGCAGCACGGCGAGCGCCACGCCGATGAAGAGCGCCCAGCGGAAGTCCGGCAGTCGGAAGGCTTCGAAGCCGGCCTCTTTGAGCTGCAGCCCGGCTTCGATGGTCGTCTCTTCCACGCGCGCGCTCTCCGCGTCGCCGTAGATGCGTCCGAGTTCGGCGCTCGCGCGCTCGCGTCTGCCGATCTTGAAGAGGTAGCGCGGGCTCTCCGGCATCACCAGCATGCCGACCACCAAGGCGACCGAGGGCACCAGCGCGAGCCCGAGCATCGGCCGCCACGCACCGCTCGCCGAGAACGCGTAATCGACCAGGAACGCGCCGAGGATGCCGATGGTTATCGCGAACTGATAGAGCGAGACCAGACCGCCGCGATACCTGGCGGGCGCGACTTCGGAGATGTAGAGCGGCGAGACGACCGACGAGATCCCGATCGCGATGCCGACCACGAAGCGCGCGGCGACGAGCAGCTCGACGTTCGGCGCGAACGCCGAGCCGAGCGCGCCGAGGCCGAACACCACGCCGGCGCAGAGCAGGGTGCGCTTGCGCCCGTAGCGGTCGGCCAGCCAGCCCGCCCCGGCCGCACCGAGCACGCAGCCGATCAGCACGACGCTGACGACGAACTCTTGGGTGGCGGTCGAGAGCGCGAAGCCTTTGGCGACGAACAGGATAGCGCCGGAGATGACGCCGGTATCGTAGCCGAACAGCAGGCCGCCGAGCGCCGCGACCGATGCGGCCAGGACGACGAATCTAGTCACCGCAGCAGTTCGCGATCAGTTGCCCGCAGCGAACGCAGAAGACCTTGCACTTCTTGTAGGCCACGTCGGTGCCGCCGCAACGATAGCAACGCAATCCGTCCATTCCACGCGCTTCGCCCGGCTCCGGGCGGGCACCCGCCCGCGGCGCAGAGAAACGGGCGGCATGAGTCTCGACATCGCGGTGGCCTACGCAAAGCGCTACGATCTCGCCGCCCTGCTGATCGTGCGCGACGGCCAGACCGTCGTCGAGGCCTACGACTCCGGCTGGAACGCGGAGAAGCCGCACGCCATCTACAGCGGCACCAAGAGCTTTTGGGGAGTGGCCGCCGTCTGCGCGCATCGCGACGGCATCCTCGATCTCGACGAGACCGTCGGCGCGACGTTTCCCGCCTGGGCCGACGAGCCGGGCAAACGCCTGGTGACGCTGCGGATGCTGCTCGACCTCACCGCCGGTATCGGCTTCGGCGGTCTCGGCAACGCGGTGCCGACCTACGAGAAGGCGCTCGCGGTGCCGCTCAAGGACGTCCCGGGATCGACCTTCACCTACGGCGGCATCCCGCTCCAGATCTTCGGCGCCGTCCTGGCCGCCAAGCTCGCGCCGCGCGGGCAGACGCCGCACGAGTATCTGCAGGCGCGCGTGCTCGAGCCGATCGGCGTGACCGTCGGTTCGTGGCGGACGCTCGCCGACGGCACCCATCCGCTCCCGACCGGCGTCTACATCACCGCGCGCGAGTGGCTCAAGTACGGCGCGTTCGTGATGGCCGGCGGTTTCGAGGAGACGCTGCGCGGGTCGGCCGCGAATCCGCGCTACGGATTAGGCTGGTGGCTGGGCGCCAAAGATGCCCCCGACGATCTGTTCTACGCGAGCGGTTCGGGCGGACAAGGCATGTACGTCGCGCCCTCGCAGAAGCTGATCGCCGTCCACTTCGGTCAGAAGGCCTCGTACAACCACAAGGCCTTCCTCAAACGTCTGTTCACCTGAACAGATCGTTCAGATCCTTGACGTTGATCGTGTCGGTCGCCATGCCCAGCAGCGGCAGATGCCACGACTCCTCGATGGTCCGCAAGACCGAGTAGTGGTTGTACGGGATCCGCCCCGCGAACCCGCGCTTGACGGGATCGCCGATCGCGACGAACGGGCTCAAGCCGCCGCCGTACTGACCGCCGGCCGGGAAGAACGACGCCGCCGGCGGCACGAACGGTGAATCGCAGCACGCGTCGGCGTTGAGCCAACCGCCGGTCGCCTTGTTCCCGTTGTAGTCCGTCTCGTCGGTCATCACGAAGATCACCGAGCGCTTCGTCCAGGCCCGCGACGCCATGATCTTGGCGACCCACTGACCGACGAACGCGTCGCCGTCGACCCGCAGTTTCATGTCGTTGGAGTAGGGGCAGTCGTCGTCGGGCTGGCCGTGCATGTCGCGGCAGACGTTCGGCGATATCCAGACGTAGCGCGCGAGCTTACCGGCCGCCAGATCCGTCGTCAGCTGCGTCAGCGGCACGTCGTGCTTGAGGCGGACGAGATCCGTGCGGATATCGTCGTAGAGGACGAACGGGTTGTGGCGCGCGACGTAGAGCGCTTTGTTCGGGTCGGCCGGATAGTACGCGCCCATGAACCCCGAGAACGGCATCGACTCCATGTAGGCGGTCCACGAGAGGTGGGCCGCCTCGAGCTGATCCACGATATTGACGTGGTCGAAGCGCTGCATCGGATCGTCGCTGTTCGAGTACCAGTTGTTGCCCGACGTGATCGCGATGTAGTTCGGAAGGCTCGGATGCGTCACGCCGTAGTACCGCGCGGCGTAGGCGTACTTCTTGGCGAGCGCCGAGATGTGCGGCGCGGCCGCGTTGCCGATCACGCTCTCCTGGCTGTGGTTCTCGAGCATGATGATCACGATGTGGTCGAAGGCCGGCACGGCGGCCGAGGCCGGAGCGATCGCGATCGCGCAGGCGGCGACGAACGCGACGAGCGTTCCGATGAGACGATGCACTATTCCATTCTCCTAGATTCTGCGACGGCGGCGGCGAATGCCGCGTCCCCTTTGGTCAGTTCGTGGTAGAGCGCGACGATCGACGCGTTCGCCGTGACGCTCAGGCGCCACCAGGCGAGCCCCGCCGCGTCGCCCGGCTTGACGTCGTATTTCGGCGCCAGCGCGTCGAGGTACGGGCGGATCGCGTGGGCGGCGTGGACGCTCAGCACCCAGTCGTGATCGCTCAGGAAGTTCACGAACGCCTCGAGCGGCGGCAGGGCGGCGAGCACGCTCGCGCCGCTCGCATCCTTCTTGAGCAATCCGTACGCGAACGGGTCGACGCCCGCCAGCATGGCCGCGGCGGCGCACCAGGTCGCGACCTTCTTCTCGTCGCCGAGCGAGGGCGCGGCGTGCGCCGAGAGCAGGACCGTCACGAAGCGGGCGTCGTGACCGCGCGCGATCGCCTCGGCGCCCGAGAGCACGTGGTGGCCGCCGGTATCGCCGATGTTCAGCTCTTTGAAGAACGACCCGTCGTCGTTGTATTGGAAGACGACCGTCTTCATCACGTCGTGGAAGAGCGCGGCCAGGATCACGACGTCGCGGTCGACCGCACCGCGCTTGTCGAAATAGATGCCGTCGTAGGTCGCGCCGAACCGCTCCGCCATCCTCGCGTTGAACAACTCGTGCACCAGCAGGCCGCCCGGGTAGGCGTGATGCGAGTCGTCGGCCGAACCGGGCGTCGACCAGAACGGCTGGACCGGCCCTGGGCGCTCCGTGCCGGCCGGGAAGATGCCCGCGACCGGGTCGTCCGGCTTCACGAAACCCGCCCGCGCCATCGCATCCCGCAGGGCGATCCGCGACTCCGGCGTCGGATAGCGGCGCGCGTAGCGGGGCGAGGGATCGTCGAGCAGTGCCAACCCGGCGGCACGCATCCGCGCGTCGCCGATCGATCCCGCCAGCGCCCGGATGGCGTGGTACTGCGCGCGCACGAACGGCGAGGCGTAGGCGATGTAGGCGGCCCGCTCGTTGGCGGGCGAGAGCCCTTGCGGCACCGGCGGCAACGCCGACGAGCCCGCGATCTTCTGCATACGGTCGAGCGCGCGGGCCGGCTCGGCGAACAACGGCAGCGCGGCGACCGCGCTCGCACCTAGGAAGGCCGCGCGAGAGAAGCCGGACGATGAGTGGCTGACGCACATAATTCAGCGCGGCTTCGACGCGAAGGGGGGACGGCCTCGCGGGATGCCTCGCACAAACGCGTCAGTTTACACCTAATTCTCTAGTCACAAACTCAGGAAGCCGTTCGATAATGCGGGTCAGATGCGTTACGGCAACGGCGTCGTCCGGCAACTTCTGCGGCGCCTGAAGCGTCCGGCGGAGCTCGAAACCCTGCCGCTCGGCAAGGCGCTTCGCCACGCGCTCGGCACCGCGACCGCGTTCGAAGCCGCGCGCCTCGCGATCGACAACGCCTTCGCGGCCTGCGGTCCGGCCGGCGAACGCTATCGCCGCATCATCTGGGCCTACGACGTCGAGCGCACGATCACGCGCGTCGAGGCCGCCGACGAACTGGCGGTCTCGCCCCGGCACTTCTTCCGCTTGCGCGCCGAAGCGGTCCAAGCGCTCTCCGACTACGTCTCCCGCCTGCTCGGCGGTCCGCCCGCCACCCGCGATCCGATCGGCGACGCGGCGCAGGCGATGCTCGAGTTCGATCCGGCAGCCGCCGCGCAATTGATGGATCTCGCGCCGGACGCCGACCTGAGCGGCCGGATCGACGCGCTCTACCGGATGGCGACCCAGATGAACGACTTGGAGACGATCGACCTGCGGGAGTTCGCGGGCCACCATCGCGTACGCGCGCTGCTGATCCTCTCCTACGTCGCCGACCTGCGCGGCGACCACGAACAAGCCGAGCGGATCCGCGAGGACGCGCACGCCGCGGCGGCCTCGGCGCGGGGCGCCGACGATCCGGTGATCGCCTACGAGATCGCGACCATCGAGTTCGCCGCCGCGCGCTACACCGGCAACGCCGCGCATCTGCTCGAGCGAGCCGAATCGGTCGAGCGGCTCGGGAAGATCCTGGGCGGCGAGCACGCGATCGCGCCGCTCCTGTCGGTCGCCGAAGCGGCCATCCTGGCCGGCCGCGCGGCACGCGCACGCGAAGTCATCGATCTCGCCTTCTACGCCGCGCGGGAGAACCGGCACTATCGCGTGCTCGGCTACGCGCTGCTGCGGTCCGCCCAGTTGGAGATGCTCGAAGGCCGTTTCGAAGAGGGGTTGCGCCTGGCGCGCGCGTCGGCGATCGCGTTGCGGACGTTCCCGGACGGACGCCTGACCGCCGAAGAGACGATCGGCCGGATCTCGACCCTGCTCGGCATCCCGTGGACCGCCGAATCCGCGCCCGCCGGGAGCCTGTGGTTGCGTCTCGCGTCGACCGGCATGCGCCTGCGCAACGCGCTCGCCACCGGTTCGTCGCCCTACGCGACCGTCGCGTCCGAAGCGCTCGCCAACGCCGAGCGGGCCGAAGCGTCCTCGTATCTCGGCTTGGCGGCGTTCTCGTTCGCGACCGCCGCGAATGCGGCGCTAGCCCTGCATCGGGCCGAGGCCGGCGCCCTGGCGGTGCATGCCTGGCAGCTGCTGGTGCAAAGCGGCAACCACCTCTTGGCGGTCGACCTGTTCGCCTTCCCGGGACGGATCGAGCGCGACCTCGGGCCGCTCACCTTCGACGACGCCACCGCACGCACGATCGCCGCGACGCTGGCCGCCATCCCGGGGATGGGTTCGTTCGGCGAGCCGGCCGCGATCGAACCGCTCGCGCGGGTCTGGCCGGTGGTCCTGGGCGCATCCGGAGGGCACGTCGCGACGGCCGTCCCGGCCGAGTATGCGGAGAGCGTAGCGCGGGCTCTGGTAGCGGCCGGCAACGCCGCCGGCACGTTCGAACGGATCTCGAGCGAAGCGCTGCGCGAGTTGGTGGCCTGGACCGGCGCCCTCGCGATGCCCGACGACCGGCAGAGCTTCGAGCGGCGCCTGACCCGCACGCTGCGGACCTTCGTCTACCAGGTCGAGCGCGCGGTCGCGCACGACCGTTATCGACTGGCCTCGCGCCTCTCGGCGTGCTGACGCCGAAGGCTTCAAACTTCCCTCAAAACCGACACAAACGCGCGCCTCGCCCGTAGACTAGGACATATGAAGAACTCTCTCACGAAGCGTTTCGGCGCGTTCGGAGCGATCGCGTTGGCTATTGCCTGCGCCGCCGTCGCCCCGCTCGCGCGCGCCGCCGACCCTCCGCCGCCCGACGTCCCGGATGCGGTCACCCACCACACCATCACGCTCGGCGGGAAACCGCTCGCGTATACGGCCCGCGCCGGCACCATCACCCTGCGCGGCCCCGACGAAGCGCCGACAGCGAAGATCTTCTACACGGCCTACACGGTCGACGGCGCGCCGAACCGCCCGGTGACGTTCCTCTACAACGGCGGCCCGGGCAGTTCGAGCCTGTGGCTGCATATGGGGTCGTTCGCCCCCGTCCGCGTGGTCACGTCCAACGGCACCATGACCGGCCCTCCGCCGTACCAGGTCGTCCCGAACGACAAGACCCTGCTCGACAAGACCGATCTGGTCTTCATCGACATGCCGAACACCGGCTTCGGCCGGATCCTCGGCAACCCGAAGCCGTTCTTCGGCCTCGACGCGGACGCCGCGGCGTTCTCGCAGTTCATCGAGCGCTACGTGACCAACTTCGGGCGCTGGAACTCGCCCAAGTTCCTCTACGGCGAGAGCTACGGCACGACGCGCTCGGCCGCGCTCGCCTCGCTGCTCGAGCAGAACGGGATCGGCATCAACGGCGTGGTGCTGCAGTCGGTCATCCTCAACTTCGGACTGGACGACCTGACGACGGCCGGCGGCGGCGACTGGGGCTTCATGCTCTATCTGCCGACCGAAGCGGCCGTGGCCTGGTACCACGACGCCGTCCCGAACAAACCGTCGCTGGCCGACTGGGTCGCGCAAGCCAAGGCGTTCGCCAACGGCGAATACAGCGACGCGCTCTCGAAGGGGGCGAACGTCCCCGCGAGCGAGTTCAAGGACGTCGCCGCCAAGGTCGCGCGCTTCACCGGTCTGCCGCAGGACTACGTCGAGAAGTCGAACCTGCGCGTCCCGTACTACAAGTTCGAAGGCAAGCTCTTCCAGAACCGCGGCGAGATCGTGGGACGGTTGGACGGGCGCTTCAAGACCGGGACGCTCGACCGCTATTCGGACTTCCCGTACTGGGACCCGACCGACGCCGGCATCGACTCGGCGTTCACGTCGTCGATCAACAACTACCTGCGCACGGATCTGGCGTACCAGACCCCGCTGCTCTACAAGGTCGGCACGTACGATGTGATCGGCGCGACCGGCGGCTGGGATTTCAAGCATAACGGCATCACCCAGCCCGACGTCTCGCAAGACCTGGCCGGCGCGATGATCTACAACCCGAACCTCAAGGTCTTCGTCGCCAACGGCTACTACGATTTCGCGACGCCGTTCTACGAGACGGTCTTCACGATGGACCACCTGCCCATCCCGCAGTCGTTGCGCTCGAACATCTCGTACGGATTCTATCCGTCGGGGCACATGATCTACATCGAACCTGCCGCTTACGCCCAGCTGCACGACGATCTCGAACGCTGGTACGACACCGCTCTGGGAGGCCGCTAACCGTGCGCGCTATGGCTCGATTCCTCACGTGCGCCGCGCTCGCGGCGACCTGCTCGCTGCCCGCACTCGCGGCCGCTCCGGTCAGACCGGTCGACCCGCTGGCGGGCGTCCCGAAAGACGCCGTCACGCATCATTCCATCTCGCTGCCCGGCGGACGCCTCGCGTACACCGCCCGGGCCGGCACGATCGTCATCCGCAACGGCGACGAGAAGCCGCAGGCGACGATGTTCTACACCGCCTACACGCTCGACGGCGCGAATCCTAGGACGCGCCCCGTGACCTTCTTCTACAACGGCGGTCCCGGCAGCGCAACGTTGTGGCTGCGCATGGGGTCGTTCGGACCGGTCCGGGTGCAGACCGGCAACGGGACGATGACCAAACCGGCGCCGTTCGTGCTGGCCGACAACCGCTACACCCTGCTCGACGCGAGCGACCTGGTCTTCGTCGACATGCCGGCCAGCGGCTTCGGCCGCATCCTGCCCGGCGGCGACGCCAAGAAGATCTTCGGATCCGACAACGACGTCAACGCCTTCAACCAGTTCGTCCAGCGGTACATCACGGCCAACGGACGCTGGAACTCGCCCAAGGTGCTGTTCGGCGAATCCTACGGAACGCCGCGCACCGCCATGCTGGTGAACTCGCTGCAGAGCGCCGGGGTCGGCGTCAACGGCATCGTCCTGCAGTCGTCCATCCTCAACGACGCGCTCGCATCGAGCGAGACCTATGGCGGCGCGAACACGGACGACTGGCAGTACGTCTTCGCCGTGCCGACGATGGCCGCGACCGCCTACTTCTATCACGCCGTGCCCGGCGCTCCGCCGACGCTCGCGGCCTACATGAAGGACGTGCAGGCGTTCGCCATGGGCGAATACCGCGAGGCCCTCAACCAGGGCGCGAACCTCTCGGCCGCGCGCTTCGACTCGATCGTCGCCAAACTGCATCGCTACACCGGGCTCTCGGAGCTGTACATCCGCAACAACAACCTGCGGCTGACGGCCCAGCGGTTTCTGGCGGAGTTCCGCCGTTCGCACGCCCAGACGGTCGGCGCGTACGACGCGCGCTTCCGCCTCTACGCGCTCGATCAGGAGGCCGAGTTTCCGCAGCTCGAACCGAGCGACGCTTCCATCGACGCGGCCTACATCGGCATGACCAACGATTATCTGCGCACGACCCTCGGCTACAAGACCAACCTGCCGTATCTCACCGGCGCGTACGCGGCCATCCAAGCGGCAGGCGGTTGGGACTTCACCCATCAGGGCTCGCTGCCGCTCAACAGCGCGCCCGATCTGGCGCAGGCGATGACCTACAATCCGAGCCTGCGCGTCTTCTCCGCCAACGGCTGGTACGATTCGGTCACGCCCTACCTGACGACGGTCTACACCCTCAACCACCTCGAGATCCAGAAGGCGCTCCTGCGCAACATCACGTACGGCTTCTATCCGTCGGGGCACATGATCTACCTCAATCCCGACGCCCTCGCGACCTTCCACGCCGACCTCGAACGCTGGTACAAGACGCTCCGGTAGGCGGGCGACGTGGGCCGTACGGCCCGGGCCGAAAGAAGCTGCGTTCGCGCGGCTTCTTTTTTTTCGGGCGGCGACGCGGTATGCTTCGTCCATGCAATCGAAGATCATCGGCACCACCCTTCCCGTGCTCGAGGTCGGGCTCGAGCCCGGCGACACGATCGTCGCCGAACCCGGCGAGTTCTCGTGGATGACCGAGAACGTCGCCCTCAACACCACCGCGATGACGGCCGGCGCGAAGGGCCTGCTCGGCGTGCTCGGGCGCGCGGTCTCGGGCGGCGGTCTGTTCATGACCGAATACACGTCCACATCGGGCAACGGTATGGTCGCGTTCGCCGCCAAGATCCCTGGCCAGATCGTACAGCTCGACGTCGCGCCCGGACACGGCTACATGATCCACCGGCACGGCTTCCTGTGTGCGAGCAAGGGCGTCGAGCTGACCATGGGCTTCCAGCGGCAGTTGGGCGCCGGTATCTTCGGCGGCAACGGCTTCGTGCTGCAGCGCTTGGCCGGCACGTGTACGGCGTGGGTCGAGCTCGGCGGCGAGATCGTCACCTACGATCTGCAGCCCGGCGAGACGATCCAGGTCCATCCCGGTCACATCGGGATGTTCCAGGAGAGCGTGACCTTCGACATGACCATGATGAAGGGCATCCGCAACGCGCTCTTCGGCGGCGACGGGCTGTTCATCGCGCGGCTGACCGGCCCCGGCAAGGTCTGGCTGCAGACGCTGACGCTGCCGAATCTGGCGCACGCGATCGGTCCCTACCTCGGCGCCGATCGCGGCGTCCAGACGACCGAAGCCGGCGTCGCCGGCGCGATCGCCGGCGACGTGCTCAAGGGGCTCTTCGGGAGATAGCCTTACGCGGAAAGCATGAGCGACATCAATGGGCCGTTGAGGTCGCGCCGGCTATGGAGAACGCGTAGAATCGTGACGCGTCGCCCTTCGACGCGATAGAAGAGAACGTGCGGGAGGACGGGAAACGAGCGGACGCCGCGGCCGAACTCCGGCCGAAGCCGGCCGGACGCCGGAAAGACGCCGATCGTCTCGCGCAGGGTGGAATAGATGCGCTTGAGTCGCGCCTCTGCTCTCGGAACGCCGAAGTCCGCAGCGCTCTGGAACCACAGCCGATCAATATCATCACTGGCCTCACGGGTGAGATGGATGCTCACGCCATCTTCTCCCGGGCGCGCAGGTAGGCCAAACCGCGCGCTTTGACGCCCTCAAGAAATGCTTCGTCCAGCTCGATAAGGTCTTCCGTCTCGGCAGAGGCCATACCCACGGCGATCGCATCCTTGAGCCATTCCAGCCTCTCGGCTTCGGTATGCATCAAGAGGCGCACGCCGTCGCGGACGACCTCACTCGCGTGTGCATACTCGCCCGAAGCGACCTTGGCGTCGATGTACTTCTCGAGCTCTTCGGTGAACGAGATATTCTTGGTGCCCACGACCCGATTTTAGCACCCTTGGCGTTTTTCGCCAAGGGTGCCCATCGGGCTACCAGGTCGTCGCGACGCCGGCTTTGGCGAGCGGGACCAGGTAGGTCGCTACGTACGCCTTGTAGCGCGCGACGGCCGCGGCGTATGCGGCGTCGTAGCGGGCGGCGTATTCGAGTTGGGCTTGCGTCGGGGGTGCGCCGGATCCGAATCCGCCGGGGGCGTCTTCGCGCAGCCCGCCGGGGCGTTGGATCGAGTCCTCGTCGTTGTGATAGTCGGCGGTGAACAGCGCGAAGACGGCGTCGCGTTCGGCCAGCGCCTTGGCGATGGTCGGCGCGGTGTCGCCGGTCGCGGTCTTCTGCGCGTCGGTCAGCGCCTTCTTCTGCCCGTCGAGATGGTTGAGCGTGACGTTGATGTCGCCCGCCAGCGTCAGGTTCTTCTTGGCGTAGCGATACGCGGCCAGGTAGTCGGCCTGGGAGTACGGCGATTGCGGATCGGCCGCGACCTTGAAGCGTTGCGTATAGGTGCGTCCGTTCAAGACGATGCGCGCGGAGTAGGTCCCGGGCGCGACGCCGGCGCCGATCTGCGGACCGCGATACTCCGGCCGGGCGGCGCCCATCCATTGCGGGACGCCATCTTCGCGCAGATTCCACACGACCCGGTTGATGCCGGCGACGTTGGTGACGCCCGGTCCGGCCGCGCCCCGCACGGCGTCTGCGCCGGGTTCGCGCTTGACCTCGGGTTTGATGTGCCGGATGACCCGGCCCGACGCGTCCAGGATCTCGATGCCGGACGGATTCGTCTGCGGCGCGGCCTGGTAGAACGACAGGATCGCGCCCGACGGCGGATTCTGACCGGCGAATCGGGTGTAGAGGCCCTCGTCGTTGGAGTGCGTGATGTATTCGTAGGTAGTGCGCACCGGGAAGAGCATCGCGCCCTGGCGCTGGGCGCGCACGAGGTCTTGGAGCGGGGCGATGTCGTCGAGGATCCAGAGCGCGCGGCCGTGCGTCGCGATCGCCAGGTCGCCGAACTCGGGCTGGATGCGGATGTCGCGGACCGAGACGGTCGGCAGATTGAGCTGCAGCGAGGTCCAGGTCGCGCCGCCGTCGTGCGACGCCCAGATGCCCTGCTCGGTTCCCGCATAGAGCAGGTCGCGATCGCGCGTGTCGGCGCGCACCGTGCGCACGTACTGATCGCTCGGCAAACCGTTCACGATCTTCGTCCAATGCGCGCCGTAGTCGTGCGTGACGAAGAGATACGGCGCATAGTCGCCAGAGCGGTGCCGGTCCACGATCGCGTAGGCGGTGGCCGCGTCGAAGTTCGAGGGCGATACCGTCTCGACGCGCCCGAACGGACCGACGTCCTTCGGCTCGACCCGCGTCCAGTGCTTCCCGCCGTCGCGGGTCACTTGGACCAAGCCGTCGTCGGTGCCGACCCAGATCGTGCCGGCACGGACCGGCGATCCCTCGATATCCAGGATCGTGTCCGAGAACTCGGCGCTCGAGGCGTCGAGCGCGAGCGGACCGCCCGCGGGCTGCTGGTGCGCCTTGAGGTCGAGCGTCAGGTCGGGACTGATCGGCCTCCAATGCACGCCCCGGTCGGGCGATTGGAAGACCACGCTTCCGCCCAGCCACACCAGATGCGGGTTCCAGGGTGCGAACGCGATCGGCGAGTCCCAGTTGAACCGGTACTTGCGCGCGTAGAGCGTGAAGTCGTTGCGCGAGAAATCGTAGTACGGCTGAACGCCGCGTCCCGACATGATCTTCTTGTCGTAGTCGAAGATCGTCCCGGTCTGCAGGTCCGTCATGATGTGCCGCGGATCGCTCGGATCCGGCACGGTCCACATGCCGTCGCCGCCCACCACGCGCAGCCAGTCGTCGTCCTTGATGCCCTCGCGGTCCTTCGAGTTGGACGGGCCGCAGAAGCCGTTGTTGTCCTGCAGCGGCGCGCAGACCCAGTACGGGTTTTCGCCGACCGAGACGCCGACGTGGTAGACCTGTCCGATCGCGAGGTTGCGCGAGAACGACCAGTTCTTGCCGCCGTCGAGCGTGAGCGCGTAGCCGCCGTCCTCGCCGACCATCATGCGCTTGGGATCGTTGGGGGCGATCCACATCGCGTGGTAGTCGACGTGCACCGCGTCCGCGGTCTCGCGGAACTTCTTGCCGCCGTCCTTGGATTCGGCCAGCATCTCCGAGACGGCGTAGACGTGGTCGGCGTCGGACGGGTCGACGTTGAGATGCGTGAAATAGAACGGCCGCTGGTCGACCAGCGTGTCGTCGCTGACCATCGTCCAGTTCTCGCCCGCATCGTCGGAGCGCCACAGGATGCCGCCCTTGGCCTCGATGATCGCATAGATGCGTTTGGAGTCGCTCGGCGCGATCGCGACCGCGCTGCGGCCCATGATGCCGGCCGGCAGGCCGTGCCCGGTCAGGCGCGTCCAGGTCGCGCCGCCGTCGACGGACTTCCAGATGCCGTCGTCGGGGCCGCCCGAGTGGAACGTCCACGGTTCGCGCCGGAACTGCCAGATGCTCGCGTAGACGATGCGCGGATCGTTCGGATCCATCGCGAGTTCGGACGCGCCGCTCTGCGGACCGACGTAGAGGGTATGCGCCCAGGTGGCGCCGCCGTCGTTCGTGACGTAGACGCCGCGATCGGGACTATCCGCGAACACGTCGCCGAGCGCGGCGACGATGACGTGGTTCGGATGCTTTGGATCGATCAGGATGCGCCCGACGTGCCGCGTGAGCTTGAGGCCCACGTTCGTCCAGGTCTTGCCGCCGTCGACCGTCTTGTAGACGCCGTCGCCGTATGAGACGTCGTTGCGCGGATTTGTCTCGCCCGTGCCGACCCACACGACGTTCTCGTCGGTCGGGTCGATGGTGACCGCGCCGATCGCCGCGACCGGCTGCTTCTCGAAGACCGGCGTCCAGGTGGCGCCGCCGTTCTCCGTCTTCCACACCCCGCCGCCGGCCGCGCCGAGATAATACAGGTCCGGGTCGCTCGCCGTGCCGGCGACCGCGGCCACCCGGCCGCCCGAGACGGCCGGCCCGATCTGCCGCCACTTGAGCGCGTCGAGCGGACCGGGTGCCGGCGTCGCGGCGTGGGTCAGGAGCGGAACGCACGCGAGCAGTGCCGCGCACAGCATCGTACGATGAAGGCGAACGATCATGCTACGGCGTCGTCTTGAGCGTCTTGATGACCGGAAGCTCTTTCTTCCCGGCGGCTTTGAGGGCGGCGTTGACGCCCGGCAGCGCGCCGGTGACGAACGCGTTGTACTTCGTCATGCCGTCCGCGAACGCGGCGTCCATGCGGCGCGCGTACGACACCACCGGCGGCGTGATCAGGCCCGTGAACATCAGCCCGTTGATGTCCTCGCGCAGCGCGCCCGGCCGCTGGATGGAGTCCTCACCGTTCTGGAAGTTCGCGGTCAGCGCGTCGAAGAGCGCCTTGTGCGCGGCGGTCGCCGCGTCGAGCGTCTTCGCGAGGTCGGCCGGCCCGTTCTTCTTGGCGTCGGCCGAGGCCGCGTCGAGCGCCTTCTTCACGGTGTCGAGGTTGTTGAGCGCCGTATCCACGGTCGAGAGCGCCCCCATGTACTTCTTCGAGAACGCAAAGGCATCGTCGAACTGCGCCTGCGTGAACGCGGTGTGCGGGTCCGCCTTGACGACGAACTTCTGCGTCTGGCTCTTGCCGTCGAGCGTCAACCGGACCGCGTACGATCCCGGCGGGACGCCGGGTCCTTCGTTCGGTCCGCCGAAGCCGCGCGCCGCGCCGTCCCACTTGACCGGCCCGTCGATCTGGAAGTCCCAGACGTAGCGGTTGACGCCCGATGCGTTGTCGACGTTGGGTTGGTCTTCGGTGCCGGCCTTATGCGTGCCGGAGACGGTCCGGATGACCTTGCCGGCCGCATCGACGATCTCGATCTTCGGCGCGACCTTCGCGGGCTGGCGTTGATAGAACGAGATGATCGCACCGTACGGCGGATTGTCGGCGGCGTAGTTCGTGTAGTTCCAGCCTTCGTCGTTCTGATGCAGGTTGTATTCGTACGAGGGACGCGGCGCGAACAGATAGGCGCCGCGGCTCTGCGCGGTCGACAGCCCTTGGACGGGCCCGACGTCGTCCATGATGTAGACCGAACGGCCGTGGGTCGCGACCACCAGGTCGTTGGCCTGCGTCTGCTGGCGGATGTCTTGCACCGACGACGCCGGCATCTCGTTCTGGAACGATTGCCAGGTCGCGGCCCCGTCGAAGGAGACCTGGATGCCCTGCTCGGTTCCGAGGTAGACGACGTCCTTGTTGCGCGCATCCGGGCGGATCGTGCGCAGGTAGATATCGTCGGCCAGTCCCTTGACGATCGACGTCCACGTCTTGCCGTAGTCGTGGGTGACGAATGCGTAGGGCTTGAGATCGCCCGAGAAGTGGCGGTCGAGGATCATGTACGCCGTGCCGGCCACGACCGGCGACGGCGCGATCGTCTCGACGCGGCCGAACGACGGGAGCCCCGGCGGCGTGACGTTCGACCAATGCTTGCCGCCGTCGCGGGTGAGCTGGACCAGGCCGTCGTCCGTGCCGACCCAGATCTCGCCCTTGCGCAGCGTCGAGCCTTCGATGTCGAGGATCGTGTCGCTGTACTCGGCACCGGAGACGTCGTGGACCATCGGTCCGCCGGTCGGCTTCTGGTGCGACTTGTCGTTGACGGTCAGGTCCGGCGAGATCGCCTTCCAGCTGATGCCGCGGTCGGTCGACTGGAACACCACGTTGGCGCCGATCCAGGCGATGTGGCCGTCCCAGGGCGCGAACGCCACCGGCGAATCCCAATTGAAGCGGTACTTGGAGGTCGAGAGATCGTACGACTCTTGCGAGTTGGAGAAGTACGGGATGGCTAGCCATCCGTCCAGGGTCTTCTTGTTGAAGAGCGTCAGGAAGCCGTTCTCGGAATCGCTCCAGATCCAATCCGGGTCGATCGGATCGGAGACGGCCCACTCGCCGTCGCCGCCGGTCGAGGTGTACCAGTACTTGTTCTGGATGCCTTCGGGATCGCGCGAGTTGGACGGGCCGCACCACGCGTCGTTGTCCTGCAGACCCGCGCAGATGGTGTACGGGTTCTCGTTGGAGAGGCCGACGTGATAGATCTGCGCGATCGGCAGGTTGGCCGAGAAGAACCAGTTGGCGCCCTTGTCGTTCGTCAGGGCGTAGCCGCCGTCTTCGCCGATGATGATGCGCGACGGATCGTTCGACGCGATCCACATCGCGTGGTAGTCGACGTGCGTCTGCCGCGCGATCGTGCGGAACTTCTTGCCGCCGTCGGTCGAGAGCGCCAGGTTGTTGGAGATGGCGTAGACCCGGTTCGGGTCCTTCGGGTCGACGGTCACGTGCGAGAAGTAGAACGGCCGCTGATCCGCATTGGTATCGCTGCTCACCAGCGTCCAGTTCGCGCCCGCGTCGTCGCTGCGCCACAGGATCCCCGAGGTCGATTCGATCAGCGCGTAGACGCGGTTGTCGTCGCTCGGCGCGACCGCCAGCCCGTACCGGCCGGTGGTGCCGTCCGGCAGGCCGTGCCCGCTCAGCTTGGCCCAGGTGCGGCCGCCGTCGGTCGACTTGTAGAGGCCGTCGTCGGGGCCGCCGCTCGAGAAGTTCCAGGGCTGACGGCGGAACTGCCAGATGCCGGCGTAGATCACGTTGGGATGCCCGACGCTCATCGCCATGTCGCTCGCGCCGCTGCTCGGGCCGACGTAGAGCGTCTTGTCCCACGTCGCGCCGCCGTCCCAGGTGACGTACACGCCGCGGTCGGGGCTATCGGCGAACAGGTCGCCGAGCACGCCGACGATCACGTGTTTGGAGTTGGTGGGATCGATCAGCACGCGCGAGATCTGGCGAGAGGTCTTCAGGCCGACGTTCGTCCAGGTCTTGCCCCCGTCGGTGGTCTTCCACAGGCCGTTGCCGTACGAGACGTCGTTGCGCGGATTGGCCTCGCCGGTCCCGACCCAGACGGTCTGGTCGTCGTTCGGATCGATCGCCAGGTCGCCGATCGCGCCGATCTTGGTGAAGGCGGCCTCCCAGGTCTGTCCGCCGTTGGTGGACTTCCAGGCGCCGCCGCCGGCCGAGCCGAGCCAATACAGTTTCGGATCGCGGACCGAACCGGCGACCGCGCTGACGCGCCCGCCGCCGGCGGCCGGCCCGATCTCCCGCCAGCCGAGATGCGAGAGCGGCGGTCCGGGCGTCGGCGTCGCGGTCGGGACCGGAGACGGCGTCGAACTCGGACCGGGCGTCGGACTCGGCGACGCGGCCAATGCCAGCGTCAGGGCGATCAGAGCGAAGCAGCGACCCACGAACAACCTCCGGAAGAGCAGAGCGGTACGCGTACGCCTGCGGCGCCGCGCGCGCTTTTCCTACCGGCGCGTCATCAGAGATGTATCAAAAAGCGGCCCGCCAGGATGCCGAGATAGCAGAGCACCAGGCCCGCGAGCACGCTGCCGCCGGCGTACGAGAGCGCGACCAGCGGCGAACGGTTGACGATCAGGCCGACCGCCTCGAGCGAGAACGCCGAGAACGTGGTGAAGCCGCCGAGGACGCCGACCATGAGGAAGAGCCGCACGCTCGCCGTCATGCCGAACGCCCGCCCGAGCGCGAGTTCGCCGACGAAGCCGATCAGCAGGCTGCCGAGCAGGTTGATGCCGAGCGTGCCCCACGGGAAGCCCGGGCCGAACCGGTGGAGCGACGCGATCCCGAGCAGATAGCGCGCCGACGATCCGAAGGCGCCGCCAATGGCGACCGCGAGCAGATTGCGCCAGTCGACGTTCACGGCGCGGCGTGGGTCGCGCGGGCGCGTTCGAGGCGCGGGACGTTGACGTTGACCGCCCACCATTGTGAGAATCCGATGAGCCCGATCAGCAGGGCGAAGAAGGCGATCAGGCCGTAGCCCCACATGCGGCGTTTGGCGGGCGACATTCCGGAAAAGCGGCTCATACGAGAAAGGTGTCTCCTCTAGAGGAGTGGGGTTCTGGCTCCGATACTAGCATATATGCTTTCCAGGTTCGCCGCGCTTTCCGCGGGGCTCGCGCTCTTTTGTTGCTCGGCGGCTCAAGCCGCCCCGGTGCGCGCCGTCGCATCGGCGACGAACATCGCCGCCTACGCCACGGTGCTCCACACCATCAATCCGCAGCTGCCGCAGTGGCAGAGCCGCGACCTCGCGAGCCGCCTCTTGCGCAACGCCACGCATTGGAAGATCGATCCCAACCTTTTGGCGGCGCTGGTGACGGTGGAGTCGCGCTGGCATACGCACGCGCGTTCGCGCGTCGGCGCGATCGGCCTCGGGCAGTTGATGCCGGGCACCGCCGCGGCCCTGCACGTGAACCCGCACAATGCCGGCGAGAACCTGGCCGGCTCGGCCCGCTACCTGAGCGGCCTGCTCGACCGCTTCTCCACGAGATCGAACCGGCTGGCACTGGCCTGCGCCGCGTACAACGCCGGTCCGCAGGCGGTCGTGCGCTACGGCGGCATCCCGCCCTTCGCCGAGACGCAACACTACGTGGTCCGCGTGATGCGCGCCATGCACCATATCGAGCGCAGCCTCGAACTCGCGCCCGCAGTCGCGCGGAACGCCGCCTCGCCGGCCGCCCCCGACGTCAGCTACTGGTCGGGCCGCTAAGCAGACCCGCGACCACGTCGCCGATCGTGGCCGCGTCGCCGACGCGAAAACCGGTCGCACCGGCGTTACGCGCGGCGTCCAGATCGCTCTGTTTGTCGCCGATCACGACGCAGCAGGCCGGATCCACCCCGAGCGCTCGCGCCGCATCGAAGATCAGCTTCGGGTGCGGCTTGCGGCAGTCGCAGCCATCGTCCGGGCCGTGCGGACAGACGAAGAACCCCGCGAACGGACCGAGCAGGTCGTCGACCCGCGCGTTGACCGCGTCGACCTGTTCGCGCGTGATCAGGCCCCGCCCGACCCCGCTCTGATTGCTCACCACCGCCACCGGGATGCCGGCCGCGCGCAGCGCGTCGAGCGCTTCGCGCGCGCCCGGCAGCGGCGAGACCAGCGCCGGATCGCCGTTATACGGGACGTCTTCGATCAGCGTCTCGTCGCGGTCGAAGAGCACCGCGCACGGCCGCACTAGACGGTCGCGACGTAGACTTCGGCGCCGCTCTCCACGAACTCGCGCGACTTCTCGGCCATCCCCGCCTCGGCGTACTCCCGGACCTCTTGCGTGATCTTCATCGAGCAGAAGTGCGGACCGCACATCGAGCAGAAGTGCGCGATCTTCGCGCCGGCGGCCGGCAGCGTCTCGTCGTGGAACTCGCGCGCCGTCTCCGGATCGAGCGAGAGGTCGAACTGGTCCTCCCACCGGAACTCGAAGCGCGCCTTCGAGAGGGTGTCGTCCCAGTGCCGCGCGAGCGGATGCCCTTTGGCCACGTCGGCCGCGTGGGCCGCGATCTTGTAGGCGATCACGCCGTCCTTGACGTCCTTCTTGTTCGGAAGGCCGAGGTGTTCTTTGGGCGTCACGTAGCAGAGCATGGCCGTGCCGAACCAGCCGATCATGGCCGCGCCGATCGCCGACGTGATGTGGTCGTAGCCCGGCGCGATGTCGGTCACCAGCGGCCCGAGCGTGTAGAACGGCGCTTCGTGGCAGATCTCGAGCTGCTTGTCCATGTTCTCTTTGATGAGATGCATGGGCACGTGACCCGGGCCTTCGATCATCACCTGGACGTCGTGCTTCCATGCGATCTTCGTCAGCTCGCCGAGCGTCTCGAGCTCGCCGAACTGCGCCTCGTCGTTGGCGTCGGCCAGGCAACCCGGGCGCAGCCCGTCGCCGAGCGAGAACGCGATGTCGTACGCCTTCATGATCTCGCAGATCTCTTCGAAGTGCGTGTACAGGAAGTTCTCCTGGTGATGCGAGAGGCACCACTTCGCCAGGATCGATCCGCCGCGCGAGACGATGCCGGTCACGCGCTTGGCGGTCAGGGGCACGTAGCGCAGCAGCACGCCCGCGTGGATGGTGAAGTAATCGACGCCCTGTTCGGCCTGCTCGATGAGCGTGTCGCGATACAGCTCCCAGGTCAGGTCTTCGGCCTTGCCGTCGACCTTCTCGAGCGCCTGGTAGATCGGCACCGTGCCGATCGGCACCGCCGAGTTGCGCAGGATCCACTCGCGCGTCTCGTGGATGTTCTTGCCGGTCGAGAGGTCCATCACCGTGTCGGCGCCCCATTTGGTCGCCCAGGTCATCTTCTCGACCTCTTCGTCGATGGTCGAGGCGACCGCGGAGTTGCCGATGTTGGCGTTGATCTTGACCAGGAAGCCGCGGCCGATGATCATCGGCTCGCTCTCGGGATGGTTGATGTTGTTCGGGATGATCGCCCGCCCGCGCGCGATCTCGTCGCGCACGAACTCCGGCGTGCAGCCCTCGCGGATCGCGACGAAGCGCATCTCGGGCGTGATCTCGCCGCGGCGCGCGTAGTGCATCTGGGTGACGTTCTTGCCCGGCGCGGCGACCCGCGGCTTGCGCGTGTTGACGAACCGGACGGCGTCGAGTTCCGGCATCGCTTCGCGGCCGCGGCGATAGATCGAGGTCGGCTTGTCGAGTTCGACGGTGTCGTTCCGCCCGGCGATCCACGGGTCGCGCAGCGGCGCGAGCCCCGCGTGCAGGTCGATCGCGACGTTCGGGTCGCCGTGCGGACCGCTGGTGTCGTAGACCGTGTGCGTGCTGCCGTTGGACAGCGCGATCTCGCGCATCGGCACGCGCAGATCTTCGTCGACGTAAACCTTCATCTCGTGTCCCTTCCTACGCCGGCATTACCCGGTTCAGGTCGAACGGTCGGCGGCGAATGCCGCCCTCTCAGCCGGGGGATCCCAGCTCCCGTAAGCGCGTAAGATTAGGGACCGGCGAGGTCGGGCCCTACGTCAGCTGACGTTCGGGCTGACCGTGAAGGCGAAGTTCTGGCTGCGTCCGTCGCTCCCGTTGACGGTGATGGTGGCCGGCCCGACCGAATTTGCGTGGATCCGGAAGACGCGCGGTTCGCTCGGATCCGGCGTGCAGGTGAGGCCCGAGGAGCAGACCAGGGTGAAGGTCATCGTCGCCGTTCCGCCCGCAACGCCGAGTTCGGCTTGGTTGCCCTGCTGCAGCGTGTCGGCATCCTCGAACGCGCTCCAGTCCGAGGTCAGCACCAGCCGCTCGAGGGTCGCGTGGCCCGCTAGACGGCAGGCGCCCCACGGCATGCCGGCGCCGTCGAACGCCACCCCGGTGCAATACGCGCTGGGGTATCCGACGTACTGCGGCAACGGGACGAACGTGGAGAGCCCGGTCGTCGCCGGATAGTAGATCCCCAGGCCGCCGTAGTTGCCGTCGGCGGTCGCGATCGCGCCATTCGCACCGGAGTGGATCGCGTCGATCGCGCTGACGCTCGCGTTCGCATAGAGTTCGTACGTCGTCGAGAACCCCGTCCCGCCTTGCGGGATGATCTGCACGACGCCGTCGAGGCTCGTCCCGTCCAGGCCGCCGATCGCGACTTCGTCCGCACCATCGTAGCCCGCACTCGAAGGGAAGAGCGCCGCGATCGGCGTGCCGGTCGAGAAGCCGCCGGTGAACTGATCGATCTGACGATTGCTGGCGTCGACCGCCCACATGTTGTCGACGGTACGGTCGGCGATGACCGCCGTCCCGAATGGCGAAGAGAAATTGTACGGCAGCGAGCGATACGAGGCGAACGTCGAGCTGGTCGCGCAGGTGCCGTTCACGGTGACGTACGCGACGTTGTTGTCGCTAGCGAACCACAAGCGATTGGAACCGTCGAGGACCATGGCGGTGGGATGGCTCGCCCCAGCGGTCGGGACCGGAACGGGCGCGTCGGCGCTGGCCGGCGAGGTGTAGCAATGCAGCACGCCCGCGCCGCCGGCGCTGTCGGAGACCCAGATGCCGCCGAACTTCGGATCGCGATACAAGGCGTTGGGACGATAGCCGAGCGCGCCCGAGACGGTCTGCGTGCCGGTCGACGGATCGAACGACGCGATCTCGCCGTCGCCGAAGCTCTGGCTGGCCGTCCCGACGACGAACGACGTGCCGCTATGCACCAGACCGAACGGCTGCGCCGCATTCGCTCCGCCGTCGCCGGCCGGGAGCGAGAGCAGCGTCGTGAGCGGGTGGAACTTGACGCTGCCGGTCACCGCACCGCCGGTCGCGCTGGCGGTGATGGTGAGCGTCGACGTGGGTGCGGCGTAGTGCGTCGGCGCGCCGTTCCAGCTGATCGACGACGTGCTGTGCGCCGAGTCGGCGAACGACGTGGTGCCGAGCGTGAGCCCCGAGTTGGCCGGCAGCGCGACGGTGATCGGACCGTCGTACGTCCCGATGATGGTCGCACCGCTCGCGTCGAGGGCGGTGACGTTGAGGGTCGCGCCCTGTCCGACCGGCACGTAGCCGTCTTGGACCGTGTTGTGCACGATCGACATCGCGATGCCCTTGACCACGCCCGTCAAGACGACGTTGAGCGCCGGACTCGGCGACGCGGACGCGGAGAACGTCGAGGTGATGGTGCCGCTCGAAAGGATGCTGCCGCCCGCATTGGCCGCCGAGTATGCGGTGATCGCGACGCTGTCGACGCCGTACGTCGCGGTGACCGCGATCGTGCACGTGTAGCCGCCGCCCGCGACCGGCGTGCACGACGTGCCAGGGACGTTGGCGATCACGGCCGGATAGGCGGTGCCGCCTTGCGGCGTGACCACGATCCCGATCGACGCGGTGTTCGGCGAGACGTAGGCGGGCGCTTTCGCGGTCGCGTCGGCCGGCTTGGGCGGAATCGCGATGGTGACCGCCGCGCTTGCGGTGCCGCCGCCGCCGTTTCCGACGACGGGCGTGAGTCCACCCGAACTGCCGCCACCGCCGCAGCCGGCGGCCAAGGCCACGACGAGAAAAGCGACGCAAGCGATAAGCGGTTTCCGCATAGCACGCGGCTTCGGATGTTCGCAGACCTGACCTGCCGCACGACGGGGGCCTTTTGGCCCTGGCCGGCGCTTGCCCGCAGGGCGACCCGCTCGCCGAGCGAAGCGCCTTCCCAACTGGAGGGATTATCCGTGCGCTCTATCGCCGCGTTGCTCGTCTCGTTGTCCCTGGTCGCGCTCTCGATCGTACCTTCGGACGCCGCCGCCGGCGGCAAGACCATCGAGAACCTGCGCGGCGACGTGAGCTATACGCAGACGGACGGCGGTGCGAAGACCGCGATCGCCCCCAAAGCCTCGATCGGCGCGCCCGATTCGTTCACCGCGATCACGGGCGGCAACAACTCCGAGGCGGGCATCGGCCTTCCCGACAGCTCGCGCGTCCTGGTCGGCCAGAACAGCTCCGTCACGCTCAGTTCGTTCGATCAGGCCGGCGACACGAACACCGCGAAGTTCGTCGTCGTCGGCAAAGTCCGGTTCAAGGTCGAACACCCGGCAGGCGCACACGCCAGCTACACGTTCAAGACGGGCACCGCACAGATCGCCGTCCGCGGAACCAGCGGCGACATCTCGTGGGACAACACCACCCTTCAAGTCAACTGCTACGAGTTGACCGATCCGACGCTCCCGATCCAAGTCACGCTCGCGGACGGCTCCGTCTTCACGCTCTCCGCCGGCCAAACGCTGATCGTGCACTACCCGCTGAGCCCGGCCGACCCGCCGCACGTCGAACAGGTCACCAAGCCGCTCGCCAACACGTTCGCCGAGTTCGGCCTGCCCGACAACGCGAGGCAGCTCGGTCTCGCGCCCCGCTCGTGGCTGGCCTCGGGCGGCTGGCTGCTCCTCATCCCGATCGCGATCATCGTCGCGCGTCCGCACCACACCGACGCCGCCCCGACCAGCGGCGACTTCCCCGTCGGCGTCAGCTTCAAGATCACGCACTGACCTCTTCCGGTGCGCGAGATCGATAATGATGCCGCCGTGAGGGCTATCCCATTCCGTATGTAATTCTCGGCGGCGCGCAGATCGCGGTCGGAGCGGCGGCGATCTTCGCGCGATGGGCGCTCGGAGGTGCCGATCCGCTGGCGGTCAGCGCGGCGCGGCTGGCGATCGCGGCCGTCTTGCTGCTCGGTGCGGCGATCTTCATGCGGTCGCGGAGCGCGCGCAAGCCGACGCGGCGCGAGAACCTGATCTTGGCGTTCGCCGGGCTGGCGCTGGCCGTCCATTTCTCGACCTGGATCTGGTCGCTCGAGTACACCACGGTCGCGATCTCGACGCTGATCGTCACCTCGACGCCGATCTGGACCGCGCTCTACGATACGCTCGTGCTCAAACGTCCGCTCTCGCGGCTGGCGACGATCGCGTTCGCGACCGGCATCGTCGGGATGGGGATGGTGGTCGGCTTCGACACGACCGCGCCGCCGGTCGCCGGGCATCAGTTCCTCGGCGCGGCCTTGGCGTTCGTCGGCAGTCTCGGCATCGGCGCCTACTTCATCCTCGTGCGCGAGGTCCGCGACGCGCTCGACACGCGCGCCATCGTGACGCGCACCTACGGGTGGGCGGCACTCGCTCTGGTGCTGGCGGCCGCCCTCGCGCACCAGCCGCCGCCGCCGCTGCACGCGACCGTCGCCTGGTCGGGCATCCTCGCGATGGCGCTGGTCTCGCAACTGCTGGGGCACACGGCGCTCAACGCGGCCCTGCGCTGGTTCTCGCCGAGCGCGATCGCGTTCGCGACCCTGCTCGAGCCGGTCATCGCGGCCATCCTCGCGCTGCTACTGTTCGGCGAAGCGGTCGCCCCCCTGAGCATCGCCGGCGGCGTCATCCTGCTGGCCTCGATCGGGGTCGTGTTGCGCGAAGACCGCATGCCGGACGCCCTGACCGAACCAGCCCTTTAACCCTGGCTCCATCCAATGTCCTGATTGGACCCGTCCATCGAGAAGGACTAGGCGCCCGAGTGGGAATGACGGGCGGGCTATGACGACCTTCGCCCACGACCCCGACCCGCAAGAGACCCAGGAATGGCGCGACGCCCTGGCCGGGGTGATCGCCCACGAGGGCCCGGAGCGGGCCGCGCAGCTGCTGGCCGGCCTGGCCGGCGACGCGCAGCGCGCCGGCGTCCCGCTCTCCGCCGGCGGCGGCAAGATCGTCACGCCCTACATCAATACCATCCCCGCGAGCGAGGAGCCGGCCTACCCCGGCGACATCGACCTCGAGCGCAAGATCGAGGCCGCCATCCGCTGGAATGCGATGGCGCTGGTGCTGCGCGCCAACAAGGTCAGCTCCGAACTGGGCGGCCACGTCGCGTCGTTCGCGTCGGCGGCGACGCTCTACGAGGTCGCGTTCAACCACTTCTTCCGCGCCGCCGGCCCGAACCACGGCGGCGACCTGATCTTCTTCCAGGGCCATTCGTCGCCCGGTTTCTACGCCCGCGCCTTCATGGAAGGCCGGCTCGACCAAGCGCGCATGGATCTGTTCCGCCAAGAGGTCGGCGGCAACGGACTCTCGTCGTACCCGCATCCGTGGCTGATGCCCGACTTCTGGCAGTTCCCGACCGTCTCGATGGGCCTCTCGCCGATCATGTCGATCTACCAGGCGCGCTTCATGAAGTACCTGGACAACCGCGAGTTCATCGATGCCGGCGATCGCAACGTCTGGGCGTTCCTCGGCGACGGCGAGATGGACGAGCCCGAATCGCTCGGCCAGATCACGATCGCCGCGCGCGAAGGTCTCGACAACCTCAATTGGGTCGTCAACTGCAACCTGCAGCGGCTCGACGGTCCGGTGCGCGGGAACGGCAAGATCATCCAGGAGCTCGAGGGCGTCTTCCGCGGCGCGGGTTGGAATGTCATCAAGGTCGTCTGGGGCTCCAACTGGGATCCGATCTTCGAGAGCGATGCGAGCGGCAAACTCTTGCAGCTCTCCGAGGAGACGCTCGACGGCGACTACCAGTCGCTGCGCGCCGGCGGCGCGTCGGCGGTCCGCGACCGCTTCTTCGGCAAGTATCCGGAGACGGCCGCGCTGGTCGCCGGCTGGGACGACGCGCGCATCAACGCGCTGCGCCGCGGCGGCCACGACCCCAAGAAGGTCTACGCCGCATACGCGCGCGCGATCGAGCGCAACGGCAACCCGACGGTGATCCTGGCCAAGACGATCAAGGGCTTCGGCATGGGCTCCTCGGGCGAAGGCCAGAACATCGCGCACCAGGCCAAGAAGATGCACGACGCAGATCTGCGCAACCTGCGCGACGCGCTCGGACTGCCGATCTCGGACGCCGACCTCCCCGCCGTGCCGTTCTACAAGCCCGACGAGAAGAGCCCGGAGATGCAGTATTTCCGCGAGCGCCTGGCCGCGCTCGGAAGCGTGCCGGCACGCCGGCAGAAGAGCGTCTCGCTCGCCGTCCCGGAGCTCTCCGCCTTCAAGAGCCAGCTCGAAGCGACCGGCGAACGCCACATCTCCACCACGATGGCATTCGTGCGCGTGCTCAGCACGCTCCTCAAGGACAAGGTCCTGGGCAAGCACATCGTCCCGATCGTGGCCGACGAGTCGCGCACGTTCGGGATGGAAGGGCTCTTCCGCCAGCTCGGCATCTACTCGCACGTCGGTCAGAACTACACGCCGCAAGACGCCGACCAGCTGATGTGGTACCGCGAGGACAAGCAGGGACAGATCCTGCAAGAAGGCATCGACGAAGCCGGCGCGACCTCGTCGTGGATCGCGGCCGGCACCTCGTACTCCAACCACGACGTGCCGATGATCCCGTTCTACATCTACTACTCGATGTTCGGGTTCCAGCGTATCGGCGATCTGGCGTGGGCGGCCGGCGACATGCGCACGCGCGGCTTCCTGATCGGCGGCACCTCGGGACGCACCACCCTCAACGGCGAAGGCCTGCAGCACGAGGACGGCCAGAGCCACATCATGGCCTCGTTCATCCCGAACTGCGTCTCCTACGATCCGACCTATTCGTACGAACTGGCGACCATCATCCGCGACGGCCTTCGCCGGATGGTCGCGGAGCAGGAGGACGTCTACTACTACATCACCGTGATGAACGAGAACTACGAGCACCCGGCCATGCCGGAAGGCGCCGAGGACGGCATCCTGCGCGGCATGTATCTGCTGCGCGACGGCGGCAAGGACAAGGCCGCTCCGCGCGTCCAACTGCTCGGATCGGGATCGATCCTGCGCGAGGTCGAGGCGGCCGCCGATCTGCTGCGCGACGACTTCGGCGTGAACGCCGACGTGTGGAGCGCGACCTCGTTCAACGAGCTGCGCCGCGACGGCATCGACACCGAGCGCTGGAACCTGCTGCATCCGACCGAGAAGGCCCGGATCCCCTACGTCGCGCAGTGCCTGCTCGGCCGCGCCGGTCCGGCCGTCGCCGCGACCGACTACATCCGCACGTATGCCGACGTCATCCGCCCGTATCTCGACCGTCGCTACGTCGTGCTGGGGACCGACGGCTTCGGCCGCAGCGACTTCCGCAAGAACCTGCGGACGTTCTTCGAGGTGGACCGGCACTACGTCGCGGTGGCGGCGCTCAAGGCGCTGGCCGACGACGGCGAGATCCCGGCGAGCACGGTCGCCGAGGCGATCGCCAAGTACGGCATCGATCCGAGCAAACCCAACCCGGTGACGGTGTAATAGGATGGCCGATACGATCGACATCGTCGTCCCCGACATCGGCGACTTCGAAGGCATTCCGGTCATCGAAGTGCTGGCCAAGCCCGGCGACGCCGTCAAGAAGAACGATTCGCTGATCACGCTCGAGAGCGACAAGGCCTCGATGGAGGTCCCGTCCAGCAGCGATGGCACCGTCGTCGAGATGCTCGTCAAGGTCGGCGACAAGGTCAGCAAAGGCACCGTCATCGCCAAGCTGAGCGGCAGCACCGCCTCGCCTGCAGCAGCGCACGCGCCCGCCGCCGCTCCGACGGCTACGCCCGCCCCTGTCATCCCGAGCGTAGGGAGCGAAGCGACCGCAGTCGAGGGACAGTCTCCCAGCACCACCATCGTCGAACTGACCGTTCCCGACATCGGCGACTTCAGCGACATCCCGGTCATCGAAGTGCTGATCAAGGCCGGCGACGAGATCGCGAAGGAGCAGAGCGTCGTCACCCTCGAGAGCGACAAGGCCTCGATGGAAGTGCCGGCGACCGCGAGCGGCACCGTGCAAGACGTCCGCGTCAAAGTCGGCGACAAGGTCGCCAAAGGCACCGTGCTCGCGACCGTCGCGGTGAAAGCCGCGAGCGCTTCCTCCATCGCCGCTGCACCTGCAGCAGCAGCCGTTGCCCCCGCCCCTGCAGCAGCCGTAGCACCCGCCGCTGTCATCCCGAGCGTAGCGAGCAACGCGAGCGCAGTCGAGGGACAGACGGCGATCCATGCGTCGCCGTCGATCCGCCGCTTCGCCCGCGAACTGGGCGTCGATCTGCGCGGCGTGCGCGGCACCGGCCCGAACGCGCGCGTCACCCGCGAAGACGTGCAGGGCTTCGTCAAGGCCGCGCTCGCGGGCGGCGCCTCCGCCGGCGGCGGTGCGCTCCCCGGTCTGCCGCCCTGGCCGAAGGTCGACTTCGCCCAGTTCGGCCCGATCGAACGGACGCCGCTCTCGCGCATCAAGAAGCTCTCGGGGCCGAACCTGCATCGCAACTGGGTGCAGATCCCGCACATCACCAACTACGACGAAGCGGATATCACGGATCTCGAAGCGTTCCGCAACGAGATCAACGCCGAACAAGCGAAGACCGGCGGCCCCAAGCTCACCATGCTCGCCTTCCTGGTCAAAGCCGGCGTGCGCGCGCTCGAGAAGTTCCCCGACTTCAACGCCTCGCTCGACGGCGACGCGCTGATCCACAAGGGCTACTACAACATCGGCTTCGCGGCCGACACGCCGAACGGCTTGGTGGTGCCGGTCGTCAAGAACGCCGATAAGAAAGGCGTCCTCGAGATCGCGGCCGAGAGCGCCGCGCTCGCAGCCAAGGCGCGCGACGGCAAGCTCGGTCTGGCCGACATGCAGGGCGGCACGTTCACCATCTCGTCGATCGGCGGGATCGGCGGCACCGCGTTCACCCAGATCGTCAACGCGCCCGAGGTCGCGATCATGGGCGCGACCCGCAGCGCGATGAAGCCGGTCTGGGACGGCACGCAGTTCGTCCCGCGCCTGATGCTGCCCGTCAGCGTCTCGTACGACCATCGCGTGATCGACGGCGCGTCGGCCGCGCGATTCCTGGTCTATCTCACCGGGCTGCTCAAGGACTTCCGCCGGACGGCGCTCTGACGTGGAGATCCTCCCTGCGGCGTCCTTCCCGCGCGTCGCGTGGAAGAACGGCGGCGGCGTCACCGATGTCGTGGCCGTCGCGGGCGGCGAACGCCCCGCGTGGCGGGTATCCGTCGCACGCATCGATCGGGACGGACCGTTCTCCGATTTCGACGGCTACGATCGCACCATCGTCCAACTCTCCGGCGGCCCGGTCGCCCTCGCGTTCGCGTCCGGCGACGTGCGCCGGCTGGCGCCGCTCGCGCCGTTCCCGTTCGCTGGCGAAGCCGCGGTGGAAGCACGACTCGCCGGCCAGCCCGCGATCGACCTCAACGTCATGACGCTGCGCCAGACCCACCGGCACGACGTCGCGGTGATCGGCTTCGGCGAGAACGGCCTGGCGGTGGAGGCGGGCGACGTCTGCGGACTGCTCTACCTGACCGACGGAACGGCCGCCATCGACGGCGAGATCGCGCGCGCCAGCGATGCGATCCGTCTGGATCCGGGTTCGCAGGCGATCGTCGAGGCGCGGGGCGGTCCGGCGACGGCTATCCTCGTGCGGATCTTCGAAGCACCGCCGTCCCGATAAGCCGGCCCGCGATTCCGCCGCCGACCATGGCGGGCATCAGGATGGCGGTGCCGGTCATCGCGTGGCCCGGCAGAAACGCGATCGCTGCCGCGACGAAGACGGCCATCCCGATCGAGCGGAAGGCCGTGAGCGTGCCCGACGCGCGCAGCTGCGGATCGAGCGCGCCGGCGCGCGTCCGTACGCCGACCGCGAACTGCGCCCCGACGATCGCGAGCGTCAGCGCCAGCACGACGAAATAGAAGATCACGGCGACGTCGATCTCGGCATAGGTCGCGCCCCGGAGCGGGCCGTAGTGCATCACCAGCTGGACGCCGAGGATCAAGAGCACCACGCCCGCCAGGCCCGCGATGTAGAGCGCCGTCGACACCGGCCGGGGCACGAAGAAATCCTCACCGATGCGGCGGTAGAGCGTCCACAGCCAGGCCGTCATCCCGAACGTCCAGGCGAACGCGATCAGAGCCGGCAGCAGCGTCAGCGCGCTCAGATGCGGCGGGAAGACGAAGCTGAGGGCGAGCTGCGCGAGGCTGAACCCGATGACGATATCGCCGAAACTCTCCAGGCGGGCGGCGAACCGCTCGTCGCGAGCGCTCGCGTGACGCCCGGCGTCGCCGTTCACTCGCTTGAGCCGGCCGGACGCCGCAAACCCATCGCATTGGTCAGGACGAGCGGACCCAGCCGCCCCGCGAGGAGCAGGAACGGGAAGCAGATCACGAAGGCGATCGCGAAGACCCGCGGCCCGTGCGCGCCACCGTAGCCGATCCCGGCCATCGCGATCGCGCTCACGAACAGTCGCATGGTGGCCGTCACGCCGCGCGCGCGCGACGGCATGTCCAGGAGCGCCCAGCGCTTCCAGACGCCGTACAGGAAGAGCGCGCCGAGCAGCAGCTGCAGCAGCACGAACGACCCGAAGTACATCGCAAGACCGTTCTTGATATCGCCCGGACCGTCGAGCTGGATGGCGCGCAGGAGCACTTGGACCATGTAGACCATCAGCACGGCCGCCCCGAGCTGCCCGAAATTCAGCGCGATGCTGAAGCTGTTGGGGACGAAGTAGTGCTTGAAGAGATGGTTGTTGCGCACCCACAACAGGCAGATCGTGCCGAAGGTCCAGACGAATGCGACCAGGCCCCACGGTTTGGTCAGGACGTCGATGATATGCCCCTTTTCGACGGGCAAGGAGAGGCTTAGGCCCAGCTCCGCCAGACAGAAGCCCAGGACGACGTCGCTGAAGATCTCGACGCGCTGCAGCAGGGCGTGATCGACCGGCGCCTGTTCCGTCGCGCTCACGTCGCCGCTCGCGCGATCAGCCGAGGCACCAGATAGCGCTCGACGATAAGGGTTGCGAACGCGAGCAGCGAGACGAACCCCGCATAGGCGATCGGCAGCCGCGGCATCAGCACGCCGATCAGGACGACGACCGCTCCCCCGACCAGCCCGTTGATCGACTGCTTGAGGCCCCAGCGGCGCACCGGATCGCTCACCTCGGTCCATCTCGCGCGCAAGCCGATCGCGGCCATGCCGCCCAGCAGGACCAGCACCACGCCGTAGATGCCCAACCACAGGCTGAGCGCGAGCACGTACCCGTGCACGTCGAACGGGTGGACGGCCTTGGCGACGTTGGAGACGATCTGGGCGGTATAGACCAGCATCACCACCCCGGCGAGCATCGCGATGTTCAAGACGATCGAGCCCACCGACGCGACGTAGAGATGCGCGAAGACGCGGTTATGGAACCACCACAAGAACGCGATCAGGAAGAAGCAGACGAAGAACGTCGCGAGTTCGGTCGCGTGACCCGGGATTTCGGCAACGCTCTGCGGCGCGATCAGGTTGATCGCCAGCAATGCCAACGAGAACCCGATCACGATATCGGAGAACGCTTCGAGACGGTGGATCACCCGCTCGTCGCGCGGGTCGACCACCGATTGAGAAGGCCCGTCGCTCATCGCAACGGGCCTTCGAGGAGGCTAGGCCTTCGCCTTCAACTGTCGCAGGACGTACTGCAGAATACCGCCGTTGCGGTAGTATTCGGCCTCGTCGGGCGTGTCGATGCGCACCAGCACCTTGAACGAGAGCCCGCGCCGCGACTCGCTATCGGCCACGTGCACCGTCACGTGCATCCGCGGGGTGACGCCGGCCTCGATGCCGGTGATGTCGAAAATCTCCTCGCCCGTGAGCGCGTAGGTGGTCGCGTCGGCGCCGTCGAGATACTGGAGCGGCAGGATGCCCATGCCGATCAGGTTGCTGCGGTGGATGCGCTCGAACGACTCGGCGATGACCGCCCGGATACCGAGCAGGTACGGCCCCTTGGCCGCCCAGTCGCGCGACGAACCCGAACCGTACTCCTTACCGGCTAGCGCGATCAGCGGCGTGCCGTCGGCGCGGTACTTCTCCGACGCTTCGAAGATCGAGGTCTGTTCGTTCGTCGGAAGGTAGCGGGTGACGCCGCCTTCCACGCCCGGCACGAGCATGTTGCGCAGACGCACGTTGGCGAACGTGCCGCGCACCATCACCTCGTGATTGCCGCGGCGCGCGCCGTACGAGTTGAAGTCGCCCGGCGCGACGCCATGCTCCATCAGGTACGTGGCGGCCGGGCTGCTCTTGGCGATGTTGCCGGCCGGCGAGATGTGGTCGGTGGTGACCGAGTCGCCGACCATCACCAGCACGCGCGCGCCGTGGATATCCGCGAGGGCGGCCGGCTCGGCCGGCATATTCTCGAAGTATGGCGGATGTTTGACGTACTCCGACCTGGGATCCCAGGCGTAGCGTTCGCCGGTCGGGACCGCCAGCTTGGCCCAGTTATCGTCGCCCGCGAACACGTCGCTGTAGCGCGCCTTGAACATCTCGTCGCGGACGCAAGCGTTCATCACGGCCGCGATCTCGTCGTTGCTCGGCCAGATGTCGCGCAGGTAGACGGGCTGGCCGTCGCTGCCCGTGCCGAGCGGCTCGGTGGTGAGGTCGAGGTCCATCCGGCCGGCGAGCGCGTAGGCCACCACAAGCGGCGGCGAGGCCAGGTAGTTGGCGCGGACCTGCGGATGGATGCGTCCTTCGAAGTTGCGGTTGCCCGAGAGCACCGCGGCCACGATCGTGTCGTGCTCGGCGATCGAGTCGGCGACCTCGAGCGGGAGCGGCCCGGAGTTGCCGATGCACGTCGTGCAACCGTAGCCGACGATGTCGAACCCGAGCCCGTCGAGCGACTTCTGCAGATCGGCCTTCTCGAGATAGTCCTTGACGACTTTGCTGCCGGGCGCGAGCGAGGTCTTGACCCACGGCTTGCTCGCGAGCCCCTTGGCGAGCGCGTTGCGGGCCAACAGGCCGGCGCCGATCAGCACGGACGGGTTCGAGGTGTTGGTACACGACGTGATCGCGGCGATCACGACCGCGCCGTCGGCCACGGCGACCTCGTCGCGGGTCGCGATCGCGGTGCCGCCGCCTTCGTTCTCGAAGCGCGCGGCCGCGCCGCCCGGCTTGGCATCGCGCGCGGCGATCCAGCCGGCCATCTCGCCGACGAACGACTCCTTGACGCCCGAGAGCGGCACGCGATCCTGCGGACGCCGCGGGCCGGCCAGGTTCGGCTCGACCAGACCGAGGTCGAGATGCAGTACGTCGGTGTATTCGGGATCGGCCGCATCGTCGGTGCGGAACAAGCCTTGCGCCTTGGCGTAGGCTTCGACCAGCGCGATGTGTTCCGGGCTACGGCCGGTCAGGCGCATGTATTCGAGCGTGCGGTCGTCGATCGGGAAGACCGCGATGGTCGAACCGTATTCCGGCGACATATTGCCGAGCGTGGTGCGATCCGCGACCGCCAGACTGCCCAGGCCGTTGCCGAAGAACTCGACGAACTTGCCGACGACGCCGCGCTTGCGCAGCATCTCGGTCACGTGCAGCACCAGGTCGGTCGCGGTCACGCCTTCGCGCAGCGCGCCTTCGATGCGCACGCCGATCACTTCGGGGATCAGCATGGTGACCGGCTGGCCGAGCATCGCGGCCTCCGCCTCGATGCCGCCGACGCCCCAGGCGACCACGCCCAGCCCGTTGACCATGGTGGTGTGCGAGTCGGTCCCGACGGCCGTGTCGGGATACGCGACGTCGCCCTCGGCGTCGAGCGCGAGGCCGGCACCGCCCGCGCCGAACACGACGCGCGCGAGATATTCGATGTTGACCTGGTGCACGATGCCGGTGTCGGGCGGGACCGCGCGGAAGCCTTCGAGCGCGCTCTGTCCCCACTTGAGGAAGGCGTAGCGCTCCTGGTTGCGCTCGAACTCCAGATCGGCGTTCTTCTTCTCCGCGTCGTGCGAACCGAAGTAGTCCACCTGGACCGAGTGGTCGATCACCAGTTCGACCGGCTGCAGCGGATTGATCGCGGTCGGGTCGCCGCCCATCGCCGCCATCGCGTCGCGCATCGCGGCCAGGTCGACGACGCACGGAACGCCGGTGAAGTCTTGCAGCAGCACGCGCGCCGGGCGGAACGCGATCTCGCGTTCGGACGCCTCGCGCGGACTCCACTTGGCCAGCGCCTCGATGTCGTTGCGCGTGACGGAACGGCCGTCTTCGAAGCGCAGAAGATTCTCCAAGAGGATCTTCATCGAGTAGGGCAGCCGGGCCAGTTTGGTGAGTCCGGCTTCCTCGACCGCGGCGAGGCGATAGTAGGTGTACGTGCGGTCGCCGACGCGCAACTGGGCGGCGGCGTTAAAGCTCTTGGCGTTCTCTGTCATGGGAGAAGACTATTTTGGGGTCGCCCTCGAGGTAGCCTTCGACCCGGGCCACTCCGGTGCCGCAAAGCAGGCCCCAGAGCGGCTCGCCGATCAGTTCCAAGCGCCAGCCCTCGATGCCCAGGGTCCGTTCGAACGCCTCGCGATCGGAAGGGATCTCCCGTGCGACCCGCTCCAGCGCCGCCCGCGGGACCACCAGGCTCTGCGGAAGATCGTTCTGGCGGGCGATCTCGCCGGCCGCGACGCCCAGGAGTGCGACCAAGGTCTCACGCGCGTTGCCGAGCGGCCGCGCCGGCTTCTCGGGCAGTTCGTCGTCCGGGATGGCCTCGCCGCGCGCGACCGCGCTCAGGATCGCGTCGCCCAGGTTACGGCGCATGCCCGCATCCAGGCGGCGCAGCTGCGCCAGATCTTCGACGTGCTTGGGGCGCAGGGTCGCCAGGCCCGCCATCACGTCGTCGGGCATCACGTACTTCGGCGGGATATCGCGCTCGCGCGCGATCCGGTCGCGCAGCATCAGCAACTGCGAGAGCACCCCGAGCTCGCGCCGGTTCATCCGGTTCGAGCCGGAGATGCGCAGCAGGCCGCGCCGCGCGTCGCTGCGATAGCGATCCACCTCGCCGAGCTGCGCCGATTCGGCCAGCGCCCACTCCAGGCGGCCGGCCGCTTCGAGGCGCGCCGTCAGCGCGTCCTGCATGGCGAACAGATAGTCGACGTCGTCGACCAGATACTCGATCTGCTTGGGCGTGAACGGGCGCGCGGACCAATCGCTGACGGTCTGCGACTTCGCGAGCCGGACCTTGCAGATGTCGCGGACCAGGTCCGCCAGCGAGACCTGCATGCCGTAGCCCAAGAACGACGCCGCGACCTGGCAATCGAACACCTTCGAGGGCACGCGTCCGAACCGGTCGGCGAAGATCTTGAGATCGCTCGAGAGCGCGTGTCCGACCACGGTCGTCTCGTCGAGCGCGACCGAGAGCGCGCCGAGATCGGGGATGGCGATCGGGTCGACCACCACCGAACCGTCCTCGAACGCGAGCTGCACGACCATCAGACGCGGCGCGTAGGTGCGCTCCGCGTGGAACTCGGTGTCGAGGCCGACCCGGGCGGCCTTGGCGACGCGCTCGCAGAGCGCCGGTAACGCGTCGTACGACGCGACGATGTCGGTCAAACGGAAGGACTCGCTTTCGGTAGCGGAGTGGGTTCGTGCCGGAACGGGTTGTGGAAGTGCGGCCGGTGGGCCTCGTAATAGTCGTGGGCCTTGTGTTCGTAGGCGTGCACGAAGACGGTCGCGCGATCGCCGAAGATCGCGAGCAGCGTGCAGATCGGGATCGCGATCGCGCAGAACGTCCACATGTGCACCCAGAGCGGCACCTTGAAGGTCGCCGCGGTGGCGGTCGCAATCGTGCCGCCGAAGCCGGGGATGACGCGGACCGAGAGCAGAAACGCGGGCGACCCGACCGGGAAGCGCTTGACCCAGTGCGGCAACTTCTCCAGCGCGGCTTCGAGGTCGAGCAGATGCGAGGCGCGTTGGTTGATCCAGTAGCCGATCATCGACGCGAACACCAGGCCCACCGCGTTGAGCACCGAGCCCCAGAGCGGGCCGAAGATCGAGCCGTTCATGATCGCGAGCGCGTCGGTCATCGAGAACGGAGCCGACGCCACCGCGACGAATACGATGATGGCGATCGGATACGCGAGCACGCCCACGTGGCGGATGAAGTCGTCCACGTGGTGCTGGTAACGTATGACGAAGTACGCCAGCGTGAAGGAGGCGAGCATGATCGCGAGGGCGAGCAGACGCCTGAGCGTCTTGCTCACCGGGGGAGACCGATGCCGATTCGAATAGCGATCACGATTCTTTGCGGAGTTGGTCTTTATACCGCTCTTTTCATGCTTGCCAAGAGCCGGCGGGCCGAGCGAGGGGAGCTGACCGAGCCGAGCGTGGTCGAATCATCCCGCGCCCGGCTCTTCGGGCCGCCCAACGCGCTGCTCGGCGCGTTCTACTATCCGGCCGCCGCTATCGCCGTCTGGCTCGCGTGGGCCCTGCACCTGCCTTGGCTGGTGCCGGCCGTCGCCGTCGTGGCGATTGGGCCGGCCGTCGTCTCGCTGATCCTCGGATACAGCCTGCTCTACGTCACCCGGCGGCCCTGTCCGTACTGCTGGACCGCGCATGCGACCAACTGGCTGCTGCTCGTGCTTTTCCTCTGGTTAATCGAATTATCATATTGAGTTTCCGGACCGGGCTTGGGTATAATCGCGGTCTGCCGGAGCATTTGGAGCAGAGCCTCCGAACCGGCGACAACAGAAAAAGGGACCCCGCGAGCGCGAGGTCCCCTGTTTTTCCTCAGTCGTGTCATCCTGAGGAGCGAAGCGTCTCGAAGGACTACTTCAGCCCGTAGACGCCGGCCAGGTCGTGCATCGCCTGGTTGAGTACGGCGTGATAGTCCGCGTCGGCGGGCAGGCCGTATTTGGCGTCGATGTCGGTCATGACCTGATCGTGGATGCCGTGGGAAACGGCGCGATCCAACATCACTTCGACATTGAAGCCCTGGCCGGTCTGGCCGGCACCCCACAGCGCGGCCGCGAGCGCTTTGCCGTTCTTCGGATCCGGGCTGGGCGTCTTCGGCAGCGCGATGTGCTTGGCGGTGACGATCTTGAGCGTGTCGGCGACGACGAAGTTGAAGACCTTGACGAAGTTGCCGACCTTGGTCGCGCCGAATTTCTTGGTCAGGGACGCGACTTCCGGACCGGCCTTCGGACCGGCCAGCACGCCTACCAGCGTGGTCGTCTGGAAGTTGGCCGGGCCGCCGCCGGCGATCACCATCGAGAGGGTGACGGGCAGGGCCGGTGCGCCGGTGTAGACGCCGGGTCCGGAGAAGCGCGACGGCGCGTTGGTGACGCCCGGCATCCAGCCCGCGGCGAGCGCGACGACCGGTGCGATCAGCGCGAAGGCTGCGATGGCTCCAAGAGTGCGAAGCTTCATGACGTTTCTTCTAGTCCTTCCCCGAGAACGGGAACGAGTGCGTTATCCGTCAGGGGGAACGGGCCGCCAGGGCCCTTGGATTGCTTCGCGCTAGTGAATCGTGATGGTGTCCGCTTCCAGGGTGCCGTCCTGGTCGGCATGGCCCCACACGTCGACCGTCTGCCCTTGTCGGATGGTCGCGCCGCGCGGGTTGATCACGGTGCCCTGATGCAGCTTGACCTGGCGATACTTGTTGAGCTGGAGCGCGACTTGCATATCGAAGCGCTTGAAGAACGTCACCGTGCCGTGCGCTTCGTTCGGATTGTAGCCGAACGCCCCGGTGGCCTGGCCGGCGATCGTCTGCAGGACGTCGTTGACGATCTGCGTCGTAGACGGCAGGTTGGGGATGGTGATCCGCGGCGCCGGGGTGGGCGTCGGCGTGGGGACGGGGGTGCTCTGCGCGTGCGACGTCCCGACGCCCAAGGCGAACAGGACGGCCACGGCCAGAGCGACAATGCGCGGTTTCATAACCTCCACAACGTACCCGTCTCCGCCGAGGTTCCAATCGAACCGCGACTCGCCGCCACCGTGATGCTCGTCCGCACCAAGCGGGCGGACGCCGGTCTCGAAGTCTTCATGGTGCGTCGCAGCGCGCGCAGTCCGTTCGCGCCCGACGCGGTCGTCTTCCCGGGCGGCGCGCTCGATCCGGGCGACGCCGATCTCGCGGCCGCCGCGGTGCGCGAGTTCGAAGAGGAGACCGGCGTGCGCTTGGAACGGTCGGCGCTGGTGCCGTTCTCGCATTGGATCACGCCGCCCGGCGAAGGCCGGCGTTACGACACCCACTTCTTCCTCGCGGTCGCACCCGAAGATCAGACGCCGGTCGCCGACGAGCACGAGACGCACGAGGGTCGCTGGCTCGATCCGCGCGACGCGTTGCGCGGCCATCGCGAAGGGACGCTGCGGCTGATGTATCCGACCGTCAAACATCTCGAGCGGCTCGCCGCGTTCGCCGACCTCGACGGACTGCTGACGTTCGCGCGCAGCAAGCCGATCCGCACGGTCGCGCCGCCCATCTCGCCGGACGCGGGCTACGTGATGCCGGCCGACCTCGAGGGCGCCTGGTGACGCACGTCGCGCGTCTGCTCGCGCCCAACCCGTCGGCGCTGACCCTCGACGGCACCAACACCTACCTGCTCGACGACGGCGCCGGTCACGCGCTCTGCATCGATCCCGGGCCGCCGGTCGCGCGCCACGTCGAGGCGATCCTGGCCGCCGCGCGCGATCGCGACGCGCGCATCGAGGCGATCTTCGTCACCCACGGGCATCCCGACCACTGGCCCGCCGCGCCGCTCCTGGCGGCCGCGTGCGGCGCACCCATCTACGCGCATCACACCGCCGAGTTCGCCCACGATCGCGCGCTGCGCGACGGGTCGCGCACCCGCGTCGGCGGCATCGCGCTGCGCGCCATCGACGCGCCCGGCCACACCTTCGATTCGCTGGTCTTCTACGACGAAGCGGACCGCGCGCTCTACACCGGCGACGTGGTGCTCGGCACCGGGACCGTCGCGATCGCACCGCCGGGCGGCGACATGCGCGCGTATCAGCGAACGCTGCAGCGGCTGGCGAACGCCTACGCCGAGGCGCGCACGATCCACGGCGGACACGGCCCGCGGGTCGACGACGCCCGGGCGAAACTGCAGGAGTACGTCGAGCACCGGCGTCGTCGCGAAGAGGAACTGCTGCTCGCGCTCGCGCTCCAGCCCCAGACGATCCCGGACTTGGTGCGACGCATCTACGCCGACGTGCGTCCCGTGCTGTGGCCGGCCGCCGCGCGCCAGCTGCTGGCCTATCTGCTGCCGCTCGAACGCGAGGGACGGGTGCGCTCGCGCGAACTCGACCGGCCGATCGACGCGGCCGACAACGCCATCCTCAATCCGGCCTGGGCCAGCATCGTCGGCGAGGAACACGCCGCGCTCGTCGAGGCGGAACTCGGCACGATGCTCCACCTCGACACGCTCCGCCTCTACTCTCTGTCATCCCGAGCGTAGCGAAGCGTAGTCGAGGGACGATCGATCCGGATGACGATCTTGCCGAACTGGTGGGCGTCCTCCATCCGCCGCATCGCGTCGGCGACCTCGCCCATCGGATAGACGCGGTCGATGGCGGGCCGGATGCCTTCGCGTTCGACGTACGCCAGCATCGCGGCGAAATCGCGCGGGCTGCCCATCGACGTCCCGAGCACGTCGAGGTGATTCCAGAAGATCGAGAACGGCCGCACGGTCGCGTCGCCGTTCGATCCGCCGTAGAGCACCACCCGACCGCCCGGCCGGACCGCGTCGATGCAGCGCGCCAACGTCGCGCCGCCGGCCGAATCGATCGCGAGGTCGACCGGACCGGCCGCGCGTACGCTCTTGTGCCACGCGTCGTCGGTGCGATAGTTGATCGCGACGTCCGCGCCGAGTTCGCGTGCGCGCGCGAGCTTCTCGTCGCTGCCCGAGGTGACGATCGCGCGAGCGCCGGCCGCCTTGGCGAAGAGCAGCACGAAGGTCTGCACGCCGCCGCCGACGCCGGTGATCAGCACGGTCTCGCCCGACGAGAGTCCGCCGCGCGTGAAGAGCGCGCGGTAGGCGGTCAGTCCGGCCAACGGCAACGCGGCCGCTTCTTCGAACGACAGATGCGCGGGCTTCGGGTAGACGTTCTCGCTCGGCACCGCGACGTAACTCGCCATGGTGCCGTCGCGCGGCATCCCCAGGATGCTCGCGCCGGCCCGCCACACGCGGTCGTCGTCTCCCCAGCCGAGCATCGGATCGATCAGCACCTCCCGACCGTCCGCTTCGCCCGCGCCGTCGGAGCCGAGCGTCACGGGCAACGCGATCCCGGGATACTTGCCTTGGGTGATGTAGACGTCCCGATGGTTGAGCGCCGCCGCCCGGACCCGCACCAGCGTTTCGCCCTCGCCGCACGCGGGGACCGGCATCGCGGCGTCGACCGCCGGAACGCCCAGGGGTTCGGTCAGCCGGACCGCATGCATGGTCGCTTCACTCATAGCCCTGGTATCTGCGCCCGGGCCGCCATCACCCCTTCCCGAGACCCCCTGCAGCCGTCGCATTTACCATGGGCCCAGCAAGCGGTCAATAGAGGCGAAATACACCTATTGACGGCGCCCGTATACCCGCTAGTCTGAGAGCAATCTTAGAAGCACCGGAGGGACCGCCTTGAAGACCATGCGCACCCTGTTCGGCCTCGTTTTTGTATTTGCGATCGTCGCGTGTGCGGCCGGTTCGCAGAACGTCGTCCCCGCTACCGGATCGGGCCCGCAAGCCCAGGTCCCCGGGAGAACCGCAGCGGCCGAGCCCCACTTCACCATTCAGAAGCCGGCGCCGCCGGCGACCGAGCCCGGCGGCAAGACCGTCGCCGACGCGTCCGGAAACCTTGCCGACCCGGGCTTCGAGTCCGGCGGCTACGCCTCGTGGACGCAATGCGGAACCGTCAACGCCCGCATCGCCACCTATCGCCCGCATACGGGCTCGTACAGCGACCTCAACGGCCAGGTCTCGGCTCCCGAGATCAACGGCACGTCCGGCGTCTGCCAGCAAGTCACCGTTCCGACCGGCGGCAAGATCACGTTCTGGACCTACGAAGGCACGAACGAGACCGGCACGACCTATGCCGGCCAGCGCTTCGACCTGGTCAACAGTTCCGGCACCGTCCTTCACAACTACATGAAGGAAGCCAGCAACACCCAGGTCTGGACGCAGCGCACCTACGACGTGAGCGCCTACGCCGGGCAGACCGTCTACCTCGAGTTCAGCGTCTACGGCGACGGCTACAGCACCGGCAACGTGTACCAGTACGTCGACGACGTGGCCTGGACGACCGGCGGCACCTCGACCCCGGCGCCGACCCCGACGCCCACGGGCGGTCCGACCGCCACGCCGACCCACAGCCCGACCCCCGCGCCGACCGCGACGCCGACGCCTTCGGGCGGCCCGACGCCGATCGCGACCCCGGCCGGTCACGGCAGCCAGTCGTGCGGTACCAGCTGCGGCGTGGAACGCTGGCACATCAAGACCCTCGACGATGCCTACTGGAACACCATCAACTGGACCCCGACCAGCATCTCGGTTTCGAGCCTGGCGGCGGCTCCGGTTCCGAGCGGCTACTCGTCGAGCAACGACACCACGCGCTACGCGCCCTACGAGACCCACTCGTACACCGTGCGCGCCGTGCTGGTCGGCTGGAAGAAAGAAGCGGATCAGGACTTCCACATCGTGATCGCGGATCCGAACGCGCCGACCAAGACGATGATCATCGAACCGCCGGATCCGACCTGCAGCATGGCCTGCGCGTCGGGCTTCCAGAACTACTACACCTCGGTCCGCGCGAAACTGGTCTCGTGCTTCGGCAATCCGCCGAGTTCGTTCACCAACTTCGCGTCCGGTATCACGGTCGACGTCACCGGCGTCGCCTACTTCGACCCGCTTCACGGGCAGACGGGGGTGGCGCCGAACGGCATCGAACTCCATCCGCTGCTCAGCGTGAAGTTCGTATCGGGGACTAGTTGCACTTGACCAACCAGACCAAGGTCACAGCACTCATGGGGCTCGCCGCGTTAGCGGCGAGCCTTGCTGGTTGCGGCGGCCATACCACGAGCTCGTCGACGACGACCGCCACCACCACGACGACGGCCGCCACTGCCGTGCCGAGCGTCGCGCCCGGCGCCATCGACGCCGAAGTTGTGACGATCCCGACGCTCGCGAAGGTCCAGGCCGACGTCGCGGCCAGCGACCTCACGACGCTCGATAAGAACCGCTTCGCCGCGTTCATCGACGACCATCAGGATCACACCAACGCGTACACCGGCAAGACGGTGCGCGAGGTGATCAATCTGCAGATCTCCTACGAGGTGGCGCTGCGCCTCGCGGCCCAAGCCGAAGCCGACGACAAGCTCCACAAGGCCATGCTGGCCAAGCTCATCACCTCGACCGTCACCTTGGTCTCCGAAGACGACCGCAAGATCGTCCTCCACTTCGCGTTCCAGAATCTCTCCGGCAAGGAGATCAAGAAGCTCGAACTCGGCCTGGAGTTCGACGACGCGAAGTCCAACGCGCGGATCGCGATGTCCGAGGTGCACGTCACCCGCAACATCGCCGGGCACGGCCGCGTGGCCTTCGACTACCCGATGCGCTACTACCGGTTCAGCGAAGACGCCGGGCCGCTGATGGCCGCCAAGGGCAAACCCAAGACGATCGTCGCCCAGGTCAAAGAGATCAAGTACGCCGACGGCTCCGACGCCGGCTTTGACGATTGATTCCCGTGTCATCCTGAGGAGCCGAAGGCGTCTCGAAGGACGCTCGCCAACCCTCAAGGGATGAAGGCCTACGGTTTTTTCAAGGGGATGGCCCGGCTGGTCCGGGAGTTCCGGATCGAGATCGGCCCGGTCAAGGCCCACGGCGTCCCGGCCATCCTGGTGGCGGTCACCGGCGTGGTGCTGGCGGGCGGCGTGGCCGCCGCCCTGTCCAAAGCAGGCGGCGACCTGCCCGCCACCCTGCGCAACGCCAACGACCTGGCCAAGACCCTGCGCGGCGACGAAAGCCCGCGCCTGACGTCCTAGAAGGCCCCATACTAGGGACGTCATGATCGCCAACGATGCCATCGTCGCCCTGATCCGCGAGACGATGCCCGACGCCGAGGTCACGGTCTTCGACCGGACCGGCACGATGGATCACTTCAACATCGGCGTCACCTCGGCGGCCTTCGCCGGCAAGACGCTGATCCAGCAGCACCAGATGGTCTATCGCGCGCTCAAAGCCGCCCACAGCGACGGCCGCATCCACGCCATCGAACTCACCACCACCGTCGCGGAGTAATCGCCATGTCCGAACAGCTCAAACACGAGATCGAGGCCGAGGTCGGCGCCAACAAGATCCTGGTCTACGGCAAGGGCACCAAGGACGTGCCGCGCTGCGGCTTCACCCTCGAGACGATCCAGTTCTTCAACAACTTCGGCTACCCGTTCGAAGTCGTCGACGTGCTCGAGAACATGCCCAAGCGCGAAGCCCTCTCGCAGATGACCGATTGGCCGACGCTCCCCAAGGTCTTCATCGACGGCACGTTCTACGGCGACACCGACGTGCTCGGGCCGATGGCCGAAAAGGGCGAGCTGCAGACCATCCTCAAGAACGCCTTCGGCAGCGAAGCCCCGAAGACGACCATCCAGCTCCGCTAAGACCGTGTTCGACACGATCGTCGACATCCGCGAGATCGCCGAGCGGCGCGCGGACCCGCGACTGATCCTGGTCGATTGCCGGCACGGGCTCGCCGATCTCACCGCCGGGCGACGCGCGTACGGCCAAGCGCATCTGCCCGGCGCTTTTTTCGCCGACACCGAGACCGATCTGGCCGGCGCGAAGACCGGGAAGAACGGCCGCCATCCGTTGCCCGATCGCGACGCATTCGTCGCCTTCCTCCGGCGCAACGGCGTGAACGACGATTCGCAACTGGTCGCCTACGACGCGGGGGCGGACATGTTCGCCGCGCGCTTCTGGTTCCTGATGCGCTGGATCGGTCACGAAGCGGTCGCCGTGCTCGACGGCGGTTATGCCGCCTGGACCGCGGCCGGCTATCCGGTCAAGGCCGAGCTTCCGCACCGCGATCCCGGCACGATCTCGGCGCGCGACCCGCTCGACGGGACGCTCGATGCGGCGGCGATCGCAGCGGGCGACGTGGTCCTGCTCGACGCACGCGCGGGCGAACGTTATCGCGGCGAGCTCGAGCCGATCGATCCGGTCGCCGGGCACATCCCCGGCGCGCGCAACCGCTGGTTCAAAGAGAACTACGACGAGCGCGGGTTTTGGAAATCGCCGGAGCGCCTGCGCGAGGAACTCGCGGCGCACGGCTCGCCCGAGCGGATCGTCCACTACTGCGGTTCCGGCGTCTCGGCGACCGTCAACCTGCTCGCCTACAAGCTCGCCGGGCTGCCGGGCGGCGGTATCTATCCGGGCGGCTGGAGCGAATGGTGCGCCGGCTAGCCGGGCACGCAAGCGTGCGCACTTTCGACCGTCGTTAAAGTCTTGCGGGAACGGCCGATGACTCATCATACGAAGGATCGTGTGGTGTTTCTGTAAGGAGCCGTTCGTGCGCAATCTGGCCGTCGTCTTTTCGCTTGCCGTGTCTCTTCTCGTTCCCGTCGCGGGCCGCGCCCAGCAGCCCGCTCCGACCGCCGTCGCGCCTGCCGACGAATACTTCGGCAAGCTCCAGATGAGCGTGCTCGGCATCCGCAACGAACTCGCCAACCTCTCGACGCGCGTCGAGAGCGATGCCGCGTTCGGCAAGGACGAGGTCAAGGGCGCCGAGTCGATCGAGGACGCCATTCGCGATTGGGCGCAGAAGTATCCGCGCGACAACTGGCTCGACCGCTACGCGGTCCAACTCGAGAAGCTCTACGCGAGCATCGAGACCGGCGAGAGCCGCATGCACCTCGCCGGCTTCGCTCAGTGGATCCACGAGCATTTCGCCGGTCAGCCGCTCGACGCGCATTGCACGGACGTCGCCAACGAGGCCTTCGCTCTGCCCGGCGACAACCTGCCCGACGTCGCGCCGAGCCCGACCGCCTCGCCCCGGCCCTAGCGCCGCCGCAGAAGCGCCAGCAGCGGCAGACTCGCGAGCGTCGCGACCAGCAGGGTGAAGGCCGCGATCGCGAGATCCCGCCGTAGCGGCATCCCCGCACACGCCCCGTAGCCGCCGGTCAGCTCGGTTTCGGCGCACCAGATGAACGGCGACGTCGCCGCTTTGGCAGCCGCCTGCGATGCCGCCAGACGGCGGAGGTCCGTCGGCGTTCGCGGCGTCCATACGCCGTCGATCAGGACGTGCGGCGTGGCGACGCCCAGCGTTCCGTCGGAGCGTACGTCGATCGTGGAGAACGCCGGCGGATTCCCGGCGATCGGGCTGACCGACGACGCGATCAGCATCGGCACGCCGGCGACGATGCGATAGTCGTCGCGGTGGAGATGCCCGGCGATCATCCCCGCGATGCGCGAGCGGTGTCGGGCGATCGTCGCCAGAAACGCCCGGTCCGCGGCCCGCGTGTAGAACGGGACCGGCAGCAACCCGAGGCCGAGTTCGGTGGCGTGACCGTCGACGCCGGGCGGGATGTGCATGACCAGCAGATCGCGCGCGTCCGGCGGCCCGCGCGTCAGCGTGGCGTCCAGCCACGCGAGTTCGTCGTCCCCGGGCGAACGCGAGGTGGGCGTGCAATTGCCGTAGAGCCACGACCACAACACGCTGTCGAGGACGACCGCGCGCAGATGCGTCCGCGGCAGGCGGACCGTGTAATACCCGCCGTGCGCGAACGCGCGCGCGAACTCCGGAGCCGCTCCGGCGCGATCGACCAGCGGCGCCCAGATGGCCGCGATCCCTTGTAAATAGGCCGAATCCGTCCCGATCCGGTAGTCGCCGCAGGGGTCGTCGTTGTTGCCGAGCGCGACCAGGAACTGCGCGCGCGGGAAGGCGCGGTCGAGCGCGTCCGCGATCTCCCGCATCGTCGCGAGCGCGTCGCCGTGGAAATGATGGGCGAGCGAATCGCCGGCGACCACCACCACCGGCGCGTCCGGATCGGCGGCTTTCATCGCCGAGACCGCCGCGGTCACCAAGGCCGGATCGGAATCGTAGCCGGCTTGCCCGAGCGTCGCGCGGTGGGCGGATCGGTCGAGGTGCAGGTCGCTGACCACCAACCAGCGTTGGTCCGCCATCGCCGGCGCGCACAGCGCCGCGGCGATGACGAGGCTAGCGCTTAGCCGGCGGAGGAACGGCAAACGGTTTGGCGATCGCGGCGGCCGGCGATGCTGCCAAGCGCGCCAGATCTTCGTCGCTCGGCTGCTGCGAGAAGTCGCGGCAGGCGTCGACGAAGCAGTAGAAGCCGAACGGCTCGTCGCCGCGGTTGAGGAATTGATGGGTCGTGAGCGGGCCCACGTAGACGACGTCGTTGGGCCCGATCTCGGTGACCTGTTCGCCGACCACGGCATGGCCGAGACCGCGTTTCACGATCACGTAGTGCTCGTGCTCGTGCTTCTCGTAGCGCGACGCTGCCCCGGGCTGCAACTCGAAGTAGCGCAGCTCCATGCCCGGCCCGGGCTCGCCCGGGGCGTCCTTGCGGCCGCCGACGATGGTATGCCGCTCCACGCCGACGTCGGGCGAGCCGGGGCGATATCCCTCGACCTCGACACCTTGCCAACCCCGCTCGGTCGCGGGAACCACCTTACCTGCCATAATTGACCGCTAGCATAGCATATGGGGCACTAGGGCGCGTGATGAAAGAAGCGCCCCCTTGACGGCCGCCGTAATAACGAGTGTAATAACTTCATGGATACGCTCAAGGTGATCAAAATCGGGAACTCGGCCGGCGCTCTTTTGCCCAAGGAGCTCCTGACCAAGCTCAATGTGCGGGTCGGTGATCCCATCTACGTCACCGAGGCTCCCAATGGCGAGATGCGTCTCACCGCCAACGATCCGGACTTCGAACGTCAGATGAAGATCGCCGAGGACGTCATGCGGACCGATCGCGACATATTGCGCGCACTTTCCAAGTGATCTGGAACTGGATCGAGATGCCGTTCGCGCTCGCCGTGCACGCGCGGCAGATCGCCGAGCACGGCGGCCTGCAAGGCGTTCGCGACGCGGGCGCGGTCGAATCGGCGCTCGCGCGCCCGCAGAATCTGGCGTCCTATGGAAGCCCGGACGTTGCGGCACTCGCCGCGGCATACGGCTTCGGTATTACGCGCAACCACGGCTTCGCCGACGGGAACAAACGAACCGCGTGGGTGGTCATGCGCACGTTTCTGATCGATAACGACTACCGGCTCGCCTTCGACCGAGCCGAGACGGTGCTCCTGGTCGAGCGGCTCGCTGCCGGGGAGATCGACGAGGATGCCGTCGCGCGGTGGTTGCGCGAGCGGCTCACCGCCGAGGAGCAAGCATGAGATACTGGCTGTTCAAATCGGAGCCGGACGGCTATTCGTTCCAGCGGTTGGCCAAGGAGAAGACCACCGAGTGGAGCGGCGTGCGGAACTTCACGGCGCGCAACAACATGATCGAGATGAAGCTCGGCGATCTGGGCTTCTTCTACCATTCGTCGATCGCCGTGCCGGCCGCGGTCGGCATCGTGAAGGTCGTCAAGGAAGCCCATCCGGACGAGACGGCGTTCGAGAAGGGCGGCGACTACTACGACCCGCGCAGCACGCCCGCCAAGCCGCTCTGGCAGTGCGTGACGGTCGCCTACGTCGAGCCGCTCGAACACGAGGTCACGCTCGCGCGCATGCGCGAGGATCCGCGACTGGTCGGGATGGCCTTGCTCAAAAGGGGCCAGCGGCTGTCGGTACAGCCGCTGACCCCCGATGAGTGGAAGATCGTCCTAGAACTCGCGACGAGCGAGGGCTAGAACTTCTTCGTCAGCATGATGTAGAGGTTCGCCGGCGCGACCGTCGGCGTGTTGTTCGGCGTGCCGAAGACCGGTCCGAACTCGAGGGTATTGGTGACCGGGTTCCAGCGCTCGCCGATGGGCGAGATGCCGGTGGCGTAGCGCGCCTGCCCGATGAAGGTCCCGCTGTTGAAGTTCAGCAGGTTCTGCGCCGAGGCGAGGACGCTCAACCCCTGGGAGAGCGGCAGGTTGTAGTTGGCGTACATCACGCCGTAGCCCTTACCGCCGACCGCGTTGTTCGCACCCTCGAATGCGTCGCCGAGCGCGAAGCGCGCGTGGTTGCCGCGGAAGGTCTGGCTCACTTCGACCGCGCCCTTGAAGTACGGGATCGATCCGGTGAAACCGCCGGTGTTGTCGAGCTGCTTGCCGTTGACGAACGGCGAGAAGCCCGGGACCACCGGCGGAGCCGGGGCCGGATGCTGCGCCAGCGCCGAGAGATACTGGTAGAACGCCTGGCCGAAGCCGTCGTAGTAGGCCCGGTTCAACGTCAGCGTTGCGTACCATCCGGTGCCGAACTCGGGCTGGTAGCGACCGCTCATCTCGAGGCCGTACGAACGCTGGAGCGGCCCGTTGAGGGTGGTGTTCTCGTAGGTGTTGGTCACGCCGACCGCGGCGCGCTGCGCCGGGGTCGGGATCAGCGCCGTGTTCGTGATGAACACGTCGTGGATCGTGTTGTTGAAGTAGTCGCCCGACCAGACCGCGCCGTTGTGCGCGCGGTAATCGAAGCCGACGTTGTACGCGACCGTGGTCTCCGGACGGAGGTCCGGATTCTTCACCGTCAGCACGTCCGAGTGGCCGTCCGGGCCGCCGTTCGGAACGAGCGCGGTGAAGCCCGAGATCAGGCCGTTGTAGGGGAACGTGACGCCCGAGCCGGCGGTCGCGCGGAACGACAGGTCGCCGGTCGCGCGGTAGACCAGCTGCAGGTGCGGGTCGTAGTGCGTCGTGGTCTTGCTGCCGTGCAGCAAGGTCGCGAGCGCGAACGCGCCGCCGTCCGGATGGGCCGCCAGGGCCACCGGATCGGTGTACTGGTAGTCCAGGCGCTGCATCGAGATGTAGTTGCCGAGGCCGACCTGCAGTTTCGGCGTGAGCTGCCACAGGCCGGTCAGCGCGTAGTCGTACTTGTAGTTGGTCGTCGGCGGGATCTGCAGGGCGACGCGCGGGATGAACGGCATCGCGACGCCGCCCACCTGACAGGCCGGTTGCGCATTCGCGCCGGCGTTCGCCACGCTGCTCAACGTGGCTTGGCAGCCCACCGGCAGCGGCGACGTGTCGCCGGAGTACTTGGTCGTGTAGTCCGAGTTGTAGTCGAAGGCCGCCGTATAGACGTTGTCACCGACCGGGTGGACCCAACTGAACGAGATACCGTGCAGACGATCGACCTCGGGCTGGCTGAACGGGGTGCCGTAGGCGTAGACGCCGTTGGCCTGTTGGGCGGTCGGCGTGGTGTAGCACGGGGTCGCGACCGAGCATCCCGGTGCGGTCGTCGTCGTCGGGAAGACGGTCGGCGTGCCCGGGTTGGGGACCGCGCCCACGTACGGCATCGAGTAGCCGTTGCCGGACGAGAAGCAGGGGCCTTTGGCGCCGCCGTTCGGGACGGTCGGGTTCGCGAAGACGACCTGGCAGTTGGCCGGATTGGTGACCTGGAACCACGCACCGGCGTTGCCCGGGACGTAGTCCTCGAAGGTGCCGTCGATGAAGCGCTTGATCAGGGCCGTGTACGGGCGGAGCAGCAGCGTGTCGTTCTTGAACGTCGTGCGAAGTTCGAACGAGTACTGCGGCTCGTTGTTGATGATCGAGGAGTTCGGGAAGAACCCGTACTGCGGCTGGGTCGTGCCGATCAAGCCGTTGGCCAGCGGATTGTTGTAGGTCGAGGTGACCGTGCAACCGGCTTGGCCGGCGCCGACGAAGGCCGCGCCGTTGTAGCATTGCGGCACCACGCGGTTGCCGTAGTAGATGCCGTAGGAGCCGCCTTGCGGCGAGTAGCGACCGGTCAGGTTGAGGAACTCGCCGGTGATCCAGGTCGCGGTCGAGAGCTTGTAGCGCATCTTGTACAGGTCCGCGCTGGTCCAGTAGCGGTTCGAGAAGTCGCCTTGCCACTGCGTGAGCGACGGACCGTTGTAGGTCGCGCCGAGCGCGCCGCCGGTCGACTGCATGTTGATCTCGGTCAGGCCCTCGTCGGGCCCCTGATATCCCTGGTAGGTGCGCGCGAGCAGGACGCTCAGGCGATCGTTCTTGAGGAAGCTATAGCTGATGTGGCCGCCGTAGTAGCCGGAGCCGTAGCCGTCCATCGCGAGCGAGAACGTGACCTCGTTGTGGGGGCTGAAATCGCGGGTCCGCAGGTTCACGGTGCCGACCGCGCCTTCGCCGGCGTTGACGCCGTTGAGGCCCGCGCCCTTGAGTACTTCCACCTGACTGAAGATCTCGGAGTTGGCGTAGTTGGAGTTCCACGTCCCGAAGACGCCCGACGACACGGCGTGGCCGTTGACGGTCACCTTGGTCTCGATCGAGGAGCCGCGGATGACGAAGTTGGTGTTGGGCGTGCGGCCGGTGTCGCGGGAGACCGAGACGCCCGGCAACTCCGCGACGATATTGGTCAGGTTCGGCTGGACGCGCGCCGCGATGGCCTGCGAGCTCAGGGTGGTCAGGGCCTGACCGCCGTAGTTGAACGAGCTGCCGCCGGTGGTCCGCACCGAGGCGATCGTCCGCAAGGACGACAGCGATTCGGCCGTCAGGGTGACGTTGAGCGCCGGCATGCCCGTGGCGACCGCGATGTCGCCTTCCGAGGCCGGGCTATAGCCGCTCAGCCGGACCGTGACGTCGTAGAGGCCGACCGGCAAGCCGGCGATCGTGTAGGCGCCCTTCGCGTCGCTGATCGCGACCCGGTCGACCCGGCCTCGCGCTTCGACGCGGGCACCCGCGAGCGGCGCGCCGCTCGCATCGCTCACCACGCCGGCGAGCGTCGCCGTGGGAGCGTCGGCCGCCGAAGCGACCCCGAAAGAAAGCGCCGCCATCGTAACGATGGCGACGAGTCGCAACCAAGATTTCAAGAAAACATCCTCCGAAAGGAACGCTCCGAGTGGGCTCGCTATCGTAGTAGGACGGCCCCTCGCGCCGTTCCTTGTGCACAAAAGACGGAACAAAAAAGGCCCGCCGTTTCCGGCGAGCCTTCTTCTTGCGTTCTTAAGGAACGCGGGTTACGGGGTACCGCCGGCGCGGTAGTTGAGCGTCAGCGTGAACGTACGCGGTCCGATCGAGTTCGCGTTCGTCAAGCCGAGGTATCCGTTCACCAACGGGATCGGGACACCGCCGCCCTGGGTGCTGTAGAGGTTGGAGTAGGCGTTGAAGATGTTCGCAACCGACCCCTGAACCGTGAAGTTCTTGCCGCCCGGCACGCGCAGCGTGGCGTTGGCCACCCAGAACGCGGGCAGGTTCAGCGAGTTATGGTGACCGTAGAGCTGCTCGCCGAACGACGCATACGCGCCGTTGGCGAAGCGGTACGACAGTTCGCCATACGCCTGGGCGTAGGGGATGTTGTGGTTGTTCACGCCGTTGAACGAGCTGCTGCCGTTCGGACCGAAGCCCGACGATCCGGAACCGTTGAAGTTCTGGTCCGGCGGGACCGCGAGGTTCGTGTTCAGCGCCGAACAGCTCGTGACCGGGTTGTTCGAGTAGAAGCACGGCGGCAGGTTGTACGGGTACGCGCGGACGAGCGCGCCCTGTGCCTTGTAGCCGAAGCCGACCGTCGGGCGACGCTGCAGCTGCATCTCGATGCCGGCGTAGCGCACGTTCGTCAGGTTGATGTTCTCCGACGTGATCAGCGGCACCGTGGTCGGTCCCGTCGCTGCGAGACAGGTCAGGGTGACGGTGTCGAAGTTCTGACACGTGACCGAGCTCTGGGCCGAGAACTGGTTCCAGAGAGTCGACGAGTAGACGTCCCACGAGAACTCGGTGCCGAGATCGCGGCTGAAGCGGGTGCTTCCGCCGAGGTCGTAGCCGAACGAGGTCTCCGGCAGCAGCGCATTGCTCTGCTGCTTGTTGGTGCAGAACGCGTTGCCGACGATGCACGACGGGTTGGAACCGACGCCGTAGAGGCCGAGGTACGGCGGTGCGATCGCCGAACCGGCCGCCGCGCGCCAGATCGTGTTGGTCGTCGGGCGGTAGGTGATGCCGAGGCGAGCGTCGTTGTGGTTGAAGAGCGTGTGCTGCAGCGTGAAGCCGCCGTCGCCGCTCCACGTCGTGTCGTAGTTGTTGATGTATCCGGCGAGCACGGCGTTCCACTTCGGTCCGAACTGGAGCGTCGCGCGCGCGAGGAAGGTGCCGATCGTCTGAGCCGATCCATCCGGAACCGAGTCGGCGGCGTTCGGAGCGCCCGCGTACGAGTACGCGTGCGTGCGGAACGTGTTGCGATCGTACGAGACCGTCAGATCATCGGCATTATCGCCCATGGCGAACGGATGCTCGTACTGGAACGAAGTGCCGTGGATCTTGTCCTCTTCGGCCGAGCGGAAGAAGAAGCTGTTGTAGAAAGCGGCGGGCGCGCTGCTGGTGTAGGCACCCGAGGTGACCAGCGCGCCGGCCGCGTTGTACTTGCACAGCGTCGGCGTGGAGCCGCCGTTGGTCCTGTTCGGGTTGGTCGCCCAGTTCAGCGGGAGCAGACCGTTCGTCCGGCAGTAGTACTGCGCATTCGAATTCGCATCGAACACGATGTTCACCGGCGTCCCGTTGTAGTAGATCTCCGAACCCGAGCAGGCGCCGTAGTTGTTGCCCGTACCGGTGCTGCCGGTGCAGTACGCGCCGTACGCGGTGTTCTGGAGGGCGAACGAGTCGAACGGGCTGGTCTGGCCGGTCGACTGTAGGCGGTTGATCGAAGCGCCGTAGTAACGCGCGAGGAGCGTGTCCTTGCCGAGCGTCGTGCGGAGTTCGCCCTGGAAGATCGGTTCGTTGTTGACTTCCCATTCGCCGGGCGGGGTGAAGACGTTCTGATACGTCATGTAGCGCTGGCCGGGGGTCAGCGCGCCGGTGTAGCCCGGGCAGGGGTTGCTGCCGCCGGTCGCGGCCGGGCCGCAGGGCGTGAACTGCTGGGCGTACTGGTAGACGTGGTTGCCGTTCTGATCGGTCCACGTCTGGCTGCCGAGGTACGAACCCGTGAGGGTCGTCGCGCTCGACAGGTTCAGCTTGAGCTTCACCACTTCGGTCTTGTTCGAGTAGGTCTGCGTGACCGGGAAGCAGCAGGCCAAGACCTGCGCGTTATCGATCGACGGATTGTTCCAGTTCCCGTTCGTCTTGTAGTTGTAGACCGGGTTGGTCGTGAAACCGCTGAAGTTCTGGCCGTTGACCAGCGCGAAGCGCGGGATGTCCCAGTACTGATTGGCGTTGTCGAGCGGGCCGTTCTGGCCATAGTCGCCGTAGCCGAGCACCCAGCCGATCTTGCCGTTCGCGGTCGTGCCGGTGTACAGCAAGTTCATCGTCTTGCCGCCGTTGGTGTTCGTCTGGAACTGGGCGTTGAACGTCGGGATGGCCGTCGGGTCCTTCGTGCGGAAGTTGACCAGGCCGCCGATCGCGTAGTTCACGTTGGGCGAGGCGGCGCCGGGACCTTTGATGACTTCGGCGCTCTGGAGGAAGTACGAGTTGAGGAAGCTCGTGACGTAGTCGCCGAACAGACCGACCGCGAGCGGGTGGCCGTCGATCAGCGAGGCGGTCTCGAATCCGAGCGATCCGCGGATCGACGGGAACGTGATCGCGCCGGGCGCCGCGTAGGTGGCGGAGGTGCCCGGGTGATCGATGACGATACCCGGCGTCTCGTCGAGGACCTTCGCGACCTGGGTCTGCGCCTGGTCCTGGAAGTCCTGAGCGCTGACGATCGCCGACGAGGCGGTCGACGTGTTGAACACCGTGCCGCGATGCGCGCTGACGCGCGTGATCTCGTGCAGCGTCGAGTTGAACGTCTGCGCCGCCATCGTGACGTTCACGATGCTATTGGTGCCGGCGACGACCGCGAGGTCATCGACCTCGGCGGGGTTGAAGCCGGCCCGCGTCGCGTTCACGACGTAGATGCCCGGCTTGACGTCCGCGACGCTGAACGCGCCCTTCGCGTCGCTGGTGGTGGAATAGGCGCTCGGCCCGGTCAGTCGGACCGCCGCATTCGCGACGGGCGAACCGCCCTGGTCGACTAGGGTACCGGAAACCGATCCGGTACTGACAGCCTGCGCCACGGTCGTCAAGGCATCGCTCGGTGCCGTCGCCGCACTTACGGGTCCGACGGTGAGCGCCGCAATTGCGACAGCGGCGAGGATGCGTACGAGTGTCTTCAACACGTCCTCCTAAAATTAAAAAACACCGGGTCCTTCGAGGGGCGGTGTACCCCGGTAGTGTACCGGAGGAATATTAAGAAAAGATTATACGAAGCCTTCTACCCGGCCGCAGCCGCCCGGGAACTTCCCGAGAAGCCCGCCTAGAGCGACTGGGCCTGGGTCAGGAAGATCTTCTGGGCGTCGACCGGGAGGTCGGTGCCGGCCGGCACCTGACGGCGGTACGTGCCGTCGGCCTGGAGTTCCCGGCTCTTGAGGTTGTCGGCCAGCAAGACGGCCAGGATCTGGCTCTGGAGCGCCTCGGCCGCGAGCGGATCCGTGACCGGGACCATCAGTTCGACCCGGCGATCCAGGTTGCGCGCCATCAGGTCGGCCGACCCGATGAAGACCTCGCGGTCTCCGCCATTCTCGAAGACGAACATCCGGGAGTGCTCCAGGAACCGCCCCACGATGCTGCGGACCCGGATGGTCTCGCTGACCCCCGGGACGCCCGGGCGCAGGGTGCACATGCCGCGGACCAGCAGATCGATCGGGACCCCGGCCTGGGAGGCGCGGTAGAGCGCCCGGACCAGTTCCGGGTCGGTGATCGCGTTGAACTTGGCCCGGATCCCCGAGCGGCGCCCGGCCCGGGCGTTCTCGGTCTCCCGGTCGATCAGCGCGGTCAGCTCGCGACGCAGGGTGACCGGCGCGACCAGCAGTTCCTCGTAATCGGTCACTTTCGAGAAGCCGGTCAGCGCGTTGAAGAGCTGGGTCGCGTCGGCGCCCAGTTCGGGCCGGCACGTGAACAGGCTCAGGTCGGTGTAGAGCCGCGCGCTCTTCTCGTTATAGTTGCCGGTCCCGACGTGCATGTAGCGGCGGATGCCGTCCTCGTCCTGGCGCACGACCTGGGTGATCTTGGCGTGCGTCTTGAGGTTCGCGAAGCCGTAGACCACGTGAACGCCCGCGCGCTCCAGGCGCCGGGCCCACTCGATGTTGTTCTCTTCGTCGAAGCGCGCCTTGAGTTCGATGATGACCGCGACCTGCTTCTCGTTCTCGGCCGCTTCGAGCAAGGCACGCACGATCGGCGAGTTCTTGCCCGAGGTGCGGTAGAGCGTCATCTTGATCGCGAGCACGCGCTCGTCTTGCGAGGCCTGCTGGACGAACTGCACGACCGGATCGAACGATTCGTATGGATGGTGCAGGACGATGTCGCCGTCGCGGATCGCGGCGAACATATCGGTAACGCCGATCAGACGCTTGGGTATGGCCGGCGTGAACGGCGCGTCGTGCAGCTTCTCTTTGTCGGGCAGTCCGATGATGCTCCACAGATCGCGCAGCGCCATGAAGCCGTCGACCTCGTAGCAATCCGTCTCGGAGAGTTCGAGCGCCTCGAGCAGCAGGTCGCGCATGTATTCGGGGATGCCGCGCTCGACCTCGATGCGGACCGGCTCGCCGAAGCGCCGGCGCTGCAGTTCCGACTCGATGGCCTCTAGCAGATCGTCGGCTTCGTCCTCTTGCAGGTCGAGGTCGGCGTCGCGGGTGACGCGGAACAGATACGTCTCGCGGACCTCCATGCCGGGGAAGAGGGCGTCGAGGTGGTGCGCGATCAGGTCTTCGAGCAGCACGAACCAGCGCGCGCCGGCCGGCGCCGATTCGACCGGCACGAAGCGCGGCAGCGTCGGCGGGATCTTGACGCGCGCGAAGTGCAGCTGCACGCCGTCGCGGGTCACCTCTTCGAGTTCGACCGCGAGCGAGAGCGACAGGTTCGAGATGTACGGGAACGGATGGCCCTTATCGACCGCCAGCGGCGTGAGCACCGGGAAGACGCGGTCGTCGAAGGTCCGCTCCAACGCCAGCTGCGTCTCATCGTCCAGTTCGCCGACGCGCTTGATCACGATCCCCTCGGCCTCGAGGCCGGGCAGCAGATCGTCGGCCAGCAGCCGCATCTGCCGCGCGAGCGACCCGTGCAGGTGGGCGGAGATGGCGCCCAGATGTTCGGCCGGCGTGCGGCCGTCGTCGCTGCGCCGGAAGACCTGGGCGGCGATCTGCTGTTTGATCGCCGCGACCCGGATCATGAAGAATTCGTCCAGATTGCTCCCGTAGATCGCGATGAATTTCAGACGCTCCATCAGCGGTGTGCGGGCGTCGAGGGCTTCTTCGAGGACGCGCTCGTTGAAGGCCAGCCAAGAGAGTTCGCGACTGAAATAGAGCGACGGATCTTCGAGCGACGGGACGACCCGCGTCTGCTCGGCCGCGGCCGGGTGCGAGAGCATAGACGCATGGGATTCGCCCTGCGAGGGCAAAAGTCCATGCGGTGGACTCCGGGTTGCTCCAAGACGTCCGCACCCACCTCGAACTGGCGGGTGCAGCCCTGCTTGCCGGCGCGCTGATAGCGATTCCGCTCGGCGTGCTGGCCGGCTATGCCGGAGCGGCCCGCGGGGCCATCGTCGGCATCGCCGCGGTCGGCCGGACCCTCCCGAGCCTGGCCGTCCTGACCTTCGTCCTGCCGTTCCTCGGGGTCGGGTTCTGGCCGGCCATCGTCGCCCTGACCCTGCTCGCGATCCCGCCGATCGTCATCAACACCGATCTTGGCCTGCGCGGCGTCGACCCGGCCGCATTGGACGCCGCCCGCGGGATGGGGATGACCCGGCGCCAGACCTTCGGGCGGGTCGCCTGGCCGCTCGCCCTGCCGTCGGTCGCGACCGGCCTGCGGACGGCCGCCATCGAAGTGGTCGCAAGCGCGACCTTGGCCACCTTCGTCGGTGCCGGCGGGCTCGGCGTCGAGATCGTGCGCGGCCTCCAGACCGGCGACGACCGCGTGCTCTACCAAGGCGCTATCGCGGTAGCGTTGCTCGCCCTCGCCGTCGAACTGCTCGGCGGCGCACTCGCAAAACGCATCGGAGCTTCGACATGACGCTATCCCGCGCACGCGCGCTCGGCCTGATCGGCGCCGCCGCGCTCCTGCCGTCGTGCTCCGGCGCCGCCGGCGACGCCGTCCGGATCGGCTCCAAGAACTTCACCGAGGAGTTCGTGATCGCCGAGATCTACGCGCAGGCGCTCGAGGCGAAAGGCCTCAAGGTCGACCGCAGCAAGTTCAACCTGGGCTCCGCCCAGATCGCGATGGCCGCGCTCGAGCACGGCGACATCGACCTGTATCCCGAGTACACCGGCACGATGCTGATCGAGGTGCTGCATCGCGCGCCGCTGCGCGATCCGAAAGCGATCTTCGAGACGGTCCGCGCAGCCCTCTCGAAGCGCGGGCTGGTCGTGCTCGCGCCGTCGCCGATGAACGACTCGCAGGCGCTCGCGACCACGCAGGCGATCGCGAAGAAGTACGGCATCGCGACCCTCTCCAAGCTCGCGCCGGTCGCCTCGCAGCTGCGGCTCGCCACCATTCCGGAGTTCGTCAGCCGGGCCGACGGCCTGCCCGGCCTGCAGAAGTTCTACGGCGGCTTCAGATTCGCCGACGTGAAGTCGTACGACATCGGCCTCAAGTACGACGCGTTGCTGCAAGGCAGCGCCGACGTCGCGACCGCGTTCACCACCGACGGGGCGATCGCCGCGAACGACCTGGTGGTCATCGCCGACGACCGTCACTTCTGGCCGGCCTACAACGTCGCGCCGGTCGTCCGTGCCGCCGTGGCGGCGAAATACCCGCAGATCGCGACCGTTCTCAAGTCCGTCTCGCCGCTCATCACCGACGTCGCCGCGCAGAAGATGAACTATGCGGTCGAGCACGACAAGGCCGATCCGGCCGACGTGGCCCGCACGTTCCTGAAAGCGCACGCGCTCTGAACGCGCCGTCCGGCTCGGCGATCGCGTTCGAAGGCGTCAGCGCGCGCTATCCCGGCGCGGATCGGGATGCGGTCTCGGACGTCTCGCTCTCCGTCCCCGCCGGCTCGTTCACCGTCCTGATCGGACCGTCGGGCTGCGGCAAGTCGACCTTGCTGCGTACCGCGAACCGGCTGGTCGTGCCGGCCGCCGGCCGGATAACGCTCGACGGCGTCGACACGGCGACCCTCGACCCGACCGTCTTGCGCCGTTCCATCGGCTACGCGATCCAAGCCGTCGGGCTCTTCCCGCACCTGACCGTCGGACGCAACATCGCGGTCGTGCCGGAACTCTTGGAGTGGCCGCGCGACCGGATCGCCGCCCGCGTCGACGAGCTGCTCGAAATGGTCGATCTCGACCCGGAGCGCTATCGCGACCGCTTCCCGCGCGATCTCTCTGGCGGCGAGGCCCAGCGCGTCGGCGTGGCACGCGCGATCGCGGCCCGTCCGCGGGCGTTGCTGATGGACGAGCCGTTCGGCGCGGTCGACGCGATCGTGCGCGCGTCGCTGCAGGACGAGATCTTGAAGATCGCGCGATCGCTGGCCACCACCGTGTTGTTCGTGACGCACGACGTCGACGAAGCGCTCCGCCTGGCCGATCGCCTGGTGGTGATGCGTGCCGGACGGATCGTGCGCGACGACACCCCGGTCGCGATCCTCGCCGATCCGCAGGACGACTACGTCCGCGATCTGTTCGGGGACGAGGAACTGCGCGCGTTCCGCCTTCAGCGCGCCCGCCGCGCGCCGCCGGCATGACGTATCTGTTCGGCCATCTCGACCGGGTCGCGCAGCTCGCCGGCGCGCACCTCGGCCTGGTCGCGGTCGCGCTCGCGATCGCATCGGCGATCGCGTTGCCGCTCGGCATCGTCGCCGCGCGCGACCCGCGGATCGCGACCCCGCTGCTGGCAGTCCTGAGCGTGATCTACACCATCCCGAGCCTGGCGCTGCTCGCGGTGCTGGTGACCTGGATCGGGCTCGGCTTCGGGACCGTGCTGATCGCGCTGGTCGCCTACGGGCAGTTCGTGCTCGTCCGCAACGTCGCCGAAGGCTTGCGCGGCGTTCCGGCCGCCGCCGTCGACGCCGCGCGCGGACTCGGCCTCTCGCCGCGGCAGTCGCTCTGGCGCGTCGAACTTCCGCTGGCGATGCCCGCCATGCTGGGCGGCCTGCGCATCGCCGCCGTCTCGATGATCGCGCTCGCGACGCTGGCCGCCTACGTCGGCGCGGGCGGTCTCGGCGTGCTGATCTTCGAAGGCCTCGCGTTCCATCAACCCCAACGCACGCTCGCCGGCAGCCTCTGCGCGATGGTCCTGGCCATCCTCATCGACACCCTCTTCCGCCTCGCCGAAAAACGCGCCACGAAGTACCGCGCCCTCCCCGTGTCATCCTGAGGAGGCCGTAGGCCGTCTCGAAGGACGTGTCATTCGTGTCATCCTGAGGAGCGCGAAGCGCGTCTCGAAGGACGCCCCACTTGTCGAAACGGCTCGGCCGCGCAGATGACCAGCGTGAGAGGTATCTACGAGAAGCGTTATTACGTCTACATGCTCCGGTGCGCGGATGGATCGTTCTACGTGGGCGTGACGAGCGATCTCGAACGACGCGTCGGAGAGCACGCTTTCGGCAGCGATCCTACCTCCTACACTTTCGAGCGCCGTCCGGTCGAGCTCGTGCACAGCTCGGACTTCCACGACGTCGACGATGCGATCCGCTGGGAGAAGCAACTGAAGGGATGGTCCCGGCGCAAGAAGATCGCGCTGATCGCCAACGATTGGGCGACAATACGCGCGCATGCCTCCCGCGCGAAGCGGCCGTGACGGCGTCCTTCGAGACGGCCTGCGGCCTCCTCAGGATGACACGGTCTACGGCTTCAGATACTGGTCGAGCCAGTCGGCGAGGATGTGGAGGCGTTCGACGCGGTGGAGCGGGCTGCCGGTCCTCGAGAGGTCGTGCGTCTCGTTGGGGACCATCACGTATTTTACGGTGCGGCCGAGGATCTTGAGCGCGTTGAACTCCTGAAGCGTCTGGTCGATCGGCGTGCGGATATCGTCGCTGCTGTGCAGGATCAACAGCGGCGTGTGCACGTTCGCGACGTACGTGACCGGCGATTGGGCGGCGTACAGGTTGCCCGCTTCCCACGGCAAGCCCCAGGCGTACTTGCCGCCCAACGCGTTGTCGGACGCCAGGTCTGCGGCGAGCTGCTCGGTCGCGAGGTTGCTGACCACGCGCTCGGCGATCGCGACCTTGTACCGGTCGGTATGCGCGATCACCCAGAGCGAGGCGAATCCGCCGTAGGAACCGCCCGAGACGCCGAGCCGCGCGGCGTCGACGTCCGGACGCTTGACCGCGTCGTCCATGACCGCTTGCACGTCGTCGAACATGACGTCGCCGAAGTTCTTGACCAGGGCCTCTTGGAAGTCGTAGCCCGAGCCGGTGCTGCCGCGCGGGTTGGAATAGACGACGTTGTAGCCGAGCCCCGCCATGTATTGGAACTCTTGGAAGAACGAATCGCCGAAGTGGGTCGCCGGTCCGCCGTGGATGTCGAGCACGGTCGGGTGCTTGCCCTTGGCGCCGCCCACCGCGGGCATGAACCAGGCCGGGATCGAGACGCCGGCCGGGTCGGTGACCGAGAACGGCTGCGGCACCGAGAGCGTCAGGCGCGAGAGCAGCGCGCGGTTGACGTCGGTGATGCGGCGCGGCGCGCCGCCCGCGGTCGGCGTCACATAGACGTCGGCCGGATGGGTCGCGTCGCTGTAGAGATACGCGATCGTCGCGCCGTCGTTCGACATGGAGCACGACCAGGCTTCGCCGCGCGCCGGCGTCAGGTCGGTCATCGCGCCGGTCGTCGCGTCGACTTTGCGAAGGTTGGCGTAGCGCGGACCGTCGGCGTTGATCACGAACCAGGCGTCGCCCGGTCCGAACAGCGGACCGCACTGACCGCCGCCTTCTTTCATGTCGGCCAGGATGCTGTCGCCGAAGAGCGTGGTGTCCTTCGCGACCAGCGTGCGCGCGTCGCTACCGTCCGGATTGGCGCTCAGGAGCGCCGGATACTCCGCCGGATCCATTACGCCGCCCGAGAAGAACCAGAGCCGGTCGCCGCGCCGGCCGTACGTCTCGCCGGCGTTGGAGATCGCCGGCGCCGCCAGTTTGTGGATGGCGCCCCCGCGACTCGCGATGGTATAGATGTCGTTGGGCCCCAGGCTCGGGCTCTCGTAGCGCAGCGAATCGAAGGCGATCGTACGATCGTCCGGCGACCATCCGCCGAAGTTCTCGCCCCACGATCCGAACGTCAACTGACGCGCTCCCGAACCGTCGGCGTTGGCGACCCACAGGTGCGGGTGCTGATCGTACACGTAGCCCGCGCCGTTGCCGTCGAAATGCATGGTGGTGATCTGACGGATGTCGGTCTTCTTCTGCGCGGCCTTGGGCGTGTATCCGGCGTTGCCGAAATCCACGAAGGTCTGGTGGGCCGCGTCGGTCGCGACGACCGTATAGGCGAACCGCTTGCCGTCGTGCGAGAAGACCGCGCCGCCGGCACCGTCTTTGGCGTGCGTGAGCTGGGTGATCGTACCGCCGGCGATGCGATACATGAAGATCTGCGGCTTGTGGTCCTTGCCCGCGCGGACGAACGCGAAGCCGCTCGAGTCCGGCGTCCACGAAGCGCCGCCGTCGTGCGTGCCTTTGGTCGCGTCGCGCGACGCGCCGGTGGCGACGTTCACCAGGAGCAGGCTCGAGCGATAGGTGTTCTTCTGCGGATCCAGATGCTGCGCGCCGACCACGACCCACTTGCCGTCCGGCGAGATCTGCGCGCCGGCGAGCAACGTGAACTTGAACAGATCCTCGGCCTGGACGGGCCGAGCCGAGGCCGGCTGTGCCGCGAAAACGGCAGACGCGAGGAAGGCGAGGACCAAAGCGATGCGGACGATCTTCATGATGCGGCGCTTCGCCGCAAGCAAGCGCGGACCTAGCCCTTGATGCAGAGATGGACGCCGAACCGGTCGGCGCCGTCGGTCCAGGTCTTCGCGAGGGTGAAGCCGGCGGCTTCGACCATCCGCGCCATCGAGTCCCGGTCGAACTTGTAGGACGACTCGGTGTGGATCCGTTCGCCCGCCGCGAACGTGACGGTGAGCCCGAGCGCCTCGACCCGCACCCGTTGCGCGCGCGTCGACTCCAGATACGACTCCACCACGCCGCGCGCTTCGTCGTAGATGGCGACGTGGTCGAAGGCGCGCACGTCGAAGGTGCCGCCAAGCTCGCGATTGATCCGCCCCAGCACGTTCTTGTCGAAGGCCGAGGTCACGCCGGCCGGATCGTCGTAGGCGGCCTCCAGCACGCCGGGATCCTTCTTGAGGTCCGCGCCGATCAGCAGGCCGTCGCCCGGGCGCAGGCTGGCATTCATCTTCTTGAGCAGCGCGGCCGCGGAGTCCGGGTCGTAGTTGCCGATGTTCGAGCCCATGAACATCGCGAGCACGCGGCGCTCGTGCGTGAGTTCGGGGGATCCGAGCACGTCGAAATAGTCGGCCGCATAGCCACGGACGGTCAGCTGCGGATAGGCATCGACCAGGGAGCGCGCGCTGCTCTCGAGCGCGTCGACGGAGATATCGATCGGACTATAGCGCAGCGTCCCCTGCGCCCGCAGCGCCTCGTCGATCAGGATGCGGGTCTTGACCGCGCTGCCGCTCCCGAGTTCCAGGAACTCGACCGGCTCCTCGAGCGCGCGCACGATCTCCCAGCCGGATTCGTGCAAGATCTCGGTTTCGGCCCGCGTCAGATAGTATTCGGGCAGGTGGGTGATGGCCTCGAAGAGCGCCGAGCCGAGGTCGTCGTAGAAGTACTTCGACGAGAGATGCTTCTGCGGTGCGCCCAGCCCTGCGGCCACGTCCTCGCCGAAGGTCGCGGTTCGCGCCGTATGCGGGACGGTCACGATCTCGAGCCGGTCCGAGATCGTCGTCAGCGTCGAATGCATGTGGAGCCCTCATTCCCGGTATTTCGCCTTCCAACCCCGGAACGGGTTAGGAAGATGCGTCGCTGGGCAGAAATTGCTTGAACGCTAAGGGAGAGAGCCGTCATGATCCACCAAGATGTCGTAATTCCGGTCGGGGGCAGCTCGATGCCGGCCTACCTGGCCCGGCCGGAAGAGGGCTCCGGGCCGCACTCTGCGGTCATCATCATCCCCGAGATCTACGGCGTCACCCCCGAGATGCGGGCGATCGCCGACCACGTGGCCGGCGCCGGCGGCGTCGCCCTGGCGATCAACTTCTACCACCGGGTCGACCCGGACTTCGCGCCGGGTTACGGTGAGGCGGGCATGACCGCCGACGTCGCCGCCGCCAAGACGGTGACCCGCGAATCGCTCCACGCCGACGTGGCCGCCGCGATGGCGTGGCTGAACGAACAGACGTTCGTGCGCACCGGCTACATCGCGACCTGGGGCTTCTGCATCGGCGGTTCGGTCGCGTTCGTCACGTCGGACCTGCCGGGGCTACGTGGCGCGGTCTGCTTCTACGGCGGCCAGATCACGCGCCCGTTCATGAGCGGCGAACCCGAAGGCCTGACCGACGTCGCCAAGGTCGGCACGCCGCTGCTGCTGGTGTACGGCGGCGAAGACACCGGCATCCCCGCCGACGCGATCGAACGGACGCGCACCGCCCTCGAAGGCGCGGGCAAGGACTTCGCGATCCAGGTCTATCCCAAGGTCGGGCATGCGTTCTTCCGCCACGGCACGCAACAAGCCGTCGCCGAGAAGAGCGGCCAATCCGACGAAGCGGTCGCGCAGGCCACCGCCGACGCCTGGCATCTGACGCTCGCGTTCTTCAAACGCGTCTTCAACACGGTCGCACCGGAGAACGCGATCTAAGCGTGATCCCCGGTGGCGGCGCGCAGGCGGGACTGCCAGAACCCGTAGACGGCGTAGACGACGATGCCGACCAGGAACCAGATCGCGAAGCGCAGCCAGGTGATCGCGTCGAGACCGGACATCATGTACAGGCATCCGACCGCGCCGAAGATCGTGAAGATCCGGACCAGGGGCGCTTTGAACGGACGCTGCGCGTCCGGCCGCACGACGCGCAGCACCGCGACGCCGACGCACACGATCGCGAACGCCGAGAGCGTACCGATGTTGACGAACTTCAACAGGACGTCGAGCGGGAAGCCGGCGGCGATGACCGCGACGATCCCGCCGGTCACGCACGTCGTGAGCGCCGGCGTGCGGAAGCGCGGGCTGACCCTGGCGACGCCCGGCGGCAGCATGCGGTCGCGCGACATCACGTAGAAGATCCGTATCTGGCCCAAGAGCGACGTCAGCATCACGGTCAGATTGCCCGCGATCCCGCCGATCCCGACGACCGCCAGCAGGATCGGATCGCGGCTGGTGCCGTTGATCGCGTCGATCATCGCGGCCCCGCCGTCGCCCGTGATCTTGAGGTACGGCAGACCGCCGACCGTGACGAACGCGATGCCGCAGAACAGCAGCGCGCCGATGACGAGCGAGACGATGATGCCGATCGGCACGTCGCGCGCCGGACGCTTCGCCTCCTCCGATGCGACCGTCACCGTATCGAAGCCGATATAGGCGAAGAACACCAGGGCGGCGCTCCCGACGATCCCGTTCCAACCGTGCGGTGCCAGCGGCTGCAGATTGCTTAGGTGGACGAACGGGATCATGGCGAGGATATACACGACCATCGCGACCACCTGCACCACGACGAACGCCGCGTTGACGTTGGACGACTCGCGGATGCCGATCGCGACCACGGCCGTCACCGCCAACGTGATCAGGAAGGCCAACAGATCGACCTGGAACTGGCCGTGCAGCAGGTCGACGTGCGCGATCGAGAGCCACGCCGGCAGATGCGGAACACCCATCGATGCGAGCAATCCCTGCGCGTAGGCGGACCAGGACGATGCCGTCGGCGCGACGCTCACGCCGTATTCGAGGATCAGATCCCAGCCGATGATCCACGCTACGATCTCGCCGAGCGTCGCGTACGCGTAGGTGTAGGCGCTGCCCGCGACCGGAACCATCGATGCGAACTCCGCGTAGCACAGCGCGACCGCGACGCAGACCAGTCCGGAGAGCACGAACGAGACGACCACGCCGGGACCCGCGTGCAGCGCGCCCGGACCGACCGTCGGGAAGATGCCGCCGAGCATGGTGCCCAGGCCGATGCAGACCAGCGCCGGCCAGCCGAGGACCCGGCGCAAGGCCGGGCCCTCGGACTCCGATGCGGTCCACTCGAGCGGCTGCCTCGCGAAGAGGCGGCGAAGCAGCGCTATGTGGCGCTCTTCGCGCAGACGGACTTGATCGCGGCCAGACCGGCCGGGTCGGCGGCGCCGCCGTGCGGATAGAGATACATCGCCATATAGGTGTTGCCGTTGAGCGGCGTCACCAGCATGTCGACGTCCATCTCTTTGCCCTTGGCCTGTTCGCTCGTGCCGGTCGCCTTGACCAGCATCGCGGACTGGTTGCCGCAGATGGTGATCTTCTGAGTCGACTCGACCTTGGCGTCCTTCATGCCGCCCGAGCTGGTGAAGGTGCTCGAATCGAACTTCGCCTCATCCATCTTGACGGGGAGCTTCATCAACATGAGCACGTCGGACGTCTTGTCGGCGTCGGTGCCTTTGGTCCACACGCTCAGGAATGCCATGCTCATCTTGGACGTATAGCCGGGCGGGACTTTGAAATCCAGATTGTCGGTGGTGCTGCCACAGCCGGCCAACACCCCCGCAAAGACCAGGCCGCAAGCGGCCGCTACCATGCGTTTCATGGCGTCCTACTTTTCGTAGGAATAGAGGCGCGCCTGCCTGTCCGCGATGTCGGCCACGTACTCGCGGGTCTCGCGGTAGGGCGGCACCCCGCGGTACTCGTCGACCGCGCCGGGCCCGGCGTTATAGGCGGCCAGTGCCACCGCGTACGGGTCGGCGTACCGCCCGCGGTAGGCGGCCACATAGCCGCCGATCAGCGCGCCCGCTCCCGCGATCGACGCGTCCGGGTCGAACGGGTCGACGCCGTTGTCGGCCGCCGTCCCGGGCGTGAACTGGCCGATGCCGATGGCGCCCGCGCTCGAGAGCGCGCGCGGGTCGTACGCGGACTCCTGAAGCAGGACGGCCGCTAGGAACTCCGGCGGCAGATCGTGGCGCCGGGCCGCCCGCACGGTATCTCCGGCGAATCCGAGGGCGGCGACCGGCTCGATGCGCAGGTTGGTATGCAGGATCGCGCGCGTGATCGCGAGCACCGGCGAGCGCAGTTCGCCGCCGTCGTAGAGCGGTCGCGCGCCGTAGATGCCGTCGCCGTGGGCCTCGATGCGCGGCCAGCTCAACGCGGTGTTGAGGAGGTGGTCGACGCGCGGAACCGCGAGCGGCATTCGTGGGTATGGGGCAGAGGTAGGCCCCGCGCAGGCGCACAACAACAGCAGCGTACTCGCGGCGCTACAGAAGGATCGGATCGGAAATGCTCGTCGCAGCGGCAGCGCTCGTGGTCCTCGTGGTCGGAGATCTTGCGTCGACCTTCTTCTACCACGTGCCGCAACATCTTTGGTTCACCCTGCACCTGCGCACGCATCACGACCGCCGCCGCTCGTACTGGGACCACGCGGTCCTCTCGCGCGACCCGGCCATCCTGCTCGACGGCGTCCTCGGAGCGCTCCCGTATCTCGCGATCGCGGGACTGGTCTGGCAATGGTCCTGGCCGGGCGCGCTGCTCGGGCTCGCCCTCGGACAGCTGCACGTGTGGTGGCGCCACACCACCGACCTCGGCTGGAAGACGCCGGCCTGGCTGGCGGCGATCCTGCGTCCGCTGCAGATCGTGCTGCCCGAAGACCACGACGGCCACCATCGCGATCCCGACGTCGAGTTCGGCGACATCTTCCGCTTCTACGACGCCCCGGCCCGGGCCCTGATGGCGTGGCTGTCGCCGTCGAGCCGGCGCATGCGCAACGCCGCCGTACGCCGCAATAGGCTGGCCGTTGACCGCTGACGCGCGACCCGCAAAGCGCGTCCTGTTCCTGATCTCGGACACCGGCGGCGGCCATCGCAGCGCCGCCAACGCGATCGCCGCCGCCCTCGACGAGATCCGCGAGCCGTTCGTCTACGAGCATCGCATCGACGACGTCGCCGACCAGTTCAAGTATCCGCTCGATCAGCTCGGCAACGCGTATGCGACCGCGCTCAAGTTCGCGCCCGCCGTCTACGGCGCGCTCTACCACGCGACCAACGGACGCTTCCGTTACAAGATCCTCGTCCGGTTGAGCCGGCCGCTCTATCGCAAGAGCCTGATCGCGCTCTACCGCTCGTACAAGCCCGACGTGATCGTCTCGGTCCATCCCCTGCTCAACGCGCCTGCGCTGCGCGCGCGCGACGACGCCGGTATGCGCGACGTCCCGTTCGTGACCGTCATCACCGACCTCGGAAAGGTCCACGAGTCCTGGCTGACCACCGAGGCCGACGCGATCGTGGTGCCCGCGCGCGAGGTCTACGAGCGCGCGCTGTCGCGCGACGTCTTGCCGGAGCGATTGCGGTTGATCGGCCATCCGATCCATCCGAAGTTCGACGACGTCGAAGGCAGCAAGGCCGAGATGCGCGAGCGCCTCGGTTTGCCGGCCGATGCGACCATCGTGCTGATGATGGCCGGCGGCGAAGGCGGCGGCAAGCTGTTCGATTCGGCGATCGCGCTGGCGAAGGCCGCGCTGCCGATCCACGTGGTCGTGGTCTGCGGCCGCAACGAAGCGATGCGCGCGCGCTTGGCGGAAGCCGCCGCGACGCTGCCGACGCCGCTGACCGCGATGGGTTTCACCGACCGCGTCCCCGAGCTGTTCCGCGCGGCCGATCTGCTGGTCACCAAAGCCGGACCGGGCGCCATCGCCGAGGCCGATGCGGCGCGCCTGCCGATCGTGGTCTACGACTACGTCCCGGGACAAGAACTCGGCAACGTGGAGTTCGTGCGCGCCAACGATCTGGGCGCGGTCGCGCTCGAGGGCCCGAGCGCCGTGGTCGCGGCCGTCCGCGACCTGCTCGCCGACCCGGCGCGTCTGGCGGCCATCCGCGAGCATCAAGCCAAAGTGGCGCCGGTGCGTTCGTCGCGCCGCATCGCCGCGCTCATCGCCTCAATCGCGCAGACGGGCAAGATCTCCGTCGACGCGTAACGCCTAGCGAGGGCAGCGGCGTGGCGGATGGTCGCCGCTCGACGCCTGTTGCAGAGCATAGAGATCGAAGATCGTCGCCTTCCCATCCCGATCGAGATATTCCATCGCCGCCGGATAGTCGAGCGCGATCCAGGCACTCCCGTCGGCAGTCCCGGCGATCGCATCGATCTCGCGATCGTGCGCCATCACGTGGATGCCGCCCCGGTCGTACCGGTAGAGCCGCTTCTCGTGCGCAAACCGGACAACGCCGTCGGGAGCGACGTCGAATGCCGTCGTCACGTCCGGCATCGGCATCGGCGACGGTTCGAACGAAAACCCACCGGTGCCGAAGTGGCCGAGCGTATTCCCGGACCGGAACCACACCGAACCGTCTTTGGTGACGAACGGAGCGCCGACGGTTCGGCCGGCCTCCGGCTTGAATGCGACGACGCGGCCGGTAGCGGTGTCGACCTCGAAGAGCGTCGTCGCGTCGGTGACCCATATGGTGCTCTTGAGGCCTTGTGCCATGCGCGGCTCGTACGGCCCCGTCATCGGTATCGGAATAGTCCGGTCGATCGTATCTCCCGCAAGATGCTCGAGTCCCGCCCGTTCCAGGTACCAAGCACCGTAGCCGTCGGCGAGGACCTGGAACGGATAGTGCCCGCTGGCCGGCCGCAAGACGGACCACCATCCCGGGTTGCCCCCGTACGCATCGATCGAGCCCGGGTTCGAGAACAGCAGCACGAAGAAGCGATCGCCGATGGCTAGGCCCCGGATGCTCGGGAAGATCCACGGGTCCTGGGGTTTCAGCACGGGGACTGCGAGGCGTTCGTAGCACCCGTCGCGACCGAGATGGACGATGCTGAAGTCCCGCTCCAGAGCGATCCACGCACTCCCGTCGGGCATGACGGTGATCTCGCCAGGCCGGAAGTCGTGCGGCACGTGCGCGAGCGATACGACCGGCAGGAGCGCGAGCGCGATCAGAATCCCGAGCGCGCGCAGCAACGTTACTGCGACGACCGGGCCGGCTTCCGGTAGATCAAGAGTAGCGAGATCGGGATCGCGACGACCAGCGCGATGATCGGCCACGACCCGGCGCCGCCCGTCGCGAGCATCAGGAATGCGACGAAGGCGATCGCGCCGATGATATATCCGACGGTCCGCGCGAGCGGCGTGCGCGCCGCGTGGTGCTCGCCGTCGCCGCCGAGCATGCCCTTCATGATCCAGACGCCGAACTCGACGGCGGCGACCGTGAGCACGACGACGACGAGCAGGCCTGTCAAAAAGTTCACGCGTTCCCCTTTTCGATGGTCTTGCGCGAGACCCACAATAGCAGGCGGCGCGGCGTCAGATGGGCGGTCCAGCCGACGAGTTTGTTGGTGATCCCGGGCACGACCACGGGTTTACCCGCCAGCATGCCGTTATAGCCGGCGCGGGCGACGTCGACCGCATCCGCCTTCGGCCCGCGCATCAGCGGCGTGCCCTGCATGCCGGCGCGGCTGGCGAATCCGGTCGCGGTCGCTCCCGGGCACAGGCACGTCACCGTGACGCCGGTGCCGCGCGTCTCCTCGGCCAGCGCTTCGGAGAACGAGAGCACGTACGCCTTGCTCGCGTAATAGACCGCCATGTTCGGACCCGGCAAGAACGCCGCCGTCGACGCGACGTTGAGGATACGGCCGTACTTGCGCTCGATCATCCCCGGCAGGTAGAGCCGCGTCAGCTGCGTGAGCGCGGTCACGTCGAGCGCGATCTCGTCGAGCATACGCGCTTCGTCGATCCCGGCGAACGCGCCGTTGCTGGCGAAGCCGGCGTTGTTCACGAGCACGTCGCACGCCGGGATCTGCCCGAAGACCGCGCGGGCCGCACCGGCCACGCTCAGGTCTTGCGCGAAGACCGTGACGACGATGTTGGGGTTGGCGCGCAGTTCGGTGGCGACCGCCTCGAGCTTCTCGGCGGAGCGCGCGACCAGCGCCAGATCGTAGCCGTCCCGCGCGAACAGCCGCGCGATCTCCAAGCCGATCCCGCCGGATGCACCGGTGATCAGCGCGAGCTTGCGGGTCACGAGGCGTCCGTCTTCAATCCGCCGCGGAAGACCATGGTGGCGGCTCCTACCTGGCCGGCGTCGTTGCCGAGCTTCGCGATGCCGAGCGTGGTCGTGCCCTTGGGGACCATGGTCGTGAGCGCGTCGACCCGGTCCTTGACCGCGTCGAGCATGAACTGACCGGCCGACGCGACCCCGCCGCCGAGCGCGATCATCTCGGGGTTGACGAACGAGATGATGTTCGAGAGTCCGGTCGCGAGATCGATCGAATAGTTCTTCCAGGCGGCGAGCGCGTGCCCGTCGCCGGCCTGCGCCGCCTTGCGGATCTTCTTCGAGCTGAGCTTGTCGCGCGACGCGTCCAGCAGCGTGCTGCGCGGGAAAGACGGGGCCAACGCGAACGCGTGCCGGATCAATCCCGTGCCCGAGGCCTGGGCCTCGAAGCAGCCGATCTTGCCGCAGCTGCAGACGAAGCCGCTCTCCGGCCGGATCTGATGGTGGCCGACCTCGCCGGCCCCGAACTTGTGGCCGAGGACGAGCCGGCCGCCGGCGATGAAACCGCCGCCGATCCCCGTCCCGAGCGTGAGCAGCGCGAAGTCCTGGGTGCCTTTGCCGATGCCGAAGGTGTACTCGCCCAGGGTCGCGCAACGCGCGTCGTTCCCGACGAAGACGTCCCGCCCGAGCCGCTTCTTGAGCGTCTCCCCCAGAGGCGCGTCCTTCCAGCCGAAGTTGGGCGAGTAGAGGATCGCGCCGGTCCCCGGCTCGACGTTGCCGGGCGAGCCGAGGCCGATGCCGGCGACGTTCTTACCCGCGTCTGCAAGCGCTTGCTGCACGACGGCGACGATCGCATCGACCACCTTGTCGAACTTGAGGTCGGTCAGGTCCAGTTCGTGCTGGACCTTGATGGAGCCATCGTCGGTGACGACGCCTGCCGTCACGTGCGAGCCGCCGAGATCTACGCCGATTGCCGTCTGCATACGCGCTATTTACCGCGGACGTACAGGCGGCACCCGCAGGCCCGAGAAGAATGGGCGGCTATGGAGACCATCGACCTCATCGCCCTGCGCAGTTTCACGCGGCGCACCGGCCAACCGACCCACCCCGAACTCCTCGACGTCCGACCGATCGAACACGTCAACAAGATCGAGATCGACGAAGAGCACATCACCATCGAGTTCGACGAGAAGACGGACCGGTATTACAACGCCAACGAGATCACCAAGCGCGAGTGGGTCTATAAGTACAACGACGATCCCGAGTTCGTGAAAGCGATCGCGAAAGTCATCGACCTCGCGCGCAAGAACTTCAAGGTGATGCCCGAGAACATCACCTGCCCGCCGGGCTGCGCCGAGTGCTGCAGCGGATACGAACCGTTCGTCAGCAAGGCCGACGTCCAGCGTCTGGCCGACCACCTCAAGCTGACGTACGCGCAGGTGGTGAAGGAATACGTCGTCGAGCGTCCGTCGGCCGACGGCTACCACGTCGGCTGGCTGCGCAAAGTCACCGACGACCTGGCCGACAAATGCGTCTTCCTCAAGGGGAGCGGCTCGGGCCATTACTACTGCGGCGTCTACGAAGGCCGCCCGCACGACTGCGGCGAGTTCACGCCGATCGGCTGCGACGACGTCGACGAAGACCTCTCGCACAAGGGCGAGTACAAGACCGGCGCCCCTTTCAAGCCGAACCTGACCCGCTCGCGTCGCGCGAAGACCGGCCGAAGGTAGTCGCGCTGCGCCTGCTCGCGCTTACGGCGCGGGCGTCGGTGTGGCCATGGTGGCGGGGCTCAGTTGCTCCACGTCGATCACGAAGGCGACGTGCGGATAGCGCTTCGCATCGCTCTTCCCGTACGCGATGAAGTCGACCGTCTGACCCGTCGCGTTCTTCCACAAGACGCTCCACCGGTCGCTCTTCTTGGTCGCGGGATACTGTTTGATCGTGTAGCCGGGGACGAGGGGCGCGATCGTCTTGATCGCCCAGGCGATCAGCTGGGCTTGCGTCATGGACGTCTTGGCGCCGTCGCACTGCAGGGCCGAACTGTATGGCGCGTCCCCGGGCGTTCCGCCGAAGAAGCTTGAGAGCGACGGGAGGTCGACCACCAGACAGCGCGTGAGCGACGGACCGTAGACCATCGGCGACGTCCATTCACCTTGGCGGTGCGGGACCGGTGCGCCGTGCAGGCCCGTGTAGTCGGCGAAGGTGAGCGGCACGGTCTTGCTGACGAAAGTCCGCAGATCGGCGGTTGCATCGGCGCGCGCGGGCGCGGCCGGCGATACCAGCGCTCCGACCAGGAGCGCGCACAGGGCGGCGTTACGGAGGCTCATGCGATGCGCTTGGCCCTCGCCAGCCAGGGCCCTGCTTCCACCCTCGCCAAGCACCCGCTCGGGAGGGTCCATCCTTGTTCGTCCGTCTTCTTTCAGCCGCGCTCGTCGCCGGCATCGTCTCTTCTGCCGTGCCGTCAGCGGCGCTCGCCAGAACCGTCGCCCCGTCGTCCTACGGAGCGCTGCGCTGGCGCGAGATCGGGCCGCTCCGGGGCGGCCGCACCACCGCCGTCGCGGGCGTGCCGGGCAACGAGAAGATCTATTACATGGGAATGGTCAACGGCGGCATCTGGAAGACCGACGACGCCGGCCGGACCTGGAACCCGATCTTCGATGGCCAGGACACCGGCTCGATCGGCGCGCTCGCGGTCGCACCGTCGAACCCGGACGTCATCTACGCCGGCAGCGGCGAAGGACGCCAGCGCCCCGACCTCGCGATCGGCGACGGGATGTACAAGTCGACCGATGCGGGCGCCTCCTGGACGCACCTCGGCCTGCGCGACGGACAGCAGATCCCGGCGATCGCGGTCGATCCGCGCAACGCCGGCCGGCTCTACGTCGCCGTCCTCGGCCATCCGTACGGCCCCAACCCGCAGCGCGGCATCTATCGCTCGACCGACGGCGGCGCCACCTTCGAGCGCGTGCTCTACAAGGACGAGAACACCGGTGCGTTCTCGGTCGCGATCGATCCGAACCATCCCGACACGGTCTACGCGACCTTGTGGTCGGCGCGCCAAGCGCCCTGGGAGATCGGCAGTTCGTTCGAGATCCCGCAGAGCGGGCTCTACAAGTCGACCGACGGCGGCACGACGTGGAGTCAGCTCACGAGCGGGCTCCCGAGGATCGGACGCGCGAGCGTCGCGGTCGCGCCGAGCGATTCCGACGTCGTCTACCTCTACGCCGATTCGTACGCGGACGGCGGCGACGGCGGAGCGCTCTACCGCAGCGGCGACGCCGGCGCGCATTTCACCAAGGGCAGCGACTACGCCGGCATCGCCGAACGCGGTGACGACCTGGCGACCGTCGCGGTCGATCCGAAGGACGCGCAGACCGTCTACGTCAGCGATACCTCGGCGTACCGCTCGACCGATGGCGGCCGGACGGTCACCGCGTTCAAGGGCGCGCCCGGCGGCGACGACTATCAGGCCATCTGGATCAACCCGAACCACCCCGAGGACATCCTGCTCGGCGTCGATCAAGGCGCGACCCTCTCGCTCAACGGCGGACGCACCTGGAGTTCGTGGTACAACCAGCCGACCGCGCAGATGTACCACGTCTCGGCCGACGACCGGTTCCCGTACCGCGTATGCGGCGGGCAACAGGAGAGCGGATCGGCCTGCGTGCTCTCGCGCGGCGATTGGGGGCAGATCAACGAGCGCGATTGGCACACCGCCGGCGCCGAGGAGTACGGCTACGTCATCCCCGATCCGCTGCACCCCGGCATCTTCTTCGGTGGCAAGGTCGAGCGGTTCGACGAGGCCAGCGGCCAAGCGCAAGAGGTCTCTCCGATCGTGTTCCGGTCAAAAGGCCGACGCGTCGTGCGCACCGAGCCGCTCGCGTTCGATCCGATCGCCAAACGCACGCTCTACTTCGGCGCCAACGTGGTCTTCGCGACGTCGAACGGCGGCGCGAGCTGGAAGCCGATCAGCCCCGACCTGACGCGGCCGCACCCGGCCGTGCCCGCGACCATCGCGGCGTTCGAAGCGACCGATCCGCAGCACGGCGCGCATCGCGGCGTCGTCTACGCGCTCGCGCCCTCGTACGTGCATCGCGGAACGATCTGGGCCGGCACCGACGACGGCTGGGTCTGGATCACGCGCGACGGCGGCGGCCATTGGAAGAACGTCACTCCGCCCGGCCTGACGCCCTGGAGCAAGATCGCGCAGATCGACGCGTCGCGTTTCGACGATCGCACGGCGTACGTCGCGGTCAACCGGTTCCGCCTCGACGATCAGCGCGCGCATGCCTATCGCACGCACGACGGCGGCGCGACCTGGCACGATATCGGCGCCGACCTGCCGGCCGGTCCGGTCAACGCGATCCGTCAGGATCCGCAGGTCGCCGGATTGCTCTACGCGGCCACCGAGAGCGGCGTCTACGTCTCGTTCGACGACGGCGATGCGTGGCAGTCGCTGCAGCAGAACCTGCCGCATACCTCGGTCCGCGACCTGATCGTGCACGGCGACGACCTCGTCATCGCGACGCACGGGCGCGGCTTCTGGATCCTCGACGACGTCGCACCGCTCCGCGCGAACGGCTGGGGGCTGCTCGCCCCGCAGCTCGCCTATCGCGTGCGTCGCTCGATCAATACCGATACGCCGCTGCCGCCGGAAGAACCGCACGGGCAGAACCCGCCGGACGGCGCGATCGTCGATTACGTCCTGCCCGCGCCCGCGCAGCGCGTAGCGATCGATATCTTGGATCGGAACGGCGCCGTCCTCCGGCACTACGCCAGCGACGATCCCGTTCGCGCCCCGATCGAAGGCCTCGACAAGCCGGCCGCGTGGGAACGCCCGCAGGTCTGGCCCGGCACCGGCGCCGGCATGCACCGGTTCGTCTGGGATCTCCACATCACGCCTCCGGTCGCCGACGCGTACGACCTGCCGATCTCCGCGGTCTATCGCGATACGCCGCGCGTCCCGGAAGGCCCGTTGGTCGCACCGGGGCTCTACCGCGTTCGTCTCATCGTGGACGGAAAAGCGTCGACCGCGCCGCTCCGGGTGGCGATGGATCCGCGCAGCCGCATGACGCAAGCGCAACTCGACGATCAGTACGCGATCGCGCGCCGACTTGCGGACGACATGGATCGCACGCACGCGGCGGCGATCACCGCGCGCAAGGCCAGACAGACCGAGAAGGCCGACGCGCTCGACGCCGCCTGGGCGAAGTGCTCGCAAGTGCTCGATATCGTCGACGGCGTGGACGCCGTCCCGACGGCTCAGGCGCGGCAGGCGTTCGCGCTCGCGGTCGCGCAAGCCAAGAGCGCACTCCTCTCCCACTAAGACGCCTTTCAAGGAGCCGTAGAACCATGTATTCGATCCTCCGCACGACCCTCGCGACGTTCGCGCTCGCCGGTATCGCGCTCGGCGCTCCGGCGGCGACGCCGGTCGCGATCACCATCCCGCTGGCGGCCCTCAACCAGAGCGGCGAGACCGGCACCGCGACGCTCACGCAGGTCGGCAGCGGAGTGCGCGTCGTCGTCTCGCTCAAGCATGCGCCGGCCGTCGCCCAGCCCACGCACATCCACATCGGGACGTGCGGCAACATCAAGAAGGCGCCGGAGTACGCGCTCGGCAACACCGTCGGCGGCAGCGGCACCTCGACCGTCGCCGGCGTGACCCTCAAGCAGCTGCTCGCGGGCAAGTACGCGATCAACGTCCACAAGAGCACGACCGACCTGGCGACCTACGTCGCCTGCGGCAACATCGCCGTCAAGTGATGCCCCGTCACGCAGGGCGGCTGGCAACGGCCGCCCTCGTCGCCGTCCTGGCCGGATGCGGCGGCGCGAGCAATTCGGCGGCGTCGGCCGACTCGTGCGACGCGACCGCCATCGGCAACGCCATCGACGCGGCGACCGCGTCCTCCGACGCGCCCGCGAAGCGCGCCTATCACCTCGACGATATCGCGGCCGCCATCACCCAATGCGAAGCCTCGAGCGCGACCGCCTCGACCGATCCGAAGGATCCGCTCAATCTGCAGCTCGCCCGCGCACATCTTGCAGCGGGCAAGGCCTACGCGCTGGCCGGCGATAAGGCCGACGCCCGCGAGGATCTCGCCGGCGCCGCCTTCACCGCGAAGTTCGCCGGCGATCCGGCGCTCGCGAACGAAGCCGCCTCCGCGCTCCGCGCTCTCCACTAGTCACAGGCGCCGGCCGTGCCGCGCTGTCCGGGCATGAGCCTCTACGCCAGACCGGCCCAAGACGATACGATGGCGGAGATCAACGTGACCCCGTTCACCGACGTGCTCTTGGTGCTGATGATCATCTTCATCCTACTGGCTGCGATCGTGCTGCCACCCGGTTTCCAGCGCAGCCTGCCGAACAGGTGCATGCCGACCTGCACCGGCCACACGCCGAAGCATCCCAGCATCGAGGTCGCGATCACCCCGAACGGCACGATCTTCGTCGACGCGCAACGCATCAGCGAAACCGCGCTGTACGGCGTCCTCGCATCGGTCGCCCGCCGCGATATCAAGACGAAGGTCGATCTCACCGGCGACCGGCGCGCGCCCTACGGTTCGGTCGTCCGCACGCTCGACGCAGCGAAAGAAGCCGGCCTGGAGAACGTCACCTTCGTCACGCAATAACACCCGACGCTCCGAGGAAAGCCCATGCACACGACGCTCCGTACCGTACTCGCGACCGCGGCTCTCGTCGCTGTCGCAGCCGCTGGCGGCTTGGCGAATCCATCGCCGGCTAGCATCACGATTCCGCTTGCCGCACAGAACAATAGTGGCGAGACCGGCAGCGCAACCCTTACCCAACTGCCGGACGGTGTCAGCGTGGTTGTCGCGCTCAAGGGTGCGCCCGACATCGACCAGCCAAGCCACATCCACGTCGGCTTTTGCGGCCACGACACCGCGGTCGCGCACGGCCTTTCCAACACGGTGGCCGGCAACGGCACAACGATCGTCCCGGGCGTCACGCTGGCAGCTTTGCTCAAAGGCGAGTTCTCCATCAATGTGCACAAGAGCAGTGCAGAGATGGGGGCCTACGTCGCCTGCGGCAACATCGCCCTCAAAGCGACCGCGACCTGACCTCCGTTGCGAGCGACCGATCTGCCTGCGGCGGCGCTACTGGTCGGCGCCTTGCTCACTGCCTGCGGAGTCCGCGTTGAACAAGCCAGCCCTTGCAACGCGGGAACACTCAATGCTCAATTGAACACGATCGATACGAGCCACGTCGGTACTCGCACAATAGCCGAACGCCTCGAAAGTTTCGGCCTTGTGCCGTACAAGTGCGGTCTGATCCCGGGCCGAGAAGCGTTCACGCTCATAGCCGCGCGCGCCCGCTATCGCGCCGCGATTCGCTATGCCCAGAACGGTCAACTGAACTTCGCCCGCAATGGTCTCCGGACAGCCACTCAATTTGCCAAGAGCGTGGCAACTATTTCAACGGACGCTCGGGTTCGATCGGATGCGCGCGCGATGCTCGTCGACTTCGCTAGGACGAGGTATGAATGGCGCAACAAATCCGACGCAGGCTCCCACGGCCGATTGTACCTGACGATATAAGGCGCTACGAGATAAGCGAGCCGAAATTCTCCGGGTCGACGTTGCCGCCGGTGACGATGACGCCGATGCGGTCGTAGCGGTGCGGTAGACGGCGGTTCAGCACGGCGGCTAGGCCGGCGGCGCCGGTCGGCTCGATCACCAGCTTCATCCGTTCGAACGCGAACCGCATGGCGGCGCGGATCTCGTCGTCGCTGACGGTCACGATGCCGGCCGCGTGCGCCTGCACGACCGGGAACGTGATCGCGCCCGGCGACTGCGTGCGCGCGCCGTCGGCGATCGTCACCGGGACCGGGATCGAGACGCGCTCGCCCTTGGCCAACGACTGCTTGAAGTCGTCGCCGGCTTCGGGCTCGACGCCCCATACGGCGATGCGCTCGTCGATGCCGTGCGCGGCCAGACACGATCCGGCCAACAAGCCGCCGCCGCCGACGGTCACCACCACCGCGTCGAGCGAGCCGGTCTCCGCCAGCATCTCGAGCGCGGCGGTGCCGGCTCCGGCCGCGACGTGCGGGTGGTCGTACGGCGGGATGACGGTCGCGCCGGTCTCGCCGGCGATGCGTCGCGCGATCGCGTCGCGGTCCTCGGTCGCGCGATCGTACGACACGACCTCGGCGCCGTAGCCGCGGGTCGCCGCGACCTTGCTCGCGGGCGCGTCGGTCGGCATCACGATGGTGGCGCGGATGCCGAGCAGTCCGGCCGCGAGCGCCACGCCCTGGGCGTGGTTGCCGCTCGAGAACGCGACCACGCCGCGCTCCCGCTCTTCGGGCGTCAACTGCGCCAGCGCGTTGTACGCTCCGCGGATCTTGAACGCGCCCATCCGTTGGAGGTTCTCGCACTTGAGGAAGACGCGCGCGCCGGCCCGCTCGTCGAGCGTCCGCGAGGTCGCGACCGGCGTCCGGTGGACGACGCCGGCGATCCGCGCGGCGGCGGATCGGACGGCGGCGAAGTCGAGGCTCGCGTCCACGCTACGGCTTCGCCGTCGCCTGCACCGGATCGTCGGCGTGGAAGTTGAAGCGCGCGATCTTGCCCTTGTCGTCGACCAGCATCTGCTCGCGCACCAGCCGGTTCTCGAACTGCACGTCGAAGCAGTGCATGCTGGCCGGGCATCCGGCCGGATCTTCCTTGACGGACTTCAGCTTGCCGTAGCCGGAGAGTTCGGTCGAGTATTCGGCGACCTGCACGCGCGTCAGTGCGCCCGGCGGTATCTCGTCCTTGACCGGGGTCATGTCGTTCGCGATCAGGGCCTCGGTGACTTTCTGGGCCTTCTTCTCGTACGAGTTCTGGAACGAACACGCGGTCGTCACCGCGATCAACAGGGCCGTGACGACGAGGGTGGACTTTTTCACGAAGCGGAGACCTCCAGCGGCGAACCCACCGCAGCGAACTCGAGGAACTGCAATCCGGGATTCCATTCCTGGGCCAGCTTGACGCTCCACTCGCTCTCGAAGAGCGCGACCGGACGTCCGTCCCAATCCTCGGCGAGGCGCGCGTTGGAGGGCCACTGCGCGCCCGAGATCTTCTCGGGCGATCCGGCCACCCAGCGGGCGAGCGTGTAGGGCAGCGGCGTGACGTGCGTCTTGACGTTGTACTCGGCTTCGAGCCGGTACGTCGCGACCTCGACCTGCAGCGCGCCGACGGCGGCCAGGATCGGTTCCGTCCGCGGCGAGCCCCACGGGTAGAGCACTTGGATCGCTCCCTCTTCGCGCAGCTGCGCGATGCCTTTGCCGAACGATTTGTATCCCGACGTGTCGATACTCCGGAGCAGTGCGAAATGTTCCGGGGCGAAGGTCGGGATCGGCTCGAAGGCGGGCGCCTCGGGGCCTTGATAGATCGCGTCGCCGATCGCGAACACCCCCGGATTGGCCAGGCCGACCACGTCGCCCGCGAACGCCTCGTCGAGCGACTCGCGATCGTCGGCGAACAGCTTCATCGCGCGGGCCAGGCGGACGGTCGCGCCGGTGCGCGCGTTCTTGACGCTCATGTCGCGCGAGAACGACCCCGAACAGACCCGCGCGAACGCCACCCGGTCGCGATGGCGCGGGTCCATATTGGCCTGGATCTTGAAGACGAACGCCGAGAACCGCTCGTCGTCCGGCGGGATGCCGCCGCGTTCGGTCGGCGGGACGCTCATCTTCACGAAGTTGTCGAGGAAGAGCTGGACGCCGAAGTTCGTCACCGCGCTCCCGAAGAAGACCGGCGTCACCTCGCCGCGCAGCATCGCCTCGCGGTCGAACGCCGCGCCCGCCCCGTCGAGCAGTTCGAGCCCGTCGCGGAACTGCGCGTACGTCTGCTCGTCGGTCAGTTCTCGCAGGCGCGCGTCGTCGACGTCGGTCACCGCCACCGCGGCCCGCTTCGCGCCGTGCGCGCTGCGCTCGAACAGATGCATCTCGCGCGCGCCGCGATCGTAGATGCCCTTGAACGTGTCGCCGCTGCCGAGCGGCCAGTTCATCGGGAAGGCGCCGATGCCGAGCACACTCTCGAGCTCGTCGAGCAGTTCGAGCGGATCGCGGCTGGGGCGGTCCATCTTGTTCATGAACGTGAAGAGCGGGATCTTGCGCGCCTTGCAGATCGCGAACAGCTTTTTCGTCTGCGGCTCCACGCCTTTGGCCGCGTCGATCAGCATCACGGCCGCGTCGGCGGCGAGCACCGTGCGGAACGTGTCCTCGCCGAAGTCCTGGTGACCGGGCGTGTCGAGCAGGTTGATCGTGTAGCCTTCGTACGGGAACTGCAGGACCGTCGACGTGATCGAGATGCCGCGCTGCTTTTCCAGCTCCATCCAGTCGCTGGTCGCGGCCCGCTGACGCTTGCGCGCCGACACCTGGCCGGCGGTCTGGATCGCGCCTCCGTACAGCAGCAGTTTTTCGGTCAGCGTGGTCTTGCCCGCGTCGGGGTGCGAGATGATCGCAAAGGTCCGGCGGCGCGCGACTTCTTCGGTGATATCCATGGTTCGCATCACAGATTCGACGGCTCGTACACGCGCAACTGCGCGTGCGCGCCTTCGAGATGGAGCGCGTAGAGGCGCGCGCCGCGCCGGAACAGGCGCAGCGGCTTGGGCGAGCGCAGCGTATCCGGGCCGCGGTGCACGATCGCGCCGTCGCGGGTGAGCGAGATCCGGCAATCGCCGTAGACGAGGGTGGCCGGCGGTGCGACTTCTACGGCATCCGCCGGGACGTGCGCGCGCACGTAGGCGAGCGGACCGGTCGATTCCGAGACCTGGTCCAGGCATTCGGGCAGGGTCGAGAGCACCCAGGACGCGTCCGCCAGGAAGCCGCTCGTGCCGAAGCCGATCTTGCCGCCCGGCGCACCCGGGCGCGGCGCCATCGTCACCGGGACCGATTTGATCGTGAGCGGCCGGTGCGGGCGGCCGACCCACCAGGTCGCGATCGCCGCGACCGTCACGCACACCAGGATCGATGCGACCGCCAGGTAGCGCAGCAGCCCGCGCATGCGGCCCTAGGCGAGTCGCAGCCGCGCGGCGCCGATCGAGTAGTCGGCCATGCCGTAGTAGATGTCGAACACGCGCTCGCCCAGATCCGGCCGCGGGTCGATGCCGGTCGGGAACACGACGTTGTCGACGACGCCGTTGCGTTCGCGGTCGGACTCCGGCGCGAGCAGCGGTTTCGGCGAGCGGTACAGGATGCGGTGCGGCTCGCGCAGGTCGTGCACGACGATGCCGGCGGCATAGCGGAACTTCGGTCGCGTGCCGCTGTTGTCGATCACGTCGACGCCGTGGAAGATCGAGAGCCAGCCTTCGGCGATCCGCACCGGCGGCGTGCCGCCGCCGACCTTGATCGATCCCCAGTGCTCGTCGGGCGAGAGCACCAGTTCGCTCTCCGTCACGTCGAGGATCGCATCGATATCCGCCTTGACGGCGGCCAGCGGGACGTACCCGACGCGGATCGATTCGCGATCGGCGAACGGCAGGCGTTCGATCATCGGGATCGCGGCCCGGCCGTCGACGGCCGAGAGATGGAGCATCGGGCGGTGGTAGAACGCCAGCGCAGGCACGCCCGCGGGCGAGACGACCGGCTCGGGGAAGAACGCCGCGTCCTTATCGTCGCCGACGTGCATGCCGGGCTGACCGAAGCGCATCAGGCCGAGGCGCGTCCAGGTGCGCGCGTCGTCCGAGACGGCGACCGCGATGCGCGGACCTTCCGGGCCGAACGCGGTGTAGGCCATCACGTAGCGATCGAGTTCGCTGACGTAGGTGACGCGCGGGTCCTCGCAGCCGTAGCCGGGATTCGGACGCAGCTCGTACTCCGCTTCCGGTTCGAGCGCGAATCCGTCGCGGCCGGCCGTGAAGCCGCCGCCGGAGTTCTGGACGACCCCGACCCGGCCGACGCGCGAGATGTTGCCGGCCGCGACGTCGCGCGGATAGAGCAGCAGCGCGCCTTCGCGCGTGCGCGCGCAGGCCGGATTGAGCGTGCCCTCGACCTCGGACGGATCTCCGTTCGGCTCCATCACGAGTCCGAGGCGCTCGATGGTCGCATCGAGTTGAACGACCGCGTTGGTCAACGTTCCTCCAAATGGCGGGCGGCGGCGCCCAACGTGGTGACGATTTCGTGAACGCTTCGGCCGGCGTTCGCAGCGAACGCATCCAGATCCGTCCCCGCGTCGAGCAGACGGACGCTCGCGCCGGGCGTTACGCCGCCCGCCGCCGACAGCGTGTACTGCATGCCAACCGAGAGTATATCGTCCAGTCCGGCCGCATCCTTAGGATATCCGTCGCCATACCCGCATCGAACGGTGGCGACACGCGCCGGAGCGTCCAACGCCCGGTCGCCGTAACCGATCAGGGTCCCGGCCGGATAGCTCTCCACCCGCACCACCTCGGCGCTCAGCCGAAGGGGGTTGGCGATGCCCGGGACGCTCGGGCCGCCGGTGGCCCCGAACAGGCCGATACCGATCCTCACGCTGTCGCCGGGCGCCGACCGGTCGGCGGTCGAGAACGTCGAGCCGGCATCGACGCCGGCCACGTCGGCGCCCGCTCGCCGCAGCAGAGCGACCGCTTCGCCGAAGCGCGCCATCTGGCCGGCGGCCGCCGCGGCGTCGGTCACGTGCGTCCAGACCTCGATCCTCGCGCCGCTCTCCGCGAGCGGCGTCGCCAGCTCCGCGAGCGCCGGAAGGTCGAGGCCGCTCCAGCCCGCGGCCGGCAAGACGCCCACTCGCAACGTCAGCGGCCGTTCGTTCGAAGCCGCCCACGACGACGCGATCGCGAGTTCGTCGCGCGTCCCGATGGTCGGCATGCCGCCGGCGTCCAGGACGTCGCGGAGGTGCGCGACGTCGACGGCGCCGAGCACGACGATCGGCAGCCTCGTGAACGGTCGCAAGGCGAAGAGTTCGTCCGCGTCCGCGACGCAGAACGCCTCGCACGCATCGGCCAGGGCCGCGGCCAGGCGCGGCGCGCCCCAGTTGTAGCCGTCGCATTTGAGGACGGCGCGGACCGGAACGCCCGCGAACGCGGCCCACGCGCGCGCGTTGCGCGCGACCACCTCGAGGTCGATGCCGTAGGTCGGGCCCAAGGTCGCTACGGGAGCTCCGTCGTCGCGACGGAATCGTTGGACGGCGTCACCACGTCGACATGCAGTCCGCGACGATACACGGCGTTTGGGACGATCCAGAGCGTGTAGGTGCGGTACTCGCGCGACGGCTCGCCGCCGTCGGCAGGCTCCTCTTCGAACGCGACCACGCGGACGCGTTGGTCGCTCGCGCGGATGGACTCGATCACCTGGCGATAGCCGGTACGCTTGTGCGGTCCCATCAGGAGCACCATCCCGAACTCCCCGCGGAACCGGACCTCGGCATGGATCCCAAGCGCCTCGAGACCGGCCGTGTCGCGGACGACCACGATCTGGTTGCCGCCCGGGACGGTCACGGTGCCCTGGGCGTAGGTCTTGACGCGGACCTCGCGGCAACCGGCAAGGACGAGCACTGCCGCCAGCGCCCACCATCGCCACATCCCCCGTCGCCCAACTCGATTCCGCACGGTGGCCCGGGTTTCGCCGCCGCCGGGAGCCGGGCCCCCGGGCTTGTCACAGGCTGGTTCGGCGAGCCATTCTAGAAGTGTACACGCGTCCGCCGAGGATCGCTCATGCTCCACGCGCTCGTTCTCGCCGCCATCGCGGCATCGCCCTCGCCCTCACCGTCGCCCGACGCGACCGCGACCCCGCCTGCCCTGCGCGTCATCGCGACGGTCCACTCGTCGACGGCCTGCGCCGAGATCGTCAGCCATGCTAATGCGGCCATCGCCTCGGCGCTTGCCAACGACACCAGCCTGGCGGCCACCATCAAGGCCCTCCAGGCCGTCGAGCTGGACGGGAACGTCATCAAGCACCGCAACGGCCTGGACGACCTGGGCAACTACGCCAAGAAGATCAACCTCGAGGCGCTGGCCGGCGACGCCGAGATCAAGCGCCTGCGCAAGCTGGCCTCCGATTCGACCGACCCCCAGCGCAAGAAAGAGCTGACCGCGTTCGCCAACTGGCTGGGAGGCGCGATGTGGCGCCAGCGCAAGGTCGCCCGCGACCTCAACGGCTTCGTCGCCACCATGGACTTCTACGACATGTCGACCCTGGACGATTCCGAGAAGAACATGGATATCGCCCTGTTCGGGTCCCCCGACGACCGGCCGGTCTCGATTGCCGAGACCTCGCCGACCGGGATCCGGGCCCGCAACGTCTTCGGCGGGACCGACGGGGGCCCGGTTGCCCCGCCCCGCGAGCAGCGGCCCACCTACGATTCGATGGCGAAGGCCGCCGGAGCCGATTTCACCCTGCGCCTGCCCGCTATCGCCAACGACGAATCGCTGGCCGCGACCCACGTCGGCCAGGCCCTGGCAGGCTGCCAATAACGGGGACAACTGTCGTTGCCTGCCGGGGCGGTTCCGGCTAGACTCTAAAGCCTAGTGGCGATACTGCGATTGCTCTCGGTGGCGGCGATGCTCGACGCCTTCGGAACCATCTTGCTCGGCAGCTGGACCCGTATCAACGGGGCCGGCATGACCTGTCCGCAGTGGCCGGCCTGCCCGCTGGATTCCGTCTCGCTATGGGAATGGACGCATCGGCTCTTCGCCGCGCTGCTCGTGCCGTTGGTGATCGCTATCGTGGTGGCCGCGTGGAGGCAGCGCAAAGCGGCCCCGGCGACCACGCCGATCGCCGGCGGGATCGTCGCCCTGTTCGTCATCCAAGCCCTGCTCGGGGCCGCCACCGTGCACCTGAGCAACAGCCCGATGTCGGTCGTGCTCCACTGGGGCACCGGCATGGCCTTCATCGCGATCCTGTGCGCGATGGCGATCCTCGCGTCGGATGCGGCGCTCCCGCAGCGCCGGCCCGGCACCGCCGGCGAACTCGTCCTGACCGGCGCGCTCGCGGGCACCGCACTGCTCGCGTTCGCGACGATGTGCGTGGGCGCATACGTCAGTTCGTCGGGCGCCGGGCTGGCCTGCATCTCGATCCCGGGCTGTTCGGGCAACGTGGTCGTCTACACCCAAGGACAGTTCGTCCAGATGCTCCACCGCTTCATCGCCGGCGCCACCGTACTGGTCGCGACCGCCACCATCGTGCTGGCGTGGACGCGCGCCGCGAGTGCGCGGGTGCGCGCGATCGCGACGATCGGGCTCGGACTGGTGTTCGTGCAGGTCGTGCTCGGACTGCTCAACGTCGTGCTCCGCCTGCCGATGGATCTGCGCGAAGCGCATGCCGCCAACGCCGCACTCGTCTTCCTGGCGTTCGTCGTCGCCGCCATCTTCGCGGCGCTCGACGCGCGCTCGCCGGTCGCCTCCGCGATGGAAGCGCGATGAGGGAGACGCTCTCCCGTCTCGCCCTTCGAGACGAGCCTGAAGGCTCTCCTCAGGATGACAAGGGAGCGTTAGCGGTCCTTACCGCGTACTTCGAACTGACCAAGCCGCGCATCATCGTGCTGCTGCTGATCACCACGCTCGCCGCGATGGTGATGGCCGCGCGCGGCATCCCGCCGCTCGCGCTGACGTTCTGGACGCTGCTCGGCGGCGCGCTCGCGGCCGGCTCGGCCGGCGCGCTCAACTGCGTGTTCGACGCCGACATCGACGCGGTGATGCGCCGCACGCGCTCGCGTCCGATACCGACGGGCACGATCTCGCCGGTCCACGCGACCGTGTTCGCGGCCGCGCTCGGGCTCGCGTCCTTCGCGATCCTCTACGTCTTCGCCAACCCGCTGGCGGCCTGGCTCTCGCTCTGCGGCAACGTCTACTACGTCGCCATCTACACGATGTGGCTCAAGCGCCGCACGCCGCTCAACATCGTCATCGGCGGTGCGGCCGGCGCGGTTCCGCCGCTGGTCGGCTGGGCCGCGGTCGCCGGTTCGATCGGGCCCGCCGGACTCGGGCTGTTCGCGCTGATCTTCCTGTGGACGCCGCCGCACTTCTGGTCTCTCGCACTGATCGCCGAGACCGACTACGACAAGGCCAAGATCCCGATGCTCCCCAACGTGGCCGGCGTCCGGCGCACCAAGGTCGAGATCGTCTGGTACAGCGCCATCCTGGTGGTCGCGTCGCTGGCGCTCTACCCGCTCCACGTGATGGGCGCGCTGTACTTCGGCGCGGCGGCCGTGCTCGGCGCGGTCTTCATGCTCGATGCGGTCCGCACGCTGCACGATCCCGAGCAGCGCTCGGCGCGCACGCTCTTCCGCTTCTCGCTGCTCTATCTCGCGCTGATGTGCGCGGTGATGGTCGCCGACCGCATCTTCCTTGCGTAGCGGCGCCTCCGCCCAGCGCGATCTGCCGCTGCTGCTGACGCTCGGCCTGGGCGTCTTCGCCGGCGCGCTCGACCTCGGCGTGCTCGCACCCGCGCTTCCCGCGCTCGCCCAGAACTTCGGGATCCCGACCGGCGATCTGGCCTGGGTGTTCACGCTCTATCTGCTCGTCACGGTCGCGTCGATCGCGATCGCAGGCACGCTGGCCGATCGCTACGGACGGCGCGGGGTCTACATCGCGTGCGTGGCCACGTTCGCGCTCGGCAGTCTGCTCGCGATCCTGGCGCCGAACTACGCGGTCTTCCTGTTCGCGCGCGCCCTGCAGGCGCTCGGCGCGGGCGGCATCTTCCCGGTCGCGACCGCCGCCATCGGCGACGTCGTGCCCGAGAACCGGCGCGGCGCCGCGCTGGGCATGGTGGCCGCGACGTGGGGACTGGCCGCGGTGATCGGACCGACGTTCGGCGGCATCGTCACCCACTTCATCTCGTGGCGCTGGATCTTCGCGTTCAACATCCCGCTCGCGCTGGCGGTGATCTGGCTGGCGCGCACGCACGTGCCGAGCAACGCGCCGCGCGTGCGCGGGCCGCTCGACGCGCTCGGCCTCGCGACGCTCTGCATCGGATTGCTCGGCCTGACCTACGGCATCACGGCGACGCGCCTGCCGGTCGCGGTGGCCGGCCTGCTGGTGCTGGGCGGCTTCGTCTACCTCCAGCGCGCGTCGGCCAATCCGATCGTACCGCCCTCCTTGTTCGCGACGCCGCAACTGAACAAGACCTACGCGCTCGAGATCGCGATCGGCGCGCTCGAGGGCGCGCTGTTCTTCATCCCGACCGTGCTGGTCGGCGCGCAGAACCTGTCGTACGCCGCCGCCGGCCTGGTGGCCGCGCTCGGCGCGCTCACGTTCGTCGCCGTCATCCCGGCCGCTGGCCGCGCCCTCGATCGGATCGGCAGTCGCGACGTGCTGATCGGAGGCGCGCTCTGCACCGAGGCGGGCCTCGCGATCTTCGCCCTCGGCTTCGGGTCGATCTGGCTCTCGCTACTGGCGATGATCGTGGCCGGCGTCGGCTTCGGCGCGCTGCTGGGCGCGCCGACGCGCTACATCGTCACCAGCATCGTCGGGGCGGCGAAGCGTGGGACCGCGGTCGGATTGCTCAGCCAGGCGTTGATCGTCGGCCAGATCCTGGGCGGCTCGATCGCCGGCGGCGTGATGAACGCCGCCCACAGCCAGAACGACGGCTATCGCGCCGCCTATCTCACCTTCGCCGGCATCGCCTTGGTCGCGCTCGCGATCGCCGCGACGCTCGACGACCGGGCGACGGAGCGAGCCCGCGGCGCGGCCGGCGAGCCCTAACGAGCCGCGCCGAACAACGACCGGTACAGGCGCCAGAACCCGTACCCGAGAGCTGCGAAGATCGCGAGCACGACCAATAGGTCGACGATGCCGTCGAAGCCGGATACCCCGTCGCCGCACATCGCGACCGCCGTACGAGAGAGCCACAAGTCGAAGCGCGCGATCGGATTGCTCGCCAGACCGTCGATCTCGTCGAGCTCCGCGGTGATCTCGGAGGGACTCCACGAGTTGGTATAGATCAAGTCGTGGATCTTGCCGGCCTTGTCGACGATCGCGAGGGTCTCGCCGTGGATGATCCCGGTCGACGGATCGGCGAACGGATTGAGCCCGAAAGCCGCGTCGAAGTCCAAGATCGCGGCCTGCGGACCGGTGGCGAACGTCCAGCGCGCAGGGTCGGCGCCATACGTGTTCGCGTACGCCTTGAGGACCCTGGGCGTATCGTAATCGGGATCGAGCGTCACTTCTAGCAGGCCGACATCCCGCTTCGCGTAGAGCGTCTGCAGTTCGCGGAACTTCGCCGTCGTCAGCGGGCATTCGCGGGCATCCCGGCAACGGGTGTAGATGAACCCGATCACCAGGTCTCGCCCGCGGTACTTGGCGAGCGAGAACGTCCTGCCGTCCTGGTCGGTCAGCGTCGCGCTCGGCGCCGCGTCGCCGATCGAGAGCTGCGTCACGTCGCGCTCGGGCGAAAGCGCCGTAGCGGCACGACCCGTTTCGACCATCACGTCGCGTAAGGTCGTGGGGCTGCCGACCTCGTCCTCGGTCGCTGCGATGCGGTCGCCGGCGTGCAATTTCGCCAGGGTCGCGGAATCGAACCGGTAGACGGCGGTCGCGCCGGGTTCGCGCAATGCCGCATCCCGGCTGACGACCGCCTCGCCCTTGCTTGCCAATACCGTAAGAACCGTACCGCGGAACGAGCCGTGCGCGTATGCGGGCGCGAATGCGACGAGGAGGGCGAGAAGCGCTCCGGAAGTTCCCAGGCCTATGAGGTTCCGCCAGTTCGACCGGCGCGCGCGCATGCTCGCGCAGCGGCCGTGGACCGAACGCGAACGCCGCGTCGTCAGCCGCGGGCTGAACGGCCGCGCCGCGATCGCGATCGAACCGATTGTCGGAGTGGTCTTCTTCACGTTCCTCACCTGGGGCATCGTCTGGCGCTCGCAGCACGTGGCGTCCGATGCGACCCTCTACAAGATCGCCCCGATCTTCGGCCTCGGCGCCGTGGCCTTCGCCATCTATGCTATCGCGGTCATGGTCGCGCCCATAACGGCTTTCCTGCAGACGTACAAACCGATCTACAAGGTCGACGGTTACGTCCGGTATCGCGAACCCGACGAATATTCGGAAGACGACGCCGTCGGCTACATGGCCGCCCTCTTCCACGACCGGACGCCGGCCGGCGAATGGGAGTGCTTCGGCACCAAGCGCCTGCCCAACCGCACGATACCCGCGCTGGTCGAGTTCTCCGAGTACGGCGGCATCCACACCATCGACGGTCACCCGACCGGTCTGCTCCCCGAGGACGACCTCCCGACCCTCGCCATCGGCATCGCCCCCCGCCGGTAGATAGCGACGGCGCCTTTCGGCGCCGCTTGGGTCTACTTGCCGCCGAGCGGGGCTCGTTGGCTGCTCGAGGCCGGCCACATGTGGCCCCAGCCGGAAGTCAGCATGACCGACGCCCCGATCACGAAGATCACGACCACGCCGATCATGCCCGCGATGTGGACGATCGAAGGGATGCCCTTTGAGACCGGAACGCCGCGCGAATCCACTCTGTCGTACATTATGCTGCTCCCCCGAAGCGGCCGAGCACGTCGATGCCGGCCAGGAACGCCACGATGCCGCCGATGGCGAGCAGCGCGAGCATGATCTTGAAGACCTGGTTCTCGATGCCCGGCGTCTTCCAGTCGTTCTTGAGCGCGACCGCCGCGACCACGAACACGATCACCGAGCCGATGGCGGCGACGGTCCGTTCGATGATGACCCAATCGAAATGCATGTCGTCCGTCCTTAGATCAGGTAGAAGATCGAGAAGAGCACGACCCAGATGACGTCGACGAAGTGCCAGTACAGCGTGCCGGCCGTCAGGCCGAAGTACTTGTCCTTCGTGTAGGTGCCGTGGATCGACTGGAGCAGCAGGATGCTCAGGTAGATCACGCCGACCGCGACGTGGAACCCGTGCATGCCGGTGAGCGTGAAGAACGAGGCGCCGAAGATGCCGCTGCCGCCCCAGGTGACGTGGTCCTTGAGCATCAGGGTCGTGTACTCGTAGCCCTGGCCGCCCAAGAACATCGCGCCCAGCACGATGGTCGCGACCATGCAGCCGACGTACTTGGTGAAGTTGTTGTGCTTCCAGTTCTCGAGCGCGTAGTGCATCGTGCAGCCCGATCCGAACAGCACCATCGAGTTGAAGGCCGCGAACGCGACGTCCAGGCGCGAGATGCCGGCCGGCGGCCAGCCCTGACCGCTGTTGCGCAGATACAGATAGGCGAAGATGAACGAGCAGAACAGGACGACGTCGCTGACCAGGAACAGCAGGAAGCCCTGGAGCCGCAACTCGCGGGTCTCGACGTAGAGCTGGTCCGGGCCGTCGTCGTGCGCGTGCCCGTCGGGAACCGTGATCACTGCCACTTTGTTCTAACTTTCCTTTTCAATCCTGAGCCGAAGGACTAGTGGGCGACGGCCGGAGCGGGTCCGGGCGAATCGGTGAGTTCTTCTTCGAGACCCGCGTACGGCAGCGGTTCGGCGAAGTCGTACGGCGTCGAGAAGACGGTCGGGATGTGCTTGAAGTTGTAGTAGTGCGGCGGCGACGGGAGCTGCCACTCGAGCGTGCGGGCGCCCCACGGGTTCGAGCCGGCCTTCTTGCCGTTGCGCAAGCTCCACAGCATGTTCGCGAAGAACAGCAGCAGCGCGAACGTCATCACGAACGAGAAGATCGATTCGACCTGGTTCCAGGTCTGGAACTGCGGATCGTAGACGGCGACGCGGCGCGGCATGCCCAGCAAGCCGAGCATGTGCATCGGCAAGAACGTGCCGTTGAAGCCGATGAAGAACAGCCAGAACGTCCAGTGGCCGAGCTTGTCGTTCATCAGGCGGCCGGTCATCTTGGGGTACCAGTAGTAGACGCCCGAGATCAGGCCCATCAGCGAGCCGCCGACCAGCACGTAGTGCAGGTGGGCGACGATGAAGTACGTGCCGTGCGCGTGCAGATCGAACGGCACCGCCGACAAGAACACGCCGGTGATGCCGCCGAACGTGAACGTGGCGATGAAGCCGATCGCGAAGAGCATCGCGGTCGTGTAGTGGATCTTGCCTTCCCACAGGGTCGCGACCCACGAGAAGATCTTGATGCCGGTCGGGATCGCGATGAGCATCGTGAGGATCATGAACGGCAGCTGCAAGAACGGCGCCAGACCCGACGTGAACATGTGGTGGGCCCAGACCATGAAGCTGAGCAGCGCGATCGAGACCGACGAGAACGCGATCATCTTGTAGCCGAAGATCGGCTTGCGGGCGAACGTCGGGAAGACCTCGGAGATGATCCCGAAGACCGGCAGGATCATGATGTAGACGGCCGGGTGCGAGTAGAACCAGAACATGTGCTGCCACAGGACCGGCGATCCGCCCTTGGTCGGGTCGAAGAACGGCACGCCGAACTGGCGCTCCATGAAGAGCGCCGCGAGCGCGGCGGCCAGGGCCGTGGTCGCGATCATCGACATCGGCGCGGTCGCGAACTGCGCCCAGCAGAAGAGCGGCATCCGGGTGAAGGTCATCCCGGGCGCGCGCATCTTGATCAGGGTCACCAGGAAGTTCAGGCCGGTCATGGTCGAGCTGACGCCGACCAGGAAGATGGCCGCGCACCACATCGACGTGCCGGGCGCTCCCTGCAGCGACATCGGCGGGTATTCGGTCCAGCCGGCGGCCGGCGCGCCCAACAAGAACGAGCCGAACAGCAGCAGTCCGGCCGGCGGGAAGAGCCAGAACGAGACCATGTTCAGCCAGGGGAACGCGACGTCGCGCGCGCCGATCTGGAGCGGGAACACGAAGTTGCCGAAGGCGCCCGTGGCCAGCGGGATGATGACCAGCCAGACCATCGCCGAGCCGTGGATCGAGTAGACCTCGTTGTACGTGTCGGCGCTGACGAAGCCGCCGTTGGCGTGCATCAACTGCACGCGGATGACCTCGGCGAGCAGACCGGCGAGCACCAAGAACACGAAGCCCGTGATCAGGTACTGGACGCCGATGATCTTATGGTCGATCGAGAAGATGTATTTGCGGACGAAGCCTTGCGGTTCCGGATGGACGTGGTCGGCGATCCCGCCTGCGTGGACTGTTGCTGTTGCCATTCGTAACTCCGCTTACTTCTGGTTCTTCAGGAACTCGACGAGGTTGGCGATGTCCTTGTTGCTCAGACCGTTCGCCGTCATGTCGGGCATGGCGCCCATGTCGCCTTTGTACCCGTGCTGGAGGATCGCCGCGACGTTCTCGGGCGTCGCCTTCTGGCCGTCCACCAGGTTCGGATGTTTGGGATCGTCCAAGATGCCCTTGAGGCCCGGGCCGACGACCTTCTGGTCGAACGGCGCGATCTTGTGGCAGGCCGAGCACTTGGTCGCGAAGGTCGCTTGGCCGGCGCTCGCGCTGCCGCCCGCGAGCGGGACGGCGCCGGCGCTGGTCGTCGCGATCGCGTCGCTGACGTTCTTGGTCTTGGCGACCCAGCCGTTGTACCAGGCCGTGAAGTGCGCGTGATCCTCGATCACGACCGTCTGCTTCTCCATGTCGCCGTGCAGCGTGCCGCAGAACTCGGTGCAGATGATCTTGTACGTGCCCGGGTTGAGCGGCGTGAAGTGCAGGGTGTTGATGAGGCCCGGCACCATGTCGGCCTTGATGCGCATGGTCGGCACCCAGAACGAGTGGATGACGTCGCTCGAGGTGACGTGCAGGGTGACCGGCACGCCGACTTCGAGGTGCATCTCGTTGGGGATCTCGCCGTGCACGTTGGGATAGCGGAAGGTGTAGTACCACTGGTGGCCGATCGACTCGACGGCGATGCCGTTGGTCGGCTGGGCGACCTCGATGTTGTACCAGATCTTGACGCTGAAGATCGCCATGATCACGACGAAGATCGTCGGGATCACGGTCCACCACAGCTCGAGCGAGTGGCTGTCGTGAACCTGCGTGCCGATCGCGTCCGGCGGGTCCGATTTGCGGATGCGGTAGGCGATCGTGAAATACAGCAGGTAGCCGATCACGAAGACGAAGAGCGGCCCCGACGACATCAGCAGGAAGCGCGTGAGGGCGTCGATATCCCCGGCCGGAGCGGCCGACTCGGGGAGGAGCTTCACGATATCGAACGTGCCGAAATACCAGACCGAAATCGCGGAGAGCACGGCGAAGACCGCCGTAACAATCCAAAAGTTCCGGTCGAGGTGCACGACCGGATCCCTATTCTCCACCAACGTACGTCTCCTGAGCTCGCGAGCTGCTTTCCCTGATGATAGGCGGGGGCCCGATGTCCCGCACCGACTTTAGGCTTGGAATAGCCTTAGCTTCCCCGCCTTTTTGCCAGAGCATCGGAAAACTCCCCGACGAGCCACCCGACGTCGGTGATGGCGGTGCCGACCACGACCGCATCCGCCCCGGCCTCGAGGGCGGCCCGCCCCTCGCCCGGGACATGGACGCCACCCTCGCAGACGACAAAGGCGCCCCGGCCGGCCATCGCCCGCACCAGCTCCAAGGCCGGCAGATGGGCGCCGGCCGTCTCCTTTGTATAGCCGCACAAGGTCGAGCCGAGGATGTCCGCCCCCGCGGCAGCCGCTCGCTCGGCATCGGCCGCCTCGGCGCAATCGGCCATCGCGAGGGCTCCGCCCGCGTGGATCGCGGCGATCAGCGCCTCGAGGCTGGCGCCCCCGGGCCGCGGCCGCGCCGTCGCATCGAGCGCCACGATCTCGACCCCGGTCCCGAGGACGGCATCGACCTCGGCCGCCGTCGCCGTGATGTAGGGCTCGAAGCCGGCGTAGGCGCGCTTGAGGATGCCGATCATCGGCACGCTGGTCCGCGCCCGCGCGGCCATGATGTTCGCGACCCCCTGCATCCGCAATCCGGCCGCGCCCGCGTCCTGGGCCGCCCGCGCTAGCGCCGCCAGCACCGCCGGATCGTCGACCGCCGAGCCGTCCTTCGCCTGCACCGAGACGATCAGCTTGCCGCGCAACCGATCGAGGTTCACGCGCCCCTCGCAAGGGCGAGCGCACCGATCACCGGATCCGCCTGAGGTTGGACGAGGTCGACGAGCCTTCCGAGTCGCTTCATATAGAATCCATTTCGCGTCATACCCCCGATCGCGGCGACCGGCCCGCTCGCTGCGACCATCGCCTTGGCCCGCGCGATCTGCCGGGCCAGCGCTCCGACCTCGGCGTCGACGATCCGCTCGATGTCGGCGTCCGGCGCCGCCAGCAGATGCGCGGCGAACGCCGCCACGCGATCGCGCGAGATGCGGCCCGCGTAGACCGCCCGCGCGACGTCGATCGCCGTCGCCTCACCGAAGAACGACGCGACGATGCCGCGCAACCCGCCGTTGACGTCGGCCTCACGGATGGCCCGGCGAGCGATGCCGAACGCGCTTCCTTCGTCGCCGAAGACGTAGCCGAGACCGCCGACGGTCACCGCACGTCCGTCCGCGGCGACGCCGTACACGACCGAACCGGTGCCGGCGATGACGATCACGCCGGGGCGTCCGCCGAGCGCGCCGGCGTGGGCGATCGGCGCGTCGTGCAGCAGGCGCACGCGCGCGGCGTTGAAGGCGGGTGCGCTGCCGACCGTCTTGCCGGCGTAGCCGCTGACGCCGGCGACGACCGACTCGAAGCGCGCGTCGGGCGGCAGACCGGCGTCGGCGAGCGCCGCTCCGAGCGCGCCCTCGAGGGCGTCCTTGAGACGCGTGGAGCGCGCGTCGCAGCCGACCTCGTCGGCAGGCCCGGCGGTGCCGCGCCCGAGCACCCGACCGTCCGCGTCCGCGACCGCCGCGGTCGTCGACGATTGTCCGCCGTCGATGCCGCCGAACAGGATCACGACCGGACGAGCAGCTCGTGGGCGAACTCGTTGGCGGCCTTCTCGCGATCGGCGCGGTTCTCGAGCTTCGGGATCTCGCCCGTGTGCTCGCGGTGATGGTAGAGTTCGTGCCCGACCGCCATCGTGATGAACTCGCCCGCTTCGGCCGGCTTCATGTTCTCGATGCTGCGGACGTTGATGCGGATGCTCGGCCCGCTCGGATCGTACTCCGAGCGCAGCTCGTCGACGCCCCAGTCGCCGAGGTCGGCGAACGAGATCGTGATGCCGTAGTAGCGGGCCAGTTTGAATGCGTGGTTCATCGGGATAGATCGACGCCGTCCGATTCGAGAGTAGAGCGTAACAGGCGAGCGTCCACATCCCCGACGCGCACGCCGTTCTGGTTCGCGAGCGCGGCGGCAGTTCCGGCTGCCTGCCCGAGCGTCATCACGGTCGGGGTCAGACGGGTCGACGCCAGGGCCTCGTGGGTGGTGGAGATGCAGCGTCCCGCCACCAGCAGCTGTTCGCGGTTGACCGGGACCATGCAACGGTACGGGATCTCGTAGGCGGTGCCGTGGGTCAGCCGGTGGGTGGTCGTCCCGCTGCCGGACGGATTGTGCACGTCGATCGGGTAGGCGCTGCGCGCGATCGCGTCGTCGAACTGCCGGGCTTCGAGCACGTCCTCGCGGGTGAGCGTGTAGCGCCCGACGATCCGGCGCGATTCGCGCACCCCGATCTGCGTGCCGGTCGCGGCCAGGCGCGCGTTCTCGAACCCCGGCACGCGTTCCCGGAAGAACCGCAGCAGCTGCATCACCTGTCCGCGGGCCGCGATCTCCGCCCGGGTGAGGTCGTCCGGATCGAGCGGGTCGACGTCGGTCACGCGCGTCATGTTGACGGTCACCTCGTCCGGATAGGGCGAGATGAAGAACGAGACCAGCTCGCGCGGCACGTCGACCGCGCCTTCGGCCTGGGCCGCATGCCACAGGTCGTACAGGCCGGCGACGGCGGTGAGCGCGGGCGCCTGGCGCTCGTGCGTCTTGAGCGAGGTCCGCATCTGATCGGGGTGCATCCGAACGTAGGTAGCGAGCTTGTCGAGGTCGACGTGACTCAGGCGGAACATCAGACTGGCCGGCTGCACCCGTCCGCGTTCGTCGCCCTGCTGGGTCGGCACGCCCGCCGACGCGGCCACGTAGGCGTCGGCGGTCGAGTCGATGGTGATCGCACCGCGGTAGGCACGCTCGCCGGCGACGGTCGCGACGATCGCGCGATCGACCTCGGTCGTCCCGTCCGGGCGTTCGCGCAGTTCGGCGCGCAGGAACCAGGCGTGGAGCAGCAGGTCGACGCCGCTCTCCGCCATCATCTCGAAGAGCAGCGCCTTGTGCGCTTCGGGGTCGAACGGCGTGATGGTCGGCACGTAGTCGGAAACGTCGACGATGTGGCCGGGCGACGCGCCGGTCTCCATCAGCCGCTCCACGATCTCTTGCGCGATCCCGCCGACGATGCGCTTGCTGCCCGAATGGAACGTCATCCACGGCCCGACCATCGACGCCGTCGCGGTGCCGCCGAGAAAGCCGTAGCGTTCGATCAGCACGGTGCGCGCGCCGTGCCGTGCGGCCGCGAGCGCCGCGGCGCATCCGGCATTCCCACCGCCCAGGACGAGCACGTCGTAGTCGCGCATTTCCGCGCTCGTTCGCCGCCCGGTCGGAAGGCCATTCCCGGCGTTCGCGAAAAGCCGGGACGATGGACGAGACCCCGACGTCATACGAGCGGAACCAAGCGCTCTACGCGCACATATCGGGCCTCCTGGCGGTGACCGGATTGCCGTTCGCGCACATCGTCGGCCCGCTGGTCTTCTATCTGCAGGCGAAGAACGGCACGTCGCGATTCGCGCTGGACAACGCCCGCGAAGCGCTGAACTTTCAGATCACCTCCGGCATCGTGATGTTCGCGGCGATCGTCGCCTACGTCGTCGCGCTCGTGCGGATGATGCTGCAGATGCCGGCGACGCATGCTGCGGCGCCCCCGCCGCAGTTCTTCGCCGGTCTCGGGATCGCGCTCGTCTTCCTGGCGATCGTCCTGCTCTACGCGCTCTTCGACTTCGTCTGCGTGATCGTCGCCTCGGTCGCCGTGAGCCACGGCCGGTCGTACCGCTATCCGCTCTCGATCCGTTTCGTCAAATAGATGTACGCCCGCTCGGCCCAGTTCTACGACCCGCTCTACCGGTCCATGGGCAAGGACTACGGCGCCGAGGCGCGCGCCGTCCGCGACTTGATCGAGGCGCGGCGGGACTCGCCGGCGACGAGCCTTCTCGACGCCGCCTGCGGGACCGGCCTGCATCTGGCGCACTTCCGCGAGTGGTACGAGTGCGAAGGCATCGACGTCGATCGTTCGATGCTCTCGATCGCGGCCGAGCGGCTCCCCGGCGTGCGCCTGCATTGCATGGACATGATCGGCTTCCACCTCGACCGGAAGTTCGACGCCATCGTCTCGATGTTCGGATCGGTCGGCTATCTGCCGAATGCCGGTCGCCTCGACCAGGTCGTGCGGGACATGGCGCGCCATCTCCAGCCGGGCGGCGTAATCGTGATCGAACCCTGGATCGCGCCGGAGCAATGGCAGGACGGGACCGTCTCGGCGCTCTTCGTCGACGAGCCGGACCTGAAGATCTCGCGGATGTCGGTCAGCCGCCGCGACGGCAACATCTCGATCCTCAACTTCCATTTCACCGTCGCGCAGCGCGACGGCATCCGGACGTTCACCGAACCGCACCGCATGACGCTCTTCACGGATGCCGAGTACCGGCACGCCTTCGAAGCCGCCGGCCTCGCCGTCGAGCACGACGCCACGGGCGTCAACGGCCGCGGCCTCTATCTTGGCACCACGCCCCTTTAGGCCAAAAGTCGCAGGGAGCCGGGAAGCAAGGGCGTATTCGCGAGGCATGCTTGAACGAGTTAAGCCCCTCGAGGATATCCTAGGCCAGGCTGGTGACATCGATACGGCATTGGTCGCGGTCGAAACGCCTCACACCCTCAAGAAGACCCTCGGTCCGATCTCCCTGATGGCGATGGGTATCGGCGCCATCATCGGCACCGGTATCTTCGTGCTGACCGGCGTCGCGTCGGCGAAGTACACGGGCCCGTCGCTCACCATCTCATTCATCATCGCCGGCTTCGTGAGCGTCTTCGCCGCGATGTGCTACTCGGAGATCGCCAGTCGCGTGCCGGTCGCCGGCAGCGCGTACACGTTCACCTATGCGACCCTCGGCGAACGCTTCGCCTGGATCATCGGGTGGGCGCTGGTCCTCGAATACGCCCTCGGCGCCGCGACCGTCAGCGTCGGCTGGTCGGGCTACTTCTCGACCCTCATGGCGCACATCGGGTGGCAGATACCCTCCGCGTTCCTGCATAACTATTGGGACACCGGGCCGTCCGGCGAAGCGCTGCACGGGATCATGAACCTGCCCGCGTTCCTCGTGATCTGCGTCATCGGCGCGCTCCTGTATCGAGGGACCCACGAATCCGCGATGGTCAACAACGTCATCGTGACCTTGAAGGTCTGCGTGGTGCTGTTCTTCATCGCCATCGGCGTGGGCCACGTGAACCAGGGCAACTGGACGCCGTACTTCCCGTTCGGCTGGGGCGGGACGCTCTTCGGCGCCTTCTTCGTCTTCTTCGCCTACATCGGCTTCGACGCCGTATCGACCGCTGCGGAAGAATCGATCAACCCGAAACGCGACATGCCGATCGGCATCATCGGCAGTCTGGCCATCTGCACGGTCCTCTACATCATCGTCGCGGCGATCCTGACCGGGATCGTGAGCTACACGCATCTCAACGTTCCGCAGCCGGTCGCCTACGCGATCGACCAGATCCCGGGTCTCGGCTGGGCGAGCGCGCTGATCTCCGTCGGTGCGATCGCCGGCCTGACCACCGTGTTGCTGGTGATGATGTTCGGCCAGATCCGCGTCTTCTACGCGATGTCGCGCGACGGACTGCTCCCGCCCGTCTTCTCGAAACTGCATCCGAAGTACCGCACGCCGGGACTCTCCACCGTGCTGTTCACGATCTTCATCGCGATCATCGCGGCCTTCACGCCGATCAGCATCTTGGGCTCGCTGACGAATATGGGAACGCTCGTCGCGTTCATCTTCGTCGCGATCGCGGTGCCGATCCTACGCAAGCGTTATCCGAGCACGACCGGGTTCTCGGTGCCGTTCGGCAACTGGGTCATCCCGATCTTGTCGGCGGTCTCCGCCTTCGCGCTGATCGTCCTCGGGCCGCTGCTCTCCACCGGCATCGGGCACATCTGGGGCATCCCGCTGCCGTGGTTCGGGTTCATCGTCTGGCTCCTCATCGGGCTGCCGATCTACTTCGCCTACGGGCGGACGCACAGCGCGCTAGCCAGATAGCCTCGCTCGCCGTTCCGTAAGAAAGCCGCCCGAGAGATCGGGCGGCTTTCTTCTTCTCTACGCGCGGTTCGGAGCGGCGAGGATGACGACGGGAGCGTCGGGCTCGCGGCCGGCGAGTTCCTCGCGGACCAGGGCGACGGCCTGATCGGCCGCGGCCAGGCCGCTGAAATCCGCCATCCGGGCGCCGTGCAAGACGTAGATGTTCGGCATCGCGCGCCCCACGTCGCCGAACGACGTGGCCTCTTCGATCGCCTCGCGCAGCGACGCTTCGATCGCGCCCGCCGTGGTCTGCGTCACCAGCGCGCCGCGCAGGCCCAGCCGCACCACGCCGCGATCGTCCACCACGCGCAGGTCTCGCTCTGCGGCGAAGACGTCGAGGGCGCCTGCCCGGGCGACGCGCGTCACGTCGGTCGTATCGACCCGCAGCGACTTGGCGGCGGCGGCGTAGCGCGCCCGTTCGTCGCGGATGCCGTGCGCGGCGGCTTCGACCATCGCGGTCGCGCCGGATGCGGTCGCGCGGACGCGGTTGCGTTGCGCGTCGATCTCGACCGCGACCTCGACCCGGTCGGGCGATGCGCCGGCCGCGATCACGCGGTCCGAGGCTTCGCGCCGGATCTTGACGATATCGTCCGAACTCGGATTGACGATCGTCCGCTCGACGACGTCGCGGACCAGCGCGAGCGCCACCCCGATCGGCGAGATGACCTCGGCGTCGCGCGCGATCGTGTGCGCCAAGCCGTCGCGCATGGCGGCATACGGCACCAGCGCGGTCGCCCCGCCGCCGCCCCCGACCAGCACGACCGCGTCGCGCTCCAGGCCGTAATCGGCGATCAGTTCGTGCACGCCTTCGAGCAGCTTGGCCGAGGCGGCGTCCAGCAGCTGCGTGGCGAGCGCCCGGGGTTCGGCGCCCAGCGCTTCGCCCAGGATCGCGAACGCGCGTTCCACCGACGCCGGATCTCCGTACGAGAACGCGTCGTGCGGGACGAAGCCGAGCAGATTGCTCGCGCACGTCGGCGTGAAGGCGACCCGCGCGCCGTCGGCCGTCACCAGCACGGCATAGTCGTCGGGATCGCGCTGCGTCGGCGCGATCCGTTCCAGGCGCGCGCCGGCGAGCCGGGCGGGCTCGACGAACGAGGCGTACAGACATCCCGCGATGTGCGCCGATCGCGGCCCGGCGTCGACGATGCCGGAGGCGGAGATGCGCGCCATCGAGCCGCCGGCGATCGCGAGGGTGCGCACGTCCAGCGTCCGCAGCATGGTGCGATGGCCGCCGACCTTGGCCGGACGCATCTGCGGCATGCCGGCGCGGATGGCCGAGCAGTCCGACGACGTGCCGCCGACCTCGATGAAGATGCCGTCGGTGACGTTCTCGTAGAGCAGCGCGCCCGCGACCCCGGCCGCCGGACCCGAGAGCAGGGTCAGGATCGGCCGCCGCTCGATCTCGCGGACGTCCATCACGCCGCCGTCCGAGCGCATGATCATCAGCGGCGCGGCGATGGTCGCGTCGCTCACGGCCTCGGCGGTCATCCGGGCGGTCCGCACCATGGTCGGCAGGATGGCCGCGTTGAGCGCGGCCGTGCGCGTGCGGGCGCGCAACCCGTAGGTGCTCGCGACGTCGTGCCCGCTGGTCGCGAGCAGTCCGCGTTCGCGCGCGTAGGTCACGGTCGTATCTTCTGCCCGCGGCCGGTCGACGCCGAAGGCTTCGCTCGCCGCGATCGCGGCCACGCCGACCGCCTGCAGCCGGTCGACCGCATCGCGGATCCCCGGCTCGTCGCCGGCCCGCGCGTAGACCGTCTGCGGCGCGAACACGGCGCCCGGCGCCAGGTGCATCGGCGCGATCCGCATCTGGCGCCGCGCGAGAAACGCGCCGGGCGAGAGCAGGCCGACCACGCCAACGTTCGCCACGTCCCCTTCCAGCAGCGCGTTGGTCGCCTGGGTGGTCGAATGCGCGATGAAGGCGACGTCGTCCGGCGCGATCTGGGTCCGCTCGAGCAGCGCGCGCACGCCGGCCACGATCCCGGCGGCCACGCCTTCGGGGGCGTCGTGGGTGGTCGGCACCTTGACGCGCGCGATCAGCTCGCGGGTGGCGGCGTCGATCGCGACCACGTCGGTGAACGTGCCGCCGACGTCGATGCCGAGCCGAAGTTTGCGGCCGCTCACGCCGTGCCGAAGTCGGCGGTGATGACGAACGTGGTCATCGCGAACGTCACGAAGCCGTCCTTCGCGCACAGCGCGAACAGGCCGCGCAGATCGGCGACCATCGCCTTGTTGGCGTTTCCGGACTGCGGAAGGTACGACGACGACGCGGCGCGACCGAGCAACCCCTCGAGGTTCAGGCGCTGCGTGGACGCGAACTCCGAGCGCGCGATCGACGCGCCCGGGAAGGCCGCGAACGCGCGCAAGGCTTGGGCGCGCCGTTCCTCGGTATCGTCGAGCGCGTACCTCTCGACCACGTCGCCGTAGGCCGAGGTGAACGGGTCGCGCGCGTCGCGCTCGTATTGCACCAATGCGGCCCGGCGCGTGGCGATCCGGCGCATCTCCGCCATCCCGGCAGGCGTGGCGAACCAATGGAAGGCCTGGAACGCGGCCGCGAGCTGGACGCTCGCGTCCGGGAGGCCGGTCGCCTCGCCCGTCCCATCGCGCCACTCGATGCCCGCCTCGAGGCCGGCGGCGGCGCGCATCTTGGCGTTGGGCTCGACCGCCACCACCTTGGCTCCGCGTTCCGTCAGCAGACGCGACGAGATGCCGGTCCCCGCGCCGAGATCCGCGACCGTCAGCGCGCGCGGATCGCCGAGCCCGGCGAGCACGGCGTCGATCGCCTCGGGCGGATAGCTCGGACGATGCGCCGCGTAGGCGTCGGCCCGATCGCCGAACCGCTGGGTCGAGTCGGTCATCGGACCGCTTGGGCGACGGCGCGTGCCAGCTTCGCGATGGCGGCGTCGTTCTGGTCGTCGGTTCCGCGCGCGCCGTTGAGGAAGGCGACGATGATGACCGGGCGCGCGCCGCCCCCGAGGAATGCGACACCCGCGTCGTTGGTCGCATCGACGGCGCCGTTCGGATAGCGGCCCGACGTGCCGGTCTTGTGCGCGAGCGTCGTCTTCGGCGGGAGCCCGGCTCGCAGGCGATGGATGCCGGTCTGCGATCGCGAGAGCGCGTCGAAGAGCAGGTCCGCCGACGATGGGGAGAGCGGACCGGTGCGGGGGTCGGTGAAGACGGCCAGCTCCTTCAGCAGCGCTGCATAGGCGTCGGGCGTCGCGGCGTTGTCGCCGCCGCGCGCGAACGAACGGCCGGCGACGAAGTCGCGATGCAGACCGGCCTCGTCGGTGCGGATCGCGATGCCGCGAATGCCGGCCTTTGCAAGTGCCCCGTCGATCGCGGAAGCGCCGCCGACGATGCGATAGAGCGTATCTGCCGCCGTATTGTCGCTGTCGCGGACCATCCGCGTGATGAGATCCGAGAGCGCGAACGCGCGCGTGCCCTTCGCATAGTCGTCGGCGACGGAGCTGGCGTAGGTGACCAGGTCTTGCGGCATCACCGTGACGCGCCGGTCGAGTGCGAGCCTGCCCGCGTCGACGCGCTCGAGCACCGTCATCGCCAGCGGCAGCTTGAAGGCGCTGGCCAGCGGGAACCCCCGGTCGGCATAGGCGCCCGCGCGGGCTCCGGTCTTCACGTCCCACACCGCGATGCCGAAGCGCGCGCCGAGCGTCGCTCTCGCGTGCGCGACGGCGGCGCCGACGACCGCTTGCAGGCGCTGCGTTTCGGTCTGCGGCGACGCGCCGAGCAGTGCGACCGCGAGAACGACTGCCGCGATCCCTCTCACAGCGCGGCGATCTCGTCGTAGAGGTGCGCCATGGTCTTGATGCCGCCGAAGAGCTGGCTCAGATTGAACTTCTCGTTGGGGGCGTGGATCTGATCGTCGGGCAGGCCGACGCCGATCAAGACCTGCGGGAGCTTCAAGATGCGATCGAACGACGCGACCGGGCCGATGGTGCCGCCGGTGCCGATGAAGACCGGCGGCTTGCCGAAGCCGGCATGCATGGCGCGCGCCGCCGCGGCGACCGCCGGATGCGTACGCGACGTGACGACCGCGCGCACGTCGCCGTCGGAATGGATCTCGACGCGCACGCCCGGCGGCGCGACCGCGCGGATGTGGTCCTCGACCGCGCGCTTGACGCGGGTGGGATTCTGCTCGCCGACCAGGCGGGCCGAGAGCTTGACCTTTGCCCAGCTCGGGATGATCGTCTTGCTGCCCGGCCCCTGGTAGCCGCCCCAGATGCCGTTGCACTCGAGCGTCGGGCGGAACCACATCCGTTCGAGCGGCAGGCGTCCGCGCTCGCCCGCGAACTCCGGCACGCCCAGGCCGCCGGCTTCGCGGGCCTCGTCGAACGGCAGTTCGCGCAGTTCGGCCAACGCCTGCGGCTCGATCTCCGGCACGCCGTCGTAGAAGCCGGGGACGGCGACGCGTCCGTCGGCGTCTTTGAGCGACGCGACGATCTGCGCCAGCGCCTCGATCGGATTGCGGATGATGCCGCCGAAGTAGCCGGAATGCAGGTCGTTGGTCGGACCGCTCACGGTGACTTCCCAATGCACCAGCCCGCGGATCGAGGTCGTCAGCGACGGGACGTCTTCGGCGAACACGGCGGTGTCCGAGATCACCGCCAGATCCGCTGCGAATGCGTCCTTGTAGCGCGCGAGCGCCGCTTCGAAATTCGGCGAGCCGATCTCCTCTTCGCCTTCGATCACCACTTTGACGTTGACCGGCAGCGCGCCGCGGGTCCGCAGGTGCGCGTCGATGGCGGCCAAGTGCATCAAGACCTGGCCCTTGTCGTCGACCGAACCGCGGCCGTAGATCTTGCCGTCGCGCACGGTCCCTTCGAACGGCGGGCTCTTCCACAGCTCGACCGGGTCGACCGGCTGCACGTCGTAGTGCCCGTAGATCAACACGGTCGGCTTGCCGGGCGCGCCCAGCCACTCGCCGTAGGCGAGCGGATTGCCCTCGGTCTCGAGCACGCTCGCCTTCATCCCGATCTCGCCCATACGCGCGACCAGCCGCTCGCAGCACGCCCGCACGTCGCCGCGATGCTCGGGATCGGCCGAGATCGATGGGATCGCGATCCACTGCTTGAGTTCGTCGACGTGCGCGTCGCGCTGGGCGTCGCAGTAGGCCGCGAGGTTCGGATCGATGCTGCTCATGTTCTTTCTCTAGCTGGCGACGAAGGGGAGGCCGAGTTGCAGGTCGAGGATCTTGCCCGCGCGCTCGACCTCGAAGCTGTGGGGCTTACCGTCGTAGGCGCGCGACTGGGTCTGGAAGGTGCCGTACTCCCACCAGAACTTGCCGTCGAGCTTGTCGACGATGTCGTTGGTCCGCAGGCCGGCCGCATACGCCGGGCCGCCGCCGCGCACGAACGTGCGCATGTTGCCGTCGACCGTCTTGAAGAGCGCGTAGTAGTAGGTCGGCGCGTCGTCGGCTGCGTACGCCAAGCCGGCGTGCCACAGGTGGGCGGCCCGGTCGGCGTGGCTTTGGGCCCAATCGTGCAGGCGCGCGACGCCGCTGGCGGCCAGCGCGCGCGCGTCGGCGTCGGTCGGCGCGTGCGCGAACACCTGGTGGTCGTGCCACTCGCCGACCCCCCAGCCCCCGCAGTCCTCGAGCACGATGCCGATGTCGAGATCGGTCCCTTCGATCAGCGCGAACGTGGTCGACGTCACTTGCACGTAGGCGGCGAACGGTTTGCCCCTGCAGTCGCCGGCGTTCGGGTCGTCCTTTCCTCGCGTGGCGCGCGTCTCGCCGGCGTTCAGCGACGCCGCGACCGCATCGGCGGCGGCGCGCGCCGGGCCGCTCCCGTCGTCGTCGACCAGCACGCGACCGGCGGCGGTGGCCGGCGCGAACAGCCCGGCGTTCGCGTCGAGCGTGTCCGCCCGTGCCGCCGGAATGGCGATCCGGAACGGGCTGCTCCCGAAGAAGAACGACGACCCAGCGACGATCAGCAGCGTCGCGGCGATCGCGACCGCCGCCTGATACGGCAAGGTCCGCTTGGTGATCTCGTCGATCGGCGTGCCGGTGAAATTGGCGACCCACACGTTGGCGGTGTTGGTCGGATCGCAGACGTTCTGGACCTGGACGACCGCCATGATGGCCGCGACCAGGATGACCGGCGGCACCGCGCCCGAGGTGAGCAGGACGGTGAAGATCGCGATGCCGACGCCGAACGGATTGAGCGGGCCGCGATAGAGCGCGAGCGGGCTCAACACGCCGAAGATCGCGACGAACGCGATCGGATTGTGGGCCCAGCCGCTTGCGACGACCGGTTTGAGCGCGTCCGCGAACTGCGGCGTCTTGGTGAGCGCCAGCAGCATGCCGATCCCGACGAACAGGATCACCGCCGGCGCGACGTCTTCGACGCCGCGGATCGCGGCCGCGACCAGCACCTTGACGACCTCGCGCGGGCGGGTCGCGAGCGCCGCGTAGATCGCCGAGAGCGCGAACGAGATCACCGGGTCGAGCTTGAACACGAAGTACAACAGGATCGGCAACACCGGCGCGATCAGCGCCCAGGCCGGCACGCCCGGGACCTCGGCCTTCTCGGCTCGCACCGCCCAGGTCGCGTAGTCGCGTTCGCGCTTGAACGAGACGGCGGCGTAGACCACCAGCGCGAGCAGATCGACGGCGGCCAGCGCCACCGAGTACCACGTCAGCTGCCCCTGGGTCACCCCGAACGTGGTGGTGTAGAACTTCCAGTTCGCGATGTTGAAGATGAACCCGAGACCGAAGGCCATCAGGAAGAGCGTCGAGGCGACCTTGCGCGGCACGCCGGTCGTCATCATGATCGGCAGCACGATCGAGCCGACCATGATGATCGCGCCCAAGCCGGCGAACGTAACGAACAGCAGCGCGACGACCGCGCACAGGACCATCGAGAGCACGAACGGGTTCTCGCCGCCGTACTCGGCGGCCAGGTTCACGATGGCGCGCGCGATGCCGGTGTCGAGCGTCACCCGGCCGAGCAGCGCGCCGAAGATCACCGTCACGATGACCGGCGCCAAGCTGGCGGAACCGGCCACCACCACCGTGCCGAGCTGGGGCAGCGGCACCAGCGCGACCAGCCCCATCACGACCGCCATCACCGGCACGGCCAGGAGCGCCGGCACGATCCGCAGGTACATCAGCGCCGCGAACGCCAGGAAGACGACCAAGACCAGGGCGGCGATCACGGCGTCACCAGCGTCTCGAAGGCCGGCAAGGTCTTGTCCGGCACGTACGATTCGTAGACCGCCCGGTTGAACGCGTCCGCGCGCACGATGTTCTGCTGGGCCGCGAGATGGTAGCGTTCGAGATTGCTCGCCAGGTGCGATTCGCGGTCTTCGTAGCGCCAGGCGCTCGCGTAGAGCGGCGCCAGTTCTTCGTAGTCGTCGCGCAACTCCCACAACCAGTACTTGCACCAATAGAGGTCGCGGACGGTCGGCGAGTGCGGCTGTCCGGCATGGGCGACCGCGTCCGCATAGTAATCGCGGATCTCTTGGGCGGCCTGGAACTTGCGCGCGATCAGGTCGTACTTGCGCGCCGCCAGGAACATCACGCCGGCGGCGTTGCGATGGAGCGGCGGGTGGTCGGCGAGCAGATGCTCCTGCACGCGTTCGGCTTCGAGCCGCACGCCCCGCAGATCGGCGCTCGCCATCCGCGCCGCGATGGTCGGGACGAACGGGTCGATCCACATCAGATAGTCGGTCGAGTCGTAGCCCTTGCCGGGCGCTTCGAGTTTCGTGAGCGCGTCCGAGAGCGCGGCGACGTCGCTGCCGTACCGCGGATCGTCGACGCCGAAGAACGCGTGCGGGAAATCCGCCTGGAAGCGGGCGGGCGCGACGCTGCCCGTCTCCCACGCCGACGCGGCCGCGTAGAGCACCGGATACCAGGTCGCTTCGAAGAGCGACTCGCCGTCGTCGTGCCAGACCGTCTGGAAGAGCCCGAGCACGTGCGACGCCTTTCCCTGCCCGACGAACAGGTCTTCGTTCCTGAGCGCCACGTTGAGGTCGGGGAAGATCTCGTTCCAGTTGTTCGCGCCCGGCGAGACCATCTGGGCGAATCCGCCCTTGGCGATCAGGTCGATCTGCGGCTGGAAGGTCTTCTGCGCGCCGTAATGCCAGTTGATGACGACCGCGTCCCTGGGGATCAGCGCCATGATGCCGGGGTCGTTCTCGATGCCGTCGTCCCACAGCATCAGGCGCGCGCCCGACGGCGCGATCAGCTTGTCCATCGCGACGATGTGATCCGCGTACGCCTGCGACTTGCCGGTCGCGGCGACGTAGGCGGCGGTACGGCCTTGGCCGAGCGTCGACGTCTCGTCGGAGCCGATGTGGAAGAACGGCGGATGCGGGACGGCCGCCAGCTCCTGCCCGATCAGACGCGCCAGATACGCGCCCGAGAGCGGCACGTTCGGCGAGAGCAGAAAGGCGTGCGGGAAGTCGGCGGCATCGGCGTAGCGCTCGACCTTGAGCGTGTTGTGCATGTGCGCGAAGGTCTGCTGCTCGGGGATGAAGGCCACGTGGAAGCGCTTCGCGTACGCCGCGAGATCGCGCAGCTGCGACGGCGTGATGCCATCGAGCGGAGCGGGCAGCGGATCGGTCGGACTGAGGAAGACGTGTTCCATATACGGCGAGTAGCCGTTCATCTTGAAGGCCGCGATCGTGCGGATGCGTTCCTCGAAGTAGCGCATGGTCGGGAGCGGTCCGCGCGAGACGTCGTCGGAGAGGATCCGCCACGGCAGGGCCGGCGCGTCCGCGATGGCGACGCACGGGAGGATCCAGCGCGAGCCAAGACGCTGCGGCAGTTGGGCCAGCGTCGTGGCCGCGTAGAACGCGCCGTCCGCGTCGCCGGCCAGGATACGCACGCGCGGGCCGGCGACGTCCAGGCGATAGGCCTGCTTGCCCAACGACGCATCGAACGCGACCGTCACGTCGGGCCTCGCGCCGGTGACGACCGCCGGCAGACCGAGCCGGCGCCAGCGTTCGTCCAGTTCCGCGCGGGCGGCCGGGTCGAAGCCGGCCCCGACGGTCAGCGGGCGACCGAATCCGAAGGCGGCGGCGCACGGCGCGGACGCGAGATGGGTGGGGCGGGGAAGCACGTGAAGATCGCCGAGCGCGCGGGCCGGCAGCGCGCCGAAGACCGGCAGGCCGACCGCACACCCGAGTGCGATGATCTTCAGATAGCGCATGGCTCCGGCTTTGTCCGTGCCGCTTGGCCCATCCTACAGGCCGCTCGGCCCAAGGTCCGCCCGCCATCCGCAAGAAAGCAACCGCGCATGAAGTACCGTGCGCTCGTCCTGGCCGCCCTCGCCGCCACCGTCGCCGCGGCCGCGACCGCGACCGTCGTCGCCGACGGCAACAAGACGGTCCAGAACCTCAAAGGCTCCGTCTCGTACCAGAAGCCGAGCAAAGCGGCCAAGCCGATCGCCGGTCAGGCCTCGATCGTGCTCGCGGACAAGGATCTCACCATCACCGGACTCGACTCGGAGGCGGCCGTCACGCTGCCCGACTCGTCGCGCGTCCTGGTCGGGTCGGATGCCAAAGTGCAGTTGGCGTTCTTCAACCAGACCGACATCGCCAATGCGAAGTTCGTCATCTATCAAGGCCGCTTCCGGTTCAACGTCGAGCATCCCGAAGGCGCCAAGGCCAACTACACGTTCCAGACCCCGACCGGCAATATCTCGGTCCGCGGCACGCAGGGCGACATCGGCGTCGCCGACGACGGCACGCTGAGCGTCAACGTCTACGAATTGAGCAATCCCGATCTCCCGGTGATCGTCTCCACCAAAGACGGCCAGACGTTCACCCTCAACGTCGGTCAGGGATTCGTCGGGAACTACATCAACGGCGTCGTGCAAGGCAAGGTCGACGATTTGAAACAGCAAGCCGTCGATCAGTTCAGCCCGGACTTCGGGCTTCCCGACAACTGGGCCCAGCTCAAAGCGGAGATCTGCGCGAAGCTCAACGCGCAGATGCCCACGAAGACGATCGGGATCGGACCGTTCGCGAAGACGATCGGCGGGACCGCGCCGGGCTGCTAGGCCGCTCCGCCGCGGGTCATCGCGTCGTCGCGGCGATCGAAGGCGGCGCTGAGATCGTCGAGATAGGCGGCCACGTCGCCGGCGGCGATGGAGGGCGCCCGGTCGGCGAGGTCGAGCAGCGCGAGGTCGCCTTGGGCGACCGTCTCGAGATGGGACGGGTCGAGCCGGGCGTATTCGAAGGCGTGGAAGGCGCCCTGGTTCATGAACCCGGCGCGGATGATCAAGTTTTCGTACGCCTCCGAGCGGTCCGCGAAGAGGTCCGGATGGTTGGCATTGAGCGTGGCGAGCGCCTCGCCCAGGTAGGATCGGACCAGTTCGTCGTCGTCCCGGCGGGCCTCCAGGTCGGCGTAGCCGCCGAACTGCGGGATGCGGGCCTTGATGCTCTCGATCGCGTCCATCCGCGCCGACTACGACGCCTCGAGTAAGGAAGCCTCGGCCCTGCCGATAACACTAGGACAAGCTGATGGGATATATCGCGCTCGCCGTGCTCCTGGTCGCGGCCGCGCTGGCCGCCTGGCTCAGCTCGCGCCGGCTCCTTGCGGAACGGGGCGAGCTTCGACGCGTCCGGGCCCTGTTCTCGCGCTACGTCCCGGTCCAAGTCGTCGACGATCTGCTCGCCCGTAAGGACCCTCGCCTCTTCGAGGCCCGCGAATACTACGCGACCATCGTCTCGTGCCGGATCCGCGGCTTCGCGCTGATCGCCGAGCGGGTGACGCCCGAGGAGACGCTGCGCTACCTCAACGAGTTCTATACGCTGGTGGGCGGCGCGGTCGAGCGCCATCACGGCATGATCGAATCGCTGCGCGGCGACACGGTGACCGCTATCTTCGGCGTGCTGGTCGAAGAGAAGTTCCAAGAGGAGCGCGCGCTGCGGGCCGCGCTCGACGTGATGCGATTGAGCGATGCGATAGACGAACGCCGCCGCACGCAGGGACGCAAGGCGCTCGGCGTGAGCGTCGGCGTCAACTCCGGCAAGGTCGTGGCCGGCGATACCGGCTACCAGCTCCGGCGCGATTTCGCGATCGTCGGCAATCCCGCGCACGTCGCGGAACGTCTGCAAGGCGCCGCAGAAGAACTCAACGCCACCATCGTCGCATCGGCGACGACCTACGAAGCGGTCCGCGAGCTGTTCGTCGGGATCCCGACGTCGTCGATCCCGCTGCGCGGCCTCAAGCGGCTGCAGAACGCCTACATCGTACGCGGCCTGACCAAGCGCGCGGCCGAAGACGATCTGCTCGTGCTCCCCAAAGAGCGCTACTTCAAGCAGACCGTCGTGCGTCCCGACGAGACCCTCTACGAGCCCGAGCCGGCTCCCGCCGAATACATCCCGCGCCAGGCGCCGGCGCCGCGCGACGAGAGCCACCGCTTCTCCGCGTTCGACGACGATCGCCCGGCCATGCCGGCTCCGCCCCAGCTCTCGGGGACCTACGAGGACGACGACGGGCCGCCCGTACCTTTACCGCCCTGATTCGTCCCCAGGGAATCTAGCGCGGCGCCTCGCGCGTTGGTGAGGCGAGGGCACGGCGAATATGAGGCGAAACGGAACGGCGTGGAAGACGCCGAGCGACTTATGGCTCTAGTCCGCGCCAGGAACGCCGATGCGTTCGAGGCGCTCTACGACGGCTATCATCGTCTCGTCTACGGCGTCGCGCTGCGGATCCTCGGCGACGTCCCGGCGGCGGAGGACATCACCCAAGGCGTGTTCCTGAAATTGTGGAGTTCACCCGATCTGTATCGTTCCGGCAACTTTCCCGCGTGGCTCGCGCGGGTCGCGCGCAATCGCGCGCTCGACGTGCTCCGCAGTAAGGCCTTTCGTGCCGAATCCGAGCTGCCCGACGCCGTGCCCGAGAACGACTCGCTCGAAGACGTCGCGTTCGCGCATCTCGACGCGGCCAAGGTCCGCAGCGCGCTCGCGCTGCTGCCGCTCGAGCAGCGCGAGCCGATCGAGCAGGGCTTCTTCGGCGGCATCACCCACGAGGAGATCGCGCGCCGCAGCGGCATCCCGCTCGGCACGATCAAGACCCGGATACGATCCGGCCTGCGAAAACTTCGCGACGCGCTCGACGGGGCGGTGACGGTATGAATCTCGACGACACGCACGACGCCATGCTCGACGACGTCGCGGTCTACGCGCTCGGCGCGATGGCGCCCGCCGACGCCGAACGCGTGCGCGGCCATCTGGCGACCTGTGCTCGGTGCCGCGCCGAGTACGAGGCCCTGCGCCCGGCCGCGGGGGCGCTCGCCTATTCGGCCGAGGCCTGCGAGACCGGCCAGAACGGTCCTCACGTGAGCGCGCTCCTCAAGCCGCGCATCATGCGCGAGGTCCGCGCGTCGCTCGCTCCCGCGGTCCGCGAACGCCCGCGTCCGGCCTTCGTCTGGCCGGCCTACCTGGTCGCGGCCGCCTGCATCGCGATCGCGCTGCTCTCGACCATCTCGAACATCTCGGTCGGCGGCCAGCTCAAGACCGCGCAGGCCGAACTCGACGCGAACAAGCTGGCCATCACCCAGAGCGAACGCGCGCTCGACGCCGACCGCAGCACCATCGCCGATCTGACCAGCGCGGACGCCAAGCGCTACCCGGTGCCCAACGGCGCCGTGATCGCGCGCGGCGGCAAGATCTATCTCGCGATGCACGACATGCCGACCCCGCCCAAGGGCAAGGTCTATCAGGCGTGGACGCTGCCGAAGGGATCCAAGGCGATGGCTCCGTCGATCACCTTCGTTCCGGATCCGCATGGCGTCGCGGTGCTCGCGCTTCCGCAGGACGCGCGCGGGACCTCGGCCGTGGCGATCAGCGTCGAGCCGGACGGCGGCAGCAAGGCGCCCACCACCAAACCGGTCGCACTCGCAGCGCTGAACTAAGGTGGCGGTGCGGGTCGAGCGCCTGAGCGATCCGTGGCGGCGCGCGACGCTCGCGTTTCTCGAGGAGCGGCCGTACGAGAACGTCTTCCTCATCCACGCCATGCTCTACGCGGGCGCGGCCCTGCGCTCGTCCCTGCACGTCGCGATCGACGATGCCGGAGCGATCGCCGGCGTCGGTTTCTTCGGCCGCCAGATCGTGCTCGCGACGCGCGAGCCGTCGATCGTCGACGCGTTCGTCGAGCTGGGCGTCGGTCACAAGCGCGAGCGCATGATCGTGGGGCCGGTCGCGCAGATCGCGCGCTATTGGGAGCAGGTCGCGCCGCGGCACGCGCCGCCGCGCGCGATCCGCGAGCGCCAGCCGCTGCTGGCGGTGACCCCGGCCACGCTGCGCGGCGAGAGCGACCGCGTCCGGGTGCGGCGGGCCGTCGCCGGCGACGGCGACTACCTGACGGAGACCTCGGCGCTGATGATCGAAGGCGAACTCGGCTACGATCCGCGCACGCGATCGCCGGGAGACTTCGAGGCGGGCATCGCGCAGATGATCGAGCGCGATCTCTGGTGGATCGGCGAAGACCGCGCCGGCCCGTGCTTCTCGCTCAACGTCGGGCCCTACAGCGACCAGACGATCCAGCTGCAGGGCATCTATGCGCCGCCCGCGCGACGCGGCGCCGGCCTCGCCACTGCGGCGCTCGCCGGCATCTGCCGCAGGCTCTTCGACGAAGCGCCGACGCTCTCGCTGTTCGTCAACGATTTCAACGCGCCGGCCCTGGCCTTATACGAACGCACCGGCTTCGAAGAAGTCGGCGCGTTCCGTTCTATCCTGTTCTAGTCGTCGGTATGGTGGTGGTGGATGGCGTCCCCGACGCGGTGCGCCTCGGTGACGACGGCCTGTTCGCCGCGCGTCACCTGCGCGACGATCCAGCGGACGGTCGCGACGACGCCGATGGCGGCGAAGATGAAGACGATCAGGAAGACCCAGGCCGCGCTCTCCGCGAGATGGACGAGATTCTGTTCCATGGTGAACTCCTAAACAGCGGTTACCAGAGGGCGCCGTCGGCGACGAGGATGTAGACGATCGGGCCGAGTCCCCAGACGATACTCACGACGAACCAGATGACCTTCTTGGTGGCGTCCATGTCTTGTCTGGCGATCAGGCTGATCCACATCAGCACCATAGCGACCGGGTGGAGGAAGATCGAGAGCAGAATTTCGAGGAGCAGCTTCATGATGCGTCAATACTAGCACATATGACAGACGCTCAGCGATTGGCGGGGGCGCTCAACGCGCTGGTCAAGGACCCGCAGTTCTCCTACGTCAAGGCCCGCGCGGCCGCGCGCGGCGACGGGCACGTCGACTGGCCGGCCACCAAGGCGCTCAACGCCGAATTCAACGCCGACGTCGACGGCTGCGAATCGTTCGTGATGAACGACGGCTCGACGTGCGAATGGATCTCCGGCCAGGTCAAGTATAAGGGGAGCTGACCCGAGGGCGCTCTAGAAGAGCCGCACGCCGATGAAGACCATCGCGCCAGCCAGGACCGGCCGGAAGTAGCGCGTCGGGATCTTCGCGCAGAGCTTGCTGCCGATCAGCACGCCGGGGATCGATCCGAGCAGCAGGCTGCCGACCAGCGGGAAGTTCACGTTACCCAAACGCCAGTGGCCGAAGGCCGCGACCGGCACCAGGATCGCCGCGAACGCGACGTCGGAGCCGATCAGCCGGCGCAAGCCGAAGTGCGGCGCGACCAGGAACAGCAACGGCAGCGTCAGCGAGCCGCTGCCCACCGAGGTGAGGCTGACGATGACGCCGACCAGGAATCCGAGCGCCGGGACCAGCACGGACTGCCGCCGCGTCCAGACGACGATCTCGTCGCCCGCGTCGTCGTCGCGCTTGACCAGCATGCCGAGCGCGATGGCTGCCGCTGCCACCAGCAAAGCCACGCCCAGCGTCCGGCCGACGATGACGTTGAGTTCGCGCGGCCCCACCAGCGCCTGGATGCGTCCGAGGATGGCGAGTCCGACGACCGCCCCGGGGACGCCGCCGCCGGCAAGCGCGAGCGTCAGCCGCAGATCCACCGTCTTCTGCCGGAAGTGCGCGAACGCGCCGACGATCTTCATCGGGACGGTCGAGACCAGATCGCTTCCGACCGCCGCCAGCGGATTGACCCCGAACGCGAGGACGAGCAGCGGCGTCAAGAGCGCGCCGCCGCCCATCCCCGAAAGGCCGACGAAGACCCCGACGATCAAACCGACGAGCGCTGCTGGGAAACTGATCACTGCAGATCCTCCGTCCGGGATGTTTCGCCGCCCGCGCGCCGGTACTTTCCAGCCGTCGCGCGACGCTCCGGGCTAGCCCCCGACGACCACGCTGAGCATCGAGAGCGAGCCGCCTTCGATACCCTCGACCGGAAAGGTCACGGCCTCGCCGGCGCGCTGTTGGGCGGCCACGTAGAGCAGCGGCAAATAATGCTCGGGCGTCGGGATCGAGAGCGCGGCGTCGTCTCCGAGCGATGCGTAGTCGATCAGCGGCGCGTGATCGCCGGCCGATAGCAGCGCCTTGGCTCGCGCTTCGAAACGCGTGGCCCAGTCGCGGCCGGGGGCGGCGCCGCCCCACGCGTACTCGTGCAGGTTGTGGACGACGTTGCCGCTCCCCGCGATCAGCACGCCTTCGTCGCGCAGCGGTGCGAGCCGCTTGGCGAGATCGTAGTGGAACTGCGCCGGCTTCGTCTCGTCGATGCTCAACTGCACCACCGGGACGTCGGCCTTCGGATAGGCGTGCACGAGCACCGACCAGGTGCCGTGGTCGAGGCCCCAGTCGCGATCGTGACGCAGGCCCGGGCCGAGCAGCTCGGTCGCGCGCCGGACCAGAGCGGCATCGCCTGGGGCCGGATATGCGACCTCGAAGAGCGCGCGCGGAAAGCCGCCGAAGTCGTGGATCGTACGCGGGCGATCGGCCGCGGTGACGGCCACCCCCGGCAGATACCAGTGCGCCGAGACCATGAGGATCGCGCTCGGGCGATAGCGTTCTCCGAGCGCCGCCCACGCGCGCGTGTAGGGATTGTCATCCAGGGTGTTCATCGGCGTTCCGTGCCCGAAAAAGATTGCCGGCATCGTCATATCTGGACTCTAACTGCTATAGTGGTGCGATGCAACGCCTCTCGTCCCGCGGGCGCCTTATCGCCCTGCTCGTCGTCGCCTTGCTCGTCCGCCTGCTCTTGATCCGGAGCGGCGGTTTCAGCATCGACGTCGGAGACTTCCAGAGCTGGGCGATGCAGCTGACGCGAACGCCCCTGACCGGTTTCTACAACGGAGCCGGCTTCGCGGATTATCCGCCGGGCTACCTCTACGTCCTGTGGGTGGTCGGACACGTCTACGCGCTGCTGGCGCCGAACGGGAACGGCGCCCTCTTCGTCACGCTGGTCAAGCTCCCGGCGATCCTGATGGATCTGTTCGACGCGGCACTGCTCTACGCGCTCGTCCGCCGCTACGCGAGCGATGCATGGGCGCTCGGCGCGGCCGCGCTCTTCGCGCTCAATCCGGCCGCGATCTTCGTCTCGTCCGTGTGGGGGCAGGTCGACTCGGTCTCGGGCGGCCTGGCACTGCTCGGCGTCTACCTGCTGGTGCGCGCCTCGGACGACGATGCCGACGCCACCTGGTTCGTCGTCGAAGCGTGGCTGGCGCTGGCCGCATCGATCCTGGTGAAGCCGCAGGCCGCCGTGCTGCTCCCGCTCTTCGTCGCCTTCGTCTTCGGCTCGCGCACGTGGATGCCGGACCGGATCGCCGCCCGCGCGCTCGCGACCGCAGGCGGCATCCTCGCGAGCCTCGCGCTCGCGGTCGTCGCGGCGCGGCCGTTCCACGCCGGCGGCAACGTGATCGACCTGCTGTTCTGGCTCAAGGGCATCTATGCGGGCGGCTACGCGGGCTATTCGTTCAACTCGGTCAACGCGTTCAACCTGTGGACGGTCGCGCGCCCGTTCTGGCAGAGCGACGCGCAGCCGATCGCGTTCCCCTCGCAGTACGCGTGGGGCGTCCTGTTGTTCGCGGCCGCGACCGTGCTGATCGTGTGGCGCTATCTCCAGACGCGGACGAAGGAATCGTTCGTAGAAGCGGCCGCATTGCTGACCCTCGGGTTCTTCATCCTGATGACCCGGATGCACGAGCGCTACGTGTTCGACGCGCTGCTGCTCCTGTGCGCGGCCATCCCGCTCGGGCACCGCTACGTCGCCGCCGCGATCGCGATCACCGTCACGCTGTTCGCCAATCTGCTCTACTCGATCGAATATCTCTCGGCCGTCACGCACAACACGCCCGGCGTGAATTCGGTGGATCTCTGGGGCTTCGGCGACCACCTGCTCTCGTTCGTCAACGTCGCGGTCTTCTTCGTGCTCGGCTACGTCTATCTATGCGCCGATCCGGGCGAGACGGCGCTGCTGCCCGCGATCGCCTGGCCCGCGTTCCCGCTCAAGCCCGAAGGCGAGCCCGGCGAAGGCACCTCCGGCCTGCTCTGGCCCCTCGACTATCTGCTCTCGATCGGCATCGGGCTGGGCTCGTTCGTGCTCCTGTTCGTCAACTATTGGTTTCCGCCGGACAAGATCTTCGACGAGATCTACTTCGCGCGCGCGGCCGAGAACTATCTGACCCGCAACTACATCTACGAGAGCACCCACCCGCCCGTCACCAAACTGCTGATCACGTTCTCGACCTGGATGTTCGGCGGCATGGCGCACGGCGACACGTCGTGGGGCTGGCGCTTCCTCGACGTGGTCGCCGGCGCGCTCGTCGTGTGGCTGCTCTACGTCTTCGCCAAGCGCGTCACCGGATCGACCCTGTTCGCCTCGATCGCCGCGATCCTGCTCGCGCTCGACGGGCAGCACTTCGTGCAATCGCGCATCGCGACGCCCGAAGCGTTCGTCGCGCTCTTCTCGCTGACCGCGATCTATGCGTTCTACCGTTTCTGGATCGCCTCGCAGGAACGGACGGCCGAACCGTTCGACGCCGGCGCGTTCGCGCGCACGCTTCGGGCGCGCGCCGGCGGCGTGCTCGCAGCCGTCCTGCTCTCGGTCGGCGCGGTTCTGGTGCGGTTCCCGACCGAGGCCTTCTCGACCAAGGTGGTGTTGGTCGTATATATGACGACCGGCTTCTATCTGGTCTACCGGCTGCTGCTCGAGGCGCGCATCCTCAAGCGGGAGGCCCGGCCGCACGCCGCCGACCTGTGGCTCGCGATCTTCGCGATCGCGGCCGCTCTGACGGTCACTAGCAAGTGGTACGGCGTGATGGTCTACGGCATGGCCATCGTGGTGCTCGCGGTCGTGACGTTCCAGCCGGTCATGCGCGCCTTCCGTTCGACCTATCTCAATCGCGAAGCGACGCCGTACGCGTGGGGTACGCCCTTCGGCTTCCGCTTGGACGTCATCCTGTGCGCGGTCCTGTTCGCGCTCGGCACCGTGTACTCGCTGGCCTACATCCCGCACTTCATCGGCCTCAAGGACCTGCCGCAATCGGCGCCGCGGCCCTACACCGTGACCGACGTGGTCGACATGCAGTACGGCGCCTTCGAATACCACGACCACCTGGTCGCCACCCATCCGTATCAGTCGGTCTGGTGGCAGTGGCCGCTCGACATCCGCCCGGTGATGTACTACGCGAAATACGGCGGCGCCGGCGATCACGTGACGGCCGGCTATATCTATTCGCTGCCGAATCCGCTGATCTTGTGGTTCGGACTGCTGGCCGTGCCGTTCGTCGGGTTCCTCGCCTATCGCGAACGCAACAAGGGCTATGCCTTGATCGTGCTGGCGTACCTGGCGCAATGGCTGCCGTGGATCGCGTCGCCGCGGATCGCCTGGAACTATCATTTCTACGTCAACATCGCGCTGATCTGTCTGTGCAACGCCATCGCCCTGCAATGGATGTGGAAGCGCGGCTGGAGGATCCCGGCTATCGCCTACGTCGTGGCGGTCGCGGCCGCGTTCGTCTTCTTCTATCCCATCCTGGCGGGCGTGGTCACGCCGATGTGGGCGGTCCAGATGCGCCAGTGGCTCCATACGTGGGTCTGACGCTAAACCCGCTTCGCCTTCTTCGCTGGACGCTGATCGCGTGGATCGTCGCGGTCGCCCTCACGGCGTACCTGCCGAAGGTGCTGCCGGTACCGCAGACGATGCGGTTGCCCTTCCTCACGACCGTCGTCCAAGGAGCGCTGCTGTGGGCGTCGTACAGCGCGATTTCGAAAGGCAGCGCGGGCGGACGCGTCTTCCTGACCATCCTTGCGGGGGTGCAACTGATCGTCGGCTTCGTGGACGTCGCCCTTTACGTTCGGGTGCCGTTCACGCTCGCGATGTCCATCCTCGCCATCGCGATCCGTGGGGCCACGATCTCGCTCGTCAACGAGGCGCAGATACGCTCCATCCGCCCGTCACCGCCGATACCGTCGCCGACCGTACCCGAGCCCGGCCACGAATGGAGGCCTCACGGACAATTGGACGGCTGGATCCGCTGCTCGACCTGCGGAAAGGTGCAAGCCAGTCCCGGCGAGGTCGCGCTGATCAATCGCAAATAGTTCCTCGCAAGGAATCAAGCGCTCGCGAGTACTCGCGGCGGTCCGCGGTGAAGGATAGGGGGTATGTGGGGACCCATAGTCCGCGCGATCGCCGCCTTCACGGATGGCGAGGACGACGCGCGCCGTCACTTCGAGCTTGCGGCGATGCGCATCCAGCACGCGCTGCTCGACGTGGTCGTGCCCAACGTCTCGCATTTCGAGCTCGGCGTCTCGGCCGAGCCCGCCCGCTTGGTGGGCGGCGACTACATCGATATCTACCGCTGCACCGACAACGTCCTGGCCTTCGGCCTAGGCGACGCCTCGGGCAAATCGCTCGCCGCCGCGCTGAACTCGCTCGCCCTACGCTCGCTCGTCCGCGGCCTCCTCAAAGCGCTGGGCCCGGCCGACCTCGCCCGGATCGTCACCCATGCGAACGACGTCTTGGTCGAAGACACCGACGGCGGAAGCTTCATCACGTTTCTCCTCGGGACGCTCGAGCTCGAGACGGGCCGGTTGCGCGTCGTCAACGCCGGACACGAGCCGCCGTTGATCTTGCGAGCCGGCGCGAGCGTCGTCGGGACGATGGACCACCACGACATCGTGCTCGGCATCACCAAGACGACCGACTACCAGGTCGAGGAATGCGCCCTGGAGCCCGGCGACGTCGCGGTCTTCTACACCGACGGTCTGACCGAGGCGACCAACGAGCAAGGCGAGATGTACACGATCGAAGGTCTCAAGCGGGAACTGCTTCGTAGCCGCGATCTGCCCGCAGACCAGCTGGCGAACGCGATGTTCGAGGCCGTCAAGGTCTATGCGATCTCGCCGATGCGCGACGACTCCACCATCTTCGTCGCCAAACGGGACGAGATCAGTCGCTAACGCCTATTCATCGTCCGCCGGCGCCGGCGGCTGCGAGAGGAACCACTTGACGCTGTAGGGTTTTCGCTTGGTCAGGAAGATCTGCGAGACCGGGATCGGCGTGATGGTCGCGGACGGGTTCGGGCGCCACATGTCGGCCAGATGATCGCCGCCGAAGTCGACGTCCTCCCCGCCGATCGGCGCGAGTCCGAAGTTGTGCTCGACGAATCCCACGATCGCCCCGAGATCGCGCTGGGTGTGCGAGACGCCCTTGACGGCGTTGGGCGCGAGGAAGAGCAAAGGAACGCGCATGCCGACGATCTGGTCGCGATAGCCCTGATAGCCCGGAGGCGGAGAGTTGGTGACGAACGGCGGCGGGACGTGATCGAACCACCCGCCCGAATCGTCCCAGACCACCAGCACGGCGGTATCGGCATAGCACGGGCTCTGCGCGACCGTCTCGTAGATCTGCGCGACCCAATACGGACCGTCGGCGTTGTTCGCCACGCCCGCATGGTCCGAGGCGTTGCCGTTCGGCGTGATCCACGAGACGCCGGGAAGCGTGCAGACCGATCCGCTCGTCGACGCGGTGACGGCGTCGGTGAAGAACTGCGCGCGCGGCACCACCTTCGCGGCATACTCCGGCGAGTTGAAGACCGCGTTGCTCGCGCGGAACGCGTCGACTAGGCCGTCCCAGCCGTCGGCCGGGGTCTCGGCGGTGTAGTACTTCCACGAGACGCCCGTGGCGTCGAGCCGCGTCGCCAGCGTCGGGAACGTGAAGCACGGGAAGACGGACGCGACGCCGAGATAGAGTTCGACCCGGTCGCCCGAAGGTTCGGAGCATCCCCACGGCGAGCTGGGCGGATTGTTGCGCGTCCCCAGCCCCGAGATCAGGTACTGATGGCCGGGGAACGACGGCGAAAGGCCGCCCGAGAACAGTTCGTCGGCGATGCCGTAGGCGTTCGCCAGATCGACGTACGGGGCGATCTCCGAAGGCGTGAGATAGGCATAGACGGTGGTGTTGTATGCGGCCGGGTAGGACTGGCTATTGACGGCCTCGTGGTCGAAGCCGTTCTGCATGCACGGCGACGTGCCGGTCACCGGCGGGGGCGACGGCGACGGCGCGTTGCATTCGCCGACCAACGCGTCGTTGTTGTGATCCGGATCGTTGCCGTCGCCGAAGCCGCGCTCGGTGAGCGGTACCGGCGTACACGTGGTGACGTCGGTCGCGCTGCCGCAGATCGAATTGTAGCCGTGGGTGACCGTGTCGACCGCCGGATGCAGCGATCCGTCGTTCTTTGCGCCCGCGAACATATCGTCGAACGACCGGTTCTCCTGGATCACCACGACGATGTGACGATAGGCCGGCGCCGCTGCGCCCGGCAGTGTCGGCGGCGCGACCTGCCCGCCGCCGCCGCTTCCGCCGCCGCACGCGGCCAAAGCGAGACCCGCGACGATCAAAGCCGCGAAAGGAAGTCGACGACGCATACACCCCCGCACGTACCACGCAAGCATCACCTCCGATTCCAAGACGGAGGCTATTCCGCCTCTACCGATTCGACGATGCCGTCGCCGTCGCGGTCGACCACGATCGCGAAGACGAGTGGGCGGCAGCAGACCGGACAGTCCTCGAGCAGACGCTGGCGCGAGCCGCCGGTCACGTCGATGCCGATGGCGTTGGTCTCGCCGCAGACGGGGCATTCGTAGAGCGCGTCGGTCTCGAGCGGCATGCACCGGCCTTGGCTTGACAACGCGAGAACCCTGGTGCATCATAGTCATAGTTTTCGCGAGCCGGTGCGCCGAGGGTGCCACCGGCTTTTGCTATTTTATAGGGGTCGTATCGATCGTGAGCAACGCGCTGTTGGCTTTCTTGTTCCTGCTCGCCTCGCCCGACGCGTGGACGACGCACCACGTGCTCACGATCGCCGACGCGGGCGACGTGGACTCGCTCAATCCGCACGTCGGCCGCACGGCGGCGGCGGCCAATCTCTCGGAGATGACGATGGCCTGGCTTGTCAAGTGGGACGAGCACAACCGGCCGTATCCCGAACTCGCCACCCAGGTGCCCACGCGCGCCAACGGCGGCGTCAGCAAGGACGGGCTGACGATCACCTACCACATCCGCAGAGGCGTCAGGTGGTCGGACGGCGCGCCGTTCGATGCCGACGACGTGGTCTTCAGCGTCGCGGTCGTCAACAATCCGGCCAACGACGAACTCGGCCGTTTCGACCAGATCGCGCGGGTCGACGAGCCCGACAAACATACGGTCGTGTTCCATCTCAAGAAGCCGTACTCGGCCGCGACCGCCTCGTTCTTCTCGAGCTGCTGCGCGAACCCGCCGCTGCTGCCCAAGCATCTGCTGGCGACCTATCCCAGCATCAACCACGTGCCGTACAACGATCTCCCCGTCGGGATCGGGCCGTTCAAGTTCGATCGCTGGGACCGCGGCTCGCAGGTGGTGATGGTCGCCAACCCGCTCTACTGGCGCGGCCGCCCGAAGCTCGACGAGGTCGTCTACAAGATCGTCCCGGATCGCGACGCGCTACTGGCACGGCTCAAAGCGCACCAGGTCGACATGTGGTACCAGTTCAGCGGTGCCTATCTCGCCCAGGTCCAGGCGATCGACGGCTACGCGGTCTATCGCCAGCCGAGCTATGCGTACAACCACTTCGACTTCAACCTCACGCACCCGGCCGTTAGCGATCCGGTCGTCCGGCGGGCGCTACGGCTCGCGCTCGACCGCCGCACCATCGTCGACCGGATCGAGCACGGTGTCGGCGTCGTGCAAGACTCCGCGATCCCCGTGACCGCGCCGTACTTCAGCGATCTGGGGACGACCCCGTACGATCCGGCCAAGGCGAACGCGCTATTGGACGCGGCCGGCTGGGTCCGCGGTGCCGACGGTATCCGCGCCAAGAACGGCGTCAGGCTCGACTTGGTCGTGGCGACCCGCACCGGGTCGAGCGATCTCGACGATCAGCTCGCGATGCTGAGCCACGATTGGGCCGCGGTCGGGGTTCGCACGACGGTGCGCCACTATCCGCCGGCGTCGTTCTTCGCGTCCGTCGCGCAGGGCGGCATCGTCTACGGCGACACCTGGGACGTGGTCACGTTCGCATGGGCGGCCGATCCGATCGGCGACTATTCGGGGATCTACGGGTGCAACGCGTTCCCGCCGGCGGGACAGAACGATCTGCGCTGGTGCGATCCGGTCGCCCAGCGCGCGATGGACGCGCTCTACGGCCACTACGAGCAGTCGCAGCGCACCGCCGACGTCAAGGCCGCGATGCAGGCGTTCGTGGACGACGCGCCATCGATCGTCTCGTTCCTACGCGTCGACCTGTTCGCGTATAACACCGCGCTCAAGAACTACCATCCCAACAACCTCACGCCGTTCGACAACATGATGGACGTCGATATCTAAAGGGGCGCGCCGGACGGAGCCGCTTATCGGGAGAGTGGCGGGAGGGTCTAGGAATCGAACCTAGCAGCCGGATCGCGCCGGCCTCGGCGATTTTGAAGACCGCGCGGGCCACCAGACCCGTACCCTCCCGTTGCCGCCGCTACATCCCGACTTTGAAGTCGGCGCCGCACTTGGCTTTCATCTGCGCCTTCGCTGCGGCCTTGGCGGCGGGATCGCCCGAGAATGCGGCCTTGAACAGCGCCTGGTCCTCGGCGCTGAAACCGGGATCGTAGGTCGCGATCGCGAGTTGCGTGCCGCCCATGCCCGGCATCTTGGATGCGTATTTCGCCATGGCGGGCGGGAGCTTGGGCATGTCGACGATCGACGCACCCGCGGTGCCGCCCGGATTGAGCACCATGACGTGATGGATCGAGCTCGAGCCGGCGGTGATGTCGTTCTTCATCTCGGTCGATCCGGCGATCTGGCCGGCGTACCAATCGCCGACCTTGTCGGCGTCGGCGCTCGCGACGCGATAGAGCGTCATCGTCATCTTGTGGCCGCAAGCCGTGAACGTCTTGGCCGACTGGACGGGCGCCTTGACGGCTCCAGGATAGACGGGCAATACGGCCGGTGCGCCGGTATCGGCCGCGGCGGTCGCTGCGACGGTCGCTCGGGCGGCGGGCGCTTCCGAGGCCGCCGGCGCGGCACTCGATCCGGCGGAGCTTGCGCTCGAACCGCCGCCGCAGGCGGAGAGCGTGACGACGAGGAGAGCGCTCACGAGAACGGAGAGACGGTTCATGACGATCCTTTCGCGCGACGGATGGTGGTCTACGACCTACCATACCGACCCCTCAATATCCCCCGCGCGCGTCGCCGGCACGCTGCACGCGCGCGCCGAGCCGTTCGATCATCCACTCCAGCGCGCGCCAGAACGCGATCCGGTCCAGCGCCGGATTGACGAAATCGGTGATCGCGCAGAAGTTCGTGGCGTAGGGGTTCTTGTGATGGCGCGCGTGCTGCGCCGGCGACTGCAGCACGCCGACGGACTGAAGTGTACGCACGGCCGCCGGGACCTTCGAACTATGCGCCCACTTGTGCACTTGGTTCGAATGCGAGAGCAGCGACAGCAGCAGGTACGGTTGCCACGCCGGGACGTGTCCGAGCGCGCAGCCGGCGACGCCGGCGGCGGCCAGCACGATGGTGACGCGGTTCGTCTCCCAGTACGTCCCGGAGCGGATCGACCCGGGCCGGCGATGGTGCTCGATGTTGTCGCGCACGATGTAGCGGTCCAAGAGCGCCGAGCGCCCCGGCGCCAGCCAGGTATCCTCGGCCCAATGCATCACCCCGGTCAAGAAGTCGGCGGCGACCACACATCCGGCGATCCAGACGAGGTCGAGAAGGACGGTCGCGAGCGTTTCCATACCCTCAGGCTAGCCGCCGGAGCGTGACCGCCGCGTCCGTAGGATTACGGAACGCGTCCTAGCCGCCCAGGTAGTATCGGCCGGCGGCCCCGGTGAAGTATCGTGCTGACATGCAATACGTCTACCAGATGCACAAGCTCAGCAAGACGGTGCCGCCCAAGCGCCAGATCCTCAAGGATATCTCGCTCAGCTTCTTCCCGGGTGCCAAGATCGGCATCCTCGGCACCAACGGCTCGGGCAAGTCCAGCCTGTTGCGCATCATGGCGGGCGTCGACACCGAGTTCGACGGCGAGGCCCAGCCGATGCCGGGCATCTCGATCGGATTCCTCGAGCAAGAGCCCAAACTCGATCCCGATAAGACCGTCCGCGAGACCGTCGAGGAAGCCCTCGGCGAGGTCAACGCCGCGCGCAAGCGGCTCGACGAGGTCTACGCCGAGTACGGAAACGAGAACGCGGACTTCGATGCGCTCGCCACCGAACAGGCCAAGCTCGAAGCGATCATCTTCGCCCAAGGCGGCGACGACGTCGATCAGCAGCTCGAGATCGCGGCCGACGCGCTGCGCCTGCCGCCGTGGGACGCCAAGATCGGCCCGCTCTCGGGCGGAGAGAAGCGCCGCGTCGCGCTCTGCCGCCTGCTGCTCTCGAAGCCGGACATGCTGCTGCTCGACGAACCCACCAACCATCTCGATGCCGAGAGCGTCGAATGGCTCGAACAGTTCCTGGTGCGCTTCCCCGGCACCGTCGTCGCGGTCACCCACGATCGCTACTTCCTCGACAACTCGGCCGAGTGGATCCTCGAACTCGATCGCGGCCGCGGCATCCCGTGGAAGGGCAACTATTCGAGCTGGCTCGAGCAGAAGCAGGAACGGCTCGCCTCCGAAGAAGCGGCCGAATCGGCGCGTCAGAAGGCGCTCAAGCGCGAGCTCGAGTGGGCGCGCAAGAACACCAAGGGCCAGACGACCAAGAGCAAGAGCCGCATGGCGCGCTTCGAAGAACTCAACTCCTACGAGTACCAGAAGACCAACGAGACCAACGAGATCTTCATCCCGGTCGCCGACCGTCTCGGCGATCAGGTCATCGAGTTCACGGGCGTGAGCAAGGCCTACGGCGACCGTCTGCTGATGGAAGACGTCTCGTTCCGGGTGCCGCCGGGCGCGATCGTCGGCATCATCGGCCCCAACGGCGCCGGCAAGTCCACGCTCTTCCGCATGATCGCGGGCAAAGAACAGCCCGATTCCGGGACGATCGCGATCGGCAAGAGCGTCAACATGGCCGTCGTCGACCAGAGCCGCGAATCGCTGGACAGCACCAAGACCGCCTTCGAAGACGTCAGCGGCGGGCGCGACCTGATCCTGGTCGGGCGCTTCGAGATGCCGTCGCGCGCGTATCTCGGACGCTTCAACTTCAAGGGCGGCGATCAGCAGAAACTGGTCGGCCACCTCTCCGGCGGCGAGCGCGGCCGCCTGCATCTCGCCAAGACGCTGATGAGCGGCGCGAACGTGTTATTGCTCGACGAACCCTCGAACGATCTCGACGTCGAGACGCTGCGCGCGCTCGAGGACGCGCTCGGCGAGTTCGCCGGCACCGTCATGGTCGTCTCGCACGATCGCTGGTTCCTGGATCGCATCGCGACCCACATCATCTCGTTCGAAGGCGATTCGTACGTGCACTTCTTCGAAGGCAACTACCACGAATACGAAGCCGACAAGGTCAAGCGCCTCGGCGAAGAAGCCGCCAAGCCCCACCGCATCCGCTACCGGCCGCTCTCGATCAAGTAACGCCGCGCGCAGGCGCGGGCTTTCGCGCGATTGAACTCTCGCGGCATGAACGCCGTTCGCCGCTCGTCGCTTATCTGTGCCGCGATCGCGGCATTGTTCTCGCTCTCGCTCGGTAGCGCGCAGGCCGCGCGACCGACGCTCTCCGAACCGGCGATCTCGCCGGACGGACGCACGATCGCGTTCGTCTCCGGCGGGAGCGTCTGGACCGCGCCCGCGGGCGGCGGGACGGCGCGCATCCTGGTCAACGACCGGCTGATCGGCGACCGGCCGCTCTACTCGCCGGACGGCTCGCAACTGGCGTTCGTCTCGTACCGCGGCGGTACCGCCGACATCTACGTGCTGACGCTGGCGACCGGCGCGCTCGCGCGGCTCACCTACGACGACAGCGCCGAGTGGCTCGAGGGCTGGCGCGGCGGCTACATCTATTTCTCGAGTCCGAGCAACAACATCAACGGCGAGCGCGACATCTACCGGGTGCGTTCGAGCGGCGGGACGCCGATGCTCTACGTCAGCCAGCCGTATATGACCGAGTTCTTCGGCGCACCCGCGCCCGACGGCCACTCGATCGCGTTCAACGTCCGCGGGCTCTCAGGCGGTCAATGGTGGCGCATCGGACGCAGCCACATCGACGAGTCGGAGATCTGGCTGCGTCGCGGCGACGGCGCCAATCCCACCTACGAGCGCGTGACCGACGGCGGCGCGCGCGAAGATTGGGCGATGTGGGCGCCCGACGGGAAGCGCATCTACTACATGTCCGACCGGAGCGGCGCGCAGAACATCTGGACGCGCATCGTCGGCGAGCCCGCCCGTCAGCTCACCCATTTCAGCGCCGGGCGCGTGGTCTGGCCGACGATTTCGCGCGACGGATCGACCATCGTCTTCGAACGCGACTTCGGCGTCTGGAAACTGGCCACCGGCAGCGGCCGGGCCGCGCCGGTGCAGATCGCGCTCCAAGGCGTCGTCTCGCAGCCGCAGGTCCAGCACACCGTCTCGCGCGACGGATTCGGCGACTACCGCATCTCGCCCGACGGCAAGAAGGTCGCGTTCCTGGCCCACGACCAGATCTTCGTCTCCGCGACCGGAGGCGGCGTTTCGATCCGGGTGACGGGCCAGAACGAGTACGCCCGCGAGTTCGCCTGGGCGCCGGACAGCAACTCGCTCGCGTTCGCGTCGGGCGACGGTCACGAAGACCGGATCTATCGCTACGACTTCATCACGAGCACGCGCAAGACGCTGGTCGCGACGCCGGCGGACATCCGGTACCTCACCTACTCGCCGGCGTCGAAGGCGCGCGACGAGAAGCTCGCCTACGAGCAGGCGGGTGCGGAACTGCGCGTGCTCGACCTCGCGACCGGCGCGATCCGGACGGTGGCGCGCGCCTATCTGCCGCTCACGCCGGGCGAGTCCGAGTCGGCGCTGGCGTGGTCGCCGGACGCGGCCTGGATCGCGTATCTCGCCAACGACGCGGTCGGCTTCGAGAACGTCAGCGTCGTCAACGTCGCGAATCCTTCGCCGCGCACGATCTCGTACGTCCCCAACGCCTACGCCAACGCGATCGCCTGGGATGCCGACGGCAAGTCGATCCTGTTCAGCAGTTCGGAGCGCACCGAGCCCTGGAGCGTCGCCAGGATCGATCTGATCCCGCGCCCGCCGACCTTCGGCGAGGACAAGCTCCACGCGCTCTTCTCGCGCGACGGCGACTACGACGAGGCTGCCGCCGCACCCGCGGCCTCGGCATCGGCCGGCAGCGCGGCCGCGGCCGCGACAAAGCCCGCGCCCAAACCCGTCAAGATCGTGTTCGACGACATCCACGATCGCCTGACGTATCTCCCGACCGGCCTCAACGCGGCGTCGTTCGCGATCAGCGGCGACGGACGGACCGCGGTCTTCGCCGCGCAGAACGGTGCCGATCAGAACCTCTACCTCTATGCGCTCGATCCGAACGTCCACGCGGTGGCGCGTCAGATCACCTCGTCGCCCGGCGGCAAGAACTTGCCGCAGTGGTCGCCCGACGGCAAGTCGATCTACTACCTGGACGACGCGCTCGCGCTGCAGCGCGTCGCGCTCGACGACGACGGCAAGGTCGCCGCGGTCCCGCTCGCCGGCGAGTACGACGTCGATTGGAATCGCGACAAACTGCAGGCCTTCGATGAGGCATGGTCTGCCATCCGCGACTTCTACGCGGACCCGCACACCAACGGCGTCGACTGGAACGCGGTCCGCGAACGGTACGCCCCGCAGATCGCCGGCGCGCAGAATCCGGGCGACCTCAACCGGCTGCTCAACCTGATGATCGGCGAACTCGACTCGTCGCACAGCGGCGCCTATCCGCCGTACGCGTTCCGGCGCACCGAAGGCCGCATCGGCGTGACCTTCGAGCGCGCGCCGTACGAGCGCGATGGATCGTTCGTGGTCGCGACCGTCGTGCCGCAATCGCCGGCGGCGGTCGCCGGCATCGTGCCGGGCGATCGCGTCACCTCGATCGGCGGCGTCGCGCTCGACCCGAGCTCGAACGCCGACCGGCTGTTCGACAACACCGGCGGCAAGAAGCTCTCGATCGGCATCGCCGGCTCCGGCGGCGCGCGCGACGTCGCGGTGAAACCGGTCGACTACTCGACCATCGGGAACCTGCGCTACCGCGCCTGGGTCGCGAAGAACCGGGCCACCGTCGATCGTCTGAGCGGCGGCAGCCTCGGCTACGTCCACATCCCCGACATGTCGTCCGAATCGCTCGATCAGTTCTACAAGGACCTCGACGCGATCCAGTTCGGCAAGCGCGGCGTGGTCATCGACGTGCGGTCGAACAACGGCGGCTTCGTGAACGCCTACGCGCTCGACGTGCTCTCGCGGCAGGCCTACCTGACCTTCACGGGCCGCGACCAGCCCACGTACGGCGTGCGCGAACAGCTCGGCCAGCACGCGCTGGGCAAGCCGACCGTGCTGATCACGAACGAAGAGACGCTCTCGGACGGCGAAGATTTCACCGAAGGGTATCGCGCGATGCGCCTCGGCAAGGTGGTCGGCGAGCCGACCGCCGGCTGGATCATCTTCACATCGGCGATCTCCTTGGTCGACGGCACGACCTTCCGGCTTCCGGCCTGGACCGTGCGGACGGCCTCCGGGGCGCCGATGGAGCGCCACCCGCGGCCGGTCGACGTGACGGTCCAACGACAAGTCGGTTCGAGCGAGGACGCCCAACTGGCCGCCGCCGTGCGCACGCTGCTGGAGACCGCACGCTAGCCGCGCGTAGAGGGGAAGCCGCGAACCTGCCGATAGTCTGATAAGACTGATGACGGCGTTCGACCAAACGCCGCCGAGCGACGACGGTCTGCTCGCGCGGCTCCTCTCCATCACCCACGACATCTTGGTCGCGCGCGACCCCGCGCCGGCGCTGGAGTCGATCGCGCGCGGCTTCGCCGAAGCCTTCGACTGGCGCTACGTCACCATCGTCGCGGCCGACGAGGCCGACGGCGAACTGCGCCGGCGCGTGCTGTGGGGCTACCCCGACGAGATCAAGGTCGCGCGTCTGGGCGAGGTGATCCCGTACGCGGAGATCTCCGAGGTGCTGACGCCGGCCTACGAGGTCTTCCCCAACTGCTACTATCTGGTCGCCGAGCAAGGCAAGGACACCGACCACAGCATCTACACCGGCGACCTGCCGCGCAACGCGCCGCGCTCGGCCGAGAACATGTGGCACGAGCGCGACGCGCTCGTCCTGGTGCTGGCCGGCAGCGACGGCACGATGCTCGGGTACCTCTCGCCCGATCATCCGGCCGACGGCAAGGCCCCGTCCCGCGACATCCTGCGACAGATGCAGATCTTCGTGAACCTGATCGGACTCGCGCTGACCAACGCGCGCGCCCATCGCGCCGAGGTCGAGCGTCGGCGGCTGGTCGAGGAGCACGCGCGCCTGCAGAACGATTTCTTCAGCATGGTCGCGCACGAGGTCCGCTCTCCGCTGGCGGCCATCCGCGGCGCCGCCTCGCTGCTCGAGACGCACCTCGACCGCCTCGAGCCGGACCGGCGGGACGATCTGCTCGCGATGATCGGCTCGTCGACCAACCGCCTCTCGACCATCTTCGAGGACTTTCTGCTGCTCTCGCGGATGGACGCCGGCTCCCTCGCCCTGCGCTTCGAATCGGTCGATCCGATCGCGGTGGTGGTCGAATCGGTCGCGCGGACCGCGAGCGAACATCCCGATCGCGAGGTCCAGACCATCTATCTGGCGCCGATCCCGGCGGTCCGGGCCGACGAAGGCCGCCTCGTCCAAGTCCTGACCAACTTCCTCTCCAACGCGGTCAAGTATTCGCCGGCCGGCTCGGTGGTGACCGTGGAGATCCGCCCCTACGGCGACAAGGTCTGCTTCACGGTCAATAACGCCGGCCCGGGTATCCTCGAGGGCGACCGGGACAAGGTCTTCACCCGGTTCGGGCGGCTCTCCCAGGGCGACGGCTCGACCGGGCTCGGCCTGTATATCTGCAAGCAGCTGGTCGGCTTGATGAAGGGGACGATCGGGTTCGACAGCGATCCGGGCCGTCGGACCACGTTCTGGTTCATGCTCCCCACCTCGGCCAACGGCCGCCCCTAGCCCCGGAATCGGCCCCCGGGGGGAGCCCCTGCGACTACCTCGCTTGCGGTCCACGCCTATACGAGGATAGGATAGGGCGGTGAAAACGCGTCCAGACATCCGTAACGTCGCAATTATCGCCCACGTCGATCACGGCAAGACCACCCTGGTCGACGCCATGCTCAAGCAGAGCGGCGTCTTCCGCGAAGGCCAAGTCCTCACCACCCGCGTGATGGACTCCAACCCGCTCGAACGCGAGCGCGGCATCACCATCCTGGCCAAGAACACCGCCGTCCGCCACGGCGATGCCAAGTTCAACATCGTCGACACCCCCGGCCACGCCGACTTCGGCGGCGAGGTCGAGCGCGTGCTCCAGATGGTCCAGGGCGTGCTGCTGCTGGTCGACGCCGCCGAGGGCGTGATGCCCCAGACGCGCTTCGTGCTGCGCAAGGCCCTCGAACTCGACCTGCGCGCGATCGTGGTGGTCAACAAGATCGACCGCAAGGACGCGCGCGCCATGGAAGTCGTCAACGAGGTCTTCGACCTGTTCATCGAACTGGGCGCGAGCGAAGAGCAGGCCGACTTCAAGGTGCTCTTCACCAACGGCAAGGCCGGGACGGCCACCACCGATCTCGAGGTCCCCGGCGTCGACCTCGAACCGGTCTTCGACGCGATCAAGAGCCACATCCCCGAAGCGCCCGCGGAAGAGGGCACGTTCCAGATGCTCGTCTCCGCGATCGACCACAACAAGTACGTCGGACGCATCGGCATCGGCCGCGTGTTCCGCGGTTCGACCCGCCTCAACGCGCCGATCTCGAAGATCGCCCACGACGGCACGGTCGAGACCGGCCTGCGCCTCACCAAGATCCTGGCGTTCGCCGGGCTCGAGCGCGTCGACATCGAAGAAGCCGCCGCCGGCGACATCATCTGCGTCTCGGGCATCGAAGGTCTCAACATCGGCGACACGATCGCGGACGCCTCGAACCCCGAAGGCATCCACGCCGTCGCGGTCGACGAGCCGACCGTCTCGATGTTCTTCTCGGTCAACAACTCGCCGTTCGCGGGCAAAGAGGGCAAGTACGTCACCTCGCGCCAGATCCGCGAGCGCCTGATGAACGAACTCGAGTCCAACGTCGCCCTGCGCGTGGCCGACACCGAGAGCGCCGACACGTACGAAGTGCGCGGACGCGGCGAACTGCATCTCTCGATCCTGATCGAGACGATGCGTCGCGAGGGCTTCGAGATGCAGGTCTCCAAGCCGCAGGTCATCACCGTCGAACGCGACGGCAAGCGCTGGGAACCGGTCGAGTACGTCGTGGTCGACGTCGCCGACGAGTACGCGGGCGCCGCGATCGAATCGATCGGCAAGCGCAAGGCGACCATGTCGAACATGTTCAACGTCGGCAACTCCCGCCGTCTCGAATACACCATGCCGACCCGCGCGATCTTCGGCCTGCGCGGCGAACTGCTGACGCTCACGCGCGGCACGGCCGTGATGTCGCACACCTACTACGACCACCAGGAGTGGCAGGGCGAGCTGCCCGGCCGTTCGGTCGGCGCGCTGGTCGCCAGCGACACCGGCAAGACGACCGCCTACGCGATGTCGGGCGTCGAACAGCGCGGCCGCTTCTTCATCGGAGCCGGCGTGGACGCGTACGAGGGCATGATCGTCGGCCGTTCCAACGACGACAAGGACATCGCCCTCAACGTCGTGCGCGAGAAGAAGCTCACGAACATGCGCGCCTCGGGTTCGGACGACAGCACCAAGCTCGCGCCGCCCGAGGAGATGAGCCTCGAACGCGCGATCGAGTTCATCGACGACGACGAACTGGTCGAGGTGACGCCCAAGTCGATCCGCATCCGCAAGCGCATCCTGATCGAGACCGAGCGCCTCAAGGCGCGCAAGCGCGAAAAGGCCGGCTAGTGAGCCTGGACCCGCTCCGCCTCGGCCGCAAGGTCGCCACGCGGGGCGGCCGCGTGGCGCAGGGCTTCGCGCAGTTCTTGCTGCGCGGCAAGACCGCCGACCTCGCGGTCGGCGTGGTGATCGGCGCGGCCATCGGCGGCCTGGTCACCTCGTTCGTCGGGCAGATCCTCACGCCGCTGATCGGCGCGCTGTTCGGGTCGACGACGCCCTTCGCGAACCGCGTCCTGCACCTGCGCGGTGAGGACATCCACTACGGCGACTTCCTCAACAGCCTGATCTCGTTCTTGCTGGTCTGCGGGGTCGTGTACTTCGCGATCATCGTGCCGATGAACAAGGCCATCACCAACGCCTACTTCGCCGAGCCGCCCGACCCGGCGATGCGCAAGTGCCCCGAATGCCAGAGCGACATCCCGAAGACCGCCCGCCGGTGCATGTACTGCACCCAGCCGGTCGGGCCGGAAGCGGTCTAGAAATCCGCGGAATCGGTCGTCGAGGTCTCCTTGCGACTCGAAAGCGCGCCGCCGCACGCCTTGAGCAGCTGCGCCGCTAGGCCGGCGTCGGCCGTCTTGAAAGCCTCCCAGCCGGCTGCCGCCGCCGCGATCCCGGCGTCGACCTCGGCCCGCTTCTCCGGCGCGATCGACGCTTTCGGAATGGCGCCGAACAGCCCGGAGGCGATCTTGTTCCCGGTGCCGCCGTCGCGCACGATCAGGCCCTGCGCCTCCGCCTCCCCGAAGGCGCCCATCAGCACCCACGACCACGGGTTCGAGATATCCTCGGTCAGCCAGTCGCGGAACATGTCTCTGATGCTGCGGCCCGGCGCCCGCGACGCGATCGCGTGCAGCGCGGCGCCGAATCCGCCTTCGGGCGCAGCGCCGGTCGCGTCGACGCAAACGCTCTGGGTCTTGACGAAGAGCACCTTCTTCTCGACCACTCGCAGCGCGATCGCGCCGGACGCCTGCAGATCGGCGAACGCCGCCGCGAGAACGGCGGCGGCCAGCTCGGCCATCTTGAACTTGCGATCTTGACCGGGAACGGCGGCGCCGTTGAGCAGATTGCCGGCGGGGACGAAACGATCCGCGCCGAGATAGACGAATACTTCTGGCGTTTGCATGCGCGTCGGTTCGCACGGGGCGCTGGCCCATCCTTGTGGGCCGCGGCGAAATATCAGACGCGCCGTATCCGCATCAAGAAGAGCTGCCAGCGGCAGACGGCCGCCGCCGGATCCGCGGCGATCGCCGTCCGAACGCGCGCGTAGAACGCGTCGGCCGTCGCGCCGCCGGTCTCGCCGAACAGACACGGCTCGCTGAAGGCGCGGAAGAACGCCGCATAGGACGTCGCGAACGCCTGCGCGTCGCCCGACCGCTCGTAAGCGGGATAGAACGGATCGGCCAGCACGACCGGCGTCATCTCCTCGATCGCGAGCGCGGCGTTCCCGGCGAACGGGGCCTCCCACTCCGCGCGCGTCCGATAGTAGGTCGGGATCGTCATCGCCGCATACGTCGCCGCCGGCAGCTCGCCGGAGGCCACCATCGCCTGCAGCGCCGCATCGGCGATCGTCATCAGCCCTTCGGCACCGGCTTTGCCGTCGTCGGCCGCGCCGCTGGCGACCAGGACGAGTCGTCCGCCCGGGACCAGTTCGCGCGCGCGCGCGTCCAGGAACGAACGCCAGTCGGAGGCGGCGCGCTCCACGAACGCCTCGCGCACGGCGGCCCGGGCGAACGTCGAGAAGATGTGACCCGGGATCGCACACGGCACCGCGCTCATCCAATGCACCGCGATCGCGCTCCAGGCGAGGTGCAGGGCGTCCGCCGGGAAGAGCTGGCCGTAGAACGAGCGTCCGACGGCGTAGCCGTAGACGCCGGAGTTGCCCGCCAGATAGCTCGGCGCGCCGCCGCTCAGCAACGCGAACAGCGACGAGAAATCGTTGGTCGCGACGTCGGTGTGGGTGACCGTCACCGGGAGCGCGGCCGCGCGAGCGCGGATAGCCGCGATCGCGGCCCCCATCGGCCCCATCGAGTTCCGCCCTTCCGACGAGCCGAAGTCGGCGATCGCCAACGGACCGTCTGCCGGCAGCGGCACGGCCGCCGCCGCGCGTTCGAGAAGCGGAATGCCGAGGTCGCCGGCGCTGCCTTGCGGCCGCGAGTTTTCGTTGTAGAGGCCGTGCCCTTCCATGGAACTCTGCGTCATCGAGGGTCCGATCCTTCCCGCGCCATGTATGCGTCGTAGCGCCGCATCGTCTCGACCGCTTCGCCGACGACGGCCTGCAGCGTTCGCGCCTGGAAGTAGCCCGAGAGCAGTGCCGTATCGCCGAGCGGATTGGTCACCAAGAAGACCGGCAGCACGCTTACCGGCAACGCCTTGTACTCCCGCGTCGTTCGTGCGAGTTCGGCATGCGTCAACCGGTCGTCGAGCGCGACCGAGAGCGCGTCGCGATCCAAGCCACCGGCCTCGACCGCGATATCGAGGGCGACCTCGCGATGCTGGACCTTGCGGCCGTCGAGCATCGCTCCGCGGGCGAGCGCGAGCCGGACCGCGTCGCCGCCCGCACCGAGCCGCCGGGCCGCCACCGCGACCGCGTTCGGGAAAAAGGTGGAATCGTCGTCGGAGTCGCGCCAGGCGGGATTGAGCGCGACGCCGGTCATCGCTTCGATGCGCCGGTAGTACCACGCCCAGCGCTCGGCGCTCTCGCCGACCGGGGCGCCGTCGTTGAACAACCCGACGCGCCAATCGACCGTCACCGCATCGCCGAACTCGGCCGTCACAGCGTCGAGCGCCGCCTGCGAGATCAGCGACCACGACGAGAGCACGTCGAAATAATGGACGATGGCGATGTCGCTCACTCGCTGAAGGTCAGCTCGCCTTTGATGTCGTCGTAGCCGACCGTCACGGTCCCGCCGTCGTGGATCTCGCCGGCCAGGATCTTGCGGCCGAGCGGGGTCTCGAGTTCTTTCTGGATCGTCCGCTTCAGCGGGCGGGCGCCGTAGGCGGCGTCGTAGCCGGCCCGGACCAGGTGCGTCGTCGCCGCCTCGCTCAGGACGAGCGTGATGTGACGCGCCTCCAGCCGTTTGCGCAGCCGCCCGAGCTGGATCTCGACGATGCGCGCGAGATCGCTCTCGGCCAGCGCGTGGAAGACGATCGTCTCGTCGACGCGGTTGAGGAACTCGGGCCGGAAGTGCTGGCGCAGCTCGTCGAGCACGGTCGCGCGCATGACGGCGTAGTCGGCGCCTTCGAAGCCGCCCTTATAGTCGAGGATGCGGTGGCTGCCGATGTTCGACGTCATGATGACGATCGTGTTGCGGAAGTCGACCGTCCGGCCTTGGCCGTCGGTCAGCCGTCCGTCGTCGAGGATCTGCAGGAAGACGTTGAACACGTCCGGGTGCGCCTTCTCGATCTCGTCGAACAGGATCACCGAGTAGGGGCGCCGCCGGACGGCTTCGGTCAGCTGACCGCCCTCGTCGTAGCCGACGTAGCCCGGCGGTGCGCCGAGCAGTCGCGCGACCGTGTGCTTCTCCTGATACTCCGACATGTCGATGCGGATCAGGGCGCGTTCGTCGTCGAACAGGTACTCGGCGAGCGCGCGCGCGAGTTCGGTCTTGCCGACGCCGGTGGGGCCGAGGAAGATGAACGAACCGATCGGGCGGTTCTCGTCGGCCAGGCCGGAGCGCGAGCGGATGACCGCTTCGGCGACCGCGTCGACCGCTTCGTTCTGCCCGATCACGCGCTTGTGCAGTTCGTCGTCGAGATGGAGCAGCTTCTGCTTCTCGCCTTCGAGCAGCTTGGTCACCGGCACGCCGGTCCAGCGCGCGATCACCTCGGCGATATCTTCTTCGTCGACCTCTTCCTTGGAGAGCCGGCCGCGGCCGTCGCGCGCGCCGAGCGCCTCCTCTTCGGCCGCCAGCTGTTTCTCGGCTTCGGGCAACGCGCCGTACTGCAGTTCCGAAGCGCGGCCGTAGTCGGCCTGGCGCTTGGCCTGCTCGATCTGCACCTTGATCTGTTCGATCTTGTCGCGCAACCCTTGCAGGCTGACGGCCGCGTGCTTCTCGGCATCCCAGCGCGCCTTGAAGGCGGTCTGCTCCTCGCGCAGTCCGGTCAGTTCCTTGTCGATCGCATCCAAGCGCGACTTGCTCGCGGCATCCGACTCCTTGCGCAGCGCGACGCTTTCGATCTCGAGCTGCATGATGCGGCGGGTCAGCTCGTCGAGTTCTTGCGGCATCGAATCGATCTCGGTCCGCAGTTTGGCCGATGCCTCGTCGACCAGATCGATCGCCTTGTCCGGCAAGAACCGGTCGCTGATGTAGCGGTTGGAGAGCGTCGCGGCCGCGACCAGCGCGCCGTCCTTGATGCGCACGCCGTGGTGGGCTTCGTACTTCTCCTTGAGTCCCCGCAGGATCGAGATCGTGTCCTCGACCGTCGGCTGGTCCACCAGGACCGGCTGGAAGCGGCGTTCGAAGGCGGGATCTTTCTCGATGTACTTGCGGTATTCGTCGAGCGTGGTCGCGCCGATCAGGTGCAGCTCGCCGCGGGCCAGCATCGGCTTGAGCAGGTTGCCCGCGTCCATCGAGCCCTCGGTCTTGCCCGCCCCGACGACGGTGTGCAGTTCGTCGATGAAGAGCAGGATGCGGCCCTCGGAGTTCTGGACGTCCTTGAGGACGGCTTTGAGGCGTTCCTCGAATTCGCCGCGATACTTGGCGCCCGCGATCAGCGCGCCCATGTCCAGCGACACGACGCGCTTGTCCTTGAGCCCCTCGGGCACGTCGCCGCGCACGATGCGCTGCGCGAGGCCTTCGACGATGGCCGTTTTGCCGACGCCCGGTTCGCCGATCAGGACCGGGTTGTTCTTGGTGCGGCGCGAGAGCACTTGGATGATGCGCCGGATCTCTTCGTCGCGACCGATGACCGGGTCGAGCTTGCCGCGATCGGCATCGAGCGTGAGATCGCGGCCGTAGCGTTCGAGCGACTTGTAGGTCCCCTCGGGATCCTTGGTGGTCACGCGCTGGTTGCCGCGGACCTTCTGCAGCGCGGCCAGCAGCGTGTCGTAGGTGACGCCGGCGTCGCGCAGGATGGTCGCGATCGCACCGCTCGACTGCGCCATCGCGAGCAGCACGTGCTCGACCGAGACGTAGTCGTCTTGGAGCTTCTTGGCCTCCGCTTCGGCGGCCGTCATCAACCGCGCGAGTTCGGGCGAGAGCGTCACCTGGGCGGTATCCGCGTTCGCTCCCGAGAGTCGCGGCAGCCGCCCGATGGCGGCGTCGGTCGCGCGACCGACCGCTTTGGGATCCGCGCCGGCGGCCGCCAGGATATCCGGCGCGATGCCGCGCTCTTGGTCGAGCAGGGTCGCGAGCAGATGCTCCGGCGTGGTCTGGGTGTTGTGCTCCGCGAGGGCGCGCGAATACGCGCCGTTGAGCGCGTCCGCGACGCGCTCGGTCATACGATCGACGTCCATTCAGCTCATAATACGTCCGAGGCCGGAAAAGGTTACGGCGTCAGCTCGAACGTGTAGTAGCCGCTCGCGAACGACGTGGCGGTCGGCGCGGAGCTGCCGCCGCCCATGATCATCTGCACCTGCGGGACGTTCCCGAAGGCCGCCGTCAGATCGCCGATCATCGCCATCGGCGACGGCGCGATATTGAGCAGACGCCCGGCATGCCGGCCGTCGGCCGATGCGGCCGCTTCGGCCTGCGCGCGGGCGACCTTGGTCGCCTTCGCGAGCGCCTCGGCGTGCAGGGCGATCGGATCCTTGGCGACGTTGGTCACCGCTTCGGCGGTGAAGCCGGCCGTCTCCAGTTTCGCGCGGATCGCGCGGGCGTCGGCCGGCGTCGAGGTCACGCGCACGCCTTCGACCGAGCCGCCCATCATCTGGGTCGAGAGGCCGAGATCTTCGACGGTCGCGGTCGCACCGGCAGCGGTCTTGGTAGCGGCCAGCACGATCGCGGCCTGGGCCGGCGTCTTGGCCGTCTTGTTCGCGGTGAACGTGCCGTTGACGTCGGTCGTGGTCGCGGTCGCCGTCGCGTAGACCGTGACGCCGGTCGGATAGTTCGGCATCATGCCCGGCGAGCCGTCGGCCAGCGCGGCGGCGGTGGTGAAGGCGGCGAGCGCGACGGTGGCCAGGAGCGTACGGATCATGACGGGGTCCTTTGCTGCGCGAATGCGCGAAGTTCGTCGAGGTAACGCGACCGGACGGCGTCGTCGAGGAACGACGCTTCGAACGAGTTCTCCGCCAAGCGCAGGATCTCGTCGTCCGAAAGTCCCAAAGCGGCGGCGACCGCGGAGAAATTCTGGCCCACGTAGCCGCCGAAGTAGGCCGGGTCGTCGGAGTTGCAGGTGGCCACCAGACCGGCGTCCAGCATCCGCTTGAGCGGATGGTCCTTCAAGTCGTGCACGACCTTGAGGCGTAGGTTGGAGAGCGGACAGACGGTGAGCGGAATGCGTTCGCGCACCAGCCGCGCGACCAGCTCCGGATCCTCCATGCTGCGCACGCCGTGATCGACGCGCGAGACCTCGAGCAGATCGAGCGCCTCCCACACGTAGGCGGGCGGCCCTTCTTCACCGGCGTGGGCGACCGTGCGGAAGCCGTGCGCGCGGGCGCGCGCGAAGACCGCCTGGAACTTCGACGGCGGATTGCCGACCTCGGCCGAATCCAGGCCGACGGCCACGATGTGCTCGCGGAACGGGATCGCCTCCTCGAGCGTCGCCATCGCCGACTCGGCGCTCTGGTCGCGCAGGAAGCACATGATCAGGTGCGAGGTGATGCCGAACTCGCGTTCGCCGTCGCGTAGCGCGCTCGCGATGCCGGCCACGACCGTCCCGAAGGCGACGCCGCGATCGGTATGCGCCTGCGGATCGAAGAAGATCTCGGCGTGACGGACGCCCTGGGCGTTCGCGCGCCGCAGATACGCGGTCGTGAGGTCGTAGTAGTCGCGCTCGACCTTGAGCACGTTCATCCCGGCGTAGTACACGTCCAGGAACGACTGCAGGTCGGTGAAGCTGTACGCGTCGCGGAGGGCTTCGACGCTCGCGTACGGGATGGCCACGCCGTTGCGCCGGCCGATCTCGAAGATCAGCTCTGGCTCGAACGTCCCCTCGATATGTAGGTGAAGCTCGGCCTTTGGTAAGGTCGTGACGTCGAGCACGTGAGCCCTCCTTGGCGACCGATTAGGCGTCGGCTCGGCGGGCGCCTGTGCCGCGGAGCATGCGATCGTCTCCGACCCGCACGGTGATCCCCCGCGCGTCGAACCACTCCAGGAGCGGAACGGCGTACTTGCGCGAGGTGCCGATCAGATCCCGGAAGGCGGCCATCGTCATCCGGGGTTCGGCGGCCAGCGCCGCCTCGATCCGCGCTCGGATCTGCGCGATCTGCGCCCCGCGGTAGAGGCTCTCGCCGACCCGCACGAAGGCGCCGCGCGCGAGCAGCGTATCGAACGCGCGCGCGGCTCCCTCGACCGGGGCGTTGCGGACGGTCTCGAGCGCTTCGGCCCAGATGCCCGGAACGTACGGATGGGCCGGATCTCCCACCACCAGCCGCTCGAAGAAGGCCGCCTGTTCGCCGTTGACTTCGGCGACGAACGAGGTGGTCGCGTAGTAGCCGCCGCGCGAGACCAGCCGCCCATCCTCGCAGAAGGCGGCCAGCAGGCGGACCAAGGCCGCTTCGTCGTGCCGGAACTCGCGGGCCAGCGCGAGCGACGTCGCTCCCATCGCCCACGGTTCGGCCAATTGACGCGCGACCAGCGCGGCCTCGACGCGGCCGAGCAGCGCGCGGGCCGCATCGCCGTCGACGTAGGCCTCGGGCCGCGCGACCGCGACCGCGTCGCCGCGAGCGATCAGCGTTCGCATCGCCTCGAACGCGGCGTCCTCGCGAAGGTTGGCGGCGAACGCGATCTCGCCGATCGTCTGCGGCTCGACGCCGCGCGCGCGCAGCGCGTCGCGGACCGCGACGACCCGCGCGTCGTCTTCGTCGGGCGCATCCGGACGGCCGGCGTGCGCGACGATCTCGCCGCCGCCAAGCAGCGTCTTGGGCGAGAGGCCACGCACCACGAAGCGGGTGCCGGGAAACGCCAGCGTCGCGGCGCGCAGATAGAGCCGCGCGTCGACCGGTTCGACGGATGCGGGGGGCGCGTCGAAGACGAGCGTACCGAGGATCTCCGCCGCTCCGAGATACGCGCGCACCGGCGTCCGTCGCTTCAGCCCTCCGAGTGCGCCGGGGGCGGCCGCGAAGCGCGTCTCGAACGACGCGCGCGCGTCGTGCGACGCATCCGTCACCACATCCCCGCGCGCGATCGCGTCGCGGTCGATGCCGGCGACGTTGAGCGCGACCCGCGTACCGCCGCGCGCCTCGTCGCGCGCGCCACCGAACACGTGCAGGCTGCGGACGCGGGCCGGCGTGCCGGCCGGGACCAGCCGAACGCTCTGGCCGGCGCGCAGCGAGCCCTGCATCAGCGTGCCGGTGACGACCGTGCCGACGCCGGGCAAGACGAACGCGCGATCGACCGGTAGATACGCGGGCGCGCTCGGGTCGCGTTCGGGCAGGCCGCGCAGCGCGGAGGCTATGAGCGCGCGGAGGTTGGCGATGCCCTCACCCGTGCGCGTCGAGACGGCGACGGTCGGCGCGCCCTCGGCGATCGTGCCCGCCAACGCCGCCCGCAGCCGCGCGAGCGCTTCGTCGCGCGCGCCGGCGTCGAGCAGGTCGGCCTTGGTCGCGACCACGATGGTGTCGCGCACGTTGAGGTAGCGCAGGATGGCGAGGTGTTCGTAGGTCTGTGCCATCGCGCCGTCGTCGAGCGCGACGACCAGCAGCAGCAGCTCCATCCCGGAGGCGCCGGCCAGCATGTTGTGGACGAAACGCTCGTGCCCGGGCACGTCGACGATGCCGGCTTCGAGGCCGTCGCCGAGGTCGAGATGGGCGAAGCCCAGATCGAGCGTCATCCCGCGCTCGCGCTCTTCGGGCAGACGGTCCGGATCGGTCCCGGTCAGGGCGCGGACCAGCGAGGACTTCCCGTGGTCGACGTGCCCGGCCGTGCCGACGACGTGCATACGCGCGCTAGTCGGCGAGCGCGCGGAGGGCGTTGATGACGGCGGCGTCCTGGCCCGGCGCGATGGTGCGCAGGTCGAGCAGCACCGTCCCCTCGCTGATGCGCGTGACGATCGGCGGCTCGCCGCGCCGCAGCCGTTCGGCCAGCGCGTCGGCGTACGGCGTCGGGAACGCGATCGCGAGCGAACGCACCGTCGCCTGCGGCAGCGAGCCACCGCCGACGTAGGCGAGCGACTCTTCGACGTGCGCGCCGTCGATCCGGGCGACGTAGCGCTCCGCGCGCGCGCGCAGGTCGTCCATGGTACTCGCGAGCATCGCGTAGAAGGGGATGCGCTCGCGCGATTCGCGGGTGCGATGCAGGCGCAGCGTGCCCCCCAGCAGCGCGAGCGTCGTCTTATCGGTGCGCAGGGCGCGCAGCAGCGGATTGGCGCGCAGTCTCGCGATCAGCGCGGCGCTGCCGACGACGATGCCGGCCTGCGGACCGCCGAGCAGTTTATCGCCGGAGAACGCCACCAGGTCGACGCCGTCGCGCAGCGCCTCCTGGACCGTCCGCTCGTGCGGCAGGCCGTACTCGCAGAGGTCGAGCAGGGCACCCGAGCCGAGGTCCTCGACGACCGGCACGCCCACGCGTTTCCCCAGCGCCGCCAGTTCCGCGCCGCCGGTCTCGCGCACGAAGCCCTCGACCGAGAAGTTGGACGGATGCGCGCGCAGCAGCAGGCCCGTGCGCGGCGTCAATGCGCGCTCGTAGTCGCGCAGATAGGTCTTGTTCGCGGTGCCGACGTCGACCAGCGTCGCGCCGCTGCGCGCCAGCACGTCGGGCAGCCGGAAGCCGCCGCCGATCTCGATGGCCTGCCCGCGCGCGACGACCACCTCGCGATCGCGCGCGAACGTATCCACGATCAGCAGCACCGCGGCTGCGTTGTTGTTGACGACCAGGGCGTCCTCGGCGCCGGTCAGCTCGGTGAGGAGCGCGCTGGTATGCGCGTAGCGGGAGCCGCGCCGGCCGCCGATCAGGTCGTATTCGAGATCGCTGTAGCCGGCGCCGATGTCGCGCGCGACCGCGAGCGCATGCTCGGCGAGCGGCGCGCGGCCGAGATTGGTGTGGAGCAGGACGCCGGTGGCGTTGACGACCGGCAGGAGGCGCGTGGCAGCGTCGCGTTCGACCGACTCCGCGATCTCGGCGACCAGCAGTTCGGTCGGCGGGGTGGTGCCTTCGGCTCGGATGCGATCGAGCGCGCCGGCGATCGTCCGACGGAGCGTCTCGCGCCCCACGAGGTGTTCGTAGGGCGCGATCGACGGATGTTCGAGGATGGCGTTGACCGGCGGGATCTCCCGCCGTGCATCGGCCATGATGGGGCCCTTCCTACGTCGCCTTCTTAGGCGACGTGTTTGGCCAGCATCGACGTGATCGTGTTTTCCGGCACGTATCCCACGATGCGATCGGCGACCTGGCCGCCTTTGAAGAGGATCAGACACGGGATGCCCGAGATCTGATATTGCCCGGCGATCGACGGGTTCTCGTCGGTGTTCATCTTGACGAACTTCGCCTTGCCGGCGTGCGCCGCGGCGACCTTCTCGACGACCGGCGTCAGCATCTTGCACGGGCCGCACCAAGGCGCCCAGAAATCGACCAGCACGGGTTCGGCGCTGTTGAGCACCTCGGCTTGGAACGTGGCCTGTGAAACGTCGGGCAGTGCGCTCATCTTCTGATCAATCTCCTCGGGAGCTATAACTGTGGCACGAGGGCAAGGGTTGCGAGTCGGTCCCTCGACTACGGTGCTTCGCACCTACGCTCGGGATGACAGGTTCGGCGCCTGGACCTTCCTTGTCATCCCGAGCGCAGCGAAGCGTAGTCGAGGGACCGCCTACAGTTCCGGCTGGGTCGGTTCGCCGGTGATGTCGCTGAGGGTCTCGCTCTGCTTGCCGACGTTGGTGATCGCGATCACCTCGTCGCCGTCGCCGAGCCGCTGGAGGCGGACGCCCTTGGCGTCGCGTCCGGTCTTGCGGATCTCCGAGACCTTGATGCGGATCGTCTGGTTGCTCGAGGTGATCATCATCAGCTCGTCGTCCGGCGCGACCAGGATCTGGTCCACGACCTTGCCGATGTCGTCGCGCTGACGCGCGAACGCCTTGACGCCCTTGCCGCCGCGCGAGGTGTGGCGGTAGTCCTCGATCGGCGTGCGCTTGCCGAACGCGAGCGAGGTGACCAGCAGCACTTCCTTGCGGTCGTCTTCGAGGATGTCCATGGCGACGATCTCGTCGCCCTTCTCGAGCGTCATCGCCTTGACGCCGCGCGCGTTGCGGCCCATCGGGCGGACGTTCTTCTCGTTGAAGTGGACGGCCATGCCGTTCTGGCTGCCCAGTATGATGTCGCGCGAGCCGTCCGAGAGGTCGACCGCCAGCAGGTCGTCGCCGTCGTCCAGGCCGATGGCGTTGAGGCCGTTGCGGCGGACGTTGGCGAACTCTTCGAGCTTGGTCTTCTTGATGACGCCCTTGCGGGTGACCATCACCAGGTACTTCTCGCCTTCGAACGTGTCGATCGGGAAGACCGCGGTGACGCTCTCGCCCGGCGGGAGCGTGAGCAGGTTGACGAGCGCCGTGCCGCGCGCTTGGCGCGTGGTGTCGGGGATCTCGTAGGCGCGCAGGCGGTAGACCCGGCCCTTGCTGGTGAAGAACAGCACGTGGTCGTGCGCCTTGGTGCTGAACAGGTTGCGCACGACGTCCTCGCGCTTGGTCGCGAGGATCACGCCGCGGCCGCCGCGGCTCTGGGTGCGGAACGTCTCGACCGGGACGCGCTTGATGTAGCCGCCCTCGGTGTACTGCACGACCACGTCGACGTTCGGGATCAGCTGCTCGATCGCGATCTCGCCTTCGGCCGGTTCGATCGTGGTGCGGCGTTCGTCGCCGAAGCGCTTCTTGAGGTCGAGCGTCTCGTCTTTGACGATCGCGCCGACCCGGCGCGGGTTGCGCAGGATGTCCTCGAGTTCGGCGATCAGCTTGATCAGCTCGGCGTACTCGTCCTCGATCTTCTGGCGTTCCATGCCGACGAGCGTGCGCAGACGCATGTCCACGATCGCCTGGGCCTGGATGTCGGAGAGTCCGAAGCGCGCGGAGAGCCGCGTCTTGGCCTCGTCGGTCGTCTCGCTGCCGCGGACGATCGCGATCACCTCGTCGATGTTGTCGAGCGCGATCCGGTAGCCTTCGAGCAGGTGCGCCCGCTCTTGGGCCTTGCGCAGTTCGTACTGGGTGCGCTTGGTGATGACGTCGCGACGGTGGGCGATATAGTGCTCGATCAGCCCCTTGAGGGTGAGCACCTGCGGTTCGATCGCGACCGTGCCGTCGGCGCGCGGCGGACCGACCGGCACCAGCGCCAGCATGTTGAAGCCGAACGACGACTGCAGCGGCGTGTGCTTGAAGAGCTGGTTGAGCACGACCTTGGGCGTCGCGCTGCGATGCAGCTCGACGACCACGCGCATGCCTTTGCGGTTGGACTCGTCGTCCAAGCGGACGATGCCCTGGATGCGCTTCTCGGCGTGGGCCTCGGCGATCGCCTCGACGATCCGTCCCTTGTAGACCTGGTATGGGATCTCGGTGATGACGATCTTGAACTTGCCCTTCTCTTCGACGATCTCGGCCTTGCCGCGGATCGCGATCGAGCCGCGCCCGGTCTTGTAGGCCTCGCGGATCGCGCCTTCGCCCAGGATCGTTCCGCCGGTCGGGAAGTCGGGCCCCTTGACGATGTCGCAGAGCCGCTCGATGTCGATGTTCTCGTCGTCGACCACGGCCACGATCGCGTCGGCGATCTCGTTGAGATTGTGCGGCGGGATGTTGGTCGCCATACCGACCGCGATGCCGCTCGAACCGTTGAGCAGCAGCTGCGGGAGGCGGCCCGGGAGCACCGTCGGTTCGACCCCCTGGTTGTCGAAGTTGGGGACGAACGGGACGGTGTCTTTCTCCATGTCGGCCAGCACGTCCATCGCGATGCGCGCGAGACGGGCTTCCGTATACCGGTAGGCGGCCGGCCGGTCCGGATCGATCGAGCCGAAGTTGCCGTGGCCGTCGACCAGCGGATAGCGCAAGGTGAAATCTTGGGCCATCCGGACGAGCGCGTCGTAGACCGACGAGTCGCCGTGCGGGTGGTACTGCTTGAGGACTTCGCCGATGATACCGGCGCACTTGCGGTGCTGCTTGCCCGGGTCCATGCCCATGTCGCGCATCGCGTAGAGGATGCGGCGCTGCACGGGTTTGAGGCCGTCGCGGACGTCGGGAAGGGCGCGCGAGGCGATGACGGACATCGCGTACGAGAGATAGCTCTCGCGCATCTCATCTTCGACGTTTACCGAACTGATGATGTCGTTATTCAACTACGGACTCCGATGGGAACCGGGGGCAAGAACAAGCCAGGTCCGACCCAAAAGGCGGACCCTAGAACCTTCGTGCTACACTACTCCGAAGCATGCATCGGCACACCCTGAACGGCCTCGGCGACCTGGAGCGATTCGCCGCCGAATTCGCGAGCACGGCGAAGCCCGGCGACGTGATCGGGCTGACCGGGCCGCTCGGCGCCGGGAAGACCACCTTCGTCCGGGCCCTGGTCCGGGCGCTGCACGGCGAAGACCAGACCTCGAGCCCGACCTTCACGTTCTGGCACCGCTACGCAGGCGCGCCGCCGGTCGATCACCTCGACCTTTATCGCATCGATGACCCGGCCGACCTGACCGAACTGGGGCTCGACGAGGCCTTCGACGGCCGCTCGATCGTCCTGGTCGAATGGTGGCGCAATGCCCCCGGCCTGCTTCCGCCCGGCCACCGCGAGATCGTCTTCGAGGGCGCCGGCGACGAGCCGCGCCGGGTCACGGTGCTGCCGTGATCGTGCTGGGCATCGACGGCGCCTTGGGTTCGTTCTCGGCCGCGATCGCGCGCGGCGAGGCGACCGCCGCGGTCGAGTTGGAAGGCAACGTCGCGCTCGAAGGCGGGCTGGACGCGATCGCCCGCGCGATGCGCGACGAGGGGGTGACCCCGGCGGATCTGGACCGCATCGCGGTAGGCATCGGCCCCGGCGGATTCACCGGCCTGCGCATCGCCGTATCCTATGCCAAGGCGCTGGCGCTGGCGTGGCGCTTGCCGCTGGCGGGCGTGCTCTCGTTCGATACGGTCGAGTTCGGGCACGACCGGCCCCGCATGCTTGCGATCGTCTCGGGCCGGGCGGGCGTGATCTCGGCGCGCTATCGCGACGGCACCGCGGCCCGGCGCGCCTCCGGCCTGATCGGCGAGGTCCTCGACGCGGTGCTGCCGGCGGCGGTCGACGGGCCGCTCCCGGTCGCCGGCGCGCTCGCACAGGACGTGCTCGACGCCCTCGGCGAACGCGGCATCACCGTGGAACGCCTGGTCGCCTACGCCCGCCCGCCCGCCGCCGCCGTCGCGCGGCTCGGCGCGAGCTGCGCTCCGGCCGCCTCGCCGCACGAGATCCGGGCCGATTACGGCGAACGCCCGGCCGCGAAGATCCCCAAGCTGCGATGATCGACGTCGGGCAGTTCGTCGTCGAGAAGATGACGCCGGCCGAGATCAACGACGTCCGTCAGATCGAGACCGCGTCGTTCTCCACCCAATGGCCGTCGGATGCGTTCTACAACGAACTGCACAGCAATCGCAGCGCGCACTACTTCGTCGGCAAGGTCGACGGCAGGACGGTCGCCTACGGCGGCATCTGGGTCGTCATGGAAGACTCGCACGTCACCACCATCGCGGTCGACCGCGAGCATCGCGGCCGCAAGTACGGCGACATCCTGCTCGGGCACCTGATCGCCGAGGCGATCTCGCGGGGCGCCGCCTGGATGACGCTCGAGGTCCGCGAGTCCAACGCCGTCGCCCAGAACCTCTACCGCAAGTACGGCTTCGCGACCGTGACCGTGCGCAAGGCCTACTACAGCGACAACAACGAGAACGCTCTCGTGATGTGGGCCGGCGATCTGCGCGGCGAGCTGTACCGCAATCGCCTGAACGCGATGCACGGATGAACCTGCTGGCGTTGGCGTCGGCGATCGCGGTGCTCGCCGGCTCGCCGGTCCAGGCGACGAACACGTTCTACGGCGCGACCGTCGGCACGAACGTGCGCGCGATCGTGGCCGCGCCGTTCCCCGAAGTGGTGACCAGCGACGTCGGACAGATCTGGACCTGGCGCGCGACCGCCGGCGCGATCGCGGTGACGATGCGCGCGACCACCGGCGACGACGGGACCATCCGCATGATCGACGTGCTCGCGCGCGGGACCGCCGCCGGCCCCGACATCGCGATGCCGATCGCGTCGCGCGCGCGCCTGACGTTCGGCAAAGCGGCGGCGGCGGACGCCGACGCGCTCTTCGGCGCGCCCGAGTTCGAGGGCGCCGGCCCGTTCCCCGACGGCGGCGGTCAGGCGGCCTTTCGCGGCTACCGGTTCGCCGGCGACCGCGAGGCGGTGCTGCTGTTCGATGCGGGCGGCGGACCGCTGCGCGAGATGTTCTTCGGCGAGCGCGCCGCGCTCGCGCGCGCCGGGCTGATCCCGCACGAATCGCCGCCCGACATCTTCAAAGCCGCGGCCCTCGCGAAACTCGGGAGCGCCGATTTCGGCAAGCCCAAGGAGGGCGTCGCCTACACCCGCATCGCGGTCAACGCCGACGGCAGCGTCGCCGGCGCCACCGTGTTCGTCTCGAGCGGCGACAGCGATCTCGACGCGATCGCGCTGCTGATCGATCGCGGCTCCACGTTCGTCCCGGCCAGCCGCAACGGCGCCCCGGTCGCGAGCGTCTACTTCCGGCGCGAAGATTTCATCCTGTCCGGCGGCAAGCCCTGACCTACGCGCAGCTCTCGGCCGGAATGCGCGCGCACCTCGCGCAGCAGCACCGGTTCGAACACACCGTCCGGGTCGCGCGGCTGGCCGACACCATCGCGCAAGCCCACGGCCTAGACGCGCGCGCCGCCCGGACGGCCGGCCTGCTGCACGACCTGGCCCGCCTGTACTCGGCCGACCGCCTCGTCGGGGAATGCGCCGCCCGCGACATGCCGATCGACGATTTCGAGCGGGCCAATCCGATCGTGCTCCACGCTCGGCTAGGGGCCGAGCTGGCGCGCGAGCTGTTCGGCGTCGAGGATCCGGCGGTGCTCTCGGCGATCGCCAAGCATACCGTGGCGGCTGCCGACATGGGGCCGCTCGACTGCGTCGTCTATCTGGCCGACGGCCTGGAGCCGGGCCGGGACTTCCCCGAGCGGGCGGCCCTGGCGGCCCTGGCCCACCGCGAACTTTCTGCCGCCATGCGTGCAACGCTTGAGGCTTCCATGCGGTATGTGCAGAAGCAAGGGCTGTCGGTCGCCCCGCAGACGGCGGAGGCCGCCCGGCGATTCGGCGTTCCACAGGAGGCTTTCCACTGCCCGAACTGATCGATATCGTGCGCGACGCGGCGCTCGACAAAAAAGGTGAGGAGTTCGTCGCGCTCGAGGTCGGCTCGCGCACGATCCTCGCCGACACCTTCGCCATCGTGACCGGACGTTCCAAGATCCAGACCCGCGCGATCGCGGACGCGATCATCGAGGCCGCGGCCGCATCCGGCGCCCGGGTCACGCGCAAGGAAGGCTACTCCGAGGGGACCTGGATCCTGCTCGACATCGGCACCGTCGTCGTGCACGTCTTCACGCCCGAGCAACGCACGTTCTACAACCTCGAACGCCTGTGGTCCGACGCCCCCGCGCGCCAGGCCCAAGCGACCGACTCGCCCGCACCGACGTAAAGGACTCCCGATGCCTCGCCGCCCCGCCCCCTACGAATCCATCCGCTCGCAGGCCCAGCACAACAAGTGGCTCAAGGCCGGCATCTGGATCTTCATCGTCATCTTCGCGATGAGCGCGTTCGGGATGATCTTCGCGCGCTGAGAAACACGCCGCCCGTCCGGCGGTAGTATCGTCCGAGAAGGAGCCGCTCACCATGAACCGTCTGCTCGGCGCACTCGCGCTGGTCACCTCCGTCGCCGTCGCGGCCTCGCCTGCGATGGCCGCTTCCTCGTACATCCAAGACGGCGCCGGCATGTTCTCGGCCGATGCGATCGCGCCGCTGACGACGCGCCTGAACGCCTTCAACGCGCAGACGCACAAAGAGGTCGTCGTCATCACGGTCCCCTCGCTGCCGGCCGGTCAGACCGTCCAGCAGGCGGCCGACGCCGCCTTCTCCGCGCAGAGCATCAACGGCACGTTGATCTACGTCGCGCAGAACGAGCATAAGATCTACCTGCTGCCGGGCAAGAACGAAGTCGCCGCCGGCTGGTTCACGGCTTCGAGTTCCGCCTCGATCGTCGGCGCGATGAGCGCCCAGTTCAAGGCCGGCGACAACGACGCCGCGCTCACGACCGGCGTCAACGACGTGCTCGACGTCTATCGCTCGCACGTGAGCAGTTCCGGCTCGACCGCCGGCAGTTCGGCGTCGAGCAGCACATCCGTCGGAGGTATACATTTTCAGATGTGGTGGATCATCTTGGCGGTCGCCGCCTTCATCATCATCCGCGCCCTCTCGCGTCCGCGGTACTATGGACCGCCCGGCG